>Ga0209796_10000041_pt1 | contig 195201 bp, 205 predicted proteins | sample AgamicOrSfrz_FD_187167 | JGI IMG/M metagenome (GOLD analysis project Ga0209796, IMG submission 187167) | Agave microbial communities from Guanajuato, Mexico - Or.Sf.rz (SPAdes) (version 2) | ecosystem: Host-associated > Plants > Phyllosphere > Phylloplane/Leaf | place: Guanajuato, Mexico...
GGAGGGCCTCGGCCTCGGCGACGGCACCGGCGTGCTGCAGGACCTCGCCGAGCTCGACGAGCTCTCCGAGCAGCTCTCCCAGTCCTACGGCGGCGCGCGCCTGGACGACATCGACCTCGACGCGCTGGCCCGCCAGCTCGGCGATGCGGCCGCCGTGGACGCGCGCACGCTGCAGCGCATCGAGCAGGCGCTGCGCGACTCCGGCCAACTCGAGCGGGGCTCGGACGGCGACCTGCGCCTGACGCCGAAGGCGATGCGCCAGCTCGGCAAGGCGCTGCTGCGCGATGTGGCGGAGCGGATGTCGGGTCGTCAGGGCCAGCGCGACCTCCGCGCCGCCGGCGCGGCAGGCGACCTGTCCGGTGCCACCCGGCCGTGGGCGTTCGGCGACACCGAGCCGTGGGACGTGCCGCGCACCATCCTCAACAAGGTCGTGCGCGGTGGCGAACGGCTCACCCTGGAGGACATCGAGGTCCAGGAGACCGAGGCCCGCACCCAGGCGGCGGTCGCGCTGCTGGTCGACACCAGCTTCTCGATGGCGATGGACGGGCGCTGGGTCCCGATGAAGCGCACCGCTCTGGCCCTGCACACGCTGATCCGCTCCCGCTTCCGCGGCGACCACCTCCAGCTGATCGGATTCGGCCGGGCCGCCCGGGTGATGGAGATCGAGGAGCTGACCGCGCTGGATGCACGCTGGGACAAGGGCACCAACCTCCACCACGCGCTGCTGCTCGCGAACCGGCACTTCCGCAAGCACCCCAATGCCCAGCCGGTGCTGCTGATCGTCACCGACGGCGAGCCGACGTCCCACCTCGAGCCGGACGGCGAGGTGTGGTTCTCCTACCCGCCGCATCCGCTCACGATCGCCCACGCCGTACGCGAGCTCGACAACGCCCGGCGGCTCGGGGCGCAGACGACGTTCTTCCGGCTGGGGGAGGACCCCGGCCTGGCGCGGTTCATCGACTCGATGGCGCAGCGGGTCGAGGGCCGCGTCGTCGCCCCGGAGCTGGACGACCTCGGGGCGGCGGTAGTGGGCAGCTACCTCGGCTCCCGTGGCCGAGACGGGAGCGGACCGGCTGGTGGAGGGTACGGCGGCCTCTGGGGTGGCCGCGGCTGGTGGGCCGGCTGAGCCCAGGCGTTTCAGCGGCGGGCACGCGGGAAGAGGCGATGGTATGCCCGAGCCAGCGACCTTCAGGCCCGTCGATCCGTCGGTGCTCGATCACGACCCGTTCTGGTCGGTCGTGCGTCAGCGCCATCCCGACCTCGACGTCGTCATCCTCCCCCCGGAGCCGGCGGCCTTACCCTCGCCGCACCCGACCCAGCCGCTCGCCGAGGTGCGCGAGGCAGCCGCTGGGCTGATCGGCGGGTGGCGGCTGCTGCAGCCGCTGATCGCCGACGCCGATCCGGCCGAGCCGGAGCGGGGGCCGTCGGTGCGCTGGGAGCAGCGCGAGGGCGACGTACTCCTCCTGCAGCGGGCGGTCACGGGCATCGGACAGGAGGCCGGTACGGCGCTGCTGCGCTCCCTGGCGCTGACGCTCGGCGGCGCCGGCTGGCTGCTGCGGCCCGGCGTGCGGCGCGAGCTGCCGCTGCTCGAGGCGACCGACGGGGCGCTCCACCTCGACGCGGTCGCTGGCCCGGGCGCGACGGTGCTCACGCTGACCGGCCGTGTCGTGGCGGCCGACGCCGGCGACCAGCGGCTGGTGCTCGGCGAGGTGCTGGCGCAGGTGCGCCGATGACCGACACCGTCGAGGTCAGCTACGCGACGCTCCAAACGGCCAAGTCGCGTTGGGACCAAGCCTCCGACGAGCTCGCTCCGGCGTGGCGGCGACTCGCCACGACCTCGACCGGGTCGCTCTCCAGCCGGGTGGCCTCGGCGCTCGAGGCCTTCCGGCAGCCCTGGGTCACCGAGCTCAAGAACGCCGCCTCCGAGGCCACGGCCAACAGCGAGGCCATCACCATCGTCGGCGTCCAGTTGCAGACGACCGATGCGGCGGCGGCCCAGCGTGTCCGCTCCCTGTTGCCCTATGTCGTCCATGCCGCCCCGGTGCGGGAGCTCTGATCGGCATGGGCGGGGTGATCGAGGTGCCGGCGCACGTCCCCGGCTTCCCGGCGCTGGAGTCGACCCCCGAGGGCGCCGAGACGCTTGCCACCGACCTCCGGGCGGTCGCCGTCGATGTGAAGAACGCCGAGAGCCTGCTGTCCGGCTGGGCCGAGCCGGGATGGCAGGGGCAGGCTCGTGACGCGCAGGACCACGCGCTGACGCGCTTCGTCGTACGCCTCGACGACGCGAGCGCTGCACTCGACGTCGCCGTCGCGGCGGCGGGCCGGTTCGAGGAGCGGATCAGCGCGCTGTCCCTGCGACGGGCACCGATCGAGACCGAGCGCATCAGCGTCAACGCCGACTGCGCGGAGCTGGTGCGGCAGATCGACGCCGCGACCGACGACAGCCAGGAGCAGACGTTCCGGAGCCGGGCCGCGACGCTGCGCACGCGGGCGGCGAAGGTGTCAGGTGAGATCGCCGCCTGGGTGCGCGACTACGACCAGGCGGAGTCGGAGTTCATCGCCGCCTTGGAGCGGGTCGACACGCTGCGCGAGGGTCGCATCGCTGCGGATACGGCGAGCCGTCCGGACGTCGATGCGCTCCGCGCGCAGCTGCGCCGCATCGAGAACGACCCGCGTGCGGTGGCCGCCTGGTGGGCAGGACTCACCCCGGCACAGCGCGAGGCGCTCACCACCGACGATCCAGCTCTGGTGGGCAACGCCAACGGCATTCCCACCCGCGACCGCGACGAGGCGAACCGCGCCGCGGTCTACGCCGACATCGACTACCTCTCCCAGCGCAAGTCCGACGGCGAGCTGACCGAGGGCGAGGAGGAGCAGCTCACGAACGCCGAGAAGGTGCGCGAGCAGCTCGACAAGTACCGCGACCTCGTCGATCCGCTCACCGGGCACGAACTCGGCTACGTAATGGTCTACAAGCCGGGGGAGTACGGCGGGGACGGTGCCGTCGCCTTCGCCTTCGGCGATCCGGACCTCGCCGACAACGTGGCCGCCTTCGTCCCGGGCTTCTCGAACACCACCAGCAGCCTCGACGGCAACCTGAACAACCTCAAGGGCCTCTACGACACCTCAGGCGCCGACCACCGGGGGAGTACGTCGACCATCTTCTGGCTCGACTACAACGCTCCCGACTTCAGCGGCGATCCGGCCGGCATCGTGGACGGACTGATGGTGACGAACCCGCTCGAGGCGATGGCCGGCGGCCACCACTTCGCGGACTTCATCGCAGGGCTGCACGCCACCGACCAGGGGCCGGCGGCCCACCTCACCGCGATCGGCCACAGCTATGGTTCGACCACCGTCGGCCATGCGCTGCTCGACGGCGCCCAGGTGGACGACGCGATCCTGATCGGCAGCCCCGGGCAGCCGGTCGCGAACGCTGCCCTGTTCCCGCACGTCGGGCACGTGTGGGTCGGGTCCATGGACCACGACCCCGTGACGCTCCTCGGAGAGTCGATCGAGCCTCGGATCGACGGCATCACGGCCGCCACGGACACCCTCGGGTTCGACCCCGCGCAGGGCACGTTCGGGGGCACGCGCTTCGCGACCGGGGATGGGACGCTGCGCGTCGAGGACCTGCTGCAGAACCACTCGTCGTACTTCCAGGGGCAGTCGCTGCACAACATGGCCCATATCGTCAGCGGGGATGATGGGGCTGTGACGACCCAGGATCACCGCCACTTCGGGAACTACCTGACCCTGCCGGAGCTGGTCGGCGCCGCGTCGGCCAACAGCGGCGCGCATGCGCTCTGGGACGGCGCTGTCGACCTCGTCGACGATGTCGGTTCGACGATCACCGGCCTCACCCACGCCCTCGACCCGAGGAGCTGGCTGTGAGGACCCTGACACTGCTCGCCATCGGCGTGATGCTCCTCGCCGGCTGCGCCGGCCCGGCGGACAAGGCGGAGGCGACGCAGCAGCGGCGGGACCTGGACAGCGCCGGTCGGCAGGTCACCCAGGCCCTCAACGAACTGGTCCCGACGATCGCCCGTGAGCTGCGCACCACCCTGCACGGCGGCTTCACCGGCTGGGCGTCCTGCACCGAGCCGGTCGCCGGCAACGCGCAGGCCATCGCCGACGTCCAGTTCGACGCCATCGGGCTGCCCACGGCCGAGGCGGTCGGCAAGGCCGCGGCCGCCCTGCGCACGCAGGGGTGGTCGGTGAGCGCCGATCCGCGCGGCGGCGTGAAGGCGCACCGCTCCGGGATCGACCTCATCCTCAACCTGCAGGGCATCGTCCAGTCGATGTCGCTGCGCACCGCCTGCGTCGAGACCAGCAAGGACGTCGATCAGGAGTACGCCGGCCGGCAGCCGCGGCACCTGCCGGTGCCCTGGCCCGCGTCGGGCATCGGCTGAGGCTCGCCGTACTCTCGGCCGCGTGCCCGATCCGAGCGTCGTCGTCCTCCTCGCGCTCGCTGCGGGCGCGGCCGGCTTCGTCGACGCGGTGGTCGGCGGCGGCGGGCTGATCCAGCTCCCGGCACTGCTGCTGGGCCTGCCCGGCTATGCGCCGGTGCACGTCCTCGCGACGAACAAGCTGGCCTCCATCTGCGGGACGACGACCAGTGCGACGACGTACTACCGCCGGGTCCGTCCGGATCCGCGCACGTTCCTGCCGCTGATGGCGCTGGCGTTCGCCGGTTCGGCGGGTGGCGCCGCCGTCGCGTCCCACCTCTCGAGCGACGTCTTCCGCCCCATCGTCCTGGTGGCCCTGGTCGTCATCGGTGCGTGGGTGTGGCTGCGGCCCACGCTCGGCGGGGAGACGCTGCTGCGCCACGGTCCGCGACGGCACCTCGCGCTCGCGATGGTGATCGGGGTGGTGATCGGCTTCTACGACGGGGCCCTCGGGCCCGGCACCGGGTCGTTCTTCGTGATCTCGCTCGTGGGGCTGTTGGGCTACTCGTTCCTGGAGTCCTCGGCCAAGGCCAAGCTCGCCAACGCCGCCACGAACCTGGCCGCGCTGGTCGTCTTCGTGCCGCAGGGGGCGGTGCTGTGGCGACTCGCCCTGGTGATGGGTGCCTGCAACGTCGCTGGCGGATACCTCGGCGCCCGGATCGCCGTCGCCCGCGGGACCCGGTTCGTGCGCATCTTCTTCCTGCTCGTCGTCGGGGGCTTCATCGTCCGCATCGGCGGCGAGGTGCTGGGCCTTTGGGGCTGAGCCACTCCTGCCTCAGGTCGGCAGCGGTAGAAAGGTGGCATGCACCTTCCCCGGGCCCTGGCCGCATTCAACAGGCACGTCACGAACCCGATCCAGCGGCGGTGGGCAGGCCGCATCCCGGGCCACGCGATCATCGAGCACACCGGCCGGCGCAGCGGACGCACCTTCCGCACGCCGGTGCTGTGCTTCCGACGTCAGGGCGGCTTCGTCTTCCTGGTCGGCTACGGCCTCGAATCGGACTGGGTGCGCAACCTCGTCGCCGCCGACAGCGCGGTGGTGGTGCACCGCGGCCGGCGCTATCCCGTCGGGGGCGTGCGCCTGGTGCCGGCGCCGGAGGGGCGTGACCTGTTGCCGCCGTTCCTGCGTGTGCTGACGCGCCTGGTCGGCGAGGGCGCTGCCGTCACGGTGGACACCGCCGGCTGAGCGGGCGGGGCGGTGGCGGCGGCCCAACCCGCCTCACGCCGGGAACCGAACCCCGGTGTTGGCGTGACAGCGGTACCCGTTCGGCACCCGGTCGAGGTACTGCTGGTGATAGGGCTCAGCGGGATAGAACACCGGCGCCTCGCGGATCTCGGTGGTGATCTCCCCGAGCCCACGCCGGCGCAGCTCCTCGCCGTACACCTTCGTCAGCTCGCGCGCGACCGCCTCCTGCTCGGGGCTGAGGTAGTAGAGCGCGGAGCGGTACTGCGTGCCGAGGTCGTTGCCCTGCCGCATGCCCTGGGTCGGGTCGTGCACCTCGAAGAAGCGCTTGACCAGGTCGCCGTAGGAGACCGCCGCCGGGTCGAACACGACCCGCACCGCCTCGGTGTGGTTCGTGCGGCCGCTGCAGACCTCCTCATACGTCGGGTTCGGCGATGTCCCGCCCTGGTAGCCGACCGCGGTGGCATAGACCCCGGGGACCTGCCAGAACATCTCCTCAGCGCCCCAGAAGCAGCCGAGGCCGAAGTAGGCGACCTCGAAGCCGGCGGGCGCTGTGCCGTCGGCGGGATCGGCGAGCAGCGGGGTGCCGAGCACGCGATGCTTCTCGGGCAGCTCCCAGTCCAGGGAGTCGCGGCCGGGCAGCGCCTGGTCGGCGGGGACGAGGGATGCGGTGCGTCCGAACATGGGTCCTCCTGGGGTCGACACCAGTCAACAACACCGCCGAAGGCCCGCGCGTTCCCGCGGTGGCTAGGCTGCCGATGTGACCCAGGAGCACCGCAGCAAGAGTGGCTTCGAGACCCGCGCCATCCACGCCGGCTACGAGCCCGACCCGACGACCGGAGCGGTGAACCCGCCCATCTACGCCTCCTCGACCTACAAGCAGGACGGCGTCGGCGGACTGCGCGGCGGCTATGAGTACAGCCGCAGCGGGAACCCCACCCGCACCGCCCTCGAGGGCGCCCTCGCGGCGGTCGAGGAGGGCGAGCGCGGGTTCGCCTTCGCCAGCGGCCTCGCCGCCGAGGACACCATCATCCGTGGCCTGATGAAGCCGGGGGACCACATGGTCATCCCCGACGACGCGTACGGCGGCACCTTCCGCCTGGTCGACAAGGTCGCGCGGCCGTGGGGTGTCGAGCACAGCCCGGCCGCTGTCAGCGACGCCGAGGCGGTCGCGGCGGCGATCGTGCCGGGCCGCACCAAGCTGGTCTGGGTGGAGACGCCCACGAACCCGCTGCTCACCATCGGCGACATCGCGGCACTGGCCACGATCGCGCACGACGCAGGTGCGCTGTTGGTCGTGGACAACACGTTCGCCTCGCCGTACCTCCAGCAGCCGCTCACCCTCGGAGCCGACATCGTCGTGCACTCGACGACCAAGTACGTCGGCGGCCACTCCGACGTCGTCGGCGGCGCCGTCGTGGTCAAGGACCTCGAGGTCGCCGAGCGGATCGGCTTCCACCAGAACGCGATGGGTGCGGTGGCGGGGCCGTTCGACGCCTACCTCACCCACCGCGGGCTCAAGACGCTGGCGGTGCGAATGGACCGGCACTGCGACAACGCCGAGCGCATCGTGGAGTTCCTGACCAGCCACCCGGCCGTCGGGGACGTCATCTACCCCGGCCTGGAGACCCATCCCGGTCACGAGGTGGCGCAGCGGCAGATGAAGCGGTTCGGCGGCATGATCAGCTTCCGGGTCAGGGCGGGGGAGCAGAAGGCGCTCGACGTGTGCGCGAAGGCCGAGGTCTTCACCCTCGGCGAGTCGCTCGGCGGCGTCGAGAGCCTCATCGAGCACCCGGGCCGGATGACGCACGCCAGCGTCGCCGGCACCGAGTTGGAGGTCCCGGCCGACCTGATCCGGCTCAGCGTCGGCATCGAGACCGTCGAGGACCTGATCGGCGATCTCGAGCGCGCCCTGGACTGAGACGGCGTGATCGTCGGCGCCACTGGATAACGTGGCCCCGTGAGCGATCTCGAGCCCGAAGCCGACCCCGCGGTCGAGAGCGAGTCGGAGCGCCAGCGCAACGACCGCCTCGCCGCACGGCTCTACGCCCAATGGGCTCAGCTGCGGGAGGACCGGCAGGCGCAGTTGACGCCGTCGGTGCATGTCGCCGCCGGCCCGATCAGCGGCCGCAAGGTCGAGATCCCGTACGGCGTGGACCTGGCCGCATCGTGGGGCTGGCGCCTGCTGGTGATCGTGGCGGCGGGCTGGTGCCTGTTCCGGGCGCTCGGCTTCCTCGAGGTCGTGGTCATCCCGGTCGTGGTCGCGCTGCTGGTCGCGGCCCTCGTGGTGCCGGTCGTGGGCTGGATGGCGCGCACGGGCCTGCCACGCGGCATCGCGGCGTTGTTGGTGCTGCTCGGCGTGGTGGCCGTCATCGCCGCGCTGCTGACCTATGCCGGCCACCAGGTCGCGACCGGCGCCAGCGACCTCGCCGACCAGACGGTGAAGGGCCTCGGCGAGATCAAGGACTGGCTCAAGACCGGGCCGCTGCACGCCAGCGACAGCCAGATCAACACCTGGATCGACCGACTCTCCAACGCCGTCACCAAGGCCGGCGAGGGCGTCTCGGTGAGCAAGGTGACAGCGGTCGGCGGTGTCGCGGCCGACGTGCTCGCGGGCCTGTTCATCGTGCTGTTCTCGACGTACTTCTTCCTCGCCGAGGGCGAGGACATCTGGTCGTGGGTGGTGCGGCTGACGCCGCGGGCCGCGCGTGGGCGCGTCGACAGCTCGGGCCGCGTCGCGTGGATCTCGCTGACCCAGTTCGTCCGGGCGACCGTCATCGTCGCGGCCGTGGACGCGATCGGCATCATGATCGTCGCGGCGGTGCTGCGGGTGCCGTTCGTCGCCGCGATCGGCGTGCTGGTCTTCCTCGGAGCGTTCGTGCCGCTGGTCGGTGCGACCGTCGCGGGCACTGTCGCCGTGCTGGTCGCGTTGGTCGACCACGGCCCGGTGACGGCGCTGTTCATGCTCGGCGGGGTGATCCTCGTCCAGCAGCTCGAGGCGCACGGGCTCCAGCCGTTCCTCATGGGCCGCTGGGTCTCGGTGCACCCGCTCGCGGTGATCATCGCGATCGCCACCGGCGTGCTGGTCGGAGGGATCGCCGGAGCGCTGGTCGCCGTACCGCTCGCGGCCACGCTCAACGCCGTCGGGCAACACCTCGCCGCAGAAGCCGCGCCACCCGACGACGCCGACGAGTCGCTCCTGACCGAGGAGGAACAGGCCCAGTTGGAGGAGGCGGAGCAGAGCGCGTCCGAGCGGGTGCCACACTCGGCACATGAGTGATCCGGTCGACCTCTCCGACATCCGGGCGGCCCGTGGACTGCTGAGCGGCGTCGCCATCGAGACCCCCGTCGAGAGCTCGCGGTGGCTCTCCGACGTCGTGGGGAGCAGCGTCGTCCTCAAGTGCGAGAACCTGCAGCGCACCGGCTCCTTCAAGATCCGCGGCGCCTACGTCCGCATCGCCCGGCTCAGCGAGGACGAGCGCGCCCGCGGGGTGGTGGCGGCCAGCGCCGGCAACCATGCGCAGGGCGTCGCCCTCGCGGCCCGCCTGACCGGGGCGAGTGCGACCGTCTTCATGCCGGAGGGCGCTCCGATCCCCAAGGAGCGCGCCACCCGCGGGTACGGCGCCGAGGTGATCTTCCACGGCCGGTTCATCGAGGACAGCCTCGCCGCGGCACACGAGTACGCCGAGCGCACCGGCGCCATCCTGATCCACCCCTTCGACCACGCCGACATCATCGCCGGCCAGGGGACCGCCGGCCTGGAGATCCTCGAGCAGGTGCCCGACGTACGCACCGTCGTGGTGCCGACGGGCGGCGGCGGTCTGATCTCGGGGGTCGCGCTCGCGATCAAGGCGCAGCGGCCCGACGTCCGGGTGGTGGGGGTGCAGGCCGAGGGCGCGGCGGCCTATCCGCCCTCGCTCGCCGGCGGCGCCCCGCTCAAACTCGCCTCGATGAAGACGATGGCCGACGGCATCGCCGTCGGGCTGCCCGGGGAGCTGACGTTCGCCGCGGTGCGCGACCACGTCGACGAGATCCGCACCGTCAACGAGGAGTCGATCTCGCGGGCGCTGCTGGCGCTGTTGGAGCGGGCCAAGATGGTGGTGGAGCCCGCCGGCGCGGTCGGGGTCGCCGCCCTCCTCGACGATCCGGGCGGCTTCGAGGGGCCGGTCGCGGTGGTGCTGTCCGGTGGCAACGTCGACCCGCTGCTGCTCGGCAGGGTGATCCGCCACGGCCTCGCCGCCGACGGGCGCTACCTCATCGTGCGCGTGGTCGTCCCCGATGCGCCCGGCTCGCTGGCGCACCTCCTCGGTGACATCGCCGACCAGGGCGCGAACGTGGTGGAGGTCATGCACGCCCGCTCCAACCCGGCCCTGCACATCGACGAGGTCGAGGTGATGCTGCAGCTGGAGACGCGCGGCACCGCGCACGCCGGGCGGCTGCTCACCCGATTGGCGGAGCTGGGGTACCGGGTCGAGCGCGGCTGACCCGAGTTCTGCCGGCGCTGCGGAGCACGCTGGTAAACTCGTCGGATTGTCCGCACAAGCGAACGCAGAATGCAGGAGTGACCCGATGACGACCGAAGCACAGCACGCCGCCACGATCTGGCTCAGCAAGGGTGCCTTCGACAAGCTCACGGCCGAGCTGGAGGACAAGAAGGGCCCCCAGCGCGCCAAGATCGTCGCCGAGATCAGTGCTGCGCGCGACGAGGGCGACCTCAAGGAGAACGGCGGCTACCACGCCGCCCGCGAGGCGCAGGGCCGACTCGAGGGTGAGATCCAGGCGCTCGAGGCGCTGCTGCGCCAGGCTGACACCACCGCGCCGGAGGACGACGGCGTCGTCGGCTCGGGCAAGATCGTGACGTTCAAGTTCGACGGTGACGACGATGACGAGGCCGAGGACCGCCTCATCGCCTCGATCGAGATGAAGGACTTCGCCGGCGGCCTGGAGATCTCCTCCGCGCAGTCGCCGATCGGCGCCGCCCTGTTGGGCGCGAGCGCCGGCGACACCGTGTCCTACGAGGGCCCCAACGGTCGCACCCTCAAGGTCGAGGTCCTCAAGGTCGTCCCCTTCAAGGACTGACCGGCCGCCTCACTGCGGGTCCTGCTGGCCCTGCGCGACGCAGCCGCGCCAGTCGACCGACGTCGCCGCCCGCTCGGTGCGCAGCGTGAGGGTCTGCCGCCCCGAGATCGGGGTGAAGGTCTGCGAGCCGACGACCGTGTGGTCCTCGGCGTAGGCCAACACGGTGCAGCTCGGGTGGGCGGCCGCGTCGTACAGGTGGACCTCGAAGCTGACCTCGACCTTGTTGGGCCCGTGCAGCTCCCAGCTGTCCATCGAGGAGGCGACCTTGGGGTGGCTGTGCAGCCAGATCGCCCACACCAGCCAGCCCACCAGCGCCGCCACGATCACCGCGGCGGAGGCCAGCAGGGCGGTGCGGCCCCACGTGGTGGTGGCGCCGTACCGCTGCGCGATCCGGTCCGCTGGGTCGTGACTCACGCGCACATGGTGACACCTAGGATCTCCCCATGACGCAGCACCCCCAGGGCCGGACCAGGGCCGGGCTCCGCCTGATGCACGTGCACGCGCATCCCGACGACGAGTCCAGCAAGGGCGCTGCGACCACCGCCAAGTACGTCGACGAGGGCGTCGACGTCCACGTGGTCACCTGCACCGGCGGGGAGCGCGGCTCGATCCTCAACCCGAAGATGGACCGGCCCGGGATCCTGGAGAACATCCACGAGATCCGGCGCCAGGAGATGGAGCGTGCCCGCGACATCCTCGGCGTCACCCAGGACTGGCTGGGCTTCGTCGACTCCGGCTGGCCCGAGCCGGAGGTGGAGGGCGGTCCGCTGCCGCCGCTGCCCGACGGCTGCTTCGCCTCGGTGCCGGTGGAGGAGGCCTCGCTGCCGCTCGTCCGGCTGGTGCGCTCCTTCCGTCCGCACGTGATGACGACCTACGACGAGCGTGGCGGCTACCCGCATCCCGATCACATCCAGTGCCACAACGTGTCGGTCTTCGCCTTCGAGTCGGCCGCCGATCCCGACTTCCACCCCGAGCTGGGGGAGCCGTGGCAGGTGCTCAAGCTGTACTACCACCACGCGTTCAACCGGCCGAAGACCGAGGCGCTCCACGAGGGCATGCTCGCCCACGGCCTGGAGTCGCCGTACGTCGAGCGGCTGGCCCAGTGGAAGGCCGAGCCGGAGTGGGATGCACGCATCACCACCCGGGTCCCGTGCGCGGAGTACTTCGGCGTCCGCGACCAGGCGCTGCTCGCCCACGCCACCCAGATCGACCCCGACGGCGCGTGGTTCGCCGTACCGCGGGAGATCCAGGCGACCGTGTGGCCCACCGAGGACTACGAGCTGGTCACCTCCCACGTGGAGTCGCCGCTGCCCGAGGACGATCTCTTCGCCGGCGTCGCCGGGTGCGAGTGAGACACTGAGCCCATGCTTCCCCTGCTCATCGCGCTGGCGACCGACCCCACGCCCGCCGACAACGACGTGAAGGCCGGCTGGACCGCGTTCGTGGTGTTCCTGCTGCTGTTGGCCGCGGTCGCCGGCCTCGGGTGGAGCTTCAGCCGTCAGCTCAAGAAGGTGAAGGCGGCCAAGGAGGCCGGCTTGTACGACGAGTCCGACTCCGACAAGCGCCCCTGAGCCCACTCCGCGCCGATGATCCTCCTCGCCACGCGCACCCCGCTCACCGACTTCGGGGAGTGGTCGCGCAGTAACGGCCTGGAGATCGTCATGCTCGCCACGGGCGCGGTCCTGCTCGCCCGGTTCGTGCGGTGGTTCAGCGCCGGGGCCGCACGCCGCGCCGAGGAGCGACGGCTCGCGGCCGGGTCGGTGCTGGTGCGCTCGGAGGAGTCCAAGCACCTGCGCGCCCTGGGGCAGGTGGTCAGCTGGGCGGCCATCGTGCTGATCTACGTCGTGGCCGGCGTTCTCATCGTGGAGCGGCTGGGCATCGCGCTGGCCGCCTTCATCCCGGTCGCGACCGTGGCCGGCGTGGCGTTCGGCTTCGGCGCGCAGCGGATCGTCGGGGACCTGCTCGCGGGGTTCTTCCTGGTCGCCGAGCGACAGTACGGCTTCGGCGACCTCATCCGGATCTCCGTCGTCGGCCTCGGCGCCCCGGTGCTCGGCACGGTGGAGAACGTCAGCCTTCGGGTCACGACGGTGCGCACCCGGGGCGGCGAGGTTGTGATGACGCCGAACGGCCAGATCGCGCAGATCACCAACCTGTCGCGCGACTGGGCGCGGGCGGTCATCGACGTACCGGTGCCGCTGTCGGTGGAGGTCAACCGGGTCACCGACGTGCTGCGGCGCGCGGGCGAGGAGGCGTACGCCGACCCGGCCCTGCGCAACCTGCTCCTCGATGCGCCGGCCGTGATGGGTGTGGAGGAGATCGGCGTGGACCAGTTCAAGGTGCGGGTGGTCGCGCGCACCCTGCCGGGGAAGCAGTTCGAGGTCGGCCGGTCGCTGCGCGGTCTGATCACCAGCACCCTGCACGCCGAGGGGATCAACGCCCAGGCCGAGGTCAGCACCGGCGCGCCCACGGGGACCGCATGAGCCTCAAGGAACGCATCGGCTCCGAGCTGCCGCGTCCCTCGACGTGGTTCCTCGCCCTGGTCTTCCTGCTGGCATTGGTGCTCTACGTCCTCGTGCGGCCGGTGGAGCCGGCGACGACCCAGGCGCCGGTGACACTCGTGCCCACGCAGACGGCCACACCGAAGGCCACGCCGAGGCCGAAGACCTCGCCGTCACCCGCCCGCTCGAGCCTCGCGCCGACGTCCCACACGTCCAGCGCGGTGCGCTCGCCGGCCACCTCGGCCAGCTCCTCCGGCCGGAGCACGCCGACCCCCTCCGCTGTCACGCCGATCCAGCCCACCGGTAGCGCCTCGGGCACCCCGGCTCCCTCGGTCTCGTCCGTCCCGACCGCCAGCGCCACGCCCTAAGCCCATGACGCCCTGGGCCGTGACGCCCTGGGGCGCTGGGCCGGTGGGGCGCTGGCCGCGCGGGAGCCCCGGACTGTCAGACCCGGATGGCACCGTGGCAGGCATGAGGTCGCGCGTGCTCCCGAGCCTGGTGATGATCCTGGTCGTCACCGTGGCTTCGGTGCTGCTCGCCAGGGGTGGGCTCACCTCCCGGGCGACACGGCCGGCCGACGGCGTACCGAGCGGTCACGCCTCCTCGCGCGCCCGGGCCTCTCCCAGCCCGCGCACCGATCCCGCCCTGCTGTCCCCGGCGGCGGCTCTGTCGGTGCTCGCCGCACTGCCGGTGAAGGGCCGTGCTCCGCTGACCGGCTACACCAGGGCGGCCTTCGGACAGGCGTGGAGTGACGACACCGACGATCCGGGCGGCCACAACGGGTGCGACACCCGTAACGACATCCTGCGCCGCGACCTCTCCGACCTCGTGCTCAAGCCGGGGACGCGTGGCTGCGTCGTGCTCAGCGGCATCCTGCAGGACCCCTACGGCAACAGCACCATCCATTTCGTCCGCGGCGTCGGCACGAGCACGAGCGTCCAGATCGACCATGTCGTCGCCCTCGCCGACGCCTGGCAGAAGGGCGCGCAGGGGTGGAGCCCGCAGCGACGGCAGGCGTTCGCCAACGACCCGCGCGAGCTGCTGGCGGTCAGCGGGCGACTGAACATGTCCAAGGGTGACGGTGACACCGCCACCTGGTTGCCGCCGTACAAGCCGGGCCGCTGCGCGTACGTCGCGCGCCAGGTGGACCTCAAGGCCGCCTACGGCCTGTGGGTAACGCACGCCGAGCGCGACGCGATGGCGGGCGTCCTGCGCCGGTGCGGCGGCTGATCGGGTACCGGCGTCCCATGGCTCTGCTGTGGTTCGTCCCCCTCATCGTGCTGTTCGTCCTGCTCGTGATCCTCGCCGTCGCGGCGATGAATGCGCTGCGTCGTCGTCAGGTCGCACTGCGCGAGGAGGCGGTGACCGGTCAGGTCGACTCGTTGCGCTACCGGGTGCCGGTCGGCCAGGACCCCGCGGCGGTCATCGCCGCGCTCAAGCAGGCCGGCTACGAGGTGGTCCGCGACGACGCCGCCATGCAGACTCAGGACGTCATCATCCTGTGCCCGGGTGGTGCGGACCGGGAGCGCGCGAAGGTGCGCGCCGTGATCGCCCACGACGCCACGCTGAACCTCGAGGGCGACCCGGCGCCAGACCAGGCGGTGCGCTTCGTCGACGAGACCGGTGCCAGCTGAGTCCGGCTGCCAAGGGAGGAGACCCCGCCCGGCAGCTCAAAGCGACCAAATGGCATCGTCACCATCGCTATGCTCTGCGCATGGCGATTGAGGACGGCGTCGCGCTCACCGGGCGACGTGGACGGCGCAAGGTCGGGCCGTCGATCGGTGATGTCGCCAAGTTCGCCGGCGTCTCCGCGCAGACCGTGTCGCGGGTATCGACCGGGGCGGACAACGTTCGGCCGAACACGCGCCAGCGGGTCCTCGATGCCATGGAGCAGCTCGGCTACGTGCCCAACAACGCCGCCCGTGCCCTGCGCAACGGGTCGTTCGGCACGCTGGGCGTGATCGCGCACCGGCTCGCGCGCACCGGTGAGTCCCGCAGCGTCGACGCCGTCGTCGAGGCGGCCCGCGCGGCCGGTTACACGATCACGCTCGTCGACCTCGAGCACCCGTCGTCCACCGATGTCACCGAGGCGGTGCAGAAGCTTCGGCATCAGTCGATCGACGGCCTCATCATCATCCGTGCCGAGCCGGCCTCGCCCAACCGGCTCGCCATCCCACGACGGCTGCCCGTGGCCGTCTCGGACTCACGTTTCGCCGGGCATCATCCGACGGTGGTCGCCGACCAGTTCTCCGGCACGAAGCAGGCGGTGGAGCACCTGCTGTCCTTCGGACACGGGACGGTGCATCACATCGCCGGTCCGGGCAGCTCGATCCCGGCGGCGATGCGCGTGGAGGCGTGGCAGAAGACGCTCGGTGATCTCGGCCGGCCGGTGACCGAGCCCCTGTACGGCGACTGGTCGGCCGCCTCGGGCTACGAGATGGGCCGGCGACTGGCCGCCGATCCCGACGTGACGGCGGTCTTCGCCGCGAACGACGAGATGGCGGTGGGCGCGATGCGGGCCTTCCATGAGCGCGGCCTGAGCGTCCCGGAGGACGTCAGCATCGTCGGCTTCGACGACATCTCGGTGGCCGAGTTCCTGTGGCCGCCGTTGACGACCGTGCGGCAGGACTTCCGGCGGATCGGGCACGAATTGGTGGACATCGTCATGCGCCAGCTCGGCGGTGAGGAGCTGATCGACCACCGCGTCGTGGTCGACGTCGAGCTGATCACGCGGGGGAGCGTGGCGGCGCCCCCGGCGCGCCGATGAGCGGGACGGGCCGGACCGCCTGACGACTCAACGGCCCGACGGCCGGACGGCTCAACGCCCGGCCGGTCGGGCGACCCGACCACTTGACGGGGTACCTGCGCGGGCGTGAGGATGCAGGGGATGAATGTTTACGCAAACATCATCCTCGGCATCGCGTCTCGTCCCATCGCCTCGCCCCGCGTGTCTCGGGACCTCATCCAGGAGAAGAACTGATGGCTACCGACGCACGCTGGATCCGCTGGCCGGCTGGCCAGGACCACGCCCAGTTCGGGTACGGCGCCGACTACAACCCCGAGCAGTGGCCCCGGGAGACCTGGGCCGAGGACGTGCGCCTCATGCGGGAGGCCGGCGTCACGATCGTCACCGTCGGCGTGTTCTCCTGGGCCCGGCTCCAGCTTGCGCCCGACACCTGGGACTTCGCCTGGCTCGATGAGGTGATGGACCTGCTGCACGCGAACGGCATCGCGGTCGACCTCGCGACGGCCACAGCCTCGCCCCCGCCATGGCTCACCACGCTGCACCCCGAGATCCTGCCGGTCACCGCGGACGGTGTGACGCTCTCGCCGGGTTCGCGCCAGCACTGGCGGCCGGCCTCGCCGGTGTTCCGGCGCTACGCGCTCGCGCTCGTCGAGGCGATGGCCGCCCGCTACGGCGAGCATCCGGCCCTGGCCGCATGGCATGTCTCCAACGAGCTCGGCTGCCACAACGTGCATGACTACTCCGACGACGCCGCCCACGCCTTCCGCGACTGGCTGCGCGAGCGGTACGGCACCGTCGCGGAGCTCAACCGGGCCTGGGGGACGGCGTTCTGGTCGCAGGCGTACAGCGACTTCGCCGAGGTGCTGCCGCCACGCCGGGCCGCCACTCACCCCAACCCGACTCAGCAGCTGGACTTCAAGCGGTTCTCCTCCTGGGTGCTACAGGACTACCTGCGCGCGGAGCGCGACGTCCTGCGCCGCCTCACCCCCGACGTCCCGGTGACCACCAACTTCATGCTCATCGGCCACAACGGCATGGACTACGCCGCCTGGGCCGACGACGTCGACTTCGTCGCCAACGACCACTACCGACTCGTGGTCGAACGTCCTGAGGACGACCTCTCGCTCGCGGCGAACCTCACCTCCAACCTTGCCGAGGGTCGGCCGTGGTTCCTCATGGAGCACGCCACCAGCGCGGTGAACTGGGCCGAGATCAACCCGGTGAAGTCGCCTGCGGACCTGCTCCACGACGCGCTGGTGCATGTCGGCCATGGGGCCGACGCCGTGTGCTACTTCCAGTGGCGCCAGTCCCGCGCGGGCGCGGAGAAGTACCACTCCGCGATGGTCCCGCACGCCGGCGCCGACACCGACACCTACCGGGCGGTGGTCCAGCTGGGAGGCCTGCTGCGCGACCTGCGCCAGGTGGTCGGGTCGCGGCGCGCGCCGGCCCGGGTGGCCATCGTGGTCGACTGGGAGTCGTGGTGGGCCGTCGAGCTCGACTCGCACCCCAGCTCGCACGTGGACTACCGGCGCGAGGTGCTCGAGTGGTACGGCGCCCTGCTCGACGCAGGGGTGCGCGTGGATGTCGTGCCGGTCCGGGCCGAGCTGTCGGGGTACGACGTGGTGGTCGCGCCCCTGCTCTACCTGATGCCGGGAGCCCTCGCCGAGCGGCTGCGCGCGTTCGTCGCACGGGGCGGCCACCTGGTCACGACGTACTTCTCCGGGATCGTCGACACCCACGACCACGTCCATCTGGGCGGCTACCCCGGCGCGCTGCGCGACCTGCTGGGGATCCGCGTGGCCGAGTTCATGCCGCTGCTGGCCGATCAGCAGGTCGAGCTCGACAACGGCACCCGCGGCACGCTGTGGTCCGAGCCGGTGGAGATCACCGACCCCGCGGCCAAGGCGGTGGTGTGCTACGCCTCGGGGCTGCTCGCGGGCCGACCGGCCGTCACCCGGTGCCAGCAAGGGTCGGGATCGGCGACGTACGTCTCGACGCGGTTGGGGATCGAGGGGATCGCGGCACTGCTGCCGGAGATCCTCGGGCCTGCCGGGGTCGATGCCGAGCCGACCAGTGCGGATGGCAAGGTCGAGACGATGGTGCGCACCGATGGCACCACCGAGTACGTGTTCCTCGCGAACCGGACCGCCGACGCGGTCGAGGTTCCGGTCGGCGAGGAGCGGGTGCTGCTGGGCGAGGTGTCCGCCCGTGGAGGCCTCGCGCTGGCGCCGCACGGCGTGGGAGTGCTGGTCCGCCCCGCCTGAGCGAGTGCCTCGTGATGCCTCCTCGCAGCGACGTCGTGCCGCCGTATCACCGGTCGCCCGGACCCCTTCGACAGGGTGTTAGGCGGGTCACACGAAACCATTGACACCGGCGGGAACGGCCCCTATGTTTACGTAACCACCGACACCGGTGGCGCGGCCAGAAATGTGAATGAGGTTCGGCTCGATGACGACAACGGCAGTCGCCCCAACGACAACCGCGCCGGCGGTGCCGGCCGAGAAGCGTCGGGCGCCCCGGGACTGGCGCGGCTGGCTCTTCGTGGGGCCGTTCCTGGCGGTCTTCGCGGCCACGTTCCTGGCGCCGGTCCTCTACTCGGTCTACCTGAGCCTGTTCCGGCACCAGCTGATCGGCGGCGACGTCTTCGTCGGCCTCGACAACTACACCCAGGCGTTCGGGGACGCGAAGTTCCGAGACGGCGCCGTACGTGTCCTGATCTTCCTCATCGTGCAGGTGCCGATCATGCTCGGCCTCGCCCTGGTGGCGGCGCTCGCCATCGACTCTCGGCGACTCGCCGGCCTGGCCATCTTCCGGCTCGGGATCTTCCTGCCGTACGCCGTCCCCGGCGTCGTCGCGGTCCTGATGTGGGGCTTCATGTACAACGACCGGATGGGCCTGGTCGGCAACATCAACGACCTCTTCGGGTCGGCCTGGCTCAAGCCGTTCAGCCAGACCTGGATCCTGCCGTCGGTCGGCAACATCGTGACCTGGGAGTTCATGGGCTACAACATGCTGATCTTCTACTCGGCGCTGCGCACGATCCCCGAGGAGCTCTACGAGGCGGCCGCCCTGGACGGCGCCAGCCAGTTCGGCATCGTGCGCAACGTCAAGATCCCGGCCCTGCGCGGCGCGATCGTCATCGCGACCATCTTCTCGATCATCGGCAGCTTCCAGCTGTTCAACGAGCCGAACATCCTGCGGCCGCTCGCGCCGGGCCTGATCACCACCTACTACACGCCGAACATGTACGCCTACAACCTCAGCTTCTTCGGTCAGCAGGTCAACTACGCCGCGACCGTCGCCATCGTCATGGGCATCGTCACCGCGGTGATCGCCTACGTCGTACAGCTGCGTGGCAACCGGCAGGAGCAGCGATGAGCTTCCTCACCCTCGACCGCACCTCCCACGCGAAGCGCGGACTGCTGGCGCCGCGCAAGTCGCCCGTCCTGACGGTGCTGATGTGCCTGATGCTGGTCTATGCGCTGCTGCCGCTCGCGTGGCTCGTGATCAGCTCGACCAAGACCCAGGCGTCCTTGATGGATTCCTTCGGGCTGTGGTTCTCCGGCCCGTTCGCGTTCTTCGACAACATCAAGGACACGCTGACCTACGACGACGGCATCTTCATCCGCTGGCTGGGCAACACCCTGCTCTACGTCGTGGCAGGTGCCGGCGGCGCGACGCTGCTGGCCACACTGGGCGGCTACGGCCTGGCCAAGTACCAGTTCCCCGGCAAGCGGGCGGTGTTCGCCATCGTGCTCGGCGCCATCGCCGTGCCCGGTACGGCGCTGGCCGTGCCGACGTTCCTGATGTTCAGCAAGATCGGTCTGACCAACACCGTCTGGGCGATCATCATCCCCTCGCTGATCTCGCCGTTCGGTCTCTACCTGATCTGGGTGTACGCCGTGGAGTCGGTGCCGACCGAGCTGCTCGAGGCGGCCCGGGTGGACGGGGCGGGCGAGCTGCGCACCTTCTTCACCATCTCGGTCCGGCTGCTGGCGCCCGGCATCGTGACGGTGGCCCTGTTCTCGGTGGTCGCGGTCTGGAACAACTACTTCCTACCGCTGATCATGCTCAACGATCCCAAGCTGTTCCCGCTCACCATCGGCCTCCAACAGTGGAACCAGCAGGCGACCGGCGTCGGCTCGGATCCGATCTTCAACCTGGTGATCACCGGCTCGCTGCTGACCATCGTCCCGATCATGGTGATCTTCCTGTTCCTGCAGCGCTACTGGCAGTCGGGTCTGGCCGCCGGCAGCGTCAAGCAGTAGTCGCCCTCCCTCCCTCCCTCCATCCCTCGTTCCCGCGGCACCCGCCGAGCTCCCGTCAACCCGACCGGACGCAACGCTGCCCGACCCCAAGAAGAAGAACCGAAAGGAAGCATCATGAGGAGACGTATCGGCAAGGCCTTCGCGGTCGGTGCTGTGGTGGCCGCCGTGGGGCTGGCTGCGTCGGCCTGTGGGAGCAGCGGCAGCAACAGCGCCGGCTCCTCGGGCGGCAGCAAGGCCGACTCGATCGCGCAGGCCCTGCAGAAGGGCGGCACGATCACCTACTGGACGTGGACCCCCTCGGCCAAGGCGCAGGTCGCGGCCTTCGAGAAGGCCTACCCCAAGGTCAAGGTCAACCTGGTCAACACCGGTGGCGCCAGCGACAACAACCTCAAGCTGCAGAACGCGATCTCGGCCGGGTCGGGCGCTCCGGACGTCGTGCAGATCGAGTACCAGTCGCTGCCGCAGTTCGTGCTGTCCAAGGGCCTGGCCGACCTGACCGACTACGGCTTCTCCAGCCTCAAGTCCCTCTACACCCCCTCCACCTGGGGATCGGTCTCGCAGAGCAACGGCATCTGGGCGCTGCCGCAGGACTCCGGCCCGATGGCGCTGTTCTACAACAAGGCGACCTTCGACAAGTTCGGCCTGACCGTCCCCAAGACCTGGGATGACTACATCGCCGACGCGAAGAAGCTGCACGCAGCGGACCCGTCGTACTACATCACCAACGACGCGGGCACCGACGCCGGCTTCGGCACCTCGATGATCTGGCAGGCCGGCGGCAAGCCGTTCCAGACCGACGGCTCGAACGTGACGCTCAACCTGCAGGATGCGGGCACCAAGAAGTGGGTCAGCACCTGGGACCAGCTCGAGCAGGGCGGCCTCATGAGCCAGATCTCGGGCTGGACCGATGAGTGGTACCAGGCCCTGGCCGACGGCAAGATCGCCACGATGCCGATCGGTGCCTGGATGCCGGGTGTCCTGGAGTCCGGCGCCAAGGGCGGCGCGGGCAACTGGCGAGTCGCCCCGATGCCGACCTACGACGGCGGCCAGGCCGTGACCGCTGAGAACGGCGGCAGCTCTGAGGCGGTGACCGCGCAGTCGAAGAACAAGGCGCTCGCGGCCGGCTTCCTCAAGTGGCTGAACTCCTCGGAGGACTCCATCAAGGTCTTCCTCCAGTCCGGTGGCTTCCCCTCGACGGTCAAGGACCTGAACTCGCAGGCGTTCCTCGACGACGCGCCGTCGTACTTCGGTGGCCAGCAGATCAACAAGGTCCTGGTCGGCGCGGCGAACTCGGTCGCGACCGGTTGGCAGTACCTGCCCTGGCAGTCCTACGCCAACAGCATCTACGCCGACTACGTCGGCAAGGCCTACGCCAACAAGTCCGACATCGGTGCGGCGTTGAAGCAGTGGCAGGACGCCAACACCAAGTACGGCAACGAGCAGGGCTTCACCGTCAAGAACTAGCACCTCCACCGACTGGGGCGAGGCGTCGTGCCGAGCGCGCCTCGCCCCAGTCGTCTGTCTCGAGAGGACCGCAATGGACTCCGTGGCTCCCGTCCGGATCCACATCGACCCCGCCAGCGCCGGGCCCGCCGTCTCCCGCCGGCTCTTCGGCACCTTGATCGAGCACATGGGGCGTGGCGTGTACGGCGGCATCTACGAGCCCCTGCACCCTCGGGCAGACGCCCGGGGCTTCCGCCTCGACGTACTCGAGCTCATCCGCGAGATCGGCTTCACGACCGTCCGCTACCCGGGAGGCAACTTCGTCTCCGGGTACCGCTGGGAGGACGGCGTGGGACCGATGGCCGAGCGCCCGGTCCGTCTGGACCCCGCCTGGCACAGTGTCGAGTCGAACCACGTCGGCCTGCACGAGATGGCGGACTGGGCGCGCAGCGCCGGGGTGGAGATCGTCGAGGCGGTCAACCTCGGCACGCGCGGTCCGCAGGAGGCGGCCGACCTGCTCGAGTACGCCAACCATCCGGGAGGCACCGCGCTCAGCGACCTGCGCCGCTCCCACGGCTCCACGGTGCCGTTCGCCATCCGGACGTGGTGCCTGGGCAACGAGATGGACGGCCCCTGGCAGATCGGCCACAAGACCGCGCACGAGTACGGCCGCGTCGCGGCGGAGACGGCCCGCTTGATGCGGATGATCGACCCCGACATCGAGCTGGTCGCCGCGGGCAGCTCGGGTCCGGAGATGCCGACCTTCGGTGACTGGGAGCGCACCGTGCTGCGTGAGACGGCCGGGCTGATCGACCACATCTCGCTGCACGCCTACTTCCACGAGCGCGATGCCGACGCCGCCAGCTTCCTCGCCTCCGGAGTGGGCCTCGAGCGCTTCATCGAGGAGGTCGGCGCGATCATCGACGAGGTCTGCGGCGACGTCGCGCCCGATGACCGTCCGCGCATCAGCGTCGATGAGTGGAACGTGTGGTACCAGGACCGGTGGAACGACATCGACAAGCACGTTCTCGAGGCCGGCCCGTGGCAGGAGGCGCCGGCTCTGCTCGAGGACCGGTACAACGTGACCGACGGCATCGTCGTGGGGGCGCTGCTGCTCGCGCTGGTGCGGCAGGCCGGTCGCGTGGACATGGCCAATCTGGCCCAGGCGGTGAACGTGATCGGCCCGATCCGGGCCGAGCCCGGCGGGCCGGCATGGCGGCAGACCACCTTCGACCCGTTCGCGCTCACCGCGCGACATGCACGCGGTCGAGTGGTGCGACCGGTGGTCAGCGGCGCGCCGACGGTCGCCACGGCGGCGTACGGCGAGGTGAGCGCGGTCGACGCCGTGGCCACCGCGGCTGACGACGGCACGCTGACGGCTCTGCTCCTCCACCGCGACACCGGCACACCGGCCCGGGTGTGTCTCGAGGTTCCGGCAGGGTTCCGGGTCGACCTGGCCCGCACCCTCGACGTTCCCCCGGGCGGCGACCGGCTCACCTCGAACACCGCCACGGACCAGCCGGTCGCGGCCCGCGACCTTCCCTACGAGCTCACCCACCAGGGCGGGGCGACCCTCGTGGAACTGACCTTGGCGGCGCCGAGCTGGGCGATCGTCGTGATGCGCGGCTCCGATGGGGCCGATGCCGCCTGACGGCCCGTCCCCATGCTGCGACTCCACCCGTGACGAACGACCATCGAAGGACGAGAGCCCTCCGCATGACAACCCACCAGACGACCCCGGGCGTCCACCCGCCTGCCGGGCCCCCGGCACGATTCGAGATCGGCGAGCACGACTTCCTCCTGGACGGCGCGCCGTACCGGATCCTGTCCGGTGCCCTGCACTACTTCCGCATCCATCCCGATCACTGGGCGGACCGGATCCACAAGGCCAGGCTGATGGGACTGAACACCATCGAGACCTACGTCGCGTGGAACGCCCACGCACCCCACGATCCCCACCTCGACTTCAGCGATGGCCTCGACCTGGGCCGATTCCTTGACCTGATCGCCGCCGAGGGCATGCACGCGATCGTGCGTCCAGGCCCCTACATCTGCGCCGAGTGGACCAACGGCGGCCTGCCGGGTTGGCTCTACGCCACCCCCGGGGTCGGCGTACGCCAGTACGAGCCCGCCTACCTCGCCGCGGTGCAGGAGTATTACGCGCAGCTTGCGCCCATCCTGGTGCCGCGGCAGATCGAGCACGGCGGTCCGATCGTGCTGATGCAGGTCGAGAACGAGTACGGCGCCTTCGGCAGCGACAAGGACTACCTGCGCTTCCTCGCCGACCTGACCCGTTCGATCGGGATCACCGTCCCGCTCACCACCGTCGACCAACCCACCGACCAGATGCTGGCCGACGGCATGCTGCCCGGGCTGCATGTGACCGGCTCCTTCGGTGGGAGCGTCGCCGAGCGGTTGGCCGTACTGCGCTCCTACCAGCCGACCGGTCCGCTCATGTGCTCCGAGTTCTGGGACGGCTGGTTCGACAACTGGGGCGCCCACCATCACCGGACCTCGGCAACCGATGCGGCCCGCAGCCTCGAGGAGCTGCTCGCGGCGGGCGCATCGGTCAACATCTACATGTTCCACGGTGGGACCAACTTCGGTCTGACCAACGGCGCCAACGACAAGGGCACCTATCTGCCGACGGTCACCAGCTACGACTACGACGCCCCGCTCGATGAGGCCGGTGCTCCTACCGAGAAGTTCTGGTCCTTCCGTGAGGTGATCGGACGGTACGCCGAGGTGCCCGAGGAGGTCCCCGAACCTGCGAAGGACGCACCCGCCCTGACAGCGCGATGGCGGGATGCGGTCTCCCTCTGGGAGACCGTCGACGACCTGGGGGAGTGGAGTCGCTTCACCGAGCTGCCGACCATGGACCGGCTCGGCCGTTATGACGGCTTCGCCCTCTACCGGACCACGCTCAAGCGCCGGGGGCCGTCGGTGCTGCGCGTGGGTGAGGTCCGCGACCGGGCCCAGGTGTTCGTCGACAGCGCACCGGTCGGCGTCCTGGCCCGCGACCATCACGATCGCGGCCTCGCGGTGACCGGCAGCCCTGGCGCGACGCTCGACCTGCTCGTCGAGGACCAGGGCCGGGTCAACTACGGCCCGCGCATCGGCGAGCCCAAGGGACTCATCGCGCCGGTGACCATCGACGGCGATGCCGTCGGCGACTGGCAGGTGCTGCCCCTCGACCTCTCCCGACTGGACGAGGTCCGCCGGGTCCTCGACGAGCATGGCAGCGCACCGTCCGCGATCGCCGGCCCTGCCTTCGGCCGCGCGGAGTTCGACCTCCCCGAGGCCGCCGACCTCCACCTCGACACCACCGGCTGGGGCAAGGGCGTGGCGTGGATCAACGGCTTCTGCCTCGGGCGGTTCTGGTCCAGGGGCCCCCAGCGCACCCTCTACGTCCCGGCCCCCGCGCTCCGGGCCGGTCGCAACGAGCTGTTGGTACTCGAGCTCAACTGCCTCACCGCGGACCCCGTCCGCTTCGTGAGCAAGCCGGAGCTGGGTCACACCGAGGCCTGAGCCCGCATCGGAGACCGTGTTCGCGCTGACCGCGACGCGGTGGGCATGGCGCGCTGCGACCGGCCGGCGGGCATCAGGGCCGACGCTGGTCGCGTCCGCGCTCGCCGGACCTCAATGCATCGACATCGAGATTTCGTCATCGCTGGTGGATATCGTTGCCGAGGCGAGGGCTGCCGTCCGAGCACTCGGGCCAGCGATGACGGTGCCGCTGACCGGGTGACGAGCAGACGGACCGGGGCCTCCTCACATTCCTCCGTCCCCGTACCGATAGGCCGACGTGCACGAGTTTGCCGCGCGCGATCGCGAGGCGCTGGCGAGCGTCAGCGAGTGGATCGCTGAACGCCTCACCAGCCCCCCGGAGGCGCCCTCGCCGAGGCACATCCACGGCGAGACCGTCCTGCCTGACCTGACCCGGGAAGGCGTCGGCCCCCAAGCCGCCTGGGCGAGCCTGCGCGACTCCGTGCTCCCGACGTCGTTCCCGAGCGACCACGCCCGTTACCTGGCCTTCGTGGGCGGCGCCCCGACCCCGACGGCCGTGCTCGCCGATGCCGCCTTGTCGGCCGCCTCGGTCTACGGCGGCAGCGAGCTCGAGGCCGGCGCGGTGGTAGCCGTCGAGCGCGCCGCGATGGCGTGGCTGTGCGGGCTGCTGGGGTATCCCGAGGGAGCACATGGCACGTTCGTCAGCGGCGGCTCGATGGCCAACCTCAGCGCCCTGGTCGCGGCGCGACACGGTCGCACCTCGGCATCCGGGGGCCCGCCGAGCACCATCGTCGTAGGCGCCTCGGCACACTCCTCGGTGCACTCCGCGGCGACCATCATGGGCTGTGCCGTGGTGCTCGCCGGCACGGCCCACGGCGTGCTGCGTGCCCACGACCTCGAGCCGGTGCTCGCCGCCCTCGATCCAGCGGACGTGGTCGCCGTCGTGGCGAGCGCCGGCGCCACCAACACCGGCGCGATCGATGCCCTCACCGAGATTGCAGAATGCTGCGCCACCCGCGGGATCTGGCTCCACGTGGACGCGGCATACGGCGGAGCGGCGATGCTGGCACCCGCCTACCGGGAGCGGTTCGCCGGCATCGATCGGGCCGACTCCATCACGATCGACCCGCACAAGTGGCTCTTCACGCCGTTCGACTGTGCCGCGGTGATCTACCGCGATCCCGCGCTGGCCCGGGCGGCCCATCGCCAGCACGCCCACTACCTCGATGTGGTCAACGACGACGGCGCCGACAATCCGGCCGACTATGCGGTGCACCTCACCCGCCGCGCCCGCGGCGTACCGCTGTGGGCCTCGCTCCTCGCGTACGGCACCGACGCCTACGTGGACGCCGTCGAACGGTGCCTTGCGATGGCCGCGTACGCCGCCAAGCAGATCGAGGCCGATCCCACGCTCGAGCTCGCTCTCGATCCTCAACTGTCGGTGGTGCTGTTCCGTCGCATCGGCTGGGACGCCGACGACTACGCCCGCTGGTCCCATCAGATCCGCCTGCGCGGCCTCGGGTTGGTGACCCCGTCCACGTTCGCCGGCCGTCCGGTGCTTCGGCTGTGCTTCGTCAATCCGCGGACGACACACGCCGACGTGGGGATACTGCTGGAGAGTCTCGCGCATGCGGACAGCGCGTGGTGACGATTCCGTTTCGATCCATGCCACGGGTTAGGGGAAACGAATGAGACGCACCGCCGCCGGGCTCCGCCCCGCATCGGACGCGGCCCCCACCCCTGGGCTCGCGGACCCGGCCGCTGCGCCTCCCCGTTCGCGCACCTGGGTCATCGAACGGGGCGTCGGGCGCCTGTCGTGGGCTGTCCTGATCGGCGGCCTTGCCGCCAACCAGATCGCCGAGACCGGCTCCTACCGGACCGGGCAGGCGATCCTGCTCACCACGCTGACCGCCTTCTTCCCCTTGCTGGTCCTGCGGCTGGTGCTGGCCGCGCGCATCCATCGCTCGCGCCGGGTCCCCCTGCTGACGCTTGCGGCCACCGTGACCGTGTGGTCGCTCGGCTCGATGGTGGTCAACGCGGCCAGCCTGGAGGAGCAGCAGCAGTTCCCCGCGCCGGGCGAGTGGCTGTTCCTGAGCTCCTACCTCGGCCTGGTCGGCTATCTGCTTCTCGACGTGGACCGGCGACAGGCGCGCCCGGCCCGCAGATGGCTCGACGTCGCGGTGATCTGTGGCGCCATGTCGTGTCTGGCCTCCCTGCTGCTGGTCACCCCGGTCCGGCTCGCGTCCGGCGCCGAGGGCCTGCCGCTGCTCCTCGCGGTGATGTACCCCCTGACCGACATCGCACTGGTGATGGTGGTGCTCGGCCAGGCGCTGTTGCAGGCACGCGGCGACCCGCGCAAGTCGTGGATGATGGGGGCCGCCTTCGTCCTGCTCGCCTGTGCCGACTCGGGGTTCGCGCTGCAGGTCTCCACGCCGACCTACGACTTCGGCAACACCAACAACGCGCTGTGGGGCGGGGCATGGGCGCTGCTCGTGGCCGCCGCGTGCCGCCCCGAACGCCGGGTGATGCGGGCGATACCGAAGGCGACCGGCACGCGGCTGCTCGTCTCAGCCGGCCTGATGGCCCTGGCCGTGTTGACAGTGCGGCCCGACGACACGCTGGCGCTCTACACGGTCCCGCCCGCCGTCCTGACGCTGATCGCGGCCGGGGCGCGGATGGTGCTGGCGCTGCGCGACGCCAACCAGGCCACCGAGGCCTTCGCCCTGTCCCAGACCGACGATCTCACCAAGCTGCCCAACCGCCGCGCCGTACGCGCGCGACTCAGCCAGTCCCTCCCGAGCCGACAGCCCTTGGCCCTCATGCTGCTCGACCTCGACGGCTTCAAGGAGATCAACGACGCCCTCGGCCACCATGCGGGTGACGTCGTGCTGACGTTCGTCGCCGTACGGATGCAGGAGGCCGCCGGCAGCGGCGTCATGGTCGCCCGGCTCGGCGGCGACGAGTTCGCGATGCTTCTGGAGACCGTCGACGAGATCGAGCTGGTCGAGACCGCCCACCGGGTGCTCGCCGAGCTCGCCGAGCCGGTCGTGGTGGACGACATCGAGATCTCGCCCTCTGGCTCGATCGGCATCACCGTCGTCACGGACACCGACACCGACAGCGGCGAGGTCCTGCGCCGGGCGGACGTGGCGATGTATCAGGCGAAGAGCTCGCGTGCCGGCGCCGCGCTCTACGATGCCCACCTCGATGAGTTCTCCCGGTCACGCCTGGAGCTGGCGGAGGATCTCCGCAAGGGCATCGCCGACCATCAGATCGAGGTCTGGTACCAGCCGCAGGTGGACGTCTCGACGATGCGCATCCACGGCCTCGAGGCGCTGGTGCGCTGGCGTCATCCGACCCAGGGTCTGCTCAGTCCGATCGCGTTCCTGCCGGCTGCGCGCAGGGTCGGTCTGATGGGGCCGCTCTCCGACACCATCGCCTGGCACGCGATCCGGGACCTGGAGCGGTGGTTGAGCGCGGGCATCGATCTGCGCGTGGCCATCAACTGCGCCCCGCCGGAGCTCTTGGGCCAGACCTTCCTGTCGCGGCTCTTCACCTCGATGGAGGAGCGACAGGTGCCCGCCGACCACCTGGTCCTGGAGGTCACCGAGGACTCCTTCCTGGCAGATCCCCAACGCGCTCGCGACGTCCTGCTCGAGGTGCGCAAGCATGGGATCCAGGTCTCGATCGACGACTACGGCACGGGGTTCTCCTCGCTGACCTACCTGCGCGACCTGCCCGTCCAGGAGCTGAAGATCGACCGGTCGCTGGTCCGCGACGTCTCCAGCGACGAGCGCGGCCGCGAGATCGTCGCCTCCACCATCCAGCTCGCGCACGCGCTGGACATGCGCACCGTCGCCGAGGGGGTCGAGGACGCCGTTGACGTTGCCGAGCTGCTCGGCATGGGTATCGACATCCTGCAGGGCTATCACATCGGACGACCCATGCCGAGCTCGCAGGTCGAGCAGTGGGTGGGCCACTGGTCGGCTGCGACGGCGAGCATCGACGAGAGCCAGCACGCGAAGGCCCTGCTGAACATCGAGAAGATCCGGCCCGACTCCGATGGTTGAGCCACTACTGTGACCGAGTGCCGATCCAAGAAGGTCTCCCGATGAACCGCACACCCCTACGTTTCGTCCTCGACCCGGTCGGCGCCGAACTGGACGCCGCGCTGGCGTGTGAGGCAGAGGTGTTCTTCGCCACCTACGGCAACACCGCCGAGGAGTTCGACCTCGAGTACGGGCCCTACGCCGAGCACACGGGCTTCATGACAGTGCTGGACGAGGACGGCACCGCGCTGGCCACCGCCCGCTTCATCGCCCCCGGCCCCGCGGGTCTCAAGACGCTCAACGACGTCGCCCGAGCCCCCTGGCACGCCGACGGCATGCGATCGGCCCGCGCCGCCGGGATCGACCCCGACCGCACGTGGGACGTCGCCACCATCGCCGTACGTCGTACGCCGGGTCGCACCACGCTGTGCTCCGCGGCGCTGTACCACGGCATCGTCACCGCCGCCCAGGCCAACGGCATCGACTCGATCGTCATGATCATGGACGAGCGCCCGCGCCGGCTGCTGTCCGCCTCCGGGCTGGTGCCCAACGTGCTGCCGGGCACCGGTGAGGGGGAGTACCTCGGGTCTCCGCGCAGCATCCCGCTGTGGGCCAACCTGCACCGCATGTTCGATCAGCAGCGGCGGACCAACAACGAGGCGTACCGGCTGATCTACCAGGCCATCGGCCTCGACGGCATCACGCTACCGACCGACTGGACCTGGCACCGGCGCTCGCTCCCGCCCGCAGCCCCGGCGCGGACGCTGGCGCGTCCCGTTCAGCGCTGAGCAACGCTGCCTGCACGCCTTGGCGTCGGCCGGCCTCGGCGCGACGCGCCGAGGCGTCACCTCGATCGCACGGTCGCCTCTCCGAACCGGCCCGGTCATCCCTCGGCACTGCGGGGCCACAGGAAATGGCCAACCGCCTCGCCGCCGCGACGTCGCCGTACCTGCTCCAACACGCCCAGAACCCGGTGGACTGGTGGGAGTGGGAGCCGGCCGCGTTCGAGGAGGCCGGGCGGCGTGAGGTCCCGGTGCTGCTGAGTGTCGGGTACGCCGCCTGCCACTGGTGCCATGACCCCGACCAGTTTTTTACCATCGACGGATTTCGACGAATTCGCGGGTCAGAGGCGGTTTGGAGGTCCCGTTCAGTTTCAACTAACGTCGCCGTTGGACACCGTTTCCGGGGCCTAATGCATCACTTCGTGCATCACTTCATGCCACATTTCTTTACCTTCACGCGAAACAGTGGCAGGCAAAATTCCCGAGCATCGGATTTTGCGTCGTGCGGGCGTCGTGCACCACTGTTCCTCGCCACTTGGCGAAGTCAAAGCGGACGCACAACTCGGAGGTAAGGAGGTGGCAGCTGAGCTTCGTTCGAACGGCGAGACCCCGCTCTGACCTGCGGTTTCGTCCGGATCCACCGATCGCCAAACACCTAATCGGCGTCATTGATTACCGTGATGGGACGCAGTGATGCACAAGATGATGCACGAAGCCCGGGGCCGGGGTCCCAGGTTGTCAGGGGACGAGGGTGTGGTCGAAGCCCGGTCTGGAGTCCTTGCGGTCGCGTACGGGCCCAAGGACCGATCGGCGGCGCGTCGAGTAGTCCGATCGCTGTCGAAAAGATCTACGCAACGTGATCGCGCGTCATCCCGGGCACGTGGCCGTGAGACCGGCTCCGCAGGCCACCGAGTTCGGCCTCCTCACGGTAGCCCGGCACGGGTGAATTCCTGCTGCAGCCGGGGGCGCCGCTTGTGCTCCTCGCGCAGCTCGGCGATCAGGTCGTCGACGCGCGGTGCCTCGATCGTGCCTGTGGCCAATGTCCGCATCCGGGCCAGGCGGACGGCTGCACGCCGGTAGTGCTCGGCACCTGTGTTCGTCAGCGTGCTGCGGACGAGACGTTCGTGGACCGGTAGGACGGCGAGCGGGTCGATCTTCTCGTACTCCTCGATGAGCGCCGCCCATCCATGGTCGTCGTCGAGGCAGAGGTTATGCGCGAGGTCCCAGGCGGCTTGAGCATCGCCGAGGGCGCGGAGGGTGAAGGTGACGGCGTCGTAGGGCCGCTGTGACAGCGTGCTCATCACCTCGTCGCGGTACGCGGGCCAGTCGTCTCCGGCGGCGCGATGGAGTTCTGTTGCCGTCGATGAGTTCGGCCCGCGACGGAAGAGAATGACGCGGGCGGCGAGTACGTCGGCAGGCCGGTGCGTCTCGAGCAGCTTCGCCCAGTAGCGCGATGCAGTGACGGACTGGTGTCCGAGCCCGAACTCGGTGGCCCGACGCGCCCAGTCGATCGCGAGGTCGTACTCGCCGATCTCCTCGAACGCCTCGGCCGTTTCCTGGAACCAGGCGGCGACCTTCCGGTCGCGGACGTGGGTGCGGATGATCGCGTCGACATCGCGGTCGAGGACAGCGAGGCGCTGGGCGTTCCACTCGAGGGTGAACCAGGCGTGCGAGTTGCTCGACTGCCAGCGGTCCTCGCTGCTCGGGCGCCGGCCGAGGCTCGCCTCGATCTCGGCCAGGCGGCTGCGGTAGGCGGCGACGCCGGCGGCGCCCAGGGCGTCGGCGTACGCCACGATGTCGAGCTCGAAGTAGTCGACGTCGTTGTCGTCGAACTGGAACTTGATCATCCAATCGACCAGCTTCGACGGCTTGACCTGTGCGGCGGCCGCTGCACGCGGATGCAGATCGAGCAGGCGGCGGCACGCGTCGCCGATGATCCCGCTGGAGTCGTCGGCGCGTGCGATGACCTTGAGCGCGCTCGTCAACGCCTTGTGGGTGACCTCGTAGCGCTCGGCCGGCCCTGCTGCGGTGTCGTGCTCGAGGATGTCGATCGCTTCGTGCATGTCGCGGCCGTGGGCGTTCGCCGCGCTCCAGCGGTATAGGTCGCCCCGGCTCCGGATCAGCGGGAGGACGTCGTCGGCCAAACCGGTCGTCGGATCCGCAGCCATGAGTGCAGTCTCTCAGGGAGCCGAGACACCAGTGGAACTGCTGCTACTGCAAAGATCTACTGGCAAATTGTTCCAGTAGATGGCAGTAGTTCGGCACCGGAGCTGACCCCACTCGACGTACGCCGGCCTGCTGTGACGCCTGCCAGGCCCGCGGCCGGCGCTCGTGTCGACAGACTTAACAGATCTCGGCGACGTGTTAGGTTTCTCCGAAATACCTAACACGTCTTTCGGATGCGTTGAAGGAGCTAACACGTGAGCTGGAGCCCCGAGGTTCCCTTCAACGCTCTGCCGCCGCTGCCGCCGGAGGGCTTCGATCTTGAGCCCAAGGTCGTTCTCAAGGCGACGGTCGAGGCCCGCACGGCGCTGGCGACGCTTGCTCAGGCGGGCCGGCTGTTGCCAAACCCCAACATCCTCATCCACGCCGTCCCGCTTCTTGAGGCGCAGGCGAGCTCCGAGATCGAGAACATCGTCACGACAGCAGACGAGCTCTTCAAGCACGTCGAGTCTGGCGGCGGCGATCATGCGACTAAGGAAGCACTTCGCTATCGGAGCGCGCTCTTCGCCGGCGTGGACTCGATCAGGAACCGGCCGCTCACGGCGACGACTGCGGCAAGGATCTGTTCGGAGTTGCACGGCCGAGAGATGGACGTGCGTGCTGTACCGGGCACGCGGATCGCGAACCCGACAACGCGCGAGATCGTCTATGCGCCGCCGGAAGGCGCAGACGTCATCCGGGAGAAACTCTCGGCGTGGGAACGCTTCATCCATGCGGAAGACGACCTTGATCCGCTGGTCCGGATGGCGGTCGCCCACTATCAGTTCGAGGCGATCCACCCGTTCCACGACGGCAACGGTCGCACGGGTCGCGTCATCAACATCCTGATGCTGATCGAGGCGGGCTTGCTGGACGAGCCGATCCTCTATCTGTCCAGGGCGATCATCGAGCGGAAGAACGACTACTACCGGCTCTTGCGAGCGGTGACGGCCGAGCATGCTTGGACCGAGTGGGTCCTCTACATGCTCGACGTCGTCCGCGAGTCAGCAACGTCGACAACGAGGAAGATCGGGTCCATCCGGACCTGTCAGGACGACATCGCTGAGCGTGCGCGCGCAGCGACCCCGGGGGGACGTGACGCGCAGTTCCTTGACGTCCTCTTCGAGCAGCCGTACTGCCGCATCGGCACCGTCGCGGAGCGGTGTGATGTCTCTCGTCAGACCGCGTCGTCGTGGCTGCACGCGCTGGTTTCCGCTGGCCTCCTCAGCGACGTCAGGGTCGGACGAGAGCTCCTCTTCGTCAATCACGAGTTCCTGAACGTGCTGACGCGCCCCGAGTGACTCGCTTGCGAGTTGAAGGAGCAGGCCACGCTGGAGGCTCGGTTGCCAAGCGGAGCGTCGCGTGACTGGCGTGCCGTCTCAGTTGCTTCGTCGCTGCGCGCGGCCGCTGTCACCCCTCAGCGTCTGAGCGTCGCTTCAGCGAGGGCATGCCCTTCGGCAGCTTGTCGTAGTGCTCGATCGAGTCGTTGGCGAGTTCGACCAGAACTGCGCGTCGCTCGCGCTGGGCGCGGTCCTGGTAGTCCGCGACATCTCGCAGCGTCACACGCCGATGGCGCCCGGCCATCTCGAACGGGATTGCTCCGGACTCCAGGATCTTCACGAACGTCGGACGGGACATGCCGAGGAAGTCTGCGGCCTTCTGCGTCGTGAGCTTCGCCGAGTAGGGCAGGACCGAGATGCCGTCGCCGAGAGCCAGCATGTTCGCTGCCTCGGTCAGCACCTGGAACAGCGCTGCCGGAATCGGCGCCTGCTTGCCGTCTGGGCCGACGAGCATGGCTTGGCCTGGCTCGGCGGCGGCGGCCGTGTTTATGCCGTTCAGCACCTGGGCGAACTTGAGCATCTCCGCCCGCTCGCGGTCAGCCACGTAGGTCTTCGACTGCCGCAGCCGAGCGGTCGTTTCTACGGTTGCCATGGACCCAAATCTATTCGAAATATTCGAAGAGTGAGTTGTAGTCGCAAGGGCCCGACTTTGGCGAAGCGTCTCCGTATGCAGCGTGGAGGTGAAACGCTACGAAGGTACAGGAGGGCAGCAATGACGGACTGGACCGTCCGGCGGTGGGCTCGCTATGGCCACGAGCGCTTGTATGCCGAGACGCCAGGCGGGACTGCGCTGGGCTACCTCGATCTGAAGACCGGGCGCTACCACTCCGACGACCTCTCGAACCTGCCGTTGCTGGAGAAGGCAATCGGCGATCACCTCGCTGCTCAGCCGCTCGCCGTGCAGCCCGCGCCCGCTCAGGTCGCCGAGCCTGACGCCCCGACAGCGGGCGAGATGGTTGCCGCGGTGGTCGACGAGCTGCCGTCGGCGGAGGTGCCGGTCGCGGCCGAGTGGGTCGATATCAGCGGTGCGCGTGCCGGCAGCGCGGCGCGCGACCAGGCGATCGCGGCGCGGGCGGCGCAGGGCAGGTTCAAGGGTTTCCTCGCGCGTGTCCTCGATGTGAAGACGGAGGAGCGTGCCTGGCGGATCGGTGCCGACGGCGAGGAAGCCGTCGCAGCACAGATCGCGAAGCTTGGGCCCGAGTGGCGCGTCCTGCGCCGTACGGGTGGGGGAGCGAGGATCGGACATCGACCACGTCCTGATCGGCCCAGCGGGCGTGTTCACGGTGAACGCGAAGCACCACCCCAACTCCTCAGTCTGGGTAGGCGGCGACACGTTCATGGTCAACGGCCAGCGCGTGCGGTACATCCCTAACAGCCGACATGAGGCAGGCCGCGCCGCACGCCTCCTCACCGAGCAGGTCGGCTTCCCCGTCGAGGCGGTGGGCATCGTCGCGGTGGTTGGTGCGCACAAGGGCTTCACGATCAAGAAGCAGCCCGAGGACGGCACGGTGGTCGTCGTCGCGCGCAAGCGCATGAGCCAGTACCTGCGGAAGTCGTCGCCCCGCCTGCAGCCACGAGAGATCGAGGCGATCTACGAGGTCGCTCGGCGCTCGACGACCTGGCATTGAGCCGCGGGGACGGGCCGGCGACGGCGATCAGCGCGCAACGCTGGTCGTTTCCGGGCTGCGGCGGCCGCATGCCCTGCGCGACGCAGACGAATTCGCCAAGGCGGGCGCCCAGTTCGCTCGCAAGGAGCCAGCCGGGGCCGTTGAGCCGGTGATCAGAGTCCGGTGAGGAGGGTGGCCTTGGCACTTGCGAATTCCTCATCAGACAGGATCCCTTCCTGGTGGAGGGTCGCGAGTTCGCGGAGGCGGTCTGCCAGACTCGGTGTGGAAGTCTGAGCCGTGATCCCTGCTTCGGGCTGGACTGCTGACTGAACCGAAGGTGTTCCAGCGTCCGCTGTCGAGGAGCCGTCGATACCGAGAACGACATTGCCCGCCGCTTCGAGCGCGAGTCCGACGTCGACGTGGCCCTTCTTGGCGGTCTTGAGCCCCACACTGTTCGGGACCTGGTTGGACAGCGTGTAGATCTGACGGTCCGTCGCGATCGTCAGGTACGAGGTGCGGGCTGCTTGGCTTGCGACGTGTGCGATCCCGGCAGCCGCCAAACCCGGGGCACTGGCCTTCATCAGATGCTTTGTCCCCTTGAGAAGGCCTGCAACGGCGGGGCCGATTGCATTCTCGAGACCGGAGCCGCCCTGTGAGCTCTGATCCGCCTCTGATGGCGTGAACGTGATCGATCGCAACTTCTCGTACGGCGTCTTCGCGTGGATCCCACCGCCGCTCAGATTCGCGGCCATCTGTGATCGCACATTCGTGAGGCCGGGGCGCTCGGGCTGCTCCCCAGACGCAACGCGGACATAGCCACCTTCATAGATCTCGATGGTCGACAGCCCGAAGGTTCCGCTCGTAACGAGCGCACCGGCTGCGGCTACGTCCTCAGCCCACTTTCGCTCCTCGGCCTCCTTTGCTTCTCGCTTGGCGGCTGACCGGTCTGCGGAGGCCTTCTTGAGTCTGGCGAACGCCCCTTCCTTCTTGTCGGCCGTCGCAACGACGGCGGCCGGTCTGTCTTGGGTGTGCTCCGTCCACGCGGTTCCGTCCCAATACCGCGTCTGGCCGTGGTCGTCCGGGCACCACCCCGCGGGGATCTGCTGGCTCATGGCGACATTTTGCCATCCGGCCCCGACAGAACTGAGGGCTTCGGTGGAACACAGGGTGCCAGCCGTCGGATGCGAGGCGTGGGGACAGCCCGTTCACCCGGCACGCCGCCGGCGCTTGGGCTGGGGGAGCAGGTCCGTGACGGTCACCTCCTCCCGCTCGGGAGCGACCAGCACCTCCAGAGCTGCTTCGGCCAGCGCGATCCGCTTCTCCTCATACGCCAGCAGCTGGTCGAGGCGCCAGCGGTCGGGTTGCGTCATGACCGGGGCCGGGACGAGGGAGCGGTCCTTGAGGTGCTGATACCCCCTCGTCTTTCCCCAGCCGTAGCGCGCCATGACGTCGTGCGCGTCGAGGAAGACGTGCCGAGGGTCCGTGCCCCCTCCCGCGTCCGGAGGCCAGTGCACCGGTCTCACACCGCCTTCGGCTTGGGGAGGACCCCGTTGGAGGCGAGTCGCTGGAAGCGGATGAAGCGACGCAGGTCGCCGACGGTCGTGTAGAGGCGGCGGCCGATCTTGAAGAACTCCGGTCCGGTGCCGATCTGGCGCCACCAGCGGACGGTGTTGACGGGCGTCATCAGGATCGCGGCGACGTCGTCGAGGGTGAGCAGCTCGTCGTCGTGACGCTCGTGGAAGGGCACATCGCGCGGACTGTTGTTCACGGTTCCTCCTGCGTGGGCAAAACCAGCGAGGACCGCGGGCGGCAGGTGGGTGTGCAGGCATCGCCAACGAGAGGGCCGAATAGGCACGATCGGGTATACCGTCGAGAGATGGATCGGGCATATCTGCTCGAAGTCGCACGACGGCACCGCGGCCTCACGCAGACGGAGCTTGCCGCGAGGTCCGGTACGTCGCAGGCGGCGCTCTCGGCGTACGAACGGGGTTTGAAGTCGCCCAGCCTCAAGGTCGCCTCGCGGATCCTCGAGGCTGCGGGATTCGACCTGGACCTGCGGGTGCACATCGACTGGGTCGAGCATCGAGTGCCCGGGATGGACCCATTCTGGGTGCCGAACCTGCTCTGGAACGTCGACATGCCCGACTGCTTCGCCACCCTGAAGATCCCCGACCTCATCAACGACGGTCCGATGATGGAGTGGGACATGCGCGACCGCGAGCAGCGCAAGGGCGTCTACGAGCAGTTGATCCGATGTGGACTGCCGCAGCAGATGATCCGTTGGGTCGACGGGCCGCTGCTCGTTGATGTGTGGGACGAGCTCGACCTCCCGGAGCCGGTCCACAAGGCATGGAGTCGGGCGATCGTGATCGCGAAGGAGCCCACGAGTCCCGGTCCGCTGAGATTCGGGAACAGCGCTGACTTCACGACGAAGGCGTGGGTCCGCGGGTACGAGCCGCTGCCGAAGCGGCCCCGGAGACCGACGGAGCCGAGCGTGCGGTTCGTACGCACGAAGTTCGATCCCCGGCCGCCTCGGCCGCAGGACGACCGACCCAGTTTGGATGTCGCCTCCTCGGTCGCGGAGATCGTGGAGCGGCTCCTCGCCGACCTCCTGAAGACCCGTCACCCCTCCGCCCCCACCACCTCGAACACCGGCGTCGCCTTCGCGCGACGGTGGTCGGAGTGTGGGTACGACGATGAGGAGGTCGCTCTGACTCCGAGCGGAGCTGCGTGCGTCGTGAGACTCGCCGTCGATCCCTTCGGCGACAGGAACGAGGTGGCGGGGCGACTCCGCCGCATGTAGAGCGCAGGGCTCCGTTACAACCCGAGTACAGGAGGTTGCGGTGCCCGGCTCGGCTCCGGAGGCCGGTAGCCCAGATCGACAGCAGGGCGTCGCCGTGCGGCCGGCGGCGCGGGACGTCGTACATAGCGAGGCTTGGCCGGGCCGTAGCGGTCGATCGCCTCGACGGCAGCCTCCCGGGCATGCGCCGGACCGAGGTCGGCGCGGTCGCGGCCGAAGACGTCGCACCACTGTCTGCGGGCGTCCTCGACGGAGTCGGCGACGAGGTGGGCGACGTTGCGGTCGCGACCCCGGGTCATGCCGACGTACGCCGAGGCGGCACCGGTGTGCTCGCCGACGACCACATGGGAGGCGGCGACCGTCGAGCCTTGAGCGCCGTACGCCGTCGTCGCGTAGGCGAGCTCGACGTGCTCGCGGACACAGGCCGACGGGAGGACTCGCTGACCGCTTTCGCCCTTGACGACCAGCGCGGCGTCCGACGAGTCCACCACGGTCCACATCTCACGATTGGCGACGCCGACCTCGGCATCATTGTGGCGGGTAGCGATGGTGTCGCCGACGCCGATCTGCTCGCCCGCAGCGGTGACGACGCCGTCGTGCGCGGAGCCGGTGACGACCCTGACCCGGTGGGCGATGTGGTTGATGCGGGTGACCTGCTCGCGGGTGTCGGCAACGACCAGCTCGCCCCGCGAGGCCTTGGCGGCGAGGACGTCCTGGCGTTCGACCTCACTGGCGTGGATCACGATCTCGCCACGGCGCCGCAGCTCATCGAAGACCTCGTCGGGCCGGGCTCCGGAGCGCATCCGGAGCGACAGCTCGGCGTAGGCCGGATCGGCGAAGCGGTGGACCCCGCCAAGCTCGATGCGCCGGTCGGCGGCGTAGCGGGCGGCGAGGTCGAGTACGCCGCCGCGGCCGACGGCGGGAAGCTGGTGCCGGTCGCCGATCAGCACGACCTGCGCGCTCCCGGCATCCGCGAGGGAGAGCAGGGCGCGGGCGCAGTCCTGGTCGAGCATGCCCGCCTCGTCGACGACGAGCAGGGTGCGCTTGTCGAGCGGGGGAGCGGTGGGCGAAGGCGCAGTCCGGCTCCAGTGGCCCTCGTCATCCCAGCGGAAGCCATGCTCGTGGAGCAGTTTTGCGAGGGCGCGTGTCTCGGTGCCGACCTCGTCGGCGGCGACCTGGGCCGCCTTGCGGGTCGGCGTCACCACGATCATCCGGCCGCCGCGCGCCTCGACCTGTTCGCGCGTGGAGGCGAGCCGTCGGGTCTTGCCTGCGCCGGCGGCACCTTCGACCACGGTGATCCTCTCGCGTTCGCCGGCGCGGATGATCTGCGCGACCAGGTCGTACTCGACCGCGAGCACCTCCGGCGAGCTCAGTGTCCGGACGTGCTCAGGCACGTCGTCGCGGTTCACCAACCGGACGCACGCCGCGATCGCCCGCGCGGTCAGGTCCTCGGCGAGTTCACGCCGTACGGCTCCGCGGGCGACCACGTCGCTGGAGGCGATGAGCTTCTCGACCTCGCTGCGGATGTCGGCTGCGTTCCAGGCGGAGTGGTGGGCGCCGATCCGGTCGACGGCGCGTTTGGCCAAGGCGTCGCGGTCTAGTGGGCCGATCGCTGTCTGGGTGGGCTTGGCACGACGGATGGGGGAGCGGAAGCCGAGTTCGATGAGTTCCTCGATCGACCGGTCGCGCAGGTCGGAGCCGGAGACCGGGACGACCTTGTCGGGCCGGGCGTCGGCCCAGGCTCGGCGGTCCCAGGTTTGCCGCATGGTCGGCCCCGGTTCCTCGCCGTGGTGGTCGCGCCGCCACTGCGCCTCGTACCGATCGATGTTCGCCTCGATCTGCCGCGACCGCGCGCTGAATGCGCCGGCGTACCCGGACAGCTGCATGACCTCGCCGGTCTCGGGGTCGAGCGTGTACCCGTGCTCCGCGAGAGCGGCCCGGAACTCCGGGTTGGTCATCACGGTCGCGTGTCCGATCCCGTTGATCGCCTCCAGGCTGTCGCGCACGCCGACGGTGTGGAGTCCGCGCCACCTGCCGGCCGCGAAGACGCGAGCGTTGATCTGGAGGTGCAGGTGCCGATGCGGGTCGCCGGCCCGCGAGGTGAAGTGGCGTACGACGGCCGCCTCGATCTCCTCGACTGGCACCTGCACCTGCCGACCACGTGGGCCGACGCGGGTGGTCGCGTGCACGGCGAGCCAGCCGACGATCTCCTCGGCCGCTGCCATCTGGGCCGCGTCGTAGGCGGCAGCCACGTCGTCGTGCAGCGCTCCGGCGAGCGACCAGGTCTTCGGGCCGTTGACGGTGACCTCGACGAACCGCACCGCCTGGTCGTCCTTCCGCAGCCGCCCCTTCGGTCGACCGCTCTCCAGGTCGACGCCGGCGACCCACGTCTCGTAGGACTCGCCATCAAGGTCGGCTCGACGATCGAGTTGGACGAAGTCCGTCGCGCTATCACGGCGAGCGACGAAGCGCATCGCGAGGCGGCTGCCCTCGGCGAGGTAATAGTCGTCGGCTCGCGACCGGTCGGCCTCGACGTAGTGGCGTGCAGCTCCAGCGGCGCCCCGGTAGACCTTCATGCCGCCGTGCGTCGAAACCGCCTCCGTCAACAACCGTCGACAACCGGATATCCGCAGGTCAGACCCCACTTGGGGGAACGCTGGGTTCCCTACCTTCGTAGCATGCGTGCCGCCTGAAAGGAGGGTGGCAAGAGGGCAGGCGAGGGAGGAGTTGGAGAGCCGTTGATGGTTGGCGATGAAGGTCGAGGGAGCCGTGAGCGGGCGGAGCGAGAGGCGAGCCTGATAGGGGGTGGTGACGTATAGGGCTCAGAGCGTGGTCGCGCTGGTTGGCGTCTTCGATCAACACGGCGAGCGCTTCGCTGTCGAAGCGCTACTCGCCGTCGGCCGCGCTGGTGCACGGGGTCTACGTCGCCCCAGATAGCGGCACGCTCGAACCGCCCAGACGACGCGATCCGGCGACGCGCCTGAGCCCGGCCGCACGCCGGTGGCGGGTTCTAATTTGTACAAACGTCGCGTCCTCGTGCCGTCCGGGCACTAGCATCCCGATCGACCCACTCGGGTTACGACGAAATCTCCAACCGTCGCGTATGGAGTCCTGCGATGAATAGGTGCCCTGCGCAGCGCTGCCCGCTGCTCCTCGCGAGCACTGCCGACGGCTCAAGCGCTGGCCGCGGGCTCGCGGTGCGTTGATGGTCCTTGCCGAACCGGGGCTGCTGTTCCAGCGGTTCCAGCAGGACGCTGGCACCGCGGGCGGTGCCCGGGCGAACTTCCAAATGCTCGTGACCAACCTCGTGAAGGTTCAGTACTCGGACGCGACGTCGGTCGAAGGGTCGGGTGGCCGCGACTGGGGTATCGATACGTTCGTCGGTCAACTGGCAGGTGGCGACATTCGGATCTGGCAGTCGAAGTTCGTGTTGACGTGGACGGAGCACTCGCAGGGCCAAGTCCGCAAGTCCTTCAACGACGCGGTCAAGAATGCCGAGGTGAAGAAGTACACGATCAAGCGCTGGACGCTCGTCGTGCCATGCATCCTGCCTCCCGACCAGATGGCGTGGTTCGAGGGATTCGCGAAGCGGAACGAGAAGAAGACCGGGATCGCGATCGACCTGTGGAACGGCGAGGAGTTGCGACACCAGCTGATCCGGGCCGACGCGATCGACGTCCGACGGGAGTACTTCCCGCACACGCTGCTCCCGGTTGCCGCCAGTACCGCGATTCCGGCCGCTGAACCGGTGCAGACACCAGACGACGTCGCCCAGTTCGAGGGCGCGTTGTTCCTCCACCAACTCCGTGCCGCGGGAAGGACTGAGACCGACGCGGCGTGCGCGATCTTCTACGCGACCGAGGCGCTGGTTCGGGACTACGAGGCCCGTGGGCAGGACGACGCATTGGCGTCGATGGACGAGCTCCACCTTGAAGTGCAGGAGATCTGGGAGAAGCACTTCAACAACGAAGCGCCGTCCGCTCCCGCCGACGGTCGCATGCCGCACCTGGTGGACTTGGTAGTCAATGAAGCGGCTTCGTGCGCGGATCCGCCGGGCATCACGTTGCGGCCCGTGCACAAGAAAGGAACTGCCCACCGACTCGTCGAGAACGTGCGAGCTGGCTGGGTGACCGACTGGCGCGAGGTCGCGAAGGCTCACGCGCTAGCCACGGCCGAAAAGCCGTCAGCGCCCGTAGATGTTGCGGCTGTCGCGAGCACGGTGACGCCGCCGTCATCTGACGACTTGTCGGTGGTCGCGGCTGAGATCGGCACGGTCGGTGTAGTTGATGCGGCCGAGGAGGTGGAGACGGCGTGACGCCGAACGAACTCGATGACGAGGTCTCGAACGAGACCTGGGATGAGGTCAGCTCATTCATCCCAGAGGACAGCGAGACGTTCCGGCGTGCTCGGATGCTGCTCCTGCTCTCGGTCGCAAAGACTTCAGGGAGAGCTGTTCCGTCGGTGGACCGCTTGGGCTACTACGAGTTTTTTGCCGATAGCCCGTACATCGTGATCGACGGTGACAAGTCGCGCGATCGTGCCGATCGAGCGGCGCTCGAGGTCGCCGGCTTCACCAGGGTCCAGCTTGCCTACGCGAGTTCCGGGGCAAGGTTCATGTCTCGTCGCCGGCGCCTCCAGCACGACCTGGCACAGCTCGTTGCCTACGGCCTCGTGGAGCTGACCGGTGCCGGCTACGGCATCACGCCCGCAGGTCAAGCCGTGGCTGACGGCCTGAACTCGGTCTACGCCGACGCGTATCGGCAGTCGGCGGAGATCGTTCTTCGTCGGCTCGCGACGAAGTCGAACGCTGCGCTCGAACGATCGGTCGAGGAGTGGTTGGGCCACTCCTGGCTGCTCGTCGACCTCCTCGACGACGTGAAGGACACGGAAGCTCCCGCCGAGGACCTCCCCGACGAAGAGCCGGCCGATTTTGACGGTGTTGAGGGCTACGAGACCGATGTCGTCGACGGCAAGGATGCAAAGGGAGACGACCTGTCGTGACCACCGGAATTCGCATCACTGAGTTGCGTTTGGCAGGTGCCACCGGGACGCAAAAGACTTACGGCACCGGGTTCCGTCCGAAGGGAGGCGAGACGTTCCGTCCCCTGTCAGTCATCGCCGGGCCGGCCATGACGGGCAAGACGAGCATCATCGACTTCATCAAGTACTGCCTCGGCGACGACGAGCACCCCCAGCACGCCGAAGTCCTCGCCGCGGTGCGGGCGGCTGTCCTCGAGACCGAGTTGAACGGCGACCCCACGGTCATCGAACGTGCCGCGAGCGGCGAACCGTCGAAGTTTGCGTCAATCTGGCGCGGGACACGGCTGTCTGATATCAACGCTGCCGCTGAACTCCGCGTGAGCACGGAACCCCCATCGGACCCCGACGGTCTGTCCCAACTCGTCCTTAGCTCGTGCAACCTCGACGGCATCGAGCTTCCCGACTCCGCGACGAACCCCGACACTGCGACACAGCTGTTGAGCATCCGGGACGTCTTCCGGGTCATGTTCGTCCCGAACGACCGCTTGGGCAGCACCAACTTGGTCTTCGAGAACTCTCGCCACATGGTCAAGCAGAAGTTCGGGCAGACGATCGACGTCATGTTCGGGGTCCACAACAACGAACAGGCTGTGCTCGCCGGTCGCCTACGGCTCGCTCGTGAAGCTGCCCGTGCAGCGGAGTTGAGTGCCAACACATTGCGACGGATTGCCGACGATGAACACCCGCGCGGCGCGTTGGTGCTCGCCGCGGACCTCGCCGAAGCCGAGGCACTTGTGGACCAGCTCGAAGGCGAGCTGACCAACCTCGACAGCCAGCGGCGCAGCACCGAGCAGGCATCTCAGGAGCTGCGGGCAACGCTCGTTGCTGCGCAGGCGGCAGCGTCTGCAGCCCGGGTCCGTACCCGCGACCGGCGCAGCCTTATCGACCGCCTCGATGCGCTGCGCGGCCAGTACGCCGACGACAAGCGGAAGCTGAACTTTCTGCTGGACGCGGAGCGCCTCTTCGACCCGCTTCAGGTCGTGACCTGCCCTGCATGTTTCAACAAACTCGAAGCGGTACCGACTGTCACCGACGGCACCTGCTCTCTGTGCCACTCGATGGTCACAGCTCCCACGGACGTCGAGGGCGACGATGAGGCATCCACGCCGAACATGGTCCTAGAGGCCGAGCTCCGTGCGGTCAGCAAGCGGCTGAAGAGCTTGAACAACTACGTCGCGCGGCTCGACGCTCACTTGCGTGTACTTGTCGACGAAAGCATCGAGGCCGATGCAGCAGCCGACGCGGCAGCGCAGGCCGTCGATGACATCACCAACAGCCCGGCTCCTTGGCTTGCGCTCCGCGACGGGTTGTCGCGTCGAATCACAGAGGCGCGACTCGCGGTTCAAGCAGCCCAAGCAGGCGTCAAGGCTTGGGACCGTGTCGCCGAGGCCGACGCGAACCATGAACGCCTGGTGGTGAACGCTCGTCGGATCTATACCGAGAGCCGTCAACTGAGACAGACCGCCGACCGGCGTGCCGTGATCCGGGCAATGTCAGAACGGTTTGGCGAGATCCTCGCTGCGATCGGGTACCCGAAGCTCGCCAACCCGTACATCGGCGACGACCTAATTCCGCACGTCCGCAATCTCCCATACACGGCGGCGAGTAGCGGCGGCATGGTTCTCATCAGTCTGGCTTGGACCTTGGCGCTTTGGGAGATCGCACACGAGCGCGAAGCAGATGCTCCTGGCCTGTTGGTCATCGACAGCCCGCAGAAGAACCTCGGGCACAAAGCGGCAGAGGACGGCGACCAAGACTTTGCCGATGCCACCCTCATCGAGAACTTCTACGCACATGCGAAGAAGTGGTTGGCCGAGGACGGAATCGGGGCGCAGTTGATCGTCGTCGACAACAGCCCGCCCGCGACTGTGGCTGACGACATCGTATGCAGGTTCACTCGAGACGCGGACGACCCGCCGTACGGTCTGATCCCCGAAGCGACAAGCTGAACGGCACGAGACTCGGAACTCCGAAGGAGCGGCTCTTGCGGCCGAGCTGCGCCGGCTTGTGCGTCTGCAGCCCATCGATGTTCGACAGGGCCTCGGCCGCGCGCGCGTACTAGCTGAGTTGCTCGCGCGGGAGGCGTTCCGCCCGCGGCTGGAACGCCCGGCGCGGGCCGCCGAGGCTGGGGGATGCGCACGTTGGGCGGTGTCAAGAGCGGGTGGTCGGCGGGCAAGCGTTCGGGGTCGAAGCCGTCGCGCGAGACGTGGATGCGACCGGTGGAGGTCGGCGACGGGGTCGCCGGTGACGACGACCGGGTCGCGCGCAACGTGTGGCAACGCAGGCTTCTCGCATTGCCGGGCGCAGGTCGGGGTGCAACTGGAAGGACAGGTCCTGCGGGTCACCGGAAACTCGCTTCGTCGTGGGCTGGTTGGTGCCTCATGCTGTTTCCTGCGCCGCGATCGCCGCGGCCGGGTTGAGTGCGGGTTACAAGGATGGATGCGACGAAGTCGAGTCGGCCGGATGGTCGAGAAGAGACCGCCGCGCTGGCGGCACTTCGTGGCGCCACTCGTGCTCTGCGCCTGCACCTGAACTCGCTGCCCGTCGACTTCAACGAGGTCACGACGCCAGACCGGTTCCTCGCCGGTCTAGCGTTCATGTCCGCGTGCCAACGGTTCGAGGCCGCTGAGTCCATGATCGGGTCCGGGTTCGGTGGCACCGTGCTCGGGTCCCTGTGCCGCAGCGTGTTCTTCGACGGCCTCCGCTGGCTGTGGGTCTCTGCCGACCCGGAAACACGGCGCAAGGCCCTGCTCGGTGACCTGCTCGCGGAACGGAACCGGATGTGCAAGACCCTGGTCCCGCCGGACTCGAGTTGCGGGAACCTCCAAAGATGGCTCCAGCCCATCCCGCCGATCGCCGATCTGACCGGCGAGTCGATGACGTGGCTCGATGCGCCTGCGTTCCCGTCCGAGCAGGCCCTTCTCGACGACTACCTCACCGGCAGTCCTACTGACCCGTCGTCTGCTTCGGCCAGGTCGGCGGCACTGCTGGACGTGGCCGGGTTGCGCGGCGCCGTGTACGTATTGGCGCACGCCGGGCACGGGAACTTCCTCGGGCTGCAGAGCACGGTGACTGAGGATGGTGTGCCGGGTCACGACCTGCGGGCCGACCACGAGGCGCTGTTCATGCACGTCGCCTCGGCGGGTGCTGTAGCGACGCTCCTGGGGACCACCGCAGCTCTGCCGAACATGTGGCCGGACGACGTCGAGCAGGAGCCGTTCCTCGACGAGGCTGTCCGGCTTGCCGGTCGTCGCCGCTGCGGCGCGCCCGATTCACAAGCTCTCTACGACGAAGAAGTTCAACGTCGCGGTCAAGGTCGCCGAGCCGGTTCCGGCGGCCGGAATGATCGACCCGCGGGTCGTCGTTGCCAGCGAGGACTGGTGGCCCGACAACAACTCCATCGACATAGTCGCTGAGAAGGCGGAGTTCTACTGGAACCTCGCCCGCAGCTTCCCCGTGGACATGTGGTCCCACGGCAACCCTGCCCTCCACGAGGCCCTCAACTTCGCCGGCGCGCACTCAAACCTCAGTGTCGTCCTCTCCACCTACGACCGTCCCGGTCCGAAGTCATCGCCGTGTTCGCCGCGCGAATGCTCCTCGAAGAGTCCGCCCGCCTCCGCTGGAGGTTCGCCAGCGCCGACGAGGACGTCTTCGAGGCCAGGGCCACCCAGTACTTCGACGAGATGCGCGCCCGCAGCGCGAAGACCGTTGAGCTCCTTACAGGCAACGGGGTGCCGCGCGCGGATGCCGAGGCCATCCTCGCCCTGCCCACGAACGGCATCTACATCGCCAACCCCAACCAGACCGTCACCAAGAATCGCAAGCCGATTCCGACCATCACCTCGATGCTTCGCGACTACGGCCGCGGGTTTCCAGAAGAACGCTGGTTCGAGGTCGCGTACTCGTTCCTGAGCCAAACGGTCCACGCCACACCGGTCGGGTACCTCCACGGCATCCGTTACACCGACGAGGGCTGGAACGCCTACAGCGTGAGCCCCGAGATGCTCGGCCTCGCACTCGACGTCGCCTGCTGGGCCAGCGCCCACATGATCAGCCACTCCACCGTCATCTTCAGCAACATCAGCGCCGAATCGCTCGCGTTCAGAAACAAGCTCACCGAAGCCGCTTACCGCGTCCACGAAGCCGCCCGCCTAGTCCACGGCCTCGACTGAACAGCCCAACCTCGGCCGTCGTCCAGAGCGCTGAGCGAGTGAGCGCACGTTCAAGTCGCCTGCGGATCAATAGCTTACGTCGCGATGAGTGCGTCATACCGCCGCGTGTGTCTAAGGATCAATCAGTTCCAGGTTGGCGCGGGCGTGTCTGCCTCAAACGCCGCCGACGTGAAGAAATGGGCGGAGGCGCTCACAAAGGGGGCCGTCGCAGACGTACACGTACGTCCCGAGCATGCCGCGGGTGAGCAGGACCGCGTAGATGTTCTGGACCAGTCTGAGGATCTCGTCGTCGGTGAAGGTGATGCCACGGCGCGGCATGTTGTTCGCCGCGGTCGGGTCGAAGTAGTTGGTGCGGTCGAAGGCGAGCCGGCCGGCGCCCTCGTCGTACCGGAGATCCGGCCCGATGATGACGCCGGCATAGTTCAGGTCGTAGCCCTGGATCGTGTGGATCACGCCGACCTCGTCGAGCGATGTCGGTGAGTTGACCCAATCGACGTCGGTGCGGTTCCAGCGCATCCGAACGCCATCTACCTGGATGTCGTAGGCGTCCTTGTCGCGTCGGCTGACCCACGGCCAGGCGAAGCCGGCGACGAGCCGCGCGAGGCCGACTTCGCGGTCGCGCGCTCGAATGGCATCGCGCATCTGGGACATGTCGTCGAAGAAGCGCAGGTCATATCCGGCGAACGATCGCGGCGCCGGCGGCTTGTCGCTCAGGACCGCGCGAACGTATCCGACATAGTCCTCTCCCGCCTGCACCCGCATCTGGGACGTCAGGCGATAGCGGCGATGCTGATCGTCGCTGCGCGTCATCAGCTCCTGCAGCAGGCGACTCGGGACGTCGCCGGTGTGGATGCTCTGTGCTGAGTCCATCAGGTAGAGCTGGTGAGTGCTCTTGGCCTTCACCCAGTCGAGCTGGGTGAGGTTGGCGTCGTCCGCGCCGAAGAGACGCAGGTTGATGTCCGAGAACATCTTGTATAGCGGGCCGGCCGGCTGGTTTCCGGATTGCCGCAAGCGGTGCGCCTCATCGACGATGAGCAGGTCGAAATGCTCGGGCGCGTTGCCCATCTCGAACGGCGACATCACCATGTTCGGGGCAAGGCCGGGAGTGCGTTTGAAGACGCGCTGGATCGTCTTCCGCAAGGACATCTGCGGGACGACGAATCCGAGTCGGAAGTTGCGAAGCAGCTCGGGATACCCCTCGACGAAGAACTCGGCCAGCGGCGACTCTGACTCGACCTGCTGCGAGGGATCCGACGCCTTGACGTCGCTGAGGAGCTTCATCAGGTAGACGGCGACGACCGTCTTTCCGGTCCCGGGGTCGCCTTGGACGACCACCTGGCTAGGCATACCGGCGTCGATGTCCGTGAAAAGACCTTCGAGGATGTCTAGGACCACGATCTCCTGGTCCTCGGCGAGCGCCTTGAACGGAGAGAGCTTGAAGAGGTCGGAGTTCTCGATCTCGGGGAGGGAGTGGGCTGAACAGGCCGTCGCGGCGCAGCTCCTCGAAGATGTCCGCGAAGATCTGCTGGTAGTTCTCGCGGCCGTAGTAGTCGCGATCGGAGATGCCGACGTTGCGATTCATCACCTGGCAGGTGCCGTCGCCCGAGAGTCGCTGAATGAGGAACGCTTCAAGATCGAGGCAGACGGACTTGTTGAACGTCGGGTCCAAGACCACGCGAGCGCCCTTGAGGCGCCGCTTTTCCGCTGATGCCAGGTGTTGTCGGAACCGGGTGGCGACGTTGAGCGATTCTCCGACGTAGATCCGGTCGTCGCCGTCGAGGGCGTAGACGACGGGCCAGTTGCGGAATCGTGGGTCGAGCTGCAGGCATGCCTCGATCTGCGTGGGCGCAAAGAGCCCGCGCTCAATCCGGAAGCTGGTCATACTTCGTGCTCTTGCCGCGGGCCGCCTCGACCGGGTACTTCCTCTTCGTCTGCTCGAGCTTCGCGAGCACGATCGCATCGGGATCGACGTGCATTCGGTCGGCCAGAAGCAGGCAGTAGGTGAGCACGTCGGCGAGCTCGGCCTCAACGCGTTCGTGCTCCACGTCGTCCGACCACTGGAAGCACTCCAGCAGTTCGGCTGCCTCGATCGAGATCGACTTGGCCAGGTTGCTCGGCGAGTGGAATTGGGCCCAATCGCGCTCCTGTACGAAGGCGCGAAGTGCTGCCGTCACGGAGTCAGAGGGCATGAACGCACCCTAGTGGTGTCGTGCCGGGAGCCGTTGGGATTCGGGAGGTTGGCTCTCGCAGGAGTCGTGCTCCGGGCTCAACGGCGGGCTAGTTTGCTGACCGAGTCGCGGAGCGCGTCCTCGACAGCGCGGACGTAGTGGTTCAGGACGGTGGTGAGCTTGTCGCCGAGGTACTGGGCCACCACCTCCCAGGGCTCGCCGAGCTCGTCGTGGAACCACTTCGTCGCGGCGTGGTGGCGCAGGTTCCGATAGACGATCGTCTTGGGCCAAGCGTTGCCGGGGTCGTTTTCGTCGACCCACTTGCGGATGCGGTGCCAGCGCTCGTTGTGCATCTCGGGCTTCACCGGCAGGCCGGTCACGATGTCGACGAAGAGCCAGAGCTCCTCCTCGGGAGGGACGGGGTAGTTCCACCAGGCGAGGCTGCGGTCCTTCTCCCGCTGTGCGAGTGAGGCCCGACGCTGGGGTTCCTCCTCCTGGGCGTTGAGCACGCGCTGCAACGCGGCATCGGTGGGAAGGCCCAGCAGTACGGCGACGCGGGGGAGAAGCTCCTCGCGCATCAGCGACCTCGGCAGCGGCACCTCATGGAGCGAGTGGTTCTTCACCGGGCCGCGGAAGCCGGCAGCGCCGCGGGGCGTGATCCACGGGCCGTTGACGTGGACGTAGCCGTGGTCGAAGAGGACATCGATAGCTCGGAGTGCGTTCTGCTCGCCGAGGCGCAGGCCGCCGAAGCCGGCGACGCGGATCTTGGTGCCGAACAGGGGGAGCCGGGTGAGCAGGGGGTCGGTGCCGTCCGGGCCGCAGAGCTGGTTGGCTGCGTCGGCCATCGCCCGCACCTGCCTGGTCTCGGGCCGCAGGGCGCGGGTCGACGGACTGCGCTCTCGCCCCGTGCAGGACGTTGGCCTGCCGATCTCCAGGCCATCCAGCGGATCGATGGTGCGGTCGAGCCAGCCCCATGCGTCACGCGAGCTTGCGCATCGCCGCGGGTGCGTCTCGCAGGTCCTCGCGGCGGCGCCGGGAGTGGAGCGTCGCCCGTCCCCGTGACGACCCGGTTGTGCAGGACGAGCCAACTTGGCAGGTGCCGATGTTCCGCACGATGGGCGCGCCGGGCCTCGAGCGGCGGGCCTCCAGCGTGCGCGGGTATTGGCAGTCCTCATTGGCAGTCCTCGATGGGTTCTCGAGGTACCCGTCACGGAGCAGCCGATCGCCCGCGATTGGTACACGCCAGCCCGCTGCGGCATTCCCTGCTTGGTGTCGGACGGCCTTCGCCTTGCGAAGCGGCGATCGCAGCACCGGTCTGTGCAGCTCGCCGCAGGCCGGAAGGTCACCTTGTCCTTTCCTGCGACGTCATCCGGCCTGTGGAGCGCACCGGTCGTGGCCGCGCACCTCCCGCCCAGCTTGCCAACTCGGTTGAGCGAGCGTCGTCGGCGTTCTTCGGGTTGCATCGGCCACCCTCCTAGGCTGGGAGCGCCGGCTCGACCCCGAACCGGGCCGATCCGCTTCGTGAGGAGCCACAGGAAATGGCCAACCGCCTCGCCGACGCGACGTCGCCGTACCTGCTCCAGCACGCCCAGAACCCCGTCGACTGGTGGGAGTGGGAGCCGGCCGCGTTCGAGGAGGCCAGGCGGCGTGACGTCCCCATCCTGCTGAGTGTCGGGTACGCCGCCTGCCACTGGTGCCACGTGATGGCCCACGAGTCGTTCGAGGACGAGCCGACGGCGGCGTACATGAACGAGCACTTCGTCAACGTGAAGGTCGACCGCGAGGAGCGGCCCGATGTCGACGCGGTCTACATGGCGGCGACGACCGCGATGACCGGGCACGGCGGCTGGCCGATGACGTGCGTGCTCGACCACGACGGCACGCCGTTCTTCGCCGGGACGTACTTCCCCGACCAGCCGCGGCACGGGCAGCCGGCGTTCACCCAGGTGCTGCAGGCGCTCAGCGAGGCATGGCGGGAGCGGCGCGGCGAGATCGAGGGGGTCGCGGCGAACGTCAAGGCGCATCTCGAGCGGCACCTGGGCGCAGCCGGGGGAGCGCCGGCCGGCGTCTCGGCGGACGACCTCGTGGACGGCGCCGTCGAGAAGCTGGCGGGCGAGTTCGACGCGATGGGGGGCGGGTTCGGCCGTGCGCCGAAGTTCCCGCCCTCCATGGTGCTGGAGTTCCTGCGGCGGGTCTCGACAGGCTCGACCTCCGGGGTCTCGACGGGCTCGACCGCCGGGGTCGGCGGGGTCTCGACAGGCTCGACCACCGCAGCCGGGCACATGCTGCAGCGCACTCTCGCGGCGATGGCAGGCGGCGGGCTCTACGACCAGCTCGGCGGCGGATTCGCGCGGTACGCCGTCGACCGCGGCTGGGTGGTGCCGCACTTCGAGAAGATGCTCTACGACAACGCGCAGCTGCTCGGCCTCTACGCGCGGCTGGGCACCGACGCCGGCGACCGGGTGGCTCGCGAGACGGCCGACTTCCTGCTGCGGGAGCTGCGCACGGCCGAGGGCGGGTTCGCCTCCGCCCTCGACGCCGACTCCGAGGGCGAGGAGGGCCGGTTCTACGTCTGGACGCCGGCGCAGCTGGTCGACGTACTGGGGCCGGAGGACGGGCGCTGGGCCGCGCAGGTCTTCGAGGTCACCGATGCCGGCACCTTCGAGCACGGTACGTCGACCCTCCAGCTGCGGCATCGCCCCGACGATGAGGAGCGCCTGCAGCGGGTGCGTGCCCTGCTCCTGGACGCCCGGGCACAGCGGGCCCGGCCGGCACGCGACGACAAGGTGGTCGCGGCGTGGAACGGCCTGGCGATCAGCGGCCTGTGCGACGCCGGGCTCCTGCTGCCGGAGCCGGTGTACCTCGACGCCGCGGTCGCCGCGGGCGAGCTGCTGCTCCGGGTGCACCGCGACCGATCGGGCCGGCTGCTCCGCGTCAGCCGCGACGGCGTCGCCGGACGCCACGCCGGTGTGCTGGAGGACTACGGCTGCGTGGCGGCCGGCTTCCTCGCCCTCCTGCAGGCGACCGGTGACGCTCGGTGGCTCCGGGCCGCGACGGAGCTGCTGGACGACGCGCTGGCGCGCTTCCGTGCCGACGACGGCGGCTTCTACGACACGGCGGCGGACGCCGAGGCGCTCGTCACGCGCCCGCGGGACCCGAGCGACAACGCCTCACCCGGCGGCACCAGCGCGATGGTGCATGCCTTGGTCGTGGCCCATGCCGTCACCGGCGAGGGACGCTACCGACAGGCCGCCGAGGAGGCGCTGGCGACCGTCACGCCGCTGATGCAGCAGGCGCCGCGCTTCGCCGGCTGGTCCCTGGCCGCGGCGGTCACGATGGCCGACGGACCCCTCGAGATCGCCGTGGTCGGGCCCGCCGGGCCGGAGCGCGATGCGCTGGCCCGGGCGGCGCGCCGCAAGCCCGGCGCGGTCGTGCTCGTGGCCGATGGGCCGCGCGATGACATCCCGCTGCTCGCCGGTCGAACGGCGGTCGAAGGCCGGCCGACGGCGTACGTCTGCCGCGGGTTCGTCTGCGAGCAGCCGACCTGGGAGCTGTGAGGCTCAGCGCATGGCGTAGATCGCCAGCGACACGCCGGTGTAGTGCGCCGCGAACGCCAGGATCGTGAACGCGTGGAAGACCTCGTGGAAGCCGAAGACCCGCGGCCACGGGTTGGGGCGCTTGAAGCCGTAGACGACCCCACCCATGGTGTAGAGCGCCCCACCGACGCAGATCAGGGTGAAGACGGCGATGCCGATGCCCACACCGAGTGCCGTCGCGCCGCTGAGGAACGCCGGGATGAAGAAGATCGCCGACCACCCCAGCGCGATGTAGATCGGGACGTAGAGCCAGCGCGGGGCGTGCGTCCAGAACACGCGGAACAGCACTCCCAGCACCGCGCCCGTCCACACCGCGATGAGCAGCGCCCAGCGCTGGGTGCCGTGTAGCAGCAGCAGCGAGAAGGGCGTGTAGGAGCCGGCGATCATCACCATGATGTTCGCGTGGTCCCAGCGCTTGAGCAGGTTGTAGACGCGCGGTGACCAGTGGCCGTTGCCGCAGTGATAGACCGCCGAGACGGTGAAGAGCAGCAGGGCGGCGGCGGTGAAGACGGTCGCGCCCACCGCGGCTCGCGTGTCCGGGGAGAGTGAGATCAGCACGATGCCCGCGGCGAGCACCAGGGGCGCGGCCACCAGGTGCAGCCAGCCGCGCAGCTTCGGCTTGACCTCGGCCACCTTGTCGGAGAGGGAGTCGGCAAGCGTGCCCAGGCCGGAGCGTACGGCGTCGGTCTTCTCGCTCATGCCCGGAAAGGTACCCGTGCTTCTCAAACGCCGTACCATCGACGCGTGGCGGACTGGAAGGACGGCGTACGGCGCGTGCTGTACCCGGCGTACGAGGCACGACTGCAGAGCCGGCTCGACGCCACGCGTCTGCCCAAGCACATCGGCGTCATGCTCGACGGCAACCGCCGCTGGGCCAAGGCGGTCGGCCGCGACACCGCCCACGGGCACCGCGCCGGTGCGGCGAACATCGAGCCGCTGCTGACCTGGTCCGACGAGGTCGGCATCGAGGTCGTCACGCTGTGGCTGCTCTCCACCGACAACCTCAACCGGCCTGCCGCCGAGCTGGAGCCGCTGCTCCAGATCATCACCGAGGCCGTCGACTCGCTCGTCGACCAGCGGCGCTGGCGGCTGCACCCGGTCGGCGCACTCGACCTGCTCCCCTCGGCGGTCGCCGAGCGGCTCAAGGCGGCCGAGGAGGCGACGCGCGACGTCGAGGGGATGCTGGTCAACGTCGCCGTCGGCTACGGCGGTCGCCGCGAGATCGCCGACGCCGTACGCGGCCTGCTCCAGGAGCACGCCGCCAAGGGCACCTCGCTGGAGGAGCTCGCCGAGGAGATCGACGTCGAGCACATCGCCGACCACCTCTACACCGCCGGCCAGCCGGACCCGGACCTGGTGATCCGCACCAGCGGCGAGCAGCGACTCGGCGGGTTCCTGCTGTGGCAGAGCGCGAAGAGCGAGTTCTACTTCTGCGAGGCGCTCTGGCCCGACTTCCGCCGCGTGGACTTCCTGCGCGCGCTGCGGGCCTACTCCCACCGCGAACGCCGCCTCGGCCGCTGACAGCACCGGCGTCGACCGGACGCGTCGCCCGGGTCGTCGGCGTCACCCGCTGTTCACACAAGCCTCACCGATCCCTCTTCGGCGTGTTGCCGCGCTTCGGCGGGTACCGGATCTACCTTCAAAGCACCGGCGGGTGGGGAAGCCCGCCGTACCAGGAGGCCCGTTCGTGAGAACTCACGACTGCATCACCCAGCACCCGCGGTGCTGCGGTGGAGGGGGCCGGCACTCCGGCCTTCGGGTGACCCGGTCCAAGCTCGAGAACTAGGACCGGGGCGAGGAGTGCGCGCCAGGGTTCGTGAGGGGTGAACAGCGTGGCCACCCAGCCAACGAAGACCGAGGCAGCTCCCAAGTCCTCCACCACGAAGACCGTGAACGCCAAGGTCCGCACCTTCGTCCTCGACACCAGCGTGCTGCTCTCCGATCCCGGGGCGCTCAAGCGGTTCGCCGAGCACGAGGTCGTCCTCCCCGTCGTGGTCATCACGGAGCTGGAGGGCAAGCGACATCACCCCGAATTGGGCTACTTCGCGCGTACGGCGCTGAGGCAGCTCGACGAGCTGCGCGTCGTGCACGGCCGCCTCGACGAGCCGGTCCCCGTCGGCGAGTTCGGCGGCTCGATCCGCGTCGAGCTCAACCACACCGATCCCTCCACGCTGCCCTCCGGCTTCCGGCTCGGCGACAACGACACCCGCATCCTGGCGGTCGCCTGCAACCTCGCGGCCGAGGGGCACGCGGTCACCCTGGTCTCCAAGGACCTGCCGATGCGGATCAAGGCCTCGGCGGTGGGCCTACGCGCCGAGGAGTACCGCGGCGAGTCGATGTCCGACTCCGACCCCGGCTACTCGGGCATGGCTGAGCTGACCGTGGCCGCGGCCGATCTCGACGAGCTGTACGACGACGGCGTCGCGGACCTCGATGCCGCGCGGGACCTGCCCTGTCACACCGGCCTGGTGCTGCTCTCCGACCGCGGGACGGCGCTCGGCCGCGTCGGGCCCGACAAGCAGGTCCACCTGGTCCGCGGTGACCGCGAGGTGTTCGGGCTGCACGGCCGCTCCGCGGAGCAGCGGATCGCACTCGAGATGCTGCTCGATCCCGACGTCGGCATCGTCTCGCTCGGCGGCCGTGCCGGCACCGGCAAGTCAGCGCTCGCGCTGTGCGCCGGCCTCGAGGCGGTGATGGAGCGCCGTCAGCACAAGAAGGTGGTGATCTTCCGCCCGCTGTTCGCCGTCGGCGGCCAGGAGCTCGGCTACCTGCCCGGCTCGGAGGCGGAGAAGATGGGTCCCTGGGCCCAGGCGGTGTTCGACACCCTCGGCGCCGTCACCTCCCAGGAGGTCATCGACGAGATCCTCGACCGCGGCATGCTCGAGGTGCTCCCGCTGACCCACATCCGGGGCCGGTCGCTGCACGACTCCTACGTCATCGTGGATGAGGCGCAGTCGCTGGAGCGCAACGTGCTCCTGACGGTGCTCTCGCGCATCGGTGCGAACTCCAAGGTGGTCCTCACCCACGACGTCGCCCAGCGCGACAACCTGCGGGTCGGTCGCCACGACGGTGTCGTCGCCGTGGTGGAGAAGCTCAAGGGCCACCCGCTGTTCGCGCACGTCACCCTGACCCGCTCGGAGCGCTCGCCGATCGCCGCGTTGGTCACCGAGATGCTGGAGAACGTCGTCCTGTAACGCCCGCACCTGTGGCGGTCGTGGCCCCTGGTGCTGCTGTGACAGCAGTGGCATCAGGGGCCTGACTGCGGCCTGACTCGCGGGTGAAATCTCCGCGTCGGGTTTGCATGCCCTCGAGCCGTCATGCATGGTGGGTCGAGCCGTTTCCCCGCCCACCGCGGTGTACGGCCTCCGGAACCGCCCGCGCCCCTGAGCCCGATCGACCCAGAGACGAGAGCCTTGTCGAAGCACGCCGCGTACGCCCCGAAGCATCGGGCTGTCCCTGAGCGACCCCTCGCCGAGGCCCCCAAGAAGGCCCTCAAGGCGACGCTGGTGCTCTCCGCCATGGCCGTCGCCGGCACCGGCGCCACCGTCGCAGGTGGCATCGTGCTGTCCGGCTCGCCGACGGTCGCCACGGCCGCTGATGTGGCCGGCGCGGTCGCCGGCGAGGCGGCAGCGCCGTCCAGTACCCCCTCGGTCGCCGTCCAGTCCTCCAGCACGCCGAGTGCTGCCGCCGTACGCCGCTCGCAGGTCGTGTCCCGCTCCGACCGTCGCGACGCCGTCGACGCGGTCGACCCCGCCAAGGCCGCCGCGCTCGGCACCGCCACCGGCACCGCCGCGCGCGTGGTCGTGCAGACCGAGGACCTCGGCAGCACCGGGGACCCGAAGGCGATCGCCAGCGCGCTGCTCGGCAGCTACGGCTGGAGCGGCAGCCAGTTCAGCTGCCTGGTGAACCTGTGGAACCGCGAGTCCGGCTGGCGCACCACTGCCGCCAACCCCTCCGGCGCCTACGGCATCCCGCAGGCCCTGCCCGGCTCGAAGATGGCCTCCGCCGGCGCCGACTGGCGCACCGACGCCGAGACGCAGATCAAGTGGGGCCTGGGCTACATCCACGACCGCTACGGCAGCCCGTGCGGCGCCTGGGGCCACTCCCAGGCCACCGGCTGGTACTGAGCCGTCGAGTTGCCGGTCCGGCGGGGTTGAGTTGCCGGTCCGGCGGGGTTGAGTTGCCGGTCCGGCGGGGTTGAGTTGCCGGTCCGGCGGGGTCGAGTTGCCGGTCCGGCGGGGTCGAGTTGCCGGTCCGGCGCGACGAGGTGGCAACTCAACCCTCACAAGGTGGCAACTCAACCTCCACGGGGTGGTGATTCAACCCCCACAAGGTGGCAACTCAACCTCCACGGGGTGGTGATTCAACCCTCACAACCTGGGGATTCGACGTCAGGGGTGGGTCATGGACTCCACGTCGAGCGCGGCGTCGAGCTGGTCGAGGGTGATGGAGCCGTCGTCGACGTACCCGAGCTTGAGCACGGTGTCCCGGATCGTCGCACCCTCGGCGAGGGCCTGCTTGGCGATCTTCGCGGCCGTCTCGTAGCCGAGGTAGCGGTTGAGCGGGGTGACGATGGAGGGTGAGGACTCGGCGTAGGCCCGCATTCGGTCGGCGTTCGCGGTGATGCCGTCGATGGTCCGCTGCGCGAGCACCGTCATGGAGGTGGACAGCAGCCGGATCGACTCCAGGAGGTTGCGGGCCATGACCGGCATCGCGACGTTGAGCTCGAAGGCTCCACTGGCGCCCGCGGCGGTGACGGCCGCGTCGTTGCCGATCACCTGGAAGGCCACCATCAAGGTCGCCTCCGGCAGCACGGGGTTCACCTTGCCGGGCATGATCGAGGACCCCGGCTGCAGGTCCGGGAGGTGGATCTCGGCGAGCCCGGCGGTGGGCCCCGAGGACATCCAGCGCAGGTCGTTGTTGATCTTGATCAGGCCGACCGCGAGCGTCTTGAGCACTCCGGAGAGCTCGACGAGCGAGTCGCGGGTGCCCTGGGCCTCGAAGTGGTCGCGGGCCTCGGTGAACTCCTGGCCGGTACGCCGGGACAGCTCCGCGATGACCTTCTGCGGGAACCCGGCGGGGGTGTTGATGCCGGTGCCGACCGCGGTGCCGCCCAGGGGCAGCTCGCGCACCCGGGGGAGGACCGCCGCGAGCCGCTCGGCGGCGTACCGGATCGTGGCGGCATAGCCGCCGAACTCCTGCCCGAGCATGACCGGGGTGGCATCCATCAGGTGCGTCCGACCCGCCTTGACCAGGCCGGCGAACTCCTCGGCCTTGCGCTCCAGCGAGGAGGCGAGCACGTCGATCGCCGGCAGCAGCTGCTCGCCCACAGCGACCGCCGCGGCGACGTGGATGGCCGTGGGGAACGTGTCGTTGGAGGACTGCGAGGCGTTGACGTGGTCGTTGGGGTGCACCTCGGTCCCGCTGCGCGCGGCGAGGGTGGCGATGACCTCGTTCGCGTTCATGTTCGACGACGTCCCCGAGCCGGTCTGGAAGACATCGATCGGGAACGCCTCGTCGTGCCGACCGGACGCCACCTCCGAGGCGGCCGCCACGATCGCCTCCGCCTGCGCGGCCGAGAGCACCCCGAGCTCGGCGTTCACTGTCGCGGCGGCGGCCTTGACGTGCCCGATCGCGTGGATGAGGGCGGGCTCGATCGGGGTGCCGCTGATCGGGAAGTTCTCCACCGCCCGCTGGGTCTGCGCCCGCCAGAGCGCCTCCTGGGGGACCCGGACCTCGCCCATGCTGTCGTGTTCGATGCGGAACTCACTCACCCGTTCATCGTGCCACGCGCACCGAGAGCGCCTCAGCCGGCCGGAGTCGGTGCGGAGACGTAGAGCCAGTACGTCTCGGCGCGGCCCTGCAGATCGACGTCGTAGGGCAGCGCCCGCACGCCGCCGAACACCCCGGCCATCGTCATCTCCAGCTCGCTGGAGGCTGCCGCGCTCCACACGACCACGATCCCGCCGGGCCGCGTCGCCCGCCGCGCGTCCTCCAGCGCCGGCGCCCGGTAGAGGCCGGCGTTCGCGTCGTGGACCAGGTAGCCCGGACCGTTGTCCACGTCCAGCAGGATCAGGTCGTACGCCGAGCAGCTCGCCGCGAGCACGTGGGCCACGTCGGCTACCTCCACCCGGGTCCGAGGATCCGACAGCGCTTCGCCACCGGGGACCAGGCCGGCCCGGGTCCAGGCCACCAGTGCTGTCTCGATCTCGACCACCGTGACGTGCTCGACGCGCGGGTCCGCAAGCACGGCTCGCAGCGTGAAGCCCAGTCCAAGCCCGCCCACGAGCACCCGGGCGGGCGCGGGGTGCAGGGCCAGGGCGCGCACGGCGAGCTCGCGCTCGGTCGAGGTCTCGACGGTGTCCATCACGAAGACGCCGTTGGCGCGCAGCTCGAGGCTGCCGTCCTCACGACGCCGCAGCACCAGGTTGCCGTCGCTCGCGATCTCCTCCACGGGCGGCATCCTGCCAGCGCCGCTCGCCAGCGCTCAGACCCCGGTGGCAGCGGCGCGCTCGGTGCCGCCGGTGGCCATGTCGACGGTCCGCTTGGTGTTGGCCAGGGCGCTGACGGTCGCGGTGCCGATCGTCCCGTCGCGGTCGAAGACCTCCGCGACGCCGACCGCCACTCCCTCGCCGGCGATGTGGTCGAGGGCGCACAGCCCCACCTGGAGGCCGTGCGGCAGCCGGGCCAGCGCGAGGCTGATGTCGGTGTTGATGTACTCGATCCCGGCGGTGCCCCAGTGCGTGATCATGCTGGCGGTGTCCGCCAGCGCGGCCACCGCCTGGAAGGGGGTCATCGGCTCGCCGAGGACCGTCGGCACGGCGGTCTGCCAACCGGCGTGGCGTCCACCGTTCTGGTGCTCGGCGAAGTCGCTGGACCAGCCCGCGGCGCTGGTGAACAGTGGCAGCTGTGGCTCCTCGCTGACCGGGGCGATCGTCAACGGGGGAGGCGTCGCGCGCTCGGCGGCGGTCCACACCTCGCCGGGGGTCGGCTCGGACGGCGCGAGGAGCGTGCACCGGGCGCGGGCGACCGCGTGACCCTCCTGGACGGCCTCGGCGTCGATCAAGGCAAGCCGGCGTCCGGCGCGCACCACGTCGGCGCGCACCCGGATCGGACGCATCCGGGCCGGCCGGAAGAGGTCCACCTGGTAGCGCGCCGGCACCAGGCCGGGCAGGTCGAGGCCGGTGGCCCGGTCCTCGAGTGCGCGGGCCAGGAGACCGCTGAGGGCGACGCCGTGCAGCTGGTCGCTGCTCCACAGGCTGCAGGCCATCGGCAACGGGTCGAACGTGTCGTCGGGGAGACGCTGGAAGAAGGCGACGTCGCTCACGCCGCGAGTCTAGAACGGGTTCTAGATCGCGAGACTGGCGCGGTCCCGACCCTGGCCCTTGGCGGCGTAGAGGGCGAGGTCGGCGCGGATCAGGACGGTCTGGCTGTTGAGGTCAGCGGGAGCCAGGCGTTCGAAGGCCACGACACCGACCGAGGCCGTCACCGCTGATGCTTCGGGAGCCACGGTGTCGGCCAGCAGGTCCGTCGTACGCCGCACGGTGGCGACGAGCGTGTCGGCCATGGCGCTCGCGCTGTGTTCGTCCGCCGAGCGCAGCAGCACCAGGAACTCGTCCCCGCCCTGGCGCGCGATCCCGTCGCTGGCGGCCAGCGCGCTGCGCATCGCGCTCGCGAGGTTGCGCAGCAGCTGGTCGCCGATGTGGTGGCCGAAGGTGTCGTTGACGACCTTGAAGTGGTCGAGGTCGAGGGAGAGCAGGGCGCCACTGGTCTCACCGGCCTGGCACAGGGTCAGGTGCGCCTCGAGCTCGTCCTCGAACCGGCGCCGGTTCCACAGGCCGGTGAGCGGGTCGTGCTCGGACAGATGCCGGTAGCGCTCCTCGGCGGCGCGCAGCTGGTCCTGGGCGGCGCGCTTCTCGGTGACGTCACGGATCGAGGCCAGCGTCCAGGCGTTCGGGCCGGTGCCGACCGGGCCCAGGCTGATGTCCACCGGGATCTCATGACCATCGCGGTGTCGCGCGGTCAGGTCGAGGCCGCGCATGAGCCGCCGCGCCTGGTTGTAGCCGCCGCGCAGGTCGACATGTCGTGGTCGGGTCGAGTCCGGGACGAGCAGCTCGATCGGGCCGCCGACGAGCTCGTTCGCGGCGTACCCGAGGACGTGGGTGACCTGCTCGTTGGCGTAGCGGATGGTGCCGGTGGCGTCCACCACGAGGGTGGCGTCGGGGATGGAGGCCAGGAAGGTCGCCAGCCGCTCCGCCGCCGCCTCGGCCTCACGCTCGGCGCGGACCCGCTCGGTGACGTCGAGCGCGAACGTCCCGATCCCCATCAGGGCACCCGAGCCGTCGAAGACCGGGAACCTCGTCGTCTCGGTGTGCCGGGTGGCGTTCGGGCCGGCCCCCACCTCGTAGGTCTCGACGTCGGGGTGCAGCGTCTGCGCGACCACCGCGTCGTGCTCGGCGAGGGTGTCGGCGAGGTCGGGCGGATAGAAGTCGTGGAGCGTGCGCCCGATCATGTCCTCCGCGGTGACGCCCCGGCGCTGGGCGACCCTGTCGTTGACCCGCAGGTAGCGGCCCGTCGTGTCACGCAGCGCCAGCGATGCGGGGATGTGCTCGAAGAGGGCGTCCAGCTGCCGCATGGTCTCGCTGCGCGCGCGTTCCATCCGCTCCACGACCAGGGCCGTGAAGCCGGTCAGGGCGACGAACGCGACCATCATCGAGCCGGCGAAGAGCGCGCCCGCGAGGTGGGCGTCGTACAGATCCTCGTCCTCGCCGAGCAGGCACAGCAGCCCGACCAGGGGCGGTACGACGAGGGCGGCCGGCAGCAGGCGGCGCATCAGCGCACCCGTCGCGTCCTTCCCGAAGAGCCACCGCACCGGTCGATGCTCGGCCTGCAGCGCGACCAGACCCACGAGCAGCACCGGCAGGACGAGAGCGGTGGGGAAGGAGACCGAGCTGATCCACCGGTCGCTGGCGGTCTCGCCGGAGGCGAACCAGAAGACCAGGTCGCTGCCGAGAGCCAGGACGGCATAGCCGATCGTGGCAGCGGCGCCGACGGCCAGGGCCACGCGACGGCCGCCGCCTCGCGCGCACAGGCGCGCGATGCCGAACAGGCCGAGCTCGACCGCGACCTGCGGTGACATCCCGTCCGGCGTCGTCGACCCGGCGGCACCGGCCCTGCCCAGCAGCGCATCCATGCGCAGGTCGGCGCCCACGGCCCACTCCGCCAGCGTGGCCAGCGCCAGCACGACGATCGCTCCTGCGACGCCCACGGCCAGCGCGCGTGGCCAGCGGCGGTGTCGGTCCTGCAAGGAGAGTCCTGCGAGCACCACCCCCAGGGCGGAGTTCGGGGCCATCGCGGGATGGCTGGCCAGCACCCGGATGAGACTCGGGAGATCGGCCCACCACCCGACGAGGACGGCGATCCCGATGGCCATGGCGATGAGTCCGGCGCACCTGGCGACGTCGCCGAGCCAGCTTGGCAGCACTCGTGTCGGCATGCCGCCTCCTGCCAGCAGTTCGCGGCCAGGATCGGCCGGGGTCGTGTACGACGGCTCATCGGCGGCTACTGGTGTCCCATGAGCGAATCAGAGGGCCAGGTCTCGGAGGTCAACCGCCTCGACGAGGCGGACGCGGACACCCCGATCAGCCCGGCGGACGCGACCGCCGGCTACCCCGCGAGCGAGTCCGGGTCGCCGGACACCCGCGGCTCGGGACCGGACGCGGCGCCGCCGGAGAACCGTCGCGACAACGACCTGCACGACAGCCGCGAGGAAGCCGAGGGCGGCGGCGGCCTCGCCGCCGGCATCGAGGACGAGTAGCGCTCAACGCTCCCGCGAGCGCACCCGGATGCCGGTCAGCGGGATCGTGGTCGTCCCGGCCGGGTCGGTGAAGAAGTCGTTGCCCTTGTCGTCCACGACGATGAACGCGGGGAAGTCCTCGACCTGGATCTTCCAGATCGCCTCCATGCCGAGCTCGGGATACTCGATGACCTCGACGGACTTGATGCAGTCCTGGGCGAGCCGGGCGGCAGGGCCACCGATGGAGCCGAGGTAGAAGCCGCCGTGGGTGTGGCAGGCCTCGGTGACCACCTTGGACCGGTTGCCCTTGGCCAGCATCACCATCGAGCCGCCGGCCGCCTGGAACTGCTCGACGTAGGAGTCCATCCGGCCGGCGGTGGTCGGGCCGAACGAGCCGCTGGCCATCCCGGTCGGCGTCTTGGCCGGGCCCGCGTAGTAGACCGGATGGTCCTTGAGATAGGCGGGCATCTCCTCGCCGGCGTCGAGGCGCTCCTTGATCTTGGCGTGCGCGATGTCGCGAGCCACCACCAGCGGGCCGGTGAGTGAGAGCCGGGTCTTGACCGGATAGCGCGACAGCTCCGCGAGGATGTCGGCCATCGGTCGGTTGAGATCGATCGTGACGACCTCACCGGACTCGATCTCCTCGGCCATGCCCGCGTCGGGCATGTAGTGCGCCGGGTCGGTCTCGAGCTGCTCGAGGAAGACGCCCTCGGCGGTGATCTTGCCCAGCGCCTGCCGGTCGGCGGAGCAGGAGACCGCGATCGCCACCGGGCAGGAGGCGCCGTGGCGGGGGAGGCGGATGACGCGGACGTCGTGGCAGAAGTACTTGCCGCCGAACTGCGCACCGATGCCGAAGGACTGGGTGAGCTTGAAGACCTCCTCCTCGAGCTCGACGTCACGGAAGCCGTGCCCGCTCGCGTCGCCCTCGGTGGGCAGGCTGTCCAGGTAGTGCGCGCTGGCGTACTTGGCGGTCTTGAGGGCGAACTCCGCGCTGGTGCCACCGATCACCACCGCGAGGTGGTACGGCGGGCAGGCGGCCGTGCCGAGGCTCTTGAGCTTCTCGTCGAGGAACTCCAGGATCCGCTTCGGGTTCAGGATCGCCTTGGTCTCCTGGTAGAGGAACGACTTGTTCGCCGAGCCGCCGCCCTTGGCCATGAAGAGGAACTTGTACTCCGGCTTGCCGTGGTCCTCGGTGGCGTAGAGCTCGATCTGCGCCGGCAGGTTGTTCCCGGTGGGCCGCTCGTCGTACATCGTGATCGGGGCGAGCTGGCTGTAGCGCAGGTTGAGCTTGGTGTAAGCGTCGTACACGCCGCGGCTGATGACCTCGGCGTCGTCGACGCCGGTGAGGACGCCCTCGGACTTCTTGCCCATCACGATCGCGGTGCCGGTGTCCTGGCACATCGGGAGCACCCCGCCGGCGGAGATGTTGACGTTCTTGAGCAGGTCGAGCGCCACGAAGCGGTCGTTGCCGGAGGCTTCCGGGTCGTCGATGATCGTGCGCAGCTGCGCCAGGTGCGCGGGGCGCAGGTAGTGCTGGATGTCGTGGATCGCCTCGTAGGTGAGCCGCCGGATCGCCTCGGGGTCGACCTGGAGGAAGGTGCGGCCGCCGACCTCGACGGTGCTGACCCCCTCGGTCGTGATCAGGCGGTACGGCGTGGTGTCCTCGCCGATCGGCAGCAGGTCGGAGTACTGGAACGGTGCGTCGGCCACGGCCGCAGAATACCGGTCGGAGGCGGCGCGCTCCCGACCGGCGACCGCCTGATGGCCGGTTGCGGAACAGCGGAAATCCGCGGGGCGAATAGTGAATGCATCCTTTTCGCCCGGGGGTGCGATATACCGAATCCAGCGGTGCGCACCGATAGCGTGCGCCACGCCCTTTCATCACAGGAGGATCCGTGAAGGCTCGACTCGCTCTGGCCGCGGCGACCACGCTCGCGTTCACCGCACTCAGTGGCTGCAACAGTGCTCCGCCGTCCACCTCCGGTGGCGGCGATTCAAAGGCCGCCACGGCGACCTCGGCCGCCGATCTCGGCGGCATGGCCAAGCTGGTCGCGGCGGCGAAGAAGGAGGGCACGCTCAACGTGATCGCCCTGCCGCCGGACTGGGCGAACTACGGCGCGATCATCAAGGCGTTCTCGGCCAAGTACGGCATCAAGGTCAACTCCGCGCAGCCGGATGCCGCCAGCCAGGACGAGATCAACGCCGCCAAGCAGCAGAAGGGCCGGCCGACAGCGCCCGACGTCTTCGACCTCGGTCAGGCCGTCGCGCTCGCCAACACCGACCTCTACGCGCCGTACAAGGTCGCGGAGTTCGACAAGATCCCGAGCCAGTTCAAGGACGCGAACGGCACCTGGGTCAACGACTACGGCGGCTACATGTCGATCGGCTACGACTCGGCCAAGGTGCCGGCGATCACCAGTGTCGCCGACCTGCTCAAGCCGGCGTTCAAGGGCAAGGTCGCGCTCAACGGCGACCCGACCCAGGCCGGCGCCGCGTTCGCCGGCGTGGTGATGGCATCGGTGGCCAACGGCGGCTCGGCCGACGACATCGCGCCCGGCGTCACGTTCTTCAGCAAGCTGAAGAAGGCGGGCAACTTCCTGCCGGTCGACCCGACCCCGGCGACGATCGAGTCCGGCCAGACGCCGGTGGTGATCGACTGGGACTACACCAACGCCGCCGAGACCGCGAAGCTGCCGACGTGGAAGGTGGTCGTGCCCGGCAACCAGCCGGTCGGCGGCTACTACTACCAGGCGATCAACAAGGACGCCCCGCATCCCGCCGCCGCCCGGCTGTGGGAGGAGTTCCTCTACTCCGCCGCAGGTCAGAACCTCTTCCTCGCCGGCGGTGCGCGCCCGGTGCTCGCCGACCAGATGAAGTCGGACGGGACCATCGACGAGGCCGCCTTCGGCAAGCTGCCGACGGTCAGTGGGACGCCGGTGCTGCTGACGCCGGAGCAGAACACGAAGGCCGCGGCGTACCTCGCCAAGAACTGGGCGAGCGCGATCAAGTGACGCTCGCCCGGACCTGGATGTGGTGAGAGGACGGAGGACGCCGATGCGTCGTACCCGCTCGCTGGTGCCGCTCGTCGGCGTCCTGCCGTTCTTCGCCTACCTGGTCCTGTTCCTGCTGATCCCCACGGTGGTGGTGATCGTCGGCGCGTTCCAGGAGGGCGGCGGCTTCAGCCTCAGCAACATCCGAGCGCTCGGCGACGCCACGACGCTGGAGGCGCTGCGGAACAGCGTCGTGCTCTCCGGCAGTACGGCGGTCATCGGCGGCCTGCTCGGCGCGCTGCTCGCCGCCGTCATCGCCTCGGCGCCGGAGCGCAGCCTGCTGCGTCGGGCGGTGCTCGCGCTGTCGGGATCGCTGGCGCAGACCGGCGGCGTCACGCTGGCCTTCGCGTGGTTGGCGACCATCGGGCTCGGCGGAACCCTCACCACGATGATCCAGAACGCGCTGAGCCTCGACATCACCGGCAACGGCTGGCTCTACGCGATGCCGGGGCTGATCCTCGTCTACTGCTACTTCCAGATCCCGCTCATGGTGCTGGTCTTCCTCCCCGCCGTCGACGGGCTGCGGCCCCAATGGCGCGAGGCGGCGCAGACGCTGGGCGCGAGCCGGCTGCAGTACCTCACTCAGGTGGCGGTGCCGCTGCTGCGGCCGGCGTTCCTCGGGTCGCTGCTGCTGTTGTTCGCCAACGCCTTTGCGGCCTATGCCACCGCCGCCGCCCTCGTCAGCCAGGGCAGCCCGATCCTGCCGCTGATGATCCGCGCAGCGCTCACCAGCGAGGTCGTCCTGGGCCAGCAGCACCTCGCCTATGCGATCGCGCTGGAGATGATCGTGGTGGTCGCGCTGATCATGGTCGCCTACGCCCTGCTCCTGCGCCGCTCCTCGAGGTGGATGCGGTGAGGGCCTGGCTCCGCTGGGTCATCCTGGCCATGTTCGCGCTCTACTTCTTCGGGCCGCTGGCCTCGATGCTCGACTTCAGCACGCGCACCGCCTCCGGCGGCCGCTCCGCCGCGGCGTGGCGTGCGCTCGTCACCAACGGCCAGGTGCTGGCGGCGATCGGCCAGTCGCTGCTGTTGTGCGTAACGACCGTCGTGCTGATGCTGCTCCTCCTGCTGCCCACGATGATCTGGGTCAGGCTGCGGCTGCCCCGGCTCAACCGGCTGGTGGAGTTCTTGTGCCTGCTGCCGCTGACGATCCCCGCGCTGGTGATCGTGGTCGGCATCAACGGCGTCTACGCGTGGGTGAACTACTTCTTCGGCTACTCGCCCGTGGTGCTGACTTTCGCCTACGTCGTGCTGGTGCTGCCCTACGCCTACCGCTCGCTCGACGCCTCGCTGTCCGCGCTCGACGTGACCACGCTGGCCGAGGCGGCCCGGTCGCTGGGCGCCGGGTGGTTCACGGTGATCGTGCGGGTGGTGGTGCCGAACCTCGGCGCCGGCATCCTCTCGGCGGGGTTCATCTCGGTGGCGCTCGTGCTCGGGGAGTACACCTTCTCCTCCCTGCTCAACTACCAGACCCTGCCGGTGGTGATCGCCCTGTTCGGGAAGAGCGACAGCCACATCTCCGTCGCCGCGTCGCTCGGCACGATCCTGTTCGCGACGCTGCTGCTGTTGCTGCTCTCCTTCGCGGGCCGTCGCTCGCTGGGACGGAAAGGAGCCTGAGTGACCACCTCCATGGCCAAGGCGCCGGTCGCTGTCGAGTTCGCCGACCTCCATCGGCACTTCGGGAGCGTCCGCGGACTCGACGGGCTCACGCTCGCGATCGAGCCCGGGGAGCTGGTCTGCCTGCTCGGCCCCTCGGGCTGCGGGAAGACCACCGCGCTCCGGATCGTCGCCGGCCTCGACCACCCCACCTCCGGTGAGGTCAGGGTCGGTGGCCGCGACGTCACCGGCGTACCGACGAACAAGCGCGACATGGGGATGGTGTTCCAGGCCTATTCGCTCTTCCCGCACCTCAGCGCCGCCGACAACGTCGCGTTCGGCCTGAAGCTGCGCGGCGTCGGCGGGGCGGAGCGTCGCAAGCGTGCCCACGAGATGCTCGAGCTGGTCGGCCTGAGCGCCCACGCCGACCGCTACCCCCACCAGCTCTCCGGCGGCCAGCAGCAGCGGGTGGCCCTCGCCCGGGCGCTGGCGTTCAGGCCGCTCGTGCTGCTCCTCGACGAGCCGCTGTCCGCGCTCGACGCCAAGGTGCGCGTCCAGCTGCGCGACGAGATCCGCCGCGTCCAGCTCGAGGTCGGTACGACGACCCTCTTCGTCACCCACGACCAGGAGGAGGCGCTCGCGATCTCCGACCGGGTCGGCGTCATGAACGCCGGCCGACTCGAGCAGCTCGCCCCGCCCGCCGAGCTCTACGCGGCCCCGTCGAGCCGGTTCGTCGCCGAGTTCGTCGGGCTGACCAACCGGATCCCCGCGACCGCGCGCGAGGGCAGGGCCGTCCTCCTCGGCGGCCAGGACGTGCCCTTGCTGCCCGGCTCCATCGCCGGTGACGGGGTGGCGCTGGTGAGGCCGGAGGCGATCAGCCTCGAGGCCGACGAGCAGGGCCCGGCCACGGTGGTCGACATGTCCTTCCGCGGCCCCATCACCCAGGTCCGGTGCCAGCTGGCCGAGACCGAGCTGGTGGTGCAGCTCGACAGTGCCGCCGCCCGCGAGCTGAGCATCGGGGGTCGGGTGCGTCTGACGGTCGCGCCGGCGCCGGTGCTCGTCGTACCCGTGGGATAGGGCGCGCCGAGAAAATCTCCTCGTGGGGTGTCACATCGCAGGGCCGGCCGGTGTCTTCATGCCGACAGGTTCTTGATCAACACCCGGATCACGGAGGACACCATGACCACCCGCATCAGCCCCGCCCCGATCACCGGCGTCTACGGCGCAGTCGTGAAGCGCTTCGCGACCAAGATGTTCGGCCGCGTGCCGGAGCCGCTCGGGGTGTACTGGCACAACCGCAAGGTGCTCTCGACGTACTTCAAGGTCGGCATGGGCTCGCAGAAGTGGGACGCCTGTGACCCCAACCTCAAGTCGTTCGCCCACCTGGCCACCTCGGCCCTGAACGGCTGCAGCTGGTGCCTCGACTTCGGCTACTTCCATGCCTTCAACGACAAGCTCGACGTCGACAAGGCGCGGGAGGTGCCGCGGTGGCGCGAGTCGACCGTCTTCACCCCGCTCGAGCGCGACGTGCTGGAGTACGCCGAGGCGATGACCGTGACCCCGCCCGCGGTGACCGACGAGCTGGCCGGCCGGCTGCGCAAGCAGCTGGGCGACGCGGCCTACGTCGAGCTCACCGCCTGGATCGCCGTCGCGAACTTCTACAACCGCTCCAACATCGCCTTCGGCATCGAGTCGGAGGGCTACGCGGCCGCCTGCGACCTCAAGCCGATGGCAGTAGCGTCCGGCGCATGAGCGAGGACCCGTTCGTCAGGCACCGCAGCCTGCTCTTCACGATCGCCTACGAGATGCTCGGCTCCGCGGCCGACGCCGAGGACGTGGTCCAGGAGGCGTGGCTGCGGTGGGCCACGGTCGATGTCGAGACGGTCGACGATCCGCGCGCCTACCTCGTGCGGATCGTCACCCGGCAGTCGCTCAATCGGCTGCGCACGCTCGCCCGCCGTCGGGAGGAGTACGTCGGGGAGTGGCTCCCCGAGCCGCTGCTCACCGCCCCCGATGTCGCCGAGGACGTGGAGCTGGCCGAGAGCGTCTCGATGGCGATGCTGACGGTCCTGGAGACGCTCGGGCCGACCGAGCGGGCCGTCTTCGTGCTGCGCGAGGTCTTCGACCTGCCCTATGAGGAGATCGCGGCCGCGGTCGGCAAGACCGTCGCCTCGGTCCGCCAGATCGCCCACCGCGCCCGCGAGCACGTGCGGGCCCGTCGGCCACGCTCCGAGGTCACCCGCCAGCAGCAGCGGGCCGTCGTGGACAGCTTCCTCACCGCGTTGCAGAGCGGCGATCTACAGGGGCTGCTCGACGTACTGGCCCCCGATGTGGTGCTGGTGACCGACGGTGGCGGCGTGAAGAAGGCGGCCCTGCGGCCGATCCTCGGCGTCGACAAGGTGCTGCGGTTCCTAGCCGCGGTGGCACCCCCGGCCGAGTCCGTCGGCGGGGCGTCGATCACCGTCAACGGCGAGCCCGCCCTGCGCATCGACATCGACGGCGAGATCGACTCCGTGGTGACCGCCGAGGTCCGCGACGGGCGCGTCGTCACCTTGTTCGTGGTGCGCAACCCGCACAAGCTGGCCCGGCTGGAGGAGGAGACCCCGCTGGCTCGTTGAGACGGCCTGCTACCGTCGGCCCCGACCCACACGGGAGTCCGCGGCAGCGGGCTGAGAGGGAGCTGTAGCCGCTCCGACCGTTGAACCTGATCCGGCTCATACCGGCGAAGGAACGTGAAGGAGCGCAGCGATGCTGCCGAGGCTGATGTGTCTGGTGTCCGCCCAGGACGACCTGGGGCTGCTGCCCGCGCTCGTCGAGGCCGGCGTCGACGGGTTCCAGGTCCGCGACAAGGTGCTCGGCGGGGGAGCCCTGGTCGCGCTGACCCGTCGCGTGCTCGCTCTCGCCGCCGCTGCCGGCACCGGCGTGACAGTGGTCGTCAACGACCGGCTCGACGTCGCGCTCGCCGCCGGCGCGCACGGGGTCCACCTGGGTGCCGAGGATCTCGCCGTCGCCGATGCGCGCCGGCTCGCACCGGACCTGCTCATCGGCGCGACCTGCCGCAGCGCCGCCGACGTGCTGGCCGCCAGGCGGGCAGGCGCCGACTACGCCGGTGTCGGGCCGGTCTTCGCCACCGGCTCCAAGACCGGGCTCCCTGCGCCGATGGGCACCGTCGGCCTCGGCAGCGCCACCGCGGCGGGCCTGCCCGTGCTGGGCATCGGCGGCATCGAGCCGTCGAACGTCGCCGGGGTCGTCGCCGCCGGCGCCCAGGGCGTCGCCGTCATCGGCGGCATCTGGCGCGCCGGGGACCCGGTCGAGGCCGCCCGCAGGATCGCGGAGTCGGTCGCGTGCTGAGCGGGACGAGCGGGTCGAGCGGTCCGGGCGACCCCGGGGCGCCCGGTGCGCCCGGTGCCCGCGGGGGGCTCGGTGTGCGGGTGCTCGGGGCCGGGATCGTCGGCCTCGCGGTGGCCGAGGAGCTGCAGCGGCGCGGCCATCGCGTCGAGGTGGTCGACCCGGCGCACGCCTCGGGGGCGTCATGGGCGGCCGCCGGGATGCTCAGCCCCGCCGGCGAGCTGTGGCACGGCGAGGAGCAGGTCCACGCCCTGGGCCGGGCATCGGCCGACCTGTGGCCGGGGTACGCCGAGCGGCTCGGCGTACCGCTGCGTCACGGCACGCTGCTCGTCGCCGCCGACGCGGGCGACCGCCAGCAGGTCGACCGGCAGGTCGCACTGGCCCGCGCGCACGGCGAGGAGCCGCTGGACCTGACCCGCCGCGACCTGCTCGCCCGCGAACCACGGCTGGGCCAGGTCGTCGGCGGCGCCTTCCTGGCCGACGACCACAGCGTCGACCCGCGCGCGGTGGTCGGCGCGCTGCGCGAGCGCGTCGGGGTCGTCCCGGTCGCCTCCGCGTCGCAGCCCGACGTCGTCGTGGTCGCGACGGGTGCCGCGGTGCCGGCCGCCTACCTCCCCGCGGGGCGTGCGCTGGTGCGGCCGGTGCGCGGCGACGTGCTGCGGCTGCGGGTCGCGGCCGCCGACCTGCCCCGGCACACCGTGCGCGGATGGGTCCATGGCGAGCAGGTGTACGTCGTCCCCCGCGCCGGCGGCGAGGTCGTCGTCGGGGCGACCCAGGAGGAGCGAGCGCTGGGTGACGCAGCGGCGACCGTCGAGGCCGTCTGGCGGCTGCTCGACGCCGCCCGCCGGTTGCTGCCCGGGCTGGACCGGGCGCATCTGGTGGAGGCGATCGCCCGCGAGCGGCCCGGTACGCCGGACAACCTGCCGCTGATCGGCCCCTCCGCGGTGCCCGGTGTCGTGCTCGCGGCCGGCCACTTCCGGCACGGGGTGCTGCTGGCGCCCCTGACGGCACGGCTCGTGGCCGACCACCTCGAGAACGGTCATGTCGAGCCCGCGCTCGACCCCCGACGCTTCACCGAAGGAGCAGCATGAGCACCACCATCACCCTCAACGGCGAGCCGACGGACTTCGAGGGCTCGATCGCCGACCTGGTCGCGCAACGCTTCGGCGACCCCGCCCGCGGCGGCCTCGCGGTCGCGGTGGACCACGCCGTCGTGCCGCGCGCGTCCTGGGCCGACCACCGGCTCACGGCCGGCGCCCGCGTCGAGATCGTGACGGCGGTGCAGGGTGGTTGAGCAGGAGCTGGTCATCGCCGGGCGCAGGCTCGGCTCGCGACTGTTCCTGGGCACCGGCGGGCTGGCGTCGCTGGCGCTGCTGCCGCCGATGCTGGAGGCGGCGGCACCGGGCCTGGTGACGGTCTCGATCCGGCGCGCCTCCTCGACCGCCGAGGGAGGTCTCCTCGACGCCCTGGTGGCCTCCGGCGTACCGCTGCTGCCGAACACGGCCGGCTGCCTGTCCGCCCGTGAGGCCGTGTTGACCGCCGAGCTCGCCCGCGAGGCGCTGGGGACCGACTGGGTCAAGCTCGAGGTGATCGGTGACGAGCGGTCGCTGCTGCCCGACGCGGTGGAGCTGCTGGATGCCGCCGACCAGCTGGTCAGGCGGGGGTTCACGGTGCTGCCCTACGCCACCGACGATCCCGTGCTCGCCCGGCGCCTGGTCGATGTCGGGTGCGCGGCGGTGATGCCGCTCGGGTCCCCCATCGGCTCGGGCCTCGGCGTGCTCAACCCGCACGCGATCGCCGCGGTGGTCGCCGCTGTGGACGTGCCCGTCATCCTCGACGCCGGTGTGGGCACCGCCTCCGACGCAGCGCTCGCGATGGAGCTCGGCTGTGCCGCCGTGCTCGCCGCGACCGCGGTGACCCGCGCCGACGACCCGGTCGCGATGGCACGAGCGCTGCGGCTCGGCGTCGAGGCCGGCTGGCAGGCGCGGCATGCGGGCCGCATCCCGCGCCGACCCGTCGCCCGCGCCTCGAGCCCCGTCGCCGGGCGGATCGGATGACCGCGCTTCCCCGGCTCCTGCTCCTCACCGACCGCTCGCAGCTGCGGCTCGGTCGCGGCCTGGTGCGCACCGTGCTCGAGTGCGCCGAGGCCGGGCTGACCCATGTGGTGCTGCGCGAGCTCGACCTCGGCGACGACGCCCGAGCGGCCATCGCCGGCGAGCTGGCTGCGGCCGGGCTGGTGGTCATCGCCGCCCATCGGCCGGTCACAGGGACGACCGGGATCCAGCTCCCGTCCGCCGAGACAGCTGACCTCACGCGCATCCGAGGTGCGCACCAGCTGTGCGGTCGCTCCTGCCATACCCGCGGCGAGGCCGAGCAGGCCGCAGCGGACGGCTTCGACTACGTGACGCTGGGGCCGTTCGCGTCGACCGCGTCCAAGCCGGGCTACGGGCCGCCCCTGCCACGGTCGGCGTACGCCGGCCTCCCGCTGCCGGCCTACGCCCTCGGCGGCCTCGACGCCGCCAACGCCGAACAGGCCCTCGACGCCGGTGCGCACGGCGTCGCGGTCATGGGCGCCGTGATGCGGGCCGCGGCTCCCGCGGCGGTCGTCCGGGACCTGCTGGCGGTGGTCGGGTGAGCACCCCCGCGGTGGCGCTGACCATCGCGGCGACCGACCCCGGCGGCGGCGCGGGCATCGCTGCCGACCTGGCGACCTTCGCCGCGCTCGACGTCCACGGCGCCTGCGTCGTCACGGCGGTCACCGTCCAGGACACCATCGGCGTCAGTGACGTGCATCTGGTGCCCTCGGCGACCGTCGCCGGCCAGCTGGCAGTGGTCCTGGCGGACCTGCCGGTGCGGGCCGTCAAGACCGGGATGCTGGGCAGTGCGGCAGCGGTCGAGAGTGTCAGCTCGGCCCTGGCGCCCCGCCACCCGTTGCCGCTCGTCGTCGACCCGGTCCTCGCCGCCACCACCGGCGCGGTGCTGGCGGACGGCGCCGTCATCCGCGCCTACCTCGAACACCTGCTCCCCATCGCGACGGTGGTCACCCCCAACCTCGGTGAGGCTCGGGCCCTCACCGGCTGCCCCGACGGCACCGCCGAGGAGCTCGCCCGCGAGCTGACCCGCCATGGGTCGGCCGTGATCGTCACGGGCGGTCCTTCGCCGGCCGGGAGCGGTGACGGCCGGTGCACCGACTGGCTCGCCGTACCCGGTTCGGATCCGGTGGGCCTGACCCACGCCGCCGTCCCGACGCACAACGACCACGGCACCGGCTGCACCTACAGCGCCGCCCTCGCCGCCCGGCTCGCCCACGGTGACGCGCTCGCCGTCGCAGCGGCCCGTGCGGCGGCGTACACCACCCGACAGCTCCGGCTCGGCCGCCACTGGCGTCTCGGCCGCGGCCGTGGACCGATCGCCCACACCCAAGGAGAGTCATGACCGTCCATCCCGCCCACACCCGCATCGAGGTCGGCGAGCTCGCCGTCCCGTTGACGCGCGTCTCGCTGACCAACGGCGAGACGTTCGACCGCTACACCACCGCCGGACCCGGCTCGGACCCTGCGGTGGGGCTGCCCGCGCTGCGGGCGGACTGGATCGAAGAGCGCGCCGACACCGAGGAGTACGCCGGCCGCCCCACCCAGCTCCTGGACAACGGCCGGGCAGCGCTGCGCCGCGGCGCCGCCCGCGAGGAGTGGCGCGGCGAGCGGACCGCGCCCCGCCGGGCGCGCGAGGGACACACGGTCACCCAGATGCACTACGCCCGCCGGGGGCTGGTGACCCGCGAGATGGAGTACGTCGCCCAGCGCGAGGGCTGCGATGTCGAGCTGGTGCGCAGCGAGCTCGCGGCCGGCCGCGCGATCATCCCGGCGAACGTCAACCACCCCGAGAGCGAGCCGATGATCATCGGCCGCCGGTTCCTGGTGAAGGTCAACGCCAACATCGGCAACAGCGCCGTCACCAGCTCGATCGCGGAGGAGGTCGACAAGCTCACCCACGCGATCACGTGGGGTGCCGACACGGTGATGGACCTGAGCACCGGCGACGACATCCACACCACCCGCGAGTGGATCGTCAGGAACAGCCCGGTCCCGATCGGCACCGTGCCGATCTACCAGGCGCTGGAGAAGGTCAACGGCGAGGCGGACAAGCTCACCTGGGAGATCTTCCGCGACACCGTCATCGAGCAGTGCGAGCAGGGCGTCGACTACATGACGATCCACGCCGGCGTGCTGCTGCGCTACGTCCCGCTCACCGCCGACCGGGTGACAGGCATCGTCTCGCGCGGCGGCTCGATCATGGCCGGCTGGTGCCTGGCCCACCACCAGGAGAACTTCCTCTACACCCACTTCGACGAGCTGTGCGAGATCTTCGCCCGCTACGACGTCTCCTTCAGCCTCGGCGACGGGCTGCGCCCCGGCGCGACCGCCGACGCCAACGACGAGGCCCAGCTGTCCGAGCTGCGCACACTGGCCGAGCTGACCGAGCGCGCGTGGCGGCACGACGTGCAGGTCATGGTCGAGGGCCCCGGCCACGTGCCGCTCAACCTGGTGGAGGAGAACGTCGTCCTCCAGCAGGAGTGGTGCCACGGCGCGCCGTTCTACACCCTCGGCCCGCTCGTCACCGACATCGCGCCGGGCTACGACCACATCACCTCCGCCATCGGCGCGGCCACGATCGCCATGCACGGCACCGCGATGCTCTGCTACGTCACGCCCAAGGAGCACCTGGGCCTGCCCGACCGCGACGACGTCAAGACCGGCGTCATCACCTACAAGCTGGCCGCGCACGCCGCCGACGTCGCCAAGGGCCACCCGCGGGCACGGGAGTGGGACGACGCGCTGTCGAAGGCGCGCTTCGAGTTCCGCTGGCACGACCAGTTCGCGCTCTCCCTCGACCCGGTCACCGCCGAGTCGTTCCACGATGAGACCCTCCCGGCCGAGAACGCCAAGACCGCGCACTTCTGCTCCATGTGCGGACCCAAGTTCTGCTCCATGCGGATCAGCCAGGACGTCCGCGAGCGGTTCGGCAGCGACCTGGCCGCGGCCGGCATGGCCCAGAAGTCGGCCGAGTTCGTCGAGCTCGGCAGCAGCGTGTACGTCGAGCCTTCACTAGGCTGAGGCGCCATGGAGGACAGCCCTGACCGCACCCCCGACCTGCGCATCGGCGACGCCGAGCGGCACCACGTCGCCGAGATCCTGCGACAGGCCGCCGGGGAGGGGCGCATCACCCTCGCCGAGCTCGACGAGCGACTCGAGGCGGCGTACGCCGCGAGGACGTACGCCGACCTCGTGCCGCTCACCGGCGACCTGCCCTCGGCGTACTCGGTGCCCTCGGTGCCCGCGACACCGCATCCGAGTGGTGTGCCGGCGACCCGGGAACGCCACCTGTGCATCCTCTCGGGCCTGGAGCGCAAGGGCGTGTGGACGGTGCCCGAGGAGCTGAGGGTGGTGGCGTTCATGGGCGGCGCCGACCTCGACCTGCGGCGGGCGAGGTTCGCCGCCGGCGAGTGCACGCTGATCGTCAACACGGTCATGGGCGGGGTGGACATCAAGGTCGGCCCCGAGGTCAACGTCGTCATGGAGGGTACGGCGATCCTCGGGGGCTACTCGGGCCCCGGCAAGCACGCCGCACCGGCGGCTGACGGGCCGACGTTGCGGATCAAGGGCTTCGCGTTCCTGGGCGGCGTCAGTGTCACCCAGCGGCCGCTACCGATAGAGTGACCCAGGTCACTCAGCGGAGTGGCGTCTCTTCACTACGGATCGTCCGGCACGTACCTGCCGGTGAAGGAGTAGTTCGACATGGCATCGGTGACCTTTCAGAAGGCCCAGCGCTGGTATCCCGGGGCGGACGTCCCCGCGGTGCCCGGCATCGACCTGGAGATCAGGGATGGCGAGTTCATGGTGCTCGTCGGCCCCTCCGGCTGCGGCAAGTCCACGACCCTGCGGATGCTCGCCGGGCTGGAGGAGGTGACGTCGGGAAGCATCCTCATCGGGGACCGCGACGTCACCAACATGCCGCCCAAGGACCGCGACATCGCGATGGTGTTCCAGAACTACGCGCTCTACCCGCACATGTCGGTCGCCGAGAACATGGCGTTCTCGCTCAAGATGGCGAAGGTCGACCCCGCTGAGCGCAAGCGTCGCGTCGACGAGGCGGCCCGCATCCTCGGCCTGACCGAGTACCTCGAGCGCAAGCCAAAGGCCCTGTCGGGCGGTCAGCGCCAGCGTGTCGCCATGGGCCGCGCGATCGTGCGCCAGCCCCAGGTGTTCTGCATGGACGAGCCGCTGTCGAACCTGGACGCCAAGATGCGCGTCCAGACCCGCACCGACATCGCCAAGCTGCAGGCCGACCTCGGCACCACGACCGTCTACGTCACCCACGACCAGGTCGAGGCCATGACGATGGGCGACCGCGTCGCGGTGATGAACAAGGGCGAGATCCAGCAGGTCGACACCCCGCTGAACCTCTACACCAAGCCGGTCAACCTCTTCGTCGCCGGCTTCATCGGCTCCCCGCAGATGAACCTCATCGAGGCCAAGGCCGCCGACAACCAGGCCAAGATCGGTGACTACCTCGTCCCGGTCGACCCCACCGCGTCACGCAAGATGAACGGCAACATCACCGTCGGCGTACGCCCGGAGTCCTGGCGCCTCGTCGGCATCGACGGCGGCGGTCTGCCGATCTCGGTCACCGTCGTGGAGGAGCTCGGCTCCGACTCCTACGTCTACGGCTCCTGCGACGTCGAGGGCACCCCCTCCACCGTGATCGTCCGGGTCAGCTCCAAGGACAAGGTGCACAAGGGCGACACGATCTACGTGACGACCGACCCCTCAGACGTGCACGTGTTCGACACCGACTCCGGGCTGCGGCTCAGCGACTGACCTTCTGGGCGCAGGTTTCACCGGCCAGCCGGTGAAACCTGCGCTTGGGGGGCGAAGTTTCGCCCAACAACATCAGGTTTCACCGGTCAGCCGGTGAATCCGACACCCGATCGGCCGTCCGCCGGATCGCCTCGACCAGCGTGCCCCAGAGCGCCGGCGGGATGTCGTGCCCCATGCCGGGCACGAGCAGCAGCTCGGAGCCGGGGACGGCCTTCGCTGTCGCGCGCCCGCCCGAGACGTGGACCATCCGGTCGGCCAGGCCGTGCACCACCGTGGTCGGCACCTTCACCCGGGCCAGCGAGCGCGAGCGGTCGGGCTGGGTGAGGATGGCCAGCATCTGCCGTCCCACGCCGGCCGAGCTCACGCCCCGGTCGTAGGTCTCAGCGGCCCGGGCGCGGATCTCGGCATCCTCGCCGACGTAGGCGGGGGAGCCGATGAGGCGGGCCATCTTGACCGAGCCGGCGACGTACGCCTCCTTGCCACCGGCCTTGGCCAGCAGCATCGGCAGGACGGTGGGGTGCTGCCAGCCGACGGTACGCCGACCGGTGGTGGACATGACCGACACCAGCGACCGCACCCGCTCCGGGTGCTCGATGGCCAGCGTCTGGGCGATCATGCCGCCCATCGAGACACCGCAGACGTGCGCCGAGTCGACCCCGACCGCGTCGAGGATCCCGGCCGCGTCGGCGGTCAGGTCGCTCATCCGGTACGGCGGCTCGGCGGGCACCCCGACGAACGCCCGCACCAGCCGGGTGAGACCGACGCGGCCGCTCACTCGGCTCGAGCGGCCGATGTCGCGGTTGTCGAAGCGGATGACGTAGAAGCCGGCTTCGGCGAGCAGCGTGCACAGGCCGGCGTCCCACCAGGTCATCGGCCCGCCGAGGCCCATCACCAGCAGGAGCGGCTCGTCGCTGGGCGAGCCGAACGTCTGGTAGCACAGCCGGATCGTGCTGCCACGGCTCGTCGTGACGGCGGCGAACTGTTCCTCCGAGACTGCGACCTGCGTCATCGCGGCTCAGCCCAGGAAGTCGATCGCGGAGTACGCCTGCAGCTTGGACAGCTGGTGCTCGGAGGTGATCTTGCGGATCGTGCCCGACCGCGAGCGCATGACCAGGGAGTCGGTCAGGACGGCTCCGCCGGGCTGGAATCGCACGCCCTGCATGAGGTCGCCGTCGGTGATGCCGGTGGCGACGAAGAAGCAGTCGTCGCCGGTGACGAGGTCGTCGGTCTGCAGCACGAAGTCGGGGTCGAGGTTGTGCCCGGCGTCGAGGGCGCGCTGGCGCTCCTCGTCGTCCTTGGGCCACAGCCGGCCCTGGATGGTGCCGCCGAGCGCCTTCATGGCGCACGCCGCCACGATGCCCTCCGGCGTACCGCCGATGCCGAGCAGCAGGTCGGCGCCCGAGCCGTTGCGCGCGGCGGAGATCGCGCCGGCGACGTCGCCGTCGGTGATGAAGCGGATGCGGGCGCCGGCGGCACGGATCTCCTCGACGAGGGCGGCGTGGCGCGGCCGGTCGAGCACGATGACGGTGACGTCGGAGGGCTTGGTGCCCTTGGCCTTGGCGACCTGGTGGATGTTCTCGGCGACGGGGAGGCGGATGTCGACGACGTCGGCGGCCTCGGGTCCGGTGACCAGCTTCTCCATGTAGAAGACCGCCGAGGGGTCGTACATCGAGCCGCGCGGCGCGACCGCGAGCACCGAGACGGCGTTGTTCATGCCCTTGGCGCACAGCGTGGTGCCGTCGATCGGGTCGACCGCGACGTCGACCTCGGGTCCGGTGCCGTCACCGACCTCCTCGCCGTTGTAGAGCATCGGCGCGTTGTCCTTCTCGCCCTCGCCGATGACCACGGTGCCGTGCATGGACACCGTCGAGATCATCACGCGCATGGCGTTGACCGCGACGCCGTCCGAGCCGTTCTTGTCGCCCCGGCCGACCCAGCGGGCCGCTGCCATCGCGGCCGCCTCGGTCACCCGCACGAGCTCGAGCGCCAGGTTGCGATCGGGCGCCTGCGGCGCGACGTCGAGCGGCTCGGGCAGGTGCGAGGAGTCGGTCATGGGGCCGACTGTAGCGGTCACTCGGGACCCCCTCGGGCCTTGAACGTTCCATAGACGCAGACTTCGGTCGCTTTTACCGAGAAGGTCACCGTCGCGCCTGGAACCAGCCCCAGATCGGCCACCGCTGCGGGGGTCACCTCGGCCGTCAGGTGTACGCCGTCGGCCTCCCTGCCGGCGCGTCCTCGCACCCGGACCCGGTCGCCGAGCGGCTCCAGGTCGGTGACGATCACTGCCACCCGGTTGCGCGGCGAGCCGGCCGGTGCCGCCTCGGGGCCGCCGGGGAAGATGCTGACCGCGGCAGGGCGGAACAGTGCGAGCACCTGATCCCCGGGCTCGGCCCGCTCGCCCTCCTCCAGCAGGCCGTGCACCGGTCCGATGGCCGTGTGTACGGCGCTGCCGTCCCAGGTGCCGACGACGAGGTCGAGGCCGGCGAGCCGGGCGGCGAACGTCGAGCGCGGTCGCACCAGCACCTCGCGCGTCGGACCGTCCTCCACGACCCGGCCGTGCTCGAGGACGACGACGCGGTCGGCGAGCAGCAGCGCGTCCAGGACGTCGTGGGTGACGAGCAGGGTGGTGCGTTCCGCGCCCGGGACCCGCAAGGTCTGGCGCAGGGTGTGGCGCAAGGTCTGGCGCAGGGCGGGTCGCACGTCGGCGTCGAGTGCGGCCATCGGCTCGTCGAGCAGCAGCACCCGCGGCTCGGTCGCCATCGCCCGAGCGATCGCGACGCGCTGCGCCTGGCCGCCGCTGAGCTGGTGCGGCCGGCGCGCGGCGAGGTCGCCGACCCCGAGGCGGTCGAGCAGGTCCACGGCGAGCCGGCGGGCGTCGGATCGGCGTACTCCCGCCGCCCTGGGGCCGAACGCGACGTTGTCCGCGACGCTGAGGTGGGGGAAGAGCAGCGGGTCCTGCGCGAGCAGCGCGACATCGCGCCGGTACGGCGGCAGGTCGCTCACGTCGGCGTCGTCCAGGATGACGTGCGCCCCGCGGGGTCGCTGCAGTCCCGCCACGACCCCGAGCAGCGTCGACTTGCCCGCGCCGTTGGGGCCGAGCACCGCGACGACGGCGCCGCTCTGCACGTGGAGGTCGACGTCGAGCCGGCCGGGGACGGCCGCGCGCACGTGCAGGCTCACCGGATGCTCACCGGATGCTCACCGGGGGGATCACAGGGCGCTCCGGTGGTGCCGGGTCAGGCCGATGACGAGCACCGCGACCGCTACCAGCACCAACGAGAGGGCGACAGCGGCGTCGGGGTCGGTCACGCGCTGCAGGTAGATCTGGATGGGCAGGGTCGCGGTCACGCCCTGCAGTGCGCCGGCGAAGGTGATCGTCGCGCCGAACTCGCCCAGCGAGCGCGCGAACGCCAGGACGGCACCGCTGAGCAGCCCGGGTAGGACCAGTGGCAGCGTGACCCGCCGGAACACGGTGGTGGGCCGCGCGCCGAGGGTGGCGGCGACGGTCTCGTAGCGGCTGCCCGCGGTGCGCAGCGCACCCTCCAGGGCGATCACGAGGAACGGCAGGGCCACGAAGGTCTGCGCCATCACCACGGCGGTGGTGCTGAACGCGATCTGGATCCCGAAGACGTCGAGGGTGTGGCCCAGGAGGCCGCGCCGGCCGAACGTGTCGAGCAGCGCGATGCCGCTCACGACCGGGGGCAGCACCAGTGGCAGCAGCACCAGGGCGCGGACCACGCCCTGTCCGGGAAAGCGGGTGCGCGCCAGGACGACCGCCATCGGCGTGCCGAACACCACGCACAGGACGGTGCTCGCGGTGGCGGTGCGCAGGCTGAGGAACAATGCGTCGCGGGCCTCGGCGGTGCTGATCAGGGCACCGAAGTGGGCCCAGTCGACGCGGGTGAGCATCGCCGCGAGCGGGAGCAGCACGAACAGTGCCCCGACGGCCGCCGGCAGCCACAACCAGCGGGGGAGCGGCTGCGCCGATGCGCGCTCAGGGCCGGGCGAAGCCGGCATCTCGGAGCACCTGCTGCCCGGGGCCGTGGGCGACGTACTGGACGAACTGCTCGGCGAGTGCCGAGGCCTTCGAGCCCGTCACGGCGGCGATGGGATAGGTGTTGACGACCTTGGCCGCCTCCGGGATCGGTACGCCGTGGACCTTCGTGCCGGCCGCTTTCACGTCGGTGACGTACACGATCCCCGCGTCGGCCTCGCCGCTCTCGACCTTGCCGAGGACGTCGGTCACCGACTGCTCCTCGCTGACCGGCTTGATCGTGATGCCGGCCGCCTGCTCGAGCTTCGCCGTGGCGGCACCGCACGGCACCGGCGCGGCGCACACGACGGTCTTCACCCCGGGCTTCGCGAGGTCCGCCAGACCGGCGACCCCGGCGGGGTTGTCGGGAGGCGTCGCGATCTCCAGGGTGTTGGAGGCGAACGGGGTCACGTCGTGCACGTCCTTGCCTGCGCTCGCCATCGTCGGCTCGTCGGCGGAGGCGAAGACGTCCGCGGGTGCTCCGTTCTGGATCTGCGAGACCAGGTCGGAGGAGCCGCCGAAGCTGAACCGCACGGTGACCCCAGGATGTGCCTTCTCGAACGCCTTGCCGATCGTGGTGAACGAGCCGGTGAGCGACGCTGCGGCGAACACCGTCAGCGTCCGGTGACCGGCGGTGGCGTCGCTCGCCGTACCGCAGCCGGTGAGCGGCAGCACCAGGGCGGCCACGGCGAGCGCTGTCTTCCTCATCGCGATGCTGTCCTCTCGATGACGACGTTGGTGGACTTGATCGAGGCGACGGCCGTGACCCCCGGCTCGAGGCCGAGGTCGGTGGCCGCCTCGGCGCTCATCAGCGACACGATCCGGTGGGGCCCGCAGACCAGCTCCACCTGCGCCATCACGGTGTCCTTGGTGACCCGGGTGACGATGCCGAGCAGGCTGTTGCGGGCGCTGGTCGCGCTGGTGCGGCGGGGGTCGGGCTCGTCGGCGAGCTCGGTGGCGAGACGGGCGAGGTCGGCACCGGTGACGACCGTGCGCCCGTCCTGCTGGGTGCCGATGAGGCGGCCCGCCTCGATCCAGCGGCGCAGGGTGTCGTCGCTGACGCCGAGGAGGCTGGCCGCCTCCGAGATCCGGTACGTCGTCACAAGGCGGATACTGCCGCAGTTACGGCTACTTTGTCAGCATCAGCGCCGCAACTGCGGACACGAGGGCGATCGGTGTCAGGGTCAGGGAGACCAGGTGGAAGCGGCCGCTGCTCGGCGCGATGCCGTCGCGCGCGAGCGTGCGCCGCCACAGCAGGTTCGCCAGGCTGCCGGTCCAGGTCAGTCCTGCGCCGATCGTCAGGCCGAGCAGGCCGGCCAGGACCGCGGTGTCGCCGAGCGGCGCGAGTGGCGGGACGAGCAGGAGCGTCGCGGACAGGTTCGCCACGATCGCGGAGGCCAGGGTGGCGAGGACAGCGATGAGCAGCAGGTCGCCGTAGCCGGTGCCGCCGGGGATCAGGCGGTCGACCAGGCCGCCGAGGAAGTCACGCGACAGCCCCGCCACGACCACCCCGAGCGCGAGCACCCACAGCGCGAAGGACGGGTGCGCCGCCCGGACCGCCGCCACCGGATGGACCAGGCGCTCGCGGGCGCCCCAGCCGACCAGCACCACCGCGGCGGCCGTGGCGGGCACCCACGGCTCGATCCCGAACGGGGAGAGCGCCGCGAACGCCACCAGCATCAGCGCCACCGTCGCGGCCGGCACGAGCACGCGCCTCGGCGCGCCCGGCCCGTCCTGAGTGTCGGTGGTCGAGGTGCGAGCGGGGCCGGTGCCGGTGGTCGAGGTGCGAGCGGGGCCGGTGCCGGTGGTCGAGGTGCGAGCGGAGCGAGCCTCGAGACCCACGAGGTCGTTGCGGAAGATCAGCCGCAGCCCGGCGTACTCGACGAGCAGGACGATCACGAGCGGCAACGCCATCCGGCCGGCGAAGCCGAGGAACCCGAGCCCGAGGTAGGGCATGGCGAGCAGGTTGGTGAGGTTCGAGACCGGCAGGAGCAGTGAGCCGGAGTTGGCCAGTCGCAGGCAGGTGTAGGCGCCTGGTCGGCCCGAGGTACCCATCGCCCGGGCGGCGCCGACCACCACGGGGGTGAGGAGGATGACGGTGGCGTCCAGGCTGAGCGCCGTGGTGACGAGCGCCGCCACCACGAACACGCCGAGGAACAGGCGATGTGCGTCGCTGCGACTGTGCCGGCGTACGACCTCCGCGGCCGCGGTGAACAGCCCGGCCCGTGCGCACACCTCGGCGACCACGAGGATCGCGAGCAGGAAGCCGACGACCGGCAACAGCGGCCGCAGCGCGTCCCAGGCGTGGGCGGGCGAGAGGTAGCCGGTGCCGAGGACGGCGACGACGGTGAGCAGCGCGATGAGCGCCTCGGTCGTCGGCCGGGGATGGCGGTGAGCTGTCAGCAGCAGTGCCAGCAGACAGGCGACCCCGATCACGGAGCACACCCTAGAGACCCGCTCCTCGCGCCGCCTGAGACGATGGCCCCGTGAGTGAGCAGGGTGCGCCGCGGTATCCGAGGACCTTCCACGGCCTCATCGTCTCGATGGTCGTCCTGGTCGTCGCCGTGGTGGCCTTCTGGGGGCTCAACAACCTGACGCACTCCAGCCCGACGACCGACGAGCGGGTCGACTACCTGCGCAACGTCGCGGAGATCCAGCGCGCCGGCGCGCCGCTGAAGGTGATCTACCCGCGCACGCTGCCGAAGGGGTGGAAGGCCACCAGCGCGGACTACACCGCGCCCGATGGCCTGGGCACGAAGCCGGCGTGGAGCCTCGGCGTGGTCACCGACCACGACACGTTCGTCGGCCTCCGGCTCGAGTCCGCGCCGCTGAGCGAGCTGGTGTCGACCTACATCGACAAGAACGCCTCCACGGACGGGCGGGCGACGGTCGCGACCCCGGTCGGCAACACGTGGACCACGTTCTCCGACCGCGGCGGAGACCACGGGTACGCCGAGGAGCTCGGGAACTACGTCCTCCTGGTCTACGGCTCGGGCGACAAGAGCGACTTCGCGACCTTCATGAAGTCGCTGACCCGGGACCCTCTGTCGCACTCCTGAGCCGCTCGCGGGCGCCCTCGAGCCATTCCTGGCAGATGGTGGCGAGGCGCTCGCCCCGCTCCCACAACGCCAGCGACTCCTCGAGCGTGGTGCCGCCCGCCTCGAGCCGGCGCACCACGTCGATGAGCTCCTCGCGGGCCTGCTCGTAGGTGGGCTTCTCCTCGGGTGTCTCAGCCTGCTTGGCCATCGATCTCCTCGATCCGGGTGGTGGTGGCATGGATGCGCCCGTCGGCGAGCCTGATCGCGAGCGGTGCGTCGGCGGCCGCGGCGCGCACGCTGCTCACGACATGGCCATCGGCGTCCTGGACCACGGCGTAGCCCCGCCGGAGCGTCTCCAGGGGGCTCAGCGCGCGGGCCCGGGCGCGCTGATGCGCGATGTCGTCGCCGGCGCGATCGAGCTGGTGGGTGAGGCAGCGGCGGCTGCGCTCGCGCAGCTGGTCGACCTCCTCCAGGCGGGCGGCGACCAGGCCGGCGGGGTCGGCCAGCACCGGGCGGGACCGCAGCGAGTCCAGCTGGTTCTGCTCGCGCTGCAGCCACAGCGACAGCGTGCCGCGCAGGCGGTCGCGGGCGGTGGCGACCAGTCGCAGCTCCTCGGCCACGTCGGGCACGACGAGCTTCGCGGCGTCGGTGGGCGTGGAGGCGCGGACGTCGGCGACGAGGTCGAGCAGAGGTGAGTCCGGCTCGTGCCCGATGGCGGAGACCACCGGCGTCCTCGCGGCGTGCACCGCGCGCACCAGCGCCTCGTCCGAGAACGGCAGCAGGTCCTCGACGGAGCCGCCGCCGCGGGCGATCACGATGACGTCCACCTGCTCGTCCCGGTCGAGGCGCTGGAGTGCGCCGATGACCTCCTCGGCGCTGCGGGGGCCCTGCATGGCGGCGTACGCGACCTGGAAGCGGACGGCTGGCCAGCGACGGCGGGCGTTCTCCAGCACGTCGCGCTCGGCCGCGGAGTTGGGCGCGGTGACCAGGCCGACCGCTGTCGGCAGGAACGGCAGTCGCCGCTTGAGCTCGGCGGCGAAGAGGCCTTCGGCAGCGAGCAGCTGACGACGTCGCTCCAGGCGGGCGAGCAGCTCGCCCAGCCCGACCATGCGGATGTCGCGGGCCTGCAGGGAGAGCGTGCCGCGGTTGGCGTAGTAGGACGGCTTGGCGTGCACCACCACGCTCGCGCCCTCGACCAAGGGCGGGTTGAGGCCGTCGAACAGGATGCGGCTGCACGTCACGGGGATGGAGATGTCGGCCACCGCGTCGCGCAGCGTCAAGAAGACGGTCTGCATGCCGGGGCGGCGGCCGATCTGCGCCACCTGCCCCTCCACCCACACCGCACCCAGCCGGTCGACCCAGCCGGCGATCGCGTTCGCGATCTGCCGCACCGGGGCCGGTGACTCCAGCGAGGTCTCCAGTGCCATCAGCGCGCCTCTCCGCTCGTGTCGCGGTCGAGGACGAACCGCTCGAAGCCCGGGATCGTGAAGCGCAGCCGGCCGTAGCCGGCCTCCTCGACGATGCCCTTGGTGATGAGGTTGCGCCGGACCATGCTCAACGCCTCCGTGCTGGTCGCCAGCCGGGCCGCGATCTCACCACGCCGCACGATCGGGCGCTCCGCCTGCGCCATCGCGAGCAGGAACGCCCGCTCACCCGGCGTCGCGACCGCCCAGCGGGCCTCGAAGATGGAGGTGAGCGCACTGCGGGCCGCCTCGGAGCCGGCCCGGACCGCTGCCAGATCGAGGACCGCGCCGTCCTCGGGCGCGGCGGCATCCCAGGTGGCAGCGCCGAGGATCTGGAGCGACTGGGGGTAGCCGCGGCCGGTCCGCACGACCTCGGCGAGGGCATCGGGCGCCCAGGAGACACCGAGCGCTGTCGCCGGCTCCTCGAGCAGCCGGGCGGCGTCGTCGTCGCCGAACTCACCGAGCACGATCTCGTGGCTGCGCTCACCGAAGGTCGCCGCTCGGGTCAGCAGGCTCTTGGTCTGCGGCAGCCCCGCCGCGAGTACGCCGACCGGCACCCCGTCGCGCTGTCCGGCGAGGTTCTGCAGCGCGTTGAGCAGCACCCCGCCGTGCAGCAGTGCCTGCTGGTCGGGCGTGTACTCCCACTCCCGGGTCGACTCGAGCGGGGCGTGCAGCTCGTCGATCATCACGATCAGGCCGCTGCCGCCGCGCTCGCGCACCAGCTGTCCGGCGCGGGCGAGGAGGTCCTCGAGCGGGCCGACCAGGGCCGTCGGCTGCGCGACCGTCGCGGAGTCAAGGCGCGCCCGCACCTTGGCGAAGCCGGCGCTCAGCTCGACGGTGAGCTCCTGGAGCCGCCGCTGGCCGGGGGAGGTGACCTCGGCGCGCTCCAGGCTGTGCTCCACGCGGTCCACGATCTCGGCGAGGAACGGGTGCTGCTTCACACACGAGACCCAGGCGACGACGAAGCCGTCCTGTTCGGCCTGCCCTGCGACGTCGCGCAACAGCGAGGTCTTGCCGACCCCGCGCGGTCCGGTGACGACGGTCAGCGGGCCCATCATCTCGCCGTACGCCGCCACCCGAGCGAGCCTGTCGCGCAGGACCTGCCGCTCCCGGTCGCGGCCGACGAAGACGCGTGGACGGTCGCCCGGTGTGTACGGGTTCGGGAGCACGGCACCTCCTCGTCGGTCAGATAGCTCTTTATAGGTCGGGGAACCTATAAGGGACTATAACGATCCTCGGGCTCCACCGTAGGGGTCGCCACCGACAGTGCGGCGAACCTGCCGCGCCGCCGTAGACTCAACCGCATGAGCATCGACCTCGGTACCCCTCGCGTCGTCTCCGAGGAGGAGAAGGCGGTGCTGCTGGCCTCCCCGCGGGGCTACTGCGCCGGGGTGGACCGGGCGGTCGAGACGGTCGAGCGGGCGCTCGACCTCTACGGCGCGCCGATCTACGTGCGCAAGGAGATCGTGCACAACAAGCACGTGGTGGGCGACCTGCGCGACCGTGGCGCCATCTTCGTCAACGAGCTCGACGAGGTTCCGGCCGGTGCCACCGTCGTCTTCTCGGCGCACGGCGTGGCGCCGAGCGTGCACACCGACGCCACCGCGCGTGGACTGAAGACGATCGACGCGACCTGCCCGCTGGTGACCAAGGTCCACCTGGAGGCCAAGCGGTTCGCCGCGCAGGACTACGACATCCTCCTGATCGGCCACGCCGGTCACGAGGAGGTCGAGGGGACGATGGGCGAGGCGCCCGAGAACACCCAGCTGGTCCAGGGTCCGGCCGACGTGGCGGACCTCGTCGTAGGCGATCCGTCGCGGGTGGTGTGGCTCTCCCAGACCACGCTGTCGGTCGACGAGACGCTCGAGACGGTCGCGGCGCTGCGCGAGCGGTTCCCCGAGATGATCGACCCGCCCAGCGACGACATCTGCTACGCCACCCAGAACCGGCAGCTCGCCGTCAAGGAGATCTCCCAGGGCACCGATCTGGTGATCGTGGTCGGCTCGGGCAACTCCTCCAACTCGGTGCGGCTGGTGGAGGTCGCGCTCGAGGCCGGTGCGCGTGACGCCCGCCGGGTCGACGACGCCTCCGAGCTGAGGGACGAGTGGTTCGAGGGCGTTGCGACCGTCGCTGTCACCTCGGGCGCGAGCGTGCCGGAGAAGCTCGTCGAGGGTGTGATGCTGGCGCTCAACGAGCGGGGCTACCCCTCGCCCAAGGTGGTCAACAGCGCCGACGAGTCCCTCATCTTCGCGCTGCCCAAGGAGCTGCGGCGCGACCTCAAGGCCGCAGGCCACTGAGGGCCGGGAGTACGCCGATGGCCCGCTATCTCGATGTCCATCCGGACAACCCCCAGCCGCGTCTGATCGGGCAGGCCGTGCAGGCTCTGCGCGAGGACCAGCTCATCGCCTATCCGACCGACTCGGGCTATGCCCTCGGCTCGCGGATCGGCAACAAGGACGGCCGTGACCGGATCCTCTCGATCCGTGGGCTCGACGACCGGCATCACTTCACGCTGGTGTGCCGCGACTTCTCCCAGCTCGGTCAGCTGGTCCACGTGGACAACAGCGCGTTCCGTGCGATCCGGTCCGCGACCCCGGGGCCGTTCACGTTCATCCTGCCGGCCACTCCCGAGGTGCCCCGTCGGCTGCTGCACCCCAAGAAGCGGACGGTCGGGGTGCGTATCCCCGACCATCCGGTGGTGCGCGCCCTGCTCGAGGAGCTCGGGGAGCCGATCCTGTCCTCGACCCTGATCCTGCCGGGGGAGAGCGAGCCCCGCACCAGTGGCTGGGACGTCAAGGAGGAGCTCGACCACCAGGTCGATGTCGTGATCGAGGCCGGCGACACCCCCGCAGAGCCGACGACCGTCATCGACTGGTCGGACGGCGCGCCCGAGGTCATGCGTGAGGGCGCGGGGGACTGGTCTCGCTTCGTGGGCTGACCTGTCGTCGGTCGCCGACGGGTCGACCGCGGCGGATCGCGAGGCATCCCAGCGCCAGCGCGTAGCCGACGAACAGCGCCGCACTGTGCTGCCCGAGTGCGGTGACCACCGACTGCAGGAACCCGTCGTCGGCGCGAGCGATGCCGTCGCGCCTGCTGATCGCGAACAGCACGAACACCCCGACCATCAGCAGCGGCGGGAGGACGCCGACAGCGAAGAAGTCGCGCGGATGCACCAGCAGCGCGACACCGATGCAGATCAGCACGAAGCACACGTCGAACAGCGCCTCGACGTGCCCGGCCAGCTGGCTGTCGACGACCGCGGCGGTCAGCGCAAGCGCGGTGCCGAGGGCGACGACCCGGCCGCCGGGCTCGCGTCCCTCGTCCCAGATCGTGTGGCTCATCCCGGGCTCGCTCCCCTCGCCTACAACGCCACCGTAGGGTCGTCGGCCGCCTCGCCGTCGACGGCACGCCGCACGGCGTGCAGGGCGACCGGCCGCGGCGTGGGCAGCTCCGCGTCGGTGACGCCGAGCTCGGCGAAGCGGCGGGCGGTGACCAGCACGCGGCTCTCCAGCGAGCCGACGGCCTGGTTGTAGCGGGTGACGGTCGCGTTGATGGAGCGGCCCAGCGCGTCGAGGTGGCCGCCGAAGGTCGCCAGCCGCTGGTGCAGCTCCCGGCCGAGCCGGTGCACCTCGCGGGCCTCCTCGGCGAGCGTCCCGTGTGCCCAGCCGTGGGCGACCGTCCGCAGCAGCGCGATCAGGGTCGTCGGCGTCGCGAGCACGACCTGGCGGGATCCGGCGTACTCGATCAGGGCCGGGTCCGCCTCGAGGGCAGCGGCGAGGAACGACTCGGCGGGGACGAAGAGGACCACGAACTCCGGACTCTCGCCCAGGGAGCGCCAGTAGGCCTTGGAGGAGAGCAGGTCGACGTGACTGCGCAGTTGGCGGGCGTGCCGCAGCAGGTGGTGCGCACGCTCGGCGTCGTCCTCGGTGGCGGTCGCGTCCAGGTGGGCGTCGAGAGGGACCTTGGCGTCCACCACGATGTCGCGCCCGCCGGCGAGGTGCACCACGAGATCCGGGCGCAGGGCACCCTCCTCGAGCCGCACCTGCTCGGTGAAGTCGCACCGGTCGACGAGTCCTGCGATCTCCACCGCGCGCCGCAGGTGCAGCTCGCCCCATCGGCCCCGCACCTGGGGCCGGCGCAGGGCTGTGGACAGCGACCGGGTCTCGCGCTGGAGCTGGTCGACCTGCGCGTGGAACTGGCCCTGCCACTGCGCGCGCGCCCGGTCGAGGTGGTGCATCTGGTCGCTGATCCGGTCCAGGCTCTGCATCAGCTCAGCCTGGTCGAGCGCGCCCTCGAGGGCCGCCGGCCGTGAGCGGATCCAGAACACGCCGATCAGCGCGCCGAGCGCGAGCCCGACGACGAGGGCGAGGAAGAGCGCGAAGATCTCCATGGGCCGAGGCTCGCATCGACCGCCGACAGTTTTGGTCGGGCCGCCGGGCGTCAGTCGGCCAGGTCCACCACCACGGGCGCGTGATCGGAGGGCGCACCGGGGAACACCGACGGGTCGCGCTCGTCGCGGTCGATGAACGCGCCCGTCACCCGCTCGGCGAGCGCCGGCGAGGCGAGCACGAAGTCGATCTTCAGGCCGCGGTCGCGCTCGAAGCGCTGGCGGTAGTAGTCCCAGTACGTGTAGCCGGGGGCGTGGGCGCGGCTCACCTCGCGCCAACCCGCGTCGAGCATGGCCTGGAAGGCTGCCCGCTCCGGAGGCGTCACGTGCGTGGAGTTGCGGAACTGTGTCACGTCGAACACGTCCTCGTCGGTGGGACAGATGTTCCAGTCGCCGACCAGCGCGGCCGGGTCGCCCAGCCAGGCCTGCGACGCCTCCCGCAGCCGCGCCAGCCAGTCCAGCTTGTAGACGTAGTGCGGGTCCTGCGGCTTGCGGCCGTTGGGGACGTAGAGCGAGACCACCCGCACCCCGCCGCACACCCCGGAGATGACGCGCGCCTCGGCGTGCTCCGGGTCGCCGTACGGCGGCATGCCCTCGAAGCCCACCTGCACGTCCGCCAGTCCGACGCGTGAGACCAGGGCGACGCCGTTCCACTGCGAGTGGCCGGCGGCCGCCACCTCGTACCCGCGAGCCTGCAGGCCCATCGTCGGCAGCTGGTCGACCTTGGCCTTCGTCTCCTGGAGAGCCAGGACGTCGATGTCGTGCCGGTCGAGGAAGGCCTCCACCCGCGCGATCCGGGTGCGGAGCGAGTTGACGTTCCAGGTGGCGATGCGCACCGGTGCAGGCTAGTCGCTCGGTATCGGGCGTTTCAGCGGGTGCCGCCGCGGCTACTTGCACGCCATGGTCCCCGGCATCGTCCTGCTCATCATCGGCGCGACCTTCACCTTCGCCCTGCGCACCGACGGCTCGTGGGTGAACACCCGGGTCCTCGGTGTCATCCTCATGCTGGGCGGCGCGGCGTTCATCGCCCGCGCACGGCTGCGCCGGCGGGCTGTCGTCGTACAGGAGAGCGACGGCCGGCACGAGGTGGTCGAGGTCCTGGAGGAACGCCTCGAGTGAGGAATCGGTGAGCCTCCCGCACCGCCCCTAGGATGGCTCCTCGTGGCTCTCACCATCGGCATCGTCGGCCTGCCCAACGCGGGCAAGTCCACGCTCTTCAACGCGCTGACCAAGAACAACGTGCTCGCGGCGAACTACCCGTTCGCCACCATCGAGCCCAACGTCGGCGTGGTGGGCGTCCCCGACGAGCGGCTCGCCGTCCTCGCCGAGATCTTCGGCTCCGAGCGCAAGCTGCCGGCGACGGTGGAGTTCGTCGACATCGCCGGCATCGTCCGCGGCGCGTCGCAGGGCGAGGGCCTGGGCAACAAGTTCCTCGCACACATCCGCGAGTCGGCCGCGATCTGCCAGGTCACCCGCGTCTTCCGCGACGACGACGTCACCCACGTCGACGGTGAGGTCAACCCGGGCAACGACATCTCCACCATCCAGACCGAGCTGATCCTCGCCGACCTGGAGACGGTGGAGAAGGCGATCCCGCGCCTGGAGAAGGAGTCCCGCAAGGACAAGGAGCTGGCCGCCGTCCTCGACACGGCCCGCACCGCGAAGGATGCCCTGGAGGCCGGTACGCCGGTCATCGCGCTGATCCAGTCGGGGAAGATCGACCGGGGCCTCATCCGCGAGCTCAGCCTGCTGACCGCCAAGCCCTTCATCTACGTCTTCAACTGCGACACCGACGAGCTGGCCGACGAGGCCCTCAAGGCGTCGATGCGCGAGCTGGTCGCACCGGCCGAGGCGATCTTCCTCGACGCCAAGATCGAGTCCGAGCTCATTGAGATGACCGACGACGAGGCCGCCGAGATGCTCGCCGACCTCGGGATCGGCGAGTCGGGCCTCAACCAGCTGGCCCGCGTCGGCTTCGACACCCTCGGCCTGCAGACCTACCTCACCGCCGGGCCGAAGGAGGCCCGTGCGTGGACGATCCGCAAGGGCGACACCGCTCCCGAGGCCGCCGGCGTCATCCACACCGACTTCCAGAAGGGCTTCATCAAGGCCGAGATCGTCTCCTTCGACGACCTCGTCGCCGCGGGCTCGATGCAGAAGGCCCGCGAGGCCGGCAAGGTCCGCATGGAGGGCAAGGACTACGTGATGCAGGACGGCGACGTGGTGGAGTTCCGCTTCAACGTCTGAATCGACGCGTTTGCGCAGGTCAGAGCGAGTTCGACCCCTCCGACTCCGCATAGAGCCCGCAAGAAATCTAGCCGTGTCGGGGCAACGAGGGCACTACGGACGTGCCGAGCGACGTCCTGGGCCGTTCAAGCATCGTCGACGGCGCTGCTTTGGCGGCGGAATGCCGCACCCCTCGAGGCAGGCGCTCCCCGCACGACAGGTGGCCGCAGCAACCCCGCGTTGGCTGCCTGTGGTGCCGATGGAGGTGGAGCGGTCAGTTGGGGTTCTAGAAGGTCCGCTGCACCCGTTCGACTACGTTCCGGATCGCCGCAACGTAGCGCCTGGCATCTGTGCCTGATACACGACGCCCGCGATGAAGAATCTCGTTCCTGGCGGACACCGCCTCTTCGAGCAGCCTGTATTCGTCCGGGTCCTGCACAAGTTCCAACGTTCGAGCGTCTCGCAGCAACACTCGGATCGACGTCGGCTTGGAGCTTGGCCGGCTCGAGTCAGACAGCTGTTGGTTCAGGGTTACTTCAAGCATGGAGACAGCTGAGATGACTGCTGCCCCGTACTCGCGGTGGTGCAGCAGTCGTTCGGGCTCGCCGGAGCCATCCGATCGCCTTGGTTGTGAGGCCGTGAGCCATGTCTCGAACATCTCGATGAAGTACTCGGGCTGAGCTTCAGTCCCTTCTGATCTGATGAGGTGTGGGTATGACCTCAGATTCGAGGGGAGTCCGGTCTCCTCCTCGGTCACGAGAAGCACGGATCCGGCAGGTTTGCGCGCGATGGCGAGCGACGCTTCGTAGTCACTGAACTGCCCCCCGAGTTCCACGACAACGACAGCCGAACGTTCGATCAACGCGTCGACTTTGTTGACGACGGTCCCTGGCGGCGTCAAAACGTCTCGGGCTATCACTGGGACCATGCCTCGTCGCTCGACTACCGGGAATACAAGGTCGCGGTACCACGGCACAAGCTCGAGAGGAATCGCGAAATAGCACATCCGGCTCGGCTCGCTAGGCACTCGCAAGTCGGCGGCGACGCGGTCGTCGGAGCTCACACTGCTCTCTGGGACGCTCTCTCGCCAATATTGTCCCAACTCGATGAACAGTTGCTCCAGCTGATCCCCAATCGAGCGGCCCCTGATCGCTGGAAGGTTGATTACTTTGACGCCTCGGCGCTCGTATCGGCTAACGATGTGGGGTGGTGCATCAACCTGGATGGTCCACATCGGTCTGGTGAGTCGACCCAGACGCCGCTTGACGAGCGCCAGCAGTTGGCGCGTGTCGGGATCATCCAGGCTGTAGCCAATGAGGACCGCAGTGCGGTCGATAAACATCGCAGTAATGCTGGTAGCGAGCAGCGGGTATGAGTGCAAGAAGTTGTCGTAGTCATCCTCCGTCAGGACTAGGCGATCCGGGTGGTGGATGTCCCCATGCATCTTCACAACCCGCGGGCCGGCATAACGGTTCGGAGTTGAAAGCTGTGCCTCGTCCCAAACAGGCATGCAGCCCTTACCGACGGCCTCGTATGCCCTTTCGAGCAGACGGTCGAAGTTCGTCGTGACTACATCAGCGAAGCCGATCCTGGCGAACGCCAGGTGTGGCCGGCCGGGCCGCGACTCATGGGCGCGGATCAAACGAGCAGTTCGATCGACGAGATCCACTCGTCCGAAGCCATGTTCGTATGCTGAGAGCACTTCTAGGACCGGCGCATCGGGCTCCAGCCCAGGAACGTCACCAGCCAGAGCCCTACCGAGTTCGGGCCAGGTGACTGGCGGGTCACCATGCGAGACCACCGCATTTTTGGAAAATCCTGCTCCGACGATCGGCAACCATCGGCCCTGGCGAAGATCCTCAAGCAAGGAGTTTGGAACAAGATGCAGCAGGCTGCTCGCGGTCACGGTGCGACCGTACGGTACGGGTCATAGGAAGCGCAGCCCCTAAGGAAAGTCACCGATCGGCTTCCTGCTGCCTCCTGCCTCTGCGAGGCCGCCCGCGTGTGTCAGAAGCCGCCAGTCAGCGGCGCGATGACGCCTAGTGGCTGAACACGCGTGGGTGGCGTTGGACGCGCCGACCGGGAGGCGGCGGAGAGACGCGACTTCCTCCGCCCGTGTTGACCGTCCAATCGATGCGTATGCACATGCCGCGCGGTTAGGCGGGAGCCCTTCCACAGGATGTTGAGCTGGGCGCGGCAGTGGCGGCCCGACGCTGTCGCATCGGCTACGACCTCCGCGTTGGCTGGTCCGACTCGCCTCTACCAGCCTCGACATCGGCGACCGCCGGGGCCGAGGTACCAAGGTTTCCGCCGCAGTGTGGGTCATCGAACTCGGCTTGCAGCGGGAGGATTCACTTCGGATCAGCCAAACCGGGGCTCATTGGTTAACATTATGCAGCGATGACTGATCAGCCTGGTGACGCCCGCCTTCGTCCGGCAGGGAGATCGGATGGTCCGAACTCGCGCTCCGCTCGCCGAACCTTCGTTTTTGGCATTCGGTCTCAACTGCCCGTGCCCGAAGAGGGCTGGTCCGTCGCTATCCATGACGGTGGCTGCAGCCACAGCACGGAAGACGCCCAAACGTGTGTAGGTGCGGTTCGCTGCAGGTTCAGTGCATGGCACGGCGAGGACGCTCTTGTGGCCATGGCAGCGAACCAAGTAGTCGCGGCCACCGCAGCGATTGCGGGTTTGGAGCCTGTTGAGGAGCGGCAAGAGGTGGTGACCTTTCCTAGGCTGGAGGTGATTGCCGCTGTGACTGTGACTTTGCGATCCGATGAAGGCTCGTACGGCTTTGATGACGCGCTGGAGATTGTGACCCGAGCGTCGCGTGCGTTGCTTCAAGCCACGGGCGCCCTCGAGGCACCGGTGACCCGTCAGCAACTTTTTCCGTTCTACTCATTCGTGGATGAGAATGACGACGGCGAAGTGACTGAGCCCTTGGTTGTGATCTTCGAGGACGCATACTTCGGGCCTAGTCGTGCGGACCGACACCAGGTTCAGCGAGCCGAACGGCATCTCTTCGCGGCCTTGAGCTGTGATCCGGTCGAGACCTATCACCACTTCAAACTCGAGGCCCGTCGCGCGCTTCAAGTGAGCGGTCATTACGAGGACGCGGTGCTCAAGGCCGCAACGGCGTGTGAGGTTCTGATCAAGCATACCTCGTGGTATCTGACCTGGGAGGCGTCCCGAGTACTGCCAGCGGATCCGTGCCTCACCAATGCATCCTCGGGCGCGGAGATTTTCACGAGCCGGCCGGCTGCATTGATCGGAAGTGTTCTTGCGCCGAGGCTCCGGGGCTCCTGGGACAGCAAGGAGCCCGACGCGCCCATCGCTCGGTGGCGCAATTCAGTCGCACGCCTGCGGAATCGAGTGATCCACCTAGGTCACCGTCCAACCGAGACCGAGGCGGCCGAAGCGCTCGAGGTCGTTGACGTCCTTGAAAAGCATGTCATGGATCGGCTTGCGTCGGCTGTCTCGACGTACCCCCGTTCTGCCTTAAAGCTGGTTCACCGCGATGGACTTGAGCGCAGGGGCCAGTTCAACAGGCGCGCCCGCGCGGTGTGGGACTCCGAATCGTTGGGTGACCACCTGCGGGCGTACTTGAAGTGGCTTGAGACGTACGACATAGAGGGAGCGGAGTGAAGAGGATCTTCCGCTCGCCGCAGGACAAGGAGCAGGAGGCGGTCTACCGCGATCTCATGTCGGTGCGAAGCGAAGTCGGCGCGTTTCTGGCTGCGGCCCTTCACGCGACCCGCGACCCCGTTGAGGGGTCAACGTGGCACCACGACTTGACCTATCTCAAGTCAATTGGTCGTGAGGATCTTATCGATCTTGCCCTTCGGGTCACCGAGCACATCGGTGATGCACTTTCTGGACCAGCTGCTGAGTACTCGGGTGGACTCGCAGCCGCGTTGAGCCCGAATCCCGCCTACGAGCATCCAGCACTGTCGATGTCGCGAAGCTTGATGGAGATCGGAATGGTGGTCCATTCGCTTCTCGCCGCCGACATCGGCACCGAGTCGCGCATTGCGCGGTGGGCCTGCGTCGAGCTGGCTGCGATCCAGGGCGCGTTGGATGTCTATGAGTCTATGGCCATTGAACCCGCGAGTTCCGAGACGCGGACGTACTTGAAGCTGCGGCAGGATGAACTCATTGCGCTCGGGTTTGAGCTTCACTTTAAGGGCGCACCTCGGCAGCACGAGGTGCGATCCGTCCGGTTTAAGGCGGCCGTCGAACCTCTGCAACCGAAGTTCAGCGACCTTGCCGCTCTCGGAGGCGAAGTCTCGTCCGTCGCATATGCCGTGTTGTCGGGCGCCACGCACTCCCGTGCTTGGTTTGTCGCCCAGTCTGGAGCGCCGGCCGGAACTGTCCGGGCAACGGCAGCGGGGCACCTCGCGTGGATGTGGGGTGGCGTTCTCGATGAGGTCGGCCGTTACACAGGCGCTGATCCGTCGACCGTCAGAGGGCGCCTCCACTCGCTGTACCTAAGACTTTGGGCCGAAGCTGGTCCGGAACTAGCCTTGTTGGCCGCCACCGCCCAGAACCCATTCCGCTCGCCTGCGCCACCAACCGGCGGATCCTGAAGGCGGGTCCTGATTGATTGCTCTCGAAGCTACTACCAGCGGCCGATAGTTCGACACGGACAGGTCTTGCTCGCGCCGTTGCCACGGACTTCTCGAGACGGCGGTTGGCGCCGAGTAGGGAGCGAGCGGCGGAGTGGTGTGATGCGCCTGCACGTCGGCTTCGCCGGCGCCGCACGTCCTGGTCCGATTTCTCCGATCCGACGCCACGATGGCGTCGCGGCCTTCTTGCCCAACCGGGATGTCGGCTCGAGCGGGCCGGCTCGCGTCGCTTCCTGTCCGTTCGCGATGCGCAGTCCGTCCCTGGTGGCTCGCGGTGTCGCGCGACAGATCGACTCGGCCAACACCGCCTGGCTGAACACAATGAGGCGCAGACGGTGCGAACATGAGCCCTAGCGTTTCAGCCCAACGGTCCGCTGCGAGAGGTGGCCAATGTCAACGGCACAGACAATCGCCGCTAGCGTCGTCGCGGCGGTAGTGGTCGGAACAATCGTTTGGCTCGCGCGGCCGTACAGGAACAAGGTTGACCGCGTCCGAATGCGCGTCGCCAACGACCACGGGATAGTTGTCCGCTCATACCCGAATACCGATGCCATGGGCGGCCTCACTCGAGCAGACTTGTTAGGCGCGGAGCCGAGTTGGTTGGCAGACAGTGACTTCTACTTTTCTAACGGAATCCCGGATGAGCCCCCGCCACGAAACAAATCAGAGTGGGCGGCATGGGCTCGCAGTAACGGTGGCGAGCCGGTCGGCTTGCGGCACATTCTCGTGCATATACAAGCGACTCAGGAACACACAGTTCTGCTGCGAAAGCCGCTCGCGAACGTTAAGCGCACGTACGTCGTTGGCGGGGTCGTTCTAAGCCCGGCGAAAGAGCCAGGCGGGAACGGATTGATGGTCCGGCAGTTCCACGTGGAGCTCGACGAGCAACCGGCTCGTGTTGACTACCTCCCAGAAGGAGGGCCGCAGACGCCGCAGTTCGCGATGGCAAAGGGAACAACAGAGGCGTTCGTTGTGATCGCTCATGCCGCTCACGGCCGTTACGAGTGGACTCTGGACATCCCGGCTATCGTCGATGGGACGGAGTTCGTCCTCCGCGTCGACGACGACGGCGAACCTTTCGTATCGGTCGGTAGCGCCGGCATCGACGCGAACTGGTGGCAGTTCGACCACCAGCGTTGGCAGCCCGCCGCGTGGTAGAGGCCCGCGGAAGCGGTCTCTTATGCAACCCATGCTCCTCGCGGCCATCTGTGGCGAAGTGCTCGCTGCTGTGCGGCGATGCGTGATCGGGTGCCGCTGCCACGCAGGGCGGCGCGTCGGACGCGCTCGGGGTGTGCCCGCGGGTCGTTTGCCGAACTGTCGGTGCTTGCTCCTACATTCGTCGTAGGAGGCAGCCATGACTGGACCTATTCGGCGTGTCGCAGAAGGAATTGCCACTGGCGTCGGAGTGGCGCTCGTCCTGGCGCTCGTAGCTCGACCGGATTTCGCGGGTCACACCGTCTCTAGATTGGTTCGCGGGATTGGAGGCTTGGCTGCGGTTTGGCGCCTCACCACTGGCTTGAGCGGGGCCGTGCTCCTAAGCGCCGGGCTCATCGCTCTGGTCATGAGCTGGCGCGGTCGCGCAACCGATGGTCATGTCTACTGGGAGCTTGGTCTCGAGGACCCGTCGTGGCAGCTCGCGCTGATCGCCGCAGGTGGCCTGCTAGAGCTGACGTACGAAGGGATGTCAGCTTGCCATCACTCGCATCCTTACGGTCTCCTCATGCTCGTCGCCGTGCTGTGGCTGGTCCTGAGGTGGGCGGCAAGGCTGCGGAGATGGTGGAGCGCGGAGCTCGGCCTCGTCTAGCGGTGCAGTTGCCTGGCGGTTCAGATGATGGGTGAGAGAAATGGTCGGGGCGCTTGGAGCCGTTGGTCTCGTATTGCTCGGGGCTGTGCTGGCTGTCGTCGTTCCACGGTCCTTGGTGTGGTTCGCGCGGATCCGAAACGGCGGGCCACTGGCGTACAGCCTCACCGTCTTCAACGGCCCCTTGATTCTCTATCCGGGCGACCCGCCTGAGTCGGCCCCAATCGGCGAGTTTGGGATACCCGCGCTGCCCACGACTGGAACAGCCTTCGGTTGGCAGACAGCCCATGTGACCTTGCGGGGACTGGACTCGAGGCCCGTTGTCATTACGAGCATCGAGCCCGTCGTTCTGAGCCGCGAAGACCCGTTAGCCGGATGGTTCGTAGCGCCAGAGATTGGCGGCGGCGAGGGACTTCATTTCATGGTGTCGGACCTCGACAGGGCCAACGCGCGGTTCACACTTGTCGACGGCTCCTCCGATCGTCTGGTGAACAGGTATGTCTTCCGCGCGAGTGCTACCGATGTCGAGCACATCGAACTCGAAGTGTTTACGACGTCCGCTCGAATCCGATGGGGCTTCGACATCCACTTCGACGCTGCAGGCGCAGTTGGTGTTCTTCAGATTCGTGACGAACGACTTGACCTCACCGCTGAAGGTCCGGGTGCAAGCGCATATGTATGGCAGGGCCGATGGGAACACGCATGGTGGGGCCCGGGTTTTGCTGCCGAGCGGGCGGAGCGATGGCGGCAGATGCCGACCGTCGACTACATCTAGCCGCGGCACGCGAGCCAGTTGGTGCAGGCGGCTGCGCGCTTGCCTCGTCTCCTCCCTTGGCTGTCAGTTAGTCATTCGACTCTAGAGCGCGCTGCGGGCGAGTTCTAGGCTGCGTCCAACTGGGCGATGTGACGCACCACGTTCCCGGCCTGGGAGGTGGGCCTGGGATCCGGGGGCAGTCCGGCTCACTTAGCCGGACTCGGGCTCAACTTGGCGAGTGCGGCGGGGTTGCCTGGCCCAGCGACGCGGACATGATCGACTCCGCCGCCTTCCTCGTGCGGTCCTTGGCGGTGGGCCACAGGTGGCGTGGGTGTTGAGGGTTGTGGTCGCCTTCGCCTGGCCGAGCGAGCGCTGGACGGTCACGACGTCGCACCCGGCGGCAATGAGGCAAAGGCGTAGAAGTGCCGCAGCTCGTGGAGCTTGATGCCGGTAAGGCCGGCGTCGCGCAGCGTCTTGCGCCACCAGTAGCCGACGGCGTTCTGGTGCGGTGGATCGTCGTCCTCGCCAGCGCATAGCCACCGGTCCTTGCCGGCGGTGCCGTACGCCGTGACGTGCTCGGCCAGGACGTCGATGAGCCTGATCGCCAACGACGTCCGACGGTTCGGTCAACGTGCTTTCCCGGGGCGAGCCGGCGCGTTCGCGCTGGAACGACCAACCCGTCGCGGCGGATGCGCCATTCCGATCCGTCCGGCATGCCGTTTCCGCAACAACGGGCGATTTACCGCGGTAGGTTCCTCGCGTGAATGCGCCGGACGAGTCCCCTACCGCCTTGCAGCCTCCGCGTGAGGAGCGCACCCTCAGGGTGCGCCCCTACAACGCGCGCATGGCCCAACGCATGGCCAAGCGGGCGAAGCTGCCCGAGGAAGGGGTGGCGATCGCCTTCACCTTCAACAACCTCTTCACGATGGTCGTGTTCGCGATCATCGAAGACATCGCGAGGCTCATCCCGTCCGTGGGCGACCTCATCGAGTTCGCGATGTCGCTGGTCAGCTTCTACTGGCATCGCGTCGTTCTCGTCACCGACCGACACGTCTACATCTACCGCGACCTCCCGTTCCACCGGCCCGGCAAGCAGCTCAGGGTCTTCGAGCGGGGACCAGGCCTGGTGACCATCGGCAGCCCCAAGAGCGGACGATGGTCGAGGTTCATCCGCCGAGGCCAGCTCACGTTCAGCGACGGCACCGTCGTCTACCACGGCATCTGGTGGATCAAGCGGGCCCGCTACGTGGCCCAGGAGGGCAATATCGCGCCGGGCTCCACCCAGCTTCCGTAGCTCGCGGATCGACGGCTGGAGCCGCTCGGCCGGAGCACTATCGGCTGGCCGACCTCCCCGGGCGTAGGGACCGGGCGACCGGCGTCGTGGGCCTGCGACGTACTCGGTGAACCTTCGCCGGGCCGTCGACGTGTACCTGGGTGAGGCATCCGTTCGGGGCCTCGTCACCGGATGTGAGGTACCAGATGTCACCGACCTTCGCACGCAAAGTGGTGCTCAGTACGGCGGCAGCGGCCGCCCTCGTGATGCTCGTCAGCGGGTGCTCCGGCTCCGGCTCCAAGACCCCGCAGCCGGGCAGTGGCGGCACCTCGACCTCCAGCCCTGCACCCGCCGGCGGCGGTCCGGCCTTCTGATGCTGGAGACCTATGACGTGACGGTGCGGCCCCGGGCCGCGGCGAAGCCTCGCGCCGGCGTTCGTGCCGTCGTACGGAAGGCCCGGGCGCGGCTGTCGTCGGTCGTCTATCTCCCCGCCCTCCTGATCCCGGCGGTCGCCTTGGTGCTGGTGGGGGTCGGCCGGGCGACGCGGTGGGGTGGGGCCGATTTCGCCGGCTCGATGACGAGCCTCCGCGCCCAGACGATCGGTCCGCTCGCGTCTGCGCTGATCGTGCTGTTCCTCGTCGCCGAGCGGGTGCGCCCGGCGCAGTCACGGCCGCTGGTGGCCCGGGGCCATCGCCATGACCTGCTGTTCACGGTGCTGAACGTGGTGTTCGTCGTACCGATGGTGACGGCGCTGACCCTCGCGTTCTCCGATGTGGCGCAGCGGCTGGCGCCGTGGGTGGTGCTTCCCCGGTTCGGCGTGATCCCGCGGTGGGTCGTGCTCCTGCTGATCGTGGTGGCGATGGACTTCTGCAACTGGCTGGTGCACCTGGCCAACCACCGCGTGCGGCTGTTGTGGCGCTTCCACGAGCTCCATCACTCCCAGGAGGACATGAACGTCCTCACGGTGTTCCGGACCCATCCACTCATCCACGTCTCCTATGTGCTCGCGGTGGTCCCGGCGCTGGTGCTGCTCGCCAACGGCGAGCTCCCGACGCTGCTCCTGGTCGCGTACGGCGGCGCGGTCGCGTTCGCCCACTCCAACACCAACCTGAGCTTCGGACCGCTGGACCGGGTGTTCGTCAGCCCGAACTACCACCGGATCCACCACCGGCTGACCGGTCCCCAGGACGTGAACCTCGGCTTCACGTTGACGATCTGGGACCAGCTCACTCACCGCGCGATGTTCCCGAACCCCGAGACCGCGGGGCTCGACACCGGCCTGCTGCAGCGTCCGCTCCGAGTCGAGCAGCAGGGTGCTCGTGCCGACCACCTCAGGGTCTTCGCCGCCCAACTCCTCGGGCCGTTCCGGCCGATGGAGGAGCCTGTCACGCTCGAGTCCGTCAAGGACTCGACACCCGCGACGCCGAAGGCGCCCAGCGCGGTGACGGACCCGCCAGAGGTACGGCGATGAGGGCGTCCGCGCCTCGGAAACGCTCCGCCGCGTGGATGCCGTTGCTGTTCGGGAGCGCATCCAGCGGCCCTGTTGCGGACGTGGCGCTGCTCGGGATCCGGATCGTCCTCGCCTGGATCTTCATCGACTACGGCGCCGCGAAGCTGTTCGGGGCCTTCCCCGGATCCGGCCCGCACGGCATCGACCAGACGGCGACGTACATGTCCCAGGCGGCCCACCTCCGACCGGGCGAGCTCTTCGCCGTCCTGGCCGGCGTGATCGAGTTCGGAGGTGGGATCGCGATGGCGCTCGGCCTGGGCACACGCCTGGCCGGGTTGGCGTTGTTGGGCGACATGGTGATGGCGATGATCACCGTCACCTGGGCCGCCGGCTTCAACCCCACGACCGGAGGAACCGGCTACCAGCTGAACCTCGCCATCGCCGGCCCGGCACTCGCCGCCGCGCTCCTCGGCGCCGGACGGTTCAGCGTCGACGCGCTGATCGCGCGCGCATTCGGCCGGCGACCGGAGCCGGCATCGGCGGGCGCTGCAACCAGAAGCCGCGCCTAGCCCTCCGCCTGGCGGCGCACCAGGCTGATCACCGCGACGGTGCCCTCGCCCGCGATGTCCACCGACTCCCGCTCGGCACGTACGGCGTCACCGGGGGAGAGGGTGTGACCGGCGACGACGGCCCGTCCGGCCAGCGCCACCACGAACCGCACCGCGCCGTCGACCGCGTCCAACCGCCCGCTCGCGCGCACCTCGACGGTGCCGTTCACCACCTCGCGGCGCCACATCACGTTGAGGTCGCGCATCGCTCCAGCCACCTCGCAGCGCGTGGAGGCACCCCCGTCGAACGCGAACGGCCTGAGCCGCTCCAGGTCATGCCGCTCCCCGTCGATCACCAGCGTGATCGGCTCGTCGTCGAGCGGCATGATCACCCGGTCGACCCCGGGGAAGGAGGAGAACTCGGCGGCGCCGGCCACCTGCGCGATGCTGATCCGCCAGTCGAAGTCCGCGCTGCCAGGCGGCGAGCTGGCGATGACGGTCGTCGTGCCGCGGCCGTTGCGCCAGCGCTCCTCGAGGTGATCACCCCACCGCAGTACGTCGATGGCCACTCGATCCTCCTTCGCCCGACGGGCCGACGCGCGGCCCGGTGTCCATCCCATCGCACGGCCGGCCCCGGTGTAAGGTCGTCGCCCTGGCGGGTGTCTCGGATGCGAGAGACGGCCGCGCGAGCCGCCGTACTGACCGCCGGCTCGGCGCCCGCCCCGACGCCTCAGGCCAGGCGGTCGCTGACCTCCAACCCGACCAGTCCGATGCCCGTCCCGAGCAGCAGCCCGGCGACCACGTCGGCCGGCTCGTGGGCGCCCTGCTGGATGCGGGCGGTGCCGGAGAGGAGCGCCGCCACCGCCGCCGTGACCGTCACGGGTGCCGGCACGAGCGGGGTCAGCAGGACGGTCGCACAGGCGGCGATCGCGGCGTGGCCGGACGGCATGCTGCCGCCCTCGACCGGCGCGTCGTCGCGCAACGCGGTCGGCTGGACGTAGATCGGCCGGTGTCTGGGCCACAGCTTCTTGGTCAGCACCTCGGCGCCCTTCTCGAGCGGGAGCGCTGCGAGCACGACCACCGTGTGCCGGGGCCGGCGTCGCGCCGCGGCCAGCGCGGCGACCGCGGGCAGCGTCCAGGGCGTGCCCCACTGCTGCGGCAGACGCAGCCAGGGCCGGACCCCGCCGTTGAGCCGCTCGAAGACGGCCTGCTCGCGACGGCCCGGCCGGCCGGCGCGGGCGGCGATCGCGCCGTACCCGCCGATGAGGGCGGCGGCGATCGGGAGGCGTGCTCGGCTCATGTCGTCGAGCATACGAAGGGCGGACGCGTCAGCCCCGCCCGGAGGAGCGATACGCCGGGGCCCGGCTCGGCGCGGCGTCGGCGGTGCCGAGCAGTTCGAGCACGCGCGGCTCGATCAGCACCGACAGCGCGACCACGCTGGTGGAGCGGACCACGGCGCCGGACTGGTCGATGCGCACGAGCACGTCCTGCAGCTGCGCGTGCGAGGCGGTCGCCACCTTGCACATCACGTCGAAGGACCCGGTCGTCACGTGTGCCTCCAAGACCTCCGGGATCGCGCGCAGGTCCGCCGCGACCTCATCGAGCGCGCCCTGCGAGATCTCCAGCGTCACGAACGCCTGCACGGGGAAGCCGGCCGCAGCCGCATCCACCGTCGGCGACCAGTCCCGGATGATGCCGCTCTCGGCCAGCTTGCGCAGCCTGCTCTGCACGGTCGCGCGCGCCACCCGCGTCACCCGGGAGAGCTCGAGATCGCCGATGCGTGGGTGCTCGTGCAGGGCGCTGAGGAGGGCCACATCCAGCGCGTCCAGCGGGTGTCCGTCGACCATGGGGACAAACTAGCCAAACCGGTCACCTTGCACCAGGGTCGGACGGGCAGATTGGTCACTCTGACCAGTGCGGAATGGGCAGGTTGCCACACCTGGCGTTGGGTCACTTCACTGTGAGCCATGACACTCCTGGACTCGCTCAGCAACGAGGAGAAGCTCGCCGGCCTCGACCTCGACAGCCTCAAGCAGCTCGTCGGCCTGGTGGAGTACGACGCCTCCCAGGACCCGTTCCCGGTCACCGGCTGGGACGCCGCGGTCTGGGCGGTCGGCAACGCCACCCAGAGCGCGCACTTCTTCATGTCGGCCTTCGGCATGAACCTGGTCGCCTACACCGGCCCGGAGACCGGCAACCGCGACCACCTGGCCTACGTGCTCGAGAGCGGCGCGGTCCGCTTCGTGCTCAAGGGCGGCGTCGACCCGAACAGCCCGATCATCGCCCACCACGCGAAGCACGGCGACGGCCTGATCGACATCGCGCTCGAGGTGCCCGACGTGGACAAGTGCATCGAGCACGCCCGCCGCGTCGGCGCCACCATCGTGGAGGAGCCGCACGACCTCACCGACGAGCACGGCACCGTGCGGATCGGTGCCATCGCGGCCTACGGCGAGACCCGCCACACCCTCGTGGACCGCAGCCGGTACGACGGCCCCTACCTGCCCGGCTACGTGGCCCGGACCTCGGCGTACAAGCGTGCCGAGGGCGCACCGAAGCGGCTCTTCCAGGCCCTGGACCACATCGTCGGCAACGTGGAGCTCGGCCGGATGGACGAGTGGGTGGAGTTCTATCGGTTGGTCATGGGCTTCACGAACATGGCCGAGTTCATCGGCGACGACATCGCCACCGACTACTCGGCCTTGATGAGCAAGGTCGTCGCGAACGGCAACCACCGGGTGAAGTTCCCGCTCAACGAGCCGGCGATCGCGAAGAAGAAGAGCCAGATCGACGAGTACCTCGAGTTCTACCAGGGCCCCGGCGCGCAGCACCTCGCGCTGGCGACGAACGACATCCTCGCCACCGTCGACGCGCTGCGCGACAACGGGATCGAGTTCCTCGACACCCCCGACTCCTACTACGAGGACGCCGAGCTGCGGGCGCGCATCGGGCAGGTGCGGGTGCCGATCGAGGAGCTGCAGAAGCGCAAGATCCTGGTGGACCGCGACGAGGACGGGTACCTCCTCCAGATCTTCACCAAGCCCATCGGTGACCGGCCGACGGTGTTCTTCGAGTTCATCGAGCGGCACGGCTCCCTCGGCTTCGGCAAGGGCAACTTCAAGGCGCTCTTCGAGGCCATCGAGCGCGAGCAGGCCAAGCGCGGCAACTTCTAGTCTCGACAAGCTCGACCACCCACCCGGGCTCGACCACCGAACCGGGCTCGACCACCGAAAGGGGCACCATGCCGTACTACCACCGGGCGGGCGAGGTCCCGCCGAAGCGGCACACCCAGCACCGCGCCCCCGACGGCTCGCTCTACTACGAGGAGCTGATGGGGGAGGAGGGCTTCTCCTCCGACTCCACGCTGCTCTACCACCGCCACATCCCCTCCGCGATCGTGGAGTACCGCACCTGGGAGCTGCCCGACCAGTCCCTGGTGCCCAACCATCCGCTCACCCCGCGCCACCTCGCCACGCACAAGCTGTTCGAGGAGGAGTCCAGCGGCGTCGACGCGGTGACCGGGCGCCGGCTGCTGCTGGGCAACGCCGATGTCCGGATCTCGTACGTCGTCGCCGACACCCTCAGCCCCTTCTACCGCAACGCGATCGGGGACGAGTGCCTCTACGTCGAGGCCGGGGACGCCGTGCTCGAGACGATCTTCGGGGATCTGCCGGTCGGGCAGGGGGACTACGCGATCGTGCCGCGGGCCACGACCTTCCGGGTGGTGCCGAACGGCCGGGTGCGGCTCTACGTCGTGGAGGCCAACTCCCACATCGGGCCGCCGAAGCGGTACCTGTCCAAGTACGGCCAGCTGCTGGAGCACGCGCCGTACTGCGAGCGTGACCTGCGCCTGCCCGAGCCGCTGCGCCCGGTCACCGACTCGACCGACTCGACCGACTCGACCGACTCGTCCACCGGCGATGCCGGGACCGAGGTGTTCATCAAGCACCGCGGTCCGGGCGCCGGTGGCCTGGCCGGCACCGTCCACACCCTCCCGCACCACCCGTTCGACGTCGTCGGCTGGGACGGCTGCCTGTATCCGTACGCGTTCAACGTGCGCGACTTCGAGCCGATCACCGGGCGGGTCCACCAGCCGCCGCCGGTGCATCAGGTCTTCGAAGGGAACAACTTCGTGATCTGCAACTTCGTGCCGCGCAAGGTCGACTACCACCCGCTGTCGATCCCGGTGCCGTACTACCACTCCAACGTCGACTCCGACGAGGTGATGTTCTACTGCGGCGGCGACTACGAGGCGCGCAAGGGCTCGGGCATCGGACAGGGCTCGATCAGCCTGCACCCCGGCGGCTACCCGCACGGACCCCAGCCGGGCGCCTACGAACGGGCCATCGGCGTGGAGTACTTCGACGAGTTGGCCGTCATGGTCGACACCTTCCGGCCGCTGGAGCTCGGCGAGGCCGCACGCGAATCCGACGACGGGGTCTACGCCTACTCGTGGGCGCGTGGAGCGGCGGAGCAGGGATGAGCCTCTTCGACCGGCTGCTCGACGATGCGGCCGTGTTCCCACCGGGGAGCCTGCCGCTCGCCGAGGCGGTGGCCGCCCATCTGAAGCACCGCGAGAGTGAGTACGCCGCGCTGCTGGGGCCGCTCGTCCTTCCCGCCACCGACCTGATCGCGCTGGCGGGGATCACCGCCGATCTGCCGGACGTGTGCCTGGATGTGGCCGTGACGGTGCCGTTGGCCGGCGTCGACGCCGTGGCCACCGCGCTCGAGGCGGTGCACGCGGCCCGACTGGCCGCCGTCGAGGTGGCACTTCCGCCGGAGGCCGATCCCGCCGCCGTCCGCGCTCTGGCGGACGCCGCGTGGCGTCCGGGGGTGCACGTGGTCGTCGAGGTGCCCCGCGACCAGCGCCGCGGCGCGGTGATCGCGGCCCTCGCCGAGGCCGGGCTGGGCGCGAAGCTGCGCACCGGCGGCACGAGCGCCGAGCTCTATCCCGATGAGCAGGAGCTCGCGGCCGCCGTACACGCGCTGGTGGCGGCGCAGGTGCCGTTCAAGGCCACCGCCGGCCTGCATCACGCGCTGCGCAACACCGACCCGGTGACCGGCTTCGAGCAGCACGGGTTCCTCAACCTGCTGCTCGCCGTCGACGCCGCCCTGCGTGGTGCGGACGTCGCCGAGCTGGCGCGGATGCTCGCCGAGCGAAGCCCCGAGTACGTCGTCGAGCGGGTTGCCGGCCTGGCCGGCAGCGTCGGAGCCCCGGCACGCACGGCGTTCACCTCGTTCGGCACCTGCTCGATCATCGAGCCGGTCGACGAGCTCGTGGCGCTCGGCCTGCTGACGCTGCCGGCGGGGGCACGGGCATGACGCGCCTCGACGTCGGTCGCGACGACCTGTTCGGCCTGCACAACCTGCCCTACGGCGTCTACTCGCGCGCCGGTGCGGCCGGTGCGGCCGGCGCGGCTGGCGCGGCTCGCCCCGAGCGCCGTGTCGCCACCCGGTACGGCGACCACGTCGTCGACCTCGCGATGCTGCTGGGCGAGGAGGTGTTCGCCACCGGGTCGCTCAACCCGTTCATGGCGCAGGGACCCGAGCGGTGGGCCGAGGTACGCGGGCGCATCGCCGACGCGCTGCGTGGCGACGTACCCGATGAGGCGGTGCACGCGCTCGCCGAGGTCGAGCTGCACCTGCCGTTCGAGGTCGCCGACTACGTCGACTTCTACGCCTCCGAGCACCACGCCACCAACCTCGGCCGGCTGTTCCGGCCCGACGGCGCGCCGCTCATGCCCAACTGGAAGCACCTGCCGGTCGGCTACCACGGTCGCTCCGGCTCGATCGTGGTCAGCGGCACCGACGTCGTACGGCCCGCGGGCCAGCTCGGCGCCGGCGCCTTCGGCCCCTCCCAGCGGCTCGACATCGAGGCCGAGGTCGGCTTCGTGGTGGGGGTCGGCAACCGGATGGGGGACCCCGTCGCGGTGGAGGACGCCGAGCGGCACCTCTTCGGCGTGGTGCTCTTCAACGACTGGTCCGCCCGCGACATCCAGGCCTGGGAGTATGTCCCGCTCGGGCCGAACCTCGGCAAGTCGTTCGCCTCCACGATCAGTCCATGGGTGGTGCCGCTGCTCGCCCTGGGCGCCGCGCGGGTCGACACCCCGGTCCAAGACCCGCCGGTGCTGCCCTACCTCGCCCTCGACCGGCCCTGGGGGCTGGACCTCGAGCTCGAGGTGAGCTGGAACGGCGACGTGGTGAGCCGCCCGCCGTACGCCGCCATGTACTGGTCCCCGGCCCAGATGCTGGCCCACCTCACCGTCAACGGCGCGCCGACCCGCACCGGTGACCTCTTCGCCTCAGGCACCGTCTCGGGCCCGGAGAAGGAGCAACGCGGCGCCTTCATCGAGCTCACCTGGGGCGGTGCGGAGCCCATCGCCGTCGGCGCCGAGAAGCGGACGTTCCTCCAGGACGGCGACGAGGTGGTCATCACCGCGTCGGCGCCCGGACCCGACGGCTCACGCATCGGCTTCGGCGAGGCGCGCGGTCGCATCCTCCCCCACCCGACGAAGGCAGGTGCGTGATGGACAAGGTCGTCTCCTCGGCCGCCGCCGCGGTCGCCGACATCCCGTCCGGGGCCACCCTGGCCGTCGGCGGCTTCGGGCTGTGCGGCATCCCGGCCGTGCTCATCCGGGCACTCCTCGAGGCCGGCACCGGCGAGCTGGAGGTCGTCTCCAACAACGCCGGCGTCGACGACTGGGGCCTCGGACTGCTGCTCGGCGCCGGCCGGCTGCGGCGCGTGGTCGCGTCCTACGTGGGGGAGAACAAGGAGTTCGCCCGGCAGTACCTCGCCGGGGAGCTCGAGGTCGAGCTCACCCCGCAGGGCACCCTCGCCGAGCGGATGCGGGCCGGCGGATCGGGCATCGCCGCCTTCTACACCCGCACCGGCGTCGGCACCCAGGTCGCCGAGGGCGGCATGCCGTGGAAGTACGCCGCGGACGGCTCGGTCGAGCGCTCCTCACCGGCCAAGCAGGTAGCGGCCTTCGACGGCCTCGACTATGTGCTCGAGCGCGCCATCGTGGCCGACTTCGCACTCGTCCGCGCCTGGAAGGGCGACCGGCACGGCAACCTCGTCTTCCGCCGGGCCGCCCGCAACTTCAACCCGCTCGCCGCGATGTGCGGCCGCGTCACCATCGCCGAGGTCGAGCACCTGGTCGAGCCGGGCGACATCGACCCCGACCACGTCCACACCCCGGGCGTCTACGTGCACCGGGTGGTGCCGCTGACGCCGGAGCAGGCGACGGAGAAGCGGATCGAGAAGAGGACGACCCGGCCGGCACCGGTGGTCGAGCCTGCACCGGTGGTCGAGCCTGTCGAGACCCCCGGATGTCGATCATGAGCTGGACCCACGAGCAGATGGCGGCCCGCGCGGCCGCGGAGCTGCACGACGGCGACTACGTCAACCTCGGCATCGGGCTGCCGACACTGGTGCCCAACTACGTCGCCGACGACGTGGAGCTGGTGCTGCAGTCGGAGAACGGCATCCTCGGTACCGGCGCCTACCCGACGGACGACGAGGTCGACCCGGACCTGATCAACGCCGGCAAGGAGACCGTGACGGTCCGCCGAGGTGCGGCGTACTTCGACTCCGCGACCAGCTTCGGCATGATCCGCGGCGGCAAGATCGACGCCGCGATCCTGGGCGCCATGCAGGTCAGTGCCGGCGGTGACATCGCCAACTGGATGATCCCGGGCAAGATGGTCAAGGGCATGGGCGGCGCGATGGACCTGGTGCATGGCGCCAAGAAGGTGATCGCGCTGATGGAGCACGTCGCCCGCGACGGCTCGTACAAGCTGGTCGAGGAGTGCTCGTTGCCGTACACCGGCCGCAGCGTCGTGCAGAGGATCATCACCGACCTGTGTGTCCTCGACCTCACCCCCGACGGCCTGAGGCTGGTCGAGCTCGCGGACGGCGTGACCCTCGAGGAGGTCCGCGCGAAGACCGAGCCGCCGGTGCTGGCCCCGGCCCCGGTCGGCTAAGGCCCGGGCGCGGTTGGCGCGCGCGGTGGCGCCCAAAGTGTCACCGTGACAGTTTGGAGCCGCCACGGTGACAGTTGGCGCATCGAGTGAACCTTTGAACTATCACTCACGCCGCAACCTGTCACCGTGACACTTTGCACGGCCCCGCACGCCGCAAGCTGTCACCGTGACAGTTTGCGCAGGGGCCGCGCAGTCGCCCGCCCAGCCCCCTACGGCAGCTCGTGATGGATCGCAGCCTCCTCGAGCTCCGCCTGCTCGGCCTCCGCCAGCGCGATCTCCGAGGGCAGGTCGAGGGTGCGCGAGAGCACCCAGTAGAGGATGCCGGAGACCGGCAGCCCGATGAAGAAGGAGATGTCCGCGCCGTTGAGGGCGTGGGCCACCCAGCCGGTGAAGGTGGTCCCGACGGAGAAGAACGGGATCATGACCCCGAAGCCGGCCAGGTAGGCGACGATGCCGCGCCAGCCCCAGCGGCCGTAGATGCCGTTCGGCTTGAAGATCTCGGCCACGGCGTAGTGGCCTCGGCGGACGAAGTAGTAGTCGACGAGGTTCACCGCGGTCCACGGGATGAACAAGTAGAGGATCAACAGCAGGAAGCTGTTGAAGTTCGCCAGGAAGTTCGACGTGGCGAGTAGCGCGCCGAGCAGCGACAGCACCGCGGTGATCCCGATGGTGACGACGCGAACCGTCACGGTCGGGGCGATCTTGACGAAGGAGTCGATCGCGCTGATCAGCGTCAGCGAGCCGCCGTACATGTTCAGGGCCGTCACCGAGACCAGCCCGACAGCGGTGAGGAGCAGGACGATGCCGCCGAAGCCGTGGAACAGGTGGTCGCCGATGGCGTGCACCTCGTCGATCCCGGTGCCGCTGAACTTCTTGCCCGCCCACGCCGCGAGCACGGTGCCGACGATCATCATCCAGCCGCCACCGATGGCGGAGCCCCAGTAGGTCCACAGGAACGTCTTGCGCACCGTCACGTCCGGCGGCAGGTAGCGCGAGTAGTCCGAGACGTAGATCGCCCAGCTGATCTGGTAGCCGGCGACCACGCCGAACTGCGCCAGGAACGGGGTGGCGTGGAAGGTGCCGACATCGAAGACGCCGGCGGGGTAGTGCACGGTGAAGAGCACGATCGTGAAGATCCCGAAGATGACGATCATGAGGTACGTCAGGACCTGCTCGGCCCGGTGGATCAGGTCATAGCCCATCAACGCCACCACGAAGGCGGCGACCGTCACCAGCACGATCCACAGCTTGTTGGACCCGTGCACCGTGCTGGTCATGCCGTCGGCGGCGAGGATGGTGTTGAAGACGTTGAAGCCGGCGTACTGCAGGTAGGCGAACAGCCACACGAGAAGGGCGCCGACATAGCCGAACTGCGGGCGCGACTGGATCATCTGGGGCAGCCCGAGCTGGGGGCCCTGGGCGGAGTGGAAGGCCATGAAGAGCGTGCCGACCAGGATGCCGAGCACGATCGAGATCACCGACCAGAAGAGCGTCCCGCCCTCGGTGATGCTGATGAGGCCGACGGCGAGTGTTGCCATGGTGGCGTTCGACATGAACCACAGCGGGCCCAGGTGCCACAGCTTCCCGTGGCGCTCGTTCAGCGGCACCCAGTCGATCGAACGGACCTCGAGACCGGCAATGCGTGGCTCTGCTGTCATCCCAACCTCCCCTGACAATGGTGGGAAGATCATGGCGCTCCCACCGCGTCATGGGAAGGGGACTCGCTCAGGCGTGCACCGGGGCCTTGGCCGCCATGGCGGCGATCGCATCGTCGTCGCACTCGTCCCAGAATCCACCGACCACGTCCTCCACGTGGGTGAACGACTCGGCTGCGTAGAGCAGCGGCTGGTAGACGGTGATGTCGTAGTCGGTGGTGCCCATCGCGACCAGGTCGAGCGGCCGGATCGCCATCCGCCCGAACTCGTCGGTCTCGCCGGGCGAGGAGAGGATGCCGGCGCCGTACGCCTTGAGGTCGCCGTCCTCGTGGAGTACGCCGAACTCGAGGGTGAACCAGAAGACCTTGCTGACGAACTCGAGCGCCTCCTCGGTCTCCACCCGACGTGAGGCGGCTCCGGCCGCTTCGTACAGCGCGGTGAACCGGGGGCTGGCGAGGGTGTTGCCGTGCCCGATCACCTCGTGGATGACGTCCGGCTCGGGCGTGTAGAGCGGCACGGAGTGGTGGCGGACGTACTGGGTGGCCCAGAACGTCCGGTCGGCGAGCGAGCCGTAGAACTCCCGCAGCGGGACCAGTCCGGCGGCGGGGAGGTAGCGGAACCCGGTCAGCGGCGCGAGCGCGGCGCTGACCTCCTCCAGCTGGGGGATGTGGTCCTCGGGAAGGCCGAGCGCCTCCTTGCCGGCGAGGAACTCCCGGCAGGCGTGCTTCTCGTGCAACGGGCGCAGCGACTCGCTCACCGCGCGCCACACGTCGTGCTCGTCGTCGGTGTAGTCGGCGGTGGGTGCCGGCTCCCCGGGCTGCCACTTCGAGGCGAGGGTGGCGAGGGCGTCGCGCCGTTCGCGGTACGCCGGGTCCGCGAACCCGGGGTGGTCGCGACCGAGCTGCACCTGCAGGGTGCCGTCGTCGTGCTCGACGATCGGGGCGAAGTACTGCGCTTCCTCGAACATGTCCTCCAGTCTGGGCCAAGGGTCCACCGATGCGGGAGATCCGCTGGACGATCGGTGCCGAGAACCGCCGAATGGGTGGCAAGATGTCGAGTCATGGATGCGACCGATCGTCAGATCCTGGACGTTCTGCGAGCCGACGCCCGGGTCTCGGTGCGCGATCTCGCCGCCCGGGTGGGCATCAGCCGGGCGGGCGCCTACGCCCGCCTCAACCGGCTCATCGAGGACCGGGTGATCCGGGGGTTCACGATCGACGTGGACCCGGCGGCGCTGGGGCTCGGCGTGTCGGCGTACGTCCACGTCCGGATCAAGCAGAACTCCTGGAAGTCGTTCCGCGACAAGGCGTGGGCCATCGACGAGGCGGCGCACGTGGCGCTGGTGGCCGGCGACTTCGACTGCGTGATGTTGGTGCGCGCCCGCGACACCGGGCACCTGCGCGACCTGGTGCTCGAGCGGATCCAACGGCTGCCCGAGGTGCTCGGCACCCAGACCGTGCTGGTGTTCGAGGAGCATCACGGCCTGACGTGACCCGTCGGCACGGCCCGCTACGGTCGAGCCATGCCGGCCGAGGTGACCACCTACCGCTACGTCCGCTTCGCACTGCTGGCGCTGCTGCTGGCGGTGGCGATCTCGGTGGCCGCGGAGACGGCCCGCACCGGCTGGCAGACGTCGCTGAGCTCCTACTACTACACCGCCGCCGGGCCGGTCTTCATCGGCGCGCTCGTCGCGATCGGGGTCTGCCTCATCGCGCTGCGCGGCTACACCGACGCCGAGGACGTGTGCCTCAACCTCGCCGGCCTCTCGGCACCGATGGTGGCCTTCGTGCCCACTCCGCAGGCGGGCCACCATCCCGACGTCCACGCGATCGTCAACAACGCGGCGACGTTCTTGGCCGTCCTGGCGGTCGGGTACGTCGTCATCGTGCTCATCGTCCTGCGTCGCCATGCCCGCGGTGGCGGCTGGCCCACCGCGTGGGGCGGGGTGGGCCTGGCCTCGACGGCGCTCGCCTGGCTGGTGGGCGTCGGGTGGCTCTCGCTCGATCGGCACTCGTTCGCCGCGCACGCGCATGCCCTCGCGGCCGTGTTCACGTTCGTGCCCTTCGCCGGCGTGGTCGTGCTCAACACCGACTGGGGCGTCCGCGTCCTGGCCCGCCAGGCCGACGCAAGCCGCACGCGGTTCGACGCGGCGTACTGGCTGGTCGTCGCCGGCATGGTGCTCGTCGGGGCGGCGGGTGCGGTCCTGTGGCACTGGGCCTTCGACGTGCTCGCGGTCGAGGCGGGCCTGCTGACGCTGTTCGCGATCTTCTGGGTCCTCCAGACGATCGACCTGATGGACCCCGACCGTGACCGGGCCACCGTCACCTCGCGCTAGAGTCCCGGGGTGGCCCGCCCCATCACGATCCTGGTCGAAGGCGACTCCGACAAGGCGGCGGTCGAGACGTTGGCCGCCCGCTACGGGATCGACCTCGACACCGAGGAGATCGAGGTCGTGAGCATGGGCGGTGCGGGCAACGTCGGACGCTTCGTCGCGGAGAAGAGCGCGCAGGGGCGCCGCGTCGGCGGCCTCTACGACATCGGCGAGGAGCGCTTCGTCGCCCGCGCGCTGGGCCGCCAGGAGGGCGAGGACCTCACCCGCCAGGGCTTCTTCGCCTGCCGCCGCGACCTGGAGGAGGAGCTGATCTCCGCCATCGGGCTCGGCGAGATGACGGCGCTGCTGGCGGCGCACGGCGAGCTCGACGCGTTCCGCACGCTGCAGCACCAGCCAGCCCACCGCGACGGCGAGGTGGCCGACCAGCTGCACCGATTCCTCGGCACCTCCGCCGGCCGCAAGATCCGGTACGGCGCGATCATGGCCGAGGCCGTCGCACTCGATCGCTTGCCCGAGCCGCTCGAGGGCCTGCTGACCTGGGTCTGGAGCGCATGAGCGAGACCCCGGTCGTCATCCACACCGACGGCGGCTGCCGCCCCAACCCCGGGCCGGGTGGTTGGGGCGCGGTGCTGCGCTTCGGCGGGCACGTCAAGGAGCTGTACGGCGCCGAGCCCGCCACCACGACCAACAACCGGATGGAGCTCACCGCGCCCATCATCGCGATGGAGACGCTGAACCGAGCGTGCGTGGTGCACGTGTACACCGACTCCACCTACGTCCGCAACGGCATCACGAAGTGGCTGGCGGGGTGGGCGCGCAACGGCTGGCGCACCTCCGCCAAGGAGCCGGTCAAGAACGTGGACCTCTGGCAGCGGCTCCAGGCCGCCTGCGAGCGGCACCAGGTGGAGTGGTTCTGGGTGAAGGGTCATGCCGGCGTGGCGGACAACGAGCTCGCCGACCAGCTCGCCACCCGCGGCGTGCTCGAGGCCAGCGGCGCCCCTCGTCAGGCCGCGCCCGCAGTGCCACGATGGACGCCATGACGCGCGTCCCCCCGCCGGCCTACCTGGCTGCCGGCCTGCTGGCCCAGCGGCTGCTCGTCCGCGATCGCGATCGGCCGGGACCGATGCGGCTCGCCGTCGGCGGGCTCCTGGCCGCAGGCTCCGCCGGGCTGCAGGCGTCCGCGATGGCGACCTTCCGCCGCCACCACACCACCGTGAACCCGCTCAGCCCGGAGAAGGCCAGCACCGTCGTCGAGGACGGACCGTTCGCGCTGACGCGCAACCCGATGTACGTCGCGATGGCGGCGCTGTTGGCCGCTCACGCCGTCGTACGCGGCGGCCTGCGTCCGTGGCTGCCCGTCGCCGGATTCGTGGTGCTGATGGACCGCACCCAGATCGCGGCGGAGGAGCGCGCCATGCGCACCAACTTCGGGCCGGCGTACGCCAACTATGCGGCCCGCGTGCCGCGCTGGCTCGGTCCGACGCACTGACCCAGCCGCCGGTGCGCGCCCGCGCGGGTCCGGCGAGCGGTCCGGCCGCGGCTGCCGCCACCATGCCAAGATCGGACCCATGACGCACACCACCGACGCCGCGCAGACCGCCGACATCATCGTGGTGGGCGCCGGGCTCGCCGGCCTGGTCGCGGCCGCCGAGGCCGCGGACGCCGGCCGGAGCGTGCTCCTCCTCGACCAGGAGCCCGAGGAGTCGCTCGGCGGCCAGGCCTTCTGGAGCCTGGGCGGGCTGTTCTTCGTGGACAGCCCCGAACAGCGCCGGATGGGCATCAAGGACTCGCTCGAGCTGGCCACCCAGGACTGGATGGGCAGCGCGCAGTTCGACCGCGACGAGGACTTCTGGCCGCGCCGCTGGGCGGAGGCCTACCTGCACTTCGCCCACGAGGAGAAGCGCGCCTGGCTGCACGAGATGGGCCATCGCGTCTTCCCCGTGGTCGGCTGGGCCGAGCGCGGCGACGGTCGCGCCGACGGCCACGGCAACTCCGTGCCCCGCTTCCACATCACCTGGGGCACCGGCCCGGGCGTGGTCGAGCCGTTCGAGCGCCGGGTCCGGGCGCACGCCGAGGCCGGCCTGATCCGGTTCGCGTTCCGGCACCGCGTGGACGAGGTGATCGTCGAGAGCATCGACGGGGTCGGTACGGCGACCGGCGTCCGCGGCCGTGTCCTCGAGCCCGTGCCCAGCGGCTTCGAGCGCGGGCGTGCGTCCTCGCGGAGCGAGGTGCGCGACTTCGAGCTGCGGGCGCAGGCCGTCATCGTCACCAGCGGCGGCATCGGCGGCAACCACGACCTGGTCCGCCAGGCCTGGCCGCCGCGGCTCGGCGAGCCGCCGGCCACGATGGTCTCCGGCGTACCGGCCCACGTCGACGGGCGGATGATCGCCATCACCGAGGCCACCGGGGCGCGTGTCATCAACCGCGACCGGATGTGGCACTACGTCGAAGGCATCCGCAACTGGGACCCGATCTGGGAGAACCACGGCATCCGCATCCTCCCCGGCCCTTCCTCGCTGTGGCTCGACGCGACCGGGCGGCGGCTGCCGGCGCCCAACTTCCCCGGCTTCGACACCCTCGGCACGCTGCACGCGCTCCGCCGTACCGGCTATGACTACTCGTGGTTCGTGCTCACCCAGAAGATCATCGAGAAGGAGTTCGCGCTCTCCGGTTCCGAGCAGAACCCCGACCTCACCGGCAAGTCGGTCCGCGGTGTCATCGACCGCGCGCGGAAGGGACCCGGCCCGGTCGAGGCGTTCAAGCGGCACGGCGAGGACTTCGTGGTGGCCGACACGCTGGCCGAGCTCCTCGCCGGGATGAACCGGCTTGCGGACGTGGAACCGAAGGGTCCGCAGGTGGAGGAGCCCGCGCTGCGCCGGCTCATCGAGGCCCGCGACCGGCAGATCGACAACCCGTTCGCGAAGGACGCTCAGATCACCGCGATGTACTCAGCGCGCCACTATCGCGGCGACAAGCTCTCCCGGGTCGCCAAGCCGCACCGGATCCTCGACCCGGCGAACGGCCCGCTGATCGCCGTCAAGCTGCACATCCTCTCCCGCAAGACCCTCGGCGGCCTCGAGACGGACCTGTCGGGTCGCTGCCTCACCTCGGCAGGCGTCCCGCTCCCCGGCCTCTACGCCGCGGGCGAGGTCAACGGCTTCGGCGGAGGCGGCATGATGGGGTACAACGCGCTCGAAGGCACGTTCCTCGGGGGCTGCCTGTTCAGCGGTCGCGTCGCCGGGCGCGCCGCCGCAGCCGCGATCTGAGGACGCTTCCCGCCATCAGCCGGGCACCTCACCACCTCGAAGGAGAACGCAGACAGATGAGCGACGGCATCCGGGTCGCATCGGTGGAGGACATCCCGCCAGGGGAGGGTCTCGCCGTACCGAGCGAGGTCACCGGCACCGAGGACGACATCGCGCTCCTGCGCGACCTCGACGGCTCGGTGTGGGCGCTCAACGACACCTGCACCCACGCGGTCGCCTCGCTCTCGGAGGGCTTCGTCGAAGACGGCATGGTGGAGTGCCCGGTGCACGCCTCCCGCTTCTGCCTGCGCACCGGGAAGGTCTCGGGGCTGCCGGCGACCGTCGACACGGTGGCGCACCGCGTCGAGGTCCGCGACGGTGAGGTCTACCTGTTCCCGGACGAGCGGCCCGCCTGACCGCTCGGCGCTCCCGACGGGCGCTCAGGCGTGCGCGCTGCCGCTCGCGTTGAGTGCGACCACCCCGGCGACGATCAGCGCGATAGCGCCCAGCTTGAGCGGCGACATCGGCTCGCCTTGCACGTAGCCGACCGCCGCCACCGCCACCGTGCCGACCCCGGCCCAGGTGGCATAGGTCAGGCCCAGGGGGAGGGTTCGGACGACGAGGGCGAGCAGCCACGTGGAGCCGACGTACCCGGCGACGACGACCAGCGACCAGCCGAGGTCGTGGAAGCCGTCGGTGCGGGGGATGACGGCGGTGGCGCCGACCTCGAAGCCGATCGCCGCCATGAGGAGCCCGAATGCGAGGAACACGGTCCACCTAACTGTATGAAGCGCTCGCTACAACAGTTCCTAGCGTAGCATCTGCTACGCATGCCGCTACCATCGGCGGGTGACCCGACGTGAGGAGCTGCTCGACCAGGTCACCGCGCACGTCCTCGCCCATGGCCTCATCGGCCTGACCCTGCGCCCGCTCGCCGCCGCGATCGGTACCAGCGACCGGATGCTGCTCTACCACTTCCGCAGCCGCGACGAGCTGGTCACCGCCGTCGTGGAGCGTACGTCGGACCTCGGCGTCTCGGTGATCGACGCCCTGCCGGCCCAGGACGGGCTCCGCGCGGGTGTCAACAGCCTGTGGGAGGCGTTCCTCGTCGACCCCATGCATGGGTGCATCGACGTCTACAGCCAGGCCGCCGCCAGTGGGCTCATCGGGCAGGAGCCGTACCGGTCCATCGTCCGGGCGAGCAACGAGCGCTGGTCGGCGGCGCTGGGTCGCTACCTGGTGCGCTGCGGAGCGCCCGAGGCGCGGGTGGGCCGGATCGCGACCCTGGTCGACTGCGCGCTCTTCGGCTTCCATCTCGAGCTGGTCACCGACCGGCCCGCCGATCTGCGCCAAGCCGTCGACGACCTCGCCGTCGGAGCACAGGCGCTCGCCGACGGTCGGCGATGAGGGCCGCCGTACGCCGGATCCAGCGGATCCCGGCCGACGATCTCCACCTGTGGCTGATGCTGGTGCTGACCTTCACGACCGGCATCAACGACGCGGTGGGCTACCTCGGCCTCGACAAGGTCTTCACCGGCAACATGACCGGCAACGTCGTCGTGCTCGGCATGGCGCTGGTCGGCGGCAGCGGGCTCCCCGTCCTCGGTCCCGCTCTCGCGCTGTTGGGGTTCATGGGCGGTGCGGCGGCCGCGGGTCGCTTCCTCAAGCAGGGCACCCGCACCTGGCACGGGCGCACCACGGTGGTGTTCGCCGTGGTCGCGGCGCTGATGCTCGTCCTGGGTGGGTTGCTGCTCGCCGTGGGGGACGAGCCGTCCCGGCCGATGCGCGTCACCGTGACCACCCTGGCGGCGGTGGCGATGGGCCTGCAGGCCGCGACTGCGCGCGTCATCGCGGTCAAGGACGTGACGACCGTCGTCGTCACGAGCACGATCACCGGCCTGGCGGCCGACTCGGTGCTGGGCAGCGGAAAGGGCGGCGGATCGCTGCGCCGCTCGATCGCCGTGGTGGCGATCCTCGCGGGCGCGGCGATCGGCGCCGCCCTCCTGCGTTGGCATCTCGGTGCCGGGCTGCTGCTGGCCGCGATCGTGATCGCGGTCGCCACCTTCGTCGGCGACACGCACGACCGCGGCCAGCAGCGGCCCTGACGCCTACTTCCCGCTCACGGCCGCCAGCCAGCCGGCGCCGTTCGGCGAGCCCACGCCGGTGACATCGTCGTAGCCGTCACGGACGTGGATGGTCAACGGCGCGTCGTCGTCGAACCACCGGGCGGTGTAGCTGTACCCGCTGCTGCCGTCGTACCCGTTGACGTAGTCGCTTCGCACCGCACCCGGATAGGCCGCCTTGTCCGCGGTCGTGATGTCGTACGCCGCCCCGGCCGCCCGGTAGAGCACCGGGTTGGCCAGACCGAACGGGTGACCCGCTCGCTGGGCCGCGAGCGCCAGCATGCCGGCGTAGAGCGGTGAGGCGAGCGAGGTGCCGCCGATGCGGTACTCGCTGTAGGCGGCGGTCCCGTCGGGGAACGTCTGCGTCTCACCGACCAGCATGCCGGTGGTCGGGTCGCCGAGCGCGGAGACGTCGGGCACCGCGCGCATCGGCGCGCCGCCGTACGTCTGCGAGATCGACGAGGGTACGACGCCCGCCTGGTAGGACGGCTGCGCGAACAGGCGGCTGGTGCCGCCGCCGGAGCCGTACTGGTAGGCCGGCGCGGTCCAGGCGCCGTTGCTCAGCGTCGAGCGACCGGTCTCCCAGCCCAGCTCGAACTGGCGGGTGTTGTCGGCGCTCACCCCGAGCGAGGTGCCGCCCACCGCTGTCACGTACGGGCTCGAGGCCGGCCAGTCGGGGCTGGGGGTGGCGCCGGCGACGCCGCCGGTCTCGTCACCGTTGTCACCGCTGGAGTAGAGCAGCGAGATGCCCTCGGCAGCGGCCTGCACCTGGGTGTCGAGCGAGGGCTTGATGTAGCCCTGCGGAAGCGCCTCGCCGCCGTAGCCGTAGGAGTTGGTGACGATGTCGGCCAGGTGCTTGTCGACCACCCTGTTCATGATGGCGTCGAGGTCGCGGTAGTTGTTCGGCGCCCCGATGTAGACGATGTCGGCGCCGGGAGCCATCGTGTGCACTGCCTCGACGTCGAGCGTCTCCTCACCGGCCCAGCCGCCCGGGTCCTGCTTGTTGTTCGTCGCGCGGTTGTAGGTGCCGGGCGCCACCACCTGGCTGAAGTGCCCCTTGATCGAGGGCAGGCCGTGCAGCTGGCTGTAGGTCTCGACGTCGGAGGCGATCGTCGGCGAGGCGTAGGCGTCGATCACGCCGATCGTCACGCCGGTGCCGTCGTTGCCCGAGGAGATCGCCGAGGACATGCCGTAGGCGCCCTGCAGCTGGCTGCCGGCGTAGCCGCACGGCGCGAAGGCCGACGGGGTCGAGGGCAGGGCCGTGCCGTCCGGCGTGGCCGTGTTCTGCACGGTCTTCTCGCCCCAGTACGCCGAGCACGGCTGCGCGTTCTTGAACACCGCCGGCGGCGGGGCCGCAGCGTCGTCGACCGCGAGCGTCTGCGACTCGTCGAGGCCGATGACCGCCTGAACGCCCAGGTCGGCCGGTACGACGAGCGGGCTGCTGTTGCCGCGGACCGTCTGGCCCTGGACCTGGTACTCGCCGAAGGAGGTCTTGAACGCCGATGCCGCCTGGGCGACAGTGCCGGTGGCCTCGACGTACTTCTTGTTGTCGGGGGTGCCGGTGACCTTGAAGCCCTGGCCGCTCAGCCACTTGCTGACCGCTGCCACGCTCGACTGGTCGGGGGAGAAGCGCTGATGGAACTGCGCCGGGGTGAGGAACTTGCCGTACTGAGGATTGCCGGGCGTGGAGACGGCGGTGGCGAACGCCTGCGCGGCGTCACCGCCCTTCCACGGGAGGTAGACCCGGAAGTCGACCGTCGTCGACGGGTCCGTGGAGCCGACCTTGTGGGCGGCGTTTGCCCAGCTCGGGACGCTGCCCGAGAGGGTGGCGGTGGCCGCTTGGGCCGGTGACGAGAGCCCGATCGCTCCCAGCGCGAGCGCGCCGGCGAAGACGACGGACAACGAGGTGCGTGTGCGCACGGTTCCTCCTCGAGAATGGATGAATCGCACGCTAGACCTCGGATCGCCCGAGCGCTAGAACCTCTTGCGGGCGAACCCGCCTGCGACGCGAAAACCTCGCGCCAGGAGCGCCTGGACTGGAGGATCTCAGTCGCTGTCGATGTCGCTGTCGACGAGGTGGGGGGTGGCGGTGCGGATGGTGAGGGTCTGGGGCGTGCCCTTGACGGTGAGGGTGTCGGGCAGCGGCTTCCACTGTCCGTCGCCGAGGCGGTAGCGGCCGGCGTAGGTGACGTCGAGGGCGGGGTTCACGGTGCCTTTGCGCAGGTAGGCGTGGGTGATGGTGAGGTGGGGGTAGGGCGCCCCGGGCTGGTGGCTGGTCGTCTGGTTGCCGTCGCCGAAGGTCCAGGTGTAGGTGGCTGGGGTGGCCTCGATCGTGACGCTCACGTCCAGCAGGGAGACGGTCTGGGTGGCCGGCTGGGTCGTGGTGGTGTAGAAGTTCGTGGCGAAGTTGACCAGTGTCTCCCCGCCGGGTGGTTGGATGAGGAGCGTCGCCTGGGGCCAGGTGAGCTGCTTGGCGGCGTCCATGACCTGGGCCGGTGTGGGGTCGCCGGGTGGTCGGTTCTCGGTGGCGGAGAGGCAGGTGCCGCCGATCGCGATGCCGTCCTGGTAGACGGTGTAGCGGAACCCGGACTCGCCGTCGTCGGCTGTGCACGCGATGCCCTCCGCGCACAGGGCCTTGCCTCCGGTGCCGCAGTCGAGCTCGAGGCGGTAGACGTGCCCGGAGTCGGCTGAGCCGTACACCTTCTGCTGGGCGTCCTTGCCGGGGATGTCGCAATGTTCTGCCACCTGCGTGAACAGTTGGCTGGTGGAGCACTCCGCCGCGTGCGCCGCCGACGGAAGTGCAGTGAAGCTTGCTGCGACGAGCGCAACTACTAGGAGCCGCCAAGTCATCTGGCTGTCCCCGCCACTTGTGCGAAGTTGGCGACGAGCCAGGAGTTTCCCGACTTGACCACGTCGTACACCTGTGTGTCTATGCCCCCGCTGAGATGCTTCCATGGAGCTGTCGCGGACAGCCGATACCGACTTGGCTTCGACTGCTCCTTCACGTAATAGCGCGAGTCCGCCTTACGCTCGATCGAGAGCAATGTGACCGGTTGGGCTTGGATCGCGCCCCCGGCTGCGTAGATCTTGTCGACGAGGGATTCAACTGACTTGCAAGATCCGCAGTCCGGTCTGTGAAGCGCTGCCAACTGCGTCCGGTCTCCGGTCGCCTCATATACGTCCAACTCATGGAACCAACGTCGGATGAAGTCTTTCGCGGACTCGGGTGCCGGCGAGCTCGACGGCGAGGGCGGCGACGAGACGGGCGCCGGGGCGGAGGACGGCGACGCGGCGGTGTCGGCGCCCCCTCCGCAGGCGGACGCGAGTAGGGCGGTGAGCAGCAACGGCACGGCGATGAACCGACGCACAGGATCCTCCCGAGCGGAGTGAGCGATGCTCGCACGGTAGTTCCTGACTCGTCCGCCTGGAAAGACCCTGAACGCCCCTGTGGATCAAGGTCATCCGAGCGGCACGGTCAACAACACGGCACGGAGAACAGTGTGACGGCTCAGCATTCATCGCCGCGGCGCGCGTGTCCCTGCCGGGCACGCGCGCTCGCTCGAGCCGGAAGAGCAGGCCCGGGGCGTCGTACGTGCACAGCGGCCGGCCGTTGGAGTAGCAGGATCACGCCGTCGCCACCCTGCCTCCGCAGTCCGTTGAGTCTGCTCGGGCCCCGGCGTGCGGTGCTGTTCCGATAACAGAGCCGAGCACGACAACGATCAGTATCCGTGTCGATATGCGCGTCATGACGTCGTCGTCGCAGCCAACCGGGCGGTTCGAACGGCAACCCATGAATTGCCCGCACGCCTCAGCTCGATCTCGTAGGTGACCTCGCCACCATTCAGCTTGCGAGTGCGACCGGTGTCGGATTCGCGGTACACAGTCCGTCCGACCCGGACGCGGTAGTCAAAGGTCCGGTGGCCGAGGGCTCGGATCCACAGGATGCGCGTGCCGTCGTAGTGGATCATCCCGTGAGCGGCATAGATCCGGTTCACCTGAGAAATCAGCGCGTCGCAAGACGCACACCCGTCGGTCAGCGGTGCATACGCTGACGTGTCGCCACTGTTCTGCACGGCGTCCTCCGCCGCAGTGAATCGCCGGATGAAGTCCTTCGCCGACTCCCGCGCGGCCGACGGGGAGGGCGACGGCGACGGCGAGGTCGAGACAGGGGCAGGAGGCGGCGACCGTGGCGCCGCGACGTCGGTGCCGCCGCCGCAACCGGGCACCAGCACCGACACCAGCACGGTAGTGAGCAACAGCAGCGGCAGCGCGATGAAGCGACGCACAAGGTCCTCCCGAGCGGAGCGAGCGATGCTCGCACGGTAGTTCCTGACTCTCCGCCTGGAAAGACCCTGAACGCCGCTGTGGATCACGCCCTGGATCAGGCCCTGAATCACGCCTTGGGGCTCACGCCCAGGTGAGCGCCACCGCGAGCAGCAGGGCCACCAACACGACCGCGGCGGTCAGCGCCCAGCCGAGCGAGAACGGCGGCAGCGGCCGGTGCAGCCGCATCGCCCGCTCCACCCGCGCCCACCTCACGAACGCGAGCAGCGTGCACCCCGCGCCCGTGAGGAGCAGCAGCAGGACGAGCGTCGTACGCAGCCAGGAGCTGGCGGGCAGTTGCAATGAGTGCAGGGCGACGGCTCCGGCGACCATCGCCAGCGCCGTCCGCACCCAGGCCAGGAACGTGCGCTCATTGGCGAGACTGAAGCGAGGGTCCGGCTCGTCGCCCACGTCGTACACGAACGACGGCCGGCGCGGCGGCGGTGCGTCGGTGCGCTCATCCATGCACCCATGATCGGGGACGACGGAAGCGGCGCGTCAGTCGACGAAGCGGATCGCGTGGGCGACGGTGTCGAACCCGGCCAGTGCCCAGTGCCGGCGCAGGGAGGGGGAGGCGCCGCGCAGGGTCAGCCGCCCGGCTCCCGCGGTCGCGATCGCGCGCATGCCGGCGACGTCGGCGAAACCGAGTTCGCTGACGTCGAGCGTCCATTCGTGCGACCCGATGGAGTTGAGCATCGATTGCAGCACGGTCGCGTTGGCGAGGTCGAGCTCACCGGCCAGGGACCAGCAGCCGGTCGCGTCGGATGCCAGCCTGAAACGCGGCGCCTCGTGGTCGCCCGCCACCGTCGGGTGGGCCGAGGAGATGGCCTGGACCAGGTCGTCGTCGAAGGACCTGCGGCGATAGGCGCACAGGACGGTGGCATCGATCTCGGCCACCACCGGGTCCAGCAGCAGCTCGAAACGGACCGCGTCCTCGAGTCGGCGCGCAGCGGGCAGGAGCCAGTCCATGTCGGCGGCGACGCGGAGACGGCGGAAGCCCTCGCGAGCCGCCTGGCGAGCCTGGCTGCGGAACATGGCGAACATGGCGTCGGGCTCGAGCCGACGCCGTCGGAGTACGTCGACGAACGGGTCGGCCGTCATGGCGGCGACGGGCCGCAGCGTCTCCAGGAGCGGCGAGCCGGCCGGCCCGAACGCGACAGTCTTCTCCGAGCAGTCGTTGCCCTCGCTGAGGAAGTCGGCGGCGAGGGTGTCGAAGTCGCTGTCCACCACCAGGCAGATGTGTCCGCCGGCCAGCGGGCCGCTCACCGGTCGACCTCGGCCCAGACCGACTTGCCCAGCGGCAGCGGATCCACGCCCCACCTGCGCGCGAGCCGGTGCACGAGTTGCATCCCGCGGCCCGAGGAGTCCCGGCTGGTGCGGGGGCCGGCGACGACCGGGAGCTCGGCGCTGTCGTCGGCGACGCTGACCAGGACGCGATCGTGGTCGATCGAGATCGAGACGGTGAAGGCCGAGCGGCCGTGCTCCACCGCGTTGGCGACAAGCTCGGCGACCAGGATCTGGGCATCCATCAGGGCCGTGCCGTGGAGCCCGCGGGCTCGCAGCGCGCTGGTGATGATGGTGCGGGCCTGGCGGACGGCCGTGAGCTGGCCGGCGAAGCGCCAGCTGCGGTCGAACCGGTCGGCCGCGACCACGGCGGAGTGGAGCCGGCACACGGTGTCGAGGTCGCCCGCGCGGGTCTCGTCGTCGACCAGGGAGCTCGCGTAGGCGCACAGCAGCTCGGCGCCGGTCTCATCCAGCAGTGTGTTCCATGCCGCCTCCAGGTCGATCGCCTCCTGCACGCGGCCGTCCTCCCAGAGCAGGCCGACCATCTCGCCGAAGGCGTTGACCGCCCCGCCGGCCGCGGCCCGCCGCACGAGAGTGCCGACGACCGCGTCGAAGGCGTCGGGGGCGAATGCTCCGCCGGGACACAGCCGGGCGAGGGTCTCGGCGGCGTCGAGCTCGATGAGCGAGCCGTCGCTGCGTGCCGACGCCAGCGCCTCGTCCGAGAACGTCTCCGCCATCGCGCGCAGGTGGGCGGGCGTCGCGATCACGATCAGGGTCGCCCCGGCCGTGTGCGCAGCGCTCAGCCGGGCGCCGGCGACGGCCGCCAGCTCCGCATCGGAGTCAGCGAACAGGACGTCGTGCCCGGCCGCGTCCCGATCCGCGACGATGCTCATCTGTCCACACTAACCCCGGCGCCTGAACCACGAGTGATCGGCGATCCGCCCCGGCGCGTGACCGGCCCGGCGACGAGCGGCGTACGTCGGTCGATAGGTTGCCGGTGTGGGCACCGAATTCGATCGTGACATCGCCGTGCGCCGCACGGACGTGGGCGTTTTCGACGCCGACCTCAGCCGCGGCTGGGTCGTCGGCGGCGGCGTGAACGGCGGCTACCTGCTGGCGACGCTCGGCAACGCCATCCGCGCCAGCGTGCCCGGCAAGTCCGACCCGATCAGCATCAGCGCCTACTACCTGAGCGCGTCGGTGCCGGGCCCGGCCACGATCACCACCGAGGTCAAGCGCGACGGCGGCTCGGTCGCCACTGTCGCCGCCGAGCTGCGCCAAGGCACCGACGCCCGGATCACTGCGCTGGCGACGTACGGCGACCTCTCCGCACTGCCCGACCAGGATGAGACCCGGGTCGAGGCACCCGACTTCCCGCCGCGCGAGCAGTGCGTGTCCAACGCGATGGCGCCGCCGCAGATGCGTGAGGTCGCGCCGATGATGGATCGCTTCGAGATGCTCTTCCACCCCAGTCACATCGGGTGGGCGGTGGGGAAGCCGACCGGGCAGGGCGTGATCAGCGCCTGGTTCCGGCTCAAGGACGGCCGCGAGCCGGACCCGCTGAGCCTGCTCACCGTGGTCGACGTGCTGCCGCCCGTCACCTTCGACCTCGGGCGGCCCGGCTGGGCGCCGACGCTGGAGCTGACCGCGCACGTGCGCGCCACGCCGGCGCCGGGCTGGCTTCGGGTGCGGCATGCCACCCGCTTCGTGATCGGCGGGATGTTCGAGGAGGACTGCGAGGTGTGGGACTCCGCCGGGCGCCTGGTCGCGCAGTCGCGACAGCTCGCACGCCTGCCGCGCTGAGCCGCGCCCTCACCGGCAGCGCAGCGCGAACAGCCAGCGCCGGCCGGGGAACTCCGTGACCGACCAGAGCAGCCGCTGCGCCGGCCAGTACGTCACGTCCTCAGGCCCCGGCGGCGCCAGGAACGACCGCACCCGCAGCCGGCCGGGCGGCCCGACCCACAGATCGCCGGGGCGCCGCCGACCCCGCGAGACCATCAGCCGGTAGCGACCGCCCACCAGGGCCGCCCCCTGCATCGACGGTACGCCGATGTCCACGCCGACCGCCGTCGCCGCACCGTCGGCGTCGAGCCGCAGCAGCCCGGCACCGGGCCCCGTCGTCTCGAGGGTGAAGCGGGCCAGGCGGATCGGCTGGGCGGGGCCGCCGTACTCGCCTGCGAGGAGATCGCCCTCGTCGGTCAGCGAGAGGAACGAATAGCGCATCCCGTCCTCGGCCGCGTAGCGGAACCGCACCGGCCAGACCAGCTCGCCGGCGTGGGGGCCGCTGCACCGGCGCAGGATGTCCTCGACATGCGCGACGTAGCATCCACGGCCGGTGGCGGCGACGTACAGCCACGGACCGCGCCACACCAGGCCGCCGGCGTGGACCGGCAGCGCCGCGAGCTCCCTGTCACGCACCAGCGCCAACGGCACATGCCGGTAGCGCCGGCTCCGCCGGTCCAGGAACGTGATCCTGACCCCGTCGCCCTGCTTGGAGTACCAGCTCGCGACCAGCAGACGATCCTCGCGGCCCGCGTCCGCCGACGACGTGAGGCCCTGTGGCCACCAGGTCAGGTCGTGGCGGTCGGCACGGTCCCACGTCAACGCGCGCCGCACGCCGAGGCCCGGCGCCAGGCCGAACCTCGCCCGCCGGTCCAGCCCCGCCAGCACCGCGTCCAGCCCCACCCGCTCGCCGAGCCCGTCCAGCCAGCCATCGGCCGGGGCGGGGGTCGGTGTGAGGCGGGGGTGCACCCACCAGACCCTAGGTCAGCGGATAATCGCCGGGTGAGTGGTCGCGAGTTGGTGGTGGCAGCAGCCATCGTGCGCGAGGGTCGGGTGCTGGCGTGTCGGCGTACCGCCCCGCCGGAGGCGGCCGGCCGCTGGGAGCTCCCGGGCGGCAAGGTCGAGCCGGCGGAGGCGCCCGAGGACGCGCTCGTCCGCGAGATCGGCGAAGAGCTGGGCTGCGTGATCCAACTGGTGTCGTGGCTCGACGGCGAGGCGCCGATCGGCGACTCCCACGTGCTGCGGGCCGCCCTCGCGCGGATCACCGCCGGGGAGCCCCGGCCGCGCGAGCACGACCTCATCCGCTGGCTCGCGTCCGACGAGCTGGAGCAGGTCGACTGGCTGGAACCGGATCGGCCGTTCCTGGACGCCGTACGCCGCGCCTGCCGGGACAGCGCGTCCACTGCTCGCGCGGTGTTCTTCGACCGGGAGGACGCCGGGCAGGTGGCTCGGCGGCTCGCCGCAGGCGGCTGGACGGCCGACGTCCACCGCGAGCGCTTCCACGGCGAGGACGACGACGAGGACCAGCCCTGGGCGGTGGTCACCGACGCGCCGCTGCTGGTGCTGGAGCTACTGGTCGAGGAGTACGACGGCTGGTTGGATGCCGGGGTCTCGACGAGCTCGGCCACCGGCGGGCCGCAGCCGTTGCCCACGGCGCCCAAGCGGCTGAAGCGGCCTCAGTAGGATCGGCTCATGCCCGACACGACGCCCGCCCAGCGCCTCCTGCTCGTCCACGCCCACCCCGACGACGAGTCGATCGGCCAGGGCGCCACGATGGCCAAGTGCCTCGCCGAGGGTCGGGGCGTCACGCTGGTGACCTGCACGGCCGGTGAGATGGGCGAGATCCTCGTGCCCGACCTCGCGCACCTCGCCGCCGACCAGGAGGACAGGCTGGGGGAGCACCGCAAGGGCGAGATCGCCGACGCGCTCGCGGCGCTCGCGAGCCCCGACGGCGCCAGCATCGACCACCGCTGGCTCGGCGGCTTCGGCTGCTACCGCGACTCGGGGATGAAGTGGCACGAGGACGGCTATGCGATCCCGGCCGACACGATCCACGACAACGCGTTCTGGCACGCCGACCTCACCCAGGCCGCCGACCACCTGGTCGCTGTCATCCGCGAGGTGCGCCCGCAGGTGCTCGTCACCTACGACCAGTTCGGCAACTACGGCCACCCCGACCACATCCAGGCCCACCGCGTCGCCATGTACGCGACGCAGTTGGCCGCGGTGCCGACGTACAAGAAGGAGCTCGGCGAGCCGTGGGACATCGCCAAGATCTACTGGTCGGCGATCTCCGAGGGCAGGATGCGTGACGGGCTGCGTCGGCTGCGCGATGCCGGTGAGACCATCGACTTCTTCGGCGGCGACCCCGACGGCCCGCTGCCGATGACCACTCCGGACGCCGACATCGCGTGCGAGGTCGACGCGACCGCGTACGCCGAGCAGAAGATCGCCGCGCTGCGCGCCTATCCGACCCAGATCAGCGTCGACGGCCCGTTCTTCGCCTTGTCGAACAACATCGGCAGCGAGGCGTGGGGCTACGAGTCGTTCCGGATCGCGAAGGGCGCGCTCGGGCCGGTCGACGAGCACGGTCGCGAGACCGACCTCTTCGCGGGCCTCTGACGTCGGCCGCGACGGAGCCGACAAGGCCGACGGGGCCGACGGGGCCGGCCGATGCGGGCGGTAGGACGAGCGGGTGTGGCCCTCGCGCTCCTCATCGGCGGTGGCGCGGTCGGCCTGGCGGCAGTCGCGTTGCACGGGCTGTGGTGGGGCCTGCTGCTCGCCACGCTCGCCTCGCTCGCGGTGGTGTGGGCGCTGCCACCGCGCTGGTGGACGCTGCCGCCCTACGCAGCGGGCTGGTGGGTGCCCCTGCTGGTGGCGTGGCAGGGACGGCGGGAGGGCGACTATGCGCTGGAGGGCAGCGCCCACGGCTATGCGCTGATCGTGCTGGCGACCGTCGTGCTGGTCGGGTCGGTGTTCGTCACGGTGCTGAGGGCTCCGGCACGAGGTAGCGGACCCGGTGATGGACGGTGAAGCCGAGGCCGTCGTAGAGCGCCCGCGCCGGCGCGTTCTCGTCCTCGACGTGCAGCCACACCGTCCGGGCACCGCACTCGGCGCCCCACTCGACCAGTGCGCCGAGGAGCGCCGTGGCCAGACCGCGGCGGCGCTGCTCGGGTTCGACGGCGAGGCCGTGGATCGCCAGCCAGTCGCCGTCCAACACCGCAGACGCGCGTCCCCCCGGCACCTCCGCCACCGGTCGTGGGTCTGAGGCTGAGTCCTGACTCAGCCTCAGACCCACGACCTCGGTCGGAGGGAGGCGGCGGTGCAGTTGGGCCAGGGGTGCGGCGAGGAACAGCGCGTCCCCACTGCCGAAGGGCTGCCACGCGGCGGCCGCGAACTCCCGTTCGACGTCGGAGCCCCGCTCCACCTGCGCCATCGGCTGCCGCCCCCGCTCGCGATAGAACGCCACCAGCGCGCTCGCCGCTGCTGGGACCGGCCTGCCCGGCGAGCCCATCGCCAGGCAGGAGTTGGCCCGCTTGATCAGTCGGCCGTCCGTCTCCGGGGCGCATCGCAGCACCCACTCGCCGAGCGCCACGGTCTCCATCCCGGGCCACAGCGACAGCGTGTGCTCCTCGGCTGCCCGGGCCGAGACGCGCGTCAGGTGGGAGGGTCGGGGCGGGACGGGCTTGCCCGAGACGACGTCGGCCAGTGCGATCACAACCGGAGCGCCGTCGCCCGGGGAGCCCGGGGAGCCCGGGGAGTCGGCGGAGTCGGGCACGAGCGTCATCACTCCGTCGCCCCATGCCGTACACGTGCCGAGGAGGTCGGTGAAGGCGGGGCCGCCGGTGGGGCCGGTCTCGCCTCGGAGGAGGCGCCGGACGACCACACGACGTCCCACCACATGTGGACCTAGCAAGTGCTCGGGCACGCGGTGATACTAGGCTGTCCTGCGACTGCCCTCGACTGCTCCGTAGGAGGATCCGGATGACCTACGTCATCTCCCAGCCCTGTGTCGACGTGAAGGACCGGGCCTGCGTCGACGAGTGCCCCGTCGACTGCATCTACGAGGGCAAGCGGATGCTCTACATCCACCCCGACGAGTGTGTCGACTGCGGTGCGTGCGAGCCGGTCTGCCCCGTCGAGGCGATCTTCTACGAGGACGACGTGCCGGAGCAGTGGAAGGACTACTACGACGCGAACGTGAAGTTCTTCGACGACCTCGGCTCCCCGGGTGGCGCCGCCAAGATGGGTGAGATCGACAAGGACGCCGAGTTCGTCGCCGCTCTTCCGCCGCAGAACCAGGACCACTGAGATCCCTGTCTCGACCCAGCTCCCCGACTTCCCCTGGGACAAGCTGACGTCCTACGCGGCCACGGCCCGTCAGCACCCCGGCGGCATCATCGACCTCTCGGTCGGCACGCCCGTCGACCCCACGCCGCAGGTCGTCCAGGACGCGCTGCGCAAGGCCGCCGACTCCCCGGGCTACCCGACCACGATCGGTACGCCGGAGGTCCGGCAGGCGGCGATCGACTGGCTGGCCCGCAACCACGGCGTCACCGGGCTCGGCCTCGACGCGGTCCTGCCGGTGATCGGGTCCAAGGAGCTGATCGCCTCGCTGCCGCTGCACCTCGGGGTCGGGCCCGGTGACCTGGTCGTCTACCCGGAGCTGGCCTACCCGACCTATGAGGTCAGCGCCGCCCTCGTCGGCGCGCGGGTGCTTGCGGCCGACTCGCTGACGGCGATCGGCCCGGAGACGCCGAGGATCCTGTGGATCAACTCGCCGAGCAACCCCAGCGGCAAGGTGCTTCCGCGCGAGCACCTGCGCAAGGTCGTTGCCTGGTGCCGCGACCGTGGCACGCTGCTGGTCTCCGACGAGTGCTACATCGAGTGCGCCTGGGAGGGTGAGCCGCCGCTGTCGGTGCTGCACCCGAGCGTCACCGACGGCGACCACACCGGCATCCTGGCCGTGCACTCGCTCTCCAAGCGCTCCAACCTCGCCGGCTACCGGTGCGCGTTCGCGGCCGGCGACCCGGCCGTGATCGGGGAGCTGCTCGCCGTGCGCAAGAACCTCGGCCTGCAGATGCCGGGGCCGCAGCAGGTCGCGATGGTCGCCGCGCTCAACGACGACCAGCATGCCAAGGAGCAGCACGCCCGCTACGCCGCACGTCGGGCGAAGCTGCGTGAGGCGCTCCTGGCCGCCGGCTTCACGATCGACCACTCCGAGGCTTCGCTCTACCTGTGGGCCAGCCGGGGCGAGGGCTGCTGGGAGACGGTCGCCTGGCTCGCCGAGCGTGGCATCCTCGCGGCTCCCGGCGCGTTCTACGGTGCTGCCGGCCGACAGCACGTGCGGGTCGCCTTCACGGCCACCGACGAGCGGGTCGACGCCGCAGTCAAGCGCCTGACCACCAGCTGAGGAGACACCCGCCACAGCGCGGTGCGGCGCAAGGTTCCGGTCAGGTCCGGCTGGTTAAGGTCTGACCTGTGACGAGCGCGAGGAGGGCCGGGCTGCGCCGCCGCTGGTGGCTGCTGCTGCCCCTGCTCCTCCTCGTGGCGATCCTGATCAGCCCCCATGTCGGCCGCGCCGAGCCGCTGGGCAACTACCGCCCGCTGCTGCCGGCCGACGCGCTCAAGAGCGGCTGCTATCCGCTGCCGACCGGGATGACGATCGACTTCCCCTACCAGGTCCGCCGCGACGGGGACGTCCAGGGACCGACCGGTCCGCAGCGCCGCCTCGTCCTGCAGTACGACGAGATCGACGCGGCCACCGCCCGGGCCCGGATCACCGCCGCTCTCGAACGTGCCGGCCTGCCTGCTTCGCGGGCCGTGGTCACCGCCTACCCGCGGATCCCGGCCGATTCGCTGGTGCGCGGCCAGATCGTGCTGACCCTGCCGGTGGTCGCCGAGCAGACCGACGTACCGGATCCCGCGCAGTGCGCCAACCCGTTCTCCACCAAGCGCTTCCCGCCCGACTGGCCGCCCTCGACGCACTATGCCTAGCCCGCTGCTGCGGCTGCGCGACCGCTTCGCCTCGCGCCTGGACGTCGTGCTCGGTGTGGTGCTTGTGGCCGCCCTGATCCTCAAGGTAACGCTCTACGGGCAGGTGTGGCGCACGCCGTTCGGAGGTGACGAGGTCGCCTACACCGACACCGGGAAGGCGCTCTCGAACCTGCTGCGCGACCTGGCGTCGTTGCACGCGCCCGACGGCGCCGAGCTGGGCCGCGACGTCATCGGCAGTGGCTGGTTCATGCCCGGCATGGGCATCCTCCTGACGCCGCTCTATCTCGTCGACCCGCATGCTGGGCCAGCCGCCGCCCGCGGCTGGCTCGGGCTCATCGCGTTCGTGGTGTTCGTGCTCGCGACCCTCGACGTACGCCGGGTCCTCGGGCGCTGGTGGGCGATCGGCTTCGCCGTCGTACCGGGGATGGTGCCGATGTGGGTGCTGTTCAGCTACACCGCGTACGGCGACCTCCTCGCCGGCCTCGTCGCGACCCTGCTGATCACCCGCATGGTGGCGGTCCTGCGAGCGGCCGGGACCGGGACGCCGCCGAGTGTCGGGGACGGCGCGCTCGTCGGGTTCCTGGCGATCGCGACGGTCTACCTGCGCTCCTCGTCCACGCCGCTGGTCTTCGGCATCGGCGTGATCGGGCTGTTGGCGCTGGTGTGGACCGGCCGGCGCGCGCTCGCCCCCCTGCTGGTGGCGGGGGCGCTGTTCCTGGCGTTGCTGGCCCCGTGGTCGGTGGCGGCCTCCCTGAACTTCCACGCCCGCGTCCTGACCACGACGTCGGTGCCGATGGCGATGGCGAACACGTTCGGCGACCGCACCCAGGTCTGCTACGGCATGTGCGACCCGGGCTCCACGATCTGGTTCTCCCCGGTGCGCTACGCCCGCGAGGTCGCACGCGCCACCGGTGCCAGCGAGGTCACCGTGCTGGGCCAGATGTCGGCCTACGCCCGCCAGCACGTGACGGCGCACTCCTACGCCCGCGACGTCATCACCGACTGGCACCACTACATCGACGACCCGACCGCGTTCCTGTTCAAGCTGCGTCCGCCCGGTGACGCCGTCGGGGACGAGGAGCAGGTCATCAGGTGGTGGACCGAGGTGCCGTTCCGGGCGATGGTGGCGCTCGCCGCCGGCGGCCTCCTGCTGGTGACCCGGCGCTCGCGTCGCGACCAACTGCTCAGCGTGCTGGTCAAGGTCGGCCTGTTGGGGCTGCTGCTGCAGCCGTTCGTGCATCTGGCCGGCTCGCGTTACTGGACCACGGCGGCACCGCTGGCCGGCCTGGCCGCGATGCTGCTGGTCAGGGTCCTGCTCGGCGTGATGCAACGCTGGCGCGGGCGCCGCGAGGAGCCCGACGGCGGCCCGCCCGCGGGCATCCTCACGCTCGCCCAGGCGGCCTTGGCTGCGATAGCGGTGGTGGCGGTCGTGACGATCAACGTGCTGGCCGCCTGATCCCAGACCCTGGTGGCGCTGACGGGGCTCAGGCGAGCGTGACCTGCACCTGCCCGGCGGTGCTCCCCGGACGCTGATGCCAGTCGCCGTCCTTGCCGGTGGACCACGTCCAGCCGGCGAAGGAGACCTGGTGGACGCCGAGACGCTGCGCCTCCGCCACGACGTACTGGGCCACCGCCCAGCCCGGCGTTCGGCCGTTGACGGCGATCGTGACGGCGCTGCCGCGCACCACCGGTGTCTGGACGAGCGGGTCGAACAGAGCGCCGACCTCCTTGCGCAGCGCGGCGGGGTGCCCGGCGCCGGCCTCGGGGTCGTCGAAGCGGCAGGAGAAGGCGTGCGGGGAGTAGCCCGTCAGGGCCGAGGCGAGCGCCCGGGCGTCCGGCTCGTGCTTGGCGTACGCCGCCGGGTAGGCCGAGTGCTGGACCTTCTGCGCGGCAACGGTGATCGCGAGACCCTGGTAGCCGGGGATCTTCACCAGCGCGTCGTAGAACGCGTTCGCGGCATGGACCGGGTCCAGCACCTGCGAGCGGGTGCCCCAGCCCTGGCTCGGGCGCTGCTGGAACAACCCGAGGGAGTCGCGGTCACCGCCTTGGAGGTTGTAGAGCTTGGACTCCTGCATCGCGGTCGCGAGCGCGATCGTGGCCGCCCGGGCGGGCAGACCACGGCGCACCGCGAGGGCCGCGATGAGGGCGGCGTTCTCCGCCTGCTCGGGGTCGAGCGTCGCGTCATGGCCATCGACGCTCGCGGTGCAGTCCTCGGGCTGGGGGATCAGCGAGTGCAGCTTCGTGGTCACCGCACGCAGGCCGGCGGTCCCCACCGCCGCGAGGACCGCCAGCACCGCCAGGGTGATGAGGAGTCTGCGCCCGGGCCGGTGCACCGCCGGCCCGTCAGTTCGCGTGCAGGGCGGCGTTGAGGGCGATGCCCTCGCCCTTCCACGCCACCGCCTCGACGGTGCCGGTGACCGAGTTGCGCCGGAAGAGGACGTTGCTGGCCCCCGACAGCTCGCTGGCCTTGAGCACCTTGCCGTTCTCGCCCGGCAGGGTCACCTTGGTGCCGAACGTGATGTAGACGCCGGCTTCGACCACGCAGTCATCGCCCAGCGAGATGCCGATACCGGAGTTGGCACCGAGCAGGCAGCGCTCGCCGACCGAGATGACCTGCTTGCCGCCACCGGACAGCGTGCCCATGATCGAGGCGCCGCCACCGACGTCCGAGCCGTCCCCGACCACGACACCGCCGGAGATGCGGCCCTCGACCATCGAGGCGCCGAGGGTGCCGGCGTTGAAGTTCACGAAGCCCTCGTGCATGACGGTCGTGCCCTCCGCCAGGTGCGCGCCGAGACGCACCCGGTCCGCGTCGGCGATCCGGACCCCGGACGGGACGACGTAGTCGACCATCCTCGGGAACTTGTCCACGCCGTACACGGTGACGTGCTGGCCGGCTGCCTTGAGCCGCGCCCGGGTCAGCTCGAACCCGTCCACGGCGCACGGGCCCGCGCTGGTCCACACCACGTTGGTCAGGAGGCCGAAGATGCCGTCCAGGCTCTGGCCGTGCGGCTTCACCAGCCGGTGGGAGAGCAGGTGCAGGCGCAGCCACACGTCCTGGGTGGTCTGGGGGGCGGCGTCCAGATCGATCTCGACGAGCTCGACCTTCGTGGTCACCGACCGCAGCTCGTCCTTGCCCTCGAGGTCCGTGAGCTCCGCCGCGGGGGTCGCGTCGGGGCCCTTCTGGCCGAGCGACGGGCTCGGGAACCACACGTCGAGGACGGTGCGGTCGTCGTCGGCGTACGTCGTCAGGCCGAAGCCCCATGCGGTGCGAGTCACGGTCCGCAAGCCTACCGGGGCCGGCTGAACGTGCCCGGAGGCCGTTCAGCCACCGAGGCGCTCGCGCAGCAGATCGGCGTGCCCGTTGTGGCGGGCGTACTCCTCGATCAGGTGCACCAGCACCTCGCGCACGGTCAGGTCCTGCCCGTGGCGGTCGCGGCGCACGCCGCCGAGGTCGGCGTCGGTGAGCTGGTCGAGGCAGGCGTCGGCGTACGCCGTCTGCTCGTCCCAGCGCGCGAACGCCTCGGCCACCGACTCAGGCGTCGGGGCGATCGAGTGGAAGCCGCCGGTCGGGTCGTCGGCGTCCAGGCGCGTCTCCTCGAGGTGGCCGTCGATCACCATCCGGAACCAGTAGTGCTCCACGCGGGCGAGGTGCCGCACCAGCCCGAGCAGACTGAGATCGCTGGGCGGCACGCTGGGGGCGGCGAGCTGCTCGGGGCGCAGGCCGTCGCATTTCGCCTCCAGGACCCGGCGGTGGCCGTCGAGATAACCGCGGTACGTCGCAAGCTCACCGGCCGGATGCGGCTCGAACCCGCCGGTGAGCGTCACTGGCCGGTCCGTCCGTCGATGCACTCGCGCAGCAGGTCGGCGTGCCCGCAGTGGCGGGCGTACTCCTCGATCATATGCACCAGCAGGTCGCGCGCCGAGGCGGTGTCCCCGCCCGAGTTGTAGGTGATCTGGGCGTCCATGTCGGCGTCGGTCCGGGTGTCGAGCCAGGCGTCGGCCGCCGCCACCTGCTCCCGCCAAGTCGCGAAAGCCTCGTCCACGCACTCCTGGGTCCCGACGGCGCCGTTGAACTCCACGTCCGGGTCGTCGGGGGAGGTGAACGGGCGCGGCTCCTCCAGCCGGCCCTGGAAGCCACGCTGGAACCAGCTGTGCTCGACGTACGCCATGTGCCGGACGAGGCCCAACAGGCTCATCGTGCTCGGCGCGACCGACCGTGCGGCGAGCTGCTCGGGGGTCAGATCGCGGCACTTCAGCTCGAGGGTGAGCCGGTAGTTGGTCAGGTAGTCGCGGTAGGTGGCCAGCTCACCGACCGCCCCGCCGTCCTTGCGTGGGTCCGCCTCGGGCGGCAGGAACATGCCGTTGTATGCCATGGCTCCAGCAAACCGACTCGTCGCCGTCGCGTCCAGCCGGTTATCCTTGCGGCACAGGCGTCTGAGCCGTCATCAGCGGCGAGCCCCGGGAAGAACAGACCTCGCTGACCCGAGGTCCCAGTAGAGCCCGGCGGGTTGGCCCGTCACAGCCGACAAATGAGTGGCATCACCACGGAGCTCGACGGCCGTGGAGGCGCAATCGGGGTGGTACCGCGGCCGCAAGGTCGTCCTCGTTGTTTCGACAGGCTCCACCACCGAGACGACCGCAGGAGATGCCGATGACCTATCCGAAGGTCACCACCGACCCCGCCAACGGCGTACCCGCCTCGCCGCGCTTCCCCGAGCTCGAGAAGCGGGTGCTGGCCTACTGGGCCGAGGACGGCACGTTCCAGGCGAGCATCGACGCGCGCGACGCGGGTCAGAACGGCAGCAACGAGTTCGTCTTCTACGACGGGCCGCCGTTCGCCAACGGCCTGCCGCACTACGGGCACCTGCTCACCGGGTATGTGAAGGACATCGTCCCGCGCTACCAGACCATGCGTGGCAGGCGCGTCGAGCGTCGCTTCGGCTGGGACACCCACGGCCTGCCCGCCGAGCTCGAGGCGATGCGCCAGCTCGGCATCAAGACCACCGACGAGATCCATGACATGGGCATCGACGTGTTCAACGCCGCCTGCCGCGAGTCGGTGATGAAGTACGCCGGGGAGTGGCGCGACTACGTCACCCGCCAGGCCCGGTGGGTCGACTTCGACAACGACTACAAGACGCTGAACCCCGACTACATGGAGTCGGTGATCTGGGCGTTCAAGGCCCTCTTCGACAAGGGCCTGATCTACGAGGGCTTCCGCGTCCTGCCCTACTGCTGGAACGACGAGACCCCGCTGTCGAACCACGAGCTGCGGATGGACGACGACGTCTACCAGCAGCGCCAGGACCCCGCCGTGACGGTCGGGTACGACGTCACCGGCGAGGGGCCGTTCCAGGGCGCGAAGCTGCTGATCTGGACCACGACCCCCTGGACGCTGCCCAGCAACCTCGCCGTCATGGTGGGCTCCGAGATCGACTACGTCGTGGTCGAGGCCCCGTCGGCGGACGAGCCTGTGGCGACCCGTTACATCCTCGCCGAGGCGCGGGTGCCGGCGTACAAGCGCGAGCTGTTCCCCGACGCCGACGAGCCGACAGTCCTGTGGCGCGGCAAGGGCGCGGACCTGCTCGGCCTGACCTACACCCCGCCGTTCTCCTACTACCTCGGACGCGAGAACGCCTTCCGGGTCGTGGCGGCCGACGACGCTGTCACCACCACCGACGGCACCGGGCTGGTCCACACCGCCGGCGCGTTCGGCGAGGTCGACAAGGAGGTGACCGACCGTGAGGGCATCGAGGCGGTCATGCCGGTCGGCAAGGACGGGCGGTTCACGGCCCCCGTCACCGAGTACGCCGGCATGCAGGTGTTCGACGCGAACAAGCCGATCATCGCCGACCTCAAGAACCGCCGTGGCCCTGTCACCCCCGGCACCGTGCTGCTGCGTCAGGAGTCCTATGAGCACTCCTATCCGCACTGCTGGCGCTGCCGGCAGCCGCTGATCTACAAGGGCGTGAGCAGTTGGTTCGTCGAGGTCACCGCGTTCAAGCAGCGGATGCTGGAGCTCAACGAGCAGATCCGCTGGGTGCCCGAGCACATCAAGCACGGCCAGTTCGGCAAGTGGCTGGAGAACGCGCGCGACTGGTCGATCACCCGCAACCGCTTCTGGGGAAGCCCGGTGCCGGTGTGGAAGAGCGACGACCCCGCCTACCCGCGCATCGACGTCTACGGCTCGTTCGAGGAGATCGAGCGCGACTTCGGGACGCTGCCGCGCAACGCCGAGGGGGTGCGCGACCTGCACCGCCCGTGGGTGGACGAGCTGACCCGCCCCAACCCCGACGACCCGCGTCCTGAGGGCGAGAGGTCCACGATGCGCCGCGTGGACGACGTCCTGGACGTGTGGTTCGACTCGGGGTCGATGAGCTTCGCCCAGAACCACGTCCCGTTCGAGAACGAGGAGTGGTTCGCCCACCACTTCCCGGGCGACTTCATCGTGGAGTACATCGGCCAGACCCGCGGCTGGTTCTACACCCTCCACATCCTGGCGACCGCTCTCTTCGACCGGCCCGCTTTCGCCTCCTGCATCAGCCACGGCATCGTGCTGGGCTCGGACGGCAACAAGATGAGCAAGAGCCTGCGCAACTACCCCGACGTCTCCGAGGTCTTCGACCGTGACGGCGCGGACGCGATGCGCTGGTTCCTGATGTCGAGCCCGATCCTGCGCGGCGGCAACCTCGTCGTCACCGAGCAGGGCATCCGCGACTCGGTGCGTCAGGTGATGATCCCGCTGTGGAACAGCTGGTACTTCTTCCAGCTCTACGCCAACGCCGCCGGCATCGAGGGCACCCGTCGCACCGACTCGGCCGACCCGCTCGACCGCTACGTTCTGGCCAAGCTGAACGACTACGTCGCCGAGATGACCGAGGCGATGGACCTCTACTACGTCGCCGAGGCGTGCGAGGCCACGCAGCGCTTCCTCGACGTGCTCACCAACTGGTACATCCGGCGCAGCCGTGAGCGCTTCTGGAACGAGGACCAGGACGCCTTCGACACCCTCTTCACGGTGCTCGAGACCGTGACCCGCGTCGTGGCGCCGCTGCTGCCGCTGACCACCGAGGAGATCTGGCGCGGCCTGACCGGCGGCCGCTCGGTGCACCTGGCCGACTGGCCCTCGGCCGCGGAGTTCCCGGCCGACGCTGATCTCGTCGCGGCGATGGACGCGGTGCGCGAGGTCTGCTCGGCGACCTCGGCGCTCCGGAAGGCGCGCAAGCTGCGCAACCGGCTCCCGCTCGGCTCGCTCGCGGTGGTCGGCCTCGACCTGGGCGGCTTCGAGTCGCTCGTCGCCGACGAGGTCAACGTCAAGGCCGTGCGCCTGGTCGCGGCCGACTCCGACGAAGCGGCGGCGTACGGCGTGGAGCAGCGGCTGACCGTCAACGCGCGCGCGGCCGGCCCACGGCTCGGCAAGGACGTCCAGCTGGCGATCAAGGGCTCGAAGTCGGGCGACTGGTCGGTGGCGCCGGACGGCACCGTCACGGCCGGTGGGCTGGCGCTGGTCGAGGGCGAGTACATCCTCGAGACGGTGGCGGGCACGGCGGACGACTCGAGCGCTGTCGGGATGCTCCCCGGCGGAGGCTTCGTGGTCCTCGACACCCGCGTCACGCCCGAGCTCGCGGTCGAGGGCCTCGCCCGCGACCTGGTGCGCGCCGTGCAGCAGGCCCGCAAGGACGCCGGCTTCCACGTCGAGGACCGCATCGAGCTGGCGATCACCGGCTCGGAGGCCGTCCGGACGGCGGCAGCCACGCACCAGGAGCTCATCGCGAAGGAGACGCTCGCGACGACGTACAGCATCGTGGACGCACTCGAGGCGGGCACCGACGTGGTGGTCGGCGATGGCGAGAAGGCCGCCGTCGCGGTGCGGCTGGCCTGAGGCGCTGGGACGCGTGGGACAGACTGGCCCCATGGGCCTGGACCTGGGAGCGGACGTCGTCGAGGTGACCCGTCAGCTCATCGACATCGAGTCAGTGAGCCGCAACGAGCGGGCGATCGCCGACGCGGTCGAGGAGGCGCTGCGCGCTTGCACCCACCTGAGCGTGGAGCGGATCGGCAACAACCTCATTGCCCGCACCGACCTCGGTCGGCCCGAGCGGGTGGTCATCGCCGGCCACCTGGACACGGTCCCGGTCAACGACAACCTGCCCGCCCGGCTCGAGCCTGGCCCCGACGGCGACCTGTTGTGGGGCCTGGGCAGCTGCGACATGAAGGGTGGCGACGCGGTCATCCTCCGCCTCGCCGCCACCGTCGCCGAGCCGGTCCGCGACGTCACGTTCCTGCTCTACGACTGCGAGGAGATCGAGGCCTCGGCCAACGGTCTCAACCGGCTCTCCCAGACGCGCCCTGAGCTGCTGCGCGCCGACTTCGCCATCCTGATGGAGCCCAGTGACGCCGGCGTGGAGGCCGGTTGTCAGGGCACGATGCGGGTGCGCGTCAGCACCCGCGGCGAGCGCGCTCACAGCGCCCGCGCGTGGGCGGGCGTCAACGCCATCCACGGCGCGGCCCCGCTCCTGGCCAAGCTCGCCGCGCATGAGCCGCGCCAGCCGGTCATCGACGGCCTGCGCTACCACGAGGGTCTCAACGCCGTCTTCATCGAGGGCGGCGTCGCCGGCAACGTCATCCCCGACGCCTGCACGGTGACGGTCAACTACCGCTTCGCCCCCGACCGGTCGGAGGCGGAGGCGGAGGCGTTCCTGCGCGAGTTCTTCGCCGGGTACGACGTCGAGGTGACCGACAGCGCACCCGGCGCACTGCCCGGGCTCGGGCTGCCCGCCGCCAAGGCGTTCATCGAGGCCGTCGGCGCGCAGCCGCGACCGAAGTTCGGCTGGACCGACGTGGCCCGGTTCAGCGCCCTCGGCGTGCCTGCGGTGAACTTCGGCCCCGGAGACCCGATGCTGGCCCACAAGCAGGACGAGCACGTCCCGGTCGATCAGCTGCGAGCGTGCGAGCGGGTCCTGCGGGACTGGCTCAGTGATGCGCCGACGGCCGAATCGGTCGAGCACCCGATCGAGGAGGAGAGCCGATGACGCGACGTACCAGCCCCGGCCCGCGCCCCAGCCACGGACGCCCTGAGGGCAGCACCAGCGACCAGCGCCTGCTCGACAGCCGCGACGACTCCGCCTGGGTCCACACCGACCCGTGGCGGGTGCTGAAGATCCAGGCGGAGTTCGTCGAGGGCTTCAACGACCTCGCCCAGCTCGGCCCGGCGATCTCGGTGTTCGGCTCCGCCCGGATCCCACCGGAGCACCCCGGGTACCAGATGGGTGTCAAGGTCGGCGCCGCCCTGGTGCACGCCGGGTTCACCGTCATTACCGGCGGCGGTCCCGGCGCCATGGAGGCGGCGAACAAGGGCGCCCTCGAAGCGGGCGGTGAGTCGATCGGGCTCGGCATCGAGCTGCCCTTCGAGGCCAAGCTCAACGACTACGTGACCTTCGGGCTCAACTTCCGCTACTTCTTCGTCCGCAAGACGATGTTCGTCAAGTACTCCCAGGGCTACGTCGTCCTCCCCGGCGGCGTCGGGACGCTCGACGAGCTGTTCGAGGCGATGACGCTGGCGCAGACGAAGAAGGTCACCCAGTTCCCGATCGTCCTCATGGGCGTCGACTACTGGACCGGCCTCCTGGACTGGATGAAGGGCTCGATGCTCGACGACGGCCGGATCAAGGAGACGGACCTCGACATGCTGACCCTCACCGACGACGTCGACGAGGCCGTGGACCTGATGGTGAAGGCGAGGGACGCACGATGATGTGGCTGTTCGCGGTGCTGCTGGTGCTGGCCATGGGCGCGGTCGCCATGGTCGCCGCCGGCCGCGGGACCCCTCTCCAGGAGGAGTACGACGACCGCCCCGACGCGTTCGTCGGGGCCGACCGCGCGCTCGGCGCCGGCGACCTGCGCGCGGTGCGGTTCTCGTTGGCCGTGCGGGGCTACCGGATGTCGGAGGTGGACACGCTGCTGGCGCGGCTGGCCGCCCAGCTGGAGGCGGCCGCGGGTGAGGAGCCCGCGGCCATAGCGCCCCCGGCCATCGGGCACCCGGAGATCGAGCCCTCGGAGATCGAGCCCTCGGAGATCGAGCCCTCGGAGATCGAGCCCTCGGAGATCGAGCCTGTCGAGATCCAGGCATCGGAGATCGAGCCTGTCGAGATCCAGCGTCCCGCGGCCGAGGAGGATCGGCGCGCGTGATGGCCGTCGTCGTCTACGTCCTCACCGGCCTCGCGGCCCTCATCGTGGTCCTCACCCGCCTGCGCTGGCGCCAGGAGCGGGTCGCCGGCCGCGCGAGTGTGACTCCGCGGGTGGCGTTCTGGCACTCCCTGTGCGGCGCGGTCGCCCTGGTGCTCTGGGGCACCTTCTTGATCGCGCCGTCGAGCTCGGCCCTGGGCGGGGCAGCGATGGGCATCTTCGGTCTGGGCTTCTGGTGGCTGGTGGTGATCCTCGGCCTGCTGATGCTGATGCGTTGGCTTCCCAGCCGTGGTCGCCACGCCGGCGAGACCGGCAAGGACTCCTGGTCCGAAGGCCCACTGCTGTCGCTGCTGGCACACGGCGGCATGGTCGTGATCGCGCTTGTGATGACCTGGGCCTACCTGACCGAGAGGGTGTGAGCAGATGACCCGACCACCCCGCACAGCCGCACTGGCCGGTCTTGCCGGTCTCGTGCTCGCCGCGACGGTCGCCGCCGAGCCTGCGGCGTACTCCTCCGGCAACGTGCACGCCGGCGCGGCGGCGCGCCCTGCGACACGTGCGGCGACCCGCCCGGCGGTGATCGGCACCGAGGTGATCGGGCACTCGGTGCGGCACCGGCCGATCGTGGCCTACCACCTGGGCGACCAGGGGCCGGGGATCCCCACGGTGCTGATCGTCAGCACGATGCACGGCAACGAGCGCCAGATCCAGCAGATCCCCGAGGCGTTGCGCGATGGCGGCGTGGTGCACGGCGTCGACCTGTGGGTGATCCCGGTACTCAACCCCGACGGTCTGCGGGCGAACACCCGGCAGAACGCGCACGGTGTCGACCTCAACCGCAACTTCCCGACCCGCTGGGTGCACACGACCGGTCATTACGCGTCGGGTCCGAGGCCGGCCAGCGAGCCCGAGACACGCGCCATGATGCGGTTCCTGCTCACGATCCGCCCGGACCGGATGATCAGCTTCCACCAGCCCCTGCACGGCGTCGACGTCGACCCGCGGCGGCCGTCGTTCTCGCGCAAGGTCGCTCGCGCGCTGCACCTGCCCGTGTCGCATGTGCGCTGTGGCGGCGTCTGCGGCGGCACCATGACGCAGTGGTTCGAGGCGCACCTGCCCGGCAGCGCCGTCACGGTGGAGTACGGCGCCCGGCCCTCGGCGTACACGCTGCGCACGCAGGCACCCAGGGCGCTCCTGCGTCTCTTCGGTGCCCACCGCTGAGTGTCGCGCACGTCATAGGGGATAATGGTGCGCGCACACCGACGCGCAACAGGCAAGAACGGAAGAGGTGCCACGCATGGCGGCGATGAAGCCGCGGACCGGCGACGGTCCGCTGGAGGTCACCAAGGAAGGTCGCGGCATCGTCATGCGCGTTCCTCTCGAGGGCGGTGGTCGGCTTGTCGTCGAGCTCAACGCCGAAGAGGCGGGCGCCCTCGGTGACGCGCTCAAGGACGTCGTCGGCTGATCGTGGCCGGCCCCGCGCTCCCGCCCCAGGTCGCACCACCCCGATTCGCGCTCGCCGCCGCCGGCCCCGAGGCGCTGGACGCGGATGTCGTCGCGCTGCCGGTGGCCCTGCCGATGGACGGTGAGGACGGTGCGCTGGTCCTCGGGCCGGGTGCCGTCGAGCTGGACGAGCGTTTCGACCTGCTCGGCATCCTGGAGCGCGAGGGTGTCACCGGCAGGGCAGGCGAGGTGCTCTCCGTGCCGCTGCCGCCGGCCCACGGGCGACTCGGCCGCATCCTCCTGATCGGCGTCGGCGCCCAACGCCGCGACGACTTCCGCCGCGCCGGCGCAGCCCTGGCCCGTGCGGTGCGCGACGTGGAGACCGTCGCTACGTCGATCCCGGCGCTTGCGCCCGAGGAGGCTCTCGAGCCGTTCGTCGTCGGCGCGATCCTCGGGTCGTTCCACTTCACCTGGCGCTCCACCGGGCCGCAGTGGCACCCGGCGAGCCTGATCACGCTGGCCGACCTCTCCGCCGAGGAGTACGCCGCCGCCCTCGCGCGCGCCGAGGTCCTCGGACACGCCGGCTGGCGCTCCCGGTTCCTGGCGACCGTGCCCTCGAACCTGAAGAACCCCCCGTGGCTGGCCGAACAGGCGCTCGCCGTGGCGCGCGAGGCCGGGCTGCAGGCCCGGGTATGGGACGAGGAGCAGCTGGCCGCCGAGGGCTTCGGCGGCATCCTGGCCGTCGGGCAGGCCTCGGCCACGCCGCCCCGGCTGATCCGGCTCGACTACGCCCCGCCGAAGGCGGGACGGCGTACTCCCACCGTGGTGCTCGTCGGCAAGGGCATCACCTTCGACACCGGCGGGCTCTCGATCAAGCCGGCCGAGGGCATGACCACCATGAAGCGCGACATGACCGGTGGCGCCGTCGTCATCGCCACCATGGCCGCGCTGGCCGCGGTCGGCTGCCCGGTGCGGGTCGTCGGGCTGATCGCGGCCGCGGAGAACGCCATCTCCGGGAACGCGCTGCGCCCGGGCGACGTGATCCGCCACTACGGCGGCCGCACCAGCGAGGTCACCAACACCGACGCCGAGGGCCGGCTCGTCATGGCCGACGCGATGGCCTACGCGGTGGCGCAGATCAAGCCCGACGTCCTCGTCGACGTCGCCACCCTGACCGGGGCGATGAAGGTGGCGCTCGGGCAGCACGTGGGCGGGTACTTCGCCAACCACGACACCCTCGCCGCGCTCCTGGAGGAGGCCGCGGAGATCTCGGGGGAGCCGGTGTGGCGGATGCCGCTCTTCGCGGGCTACGAGGACAAGATCGCCTCCACCGTCGCGGACGCCGACAACGCCGGCGGTGGACCGGGTGCGATCACCGCCGCGCTGTTCCTGCAGCACTTCGCCGGCGACGTACCGTGGGCGCACTTCGACATCGCCTCGATCGGCGACGCTCCCGAGGAGCGCTACGAGTGGACCACCGGTCCGACCGGCTTCGGCGCGCGGCTGTTGCTCACCTGGCTGGGTCAGGACGAGCCGCTCGCCGGCCTGCGCCGTTGACCTGCGCGTTTGATCTGCACCGATGGCACGACCGGACCGAGAGGTGGAAGCGATGACGACCGCAGAGGCGACTCCTGACCAGAGGACAACGCGCGCCACCGCGCATCGCCATCCCGGCGTCCAGCGGTACCTCGAGAAGCGGGCCCAGGACTGGCAGGCGCGCGTCGCTGACGCCATCACCGCCTTCGCCGGGTCGATGCCGTTCGTCTACCTGCATGCAGTGTTGTTCGCGCTGTGGATGCTGTTCATCGAGCGCAGCCCCTGGCCGACGCTGACGTTGGTCGTCTCGCTGGAGGCGATCTTCCTGTCGACGTTCGTCATGATCGGCCAGAACCGTCAGGCCGACGTCCAGCGCGCCAAGGCCGACCACGACTTCGTGGAGCAGGAGCTGGAGCTCAAGACCAACACCGAGCTCACCCGGCAGATCCATCTGCTCACCACCGAACTGCACCGCCGCCTCCTGGACGACAACGCAGCGAACGGAGCGGGCGACCTGGGCGATGCCCAGGCCTGAGCGGGTCCGGCAGCTCACCGGCGCGGGTGACAGCTGCAAACTGTCACGGTGACACGTTGCGGCACGCGTGACACGTCCGATCTGTCACCGACGCGGCAAGATGTCACCGTGACAGTTTGGGCGGCGAGCCGCTCGGCGGCCTCAGCCCTCCGGGACCCATTCCTTCTTCGCCACCAGCAGGCCGTCCCCGACGGGCAGCAGCAGCGGGACCAGCTCGTCGTGCTCGGCGACGGCCTTGCCGAGTTCGCGGATCGAGGTCGTCTCCGGGTCGCGCTGGGCGGGGTCGGCGACGCGGTCGTGCCACAGTGCGTTGTCGAAGGCCACGACGCCACCGGGGCGCAGCAGCCGCAGCGCCTCGGTGAGATAGGCGGCGTACTCGGTCTTGTCGCCGTCACAGAAGACGATGTCGTAGTGCCCGTCGGTCAGCCGCGGCAGTACGTCGAGGGCCGCACCGGCGATGGTGCGTGCTCGCTGGGTAGGGATGCCGGCGTCGTTGAAGGTCTGCCGGGCCAACCGCTGGTGCTCGGTCTCGACGTCGACGGTGGTGAGGACGCCGTCGGAGCGCATGCCGCGCAGGAGCCACAGGCCCGAGACGCCGGTACCGGTGCCGATCTCCACGACCGCGCGCGCGTCGAGCACCGAGGCCAGGAACCGGAGCGCGGCGCCGCTGCCGGGGCTGATCGGGGCCACCCCGACCTCCTCGGCACGGGAGCGGGCGGCAGCGAGGATGTCGTCCTCGACGACGAACCTCTCCGCGTGGGTCCAGCTGGCGGCGGTGGGCGGCGGGTACTGACGGGCCATGGGGCAAACCTATCCCGAGCGCCCGGCCGCACCCGGGAACGCACACCGGAACGCACATCGGGAACCAGCGCCGGGAACGCACACCGGGGCAACTTCGTTGGAATGTCACAGGAACTCCTCAGACGCGACGCCTACGGTCAAGGAGTCGGCATCGCGACGAGCAGGGTCCGGAAGACAGGGGAGTGGTCAGATGAGTACGGCGCAGCAGACCGGCGTCCCGACCTGGGACGAGATCGTCGAGCAGCACTCCGACCGCGTCTACCGGCTCGCCTACCGCCTCACCGGCAATCGGCCCGACGCCGAGGACCTCACCCAGGAGGTCTTCGTCCGGGTGTTCCGCTCGCTCGATACCTACACGCCCGGCACGTTCGAGGGCTGGCTGCACCGGATCACCACCAACCTCTTCCTCGATCAGGCACGCCGCAAGCAGCGCATCCGCTTCGACGCGCTCTCCGAGGAGGGCGCCCAGCGCCTGACCAGCGCCGCGCCGACGCCCGACGCCGCCTACACCGACCAGCGCTTCGACGACGACATCGAGCGTGCGCTGGCCACGCTGCCGCCCGACTTCCGGGCCGCCGTCGTGCTGTGCGACGTCGAGGGGCTGTCCTATGAGGAGATCGCCGAGATCCTCGAGGCGAAGCTGGGCACGGTTCGCTCGCGCATCCACCGCGGCCGGGCGATGCTCCGGGCGGCCCTTGCCCACCGCGCCCCGCGTGCCGGACGGCTGCGCTACTCCGGTCCGAAGGTGCTGTGGGGCGGCGCCTCGTGATCTCCGGGATCGGTGGATGGGGCGGCCATCTCGGTGACCGGACCAGTGCGCTCCTCGACGGCCAACTCTCGCCCGAGGAGGCCCAGCGCGCGTGGGCGCACGTGCACGGCTGCCACGCGTGCCGCGACCGGGTCGAGCGGGAGGGCTGGCTCAAGCGTCGTCTCGCCGGCCTCAGCTACGACCCCACCACCTGCGCCGCCCCCGACGCCCTCAAGGGCTCCCTGCGCGGTGCCCCCGACGACGTCTTCTTCGGCTTCCACGGCCTGTACGACGACGGCCGCTCCCACCGCCGCACTGTCGGTCTCGCCGCCCTGGGGGGCAGCGCGGTCGGTGCGGCCGTGATGGGCGTGCTCGCCTTCGGAGCGGCTCCGGCCTCGGCTCCCACCACGCCGCTGCCGGCGGCCGCGATCAGCTCGGCCAGTCCGGCACCGATCGCGGTGAGCGTGCGCCGGCCCGGTCCCTAGCCCGGGCCCCTAGCGCCGGTCCCTAGCGGGAATCAGCCTCGGCGTCGGCGTTCTCGCCGGCCTCCAGGAACGGGTGCTCGGCGACGAAGGCCTTGGTCTCGGCGTACAGCCGCTGGATGTAGTCCTCGAGTGCCGTCGCCTCGACCCGCCACTGGCCGCGTCCGCCGATCTTGATCGCGGGCAGGTCGCCGCGCCGCACGAGCGCGTACACCTGCGCCGAGGAGGTGTTGAGCACCTCCGCGACGTCGGCGAGGGTCAGGAAGCGGGGAGTCCCTGGCATACCCCCATGATCCCATCCCGTGCGTGCCCGCCGCGTCGCCGCCACACCCGTCCTGTGGATAACTCGATCGCAGGTTTACCGAGGCCCCTCGGGTGGCCATGATGCGAATGTGGCACGCATTCTCGGGAACACGGCTCCACCGACCTACGCCGGCGGCGGGCTCAGTACGCCGCCGGCACCACCGCAGGCCTTGCGGGCGACCCGCCCCGGCTGGCGCGATCCTCGGCTCTGGATCGGGATCGCGATCGTGGCGGCGTGCGTCCTCGCCGGGGTTCGGCTGCTCGGGGCGGCCGACCACACGGTCGGCGTATGGGCGCTGCGCAGCGACCAGGGTGCGGGGGCGCTGCTCAGCCGCTCCGATCTCGCCGTCCACCGGGTGCACTTCGCCCGGCCCAGCGACCTCGAGGGCTACCTGCGCGCGGACGCCGCGCTGCCTCGGACGCTGACACTCGTGCGCCCGGTCGGCGCCGGCGAGCTGCTGCCGCGCGCGGCGATCGGGTCAGCGGATGCCAGCGATGCCGTGCAGGTGCCACTGGCCGTCGACCCGGCGCAGGTGCCGCCCGCTGTCGCGAGCGGGTCGGTGGTCGACGTCTATGTCCTGGGTAGGGCGGGCGCGGACCCGTCGGCATCGGCCCGGAGCGGGCCGCAGAAGACCACTGCCAGCCCGGCGCTGAGTGCCGTGACCGTGGTGGCGGCGCCTCGCGCCGACGACGTGTTCGGCGGCAGCCAGACGAAGCGACAACTGACCCTGGCGGTGCCGGAGGAGGACGCGCAGGCGTTCTTCGGCCTGCTCGACGGGCTGAACGATCCGACGGTCGCGGTCGTGCTGCGACCGGCCGGATGAGGCGGCGATGACCCCCGTCCTCATCCTCGCTGCCGGAGCCGGCTGGGAGACGACGGCCCTCGGCGTTCTCGAGCGAGCCGTCGGCATCGTGGTGCTGCGGCGCTGTGTCGACGTGGACGACCTGGCCGCGGCTGCCTCCGCGGGCCAGGCCGACGCTGCTGTGGTCGCGCTCGACGCCCCTGGCCTGGATGCGCATGTCGTCGACCTGCTGCGCCAGCACGGGGTGCGTGTCGTCGGCGTACTTCCGTCGGGGCCGGCGGAGGCGGCGCGCTCGGCCGCGGCGCGTGCCGGCATCGGCCGGGTGGTGACCGAGGACGACCTCGAAGCGCTGCCCGAGGCGCTCACCGCCCCCGATGCGGTGATGGCGCCGAGCGCCGCGGGTGCGGCGACGAACGTCCGTGGCGAGTCGGCCTCGGCGCCGGGCCGGTCCGCGCCCGCCGGCCGGGTGCTCGTGGTGTGGGGTCCGGCCGGAGCGCCTGGGCGCAGCACCGTGGCGGCCGCGATCGCCGCCGAGCTCGCCCGACAGCGCCGTCCGGTCCTGCTCGTCGACGCCGACCCGTACGGCGGCAGCATCGCCCAGCAACTCGGCATCCTGGACGAGATCTCCGGGCTGCTGGCCGCCTCCCGCAGCGGGCTCGGCGGTGCCACCCGCCTCCTCGGGACCCATCTCGCCGTCCTGACCGGCCTGCCACGTGCGGACCGGTGGACCGAGCTGCGCGCCGGGGTCCTGACCGACCTCCTCGAGGAGGCGCGCCTCGTCGGCGACGTGGTGGTCGACACCGGCTTCAGCCTCGAGGAGCCGTTCGACCCGACGACCGCGCGGGCCGGCCGCAACCAGCTGACCCTGGAGGCACTGGAGGCCGCCGAGGAGCTGCTCGTGGTCGGCTCAGCCGACCCGGTGGGACTCAGTCGACTCGCGCGCGGGCTGGTCGAGCTCGGCGAGCGGGTGCCCGGCGTGCCGGTGCGGGTCGTGGTCAACCGGATGCGCTCGAGCCTGGGCTGGACCGAGCGGGACGTCACCGGCATGGTCAGCAGCCTGGTGCGGCCGGTGTCGGTGCACTTCCTGCCCGATGACCGGACGGCCGTGGACAGGGCGCTCGTCGCGGGCCGCACTCTCGCCGAGACGGCCCCCGACTCAGCGCTCGGCCGCGCCGTCGCGGCGCTCGGTGCCGAGCTGCTGCCGCCCGGAGCGGTCCCCGCTACGCCGCGAAGAGCAGGTAGAGCCCGCCGACGGTGAAGCCGATCATGGTGATCAGGAGCGGGATCTGCCCGGTGATCATGTGCCGCCGGGGGAGCAGCGCGATCGCGCGGCGGTGGGAGGAGATCACGCCGAGGATGTGTCCCACCACGACCGCGAGCACCTTCACGTTCGCCAGCAGGGTCGGGTGGTAGGCGAAGAAGTAGCTGACCGACAGGTCGCCGGTGCCGAACCAGTTCCCGCCGTTGCTGAAGGGGTCGCTCACCTGGACCAGGGTCGCCTGGCCGCCCTCCCACCAGTAGCTCATGTAGTGGGCGACGACGTACCCGGTCACGATCGGGACCACCGACGGCGCGAGGAGGCCAGGCAGCCGCCGCCGGTCGAGGTCGTCCCCGACGCCGGTGAGCATCGTGCCCAGGCAGAAGAACGCCCCCACCGCGACCGGGAAGAGCACCAGCGCCAGGTTGTCGGCCAGGTAGGCGTGCCTCGCCACGATGTTGTCGCCCTGGGTGAACTTCAGCCACGGCACCGAGTCCCGGAATGAGTCGAAGACGATCGTCCCGAACAGCACCGAGACCAGCGCCACCAGGCCGCGGCGCGGAGCGATCGTCTCGAGGTTCGCCAGCGGGCTGCGTACGACGAGCCTCCCCTCGGCGTCCCGGGCCCACGGGGAGAGCTTCGCCATCAGCGAGGAGTACACCTCGAACGGGTCGGCGTTGGCGTAGAACCGCCGACCCCACAGCTGGCCACCGACGAGCATGATCGCCAGGTAGGCCGCGCACCACAGCCGGACCGGCCCGAGGTAGGAGTTGTGCGGGTAGACCAGCTCCATCCAGGTGAACGCCACCAGACCGATGATCGCGGGCCAGTAGCCCCAGCGGCCCTCGTCGTACTCATAGAGGCCGCGGTCGTCGCCACGCAGCCGCTCGATGGCCGCATTGATCGTGCGCACCGGGCTGATCGCCTTCCACGCCGGCCCGAACAGCAGCGAGAACGGCACCAGGCCCACCCACCACCAGACGTAGAAGATGCCGAAGAGCGGGTTGATCTCGAGGTCCTTGCCGAAGACCGCGACCATCACGGTGTAGGCGAACAGCACCATCCCGACCACGCGCAAGCCGACCCGCCAGCCGCGGGAGTCGACGAGGCGCTCGATGCGGGGGACAGGGCGCCCGGGCGTCTCGACAGGCTCGACGACCGGACCGCGCTCGACGACCGGACCGCGCTCGACGACCGGACCAGGCTCGACCACCGGATCGCGCTCGGGGAGCCGGGCAGCGTCGGCCCGGCGTACCGTCCACGCGAGGACGGCGAAGCTGATCAGCAGGGCCGCGACGGCGGCCAGGATCGCCGTCTCGAGCGGGACAGGCAGGTCCTGTCGGCCGCCGATCCCGTGCGCGAGCGACGTCGTGTCACCTCCCACAGGTCACTGGACCTCGAGCTGGACGATCGTCTTGTTCAGCGCGTGCGACTCGACCTCGATGAGGCCCGGCTGCGAGAACGAGCCGACCTGGATCTCGGTCGTGCCGGCGCTGTAGGACAGCTGCTTCTCCGGCGTGGAGTGCACGTGGATCTGGCCGGCGGCATCCGCCTTGACCAGGAACTCCACCTTCTGGCCGCGAGCCACCTTCACCCGTTCACCGTTGGGGGTGACGTTGTCGCCGCTGAACGTGATGTCGATGACGACGGGCTTCTTCGAGCCTGATCCGGCGCCGGAATCGGTGGCCGCGCCGTTCCCCCCGGAACCACATGCCGTCAGGACGAAGACCGTGCCGAGCAGCACGGCCAGGATCGCCGTCAGTCGTCGCATGTCTGCCACAATTCCATGGCAACCAAAGAGGTTGCTGAGAAGGAGGCGGAGGATGGGCGACCGGCTGTCCGCGCGCGACGTAGCCTTCCTGACGCGGGAGACGGCGACCGCTCCGCACAACCTGGCCAGCATCGAGATCCTCGACCCGGGGGAGAGCGGCTTCGACTACGACACGCTGCTCAGGCTGGTGGCCGACCGACTCTCGTTCGTGCCGCGCTACCGCCAGCGCGTGCAGGTCGTGCCGGGCCGGCTCGCGAACCCGGTGTGGGTCGACGACCACCGGTTCGACCTGGAGTACCACGTCCGGCGCTCCGCCGTCCCGCGCCCGGGCTCGCTGGATCAGCTGCGCGACCTCGTCGGCCGGATCATCGCCCGCCCGCTGGACCGCACCCGGCCGCTGTGGGAGATGTACTACGTCGAGGGGCTCGCCGAGGGCCGGGTCGCGCTGCTGACCCGTGTGCACCAGGCGCTGGTGGACGGGGTCGACACCGTCGACCTCGGCCAGTTGCTCCTCGACGTCAGTCCCGAGGCACGCCCCCTGGGCGAGGACGCCTGGACCCCGCGTCGTTCCTCGGGTACGTCGCTGGTCCTCGGGGCGGTCAAGGACACGCTGACCGACGTCGACACGCTCTCCTCGACCGCGCAACGCACCGGTGGGACGCTGTGGCACCTGGCCGGCGCCACCGCCGGCCGTGCTCGCGTCGTCGCCGAGGCCCTCCTCGGCCGTCGCCAGGATCGTGCCACCCCGCTGGCCGGGCAGCTGTCGCAGCAGCGGCTCATCGTGACCCTCGAGACCTCACTGGCCGACTACCGCACCATCCGCGAGACCCACGGCGGCAGCGTCAACGACGTGGTCCTCGCCGTCGTCGCCGGCGGCCTGCGCGCCTGGCTGATGACCCGCGGGGAGTCGCTGTCGGGACTTCGCCAGGTGCGGGCGCTGGTGCCGATCAGCGTCAACGACGACCTCCTGGAGAACACCTCGCTCGGTGCCCCCGTCACCGCGCACTACGTCGATCTGCCCGTCGGCGAGGCGAGCCCGGTGGTGCGGCTGCACCAGGTCTCGTACTCCTTCGAGACGCACAAGCAGACCGGCCGCGCCGTACCGGCCGCGCACCTGGCCGGCATCACCGGCTTCGCGCCCACCACGTTCCACGCCGTCGGCTCACGGGTCGCCGCCGAGGCCGATCCGCACGGCTTCCAGCTCAGCGTCACCAATGTGCCCGGACCACAGGCCCCCCGCTATGCCGCGGGCGCGACGCTGGTGGCCAGCTACCCCGTCAACCCGCTGCTGCCGGGCCAGGCGCTGGCGGTCGGCGTCACCTCCTACGACGGCCGGGTCTTCTTCGGCATCACCGCCGACCGCGATCTCGTGCCCGATGCCGACGTGCTCGGCCAGTGCCTGCTCGAGGCGCTGGAGGAGCTGCGCGACACCGCCAGCGGTGGTCGGCACCAGGCCCCGCGGGGCCGCAAGCGCACGGGTGACGGATGACGCGGGTCTACGTGCCGGCCACCATCGAGGGGCTGCGTCGCTGGGTCGCCGACGGGCTCATCCCGGCGGACGCGTTCGAGGAGGGCTTCGAGGCCCCGGATGACACCGAGGAGGGCGAGTACGCCGCCCTCATGTCGGCCGCCGACGCCTCCGCAGCTCTGCTGGGCGCCGGGTCGGGTCGGCGGGTGGTCGTCGTGGTCGACACCGATGTCGCGCCGGCGGACTGGGGCGATGTGGTGGCGGTGCACGCCGACCTCCGCGATCGGCCGGCCGGTGCCGACCCTGATGAGGATCTCGGCTGGTTCGCGACGCAGGAGGTCCCGGACCTACTCGGGTGAGTGCGCCGGGGCGCGTCGCCGGCCGGCGGGCCAGCGGGCCGGCGGGCCAGCCGCCCGCCCTGGGCGCCTGGGAGCAGGCCTCCCGCCGCGCGGCGACTTCGTCGGCGCGTCGTCCGGCAGCGCTCCTGCGGTGCCCCGGCGGGCGCCCGTCCCGCCGGTGGGCGATCAGCCGCCCGCCCTGGGCGCCTGGGAGCAGGCCTACCGCCGCGCGGCGACTTCGTCGGCGCGTCGTCCGGCAGCGCTCCTGCGGCGCCCCGGCGGGCGCCCGACCTGCCGGTGGGCGGGCGGCCGTCCCGCCGCTGCTGTGTCAGCGGGCGAGGTAGCGCTTCCCGACGGCGTACTCCTTCTGCAGGGCCTTGCGCATCATCTCGGCGACCAGGCCCTCCAGCTTCCCGCCCACCAAGGGCACCTTGACGGTGACCTGCAGGGTGACGGTCTCCACCGTGGTGGTGCCGCGCTCGGTGACGGCGACCGAGCCTTTGATGTCGGCGATCGGGAGGCCGGCGTCGATGTCGATGGTGGCGGCCGTGGCCGAGGACCAGGTCTCGTGCTGGGTCACGCTGATGCTCGAGCCGACGAACTTCTTCGCGAAGCCGGGGATGCCCTCGGTCTGCTGGCTGAAGCGGATGTCCACGGTGCCGGGGATGCCGCTGATGGAGACGGTCCGGCTGGTCGCGTGCTGCGCCTCGCACACCTCCTCGCGGAAGGCCGGGTCGGCGAGCATCGCCGTCACCGCGGCGAGCGGCGCGTCGTAGTTCATGTCGAGGGTCACCGTGGTGCTCATGGCGACATCATGCCGGTACGGACCCGGCTGTGGCGTCGGTCACGCGCGGGTCTAATGTCGGACCCGTGTCAACGACGACGCAGCTTCTCGACGCCTATGTCCGCCACGTCGCCCGCGAGGAGGTCGACACCCGAAGCCCTGCCGACCTGCAGGGCGCCCTCGACTCCCACCGCGAGCTCGCGAGCACACGGGTGCCGGGCACGGCCCGGGTCCGGGTCCTGACCCCGACGGCCGACGAGGAGGGGTGGAGCGCCGGCGGCCGCAGCGTCGTGGAGGTCGTCGTGGACGACATGCCGTATCTGGTCGACTCGGTCACGATGGAGCTGGCCCGCGAGCGCCGCGACGTGCACCTGGTCATCCACCCCGTCTTCGAGGTCGTGCGCGACGTCACCGGTGCCCTCAAGCATGTGGAGCCGGTCCGCGACGCCGCGTCGCCGCCTGCACCCGGAGCGATCCGGGAGTCGTGGATGCACGTGGAGACCGACCCGGTCGCCGACGGTGACGTGGCGCAGGTCGTCGCCGACCTCCAGCGGGTGCTGGAGGACGTCCGCGAGGCCGTCGAGGACACCGCCAAGATGCTCGGCCGCGTCCGTGAGACAGCGGCGTCGCTGCGCAGTGACCCGCCGGCCGGGATCTCGAGCCACGAGGCGCAGGAGGCGGCGGCGCTGCTGGAGTGGATGGCGGAGGGCCGGTTCACCTTCTTGGGCTCGCGCGAGTACCGGCTGGAGGGGACGCCCGGCGCACCCGAGTTCCTGCGCGGCGTCGCCGGCACCGGCCTGGGCATCCTGCGCAACGACCCGCCGCAGGGCCCCGACGCCGGCCGCATGCCTCCGCTCGTCGGCGAGCACGCCCCCGAGCGAACCGTCCTGGTGCTCGCGAAGGCGAACTCCCGCTCCACCATCGTCACCCCGGCCTACCTCGACCACGTCGGCATCAAGCTGTTCGACGCCGACGGCCAGGTCGTGGGGGAGCGGCTGTTCCTCGGGCTGTTCACCTCCACCGCCTACACCGAGCCGGTCGTCCGCGTCCCCGTGCTGCGGGAGAAGGCGGAGGCGGTGCTCGCGCGCAGCGGCTTCACCGCCGACAGCCACGCGGGGCAGACGCTCCTGGAGACCCTCGACACCTACCCGCACGACGAGCTCTTCTACGCCGGCGTCGACGAGCTGGCCTCGATGGCCGAGACGGGTCTCGCGGCCCGCGAGCGCCGCACCCTGCGCGTGGTGGCGCGCCCCGACACCTACGGCCGTTACGTCTCGGTGCTGGTGTGGCTGCCGCGCGACCGCTACACCACCGCCGTCCGCGAGCGGTTCGCGCAGATCCTGAGCGAGCGCTTCGAGGCCACCGACGTCGAGTTCTTCGTCAGGATCGGGCAGTCGACGACCGCACGCGTGCAGTTCGTGGTGCACGTGAGCAAGCCGGTGGAGATCGACGTACCGGATCTGGAGCGGCGGCTCGCGGCGGCGTCGCGCAGCTGGCGCGACGACCTCGCCGTCGCCCTCCACCAGGGGTACGACGAGCGCCTGCGGCGCTTCCTCACCGCGTTCCCGGCTGCCTACGAGGCGGACTTCGACGCCGCCTCCGGCGCGGCCGACCTGGCGCGGCTGGACGCTCTCGCCCGTGGGGAGGGCCCGAGCGAGGGGCTCGACCTGGCGGTCTACCGCCCCGAGCGGGCGACGGACGAGGAGGCCCGGCTCAAGGTGTACCGCGTCGGTCCGCCGTTGTCGCTGTCACACGTTCTGCCGATGCTGACCAGCATGGGGGTGGAGGTGACCGACGAGCGGCCCTATGAGCTCACCGGCACCGAGGAGCCCACCCACGTCTACGACTTCGGGCTGCGCTACGCAGGCGAGGGCGGCCTCCTCGACGAGGCGTCGCACGACCGCTTCTGCGCCGCGCTGCTGGGCATGTGGGACGGCACCGGCGAGGTCGACGGGTTCAACACGCTCGTCCTGGCCGCCGGCATCGACCATCGCGAGGTCATGGTGCTGCGTGCCTATGCCCGCTACCTGCAGCAGGGCGGGACGCCGTACTCCCAGCGGACGATCGCGGCGACCTTGCGGACCAACGTGCCGATCACCCGGCTGCTCGTCGAGCTGTTCCGGGAGCGCTTCGACCCCGACGGCGCCGGTGGGCCGCAGGAGCGACAGCAGCGCGAGGACGCCATCGCCGACCGGATCATGGCCGCCCTGGACGACGTCGCCAGCCTCGACCAGGACCGCATCCTGCGCTCCTACGTCACCCACATCCAGGCCACCTTGCGGACCAACTGGTTCGTGCCCGCCGTGGCCGAGGGTCCCGGGCGGGCGCTCAGCATCAAGCTCGAGCCCACGCTGCTGCCGGACCTGCCGCTGCCGCGACCGGAGTTCGAGATCTTCGTCTACTCGCCCTCGGTCGAGGGTGTGCACCTGCGGTTCGGGCCGGTGGCCCGCGGCGGCCTGCGCTGGTCGGACCGCACCGACGACTACCGCACCGAGATCCTCGGCCTGGTCAAGGCGCAGATGGTGAAGAACACCGTCATCGTCCCGGTGGGCGCCAAGGGCGGCTTCGTGGCCAAGCGCGGCGACGGGCCGACGGCGTACCGCGCCTTCATCTCCGGACTGCTCGACGTCACCGACAACCTCGTGGACGGCGAGAACGTGCCACCGGCGCACGTGGTGCGCCACGACGGCGACGACTCCTACCTCGTGGTCGCGGCCGACAAGGGCACCGCCACCTTCTCCGACCTGGCCAACGAGGTCGCCGCGCAGTACGGCTTCTGGCTCGGCGACGCGTTCGCCTCCGGCGGGTCCGTCGGCTACGACCACAAGGCGATGGGCATCACCGCCCGCGGGGCGTGGGTATCGGTGCAGCGGCACTTCCGCGAGCTCGGCGTCGACTGCCAGCGCGAGGACTTCACCTGCGTCGGCATCGGCGACATGTCCGGTGACGTGTTCGGCAACGGCATGCTGCTCTCCCGGCACCTGCGCCTGGTGGCCGCCTTCGACCACCGCGACATCTTCCTGGACCCGACGCCGGAGGCCGAGACATCCTTCGAGGAGCGCAAGCGGCTCTTCGCCGTGCCACGCTCGAGCTGGCAGGACTACGACCGCTCGCTGATCTCCCGAGGCGGCGGGGTCTACTCCCGCACGCTGAAGTCGGTGCCGATCTCCGCGGAGGTCCGCACCGCGCTCGGCCTGCCCGCCACCGTCACCTCCCTCACCCCGGCCGAGCTGGTCAGCGCGATCCTCAAGGCGCCGGTCGACCTGCTGTGGAACGGCGGCATCGGCACCTACGTCAAGGCCGGCGACGAGCCGCACTCGGCCGCCGGTGACAAGGCCAACGACGCCGTGCGCGTCAACGGCGCCGAGATCCGCGCCCGGATCGTCGGCGAGGGCGGCAACCTCGGGCTCACCCAGGCGGGCCGCGTCGAGTACGCCCTGCACGGCGCGGGCGGCGCGGGCGGACGGATCAACACCGACGCGATCGACAACTCGGCCGGCGTCGACACCTCCGACCACGAGGTCAACCTCAAGATCCTGCTCGACCGGCTCGTCCGGGCCGGTGACCTGGACCGTGAGGAGCGCAACCGCGTCCTCGCCCAGATGACCGACGAGGTCGCCACGCTGGTGCTGCGGGACAACGACGAGCAGAACCTCGCGCTCGCCAACGCCGCCGCCAACGGCGCCTCGCTGCTGCATGTGCACGAGGAGTGGATGGCCTGGTTGGAGGAGCGCGGGATCCTCAGCCGCGAGGTCGAGGGCTTGCCGTCGACGGCGGAGGTACGGCGGCGCCTGGACGCCGGCGGTGCGCTGACCAGCCCCGAGGCGGCGGTCCTGATGAGCTGGACCAAGATCGAGCTCGCCCGCGAGCTGATCGAGACCACGCTGCCTGACGAGGAGTACGTCGCCCCGCTGCTGCCGGCGTACTTCCCCTCGCTGGTGCGCGAGCGCTTCGCCGCCGCGCTCGAGGCGCACCCGCTGCGCCGCGAGATCATCGTCACCCAGCTGGTCAACGAGACCGTCAACGGTGCCGGCACCACGTTCTGGCCCCGGCTGGCGGCCGAGACCGGCGCGAGCACCGCCGAGCTCGTCCGGGCCAACCTGGTCGCTCGGGACCTGGTGGGCTGGAGCTCGCTGCGCTCGCGGATCGAGGAGCTCGACCACCGGGTGGACGCGGCGGTGCAGACCCGGATGCGGGTCACGCTGCGCACGCTCGTGGAGCGGATGACGCGCTGGCTGGTCGCGCGCCGCATCGCCGACGGCACCGAGGCGGTGGCCCGCTACGGGGAGCCGTTCGCGGCGACGCTGCGACGTCTGCCGGGGCTGCTGACCGGCACCGAGTACGACGCCTTCGCCGACCGTCGCGACCGGCTGACCGGCGCCGGTGTACCCGACGACCTCGCCGAGCAGATCGCCGCCCTGGAGCCGGCCTCGATGCTGCTCGGGGTGATCGAGGTGGCGTTGACCGGCGGCCATGACCCGGCCGAGGTGCTGCGCGCCCACATCGAGCTCGGCGAACGGCTCGGCCTGCCGGATCTGCTGGCCCGGGTGGTGGCCCTGCCGCGCGACGACCGGTGGCAGTCGATGGCCCGTGCCTCGCTGCGCGAGGACCTGCACGCGGTCCACGCGGCGCTCACCGCCCAGCAGTTCGACGGCACGCCCGAGGACTTCGACGAGCGGTTGGCGCGCGCGACGGCGACGTTGGCCGAGATCGGGCTGGCCGAGGGTGCCGACCTGGCCCGACTCTCGGTCGCGGTCAGGGCGCTGCGCACCCTGCTGTAGCACCCTGCTGTAGGACCCACGCCGAGCGTCCTCCTGCAGCACCCCGCTGCAGGAGCGCTCGGCCCACCCCGCGCGGGCGAATCCATTCGCCCCCGCGGAGGTAAACCGTTATCGTTGCTAACGATGTCTGCTCCCGCCTCCGCCGCCAGCCCGTCTCCGGCACCGGCGGGCCTGCGCTCGCTCGTCCGACTGGCGCCCTATCTGCGGCCCTACCGGCTCTCGCTCACCCTGATGGCGATCGCCGCGTTCGGCGGCGTCGTCATGTCGATCGTGATCCCGCTGGTCACCAAGCGCATGATCGACGGCCCGATCGCCCACCACGAGACCGGGCCCGTGCTGCCCCTCGGGCTGCTGGCGCTGGGGCTCGGTTGTGTCGAGGCCTTCTTGATCTGGGTGCGCCGCTGGGTGCAGTCCAACGCGGTCCTCGGCCTCGAGACCACGATGCGGCGCGACCTCTACGCCAAGCTCCAGGGCCTGCCGATGAGCTTCCACACGCGGTGGAGCTCGGGTCAGCTGCTCAGCCGCGCGATCCAGGACCTCAGCCAGATCCGCCGGTTCAGCGGCTTCGGGATGCTGTTCCTGATCATGAACATCGTGCAGTTGGTGATCGTCACCGCCGTCCTGCTGCGGATGTACTGGCCCCTCGGCCTGGTGGTTGCGGCGGCCGCGGTGCCGATCATCGTGCTCTCGATGCGCTTCGAGAAGCGCTACACACGGGTCTCGCGACAGGTGCAGGACCAGCAGGGCGACCTGGCGACGCTGGCCGAGGAGGGCGCCGTCGCGATCCGGGTGATCAAGTCGTTCGGCCGCAGCGAGCACGTCGCGCGACGCTACGAGGAGCAGGCGCAGCACCTGCACCAGACCAACCTCGACAAGGTTCGCACCTCGGCGCGCTTCTGGACGTTCCTGGAGATGATCCCCAACGCCGCCGTGGTGGTCGTGCTCGCGCTCGGCGCACTCGGGGTGGGCCACGGCCTGATCACGACCGGGGAGCTCGTAGCCTTCATCACGCTGCTGCTCTCCCTCGTGTGGCCGGTCTCGAGCCTGGGGGTCATCCTCGCGATGGCCCAGGAGGCGATGACCGCCGCCGCCCGCATCCTGGAGATCTTCGACACCGAGCCGGCGATCGTCTCGGGGACCCAGGTCATCGCCGACCCGCGCGGGCACCTGCGTTTCGAGTCCGTGCGCTTCGCCTTCCCGCCCGCGCCGGGCGAGGGCGACGGCGCGACGGAGGAGATCCTGCGCGGCGTCGACCTCGACGTCCGCCCCGGCGAGACGGTCGCCCTGGTCGGAGCCACCGGATCGGGCAAGACGGTCCTCACCGCGCTCGTGCCCCGCCTGTACGACGTCACCGGCGGCCGGGTCACCCTCGACGGCGTCGACGTCCGCGACCTGGACCTGACCCACCTGCGCACGCTCGTCGCGACGGCATTCGAGGAGCCGACGCTGTTCTCCATGTCCGCGCGGGAGAACCTCACCCTCGGCCGTCCCGACGCCACCGACGCCGAGATCGAGGAGGCGCTCGATGTCGCCCAGGCCGGCTTCGTGCGGGAGCTGCCCTGGGGACTGGAGACCCGGATCGGGGAGCAGGGGATGTCCCTCTCGGGCGGTCAACGGCAGCGGCTGGCGCTGGCGCGCGCCGTCCTCGCGCGGCCCCGGGTGCTGGTCCTCGACGACACCCTCTCCGCCCTCGACGTCCACACCGAGAAGCTGGTCGAGGAGACGCTGGCGCGGGTCCTGGGCAGCACCACCGCGCTGATCGTGGCCCATCGCGCCTCCACGGTCCTGCTGGCCGACCGGGTCGCGTTGCTGCAGGACGGTCGGATCACCCACGTGGGGGAGCATCGCGAGCTCCTCGCGACGGTGCCGGCGTACCGGTCGCTGCTCGCGGCCGACGAGGACAGCGAGCGGGCGGAGGTCGGCGCATGAGCACCTCGACGAGCGATCAGGCCAACCTGAGTCCCGACCAGCTGGAGCGGGCCGAGCGCGAGCGGGCCTGGCGCGGCGTCTTCGAGGCCGACGGCGCCGAGGCGGCGGAGCGGCTCAAGTCCGGCCGGCTCGGTAGTGCGGCGCGCCGTCTGCTCACCGAGCTGCTGACGCCGTACCGCCGATCGTTGGGCTGGCTGATGCTGGTCGTGCTCATCGAGAACGCCAGCCGCCTCTCGATCCCGTACCTGGTCAAGGTCGGCATCGACAAGGGCATCCCCGGCGGTCACCTGCACGGCCACACCCTCGGTGTCGTGGTCACCGTCGTCGCGGCGGCCACCATCGCCCAGGCACTCTCGCGCAACCTCTTCCTGGTCCGGTCGGGCCGGATCGGGCAGAGCATCCTCTACGAGCTGCGCAGCCGGGTGTTCCGGCACTTCCAGGCACTCTCGCCGGCGTTCCACGACTCCTACACCTCCGGTCGGGTGATCTCGCGGCAGACCTCGGACATCGAGAACATCTACGAGATGCTCGAGACCGGCTTCGACGGGCTGATCACCGCGGCACTGACCCTGGTCGGCACCACGGTCCTGCTCCTGGTGCTCAACGTCGAGCTCGGCCTGGTGGCGCTGGTGAGCATCCCGTTCCTGGCCTGGCTCACGCTCTGGTTCCGTCGCGAGTCGGCGAAGACCTATCGGCTCACCCGGGAGAAGGTCGCCCTGGTCATCGTCCACTTCGTGGAGTCGATGGGCGGCATCCGCGCGGTGCAGGCCTTCCGGCGCGAGCCGCGCAACCAGGAGATCTTCGACGACGTCAACGACCGGTATCGCGCCGCGAACCTGCGGGCCTTCCGCCTGATGGCGTGGTTCATGCCCGGCGTGAAGATCATCGGCAACCTGACCATCGGGCTGGTCCTGCTCCTCGGTGGCTACCTCGCCTATCACGGCCACCTCACCGTGGGGACGCTGGCCGCGTTCCTGCTCTACCTGCGCCAGTTCTTCGACCCGATGCAGGACATCTCGCAGTTCTACAACACGTTCCAGTCGGCGGCGGCGGCTCTCGACAAGCTCGCCGGCGTCCTGGCCGAGGCGCCCGACGTACCCGAGCCGCTCGAGCCGGTCGCGCTGGAGCGGACCTCAACGCGTGGCGAGCTGGTCTTCGACGGCGTGCGCTTCGAGTACGTCGCGGGCCGTCCGGTGATCCCGGACCTGGACCTGCTGGTGCCCGCAGGACAGACAGTGGCCCTGGTCGGCACGACCGGCGCGGGCAAGACCACGATCGCGAAGCTGGCGACCCGCTTCTACGACCCCGTCGCGGGTGCGGTGCGGCTCGACGGGGTGGACGTGCGCCGACTCACCAGCGACCACCTGCGCCGCAGCGTGGTGATGGTCACGCAGGAGAACTACCTGTTCACCGGCACCATCGGGGACAACATCCGCTTCGGCCGGCCCGAGGCGACGATGGCCGACGTGCTGGCCGCGACCCGGGCCCTGGGGGCTCACGACTTCATCGCCGCGATGCCGCAGGGGTACGACACCCCGGTCTCGCATCAGGGTGCTCGACTCTCGGCGGGCCAGCGGCAGCTGATCGCCTTCGCCCGCGCGTTCCTCGCCGACCCGGCGGTGCTCATCCTCGACGAGGCCACGTCCTCGCTCGACATCCCCTCCGAGCGGTTGGTGCAGCAGGCGCTGCGCACCGTGCTCGCCGGCCGGACGGCGCTCATCATCGCCCACCGTCTCTCCACCGTCGAGATCGCCGACCGGGTGCTCGTGCTGGAGCACGGTCGCATCATCGAGGACGGGACGCCGGCCGACCTCGTCGCCGGCGGCGAGGGCAGCTATGCCGCGCTCCACGAGGCGTGGGTGTCCTCGCTGGCCTGAGCGGCGGACGTACGCCGCCGGCCGCGGGGCATCGAGGCCGCTAGCTGACCGGCAGCAGCCCCCGCTCGGCGAAGACCTTCTTCGCGGTGAAGGTGGCGTTCAGGGCGCGTGGGAACCCGCAGTAGACGGCCGAGTGCAGCAGCGCCTCGATGATCTGCTGAGGCGTGAGCCCGACGTTCAGCGCGGCATTGACGTGCACCTCGAGCTGCGGCTCGCAACCCCCGAGCGCGGTGAGCATCCCGAGCGTGACGAGCTGGCGGTCGCGGGGTTCCAGCACTGGGCGCGAGTAGATCTCGCCGAAGCCCCACGCCACCACCTGATGGGCCAGCTCGGGGGAGACGTCCCCGAGCGCATCGATGACCTTGGCCCCGGCCTCTCCGTCGATCGCGTCGAGCATCACCTTGCCCTGCTCGAACCGCTGCTGTCGTTCGGTCGTCTCATGCATCGTCGGTCCGCTTCCGCTCGGGCGATGGGGCTGGAGGGCGCAGGCGGCCCTGGTCGCACAGACTCGCACGCGCCGATCGCGCTGCCGACGCCGGGGCCGGACGTCGCCGCGGGAGTCAGGACGCCTTCTTGGCGGCAGCCTTCTTGGTCGTCTTCTTGGCGGCCGCCTTCTTCGCCGGCTCCTTCTTGGTGGCGGACTTCTTCGCAGCGGCCTTCTTCGTCGGCGCCGCGCTCTCCTCGTCGGCGTCCTCGGGAACGTCCTCGGGGACGTCCTCGCCGCGCGCCTGCTTGGCGGCGGCGACCGAGCGCTGCAGCGCCGCGAGCAGGTCGACGACCTCACCCGACGTCGGGGTCGAGGTGGCGGTGCGCTTGACCTCGCCGCCCTCGACCTTGGCCTTGACGAGCGTCTCGACGGCCTCGGCGTAGTCGTCCTCGAACTCGGTCGGCTCGAAGTCGCCCGAGAGCGTCTCGACGAGCATGTGCGCCATCTTCACCTCGGCGTCCTTGACGTCGCCGGCCTCGACCTTGAAGTCGGGCACGCGGATCTCGTCGGGCCACATCATCGTCTGCAGCACGATCACGTCACCGGCCTCGGTGGAGCGCACCCGCAGCACGGCGACGGTGGTCCGCTGCCGTAGGGCCACTGTCACCACCGCCATCCGGTCGGCGTCCAGCAGCGCCTGGCGCAGCAGCGCGTACGGCTTGGCGCCGCTGGCCTCCGGCTCGAGGTAGTAGGACTTCTCGAACAGCATCGGGTCGATCTGGTCGCTCGGCACGAACTTCTCGACCGCGATCTCGCGTGAGGAGGACGACGGCAGCTCGGCCATGTCCTCGTCGGTGAGGACGACCATCTCGCCGTCCTCGGTCTCATAGCCCTTGGCGATCTCGGAGTAGGGCACCTCCTCGCCGTCGATGCTGCAGATCCGCTGGTAGCGGATGCGACCGCCGTCCTTGACGTGCACCTGGCGGAAGGAGACGTCGTGGGACTCGGTGGCGGCGTACAGCTTGACCGGCACGTTCACCAGGCCGAAGGACACCGCGCCCTTCCAGATCGCTCGCATGTCCCCATCCTTCCTGGCCCGGGCTCCGTTGTCACCGCGGCATGATGGCCACTATGCGCCCGATGCTCGCCACTGCCGGTACCCACGTGCCGGAGGGCGCGGACTGGGTGCACGAGGTGAAGTGGGACGGCATCCGGCTGATCGCGGTGTACGACGGGGTCTCGACAAGCTCGACCACCGGAGTCTCGACCACCGGGGCCTCGGGCGCGGGCAGGCTGCTGACCCGCAACGGCAACGACGCCACGATCGCCTGGCCGGAGCTGGCGCAGGACATCGGGCGCGACCTGGTGGTGGACGGCGAGGTGATCGCGCTCAACGACCGCGGGCTGCCCGACTTCCGGGTCCTGGGCGAGCGGATGCACCTGCGGGACCGGCGCAAGGCGGCGCGGTATGCCGCGGCGCGGCCGGCGACGTACATGGTCTTCGACGTGCTGCGTCTGGACGGCGAGGACCTCACCGGTACGCCGTGGACCGGGCGGCGCGCGGTCCTGGAGCGGTTGCAGGCCGAGGGAGCGCTCGGCGGCTGGCAGGTGCCGCCGACCTACGACGACGGCCGGATGCTCTTCGACGCCACCCGCGCGCAGGGACTGGAGGGCATCGTGAGCAAGCGCCGCGATGCGCTGTACCTGCCCGGGGTACGGAGCAGCGCATGGCTGAAGTTCCCCCATCGGTTCCGTGGTTCCTACGTCGTGGGCGGCTGGCGGCCGCAGGAGGGCACGACCGACCGGCTGGCGGCGCTGCTGGTGGGGGAGCCGACGCCCGAGGGCCTGCTCTACCGTGGCCGGGTGGGCAGTGGGATCGGGCGGCAGCAGAGCGTGTTGCTCAAGGAGCTGCTGCTGGCGGCGGCGGGGAGCCCGTTCGCCGACGAGGTGCCGCGGGAGGACCTCAGGGGGACGTTCTGGACCCGGCCCCTGCTGGTGGTGGAGATCGAGACGCACGGCCAGGGCACGGGCCTGGCGGCGGGCGCTCGGCTGCGCCAGCCGTCGTACCAGGGCGTGCGCGCGGACCTGGCGCCGAAGGACCTGCTGTGAGTCGCGCGCTCGGCCCGCTGGTGGCAGCGGTGCTCCTGGTGGCGACCCTGGTGGCTGCGCCGCCCGCCGATGCCGCGACGCTGACCCTGGGCGGTGTCGCCGTACAGCTGCGTGCGGGCACCACCGAGGTCGTCACCGTCGACCACACCAGCGGCTACCACGCGGTGGTGAGCCTGTGGCGGCTGCGCGACGGCGGGTGGGTCCGGACGCTGAGGACCCCCGACGGCCGGATCGGGTACGGCGGCCTGGTGGCCGGTGACCGGCGTCGTCAGGGCACCGGGGCGACGCCGCTGGGCACCTACGGGCTGGTCTCCTCCTTCGGCACCCACCCGCGCGCGGCGGGGTGGCGGCTGCCCTACCGGCAGATCCGGGCGGGGGACTACTGGGTGGAGGACAACGCCTCGCGGTTCTACAACCGCTATCGCAACAGGTCGCAGGGCGGCTTCCGCTGGTGGCTGCCGCTCAGTGACGCGAACGGCTCCGAGCGCCTGGCGGACTTCCCGCGGCAGTACGAGTACGCGGTCGTGCTCGACTACAACCACGAGCAGGTGCGGCATCGCGGAGCCGGCATCTTCCTGCACGTCAACGGCCGCGGTGCCACCGCCGGCTGCGTGAGCGCGCCGCGCGGCTTCCTGCGCACGCTGATGCGGCGCCTGGACCCGGCTGCCGTGCCGGTGATCGCGATCGGCCGATGAAGGCGGTGCGCCGGTGAGCGAGGTCAGGGTCGAGGTCGAGGGCCGCACGCTGACGGTGAGCAACCTGGACAAGGTGCTCTATCCCCGCACCGGCACCACCAAGGGCGAGGTGCTGCACTACTACGCCAGCATCGCGCCGGTCCTGCTGCCGCAGCTGCACGACCGAGCGGTGACGCGCGTGCGCTGGCCGCACGGCGTGGCCGACCAGAGCTTCTTCGAGAAGAACGCCCCGGCCGGCACGCCGAGCTGGGTGCGTACCGTCACGGTCCCGACCACGGGCTCGCGCAGCGGATCCGGCAAGGACGGCACGCTGACGTTCCCGATCGTCGACGACCTCGCCACACTCACCTGGCTGGTGAACCTGGCCGCGCTGGAGCTGCACGTGCACCAGTGGACCGTCGACGATGACGGCGAGCCGCGCGGGGCCGACCGGATCGTGATCGACCTCGACCCCGGCGAGCCGGCCGGGCTGCACGAGTGCTGCCAGGTGGCGTTGATGGCCCGCGACCTGCTGGACGCGCGCGGCCTGGTGAGCACCCCGGTGCTCAGCGGCAGCAAGGGCCTGCACCTCTACGCCCGGCTCCGGTCAGCGCTGCCCAGCGACGAGTCGTCAGCGCTGGCCAAGGAGGTCGCCGAGCAGCTCCAGGCCGAGCATCCGAAGCTGGTGACCGCCACCATGACCAAGGCCAAGCGCACCGGCAAGGTGTTCCTCGACTGGTCGCAGAACGCCGGCTCCAAGACCACCGTGTGCCCCTACTCGCTGCGCGGTCGCGAGCGGCCGACGGTCGCCGCGCCGGTGAGCTGGGCCGAGGTGGAACAGGGCGCCGAGGATCCGCTCGGCCTCGAGCAGCTCGGCTTCGAGCAGGTCCTCGACCGCGTCCAGGAGTACGGCGACCTCTTCGGCGCACCCTGATGCGACAGGATGGGGCCATGACGACCGCTTCGCCCGCCCGCCCGATCGAGAGCTGGCTGACCGACATGGACGGTGTGCTGGTCCATGAGGAGGTGCCGCTGCCGGGCGCCGCGGACTTCATCGCCGCGCTCAAGGCCTCGGGTCGCCGCTTCCTGGTGCTGACGAACAACTCGATCTTCACCCCGCGCGACCTGCGCGCGCGGCTGCTCGGCAGCGGCATCGACGTACCCGAGGAGGCCATCTGGACCTCGGCGCTTGCGACAGCGAAGTTCCTCGCCGACCAGCGGCCCGGCGGTTCGGCGTACGTCGTCGGCGAGGCCGGCCTGACCACGGCACTGCACGACGTCGGCTACGTCATGACCGACCGGCACCCCGACTACGTGGTGTTGGGGGAGACCCGCACCTACTCCTTCGAGGCGATCACCCGTGCCATCCGGCTCATCGAGGGCGGTGCGCGGTTCATCGCCACCAACCCCGACCCGTCGGGGCCCTCGCAGCACGGCACCCTGCCGGCGACGGGATCGGTGGCGGCGCTGATCTCGACCGCGACCGGCCGCAAGCCCTACTTCATCGGCAAGCCGAACCCGCTGATGATGCGCTCGGCGCTCAACCGGATCGAGGCGCACTCCGAGACCACCGCGATGGTGGGCGACCGGATGGACACCGACGTGATCAGCGGCCTGGAGGCGGGGCTGCGGACGTTCCTGGTGCTGACCGGATCGACCCGATCCGAGCACGTCGAGCGGTTCCCCTACCGGCCCACCAAGGTGCTCGACTCGGTGGCGGACCTGGTCGGCGTCGTGGCCTCCGGAGACCCCGTGAGCCTGTGAGGCTGCTCTCAACCCGCGGTGGATCCCACGCTCGAACGTGACCGGGACCACGCCGAAACCTGACCGGTGGTTGGATTTTCACGCGTCGTTCTGCTTACGGTCACGCCGCTCGCACAAGCAAGCAGCGGTTCCGGACACGCCGAGTCCTGTCCCTTCCGGAGCCGTTCCACAGCACGAAACCAGGGGCAGGAGCGGGGGACCCAATCCTTCCGTGACAGCACCGGTGCCTTCGGGGGCCCGGGGCGGTCACTCGGGGTGAAGCCGATCCACCTGTAACCCAGGAGGCCCGGCCGGACACCTTCTCGTCCGAACCCGACAGCTCACCTCGCAGGCGTGGGAAGGACACCTTCGCATGCCCAATTTCATTCGAACCAGCATGGCCGCAGCCGCCTCCGTCGGCCTTCTTGCGCTCAGCCCGACCGGTGCCCAGGCCTCGATCGACAGCACGAGTGCCACCACGGCCACCTCCTCGACCACGGTGCCAGCCGACCACTTCCGGCTCACCAAGCGCGAGCGTCACCGCATGGTGCTGCGCCGCCGCATGGTGCGCCGCAACCACGAGGTCTCCCGAGCCCTCACGGTGGCCGGACGCCAGCAGGGCGACCCCTACCGGTACGGCGCCGCCGGCCCGGGCGCGTTCGACTGCTCGGGCCTGATGCTCTACGCCTTCCGCGTCGCCGGCCTGCACCTGCCGCGTACGGCGGCGGCCCAGTCCGGCGCTGTGCGCCACATCCCGCGCTCGCGGATGCGTCGCGGCGACCTGGTGTTCTTCGTCAGCGGAGGCCACGTCTATCACGTCGGCATCTTCGACGGATGGAGCCACGGTCGCCGGATCATCATCCATGCGCCGTTCCCGGGTGCCCGGGTGCGCAAGGAGGCGATCTGGACCAACGCCTGGTTCGCCGGCACCCTGCGCCTGTCCTGAGCGCCTGGCTGGCGCCTGTCCTGGGCGCCGGCGACGGCTAGCTCAGCTGGCGGGCCCTGACCTGCTCGGCGAACACCGCGCGCCGCAGGGCGGTCGCGGTGGCGCCGTCGCTGGGCAGGGTGATGACGAGCTCGGTGGAGGAGCCCTTCGGCGTACTGCGCAGCAGGGTGCCGCCGAGGTCGAACTCCTGGCCCGCGACGGCGAACGTCACGTGCACGCTCACCGGCAGCTCCTCGGGGAGCAGCGAGCGCTCGGCCTGCAGGCGCAGCCCGGCCTCGCTGAGGTCGGCCAGTGACCCGGTCACCTCGGTGGCCTCGCACTGCACCGTGATCGGGACCGCGACGTTGACCCGGATGTGCTCGCGGCGGTTGGTGCGCCGTACCGGCCCGGTGGGTGCGGCGTGCCAGACCGGCACCCGTCCGTCGACGGTGCGCTCGGTGACCCGCGAGGGCAGCTCGTAGAGCCCTGTCGCCGCGGTCCACAGCACGTCGAACGGCGCGCCGTCGTCGAGGGTGGTGTCGAGGGGCAGGGCGAAGGGGCGCGCGAGGGTCAGCGCATCGCCGTCGAGTCCCTCGACGCGGCTTGCGTACTCGGTCCCCTCCGCTGAGCGCAGCCGCACCGGCTGGTTGACGTCCGGAGTTTCCACGCTGTTCCTCATCGGCAGGGCATGCTGGATCCGGAGTCATCGTCTCGGAAGGAGCACTCCATGCCGCCGATCCCGCCAGCTCGCCTCCGCCTGCCCCCGCTCATCGGCCTGATCATCGGGCTGATCACCGGGCTGCTCGTCCTCGCGCTGTTCGCACCGACCGACCCGGCGCTGGCGCGGGAGACGGTGCGCATGACGACCTTCCACGACACCGACGTGCCGGGCCTGGGCGCTGCGATCGCCGGGCCGGCCGACGTGGCCGCCCGCCTCCAGGACACACCCCGCTCCTTCAGGAGGTACGTCGGGCGCGAGGGCCTGGCCGCCCGCACCACGACCGCCACCTGTGACACCGAGGCCGCCGAGGTGCACGTGATCGCCTACACCAGCAACCGCTTCGCCGCCGGCGTCGGCTCGCCCTGCGGGGGCCACTGGGGCGAGGCCCGCGTCATCATCGGCCGCCGGCACCACCACTGGCGGGTGTTGCTCGCGACCCAGGACGCCTGGGACTGCCGGCTACTGCGCCGCTACGCGGTGCCGCGCAAGCTCATCCGGGTCGCGCCCGCTCCCGCCGACGCGACAAACAACTGCTACGACTACACGGCGCAGCAGCCGGGTCACTACCGCGCCGCTTGAGCCGGCGGGCTCCAGCGGTTCTCCACAGCCGCGATCTCGGCGACGACATCGAACTGGCCAGCGTGTCGGGCGTACTCAGCGAGCACGTGGAAGCACGTCCACTCAAGCGTCGGTGGATCCTCGACGAACCTCCCGCCAAGGGCTCCGCGAGCATCGAGGTGCCCTAGTGTGCCGGAAGTTCGCTGGCGTCCTCGGCACCGACCTCAGCATCGACCGCTCATACTCCTCCCACGCTGAGATCAGCTACCGCATCAAGCAGAAGGGTCACCATCTGTGCGGTAGCGGCGGCGACGTGCCTGCGGTCGCGGGGAAGGTTATGGACAAGAACGGCTGAACGACCCGGAAGCACAAGGAACACCATGGGGATCCTCTCCGCGCGGGCGGCAGCCGCGGCTGCCGCCTGCGCCCGTATGCTCACGGCAGGATGCGGCAACAACACCTCGAAGCCAGCCGCGGCTGTCGACGACGGTAAGGGCCCGCTTTCGCTGGTGGGCGGCGCAGGCGCGCAAAGCATCTGGGCGCCTAAGCATGCACAAAGCACCTGGTACGCGAGCTTCGGTGGATTTCTTCCGTGCCGAAACGCCAGTGGCGACAAGATCGTCCTGCGTGACATTCGCCCCTCCACCGCGGTCGGCGCGCCCGCCGACGTCGACACCTGCTGGCGCCACGTCCCCAACGCGTCAGACCGCCACGAGGGCAGCCGCGACTCCTGGGAGCCCATCGGGAGCACCAAGGGCTACCCGGGCCACTGGCGCGAGATTCAGTTCCGAGGCGACTTCACCCACGGCGTCGCAGGTCGCGCAGTGACTCAAGGCTGCCACGGCATCCACTTCGAAACCGCAGCCTTCGACACCCTCGTCGTCGTTCTGAAGGTCCCGGCGAGCGGGCTCATCCTTTCGAGCTTCACCGTCGATTACACCGACAACGGGCAGGCCAAGAGCCTCAAGGTCCCATGGAGGCTCGTTGCTTGCGGAACCAAGGTCACCAACGCGGACTGGTGCAGCTGAACGGCGACCTCGGCCGGCATGTGTGCCGCTGTGTCGCTGCCCCACAGAGAGCGGACCGCTCCGGCAAGGGCGCCGGGCACCTTGGAGCGGTGCGCGAACCCGCATGTGAGTTCGGCCTGTGTCATGAGGATGAGCCGCCACTTCCCGTGATCGAAGTCGCTGAAATACAGGGTTCCCCCGCCGCCGTCGACGATCACGGTCGCTTCCGGGGTTACCGCGAGTTCACCGCGAACAACGTCCGTACCGGCAGTTCTTGGATTGGCTGCGTGAGCAGGCTGTTCTCCACAGGCTGTCGACAGGCTCTGTTCAGGTGGCCCGCGCGCGTCGTAGGGTGCGGGCACTGGAGTCCACACTCGGGAACGGAATCCGGCCATGGGGATCGCACCATCCATCGACGGCACTGCTGACGCGCAGCTCGCCGGCCCGTTCGTCGAGCACCTCGACGCGCAGGTCCGCGAGGCGGTGCGGCGCGAAGGTGTGGACCCGCAGCGCGACACCGCCGTCGTACGCCGCATCGCCGAGTCGCTGGTGCGCGCCCACGACGAGCTGTCCCTGACCGGGGCGGTGCTGCCGGTCCCCGACCCGCGGGCGCTGGTGGGGGAGCTGGTCGCCCGCGTCTCCGGCTTCGGTCCGCTGCAGCCGTTCCTGGACGACCCGGACGTCGAGGAGCTGTGGATCAACGACCCCGCGCGGGTCTTCGTGGCCCGGCACGGCCGCCACGAGCTGACGAACCTGGTGCTGAGCCCCCAGCAGGTCGATGAGCTCGTCGAGCGGATGCTCAAGGCGTCGGGGCGGCGTCTGGACCGCTCCACGCCGTTCGTCGACGCAACCATGCCCGGCGGCCACCGCCTGCACGTCGTCCTCGACGGGATCTCCCGCGGCTTCGCAGCAGTGAACTCACATTTGTGAGTTCACGTCCCCTTGTGGTCGTGTGAAACCGGACACTCCTGCCCAGGTCAGTCGATACCATGCTCCTCGATATCGCGCCTCGGGACGGGGGAATCCTCATGGCTACCGGCACCGCTGCAGGGCTGCTCGTCGGCCCTCAGCCGCAGTCAGTGTTTAAGCACCGGATCCTCGACCAGTACGTAATCCGCTACGCAGCAATGACCGCCAGCAGGCTCACGCCGAAGAGGGCGGTCATCGTGGACGGGTTCGCCGGGCGTGGCAGGTACGACAACGGAAGCGCCGCCTCCGCCGAGACGATCATGCTGCACGCCCAGAAGTTGAGGAACACCACGCAGATCGACATCTTCTTGGTAGAGAAGTCGCGCAGGGACTACAAAGTCCTCGACGAGGTGGCAGACCAGTACCGGGCCAACGGCATCAGGATCGAGACCCGCAACGGCGAGTGCGGAGACTACCTCGACGAGGCGGTCTCGCTGGCCAATGGTGCGAGTCTCTTCCTGTTCCTAGACCCGTGTGGCGTCAACCTACCGTTCGAGACGCTCGACGACGTCTTGAGGCGGCGACGCGACTGGCCGCGAACAGAAGTGCTGCTCAACTTCAGCGCTGACTTGATCCGTCGCGCGGGAGGCCAGTACAAGAAGGGCCAGCTTGACCTGGGTGGGGTCGCGGCGGCCGACATCATGTGCGGGGGTGAGTGGTGGCGCGACGTCGCGCTCAATGAGCACGTCGCCTCGGGAGGCAAGGATTGGGAGTCCGCAGCCGAGGTCGTCGCTGTCGAGTACGCGCGTCGTCTGTCTGGGGGTCGTCTGAACTGGGCAGTGGCGCCGGTCCGGCGACAACCGCATCACCAGCCGGTCTACCACCTGATCTTCCTTACCGCCGATCCCCACGGCTTGTGGGTGTTTGGCAATGCCGCCTCGGTGGCTCGCGAAAAGTGGCTGGAGGCGCTCGGACCCGACGAGGACGCCGAGTCCGCGATGCTGTTCAGCATCGACACCGTCGGCGATCAGATCGAGGCTGAGAAGAAGAGGGCGCTGTCCGTTATCGCCGACAACATTCGGGACCTCGTCGCCGATGGCAAGTCGCACGCCGTTGTCCAGAACACCACCAAGATCTTCGGTGACGTCTACGGCGAGGCGCGCGAGACCACATTCTCGGCCGCGCTTAGGCAACTCGTGAAGGACGGCGAGGTGGAGTTCGCACAGAAGGGTGCCAAGCCCCACAAGCACGTCATCCGCAAGGCCTAAGCGAGCGCCAGTTCCGGCATCTGGTCCCAGGTGCGCCCCTCGAGGTCCCGGCCGTTGGCCTTCGGGGTGCGGCCGCCCCATTGCTTGAAGAAGAAGGCGACGCCAGCGCGGAGGCACTGGTCGCGGACGTCGAGCACCCATTCCGGATCCATGGGCCTGGCCCTCGGGCCTGACTCTCCGCCCGCGATGACCCAGTCGATGCTCCGAAGGTCCATCCCGGGAAGAGCTGTGATGAGGGGCTCGCACGAAAGGAACCGCACCATCGCCGGAGTGGCGCGCAAGTAGTCGATGCGGTCCAACGCTTCCGTTGACTCGACAGACACGCCCATCCAAAGGTTGTCCGGCCAGTCGAGACGGTCAGCGAAGCGCGCCATCCGGTGGGCTCGCTTGGTGAGCGCCTGGTAGGTGTGCTGCGGGGTCTCGCGGATCACGTCAAAGATGTCGCGGACAAAACTCAGCGGGACGCGGGCGTGGAACAAGTCGCTCATGGAGTTCACGAATACCACCTTGGGCGTCCGCCACTTGTAGGGCTGCGCGAGAGATGCCGGGTGGGTCGTGACGTCGAATCCGGGGCCGGACGTGCGCGGATCGCCGTCGTTCTGGTACTTCTCTGCACCCATTGCCTTCAGTCGCTTCGCCAAGGCCATCGCGTAGCAGTTGTCGCATCCGGCCGCCACGCGATCGCATCCCGTGACAGGATTCCAGGTCACGTCGGTCCACTCGATGTTGCTATCGCTGCTCATGCTCGCTCACCCCTCTTCGAACAAGTGTTCGAGACAGGACCTACGGTAGCCCTACACCGCACACTCTTTCATGCGTTTCCCCTTGCTGCGCTTGCCCCGCCGAATCGGGAATGTCGCCAGAGCAGCGGAGGCTGCCGACCGTGGCATGGCCCGTGCGCCTAGGCCAGAGTGGCGCGCACGAGCTCGATCCGCCGCTGACGGATGGCCACTTCGTCAACGACGCCGGGGTTGTAGATCATCTGGACGAAGCGCTCCACTATGGCCCGCGAGTAGGGCTGCAGCGACGGATCATCCTCGCTGGCGGGTAGGCGCTCGTCGGCCTCATTGATCGCATCTCGGACTGCCCGACCACGAGCCGTGAGCGGCGCAATGATCTTCCCGACCATGTGGTGCTCGAGTGCGGACTGACGCCATGCGGCGTAATCGACCCGGGCCAAATCATTGCGCACCAGGAACGCCACGTAGCGATCCGCGAAGTCGAACTCAGCAGGACCGATGCCGAAGGAAGGAGGGTCCCAGTCGGCGGACATGACGGCGAGCACTTCATGGAGCACGTCGATGGAGAAGTAGAGCGAACTGCCGATATCCGTCATGCCCTGAGCGAACGTGTACAGGAAACAGAGCCCCTGAGCCGCAGCGTCCGGTGTCGCCATCTCCCGCAGCAGGGCGCCAAGATCGACCTTCCCTGAAGGCAGCGGCCCTCCGCACTCAAGAGCCCGCAGGACGCCATCCGTGTCCAGCGCTTGACTCCGGGGAACAAGGATCGCCGCCTCATCGCCGCGGACCCTCAGGCTCTCCCTGGCGTCCACCCACACCGTCTCCCGGTCGATGGGGTTGTGCAGCACCAAGATGACCGGCAAGGGGTACTCGACCCAATACCGGCGGTGCTTCTCCTCGGCGTAATACGGTACGTGCGTCTTAGTCGCGTTCGTGAACCGGGACCGCCCGCTCTTCACCTGCGCTGCGATCAAGCGGCCAGGCGCAAGCCCCTCCGGCGTTACGTACTCGATGTGACCATCGATTCCGAGATCGCGATGGAGAACTTCACGCCAGACGCAGCGAGCTGCGTTGACAGTCGCTGCAACGTGGTTGATGCCTTCCCGCTCAACAAAGTCCGACTCCTGTACCCGGGGAAGATCAGCCACAGATGCTCCTGTTGGTGCGCAGAGTTGGTTGAGCGACGCTTCAGTCGACATCACATCAAACCGAGCCGCTTGGCCCGAAGATCGGTCGGAGTAATGATCGGGCGGTGCTTGTGCAGTACGCGATGGCAGGTCGGGCAGACCAGCGCCAGGTCGCTCATGGTGGTCACGCTCTCGCCGACCTTGTGCAGCGGCACGACGTGGTGGACGTCGATGACGCCCTCGAGGTCGTACGCCTCAGATGATTCGAAGTCGCAGACTTCGCAGGCGAGGCGGCCTGTCTTCTTGAGCACCGCTGCCTTCTTCTTCGCGACGAGTTCGCGGTCCCGCTCGTAACGTCGGTGTTCGCGGAAGAGGATCCGTCCCTCCGGCGCCTCGTACTCCTCGTCCTCGCCGGTGTCCGTGGGGGCCTCGTCCGTTTCGCCACGGGCGCGGATGAGGGCGACGGCCTGCGCGAGTTCCTCGAGCCGGTGCGCCCAGTTGTCCCAGACGCGGCGGTCCCCAGCGCCTCCGTGGCCCATTCCCTGCCCATGGTGGTCGGGGTCGATCGAGGAGAAGTTATGGAGCTTGAGCGAGACACCCGACGGGTTACGGAAGCGCGGGACCGCTCGAATGTGCTCGGGAAAGATCCGCAATGAGCGGAGCTCGGCGCTGAGGTCCGTGACCACCTTTGCGGTCGGGCTGATCGAAAGCTCACCGCGAGTGTGCAGATACAGATCGAGAGCGAGCATCAACTCATCGACCGACCAGTCGGGGAGGTTCACAGGGCGCGTGACCTGGAAGCCGAGCCGCTCAAGCTTGTTAGCGACAGTGCTGTCGCCGCCCGAGAACATGCCAGCAGTCAGGAGCACGCCGTGCTGGTGAAGGTGAGCGATCCCGGCAATCGCCTTCGAGTCATAACGCTTGCCGTCGACCACGACGAAGTAGTCGCGAGCCGCGGCGAAGCCGTACTCGTCGAGGAAGTTCTCGCGACCGCGCGACTCGAACTCCTCGATGGCTTTGCGGACGGCGTCGGCGTCGGTGAGGTCTGCGAGGGCCATGCCTGAAAGTAACGCAAGGGGCTAGACGTCACCCGACTTTGCACGCTTTGCAGACGTCGTGGGCTGGCGGTGATACGAATGGGCCGCTGCTAGCGAGCCGCCTCGCCGCATGATCGGAGACCTAGCCCCAATGCCGAATGTGTTTGCCGTCTACGTCGCCGCCACGGAAGGCGGTCAGACGAACCTTGAGGCAGGCCTTAACCATCTCGTCTGGGGTTGGCGGGACTCAGTCTTGGCTCGGAAGGACAACAGGGCGACCGCGCAGCAGATCAAGGCGGGTGACCTTCTTGTCATGGGCACACACGGGCCGAACCCGCGCGTGGCAGCGGGTGGCTGGGCGCAGGCGCGGCTGGGCCGCGCCCTCCTACTCCGGTTCACCTCCGGCCTGTACCAAGGGAAGACACGCGTTTGGCCGGACGAAGTCGACCGGATCATTTACCCGAACCGAGCAGACTTCGAAGTGGTCTACGACGTCCGGGCGCCCGAGGTGGCTTCACTCGATCCCGTCCTCCTTGAAGCGCTGCGCTGGTCCGCGAATACACAGGGCAGCCCCGTTCAGGTCGCTCTACCCTCCGACCGGGCTCCTCGCTTTGAGGTTGAGGAAACCGGTGCCGCTGGGACGGATGAGATTGATCATCACGGAGATTTCGATACCCTTGCTGAGGTGCTCGTCCGCCGCGAGCAGCGCAAGATTCGGAAACTTAAGTTCGGGTCACGGCCCACCATCACCTGCGATGTGTGCGCGAAGACCTACCCAGCACGGCTGGTCAGGGCCGCCCACATCAAGCGCCGATCGCGTTGCACTCCGGACGAGCTCCGCGACCTTCACAACGTGATGGCGGCCTGCGCGCTGGGTTGCGATGAAATGTTCGAGCACGGGTACATCGGATTCGATGACTCCGGTCGAGTCGTCGCCGTCCGAGAGGCAGACGGGGATCTTGCGGCCGCGGTGCACAGCCTCCTTGGCAGGAACTTCGGGGGCGTCCTGGTGAAGGCGTCGCCATATCTCGCATGGCATCGCCTCGACCACGGCAGACCCCGCGACAACGGGGCTTCTGATCGCGCCTAGCCTGTGGAGATGAGCGACAAACTCTCCGACCTCCAGCAGCGCATTACGGCGTTCAGCGCGGCTCGCGACTGGGATCAGTTCCACACCCCAAAGAACCTAACCCTCGCACTCATGGGTGAGGTTGGCGAGCTCGCGGCTGAACTTCAATGGCTGACCGACGAGCAGGTGACAGAGGCGCTCGCAGCCGACCACTCCCGCGATCGGATAGGCGCAGAGATGGCCGACGTTCTGATCTACCTGCTAATGCTCGCCGACAGGTCCGACATCGACTTGGTGGACGCCGCGGTCCGCAAGATCGAGAAGAACGAGATTCGGTATCCACGGGATCGCGCGCGGGGCTCAGCGGCGAAGTACACCGACTTGACCTAGCGGCGCTACTTCGAGTCGTCCGCGCGGACGCCGGCGCGTCTTCTGCTTTGCTCCCAGCCGGGGGTGTCATGGGGTAGGCCGAGGTAGGCCACGAGCGCTCTTCGTACGACGTCCGTGGTGCTCACGCCGTCCGCCTCGGCGCGAGCGTTGGCGGCGTCGATCAGGTCATTGGACAGTCGATATGTCCGTACTCGCGTCTTCATAGTCAGCGGAACCTGCGCACGTAGCGCATGTGGGCGTTTCGCTGGACCCCCTGTCGGCGCTCTGCTCGAACGCTTGCGCTGTGTGTCGCGATGGCGACAACCACCGCAACCGCCGGAATGAGGAGCGCGGGAAAGGCGATCGCCACCATTACCGTTGCCGCCATCGCGGACCAGGACTTGCTCATCTTGACCTCCGTCTTTGAGGTGTATGACACCTCAAGGTGAGCATGACCCACTGGGGCCCTGTACGGCAAGCGGTGAGCGCGCCCCCAGGGGTCCTCCTTGAGCTCCTCGGCCGCGCACCGCTTGCAATAGCAGGGGTGCGACTTACTAACTCGCATGAGTCGTTTTTCAGGGCCCTGCATGGTCATGCATTGCGTACTGGTCGCACCACTCGAGGATTTCGAACACGTGTTCTACAGTCCCTCTGTGGGTGCGGACTTCTGGGCACGGCAGGCGACAGCCGATCGGGAGGCCCAAGAGCGAGCGCTGCGAACTACGCCGACGCGCGAGCTTCACGTCTGGGTCTGGAACGTCGCGACCCGGAAGTGGGTGCCCGGCGCGCTGGCCGGGTGGGAGCATGACGCGACAGGCCGGGTGCTCGGCCAGGTCGTCTTCGCCTGGCGCTACTGGAACCCGAGGGACATGGTCTGGGTCTCTCATCGGTCTCTCGAACTGGTGCCAGCTGAGCGACTCCGCATGGTCGATCCTGCCCCGACGCCGCCGCCGCCCAGGGAGTAGACGGCGCGACAGCCTGGCCTTGGCGAACCGTGAACGCGCCTATAAACGCCCTCGCTCTCAACCCCTAAACGCACTTAACTACCTTGTTCCTAACGGAAGAACTTGTTGGATTAGAGGAAGAGAGCGGTAGTTGGGGGATCCAAAGATGTACAAAGACAGGAAACGAGCCATTAGGTGAGTTAGCGAGTCCCTGGACAGCTATGCGATCGGCAACTTCGCGTCCACCACCTACCGCACGCCCTGCGGGCCTGTCCGCACGCCGAACCGCCAGGACCACCAAATCTGGCGTCGTAGCCGGTAGCTCGCCTCGACGGGGCCGTAATCTAATCGTTTAAACAGGGCCATAAAGATTCTTCTTCCGGATTCTTCGCCGCCGCCCCATGGTGGTTATAGCCGGTGCTACCGTTTCTTGTATCGGATCAGCAAGGCCTGATCCGACCGGCGCTCGAGTCCAAGGTGAAGGAGTGCTTGTCCCCTCGTTGGGACCACGTGTGCTTCACCCGCTGGACCAGCGCCTCGTCGTCTCCGTCCAGCGGACCACGTGCTTCACCCGCTGGACCGGCGCCTCGTCGTCTCATGCAGCGGGCCACTCGCAGACCACTGGAGGCTCACATGACCGACGACCCCACGCCCGACAACCTGCCCGACGAGCTGGCCGAGCTGGCCGAGCTGGCCGAGCTGGCCGACATTGCCGTCGACAACAAGCTCATCGCCTGGACCTGGCCGGTCCGGCTCCAATACATCCGTGGGGAGTTCCTCAGCCTCGACATGGTCGCCAAGGGCTGCGAGGTCACCGTCAAGACCGTGAACGCTTGGGTGGCGCGTGGCGCTCTGCCCGCCTACGAGTACCCCGGTGGGCGCACCGTCGTCGCCATCGGGGACTTGCAGGACTTCCTGGCGCCGAAGCTCAAGCCGGTCACCCGGTCGACGCGCGTCAAGGCCGAGGGCGAGAGCCAGGCCTGACCATGACCTCCCCCACCTATGGGGCGGCCGCCGTAGCTGGCGCTGGCCTCAAGGATGGCTCGAAGTCTGAGTCCATCCTCGCCGCGCTCGGCATTGCCGATGAGACCGCGGCGACCGCCCGTCCCTCCCTCGTCGAGTACGCCCGGTATGCGATGAGTCAGGGATGGGACCCGCTTCCCGTCTGGGGCGTCGGCCCCGATGGCGTCTGCGCCTGCCGCCTTGGCGTTCAGTGCAAGACCGCTGGCAAGCATCCACTGGAGAACCGCTGGCAGTCTCGCGACAGGGCCTCCATCCCGGACGCCTACGAGTGGTGGGGCAACCCGACCCACCCGACCAACATCGGGCTACGTACCGGCGAGCCGTCTGGCGTCTGGGTTCTCGACATCGATCCCAAGTCCGGCGGCGACCACGCACTCCGCGAGCTGGAGGCACGCTATGGCGCCCTGCCGACCACGCGCGTCCACCGCACGGGATCGGGCGGTCACCACTACCTCTTCCGGCTCCCCTCCGACTTCGCCGTCACCAACAGCCGTGGCCAGCTTCCGGCGGGCATCGACGTGCGCGGCAACGGCGGCTTCGTCGTTGCCCCGGGCTCGGTCTCCGGTGTCGGCTCCTACGCGACCGAGAGTGACGCCGACGTCGCTTCGGCGCCGGAGTGGCTGCTCGACCTGATCCGGCCGCAGGCTCCAGCGGCCACGGTCGCCGTCGTCGAGTCTGCTGCCTTCGGGAGCCTCGACGCTGGCGCCCAGCTGCGCGCCCGGCAGTACCTCGACTCCGCCATCGCTGGCGAGATCGAGCGCCTCGACGCCATGAAGCTCGCGGCCACGTCTGATGCCTCGTCCTACCGGGGCGAGCCTTGGAACGAGACCGTCTACAAGGTCTGCTGCAACCTGCTGGAGCTGGCTCAGTCTGACTGGCTGCCGTTCGGTGTCGACGACGCCAAGGCCATCCTTCGCGACCACGCCCCGACGGACGCTGGCTTCACCGCCGTCGATGTCCTCGGCCGTCTGAACAGCGCAGCGAACATGGTCCGAGGCAAACTCCGCCCGATGCCGTCGTCGATCGTGGAGGACGACTGGGCGCTGCTCACCGCTCACATCGTCTCGCAGGAGGCAGCTCATCCGGGCGACGCGGACCTCATCGGCAGCGGCGACAAGGGCAAGGCCATGACGCGCAGGGACGACCGCGACGGCGATCCGCTCTTCCGCAAGGCTAAGAACGGCGGCTACTCCATCAACGCCACGGTTTTCCGTGACTACCTCTTCGGCCGGGGCCCGATGCCCTTCGAGCCGCTCGCGGTGGATGACGGCGACGGAGTCTGGACCTATCGCGCAGGCGCATTCGTTCAGGACCGCAACGCCATCAGCCAGCGCGCGCAGACCATCCTCGGCGACTACTACACGCCCAGTGCCAAGGGACTGGCCAAGGATCTCGTCATCGCCTCGGGAATGGCTCGCCGGATCGACTTCAACGAGGCCCGGCACCCGGAGCTGGTGAACTTCCGCAACACGATGCTCGACTGGCGCACCGGCGAGACGCTTCCTCATGACCCTGCTCATCTGTCGACCTTCCAGGTGAGCTGCGCCTGGGACCCCAACGCCGACTGCGCCAAGTTCGGCGCCTACGTCGACACGATGCTCTCGCCCGAGGCCGCCCGCCTGCTCTGGCAGGTCATCGGCTACACGCTGCTCTCGGGCAACCCGATGCAGGTCGTCGTGTATCTCGTCGGCTCCGGTGGCAACGGCAAGGGCGTCATCGTGCGCGTCCTAGAGGGACTGCTCGGCCCGGAGAACACCTCGGCCCTGACCCTGCTGGAGATCGACGGCGACAACCGCTTCAAACTCGCGCAGTTGGTCGGCAAGGCCGCGAACATCTCCGGCGAGACCACCGGCGGCTACATCAAGGACTCGGTCAACCTCAAGCGCGCCAGCGGCGGTGACTTCCTCGACATGGAGCGCAAGGGCATGAACGGCTTCCAGGCCAGAGTGCCCGCGACCCTCATCTTCTCCATCAACGAGGCTCCACACTTCGGCGACGACTCCGACGGCCTGTCGCAGCGCGGCATCGTGATCCCCTTCAATCGCAAGGTTTCCGAGCACCGCATCGCCGGGTTCAACGAGGCGGACTTCGTGTCGGAGTTCTCGGGCATCGCCCGGTGCGCCATCGAGGCCGCTCGCACGATCCGAATCGACGAACCGGCACTCCGCGCGGAGGGCTTCGCGCTTGTGCCCCAGGCTCAGCGCAAGTTTGCTGAGGCGACCAACGCGGAGCTGTACTGGCTGAGCAACCACGCCCGCCGCAAGACGGGGCACTGGGTCACGTCCGCCGAGCTCTGGCGCGCCTTCGGAGGCAAGGGCGAGCGGGCCTCCCGCAAGTTCATGCGGACCCTTAACTCGCTCTACGGCGACACCATCCGCAATCGCGTGCCCTCTGCCGTAGCTGCATTCAACCCGAGCGGTGCCCGGGCCCGAGTCTGCTACGAGGTCGAGTACGGCGAGGATCCGTTCCCGGCTGCGCTTGGGCTGGTGCCGGAGGCTGCGACGGCGGTGGCGCGATGACGACTACCGACGTACGGCGGCACCGCCCCCGAGCTGAGTTCGAGCCACGCATGACCGACGACGGCGTCTGGATCCCCGACTACCCCTCGCTGGTCGGCTGGTTCCGACAGGAGTGCTGCGAGGCGATCTCCGATCCCAAGCCGTCCCGCTGGTCGACCGAGGAGCGCCTCTATCTGCTTTTCGCTGGATGGTCGCTCGCCAAGGGCTACCCCTACGTCAGCCCGGCTGACTTCTCCTTCGCGCTGACCTGCATCCAAGGCGTGCCCCACAAGGTCACCCGGCGCGGCGACAACATGATCAAGGTCCGTCCGCTCTTCGTCGAGGGCCTCTCATGAGCGCCGCCGAGCCGAGCAACGTCGTCGCGTTGCCAGGCGGCCTGACTCCTGTCGAGCTGCTCCACCAGATGGTCCGGGCCGCGAGCGGTGAGATCGAGGTCGTCGAGGCCGACCTGCCGATGCCGCCTGCCGGAGCGTCGGCGCGAGCCCAGGGTCTCTGGTACGGCGTGCTCAAGGCCTACGGCCCGCTGTCGATCCCGAAGATGCAGCTCCTGGAGGCGATCGTCGACAACGTGTCTCAGTACGACCGCGTCAAGGGTGACTGGGAGGCCGAGGGATCGCCGACGACGGCGACCGGCTCGATGGGCCAACCGGTCGAGGACAACCGCATCGGCAGCATGAAGACGCTGCGCTCGCAGGAGGCTTCGCTCTGGAAGCAGATCGATCTCGCGAACGAGTCGGGCGGCGCCAAGGGGCGACCTGGGCGGCCGACGCGCGCCGAGTCGCTAGCGATGGGCAAGTCATCGAGCTGGGGGCGCGGGTGATGAGCGCGCATTGCTTGGACGCCACCTGGCCCGTGCGTACGGTCCCTCCGGCTCGTCGCGAGATGCCCGCCTCCGATCCGATCGACCAAGAGCCATGATGCCCGACAGCCCGCACCCGCCGAGCGCGCTCATGTTTGCTCTGCTCATCGGCACTGCGCCGGAGCTGACCCAGGCCTTTGTTACCGAGGGCTACCGAGCCGCCGAGGCAGCCTGGCGGCGCCGGGACGACGTCGTCGTAGGCACGGTCCAGGCCCAGCTCCGCGACAGCGTCGTGCAGGACCGCTCGCTGATCGAGGACGGCAGCGATGACGACCTCAGCCGGGCGCTCAGTGCCCCGGTCGACGGCCGCGACATCGTGCGCCCCATCGGTGGCGTCGACACCGGCGGCCTGAGCGTCGCCGTCCAGCGGTTCTTGATCCTCGAGGACCGCCTTCCGGACCTCGGGACCTGGCGCGATCGCCAGGTCGTGTGGAACCGGCTCTCCGGCCGTCGCCCCGCGCGGACGCCGATCACAAACCGCCACGCGCAGAACGGAGCCGCCCGATGAGCGAGTTTGACTGAGCGGACGACTTCACAGAGAGGAGAGCCAGTGGTTCCGGGACTTCCGGGCCAAAGAACTAAACAGTCCCTTAGGAGGACAACATGACGTTCCACGACGTCGACAGCATCGATCCCGACACCGCTATCCGCAGCGGCGCCACTCACCACGAGCAGGACATCGACGAGGCCGAGTACGCCGAGTCCCGCGCCTCCGAGCCCCTGACCGAGGAGGAGGACAAGGCCCTCGCCGAGCACCTGGGCGGCGACTCCGGTCCCGACCTGCTGGCCTTCCAGGGCACGCCCCGCAACCCGGTGCAGCAGATTCCCGGCGCCTGGATCCACCCGATGAAGCGCCAGGCTCGTCTCAACGCCGTCCGGATCGGTCGCGTCGACCCGAACTATCTCGACCAGCAGATCGCGAGCGTTATGCGCTTCGGCGGCGCCCCTGCACCCGTCGAGAAGGCTGCCCGGGCTGCTCGCGACGCCGTACAGAAGCTCCGCGACGTCCTGGCGCAGGCCAGGCATCCTGACCAGCCTGCCTTCGCCATCTCGCCGGAGGGCAAGCAGGCCATCGAGCGCGAGGTCGCTCGCGCCAAGCTCGCGATCTCCCGCCTGGAGGGCGCCGCCGTCGAGCACGCTGACGAGTGGTACGCCGCGCTCACCCACGGACTTGACGAGAAGCGCCAGAAGGCCGAGAGGGCCGTCCGAGCGGCCGAAAAGGCGTACACCGACTGGGCCAGCTCGCGCGCCGGTGCCCATGCCCTCGCTGAGCACCAGGGCCGCTTCGCGGGCGGGTGGCACAACAGCCCGCTGGTGAGGGAGATCGGCGACCCGACTGCCGCCATCGGCACTCTGGGCAAGGTCCGGAAGATCGTCTCCTCGGATGACCACTTCATGTCCGGTGCTTACCTCGCGGCGGAGTACGACGGCGTGCCGCCGCACACGATCGCCCATCTGGAGAAGCGGGCCGAGGCCACGCAGCACGGCTCCTTCGCCCGTCAGATCGCTTGGCGCGCGAAGGCGAACCGCTCCGACGACCCCGACCTTCAGCAGGCCATCGCCAAGCGGGACCTGCGGATCCTCAACAACGCCGCCCCGCTCGGCTTCAGGCCCAGCGAGCGCGAGGACTGAGCACTAATCCCGCCTCGGAGCCCCTTTGGCGGCTCCGAGGCGGGGCTGGCCCGCTGACTTCGGTTGTGAGGATTCAAAGCCTGCCTCGCCGCACGCGATCTACTTCTTCACCCCCAAGACCAGTCGCTCGACCAGGGTGGGCTTCTTCGCCTTCGTGCCCTCGGCTGCCGCTGCGATCTTCTCGAGCGCGCGGGTGGCCTTGGCCTGGTTCTGAAGCTTTGCCAGCTCGGATGCCTTCATCGCTCGTTCTCCTACTAGTAGATCGGGGACAGCCTCGATGACAGTGTAGGAGCATTCCTACAGACTTTGTGTCGGAGTATTCCTACGTTTTCGACCGTGTCCGAGCCCTCTCCAACCGCCCGGCGTCGGCGGCAGGAGCTCGGAGCATCGTTGAAGCAGGCGCGGCATGCTGCCGGACTCACCCAAGAGCGCGTGGCGCTGACTGCCGACCTCGACCGGTCGTTCTACGTCGATGTTGAAAATGGGCACCACTCGCTTGCGGTTGATCGACTTTTCGCCATTGCGGATGCCCTAGGGGTTCGAGCCTCTTACCTGCTCGAAGGGATCGAGTGACCACCCTTGACCCCGCCCGCGCCCTCAGGCTCGTGACGAGGCACAACCTTAACTTGCTTCAGTGGATCAACCCGCTGACCCTTGCCGACCGGGTAGATGGTGATCTCGAAGGCGTTGCGCATGAGCTCGCGCTTGCCTTCCACGCTTGCAGCCTCGAAGAGTTCGAACGCCTCCTCGACATTTAGCTCACGGGCGCTGGTGCTTCCAGTAGCGATTGCTTGCTCCGCCCTCTCGATCTTCTCTCGCAGCGCTTTAGTTGCCTTTGTGAACTGGCTGAGCGTGATGGCGCCTTCTGCATACGGCTCCGCGAGGGCGTCCAACCTTTCGCGGAGCCGATCAAGCTCGCTGGTGTCCACGTGGCCGGGCTCTTCGACGACGAAGTGGCCTTCACGAGCGATGCTAGCGATGCTGCGTGCTACCTCGAAGGTCGCAATCATGTCGGCCTTATGGACCGGGATGGTGACGTGGCCGTCGCGGCACACGTAGGTCGGGACGCCCTTCCGGGTGCTCGCGCTAATGGTCCGCTCGCAACCCTGGCGGCCGCATTGCGCCACCGTCGAGAGGAGTTGATCACCAGGCTTCCTGCCGCGCCGGTGATCGCCGCTCCGACGTGTCGGGTCAGCGAACAGCGCCTTGAGGGAGATGTGAGTCTCCTCGTCAAGGATGGTCTCCCACTCGCCCTTGACGCCCTCGAGCACGGTCCCCCGGTAGATCGCCAGCCCGGCGTGCCGTGGATTGCTCAAGCAGTCTCGAACACCTCGAGAGCTCCACGCTGGCTTAGTACCCGAAGCGATCCGAGCACGCGACTCCGGGAAGAGCCCAGCGTCGTTCCAGCGCTTCGCCACCGCGTACAGGCTCAGCCCGGCGAGTACGTCGGCCGCTGCTTGCTTAACCGCCTCTGCCTCTTCTCGGTTTACGGTGCCGTCGGTGTTGTAGCCGAACAGCCGGGGGCTTGAGCGGCGGCGCTTACCCTCGCTGGCGCGGGTCTGGTTAGCCAACTGCATTCGCGCCGTCTTCAATTCGACTTCCGCGCGGGCGACCGCCCCGAGAATGCGAGCGACCATGCGCCCGGTCGCCGTCGTGAGGTCGAGGTCGCCCATCGACGTCACGATGCTCGCGCCCGTGCGCTCCATGAGGTCGATGACTTGCTCGAGCTCAGCGACCGACCGCGTGATGCGGTCCATCTGCCAGGCGATGACCACGTCGACCTCGCCGCGCTCGACCATGCCCTTGGCCCGCTCCCAGCCCGGGCGACGCTTCGCTGCGTAGGCCGATTGGGTGTCCCGCTCGATCGCGACGACCTCGTAACCACGCGACGCGGCGGTGTGTTTGCACGCGGTGATCTGGCGGTCGACGGACTCGCTGAGGTCCTCAGTACCGTCGTCGTGCTGATTGCGAGGGCGGGGCTTGCTCACACGGCCGTAGATCAGGGCGCGTTTGGACTCGACGGACATGCCTCCATAGTAAACTCTCAAAAGCGACCTTGACTGCCGTCAACATCCGCAAGTTCTCGCTGCGGGCCGCCCGCCTGAGCGATCTGGTGGAGCTGGGCAGCCTCACGCCCCAAGCGGCGGCGTTCCTGGAGGCAAGTGTGCGGGCCGGTCTCAACATCCTGGTCGCGGGCGGCACCCAGGCGGGCAAGACCACGATGCTTAACTGCCTCGCCGCCGCGATCCCCGGCGGCGACCGGGTGATCAGCGCGGAGGAGGTGTGGGAGCTGCGCTTCCCGCACCCCGACTGGGTGGCGTTGCAGACGCGCCAGGCCGGCCTCGAGGGCACCGGCGAGGTCAGGCTGCGCGACCTGGTGAAGGAGTCGCTGCGGATGCGACCCAGCCGGATCATCGTCGGCGAGGTCCGCGCCGAGGAGTGCCTGGACCTGCTGCTCGCGTTGAACAGCGGCATTCCCGGGATGTGCACCCTGCACGCCAACAGCGGCCGCGAGGCCCTGGTCAAGATGTGCACCCTGCCGCTGCTGGCCGGGGAGAACATCGGGTCGCGGTTCGTGGTGCCGACAGTGGCCGCCAGCGTCGACCTGGTCGTTCACCTCGGCATGGACGGCCGCGGCGTACGCCGGGTCAACGAGATCGTCGCCGTACCGGGCCGGGTGGAGAACGACGTGATCGAGACGGCGCCGGTCTTCGAGCGTCACGGCTCGGAGCTGCGGCGCGCGAGCGGGATGCCGCCACGCATCGAGCACTACGAGCGCGTCGGGATCGACCTCCACGCGCTGCTCAACGGGGCGCGCTGATGGGCGCCCTCATCGGCCTCGGTCTCGGCATCGGGCTGCTGCTGTGCTGGTCCGCGTTCGCCCTGCCCCGGACAGCCCGTGGGCCCCGCCGCGCCCGGCAGACCGATGCGCTACTCGCCCGCGCCGGCCTCGGCCAGATCCAGGCCACCAACCTGTGGGTGCTGTGCAGCTGTTGCGGACTGGTGGCGATGCTCGTCGCCCAGGTCGCCACCCGAACGGCGCCGATCGCCGTCGTGTTCGGCGCGATGGCCGCCTATCTGCCGGTCGCGATCGTGGCGGGGCGGGCGCGGCGTCGACAGCGCGAGTTCGCGGAGGTGTGGCCCGAGGCCGTCGACAACCTCGCCTCCGCGGTCCGTGCGGGACTCTCACTGCCGGAGGCGCTGAGCGCCCTCGCGGTACGCGGCCCCGAGGCTCTGCGCGAGCCGTTCGAGCGCTTCGCCCTCGACTACCAGGTCTCCGGCCGCTTCGGTGACTGCCTCGACCGGCTCAAGGACCGACTCGCGGACCCCGTGGGCGACCGCGTCGTCGAGGGGCTGCGGATCGCCCGGGAGGTGGGTGGTGGCGAGCTCGGCCGGCTCCTGCGCAACCTCTCGGCGTACCTGCGCGAGGAGGCGCGCACCCGCGCCGAGCTCGAGTCCCGCCAGGCCTGGGCGGTCAACGGCGCCAGGCTGGCCGTCGCCGCGCCCTGGCTGGTGCTGCTCTTCCTGTCCTTCCAGCCTGAGGTCATTCACCGCTATTCCTCGACCGGCGGTGTGGTGGTCCTGGCCGGCGGTGCGGCGGCATGCCTGGTGGCCTACCGGATCATGCAGCGCATCGGTCGGCTGCCGACCGAACGGCGGATCCTGCGATGAGCGCCGTCGCTGGAGCCGCCCTGGGCGCGGCCGCAGGTGGCGGTCTCCTGCTGGTCGGGGCGCGGCTGCGTGCGATGCGGCGTCCCGAGCTGGCGGTGCGGGTGCTGCCCTACATCCGCGACGTCACCGCCGCGCCGGGAGCGCGGACCGCCGATCTGCCCAGCGGCCGGGGTGCTGCAGTCGTCGCTGCTGTCTTCGGGCCGGGCCTGCGTGCGGCCGCTGACACGGTCGAGCGAGTCCTCGGCGGTGCCTCGTCGGTGCAGCGGCGCCTCGACCGTGCGGGGTCGGAACGGACCGTCGGCGACTTCCGCGTCGAGCAGGTGCTGTGGGGGCTGGCCTGCTTCGCGCTCGCCGCCCTCTACGGCCTGGCCCGCGGCCTCCACGACGCCGGCAACGCGGTCGCCGCCCTGGTCGTGTGCCTGGTCGCCTTCGTCTTCGGCGTGCTCGCGCGCGACTCCTGGCTCAGCGTCCAGGTCAAGGACCGCGAGCGCCGGATCGTCGCGGAGTTCCCCGCTGTCGCGGAGCTGCTCGCCCTGGCCGTCGCCGCCGGGGAGTCACCGGTGGCCGCTCTGGACCGCGTCGTACGCCGCAGCCAGGGCGATCTGTCCGCAGAGCTGGCCCGCGTCCTCGCCTCGGTGCGCACCGGCGAGCCGGTCGCTGCCGCTTTCGACGCGCTCGCGGCGCGCACCGGCTTGCCGCTGGTCGCCCGGTTCGCGGCCGGGATCGCTGTCGCCGTGGAGCGCGGCACCCCGCTGGCCGACGTACTCCACGCGCAGGCCGGCGACGTCCGGGAGGCGGGGCGCCGCGAGCTGATCGAGGTCGCGGCCCGCAAGGAGGTGCTGATGATGGTGCCGATCGTGTTCCTCGTCCTGCCGACGACCGTCGTCTTCGCGTTCTATCCCGGGCTCCTCGGCCTCCACCTCGGCATGTCCTGATCTCTCGGAAAGGAACACCATGGACAGACTCCTCCTCACCCTGCTGCGGCTGCAGCAGGACCTCGTCGGCGAGCTGCAACGTCCACGCGACGACCGTGGCGACGTGCCGGGCTGGGTGCTCGTCGTCGTGATGACCGCCGGGCTGTGCGCGGCGCTGTACGGCGTGGCCAAGGACCAGCTGAGCTCGATGCTGACCACCGCCCTCAACCAGGTGAAATGACTCGCTCGCGGGGCTCGGCGGTCGTCGACTTCGTGCTCGTCCTGGCGCTGCTCGTGCCCCTCGTCGCGGGCGTGCTGCAGGTCGCGCTCGTGCTCTACGTCCGCAACACCCTCGGATCCGCGGCATCCGAGGGCGCACGCTACGCCGCCACCCTCGGACACTCCGCTGGCGACGGAGTCACCCGCGCCCGCGCACAGCTCGACGGCGCCTTCTCCGACCGCTTCGCCGAGGACGTCACGGCCACCCCGACATCGATCGCCGGGGCGCCCGCCGTCGAGGTCTCGATCCATGCGCGGGTGCCGGCGTTCGGCCTCGGCGGCCCGGCCGTCGAGTTGACGGTCACCGGCCATGCGGTGCAGGAGCAACAGCCGTGAGTCACCCGCGTCGAACCGATCGGCGGGGCGAGCGCGGTAGCGGTCTGGTGGAGTTCGCCTGGCTCGGCATCATCCTGCTGCTGCCGCTGGTGTGGATCCTGCTGTCGGTCTTCGCGGTGCAGCGCGGTGCCTTCGCCGTCAGCGGCGCCGCTCGCGCGGCCGGCCGCGCCTACGTCCTCGCCCCGAGCGACGACCTCGGTGCGGCCCGTGCGCGTGCCGCCGCCGAACAGGTCCTGGCCGATCAGGGGCTCGCGGACGCGCCGCTCGACATCTCGGTGAGCTGCTCGCCGTACCCACATGCCTGTCACAGCGGCACCTCCGTCGTCACGGTCACGGTGGCGAGCAGCGTGCAGATACCGGTGCTTCCTCTGGTGCTCGGCGGCGGATCGCCGCGGTTCGCGCTCGACGCGACCCAGGTGGTGCCCGTCGGTCACTACCAGGAGGTGCCGGCCGATGCTGCGCCGTGATCGCGGCGAGCGCGGCTCCTCGATCCCGCTGATCATCGGCTTCGCCCTCGTGCTGGCCATGGTGGTCGCCTTCGTTGTCGACGCCTCGGCCGCGTATCTGCGCCGCCAGGCCCTGGACACGCTGGCCGACGGCGCCGCCCTCGAGGGTGCCGACGTGGGGGCTGCCGGCACGGAGGTGTACGGCGCCGGCCTGGGCGCCGACGACCTGCGCCTGACCGCGGCCGCCGCCGGCAACGCCATCGACGCCTATCTCGCCCGGACCGGTGCCTACAACCGCTACCCGGGCCTGCGGGCGAGCGTCATCGTCGACCAGCAGACCCACCGCGTCGTGGTCCACCTCAGCGCCCCGCTGCACCTGCCACTGACGGTACCGGGCTCACCCGACCACCCGCTGGTCGGCGCCGAGGGCTCGGCAGTGGTGGCCGTCGACCGCTGACCCGACGCTGAGCCGACCGGCCAACCCTCGCTCATGTGGCAGGCGCTCCGAGTGCCTGCGTGGCCGCAGTCGGTCGGGTCAAGGGTCGGAGCTGTCCCAGATATGCCCCGTCCTCGAGCCCGGGGGTTGCTCCACGATGTCCTGGCAGCGCGGCTCGGCGAGATCGTCGGTGCGGCGCAGCCGCGGTGACGACCGCTCCGCGCTCCTCGCGGTCCGCGGGCTCGCCTACGATGGCGCTGCCGACACCGTAGGTACGGTGCGGCCCTGGGAGGTAACAAGAGATGAAGCGCCGCCGGATCTGGTGGATAGCCGGATGCGTGGTGACCGTCGTCCTGGGCCTCGCTGCAACGGCCGTCGGAGCTCAGCACCTCCATGCGGTGAAGGACCGTGCCGACGAGTACACCTGGCTCGCCGCCCACGCGAAGACGGCCGACTACCGCGTCGTCGAGCTCGGCGAGGTGGCCGGCGACGGCAGGGCCCTTGCCGTATGGGTGGACCGCCCCGGCCAACCTCAGGCGTTCGTGGACCTCGACGGGAGCCACGAGGACGTCACCTCACCCGGGCAGACGGTCAGTGCTCGCGTCGATGACCGCGAGGCGCCGGCGACGGGCTACGGGGTGGCCGCCGACGTGCTCGGACGCTCCTTCATCGGCGACTACCTGCGGACAGGGTGGCCTCTCGGTGTCGCCATCGCATGCTGGCTCGCCGCGCTGGCACTCGGGGCCGCCGCGGGCCGGGAGCGGCGTCTCGGCCGGGTTCCGTCGATGGCCGCCTGAGCGCTGCCTCCATCGTCGCCGGGCCGGACGTACCCCTCACCTGACTCGCGGCCGGTTCTCGGGCGTGTGGCGCATGATGGCCCCAACAGCGCTGGTCACATGGCCCAGGGAGCAGCGAGACTTCTGGGTGTCCTCCGCTGGACCCAGCATCGACCGGCAGACAACGAGTCGTGGTCCGCCTCCGTGCGCCGCTGCACATGCCGCTGGCGGTGCCGGCCCGACTACCCGATGGTCGGCGCCGAGGGCTCGGCGGTGGTGGCCGTCGACCGCTGACCCGACGCCCGAGGGTTCGCCGGTGGTGGTCCACGACCGATAACCTTGACGTTTGTGGCAGCCACCGACTTCGACGCCGAGATCAAGCAGCTCCAGGCGACCCTTCACACCGTCGTCCAGGTCCTCGACCTGCCGGCGATGAAGAAGGAGATCGCCGACCTGGAGGAGCAGGTGGCAGCGCCCGACCTGTGGGACGACCAGGCCAACGCGCAGAAGGTCACCGGCCGGATGTCGCTGCTGCGCGGCGAGGTGGAGCGCTTCGAGCAGCTCGCCAGCCGCGTCGAGGACCTCGGCGTCCTGGCCGAGCTGGCCCAGGAGGAGGCCGACGCCGACACCCTCGCCGAGGCCGAGGCCGAGCTGACGCGGGTCAAGAAGGAGGTCGAGGCGCTCGAGGTCCGCACCTTGCTGGCGGGGGAGTACGACGCCCGCGAGGCGATCGTGACCATCCGCTCCGGCGCGGGCGGCGTCGACGCGGCCGACTTCGCCGAGATGCTCATGCGGATGTACACACGCTGGGCCGAGCAGCACAAGTACCCCGTCGAGGTCTTCGACGTCTCCTACGCCGAGGAGGCCGGCATCAAGTCGGCCGAGTTCGCGATCCACGCGCCGTACGCCTACGGCACCCTCTCGGTCGAGGTCGGCACCCACCGGCTGGTGCGGATCAGCCCCTTCGACAACCAGGGCCGGCGCCAGACGTCGTTCGCCGCCGTCGAGGTCGTGCCGCAGCTGGAGCAGACCGACGAGGTCGAGGTCGACGAGAACGACATCCGCGTCGACGTCTTCCGCTCCGGCGGCCCCGGCGGCCAGTCGGTCAACACCACCGACTCCGCTGTCCGCCTGACCCACATCCCCACCGGCATCGTGGTCTCCTGCCAGAACGAGAAGTCGCAGCTGCAGAACAAGGCCTCGGCGATGGTGGTCCTCAAGGCCAAGCTGCTGGCGAAGAAGAAGGCCGAGGAGGCAGCGCTCAAGAAGGACCTCAAGGGCGACGTCGCCGCCAGCTGGGGCGACCAGATGCGCAACTACGTGCTCAACCCCTACCAGATCGTCAAGGACCTGCGCACCGGCTTCGAGACCGGCAACCCCACGGCCGTCTTCGACGGCGACCTCGACGGGTTCCTGGAGGCCGGCATCCGCTGGCGCCGCGGCGCCGACAAGGCCGCCGCCAACTGACCCACCGGGTGACCGCGGCTCAGCTCGCCGCGCGCGCCACCGCCAGGCACCAGCGCCCGGCGCGCCCGACGCTGGCAGTCGTCAGCTCGCAACTGAGCCACGCGTCCCCGAAGAGCCCGCGCAGCAGCACAGTGCCGTCGCAGGTCAGCGCACTGGTCGGCGCGCCGTACGCCGGGGCCTTCGCCCTCGTGCAGCCCGGCGGGACCTGTGCGGCGAGCCGCTGGGCCTGCGCCGCCGGCACAGGTGGCCCGAACA
>Ga0209796_10000043_pt1 | contig 186410 bp, 173 predicted proteins | sample AgamicOrSfrz_FD_187167 | JGI IMG/M metagenome (GOLD analysis project Ga0209796, IMG submission 187167) | Agave microbial communities from Guanajuato, Mexico - Or.Sf.rz (SPAdes) (version 2) | ecosystem: Host-associated > Plants > Phyllosphere > Phylloplane/Leaf | place: Guanajuato, Mexico...
CTCGGCCTGGCACAAGGTGGTTCGGCTGTCCTTCCCGAACAACTGGCTGGCCACGACCCGGCCCAGCAACCTGCCCTCGCAGCTGAAGGTGCTCTACAAGATGGCGCGCGGCAGCCGTGCCGAGCGGCGCCGGCTCCAGGAGCAGCTCGACCTCGAGGCCGCCGTCCTGCGCTGACCCCTTCCGGAGGTCGAGCCCCGGTGGTCGAGCCTGTCGAGACCCCGGCCTCAGCCCAGGAACCGCACGTCGAGCGGCGTCTCGCCCGCCGGCGTCACCCGGAACGCCTGACCGTCGGGCAGCTCGCTGATAGCCTCGGTGAGCTGCCCGTTGTGCCACACCAGGGCGACGTGGTCGTCGGCGGCGTGGCCGGTCGGCAGAGTGCCCTCGGCGATCCACCGCCGGAACCGCTCCGCACGGCCCTCCTCGCCGAAGTAGTGCGGACAGGCGCTGCCGGGCAGCCACCCGAGCCCGTCTCGCAGCGGGGCGAGCGGCCCGAACGAGTCGGTGGAGGAGGCCTCGAACCAGCAGTTCATGCCGGCGCTGATCCCTGCCAGTACGGCGCCGTTCTCGGCGGCCTGTCGCACGGCGATGTCGAGACCGTGAAGTCGCCAGAGCGCCAGGAGGTTGGCCGTCGAGCCGCCGCCCACGTAGATCAGGTCCTGCTCCAGGACGTGCTCGGGTGGGACGTAGTCGTGGGTCGCCTGAGCGAACAGCACCAGCGCGCTCGTCTCGGCCCTTCCCCGGAACGCGTCGAAGAACCGCTCCCGGTACGCCGCCGAGTCCCCACTCGCCGTACCGACGAAGCAGACCCGCGGCCGCTCCTTGCCGGTGAGATCGAGCAGGAAGTCGTCGAGGAGGGAGGACCCGTCCTCCGACATCGAGAAGCCGCCACCACCGAGCGTCACGACCGTCCCACGCATGCCGCCACGGTAGCGGCCGATCAGGCGTCGATTGGCATGCTGTCCCCGTGAGGCTGACCGAGCAGGAGATGACGGCCGCGCTGACCGGTGCCGCGCAGAGCATCGTCGCGGCGCAGGACAAGCGTGTGCGCAAGGGGCTGCTCAGCGCCGCAGAGATCTGGGAGGAGATGGGGCGCTACCAGCGCTACGTCGTGCTCAACGGGCTCGGCGATCAGATCCTGCCGGTGCTCGTGGCGCTGCCCGACGTGGAGGTGGCGCCCGGCGAGCGGCCGCGGTTCACCGACGCCGACGTCACCGCGGCGGTCGAGGCGCAGTTGGGCGACGTCGGCCGCCTGCGTCGCAAGGCGCTGGTGCCTGCCCGGGTCGCGCTGGTCAAGCTCGCCCTGGCGGCACTGCCGCCGCGGCAGGACCCGGACGCGCTGATCGTCCCCGACCAGCTCTAGGGCACCAAGCGGGGTCTCGACAGGCTCGACCTCCGGGGCGCCGACCTCCGGGGTGCCGACCTCCGGGTGCCGACCTCCGGGAGCCGACCTCCGGGTGCCGACCACCGGGCGCCTCACCCGAGCGCCGCCGCGACCACCGCCTTCGCCTCCTCCTGGACCTGCGCGAGGTGCTCGGGTCCGCGGAACGACTCGGCATAGATCTTGTAGACGTCCTCGGTGCCGGACGGCCGGGCGGCGAACCAGGCCGACTCCGTGACCACCTTGAGCCCCCCGATCGCGGCGCCGTTGCCGGGCGCCTCGGTCAGCGTCGCGGTGATGGGCTCGCCGGCCAGTTCGGTGGCGGTGACGTCCGTGGCGGAGAGTGCCCCGAGTCGCGCCTTCTCCTCCGGTGTGGCGGGGGCGTCGATGCGTTCGTAGGCGGGATCGCCGTGTGCCGCGACGAGCTCGGCGTACCGCTGCGAGGGGGTCTTGCCCGACCTGGCCAGGATCTCCGAGGCCAGCAGCGCGAGCAGGATGCCGTCCTTGTCGGTGGTCCACGTGGTGCCGTCGAAGCGCAGGAAGGACGCGCCGGCCGACTCCTCGCCGCCGAACCCGAAGCTGCCGTCGACGAGCCCGGGCACGAACCACTTGAAGCCGACCGGCACCTCCACCAGCGGCTTGCCGAGAGCGGCGGCGACCCGGTCGATCATCGAGCTCGACACCAGCGTCTTGCCGATCCGCGCCGTCTCGGGCCAGCCGGGCCGCCCGCCGCCGAAGAGGTACTCGATCGCGACCGCGAGGTAGTGGTTGGGGTTCATCAGCCCCGCGTCGGGGGTCACGATGCCGTGTCGGTCCGCGTCGGCGTCGTTCCCGGTGCTCAGGTCGAAGTCGGCGCGCCGCTCCACCAGTCCCGCCATGGAGTACGGCGAGGAGCAGTCCATCCGGATCTTGGCGTCCCAGTCCAGGGTCATGAAGCGCCAGGTCGGGTCGACGACCGGGTTCACGACCGTCAGGTCGAGCCGGTGCTGCTCGGCGATGCGCGACCAGTACTCCACCGACGCCCCGCCCAGCGGGTCGGCGCCGATCCGCACGCCCGCCGACCGGATCGCGTCGAGGTCCAGGACGCTGGGCAGCTGCTCGACGTAGGAGCCGAGGAAGTCGTAGCGGCCGGCGGCGGCGCGGGCCCGCTCGAACGGCACGCGCCGTACGTCGGCCAGCCCGCCGCGGATGATCTCGTTGGCCCGCCGGGCGATCCAGGAGGTGGCATCGGAGTCGGCCGGGCCGCCGTGCGGCGGGTTGTACTTGAACCCACCGTCGCCGGGCGGGTTGTGCGACGGGGTGACGACGATGCCGTCCGCGAGCCCGGTGCCCGAGCCGCCGCCGGTGGTCGAGCCGACGCCGGTGGTCGAGCCGCCGCGGGTGGTCGAGCCGACGCCGGTGGTCGAGCCGCCGCCGGTGGTCGAGCTTGTCGAGACCCGGTTCGCCGTCAGGATCGCCAGCGACACCGCCGGCGTCGGCTGATAGCCCTCCTGCACCAGCACGGTCACCTCGTTGGCGACCAGCACCTCGAGCGCCGACACGTAGGCCGGCTCGGACAGCGCGTGGGTGTCCTTGCCCAGGAAGAGCGGGCCGTCGTACCCCTGGTTGCGGCGGTACTCGCAGATCGCCTGGGTGGTGGCGAGGATGTGCGCCTCGTTGAAGGACGTCGACAGCGAGGAGCCGCGGTGACCCGAGGTGCCGAACGTGACCTGCTGGCGGGGATCCTCGGGGTCGGGGTGCAGCGCGTAGTACGCGGTGACCAGGGCAGGGACGTCGACGAGGTCGTTCAGGGCGGCGCGGGTGCCGGCGCGAGGATCGGGCATGTGCCCCATGGTGCCCAATCACCCCCGGTTACTCTTCGGTACATGGCTCTTGTCACCTATACCGTCGCCGACGGGATCGCGCAGGTCCGGCTCAACCGCCCCGACAAGCTCAACGCGCTGACCCTGGATCTGCTCGACGAGCTCGTCGGGACGGCGCGCGAGCTGAGTCGTGACACGAGCCTGCGCGCGGTCGTCCTGGCCGGTGAGGGCGCCTCCTTCTGCGCCGGGCTGGACTTCGCCTCGGTGCTCAAGGAGCAGGGCAAGATGTGGAAGGCGTTCGTGCCGCGGCCATGGCGCGGGACCAACACCTTCCAGGAGGCGTGCTGGGCGTGGCGGCGGGTGCCGGTCCCGGTGATCGCCGCCGTCGAGGGCCACTGCCTGGGTGGCGGGGTGCAGATCGCCCTCGGCGCCGACTTCCGCTTCGCGACCCCCGACTCCACCTGGTCGGTGCTCGAGGGCAAGTGGGGGATCATCCCCGACATGAGCGGCATCCGCTCGTTGGCCGAGCTGGTCGGCATCGACACCGCCAAGCGGCTCACGATGACGGCCGCGATGCTCACCGGCCAGGAGGCCCACGATCTCGGTCTGGTGACCGAGGTCGCCGCGGACCCGATCGCGGCGGCGACCGCGTTCGCCCAGGAGCTGTCCCAGCGGTCGCCGGACGCCCTCGCCGCGGCCAAGCGACTCTTCAACGACACGTGGACGGCTTCCCCCCGCAAGACGTTCGCGCGTGAGCGGATCGAGCAGTTGAAGCTGCTGCGCGGGGCCAACGCCAAGATCGCCCAGAAGGCCGTCTTCAAGAAGGAGAAGCCTGCCTATCAGCCGCGCGCGCACTGACGCGGGACGTGCGCTTGATCAGGGGTAGCTGATCCCCGTCACCTGCTCGGAGATCTCCCACAGCCGGCGCTGCGCGTCGCGGTCGCGCGCGAGCTTGCGTGCCTGCACGACCTTGGGCGCCCCCTGCATCTCGGCCGGTCCGGACGGCCCGACGTACGTCGATCCCGGCAGGTCGGCCGTGGCCGCCATCAGCGACGGCCAGGCACCCTGCGCCGGTCGCTGCGAGACCAGCGGGTAGGCGGCGTCGAGGATCCGCGAGAGCGGCCCGAACGAGCTGCCGTTGCTGATCAGGTGGCTGCTGACGAAGCCCGGGTGCGCGGCGAGCGCCTTCGCCGGCAGGCCGGCCGCCGCGAGCCGTCGGTCGAGCTCGTAGGTGAAGAGCAGGTTCGCCAGCTTCGTCTGGAAGTACGTCGGCCACCGCAGGTAGCGACCCTTCTCGTACGGGTCGCCGACCGGTGCGCTGGGGGCGAGCCTGTGTCCGAGGCTGGACACGGTCACCACCCGCCCGTCACCGGAGGCGGCCAGCGACGGCAGCAGCAGACCGGTGAGCAGGAACGGCCCGAAGTGATTGGTGGCCAGCTGCAGCTCGAGGCCGTCAGCGGTGCGCTGGTACGCCGTGGCCATCACGCCGGCGTTGTTGATCAACAGGTCCAGCGGGCCGAGCTCGGCGATCCGGGCCGCTCCGGCCCGCACCGAGGTCAGGTCGCTGAGGTCGAGGACGACCTCCTCCAGCCGGGCGGCCGGCACCTCGGCGCGGATCGCTCGTGCGGCGTCGTCCAGCTTGGCCTGGGATCGGCCGACGAGCAGCACCCGAGCACCGCGGCGGCCCAGCTCCAACGCGGTGTCGTAGCCGATCCCGCCGAGTGAGGGGCCGGTGACGGCGGCGGTGCGGCCGCTGAGGTCGCCGATGTCGGCGCTGGTCCAGGTCATGGGCCTCAACCTAGCCGTGCAGCGCCAGCTTGATCGCGATGACCACCATGGTGAGGGCGATGAGCACCTCCAGGACCTGCCAGGCCCGCGGGAGCGCCAGCAGCGGCGCGGCGAGCCGGGCGCCGAAGCCGAGCACGGAGAACCACAGGATGCTCGCCAGGCCGGCGCCGAGGGCGAACCACCACCTGTCGGCGTGGTAGTCCTGGGCGATCGAGCCGAGCAGCAGGACGGTGTCGAGGTACACGTGCGGGTTGAGCCAGGTCAGCGCGACCGCCCGGCGAAGGACGGAGCCGCGGCGCTCGTCCCCGGCGCCGTCGGTCGTGCCGAGCGCCTCGGCGTGCCGGGCCCGGCGCAGCGAGGCGGCGGCGTACCACAGCAGGAAGGCCACGCCGAACCAGCGCACCGCCGTCAGCGCCCAGTCGGCGCGGGCCACGATGAGCCCGATGCCGCTCACGCCGGCGGCGATGAGCAGCAGATCCGAGACGGTGCAGACCGCCACCACCGCTCCGACATGCGAGCGCCTCAGGCCCTGGCGCAGCACGTAGGCGTTCTGGGCGCCGATCGCCACGATGAGGGAGAGACCGGCGACGAGACCGCCGAGGCAAGCTAGGAGCACCCCCGGAGGCTACCGCGGTCAGTGCTTGGAGCCCTTGAGGAACTTCTTGACGTACGGCGCCCCTGAGGCGAAGCCGAGCCTCACCGCGTACAGCGCTCGCTTGGGGTGCTGGCGCACGTCCTTGCTGTTGTAGGCCCAGAAGGACTTGTGGCACGGGTGGTAGCTGTTCTTGCAGGTCCAGGCCTCGAAGTACATGAGCACCTTGGTCCCGGTGTCGATCACGTCGGCGCCGCCGGGGCCGCACAGCTTGTGGGTGCTGTGGCGGGTCAGCAGCGGCGCGGCGGCCGCGCTACTCCAGTCGAACAGGCTGGAGGAGGTGCGCCACACGGTCGAGTAGGTGCACCGGGCGTAGTCGCCGTAGGAGTTGAACAGGTAGTACTGGGTGCCGCGGCGCAGCATCACCGGGTTCTCCAGCACGCCGGTCGAGGTCACCAGGGTCTGGCTGATGGCGCCGTCGGCCGGGTGCAGTCCGTCGCCGCTCAGCTGCAGGATCCGGATCGAGGACGGGATGCCGTCGGTCTTGTAGAGCAGGTAGGGGATCCCGTCCGCGTCGATGAACAGGGAGGGGTCGATCGCGCCGATCACGTTGGCAGGCGTCGTCGGCGGCAGTACGGCGGACGGGCTGGTGCCGCACGGGTCGGGAACGGTTGTCGGGCTGCTGCTCGGCGTCACGCTGGGGAGGCCGCTGGGGAGGCCGCTGGGTGAGCCGGTGGGCGATCCGGTGGGCGATCCGGTGGGCGATCCGGTGGGTGAGCCGGTGGGTGAGCCGGTGGGTGAGCCGGTGGGTGAGCCGGTGGGTGAGCCGGTGGGTGAGCCGGTGGGTGAGCCGGTGGGGGACTGCGTCGGCGTGGCGTGGAACGAGCTCTCGCACACCGCCCAGGCGCTGGCCGAGGCGGACTGACTCGCCGAGGCGCTCGCATAGGCGCTCAGCGAGGCCCTGTCCAGGATCGGGTCCGCCGCAGGGGAGCGCTTGAACCACGTCGGGCAGACCAGCGGCGGCCCGGCGACGGGATAGAAGGTGCCTGTGGCGGTCGCGGAGGTCGCGACGCCGATGCAGTGGCTGCTCGCTCGGGCGCCGCGCACCGGGGCAGCGAAGTAGAGCACGTACCGACTGCCCACCTTGGCCATGTCGGCGGCCCATACGTCGCCGCCACTGGGGTTGGCCCAGGCCGGCAGCGCGGCGAGGGCGTCGGTCTTCCACTTCCAGACCTTGCCGTTCTTCGACAGCGCCCGGCTGACCTTCGCACCCGTCGCGATCACGACGTACTTCTTGCTCGTCTTCACGATGCTCGGGTCGCCCACGGTGTGCTTCCAATCCAGGGGCACCGGGTTCATCGCTACCGCTGCCGGGACGATGAGAGCCAGAAGGACGAGGACGCACGCGGCGACGCGGCGGGAGAAGCGGCCCGGGGACGGGCTGGGCGGTGCGAGGCGCATGGAGTTCTTTCGGATCCGACCGGCATGGCCCCCGAGAGGGGCTTCGAGGGTAACCGCACCACCGGCCCCGGCATGGCATTACCGCCTGTGAATCAGGTATGAGCCCACCAAGACCCCGGAACACACGGACGCCGAGCCGGTCGAGTCTCCTCGACCGGCTCGGCGTCCGTTGCGTGCGTTGCGTCCAGCAGGTCAGAAGGCGCTCTCGGGCAGCTCCATGATCGAGTTGTCGACCGCCTCGGCGATCGCGCGCTCGGCCGAGATCTTCGGCAGGTTGTAGGAGGCGAAGAACTTCGCCGCCGCGACCTTGCCGGAGTAGAAGTCGGCGTCCTTGCCGGGGTCGCCGGCGAGCTTCTCCAGCGCGATCTCGGCTTGGCGCAGCAGCAGCCAGCCGCACACGACGTCGCCCACCGCGAACAGCAGCCGGGTGGTGTTCTGGGCGACCTTGTAGATGTTGTTGATCTCGTCCTGGGCGGACATCAGGTCGTTGAACATGTGGCCCGCGATCGCGTTCACGTCCTCGAGCGCGGCCGCGAGCAGCGCGCGACTCTCCTTCAGCTCGGCGTTGCCGTCGGCCTCGATGAACGCCTTGATCTCGGCGGCGAGGTGACCGAGCGCCTGACCCTGGTTCTTCACGATCTTGCGGAAGAAGAAGTCCTGGCCCTGGATCGCCGTGGTGCCCTCGTAGATCGAGTCGATCTTCGCGTCGCGGACGTACTGCTCCAGCGGGTAGTCCTGCAGGAAGCCGGACCCGCCGAAGGTCTGCAGCGACTCGGTGCCCAGCAGGGTCCAGGAGCGCTCGGAGCCGTAGCCCTTGACGATCGGGAGCAGCAGGTCGTTGACCGCCTCGGCCAGCTTGTTCTCCTCGCCCGCCGCCTTGGCGATGAGGATGTCGTCCTGCCAGCAGGCGGTGTAGACGACCAGGGCACGCATCGCCTCGGCGAACGACTTCTGCACCAGCAGCGAGCGACGTACGTCGGGGTGGCGGGTGATCGTCACGCGCGGGGCGTCCTTGCCGCTGTCGGTGAGGTCGGCACCCTGCACGCGGCTCTTGGCGAACTCCAGCGCGTTGAGGTAGCCGGTCGACAGGGTGGCGATGGCCTTGGTGCCGACCATCATGCGGGCGTTCTCGATCACGTCGAACATCTGGCGGATGCCGTCGTGGACCTCGCCGAGCAGCCAGCCGACGGCCGGCTCGCCGCCGCCCACCTGCGGGTCGCCGAAGGTGACCTCGCAGGTGTTGGAGGACTTGATGCCCATCTTGTGCTCGACGTTGGTGACGTAGGCGCCGTTGCGCTCGCCGGTCAGCTCGCCGGTGTCGCCATCGAAGTGGTACTTCGGCACCAGGAACAGCGAGAGGCCCTTGGTGCCCGGGCCGCCGACGCCCTCGACGCCGCGGGGGCGGGCGAGGACCAGGTGCATGATGTTCTCCTGCAGGTCCGACTCGCCGCTGGTGATGAAGCGCTTGACGCCGGAGATGTTCCAGGTGCCGTCCTCGTTGGCCGTAGCGAACGTCTTGCCGGCTCCCACGTCGGAGCCCGCGTCGGGCTCGGTGAGGACCATGGTGGCGCCCCACTGACGGTCGACCATGTGCTGGGCGATCTTGAGGTCGCGCTCGACGCCGTTGGCGTTCTTGTAGACCACCGAGGCGAAGAACGGGCCGGCGCCGTACATCCAGATCGGGGCGTTGGCGCCGAGGAGGAACTCGGCGCTGGACCACACCAGGCTCGCCGGGGCGTCCTGGCCGCCGATGGCGGCGGGCGTCTGGATCGCCCACATCCCCGACTCCATCCAGGTGTCGTAGGACTTCTTGAACGACGCCGACACCGGGGCGGTGTTGGTCGTGGGGTCGAAGACCGGCGGGTTGCGGTCGCTGTCCTCGTACGACGCGGCGAGGTCCTCGCGGGAGATGCGCTCGATCTCGCTGAGAAGCTCCCTGGCCGTGTCGACATCGATGTCGGCGAACGGGCCGGTGCCGTAGACCTTGTCGCGACCGAACACCTCGAAGAGGTTGAACTCGACGTCGCGCAGGTTGCTCTTGTAGTGGCTCACAGCTCCACCTTCTGTCTCGGGGTCACTCGGCTACTGGCCGGTAACTTCCATCATAAGAAGGGTGCTTGCTCCAGGCAACATCGACCTGGTGGGATGTGACGCACCAGCCTTCACCGCAACGGCCGGCGCGCCTGACTAGAACATGTTTTACAGTGGTGGTATGAACGCGATCAGCTCAGCGGCGGTCGTCTGGAACACCTACGACGGCCCGCATCCGGCACGGATCGCGTCTCAGCGGTCCTATTCGGCGGTTGCCAAGCGGGACCTGCAGGAATGGCTCAGCGTGTACGCCGACGACGCCGTGATCGAGGACCCGGTGGGGCCCTCCCTGTTCGACCCCGAGGGTCGCGGCCACCGCGGTCACGCCGGCATCGCGGCGTTCTGGGAGCAGGCGATCGCACCGATCGCGGCGTTCGAGTTCCTGATCACCGACTCCTTCGCGAACCCCGGCTCCAACACCTGCGCGAACATCGGCCGCATCCGCGCGACCTTCCCCGACGGCTCGCGCGCCGACACCGACCTGATCATGGTCTACGTCGTCAACGACGCCGGGCTGGTCACCTCGATGAAGGCCTACTGGGAGCCCGAACGCACGATCGCCAACTTCATCCCTGCGGACTGAGGGAGTCGCCCAGGTGCGGGCGACTCGGGCGGGCTCCTTCGGGTCGGTCCTGGCGTCTTGGCGACGCGATCACCAGGTCGCCTGCGCGCCGTTGCTCGCTGGGCCGGCCTCGCTAGGGCGGCTCGCTAGGTTGGCGCCATGGTGATCGTCGTCCGGCCGGTGGAGGTGCGCGACGCCCATGTTTGGGCTGACCTCTACAGCGGCTACCGCGAGTTCTACCGGCTCGATCCGGACCCGGAGGTGGTGGCGCGTACGTGGTCGTGGGTCAGCACCGGTGAGCACGGCCTGATCGGCCTGGTCGCGGTGGACGCAGCGCGGGGGGACGACGTACCGCTCGCGCTGGCGAACCTGCGCTTGTTCCCCCGCCCCTCCCGCGGCAGCCTCGGGCTCTACCTCGACGATCTGTTCACCGCGCCTGAGGCGCGTGGCACGGGTGCCGCCACTGCGCTGCTGCGGCACGCGGCGACGCTCGCGAGGACAGGGTGCCGACGTCGTGCGGTGGATCACCGCCGGCGACAACGCGACCGCCCGCCGGCTGTACGACGCGGTCGCCACCGCCACCCCATGGGTGACCTACGACATGGGGCCGGTCTAGGCCTGGGCGTGCCGGGTGATCCAGTCGACCACCGGCCGGATCCCGCGCCAGTCCTCACGCACCACGTCGAGGAGGTCGCCGGTATGGATGACCGGCTCGAAGCCGAGGCTGCGGCCGAGCGTCAGCGACTTGTGCCGCAGCAGTTCGATGCGCGGGTGGTCCTTCTCGAAGCCGCGCGGCGTCGTCTTCAGGCGATCGCCGCCCACCTCGTACCCACAGGTGCGCGCCCCCTCGAGCAGCTGCTCCAGCTCCGCGCCGTACGTGTCGTGCACGATCGCGGCGCGGAAGGCGGCCAGCCGGCCCGGGTTGAACCAGTAGCAGCCCCCGCCGGTGCGCACCCCCCGCGGCGAGACCTCGATGTAGAACCCGGTCTCGGGAGCGCTCGCGACGAACGCGCCCTGGTGGGTCTTGTAGGGCGTCTTGTCCTTCGCGAACCGCACGTCGCGGTAGGGCCGGAAGATCTTCGCGCTGCCGAACTCCGGCTCCAACGCGGCCGTCAGCGCCTTCATCGGCGCCAGCACCGACTCCTCGTAGACCGCCTTGTGCGCCTCCCAGAACGACCGGGTGTTGTCGATCTCGAGGTCGTCGTAGAAGTCCAGAGCCGCGACCGGGAAGCCTTCGAACGTCATGCCGCGATCCTCCCAGAGCGCCGTTCGCCGCGGCCTCCCTGCGTTGCGCGCGGACGGAGCGTCAACTCGACCTCTGCGGACTGACAACTCGACGGTGCCGGAGTGACAACTCGGCGGTGCCGGAGTGACAACTCGACGGGGAGGGGCGTCAGCCGGCCGCCGCACTCAGCTGCCGGTCGCCGGAATCCGAGGAGTCGACCAGCGTCAGGTGGCCGTCGGCACACTGCGGCTGGCTGAGGAAGCCCTTCGCCCGGTACGCCACCGTCAGCTGTGCGCCGTCCCAGCGCATCAGCGCCCCCGGGGAGCCGCTCCCGGCGTCCCGCGCCCAGTACGCCGAGCCGCCGCACCGGGTGAGCGTGCTGTTCACGCCCGGACCGAGGTCCGTGACCCCGGCCGCGGTGGTGGCGTACACGTGCACCTGCTGGTAGCGGTGCTCGTCGGGCACGATGCTCCACACCCGAGAGTCGGCTCCGAGCACGACGCCCTCGGCCCCCTTGCAGGCGGTCACGCCCGGGTACGGCGTGGTCCGGGTGCCCTCGACCGTCACCACGGTGCGGCACGACGGCTGGCTGTCGTCGAACGTCATCATCGAGGTGGTGCCGTCAGCGGCCAGCACGTTGGTGAACCCGTGCCGCGGCGGCGCGCACCAGCCCAGGGTCGAGGACATGGAGGCCAGGTCGGTCGAGGCCAGGCAGTAGGCGCCGGCATGGTCCGTGGCGTGCCACAGCGTCGTGCCGTCGAGCGCCCAGGACCCGTCGGTGGACGGTGGCAGGTCAGAGGTGCGGTCGAGGGTGTGCGTCGTGCCGGACGCCAGCGCCGTGATGACCGCTCGCTCCTGCTTCGCGCCGTCCGGGTCCTGATAGACGACGACCGCCCAGCCGGAGCCGAGCAGCGCGGTCGCCACCTGGAACCCCGCCGGTGCCCGGGTCCGGCCGCCGGACAGTCCCGGCCCGGTCAGCGACCACCAGTCACCCTGCTGGCCGACCGTGAGTGTGTGGGCGCCGTCGGTGGTGACGGTGTTCGCCGGGTTGCCGGGGACCGGCTTCCAGTCGAGCAGGGCATCGGTCGCTGTGGCCGTGGCGGTCGCCCCCGCGAGCGGCGTCGATGCCGGCGCCGAGGGCTGGGCCGCCGCGGACGACGGGGCCGGCGCGGTCGGCGTACTGCTTGCGGGGCTGACCGAGGGCTGGTCCCCGGGCGAGGCGGGTGCGCCCGGCTGGTCGGTGGCCTTGGTGCAGCCGGCCAGTGGGGCGCCGGCGAGGACGATGGCCGCGCCGAGAAGGGCGAACCGCCGCATCAGACGCCGACGTTGTGGAACACGTTGGCCTTGATCGCGGACAGCTCGCGGCTGACCGGCAGCCACTGGACGCGCGAGATGTAGGGCTCGGAGGGGTGGAAGCGCTGCTGGTTCCAGGGCTCGAAGTAACCGATCTCCTGGCCGTAGGTGGCGCTGGTGCGGTAGCCGCGGCCCACCTGGAAGTGGCCACTGCCGCTGCGGGCCAGGTAGGGGAAGTAGCGGGTCAGCAGCTGGGGGTGCAGGATGATCGGCGCCTTGTACTGCGCGATGTGCTTCTGCAGCAGCGCCCAGAACTGCGCCGTGGTGAAGTTGCGGACGTCGAGCACGACGTAGGGCCCGGCGAGGTTGTCCCAGCCGGTGTTCGCGTTGGTCACCCGCACCATGTCGGCGATCGCGGTGCCGCCGGTGGTCGTGTGGAGCTTCGCGGCCCAGTGCGCGGCGCCCTTGTCCTTCTGCTTCCAGCCCCAGGCGATCATCTGCATCGAGGTCGGACCGCACCAGTAGTTGCGGATCTGCTCGGCGGTCTGCGTCTTCTTCAAGACCTTGGCCTTGGCCGGGTACGTCGTCGGCACGGACGCGGCCAGCGACGGGGCCGTGGACGCGACCGAGGTCGGAGACGGCGAGGTCGCCACGACGGTGGTCGTGCCGCCGGTGCTGGTGGTGGTGCTCGTGGTGGCGGTGCTGCTTGTCGCGGTGCTGCTCGGGCGAGCGGTGGGCGAGGTGGAGGCGTAGGTGCTGGTGCGGCCGGCGATCACGGTGGTGCGCGCCTCCGGGTGGGCGGCCAGGAACCCGGCGGGGAGCGGCACGCCCTGGATCTCGTGGCGGATCATCCACACCTTCGCGACCGAGCGAGCGGCCTGGGTCAACTCCTGCCGCTCGGCCTGGGCCCGCTGGCGCGGCGTCATCCGGGCGAGCCGCTTCAGCTCACCGCGGGCCGAGAGGTCCCCGGTGTGACGCAGGTGCTGTCGGGTGGTGGTACGCCGCCCGGCCGGTGCGGCCGCGGTGACGACCCGTGCCTGAACCGCGGTGGGACTGTCCTCGGTCCACCCCATGCCGAGGCAGTAGCGCTGCCCCTCGAAATCGGCACACTGCAGCAGGTTGCTCGCCGCTCGCGGGGAGATGCGGCCCTTCAGTCGGGGCGTCGCCGCACCACGGGCGACGACGGCGTCGATCTCCGCGCGCATCGCCGCGGTGACAGTCCCGTAGCCGACCGCTGTCGCCTCGCGCGGGGCGAAACGCGGGCGATCCGCCGAAGGACTGATCGCACCGTGGTCGCCGCCGCCGCGCGGGATGAAGGGCGCGGCTGCGAGCAGCAGCACGAGGGCGCCGGCGGCGATGGTGCGGGGGCGAGGGCGATGCATGGCGGGCTCCGGGCGGACGGGGAAGCGACAGGTCGCTCCACTGTCCCCCGAAATCCCAGAAGTCGCAACTGCCACAGCAGTCACACAGGATGTGCCGGGCCGTCCTGGGACCGTCCCGAAATGCCGCGATGGCCGCACCTGCTGGTGCGGCCATCGCGATCCGGAGCGGATGACGAGACTCGAACTCGCGACATCAACCTTGGGAAGGTTGCGCTCTACCAACTGAGCTACATCCGCATGCGCCCGCCGCGAGGCGAGCGCGACGGCGATGCTACCTCACGACCCGAGGGTCGGGGGAAGCGACGTGAGGGTCGCGTACTTGGGTGCGACGTCGTCGCCCGAGGAGCGGCCGGTGAGACGGCGCCCCACCCACGGCACCAGATGCTCACGCGCCCACGCCAGATCCGCCGCCCGCTGCTGACGCCGGCTCAGCGCCGGCACCGGTGCCGGCTCCAGCGGCACCAGGTCATGGTGCACGCCGAGGGCATCGAGCATCGCGATCGCGATGGCCTGGTGACCCACGGCGTTGAGGTGCAGCCGGTCCGCGTCCAGCACCTCGGCGACCTTCCAGCCGCGCATCCGCCACATGTCGACCACGGTGGCGCCGTGCTTGTCCGCGATCTCGCGCACCCACTCGTTGAAGACCGCCGTGCGGCCGCGCACCACCCGGATCGCCGGGTTCAGGCCCGGGTCGGCCAGCGTGAACATCACGACATGGGCACCGGTGGCGGCGAGTCGCCCGACCGCCTCGTCGTACTGCTGGGCGAGGAGATCGATGTCGACCCGCGGGCGCAGGACGTCGTTGCCGCCGCCATGGATGCTGATCAGCTCCGCGCCGAGGCCGACAGCCGCAGGCACCTGCTCGGCGATGATCTGCGGCAGCTTGCGGCCGCGGATCGCGAGGTTGGCGTAGCGGAACCCCTGGTCCGGGCCGGACTGGGCGGCAAGGACGTCGGCCACCCGATCCGCCCAGCCGCGCAGACCGTTGGGGCGGCCCGGGTCAGGGTCGCCCACCCCTTCGGTGAAGGAGTCCCCGAGTGCGACGTAGGAAGCGAAGGCCATGCCTGCATTGTGCGACGCTCGGCCCGCGCCGGCGGCAGCGGGTAGGTTGAGCGCCGTGCTGCTCAGCGACAAGGACATCCTGGCCGAGATCGACGCCGGTCGGATCACCCTCGACCCCTACGACCGGGCGATGCTGCAGCCCTCGTCGATCGACGTGCGGCTCGACCGGTTCTTCCGGGTCTTCGACAACCACAAGTACGCCGCCATCGACCCCGCGGTCGACCAGTCCGACCTCACCCGCCAGGTCGAGACCGAGGGCGAGGAGCCGTTCATCCTGCACCCCGGCGAGTTCGTGCTCGGGTCGACGTACGAGACGGTGACGCTGCCGGACGACATCGCGGCGCGCGTGGAGGGCAAGTCCTCGCTGGGCCGCCTCGGCCTGCTCACCCACGCCACCGCGGGCTTCGTCGACCCCGGGTTCTCCGGCCACGTCACCCTCGAGCTCGCCAACGTGGCCACGCTTCCCATCCGGCTCTACCCGGGGATGAAGATCGGGCAGTTCTGCTTCTTCCGGCTCACCTCCGCCTCCGAGCACCCCTACGGGTCGGAGAAGTACGGCAGCCGCTACCAGGGCCAGCGCGGCCCCACCGCCTCCCGCAGCTTCCAGAACTTCCACCGCACCCCGATCTGAGGGCGGCTGGTTGCAGGATTCACCGGCCAGCCGGTGAATCCTGATGTTGTTGGGCGAAACTTCACCCCACAACATCAGGTTTCACCGGTCAGCCGGTGAATCCGACAGGCGACTCCTCAGCTCTCCAGCCGATCCGCGAAGCGGCGCAACCGGTCGGCGAGGGCGTGCCGGGTCGTGCCGGGCTCGCGGCCGCTCGAGGCCTGGCGGGCCCGGTTGGCGGCTCGGGCTCGGGCGATCCGCTCCTCGCGCTGCAGCCGTGCCTGGGCGATGACGTCGTACTCGGGCATCTCAGACCTCCAGAAGGGTGATGTCGCCGCTGACGGTGCGGGCGCGCAGTTCGACGTGGTCCTGGCCGTCCTGTGGCTGGCCCGAACCGTGCAGCCCCGACCGGATCTGGCCGCTGACGGTGGTGATGTCGGTCCACACCGGCACGCCGGCCGGGATGCCGACCCGGATGTCGCCGGAGGCGCCCTTGCCGACCACCTTGCCGCGCCGGACCTTGCCGACCTCGAGGTCGCCGGAGCCGGTGGCGAGGGTGACGTCGTCGTCGGCCTCGATGACCCGCAGGTCGCCGGATCCGGTCTTGGCGCTGACCGGGCCGTGTGCGCGGCCGAGCTCGACATCACCGGAGCCGGTGGACACCATCACGGCGGCGCCGGTGGAGCCGATCGAGACGTCCCCCGAGCCGGACTTGATCCGCAGCTCGGCGTCCGAGTGGTGTACGGCGACGTCGCCGGATCCGGTCTCGATCGAGGAGGCACCGGTGAGGCGCTCGAGGTCGACCTCGCCCGAGCCGGTGCGGACCAGGCTCGGACCGACCATCCCGGTGACCTGCACGCTCGCGCTTCCGGTCTTGACGGCGAGCCGGCTCGCCTCGGGCAGTGTCACGGTGACGTCATAGCCCTGGTGGGCGAAGTTGAAGGCGCTCTTGCTCGTCTGGTCGACGATGTCGATGCGGTCGCCGTTCTGCTCGACGCGGACCCGTTCCGGGTCGCGGCCCTCCACCTGGACGTGGGTCTCGGTGGTGTCGTCGGTGGTGATGGACAAGGTGCCCTTGCCGAGCTCGACGTAGAGCTCGACCGGCTGGTGGGTCTCGAAGTCATAGGTGGTCATGTCTGCTCCTGGGGTCAGATCCAGCCGGTCATCCGGCGGCCGCCCTGGCTGCGCAGCCCACCGAGGGCGTCGTTGAGGGCGGAGTTGATGTTGGCGTTGATGGAGGACAGGTCGACGTCGATGTTGATGGCGCCCTCGCGGGTGGCCGTGCGCACGACGTTGACCAGCCACGTGTTGAGAGACGTGCCGGCCCTGGCGGCGAACTCCTCGGCGCGGGCCTTGACCGACTCGGGGATCCGCAGGGTGATCCGGGCCAGGTTGCCCTCGTCCGATTCGTCGGCCTCGCCCTCGAGCGCCGGCGCGGCGGCGGCCTGCGGCGGGGGCGGCAGGTGGACGGCGAAGTCGAGGTCGCGGCCGCTGAGGCGCACATCGACGCTGCCGGAGGGCAGCTCGGAGGTGATCTCGGCGGCCGCCTCGGAGATGGCCTCCATCAGGGCGAGGCGGGCGGAGGGGTCGAGCGCGAAGGAGAGTCGCTCGGCGGCGGCTCGCGCATCGGGGCCGGCGGCCTCCGCGGCCGCGAGCAGATCGCGGCGCAGGCTTTCGACGTACGGCGTGATGTCCATGTGCATCACTGTGACATCATCATGATGTCAAGTCAAGCACCACGTTGACGTCATGGTCGCGCACGAGGCGTTTGATGGTTCACTCAGGACCATGTACAGCCTGACTCTCATCCAGGCCTCCTGGATCGACTACGTGATCATCGCCCTGTACTTCGCCTTCGTTCTCGGCATCGGCTTCCTGGCCAGCCGCGGCGTGTCGGACTCGGTCGACTTCTTCCTGTCCGGACGCTCCCTGCCCGCGTGGGTCACCGGACTCGCGTTCATCTCGGCCAACCTCGGTGCCGTCGAGATCATGGGCATGAGCGCGAACGGCGCCCAGTACGGGCTCCCCAGCGTCCACTACTTCTGGATCGGCGCCATCCCCGCGATGCTCTTCCTGGGCGTGGTGATGATGCCGTTCTACTACGGCTCGAAGGTGCGCTCGGTGCCGGAGTTCATGCTCCGCCGATTCGGCCCCGGCGCGCACCTGGTCAACTCGATCTCCTTCGCCGTCGCACAGCTGCTCATCGCCGGCATCAACCTCTACCTGCTCGGGGCGGTCGTGCACGCGCTGCTCGGCTGGCCGCTGTGGGTCACGCTCATCGTCGCGGCGCTGATCGTGCTCTCCTACATCACGCTCGGCGGCCTCAAGGCCGCGATCTACAACGAGGTGCTCCAGTTCTTCGTGATCGTCGCCGCGCTCGCCCCGATCACCGTGATCGGCCTGCACCGCGTCGGTGGCTGGGGCGGGCTGAAGAGCAAGATCACCGAGGCCGCTACCCACCACGGCGCCTCGGTCTCGGCATCGGCCCAGCTCCACTCCTGGCCCGGGACCGACCTGACGGGCTTCCATTCCGACTTCCTGTCGGTCATCGGCATCGTGTTCGGCCTGGGCTTCGTGCTCTCGTTCGGCTACTGGACGACGAACTTCGTCGAGGTGCAGCGAGCGATGGCCTCGCAGTCGATCACGGCCGCGCGCAACACCCCGATCATCGGAGCCTTCCCGAAGATCTTCATCCCGTTCATCACGATCCTGCCGGGCATGATCGCCGCCGTCCTCGTCACCGAGATCGCCAAGGTCAAGGCCGGCGGCACGGTCCCGGGTGGCTCCAGCGGCACCGGAGTCAAGTACAACGACGCGCTTATCTACATGATGCGCGACCTGCTGCCCAATGGCCTGCTGGGCGTCGCGATCACCGGACTGCTGGCCTCGTTCATGGCCGGCATGGCCGCGAACATCTCGGCGTTCAACACCGTCCTGTCCTACGACCTGTGGGAGAAGTACGTCGTGCGGGACCGCCCCGACGACTACTACCTGCGCGTGGGCCGCATCGCCACCGTGGCGGCGACCGTCATCGCGCTCTTCACCGCCGGGCTCGCCTCGAACTTCTCCAACATCATGAACTACCTCCAGACCCTCTTCGGGTTCTTCAACGCGCCCCTGTTCGCGACGTTCATCCTGGGCATGTTCTGGCGGCGGATGACCGCGACGGCGGGCTGGGTCGGGCTCGTCTGCGGCACCCTGTCGGCGGTCGTGGTCGCGTTCCTGAGCCAGGACGCGTTCGGGTCGGCCTCGCTCGGCGTACTGGGACTCAAGGGGCAGGGCGCGTCGTTCGTGGCTGCCGGCGTGGCCTTCGTGGTCGACGTGGTGCTCTCGATCGTGGTCTCGATGGTCACCGAGCCGAAGCCGGCCTCCGAGCTCAAGGGCCTGGTCTACTCCGAGACCCCCCGCAGCGACCTGGTCGACGCCGATGCCGCCTCCTTCGGGTGGTATCAGCGGCCGGTGCCACTCGCCTGCGTCGCACTGGTCATCGTCATCGTCCTCAACCTGATCTTCTAGGAGCCACTCATGCGCGAACGCAAGACTGCAGGTGCCTTCGACATCCGCAACGTCATCGGTGCCCTGCTCGGCCTGTACGGCGTGATCCTCCTGCTGACAGCCGCTCTTCGGACCTCCGCCCCGAAGGGCACGCACAACGCTGACAACTGGTGGGGCGGGGGAGCGCTGCTGCTCGTCGGCCTGGTGTTCCTGGCCTGGGCCAAGCTTCGTCCCGTCGTCGTGGAGGAGATCCCGCACGACTCGGAGCGGCGCGTGCACTGACAGGCGCGTCGCCGATGACAGGAGGGCTGGAGTCACCACGTGACTCCAGCCCTCCTGCGTCAGGCCGGTGCTCGGGACCTCACAGGTCGAAGAGCGACTCCGTGCCGTGGATGTCCACGTCGGTGCGCGGCGTGTGGCTCGCCCCGGAGCTCGCCGTCGGGGCGGCTGCCGGCGGGGCGGACGGCTGCGCCTCCTCCGGCTCCGACTCCTGCGCGGGCTCGGCCGGCTCCGTGACAGGCTGCTCCTCCGCGACCGGGGCCTCGTCGGACGGCTCCTCGGCAGCCGGAGCCTCGACCGGAGCCTCCGCGGCGGGAGCCTCAGCCGCCGGGGCATCCTCGACGGGAGCGGGGGCCGGAGCGGCAGCCGCCTGGGCAGCGGGCGCCGTCGTGCCGGGTGCGACCACGATCGGTGCGGGCGCCTGGATGTCGAACAGCGAGCCGACCTCGTCGATCGCCACGTCCGTCCGCGGGGAGTGAGCCGCGCCGGAGCTGGCCGCCGGGGCAGCCTCCTCGGCGCGCGCGGGTTCGGTGGGAGCGGCGTCGGCAGGCGCAGGCTCGGCAGCAGGCGCTTCCCCGACCGGAGCCTCCCCGACCGGAGCCTCCTCGACCGGAGCCTCCTCGACCGGGGCCTGCTCGACCGGGGCCTGCTCGACCGGGGCCTGCTCGACCGGGGCCTGCTCGACCGGGGCCTCGGCCTGAGCCGGGGCAGCGGCAGAAGGGGCCGGCTCCTGGGCCGGGATGTCGAACAGCGAACCGCCGGCGTTCAGGTCGACAGCCGGCTGGGCGGGAGCCGCCTCGGGCTCGGGAGCGGGCTTCGCCTCCGCGGCCGGAGCGGCCTTCTGCTGGGCCGGGGCGGCCGCCGGGGCTGACTCCTGTGCCGGGATGTCGAACAGCGAGCCGCCGGAGCCGAGGTCCGGCGAGGGCGCCGGCGTGGATTCCGCGGGCTTCGGCTGCTCGGTCTTCGCCTCCGGCTGCGCGGCCGTGTCGGGCTGAGCCGAGGGTGCCGCCGCCGCAGCCGGCGCGTCGGCGGCCGGGATGTCGAACAGTGAGCCTCCGGAGGTGGACGCCAGCTCGGCCTGCTTCGGCTCGGCCTGCTTCTGCTCAGCCGGAGCAGGCGCAGCCGGAGCCGACGTGGCCGGCGTGTCGAACAGCGACCCGCCGTCGTCGAAGAGCGACCCGCTGGCGGCGGGCTTGCTCTCGGCCGGAGCAGCTGGAGCGGCGGGAGCCGCCGGAGCAGCCGGGGTGTCGAACAGCGAGGACCCGGCGCCCGCGTCCTGGCTCGCCTTCGCGGCCGGCCCGGCGTCGGCGGTCTCGGTGACGGTGTCGTCGGTGACGGTCACGTCGCCGGCCGAGGGCTCGGCCTTCGTGGCGACATCGGCGCTCGTCCCGCTCTTCGCAACCGGGGCCGCAGCCCCCACGGCAGCACCCTGCCCGGGCAGCAGCTTCGTGGCCTGCTCACCCTTGACCGAGGCGAGCAGCATCTGCGCGACGTCGAGGACCTCGACCGACTCGCGCGCCGTACCGTCGGCCTGGGCGGCGGTGAGGCCGTCGGAGAGCATCACCCGGCAGAACGGGCAGCCGACCGCGATCTGGTCGGCGCCGGTCGCGACGGCCTCGTCGGTGCGGTTGCGGTTGATCCGCTGGCCGATCCGCTCCTCCATCCACATCCGGGCGCCCCCGGCGCCGCAGCAGAAGGACCGCTCGTTGCTGCGCTCCATCTCGACGTACTCGGCTCCGGGCAGCACCTGGAGCAGCTCGCGTGGCGGGGTGTAGACGCCGTTGTGGCGTCCGACGTAGCACGGGTCGTGGTAGGTGATCGAGCGCTGGTGGGCGCCGGCGCCGGAGGCGACCGGGGTGAGCTTGCCCTCGCGGACGAGGCGGTTCAGCAGCTGGGTGTGGTGGACCACCTCCAGCTCGATGCCGAACTCCTTGTACTCGTTCTTGAGCGTGTTGAAGCAGTGCGCACAGGTGGTGACGGCCTTCTTGACCTTGAACTCCTTGAACGTCTCCACGTTCTGCTGCGCGAGGCCCTGGAAGACGAACTCGTTGCCGGCGCGGCGGGCCGGGTCGCCGGTGCAGGTCTCGCCGTTGCCCAGGACGCCGAAGGAGATGCCGGCCATGTCGAGCAGTTCGGCCACGGCGCGGGTGGTCTTCTTGGCGCGGTCCTCGTAGGCGCCGGCGCAGCCGACCCAGAAGAGCCAGTCGACCGACTCCAGCGACTCGATGTCCTCGCCCACGACCTTGACGTCGAACGGCAGGTCTTTCGCCCAGTCCATGCGCGCGGTCGGCGACATGTTCCATGGGTTGCCCTTGTTCTCCAGGCCCTTGAACAGGCCGTTGAGCTCGCTGGGGAAGTTCGACTCCACGAGCACCTGGTAGCGGCGCATGTCCATGATGTGGTCGACGTGCTCGATGTCCACGGGGCACTGCTGGACGCACGCGCCGCAGGAGGTGCAGGACCACAGCACGTCCTCATCGATGACGAAGGCGCCGCCCCCATGCTCGGAGTCGGGGTTGTAGAACCAGTCCAGGACCTCCTCGCCCTGGCCGACGGCCTGGTCGGCGGAGGTCTTGCCGATGAGCGGCTTCTCCGCGACGGTGCCCTCGGCCCCGCCGTTCTGGAGGTACGGCGCGGCCGCGTAGGCGTGGTCGCGCAGGCTCATGATGACGTGCTTGGGGGAGAGCGGCTTCTCGGTGTTCCATGCGGGGCACTGCGACTGGCAGCGGCCGCACTCGGTACACGTCGTGAAGTCGAGGATGCCCTTCCACGAGAAGTCCTGGATCGACCCGACGCCGAGCCTGGCGTCCTCGTCGAGGTCGTCGATGTCGTCGAGCGTGATGACCTTCCCGCCGGACACCAGCGGCTTCATCGCGCCGAGCGCGGTGGTGGCGCCGTCGGTGTCGCGGCCGATCGCCTCGCGCTTGAACCAGATGTTGAACCACGCGGTGAACCGGTGCCAGGCGATGCCCATGGTGAGGTTCGCGGCGACGACGTCGAGCCACAGCAGGGCCGAGAGCACCTTGACCAGGGCGATCAGGATGACGGCGCTCTTGAGCGCGCTCTCGGTGTCGCCGTACAGGCCGCCGAGGAGGTGTGAGACCGGGAAGTGGAAGTTCGTGGTGTGTGCATGCGGCTCGCCCTCGGCGATCGCCAGCTTCTGCTCGGCGCCGCGGATGAAGAGGATGGCCGAGCCCTCGAGCAGCGCCATGAACTCCACGAAGTAGGCCTGCCAGAACGTGGAGCCGAAGAAGCGGCTGCCGCGCCCGAGCTTCGCGGGCAGGTGCGTCTGCCGGTAGATGATGAGGAAGACGATGCCGATCGTGGAGAGGACGCCGATGCCCTCGCAGATCCACTCGTAGACGAACCAGTGCCCGATGATCGGCAGCTGCCACTTCGGGTCGGCGAGCTGGACGAACCCGGTCGCGACGGCGCTGGAGAGGATCAGGAAGCCGAAGTAGACGAACCAGTGCATGACGCCGACCCAGCGCCACTGGAACATCCGGGTGTGGCCGAACGTCTCCTTGACCATCGTCGTCCACCGCTTGCCGGGGTGGTCGGTGCGGCCGATGACGGGCTGGCCGACCTTGAGGACGCCCAGCATGCTCCTCACGGCGGTCGCCACCAGGTAGACGGTGACGAGCGTGACCAGCAGCGTCACGACGATGGCGATGGTCTGCAACATGCGGCAGGCTCCTTGGGCTGTGCGATCGTGCGGTGCTCGATCGTGCGGTGCTCGATCTCGGGCTAGGCGAGCCTAGGGCGTCCCTTCTGGGTGGGGGAAGTCGCCTGTGCCCGCTGTGACCCGAATCCTACCCGGCGGTAACTTCTCGGCGCTGGGTGCCGTGGGTCATTCGAGGACGTGCTCGCCGCGAACGGGTACCAGCGCGATGGCCACGGCGGGCAGCAGCGCGGCGAGGGCGAAGGTCCAGGAGAAGCCCAGTCGCGTCACCGCGAGGCCGCCCAGCGGCGGTACCAGGGAGGCGGTCAGGAACTGAGCCGTGTTCTGCAGGCCCAGCGCGCGGCCCGACCAGAACGGGCCCGCGCGTTCGGCGACGGCGGTGAAGGCCAGGCCGTTGTCGGCGACGGTGAGGACGGTGGCCACCACGATCAGCGGTACGGCGAGGACCGACCCCATCCCGGCCGCGACGCCGAGCAGCATCATCGTGGCGCCGGCGGCGATCGCCACCCACTGCAGCGGCCGCATCCGGCTGCGCACGACGTCGGAGAGCTGGCCCGCGCCGATGCGACCGAGCGCCGCGAACACCTGGGCCACCGCGACCAGCACACCGGCCTGCGCCGGGGCCCAGTGCCTGTCCTGGACGAGCCAGACCAGCGCGAAGGTCCAGACCACGAACTGCGGCACGACCAGCAGTACCGAGACCAGGTGGATCCGCGCGAGGTAGCGGTCGCCTCGGTAGGGGTTCGGTGCGGATCCCACCTTGCGCTGCGGCCGGGGCGGGTCCGCCACGACGAGGGCGACGAGTACGGCGGCCACCGCGGCCGCTCCCGCGGGCACCCACATCGCCGCGTGGGCGCCGGCCTTCACCGCGACGACGGGGACGGTGATAGCGGCAATGCCGACCCCGGCCGGCTGGGCCATCTGCCGGATGCCCATGGCCAGTCCGCGACGCGCCGGTGGGAACCATCCGACCACGACCCGGCCGCTGGCCGAGTTCACGCTCGCCGCGCCCGCGCCTCCGAGGCCGAGCAGCAGGGTGAAGATGACCAGGTTGCTGTGGCCGATGGCCAGGCCGGCGAAGAGTGCCGTCGTGCTGAGACCGGCGAGGAGCGTCAGCCGCTCGCCGCGATGGTCGGCGAGCCAGCCCCAGGGGACAAGGGTCAGCATGACGCCCACCGTGGGGGCGGCCACGATGACGCCGGCCTCGGTCAGGCTGAGGCCGTCGTGCTCGTGCAGCGCGGGGATCAGGAACGGCATGCCGTTCGCCATCACCGCCGACGCCGCCTGGGCGAGCGTGCTGACGATCAGCATCGCCCAGCGGCGGGTGGTGCCGATGCTCACAGGCTCGGCTGCGGTGGTCACGCGCTCAGTAAAGACCTCGATGCTCGCAACGCGAGACGTCATTCCTGCGATGCGAGACACGTGTGAGGTATCAGACTCAGACGACCGGCTTCGGCTGGGAGCTGCTCGCGGTCGACTGCGCCGAAGCCGCGGCCAGCGCGGTGGTCGCCGCGCTGCTGATCGTCTTCGTCGCCGTGCTGGCGCTCCCGAGCCCCTGGACCGCTGCGACGTACGTCGGCCATCCGCGCATGCTGCCGTACACGCACGACCGCGTGGAGGGGTCGCAGTCCTCGGCGCTGAGCGCGACACCGTGGCCGGCGAGCGCCGCCGCCCGGCCCCCGGCCACGAGGCGGGCGAGCGTCCGCTGGGCGCCTCCCATCCCGGGCGGCGGCTTGAGCCGCGCCACCGACCCGCTGAGCGAGCTGACAGCGGTGAGCAGGCGGTGGAAGCGCGTGGTGAGCGCGAAGGAGGGCTGCTGACCCGGCGCGACCTGGGGCAGTCCCGCCATGATCTGGGTGTAGCGCTCGACCAGCGCTCGCGCGCTCACGGCGTAGGACCTGATCGCCTTCTTGGTGGGCCCGGCCGGCCCCGTCGACGCGCTCGCCGTCGCGGTCGGTACGGCGCCCGGGTTGCTGGCGGCCCACGCGCGCAGCGTCTGCCGCGCCCGCTTGACCATGGCGGTGATGGCGCCCACGTCCTGGCCGGCATCGGCGACGCCGGCCTTGGCGAGGGCGGTCTGCAACGGCCCGGCGATGCTCCTCCACGCCCGGAGATGGTTGCCGTCGATGACCGCCAGGCCCGCGAGGGCGCGCAGGGCCGCTGCATCGGCATCGGCCTGTGCGGCCGGCTGGCCCGAGAGCAGGCCGGCGGTACTGCCCGCGGGCGCCGCCAGGCTGGTGGCCTGGGCGGCCACCCGGCGGAGGTCGGCGGTCAGCGTCGCCTTCGCGGCCCTGCCCGCGAGCGCCGTCACGCGCTGGTGCAGGACACCGGCCACCTGCGCGCCCTCGAGGCTCATGGCGTTCGTGGTGGCCAGCGACGGGTCGGCGACGGCTGGGTTCGCGCCCGCGAGGGCGGTCACCTTCGCCGCGCTGGCGGTGGCAGCAGTGGCAGCGCCGGGAAAGCCGACGAGCGCCTGCGTCCCGAGCGGGAGCGTCGCGAGGGCGGCGAGGGCCTGGAGGTGGCGCGCCTCGGCCCGATGCAGGGGATCGCCGGCCGCGCGGAGGTCGCGGACGCTGGCGGTCACGGCTGGGGCGGCGCTGCGCAGCGACGCGGCGTCCGTCGCGGCAGCGAACCCGTCGAGCGCGCTCGTGTAGGCGGCGTCGGCCGCGTTCGTCGACGGCGCGGTCGATGCCGTCACGCTCGGCGGGGCCGTGGATGGGGCGGGAGCCAGGCTCGGGGTGGGAGTCGGGTGCTGGGTCGCGGCGTGCGTCGGGGAGTCGTGCCGGTGCCCGACCACCGTGGCGGTCGCCCCGCCCGCGATGGCGAGCAGGGCGACCGACAGGACGATCGCCGCCCGCCGACCGCGACGCGGCGGGCTCGCAGCGGGCTGGTCGCGGCCGGTCGGGTGCTTGGCCGCCGTCTCACGGAACAGGTCGATGATGTCGGCGAACGGGTTCCGCCCGTCCTCATTCGGCTCAGACAACGCTTACTCCTCGACCGTCGGCTGGGGGTCCGTCTCCGTCAACGAGGTGTCGCCGCGCCTCGGCGTCGTGGCGGGTGTCAATGCAGCTTCGCGATGGCCTCGGCGATCGCCAGCGTACGCTCGGCGGACTCCACGTGCAGGCTTTCGACCATCCTGCCGTTGTAGGTCACCACGCCCTTGCCGGCGCCCTCGTGCCAGGCGGCGATGAGCCCCCGGGCGTTCTGGACGGCCTCCTCGCTCGGCGCGAAGCCGAGGTTGGCGCCCTCGATCTGACCCGGGTGGATGATCGTCTTGCCGTCGAAGCCGAACTGGCGGCCCTGCTCCACCTCGGCGAGGTAGCCGTCGATGTTCTTCACGTCGTTGTAGACGCCGTCGAGGATGACCTTGCCCGCCGCTCGGGCGGCGAGCACCGCGAGTTGCAGCGAGGTGACCAGGTTCGTGCGGCCCGGGACGTGGTCGACGTACAGCTCCTTGACCAGGTCGTTGGTGCCGAGCACCAGGACCTCGAGACGCTCGGCGGCCGCCGCGATCTCCTCGGCGTGCAGGATCGCGTGCGGCGACTCGATCATCGCCCACAGCTTCGTGCTCTCCGGCACCCCGGCCTCGTCGAAGGAGTCGAGCAGGCCGAGGACGGCCTCGACGCTGTTCACCTTCGGTACGACGATGGCGTCGGGGCCGGCCTCGGCGGCGGCCCGCAGGTCGTCGAGGTGCCACTCGGTGTCGGCGCCGTTGACCCGGATGGTGAGCTCCTTGGCGCCGTACTCGCCGCTGGTGACGGCAGCCGCTGCGTTCTTGCGGGCCTGCGGCTTCGCGTCGGGGGCGACCGCGTCCTCCAGGTCGAGGATCAGCGCGTCGACCGGCAGCGACTTGGCCTTCTCCAGTGCCCGCTCGTTCGAGCTGGGCATGTAGAGGACGGAGCGGCGCGGGCGGAAGGTGCTCATGCGTCCACCTCGATCGAGTCGTAGAGGTCCTTGAGCTTCGGGTCGATCTTGCTCAGCTCCTCGGCGAGCTCGACCAGCACCAGGCACTGCTTGAGGGAGGCGTCGTCCTCCATCTTGCCGTCGAGCATGACCGCGCCGGTGCCGTCGCCCATGGCCGCGACCACGCGACGGGCGTGCTTGATGTCCTCGACGCTGGGGGAGAAGACGCGGTTGGCGATCTCGATCTGCTTGGGGTGCAGCGACCAGGTGCCGACGCAGCCGAGCAGGAAGGCGTTGCGGAACTGGTCCTCGGCCGCGACGACGTCGGTGATGTCGCCGAAGGGGCCGTAGTAGGAGTAGATCCCGGCCTCGGCGCACGCGTCGACCATCTTGGCGATGGTGTAGTGCCACAGGTCCTGCTGGAACGTCGCGCGCGCGCCGTTGATGTCGGCGGTGCCGTCCTGGCCCTTCGGCGGGTCCTGCCGGACCAGGTAGCCGGGGTGGCCGCCGCCGACGCGGGTGGTCTTCATCTTGCGGTCGGCCGCGAGGTCGGCCGGCCCGAGGCTGATGCCCTGCATCCGCGGACTGGCCAGCGCGATCTCCTCCACGTTCGCGACGCCGCGGGCGGTCTCCAAGATGGCGTGGATCAAGATCGGGCGGCTCAGCTGGGCGCGGGCCTCGAGCTGGGCGAGGATCCGGTCGACGTAGTGGATGTCCTCGGGGCCCTGCACCTTGGGCACCATGACGACGTCGATCTTGTCCCCGACCTCGGTGACCAGCGTGATGAGGTCGTCGAGGACCCAGGGGCTGTCGAGGGAGTTGATGCGCGTCCACAGCTGGGTGGGGCCGAAGTCGGTGCTCTTGGCGATCCGCACCAGGCCCTCGCGCGCGGCGAGCTTGTTGTCGGCCTTGATGGCGTCCTCGAGGTTGCCGAGCAGGACGTCGACGGTGCCCACCATCTGCGGGATCTTGTCGACCATCTTCGGGTTGCTCGGGTCGAAGAAGTGGATGGCGCGGCTCGGCCGGGCCGGGATCTCGCGCAGCGGCGCGGGAGCTCCCACCGCCAGGGGCGCGAAGAAGTCCTTGGGTGACTTGTGGCTCATGGCGCGGAGCCTACTGGCGGGTTTCGGCCCCCGGTCCGAGACGTTGTGTATGTCACGTCGAGCCGCGGTGCCGGCGCCACGGCCACCGGGAGCGCCGCTTCCGGGGGCTCTGCGGTGCGGCCGCCTCGGCCCGTTGTCGGGCCTGCGCGAGCCGTTGCTCGCGACGTTCTCGCCAGGCCGCGAGCGTCAGCTCGACATCGCGCGGCATCGTGATCAGTGGCGGCCCGGCGGGCAGCCCGTAGCGGGCCGCCAACACCCGCGCGTTGAAGTCCTCGACGATCTCACGCGCGGCCTGCTCGGTGTGCTGCTGGTCGATCAGGTCCTCCAGAGCGGCGTCGTCCTTGCGGAGCTGGACGCTCGGCGGCAGGACGACCAGGCGCTCGCGCTCCACCAGCTTCTTGACCCACCAGTCGGGGTCGTGCTCGCCGCCCAGCCCCTCGATCGGCTTGCCCCGGCCGGGCAGGTCGTCGAACTCGCCTCGGGCGATCGCCTGCTGCACCTGGACGTCGACCCAGCTCTGCGCGTCCCGCATCCGCCGCGCCGCACGCGCCTTCGACTCCTTGTCGTCCAGCGGCTCGACGCGGATCTCGTCGAACTCCCCGGACGTCTCACCCGAGGTCTCTTCGGCGGTCATCGCGCACCTCCTCGCCCCAGCGTACGGGCCGCGGGGCCTCACCAGTGGCCGCGGTGGACCACGTCGTCGAGCGCCTTGCGAGGGCGCCGCGAAGGCGAGCCCTGGGCACCGGCACCAGGGGCGGCGGGATGGCCGATCGTGACGACGCCGACGGGGTCCCAGTCCTCAGGGATGGCGAACGCCGCCCGGACGCGGGCGTCGTACGCCGGCGGGATCCCGATGAAACACGAGCCGAGGCCCGCGTCGGTGGCGGTCTGGAGCATCAGGAGGGCGGCCATCGCCGCGTCCATGTGCCAGAACGGCATCGGCCAGCGCGACTCGTCGCGATCGGTCCAACCCTTGTCGTTCTCGGCGTAGCGCTCGAGGTAGGCGGCCTTGCTGCTGCACGGGATGATCACCACCGGCGCCCGCATCATGCCGGCCAGCCAGGTGTCGGGCGTGTCGACGTCGTCGGAGGCGGCGCGCCAGAAGCGCTCGACATCGGCCGGGGTGTCGAGCAGGAGGAACGCCCAGCCCTGGCTGAAGCCGGCGCTCGGGGCGCGAGTGGCGTGGCGCAGGGCACGCTCGACCACCGCGGGATCGACCGATGTCGGGGCGTAGTTGCGCACCATCCGGCGACGCCGTACGACCTCGTTGAACTCCATGCCGGCCAGCATGCCGCACGGCACGACGCGGCCCGCGCGAACGGTGTGGCGCATGCCCCAGCGGGTACCGACGAGACGACCTGTATTCCACCGCAGCCAGCTTGGAGGCACCATGACCGACCAGCCCGAAGAGTCGCTGACCGACGAGGACATGACCACGACGTACGCCGGGCCCGGCGATGCGCCCCAACCCGGTGGCACGGACGGCGACGGGACCGACGGTGGCGACAGCGACGGCACCGACGGTGGCGACAGCGACGGCACCGACGGGGTCGCCGGCGACGGCGCCGACCAGACCGCTGCCGGTGGCGCGTCCGGAGCCCTCGGACCGACCGGGGGCGATGCCGACGGCACTGACGGTGTGATGGGCGATGGGACCGACGGGACCGATGGCACGGACGGGACCGACGGCATGTCGGGCGGCCAGTCCTGAGCGCACTCGACCTCCTCAGCGGGGACGCCCGGCTCTTCATCGACAAGATCTGGGCGTCCCGCATCCACCTGCACCGCACCGATCCGGCGGCGCTGGTCGGCCTGCTCTCTCTGGAGGACGTCGACGCGCTGCTCACGAGCTCGGCGATCCGCACCCCCGCCGTGCGGATCGCCCGGGACGGGGCCGTCCTGCCGCAGGGCGAGTTCACCCGCCAGGCGAGCATCGCCGGACAGGCACTGACCGGGCTCGTCGACCCCGGCCGGGCGCTGGCGCTGTTCCGGGACGGGGCCACCGTCGTCCTGCAGGGCCTGCATCGCTACCACCCGCCGCTGTCCGACCTGGTCGCCGAGTTGGAGCTGGAGCTCGGTCACCCATGCCAGGCCAACGCCTACCTCACCCCACCCGGATCACAGGGCTTCGCGGTGCACCGCGACAGCCACGACGTGTTCGTCTTCCAGACCGCCGGCACCAAGGAGTGGGAGGTCCACACCAGCGGAGACGACGGCGACCGGGTCGAGCCGATCACCATGGAGCCGGGGCTCTCGCTCTACCTCCCGACCGGGACGCCGCACGCCGCCCGGGCGCAGGACGCCGTCTCCCTCCACGTGACGATCGGCATCAACCAGCTCACCTGGCGCGGGCTGGTGCGACGTACCGTCGAGGGGCTGCTGCCCGCCGACGAGCACCTGCCCGCCGGCTACCTCCGCGACCCTGCCACGCTCTCAGCCGGACTCGCACAGCGGTTGCGGGCGCTCGCCGATCGGATCGGCGAGGTCGACGCCGACGCGGCCGCGGAGGAGGAGGTACGGCGCTTCCTCCCCAGCCGTGCGCCGCGCCTGGCCGGCGGGCTGCTCGACGCGCTGGTCGAGGTCGAGGACGACACCGTGCTGCGGGCACGCCCAGGTCGCGCGTTCCTCGTGCGCGAGGTCGCCGACCGACTCGAGGTGTTGCTCGGCGACCGCTCGATCTCGATGCCGGCGCGGCTGCGTCCGGCCCTGGAGCAGATCGGCTCGGCCGCCGAGGTGCGTCCGGTCGACCTGCCCCTGGACCAGCAGAGCCGGTTGGTGCTGTGCCGCCGACTGGTGCGCGAGGGGATGCTCGAGGTGGCGCGCTGAGCACCGAGCGCGACCCGGACTTCCGCTGCTCGCTGGCCAGCGAGGGGCGCCGCGAGAGCATCGCCGGCAGCGCGTCCACCGTCATGGCGTTCCTGCTCGTGGAGCACCCGGGCCCGTGGGGGGTCGAGGCGCTGCGTGACGCCCGGTTCCCCGAGGGGTTGGCCGAGAAGCTGCGCGCGCACGCGCACCACGGGGGCGTGCGACTGCTGCTGGTGCGCCGGACCGGTCGGACGCGAGCGGAGGATGCTGGGCGGCGCATCTTCGCTGTGCATGCCCGGGCGCCGTACTCATGGACCGAGACGGCCCTGCTCGATGATCCACGCCAGGTGCTCGACCTGGACCTGACCGCGCTCCGCGCCGGTCGCTCGCTCGGGCTGGAGGCCCATGACGAGCCCCTCTTCGCGGTGTGCACGCATGGGCGCCACGACGCGTGCTGTGCCGAGCGGGGCCGTCCGGTCGCGGCAGCGCTGGCCACCGAGCTGCCCGACCACGCGTGGGAGGTCTCGCACATGGGCGGTGACCGCTTCGCCGCGAACATGATGGTGCTGCCCGATGGGCTCTACTACGGCCGGCTCGACCCGCAGGCGGCGCTCGAGGTCGCGCGGCTCCGGCTCGACGGTCAGCTCGAGCTCGACCATCTGCGCGGCCGGACCTGCTACCCGATGCCGGCGCAGGCGGCCGAGATCGCGCTGCGCCGCCGGCTGCGGCTCACCGAGCGCCAGGAGGTGCGGCTGGCGGTGCGCAGTGTCGAGGGCGAGGTCACCAGCGCCACCTTCGTGGTCTCGATGGGCACGCAGGAGCAGGCGTTCCTGGTGCGCGTGCACAGCTCGCCCGGTCCACCGGTCACCCTCACCTGCCGGGCCACCCGTGATCAGCCGGCCCTCCAGCACGACATCCTCGGCATCTCGCCGGCCTGAGTCCCGTTCGGCGGCGGGGTACGGACCGTCGGGGACGATGCGCCGACGGTCCGCAACCTCACCTCGGTGCCGCGGCGGGATGCTCGGATCAGGGTCCCGCGACGTCGAGGCCGAAGTGCGGGCGGGTTGCTGTCCCTGAGAGGATGGGCTCGCCCTGCTCGAGGAAGGACATGCGTGCCGATCCAGGATGAGAAGCACCCGATCGTCGAGGGTGTCGCTGCGCTCGTCGCGGTCACCCTGGCGGTCGGTCTGGTGCTCGCCGCCGTCACGCTGGTCGCGACCCGCGTCCTCGGCTCCGGCGGCGGAGGCGGTACGTCGTCGGCGGCCCAGTCGCTCTACCTGCCCACCCCGCAGCCGACCCAGACGCCGAGCGGGCCGCTGGTGACGCTCGCGCCCGGGGCCTCCGGCTCGGCGCCGACCGAGGCCGCATCCACCCCGACCGAGCTGCGCACCACGTCCTCCTCACCGGCCAGCGAGATCACGCTCTCCGCCGGCGAGGCCTCGGTGGCGCCCATGCAGAAGATCGACCTGAGCGGCACCTACCCCGGTGGTGAGGGCGCGATCCTGCAGGTGCAGCGCAAGCTCGGCGGGCAGTGGCAGGACTTCCTCTCCGTCAACGTGGCGGTCTCTGGAGGAAAGTTCTCGACGTACGTCCAGACCGGTCAGCTGGGCGTGCAGAAGTTCCGCATGCGCGACACCAGCTCGGGCACGGTCTCCAACGTCGTGAGCGTCACGGTCGGCTGACGGCCCGCTCGAGCCCCTCTCGAGGATCCGACTCGTCGCGGGCCGCTCGTCAGCTGGGGATCCAGTCGAAGACGTCGGGGTTCGGGCCGGTCCGCCCGGCCTCGCCCTTGTCGAGGGCGGTGACGGCCGCGACCTGCTCGGCGGTCAGCGAGAAGTCGAAGATGTCGATGTTCTCGGCGAGCCGCTCGCGGTGGGTCGACTTCGGGAACACGATGTCACCGCGCTCCAGGTGCCAACGCAGCACCACCTGGGCCGGAGACTTGCCATGCTCCTGGGCGATCGCCGAGATCACCGGGTCGGTCAGCTCCCCGCCGCCCTGGCCCAGTGGCGACCAGGCCTCGACCCGCGCGCCGTGGCGCAGCGTCGCCTCGCGGGCGGCGGCGTTGTCGAAGTAGGGGTGCACCTCGATCTGGTTGACCGCCGGCACCACGCCGGTCGCCTCCACGATCGTGTCGAGGTGGGCCGGCTGGAAGTTGGAGACCCCGATGGAGCGGGTGAGGCCTGCGGCGCGCATCTCGACCAGGGCCTCCCAGGTGGCGGCGAAGTCGCCGTCGTACTTCGTCGGCAGCGGCCAGTGGATGAGGAAGAGGTCCACCTGCTCCAGACGGAGCTGCTCCAGGGAGGTCTCGATCGACTCCCGCGCCCGCTTGGGCTCATGGAAGCCGTTGCTCAGCTTCGTGGTGACGTAGAAGTCGTCGCGCGCCAACCCCGAGGCGGCGAGTGCTGCGCCGACACCGGCCTCGTTGCCGTACATCTGCGCCGTGTCGACGTGGCGGTAGCCGAGCTCGAGGGCCTCGGTGACCACGCGCTCGGCATCGGTCGGGGCCACCTGCCACACGCCGAGGCCGAACTGGGGGATCGTCGTCTGGTCGTTGAGGGTCAGCGAGGGAACGGTCATGTGGCGACAATAGACACGTGACCCACGTCCCCGATCCGGCCCCTCACTACACCGACTACGACACCAGGCTGGCGGCGTACGCCCTCGTGGTCCGCTCCTCGAGCGACTCGGGGGGCGAGGAGGTGCTGCTCGCGCTCTGGAACGAGGAGGAGCGCAAGCGCTGGACGCTGCCGGGCGGCGGTGTCGAGCTGTACGAGACCGTCGAGGAGGGTGCGGTCCGCGAGGTGCGCGAGGAGACCGGGTACGACGTGGAGCTCACCGGCCTGCTCGGCATCGAGACCGACGTCTTCGGCCCGGAGGAGCGCAGCCGCGACACCGATCGCTCGCTCAAGGCGGTCAGGGTGTTCTTCTCCGCACGCATCGTGGGCGGCGAGCTGAGCAACGAGCGCGATGGCACCACCGACGAGGCCCGCTGGTTCCCGCTGGCGGAGGTTCCGGAGCTCGCGCGCGTCAGCATGGTCGACACCGGTTTGGCCCTGCTCAGGGCGGGGTAAGTCCCCACCGGCCCGGCACCGCCGGGCTCCGCTCGCCCCTGCTCACTCTCGGGATCGCCACATGAAGACTCGCCGCCTCGCAGCTGCGCTCGCCTCCCTTCCGCTGGTCGCGGCCGGCATCGCCACCGTTCCGGGCGCCGTCTCCGGCGCCGCCAGCGCGGCCTGCGCCCCCGGCACAGTCAGGGTGGCGCACCACGCCAAGCCCGGCCACACCCGGACCGCTGCCTCCTCGGCGACGGTGACGAAGCGGCACAGGCACGCGTACGTCGCCTCCGCCACGCTCACCGTGATCAGCGGCCGGGCCTCGGTCACCATCGCCCAGACCGTGTGCCCCGACGGCGTGGACGGCGCGGCTGCCACCACCACCCAGTCCGCGACCGGTCGAGGGGTCACGACCAAGGCGCTGAAGGCGAGGGGCGCCTCGGCACGAGCGGCGAAGCGGGCGCTCAAGGCGGCCCTCGCCGATGCCCGGCGGGCGGCCACGGAGGCCGCCGCGACACGCAAGGGCCAGCGCAAGGCGAAGAAGCGTGCGCTCGCCGCAGCCAAGGCCGCCGCCCTGCCGAAGGCGCATGAGGCCCTCTACGCCAGCGACGTGGTCTACCTGAGCAAGGACGGTGCTGGGACCTATCACCTGTCCGCGACCCCGCCCTCGGGGAGCGTGACGATCAGCAAGGGTCCTGGCGGCGAGATCGTCCTCTCGGTCCCCGCCGGCACGTCGGCCGCGCACACGACCACGTCCGCCTGCCTGCGTCGTGCGCCGGCCTGGCCCACGACGTTCGTCTTCGATGGCGGAGACGTCGTTGCCCCCGTCCTGGAGGCGGCCGCGAGTCGGGACACCAGCGACTACTCGATCATCGGGGCGCCGGAGCCGAACCTCGAGGGCCAGACGGACAGCACTGCCACGCCGAGCGGCCAACTGTGGAGCGCAGGATGGCACCAGGACAGCCCCGGCGTCGTCACCTACAGGTCGGGCCTGCAGCCGGACGCGCCCTTCGCGGGTTGGATGGAGTGCTTCGTGCCTGAGTCGGGGACGTCGGTTCCCTACACGGCCACGCTCGTCGGTGCTCACGTCGGGAGCAGCGCCAGCGCGACCTCGACCGCCTACACGAAGGTGGTCGGTGGCATCCCCGTCGAGCTGCGCTAGCCCGAACCGGCGCGGGTCCTAGCTGCCGTTCCCGGCGGTGAGAAGGACGCCGCCGAGTCCGATCATCATCACGCCTCCGGTCGCGCCCAGGCGGTCCAGGCGCTGTGGCTTGCGCGCGAACCACGCCTTGGCCCGGCTCGCTGCCAGCACCCAGCACGCGTCGGATGCCACGGCGAGGACCGCGAAGACCGCGCCGAGCAGGAGCAGCTGCGGCGCCGCGGCGTGGGAGCGATCGACGAACTGGGGTAGGAAGGCGACGAAGAACACCACGGTCTTCGGGTTCGTCGCGCCGACCAGGACACCGGTGCCCAAGGCGCGCAGCCCCGACAGCGGCTCGGCGGCGCCGACATCGAGCGCCGCCCGGGCGTCGCGGCGGTGCCGGATGGCCTGGACCCCGAGGTAGCCGACGTACAGGCCGCCCACGACCTTGAGGATCATGAACGCTGTGGCGGAGGCGGCTACGACCGCGCCCAGCCCGACCGCGACTGCCGCGACCTGGCCCAGGAGGCCGGTGGCGTTGCCGAGCACGGACAGCAGGGCCTCGCGGCGGCCGACCGTGAGCGCGCGCCCGAGCGCGAAGAGCAGGCTGGGTCCGGGGATCTCGATCAGCACGATCGAGGCGAGCACGAAGGCGAGCAGGGCGTGGGTGGCCGGCACCGACTCAGGATAGAGGGGAATGACCGGAGCGTCGCCTGCGTTCTCGATCATGAGCAAAGTTGAGTTGAAGCGACTCAAGTTGTTTGCCAGACTGGCCGCAGCGCGTCAGGATGGCCGCAGACAGACAACCATTCGGAGGTAGCAACCCATGGCACGTGCGGTCGGGATCGACCTCGGCACCACCAACAGCGTGGTGTCGGTTCTGGAGGGCGGCGAGCCCACCGTCATCGCGAACGCGGAAGGCGCTCGCACGACCCCGTCGGTCGTCGCCTTCGCGAAGTCCGGCGAGGTCCTCGTCGGCGAGGTCGCGAAGCGTCAGGCGGTCACGAACGTCGACCGCACCATCCGGTCGGTCAAGCGCCACATGGGCACCGACTGGACGATCGAGATCGACGACAAGTCGTTCACGCCGCAGCAGATCAGTGCGTTCGTGCTGCAGAAGCTCAAGCGCGACGCCGAGGCCTACCTCGGCGAGCCCGTGACCGACGCGGTCATCACGGTGCCGGCGTACTTCAACGACGCCCAGCGCCAGGCGACCAAGGAGGCCGGCGAGATCGCGGGCCTCAACGTCGCCCGCATCGTCAACGAGCCCACAGCAGCGGCGCTCGCCTACGGCCTCGACAAGGGCGAGGACCAGACGATCCTCGTCTTCGACCTCGGCGGCGGCACGTTCGACGTGTCCCTCCTCGAGATCGGCGAGGGCGTCGTCGAGGTGAAGGCCACCAGCGGTGACAACCACCTCGGTGGCGACGACTGGGACCAGCGGATCGTCGACTGGATGGTCACCAAGTTCAAGAACGCCCACGGCGTCGACCTGTCGAAGGACCGGATCGCCCAGCAGCGTCTGCAGGAGGCCGCCGAGAAGGCGAAGATCGAGCTCTCCTCCTCGCAGAACACCGCGATCCACCTGCCCTACATCACCCACGGTGAGAACGGGCCCCTCCACTTCGAGGAGACGCTCACCCGGGCGGAGTTCCAGAAGCTCACCGCCGACCTGCTGGAGCGCACCAAGGTGCCGTTCCAGAACGTCCTCAAGGACGGCGGCGTCGCGATCAAGGACATCGACCACGTCGTGCTCGTCGGCGGCTCGACCCGCATGCCGGCGGTGACCGACCTGGTCAAGGAGCTGCTCGGCGGCAAGGAGCCCAACAAGGGCGTCAACCCGGACGAGGTCGTCGCCGTCGGTGCGGCTCTGCAGGCCGGCGTGCTCAAGGGCGAGGTCAAGGACGTCCTCCTTCTCGACGTCACCCCGCTGAGCCTGGGCATCGAGACCAAGGGCGGCGTCTTCACCACCCTGATCGAGCGCAACACCACGATCCCGACCAAGCGCTCGGAGATCTTCACCACCGCCGACGACAACCAGCCGTCGGTGGAGATCAAGGTGGCGCAGGGCGAGCGGCCGATCTGGGCGCAGAACCAGCCGCTGGGCAACTTCGAGCTCACCGGCCTGCCGCCGGCGCCTCGTGGCGTGCCGAAGATCGAGGTCACCTTCGACATCGACGCCAACGGCATCGTGCACGTCTCCGCCAAGGACCAGGCGTCCGGCCGCGAGCAGTCGATGACGATCTCGGGCGGGTCGGCCCTCTCCAAGGACGAGATCGACCGGATGGTGCGTGAGGCCGAGCAGTACGCCGAGGAGGACGCCAAGCGTCGCGAGGCCGTCGAGGTCCGCAACCAGGGCGACTCGCTGGTGTACTCCACCGAGAAGTTCCTCACCGACAACGGCGAGAAGATCCCCGACGAGGTGAAGACCGAGGTGCAGGCCGACCTCGACGCCCTCAAGGCCGCCCTGGAGAAGGACGACGCGAGCGCCGAGGAGATCACCGCTGCGATCACCAAGCTCGGTGAGTCGAGCCAGAAGATGGGCGCCGCGATGTACGCCGCCGCGGAGGCCGACCAGGCCGCCGCGGGTGGGACGACCGGTGCCACCGGCGAGGCCGACGAGGACGTCGTGGACGCTGAGATCGTCGACGAGCCGGGCGAGGACAAGGACAAGTGACCGAGGAGCAGTCCCGCCTCGAGGACCAGGCGCAGCCGTCGGCCGGGCCGGACAGCGGCTCGGTCGACGGAGCCGAGGTCGAGGAGTCCCTCGGGGACACCGCCGCCGCGGCCGAGACGGTCCACGAGGGCGCTGAAGGCTCCGAGGGCGCTGAGGGGGCCGAGGGCAACGCCGACTCCGAGGCCGAGGACGTCCAGTCGAAGATCGACGAGCTCACCGGCGACCTCCAGCGGCTCCAGGCCGAGTACGTCAACTACCGCAAGCGCGTCGACCGTGACCGCGAGCTGGTGGCCCAGAATGCGACGTACAAGGTCCTCGCGCCGATCGTGGACGTCCTCGACACCATCGACCGGGCTCGTGAGCACGGCGAGGTCGAGGGCGGCTTCAAGGCGGTCGCCGACCAGCTCGAGCGGATCGTCTCCGGCCTCGGGCTGACCAAGTTCGGCGAGCCCGGCGAGCCGTTCGACCCCCAGCTCCACGAGGCGCTGTCCCACCTGGGCAGCGACCCGGAGGTCCAGGTGACGACGGTCAAGGTGATCGCCAAGGCCGGCTACCGCATCGGTGACCGCGTGGTGCGCGCGGCGCAGGTGCTGGTGGTCGACCCCGACTAGCTCGAATCGGGGGTCCTGCACGCTCCCGTCCGGACTTTCGCCCGCGACGCACGTGCAGGACTCCCGACTCGAGGGTGCAATATCCACGATTCGACGGAAGGGGGAGGGATGGCTGAGGACGGCATCCGCGCCGACTGGGCGAGCAAGGACTTCTACGCCGAGCTGGGCGTGAAGAAGGACGCGACCGCCGAGGAGATCAAGAAGGCCTACCGCAAGCTCGCCCGCGCCAACCACCCCGACTCCAACCCGGACGACGCGGCCAAGCACGAGAAGTTCAAGAAGGTCGCCGAGGCCTACGACGTCGTCGGCGATGCCGAGAAGCGCAAGAAGTACGACGAGGTCCGCTCGCTCTACGGCAGCGGCGGCTTCGGCTTCGGCGGCAGTGGCTTCCCCGGTGGCACCGCGGGCGGACGCGGGTACAACTTCGAGGACCTCTTCGGCGAGCGCGGTGGCGCCGGCGGGGGCGGCTTCGGTGACATGTTCGGCGACCTGTTCGGCGGCGGTGGCTTCGGCCGGCGCAGCCAGCCACGGGCGCGCCCGACCAAGGGCGCCGATGTGGAGTCCACCGCGACCATCGGCTTCACCGAGTCGCTCGAGGGCGTCACCATCTCGCTGCGGCTCTCCTCCGACGCCCCCTGCCCGGACTGCTCGGGCACCGGCGGCAAGCCCGGCACCAAGCCGCGGGTCTGCCCCGAGTGTGAGGGCGCCGGCTACATCACCCAGAGCGTGGGCGGCGCCTTCTCGATGAACGAGACCTGCCCACGCTGCGGTGGCCGCCAGCTGATCTACGACGAGCCGTGCCCCACCTGCCACGGCAGTGGCCGGGGCCTGTCCTCGCGCACCATCCAGGCCCGCATCCCCGCCGGGGTCAAGGACGGGCAGCGGATCCGGTTGCGCGGCAAGGGCGCTGCCGGCGAGAACGGCGGTCCCGCGGGCGACCTCTACGTCACCGTGCGGGTCACGCCGCACCGGGTGTTCGGGCGCAAGGGCGACAACCTGACCCTCGACGTACCGGTCTCCTTCGATGAGCTGGCCCTGGGCGCCGAGATCAAGGTGCCCACGCTCGGCGGCGCCCCGGTCACCCTCAAGATCCCGGCCGGTACGCCGAACGGCCGCACGTTCCGCGTCCGGGGCAAGGGTGCCCGCAAGTCCGACGGCACGATGGGCGACCTGCTGGCCACCGTGGAGGTGCACGTGCCGGCGATGCTGGACCCGGCGGCACGGGCGGCCGTCGAGGCCTACCGCGATGCGACAGCGCACAAGCCGCTGCGCAGCAAGCTCTTCGACGAGGCCGGGCCATGAGTCTGGGCCGTGGTCCCTTCGGAGATGCCCGAGCGCCGGGTCCGGACGCGGCCGTCTACGTCATCTCAGTCGCGGCCGAGCTGACCGGCCTGCACCCGCAGACGCTGCGCACCTATGAGCGGATGGGGCTCATCACCCCCGGTCGGACCGGGGGCGGCGGCCGTCGCTACTCCCACCGCGACATCGAGCTGCTGCGCACCATCGCGGACCTGACCGCGGCCGGCATCGGCATCGAGGGCGTACGCCGAATCCTGGACCTGGAGAACCGGGCCGCAGCCCTCCAGGCGCGCAACGAGGAACTGCAGTCCGAGCTGGCCGCCACGCGGGAGGCGCTGCGCGATGCGCTCGCGAGCCGCCGAGCCGTCGCGCCCTCGAAGCTGCCGGCGCTGCGCACCCCCGAGGTGGGGCAGTCGCTGGTGGTGTGGCGGCGCGGTCGCTGACCGGCTGGTCGGTGTCGACGCCATCTCGGTCGACCCGCTCACCCGGAGGCCGTGCCTCCGACTAGGCTCCGCCCATGTTCTTGGGCAGGCTCGTTCGAGGGGCGCTCGCGCTCCTGCTGGTGCTGGGGGCGGCCCTGGTCGCGGCCCTGATCTACTCCGTGCCGGTCAAGGGCGAGGGCATGGGGCCCACGCTGCGGCCCGGGGACCGGCTCGAGGTCAGCGTGTTCGCCCCGCACGACATCGCCCGCTTCGACCTGGTCGCACTGCCGGTGCCGAGCAACTCGACCGATCCGCGACTCAAGGGCATGCGCACCATCGTCAGCCGGGTGATCGCGCTGCCCGGTGACCGGGTGGCGATCGCGGGCGGGGCCAAGCCGGTCGTCTACGTGCGACCGGCCGGGACGGCGGCGACGTACCAGGTCAAGAACCCCACCTGGGCACACCACGGCACGGCCGCTATCGATACCGCCGGCTGCTGCACCGACGCCCTGGAGAGCCTGCGCGGTCACGGCCGGCGCTGGGCCCTGGTGCCGGCCGGCCGCTACTTCGTCCTCGGCGACCGCTGGGACAAGGCGGTCGACTCCCGTGTCCTCGGCACGATCGCACAGCACGACCTGCGGCGGCTGGTGCTCAAGATCCAGCCGGTGACCGACCTCGGCCGGGTGCCGAATCGTGCTCGGCTCGTCCCGGTGCTGGGCTGACCTGCACCGATCGGTGGGCCGAATGAGCGGCGCACGGTGCGTCCGGCCCCTGATTGTGCACCGCGGACCCGAAGTCGCTGGCGCTAGTCTCAGGCCGCACGCATGGGGACCGGACGGCGGGCGTCGTCCGCTGACGAGGCGGTGAGGGCGATGCTGGACCAGCTCGAGCACTACCTCTCGCACGTCGACTGGACGCTCAGCGACCTCGACACCACCGCCGCGTGGATCGCGTTCCTCTCGATCCCGATCTTCACCGGCATCATCGGCTGGCTGATCAACTGGACCGGCCTGATCATGCTGTTCTATCCGATCGACTTCCACGGCGTCCGCGTGCGTGGCATGGCCGAGCTGGCGCGGCTCGCTCCGCGCAAGCTGCAGGAGGTCCCCGGCATCCTGCAAGGTGGCCTCGGCTGGCAGGGCATCGTGCCCGCCCGGGCCGCGAAGATGGGCAGCATCGCTGTCGACAAGGCGATCGCGAAGCTCGGTACGCCGGCGGAGTTCTACCAGCAGCTCGACCCGGACCGGATCGCCGAGCACATCGTGACGATGTTCGCCCCCGAGATCCCCGAGCTGGTCGAGGAGGTGATGTTGCGCAGCAACCCGTCTCTGTGGCGGGACCTGCCCGTGCCGGCCAAGCGCGCCGTCGTCGCCCGCGTTCAGGCCCAGTTGCCGGAGGTCGTGCACACGATCACCACCGAGATCGGCACCCACATCGACCAGCTGCTCGACCCGAAGATCATGGTGATCGAGCACTTCCGGCGTAACCCAGGCCTCGTGGTCCGGGTGTTCAAGGACATCGGGCAGAAGGAGCTGAACCTGATGGTCAACATCGGGTTCGTCTTCGGCTTCCTCTTCGGCATCCCGGTCGCGTTCGTCGACCACTGGTTCCACTACTGGTGGCTGCTGCCGGTCCTCGGCATCGGCGTCGGCTGGGTCACCAACCTGCTCGGCATGTGGCTGATCTTCGAGCCGATCGTGCCCACCCGCTACTTCGGCATCCGCTTCCACGGGCTGTTCCTGCGCCGCCAGGCCGAGGCCGCGGAGATCTACGCCAAGATCATCGCCGACGATGTCATCACGCTCGAGCGCATCGGCGACTTCCTGGTCGACGGGCCGCGCGGCGACCGAACCCGCCAGATGCTGGCCACCGCCCTCCGGCCGGCGATCGACCGTGCCGCCGGACCCGCTCGCGGCGCCGCGAAGGTCGTGCTCGGCGCGCGCACCTACGAGGCGATCCGCACCGGCTTCGCCAACGAGGCGGTCGGCCGCACGCTGATCCCCTTCCGGGACGAGGAGTTCAGTCGACAGCAGTCGGCCAAGATCCGCGTCCTCATCGCCGAGCGCACCAAGGAGCTCCCGCCGCGGGACTTCGTGGAGATGATGCGCTCGGCGATCCGTGAGGACGAGTGGATGCTCTACGCCCACGGCGCCATCATGGGAGCCCTCGGCGGCTTCATCCACCTCTCGATCTTCGGAGCGATCGCGCGATGAGCGACAGACTTCCCCAGGTACGACGGCCCTCGGCGACCCAGGCTCTGCCGGGCATCGCGCGCCTCGCGGCGACCTCATGGGTCCGCACCGCCGAGTGGGGCGTGGTCGCCGGCTTCCGTACCGGCCGCCGGGTCGCCTCGGTCGTCACCAACCCGCAGGCCGCGCTGGAGGTGGCGGCCGGCGTGGCTGCCGCCTCCGGCGTGGTCGCCGACGTGGCCAAGGCGGTCGGCTCCGGCATGACGGTCGGGGAGGCGGTCGCGCAGGTCGGCCAGCGGCTCAGTCGCCCCGGCGCCGAGCGCGACAGCGTCGCCGGGCCCGAAGCACGGGCGATCGAGGCGCGCCGGACCCTGCGCGAGCAGGGCGAGGCGCTGCTGGCCCGATCCCGCGACGTGTGGGACACCGACCAGGGACATCCGGCCTACGAGCGGATCCTGGGTGAGCTCGCTCCCGACGAGGCGCGCATCCTGGTGCTGCTGCTCGAGGGCGGCCCGCAGCCCAGCGTCGACGTACGCACGGGAGGGGCGGTGGGCCTGGTCTCCTCGCGTCTGATCGCGGCGGGCCTGAACATGATCGGCGCCCGCGCAGGGCTCCGGTACGTCGACCAGGTGCCGGCCTACCTCAACAACCTGTTCCGCCTCGGTCTGATCTGGTTCTCGCGCGAGCAGATCGACGACCCGCTGGAGTATCAGGTGGTCGAGGCACAGCCCGACGTGATCGCGGCCATGCACTCCGCCCGCGCGACGCGGGTGGTGCGACGCTCGATCCAGCTCACCCCGTTCGGGGTGGGCTTCTGCCGCGCGTGTCTGGTCTCCGACCCCGACGCGGCGTTCCCGGAGCACTCGGCGCCGGTCGCTGCCGATACCACCGCGCCGCCGAGCGCCTGACCGCAGGCGGCGCCTGCCGCGTCGGCCGGGCGGCCCCGCTGGATCAGGTCAGTTGCCGCCGAGCAGGCCGCCGACGGTGCCGGTGATGCCGCCGACCACACCCGTCACGGTGCCGACGAGGTCGTCGGAAGGCTTGCTCGTGGCGGTGCTGCTCGCGGTGCTCGTGACAGTGCTCGTGACGGTGCTCGTGACGGTGCTGGTCGGGTCGCTCGTCGGGCTCGATGAGCTGCTCGGCTGGGCCGTCGAGGAGGTCGTGCTGCGGCTGGCGTCGGTCGACGTCGTACCGGAGGCGGCTGCAGCACTCGACGAGCCGGACGTGGTGCTGGAGCCGCTCGAGCTGTGGCCGCCCGCGGTCGACTGCGCGGAGGAGCGGTGCTTGCCGCCCGTCGCATCGGCCGGCGTGGTGAGGGTCTGGCCGGGCGCGCGGTGCTTGCCCGCGACCGGGGTGGCTCCGAGCGAGAACGCCGTGCTCGTCATGCGCGCGATCGGGACGCCGGAGACCGTCGGCTGCCCGGTCGTGCCGCCGGCTGTGCTGGCTGCGGAGTGGTCAGCGTCGCTGCCGTGCGCCCTCGCAGCACCCTCGAGCATGGGTGCCACAGCCGCTCCGGCCGAGGAGGCGGCGACCAGTAGCCCGACGGGGAGCAGCTGCCGCAGACGGGTCGTTGCAGGCGGGGTCGGCGCGGCGATCGGCCGGGCGATATGGCGCCCGCCGGCGGGCACAGCACGGGTCAGGAACGGCATCGGGACTCCTCCGCCGGGTACGGGAGTAGTTCTTTCGGGCCATGGTGGCTAGTTCAAGGTGACCAGAAATTGTCACGATAGTCGAATCAGCCGCAACCCCTGGATGTGACGTTCACCATGCGGTCGGTCCGAGCCGAGATCGCCAGAGTTGAGTGGAATGGACTCAACTTCTGGTGTGTTGGCAACAGTGAGCAGCACACTGGCCGTGGCACGGCAGTGCTGGTCGCAGAGCCCTACGTCAGCAGGAGAACCAGACACAGATGAGCCAGTTCGGGGTCGAGAAGTTCACGACGAAGAGTCGCGAGGCCATCGAGGCCGCCCAGCTGTCGGCGACCACCGCCGGCAACTCCACCATCGAGCCGATCCACCTCCTCGTCGCGCTCCTCCTCCAACAGGACGGCACCGCGGCGAACCTCGTGACGAAGGCCGGCGCCGATGCGCCTGCGCTGGTGCGCGCCGCCGCCGCCCAGCGCGACGCGCTGCCCAAGGTCTCGGGTGAGACGGTCGGCCAACCCAGCGGCAGCGCCGCCCTCTCCCGCGTCCTCGCCGGCGCGTTGGAGCTCGCGCAGTCCATGAAGGACGAGTACGTCGCCACCGAGCACCTGCTCATCAGCCTGGCGACAGTCGAGTCCGGCGCCAAGCGCGTCCTCACCGACGCCGGCCTCAGTGCCGACGGCCTGCGCGAGTCGCTGTCGGCGATCCGCGGGTCGCGTCGCGTGACCTCGCAGGACGCGGAGTCGACGTACGAGGCGCTGGAGAAGTACTCCGTCGACCTGACCAAGGCCGCGGAGGAGGGCCGGCTCGACCCGGTGATCGGCCGGGACGCGGAGATCCGGCGCGTCATCCAGGTGCTCTCCCGGCGCACCAAGAACAACCCGGTCCTGATCGGCGAGCCCGGCGTCGGCAAGACGGCGGTCGTGGAGGGCCTGGCGCAGCGCGTCGTGGCAGGCGACGTACCGGACTCGCTCAAGGGCCGGCGGGTGCTCTCGTTGGACCTGGCGGCCATGGTGGCCGGCGCGAAGTACCGCGGCGAGTTCGAGGAGCGGCTCAAGGCGGTCCTGGAGGAGATCAAGCAGTCCGAGGGCCAGGTGATCACCTTCATCGACGAGCTGCACACGGTCGTCGGCGCGGGCGCCGGCGGCGACTCGCAGATGGACGCCGGCAACATGCTCAAGCCGATGTTGGCCCGTGGCGAGCTGCACATGATCGGTGCGACCACGCTCGATGAGTACCGCGAGTCCATCGAGAAGGACCCGGCCCTCGAGCGCCGGTTCCAGCAGGTGTACGTCGGCGAGCCCAGCGTCGAGGACACCATCCAGATCCTGCGCGGCATCCAGGAGAAGTACGAGGCGCACCATGGCGTCCGGATCACCGACGCCGCGCTCGTGGCCGCCGCGACGCTGTCCGACCGCTACATCAGCGGTCGTCAGCTGCCCGACAAGGCGATCGACCTCATCGACGAGGCCGCCTCGCGGCTGCGGATGGAGATCGAGTCCTCCCCCGAGGAGATCGACCAGCTGCGCCGCCAGGTCGACCGGCTCAAGATGGAGGAGTTCGCGCTGGCCAAGGAGAGCGACGACGCGTCGGTCGCGCGCCTGGACGATCTGCGCCAGCAGCTCGCCGACAAGGAGGAGGAGCTGCGTGCGCTCGAGGCCCGCTGGGAGCGGGAGAAGGCGTCGCTGGAGGGCGAGGGCGAGCTGCGCCGTCAGCTCGACCAGCTGCGCAGCGAGGCCGAGCGGCTGCAGCGCGAAGGCGACCTCGGCGGTGCCTCCGAGCTGCTGTACGGCCGCATCCCGGCGCTCGAGCACCAGATCGAGCAGGTCAAGCAGGCCGAGAAGATCAACGACGCCGACGCCGCGCCGCTGGTCGGCGAGGAGGTCGGCGCCGAGCAGGTCGCCGAGGTGGTCGAGGCCTGGACCGGCATCCCGACGGGCCGGATGCTGCAGGGCGAGACCGCCAAGCTGCTCGAGATGGAGGCTGAGATCGGCAAGCGGCTCATCGGCCAGGAGCAGGCCGTGCGCGCCGTGGCCGACGCCGTCCGCCGCTCCCGGGCCGGCATCGCCGACCCCAACCGGCCCACCGGCTCGTTCCTCTTCCTCGGCCCCACCGGCACCGGCAAGACCGAGCTGGCCAAGTCGCTGGCCGACTTCCTCTTCGACGACGAGCGCGCGATCGTGCGCATCGACATGTCGGAGTACTCCGAGAAGCACTCGGTCGCCCGGCTCGTCGGGGCGCCCCCCGGCTATGTCGGGTACGACGAGGGCGGCCAGCTGACCGAGGCGGTCCGACGTCGGCCCTACTCCGTCGTACTCCTCGATGAGGTGGAGAAGGCGCACCCGGAGGTCTTCGACGTCCTGCTGCAGGTGCTCGACGACGGTCGGCTCACCGATGGCCAGGGCCGGACCGTGGACTTCCGCAACACGATCCTCATCCTGACCTCGAACCTCGGCTCGATGTTCCTCACCGACCCGACGCTGGATCCGGAGAAGCAGCGCGACTCCGTCCTGGCCGTGGTGCGCTCCAGCTTCAAGCCGGAGTTCCTCAACCGGCTCGACGAGATCGTGGTCTTCGAGGCGCTGACCAAGGAGCAGCTCACCCACATCGTGGAACTGCAGCTGGCCTCCCTGGAGCGGCGGCTCGCGGTGCGGCGCATCGCCATCGAGGTCACGCCGGCGGCCAAGGAGTGGCTGGCCGATGTCGGCTACGACCCGGCCTACGGCGCCCGCCCGCTGCGCCGGCTCGTGCAGTCGGCGATCGGCGACCGGCTCGCGAAGATGCTCATCGGCGGCGAGGTCACCGACGGGGGCCGGGTGCTGGTCGACCGCGGCGCGGACGGCCTGACGATCACCTCCTGATGCGTCGTGGGTGTCAGCGTGACGCGCCTGCGCCGCGCTGACACTCACCAGCTTCGTAGGATCACCGAGTGCACTACACCCTCAACGACGGCACCACGCTGCCCGCCATCGGCTTCGGCACCTACCCGATGACCGGCGAGGAGGGCATCGAGGCGATCAGCTGCGCGATCAGGACCGGATATCGGCTGCTCGACACGGCGGTGAACTACCAGAACGAGACCGAGGTCGGCGAGGCGATCCGGCGCAGCGGGGTCCCGCGGGGAGAGCTCCTGGTCACCAGCAAGATCCCGGGCCGCGACCACGCGTACGAGCGCGCCATCGCCTCCACCAAGGACTCGCTGCGCCGCCTCGGCCTGGACCATCTCGACCTCCACCTGATCCACTGGCCGAACCCGTCGCGCGACCTCTACGTCGAGGCGTGGCAGGCGCTGGTGGACCTGCAGAAGCAGGGCCTGATCCGCTCGATCGGTGTCTCCAACTTCACCGAGGTGCACCTGCGCCGGGTCATCGAGGCCACCGGCGTGACCCCGGCGGTCAACCAGATCGAGCTCCACCCGCTCTTCCCCCAGGCGCGGATGCGCGCGGTGCACGCCGAGCTCGGCATCCGCACCGAGGCGTGGAGCCCGATGGGCAAGCGGCAGGGGCAGTACGACGCCGCTCCGGTGCGGGCCGCCGCGGCGCGACTCGGCGTGACGCCGGGCCAGGTGATCCTGCGCTGGCACATCGAGCTCGGCTCCGTGCCGATCCCGAAGTCGGCCACCCCGTCGCGACAGGCCGAGAACCTGGACGTCTTCGACTTCCGGCTCACCCACGACGAGGTGGAGGCCATCACGGCTCTGGGCCGCCCCGACGGCCGGCTCTTCGACGGCGATCCCGACACCCACGAGGAGCTCTGAATGGACTCCGAGACACGCCCGGGAGCCGTCACCTACGCGGCCGCGGCTGTGATCCTCGGGGCGCTGTCGCTGGTGGTGACAGCGTTCTGGCAGGCCAGCATGCTGCAGAGCCTCAGCATGCGAACCGAGGTGCAGAGCATGCTGGCGGGCCGGCCCTCCGACCTCGGCTTCACCGTCGACGGCTGGCTGCGCGCCGTCAAGGTCCTCGGCATGGTGTGCGCCGCCTGTGCTGTCGCCTCCGCCATCCTGGGCTGGCAGGCCCTGCAGCGCTCGCGGGCCGCCCGGGTCGGCCTGCTGGCCCTGGTCGGGCCGCTGTTCCTCTCCGGCCTGGTCGTCCAGCCGCTCTTCGCCGCGCTCGTCGGTGCCGGCGTACTGGTGCTGTGGCTGCCGCGCTCGAACGCATGGTTCCGGCCGGCCGCATCGGGAAGGATGCAGCCCATGAGCGAAGCACCGCCGCCGGGCCCCTACGACCCGCACGGGCAGCAGAACCCGCCGCCGCCGTACCAGCCGCCGTTCGGTGCGCCGCCGACCCCGTCGGGCGAGCCGCCGGCGTCGCCTGCGTCGCCTGCGCCACCTGCGCCGCCCGCCGGTTCTGCGCCGGCGGCCTCCTCGGGTGATCCGGCGAACCCCTATGGGAACCCTTATGCGAACCCGTATGCGAACCCGTACGGCGGCCCCTACGGCCAGCCGCACACGCAGGCCTACGCGCAGCCCTATCCCTACCCGCCCGGTGGCCGCGCCCCTGACGCGCGCCCGGCGACGGTGAGCGCGGCAGCGGTGATCACGCTCGTGCTCGCAGGCCTGACGGCGGCCATCGGCCTGCTGATGGCGATCGTGGGGCACGCCGAGGCCGATGAGGCCTACCGTGCGTTCCGCGACGCCGGCCGCGAGATGCGCGGCATCACCGAGGACGAGTTGGCGAAGGGCTTCGTCATCGTCGGGGTGATCCTGGTCGTCGCGAGTGCGGCCGCCATCGCGGCGGCCGTGTTCGTGTTGCGCCGCTCGCGCGCCGCCCGCGTCCTGCTCACGATCCTCGCGGTGCTGACGGTCCTACTCAGCCTGCTCCTGATCACCACGCTCGTCTCGCTCATCACCCTCGCCGGTGCGATCGCCACGATCGTGTTGCTCTACAGCGGCGGCGCGAACGCCTGGTTCACTCGCCGGCCGCCCCAGCCGCCGCTGCCGCAGCCGCCCTATCCCGGCGCGCCGTGGCCCGGCGCCTGAGGCCGCCGGCCGGGTCGTCGCCGGCCGGGTCGTCGTCGGCTCAGCCGGCGCTGAGGTCGGCGTCGGCGAGCCGGCCCAGCGCCTCCCGCAGGACCTCGGGCCGCTTGCAGAACGCCCACCGGACCAGGTGCCGGCCCGGCCGATCCTCAGCCGGGCGGGTCGGCTCGTAGAAGCCCTCCAGCGGGATCGCCACCACGCCCGCACGCGCCGGGAGGGCCCGGCAGAACGTCGTGCCGTCCGCCCAGCCCAGCGCGGTGATGTCGGTGGTCACGAAGTAGGTCCCCTCGGGCACCGTGACGTCGAACCCGACGTCACGCAGCCCGTCGCAGAGCAGGTCGCGCCGCCCGCGCAGGTCGGCAGCGAGCTGCCTGGGCCAGTCGGCCGCCTCGTCGAGCGCGTACGCCGCGGCCGGCTGCAACGGCGCGCCCGAGGTGAACGTCAGCCACTGCTTGGCCGACAACAGCGCCTGCACCAGGTGGGGCGGCCCGCTCGCCCAGCCGACCTTCCAGCCGGTGAACGAGAAGGACTTGCCGATGCTGGACAGGGTGAGCGTGCGCTCGAACATGCCCGGCAGTGTCGCGATCGGGACGTGCTCGGGTCCGTAGGTCAGGTGCTCGTAGACCTCGTCGGTGACGACCAGCAGGTCATGCTCGATCGCCACCGCCGCGACCACCTCGAGCTCGGCGCGGGTCAGCACCGTGCCGGTCGGGTTGTGCGGGCTGTTGAGCAGGATCAGCCGGGTGCGGTCGCTCACCGCCGCACGCAGCGCGTCGACGTCGAGGCGGAAGTCGGGGGCGCGGAGCGTGACGGGCCGGCGTACCCCTCCGGCCATCTGGATCATCGCGAGGTAGGAGTCGTAGTACGGCTCGAGCAGGACGACCTCGTCCCCCGGCTCGACCAGGCCGAGGATCGCTGCGGCGATCGCCTCGGTCGCGCCGGTCGTCACGACGACCTGCGTGGAGGGGTCCAGCGCCAGCCCGTAGTGGCGCTGCTGATGCCGTGCGACCGCCTCCCGCAGGGCCGGTACGGCCGGGGCCGGGGGCGTACTGGTTCGCGCCTCCCCGCAGCGCCGCGATCGCCTGCTCGATCACCTCCGGCGGCCCGTCCACGTCGGGGAACCCCTGGCCCAGATTGACGGCGCCGGTGGCGTTCGCCAGGGCCGACATCTCGGTGAAGATCGTGGGCGGGATGCCCCGCAGGCGCGACACGGTCACTGGCCTAAGGTAGCCGCGTGAGTGACCGGAGCCTCGCTGCCGACATCGACGCCGCCTGCCGCCTGCACGGGGAGTTCACCCTGCGGTCGGGCCAGGTCTCCGACACCTACTTCGACAAGTACCTCTTCGAGGCCCGGCCGGCCCTGCTGGCCCGGGTCGCGGCCCGGATGGTCGAGCTGCTGCCCGAGGGCACCGAGCTGCTCGGCGGGCTGGAGATGGGCGGCATCCCGATCGCGACGATGGTCTCGGCGAAGACCGGCATCCCGGTGATCTTCGTCCGCAAGAAGGCCAAGGAGTACGGCACGGCGAAGCTGGCCGAGGGCCCCGACTTCGACGGCCGCCGCGTCACGCTCATCGAGGACGTCATCACCTCCGGCGGCGCCGTGCGCGACGCCGTCAACGCCCTGCGCCCCGCCGGCGCGATCATCGACACGGTGGTGTGCGCCATCGACCGCTCCCCCGAGCCGGGGGAGTCGCTGCGCGATGTGGACCTGGAGATCCGCTCCGTGCTCACCCGCGCCGAGCTGGACGCCGTACAGCGCAGCTGACGCCGTCGGCCGCGAGAGCCGGGATGGAACGCAGGGCTATCGGCGGGTGGCCTGTGACTTGTCGACGGCACCGTCGGCGGCGCCGTGGTGCTCGTTGCGCTTGCGCCACCATTCGACGACCAGGACGAGCACGGTCAGGGCGAGCAGCCCGTAGGTGACCAGGTCGATGTACTTCCCGAGCGCGGGGAAGGAGCGGCCCAGCACGTAGCCGACGACGGTGAGGGTGACGACCCAGGCGACGGCACCGATCAGGCTCCAGACGAAGAAGACGTGCTTCTTCATCCTGGTGACGCCCGCGACGAGCGTGATGTAGGTGCGCACGAACGGCACGAACCGGCCCGCCACCAGCGCGGCGTGACCGTGCCTGTCGAAGAACTCCGAGGTCTGGTCGAGGTACTCCCGCTTGACGATGCGACCGTCGTGGTCATAGATCCGGGAGCCGATCCGCTCCCCGATGAGGTAGCCGGTCACATTGCCGGCGAAGGCCGCCGCGACATAGACCACCAAGGCGAAGCACAGGTCGACCAGGTGGCCGCCGGGGATGATGTCGACCTTCCCCTCCGCGATGAAGAGCCCCATCGCGAAGAGCAGGGTGTCGCCCGGCAGGAACGGGAACAGCAGGCCACACTCGATGAACAGCACGAGGATCCCGACCCAGAACAGGGCGGCACCGAACTGGTGCAGGAGGAAGTCGGGGCTCAGCCACCGCGTGATGTCGTGGAGGCTGACAGCCTGGATCAAGAGATCGTGCACAGCGAAACGATAGTCGGCGCGACCTGACGACATGACGACGATGGAAGAAGTTGGATGAGCCAGTCACCTGGACAGGACGCCCGGGCGCCGTACGACCCGATGCCGCACGGGCCCGCCGAGGTCGGTGTGGGACCGTGGCCGGGCGGCCCTGCGGCCTGGCCCGCAGGCCCGCAATGGGACCCCGAGCTGCTCGCTCACGGCGACCGGCGCAATGTCGTGGACCGCTACCGGTACTGGACGATGGCGGCCATCGTCGCCGACCTCGACACCCGGCGCCACGCCTTCCACGTCGCGATCGAGAACTGGCAGCACGACTTCAACATCGGCACGATCGTGCGCACGGCCAACGCGTTCCTCGCCGCCGAGGTGCACATCGTGGGCAACCGCCGTTGGAACCGTCGGGGCGCGATGGTGACCGACCGCTATCAGCACATCCGGCACCACGCGTCCGTGCCCGAGCTCGCGGCCGACCTGCACGATCGCGGCGTGCGCCTTCTCGGCATCGACAACCTTCCCGGCTCGCTGCACCTGGAGACGATGACGATCCCCCGTGACGTCTGCTTCCTCTTCGGCCAGGAGGGCCCCGGGCTCTCCGAGGCGGCGCGCGAGGCGTGCGACGGCACGTTCTCCATCGCCCAGTTCGGCTCGACGCGGTCGATCAACGCCTCCTCCGCGGCGGCGATCGCGATGCACGCCTGGATCCGCGAGCACGCGGACCTGTCCTCGGAGGCGGCCTGGCGGGGCTGAGCTGCTGTTCCGCCCGCGCTCGGGGAGCGGGCGCGTCAGCCCGCGTCGTCGCCCACGAAGATGCGGTACGCCGCCGGCGCGATCCTCCATGCCCGCCGCCGATGTGGGCCGGTGAGCTCGCCGTCCTCGCTGCACCAGAAGTCCTCGCCGCTGATCTCCACCCGCCGCCCGCGCACGGTCGTCACGTCGGCACGGGCCCCGTGGCGGCCGAGGAGGAGGTTCGCCGCGTAGCCGAGGCGGGCGCCGAGGCCGCGGGTGCGTGCGATCAGCACGTCGACCTCGCCGTCGTCGGGGCGCGCGTCAGGCGTCAGCGGCGCCCCGCCCCCGACGTACCGACCGTTGCCGATGGCGACCTGGAGGACGTGCTCCGCCGGCGTACACACCTCTTCGCCGTCGACCTCGACACGGACGTGGATGTGCTCGGGTGCGCCGATCGCCCGGACCGCGCCGATCAGGTAGCCGACCCGACCCCAGCGCTCCTTCCAGCTCTTGCCGGCGCGCGCCGCGTCGGCGCCGGCACCGGCATGAACGCTGTTGACCACGACCGCGCCGCCATCCTCATCGCACAGGAGGTCGACCTCACGGGGGCGGCCGGCCACGATGACCCCCGCCGCCTCGGCCGGGTCCGTCGGCAGGGCGAGCCCGCGGGCGAAGTCGTTGCCGGTGCCGAGCGGCAACAGCCCCAGCGACACCTCGGCGAGCTCGCCGCGCGCGTGCAGCCGTTCGACGACGGCGTGCATGCTGCCGTCCCCGCCGGCGACGACCAGCGTGTGCCCGTCGCGCCCGTCGAGAGCCGCGTCGAGCTGTTCGGGCGTGCCGGTCTCGACGACCCGCACCTCGCCGGCGGCCCGCAGGACCTCCAGGCCCTGCTCGACGGTGTCGTCGTCGGTATTGCCGGCGGCGGGCGAGGCGAGCACGAGGAAGGCTGGCATGCCCCTGCCGGTATCCAACCGGCCCTCCGACAGTGCCTGCCGGCCAGCGGAGGCCTTGGATCGCTCCAAGTTTCAGCGGGCCCCGATCGCATTACTGTGAGGCGGCAGACGAGGCGCACGCGTGCGTCCCGACACGCCACGGAGGAGTAACGAGATGCCCATCGCCAGCCCCGAGAAGTACGCCGAGATGCTCGCCACGGCGAAGGAGAAGGGGTTCGCCTTCCCGGCGATCAACGTCTCCTCGTCGCAGACGCTGAACGCGGCGCTCGCCGGCTTCGCCGAGGCCGGCTCGGACGGCATCGTCCAGATCTCGACCGGCGGCGCGGAGTACCTGTCCGGCCCCACGATCAAGGACATGGTCAGCGGATCGGTCGCCTTCGCCGCCTATGCCGTCGAGGTCGCGAAGAGGTACGACGTCAACATCGCCCTGCACACCGACCACTGCCCCAAGGACAAGCTCGACGGCTTCGTCCGCCCGCTGCTCGCCCTCTCCGCTGAGCGCGTCGCGCGTGGTGAGGCGCCGCTGTTCCAGTCGCACATGTGGGACGGCTCGGCCGTGCCGCTGGAGGAGAACCTCCAGATCGCCGAGGAGCTGCTCGCGAAGTCGGCCCAGGCCAAGGTCGTCCTCGAGATCGAGGTGGGCGTCGTGGGCGGCGAGGAGGACGGCATCGTCGGTGCGATCGACGAGAAGCTCTACTCCACCCCCGACGACGCGATCGCGACCGCCCAAGCGCTCGGGACGGGCGAGAACGGCCTCTACCTCACCGCGCTCACGTTCGGCAACGTGCACGGCGTCTACAAGCCGGGCAACGTCAAGCTGCGCCCCGAGATCCTCAAGAGCGCGCAGGACGCTGTGGCCCAGAAGCTCGGCCTGGCCGCCGGCTCCAAGCCGTTCAACCTGGTCTTCCACGGCGGCTCCGGCTCGAGCGAGGAGGAGATCGCGGCGGCGGTCTCCTACGGCGTGGTGAAGATGAACATCGACACCGACACCCAGTACGCCTACACCCGACCGGTCGCCGACCACATGTTCCGCAACTACACCGGCGTGCTGAAGGTGGACGGTGAGGTCGGTGACAAGAAGACCTACGACCCGCGCGCCTGGGGGAAGGCCGCCGAGGCCGGGATGACCGCGCGCGTGGTCGAGGCGTGTCAGCACCTCGCCTCGGCGGGTCAGACCATCGGCTGACGTCGCGATACCACCGGATCGGGACTCCTGCGCGCGCAGGAGTCCCGATTCGGCCGTGCGTGAGTCCCGACTCGGTCAGTGGCCGCCGTACCCGGCGTGCTTGGGGCGCTCGTAGAACAGCACCGCAAGCAGTCCCACGACGTAGAGCGCCGCCGGCAGCAGCATGGAGTCACGCATCGCGTGGGCGAAGAGACCGGCGATGCGCGGGTCGCCGATCTTGCCCGCACCGGCCTCGCCGTGGGCGCCCGCGCCGTTGCCGATGAGTGCGGCCAGGCGCGAGTCCATGAGCACCGCGATGGCGGCCGAGCCGATCACCGAGCCGACCTGGCGGGTGGCGTTGTAGACGCCGGAGCCGGCGCCGGCCAGGTGCATCGGCAGGTTGCGGGTCGCGGTCGCTCCGGTCGGCGCCCAGATGAAGGCGTTGCCGATGCCGATCACCACCATCGAGATGGCCAGCGACCACACGTGTGCCCCGGGCTTGAGCTGGAGCGCGAGCGTGAGCATGCCGATGAAGGAGGCGATGAACCCGAAGCTCATGATCGCCCGCGGGTGCAGCCGGTCGGTCAGGCCGCCGACGAACTTGGCCAGCAGGATCGACATGATCGCCATCGGGACCATCAGCATCGCGGCCTCGGTCGGGCTGTCGCCGCGCACGGTCTGCGCGTAGATCATCAGCGGGTAGCCCATCGAGGCGCCGACCGCGCCCATCATGGTGATCGCGACGTTGCTGACCGAGAAGTTGCGGTCGCGGAAGAGCATGAGGGGGACCAGCGGCTCGCGCCGGTTGCGCGACTGCCAGACCACGAACACGATGAGGAACGCGAGCCCACCGACGATCATCGCGATGATCCAGCCCGCCCAGTGCTTGTCGTGACCCTCCTGGATGCCGAAGGCGAGCAGGAACAGCCCGACGCCGGAGAGCGCCACGCCGAGCCAGTCGAAGCTGTGCTGGTGGGTGGGCAGCGCGGGCACCAGTCGCCAGGCGAGGACGAAGCCCACGATGCCGACCGGGATGTTGATGAAGAAGATCCACTCCCAGCCCAGGCCGTCGGTGAGCACGCCGCCGAGGACCGGGCCCACCACCATGGCCACGCCCGCGGTGGCGCCCCAGACCGCCATCGCCTTGCCGCGCTCGGCCGCCGGGAAGATGCGGGTGATGATCGCCATGGTCTGCGGGGTGATCATCGACGCGCCCAGACCCTGAACCACCCGCGCGAGGATCAGCATCTCGATGGAGGACGTGAGCCCGCACCACAGCGAGGCGAGGGTGAAGACGGTCAGGCCGATGAGGTAGAGGCGCTTCGAGCCGAAGCGATCACCGAGGCGGCCGGTGATCAGCACCGGCACGGCGTAGGCGAGCATGTAGGCGCTCGAGACCCACACGACCTGATTGACGCTGGCATCGAGCTTGTCGATGATCGTCGGCGTCGCGACGGTGACGATGGTCAGGTCGACCAGGATCATGAAGAAGCCGAGCACGAGCGCGAACAGCGCCGGCCACGGCCGCACGTCAGGGGCTGTCTGGGGAGGGGCGGTCTGGGTCACGTCCACAGTCAACACCTGACCACCGACAATGTTCCCCATGGATATCCACGCAGACCTCATGGCCGGGCCGCCGCCCACCCACCTGCCGCAGGACCCGGCATCCGCGGAGCTGTCCGACGGCGTCGCGCCGATCGACGTCGTACGCCGTCATCCGGCCTCGCCCGCCGCCTGGGCGGCGCTCGCGACGACCGCCCGGGAGCAGGGTGCGGACGACGTGACCGTCTACGCCTACGCCCGCGTCGGCTACCACCGCAGCCTGGACATGCTGCGCCGCAACGGCTGGAAGGGCCATGGCCCGGTGCCGTGGGAGCACGAGCCGAACCGCGGCTTCCTCACCTGCCTGGCCGCGCTCGCCACCGCCGCGAAGGCGATCGGCGAGGAGGAGGAGTGGGAGCGCTGCAGCGCGTTCCTGCGCGACAGCAGCCCAGCGGGCTATGAGGCGCTCCTCGGCCGATAGCCTTGGGCGCGTGAGCCACGAGCAGCAGACCACCGCGCCCGAGTCCGGGCTTCACGAGCCCGACCTCGATGAGCAGCGCCTGGTCCGGCGGGCGAAGCGCGAGCGGCTGCTCGCCGAGGGCCGCGAGCCGTATCCCACCGGCGTCGGCCGCACGCACACCCTCGCCGCGGTCCGCGAGGCGTACGACGGGAGGCTCGAGGCCGGTGCCGAGACGCAGGACGTCGTCACCGTCGCGGGACGCGTCATCTTCGTGCGCAACACCGGCAAGCTCTGCTTCGCAACGCTCCAGGAGGGCATCGGGACGCGCCTGCAGGTGATGCTGAGCCTGGCGGAGGTGGGCGAGGAGAGTCTCGCCGACTGGAAGGCGACCGTCGACCTCGGCGACCACGTCGCCGTCACCGGCCGGGTGATCTGCTCCAAGCGGGGCGAGCTGTCGGTGATGGCGACGGGGTGGCAGCTGGCCAGCAAGGCGCTGCGCCCCCTGCCGGTCTTCCACAAGGAGCTCTCGGAGGAGACCCGCGTCCGCCAGCGGTACGCCGACCTCATCGTGCGCCAGGAGGCGCGCGACATGGTCCGCACCCGCAGCCTCATCACCCGCTCGGTGCGCCGCACGCTCGAGGACGCCGGCTTCCTCGAGATCGAGACGCCCGTCCTGCAGCTGATCCACGGCGGCGCGCACGCGCGGCCCTTCCGCACCCACCTCAACGCCTTCGACCAGGAGATGACGCTGCGCATCGCCTTGGAGCTGAACCTCAAGAAGGCCGTCGTCGGCGGCGTGGACAAGGTCTTCGAGATCGGCCGGATCTTCCGCAACGAGGGCATCGACTCCACGCACAGCCCCGAGTTCACGATGGTCGAGGGCTATGAGGCGTACGGCGACCAGTTCACCATGGCCGAGCTGATGCGCCGGATGTACCTCGACGCCGCGGACCTGCTCGGCTCACGCCGGATCGACACCGAGATCGACGGCGAGCAGGTGACGATCGACCTCGACGGCGAGTGGCGCTGGCTGCCGGTCTACCAGGGCGTCTCGGAGGCGGTCGGCCAGGAGATCACCCCGGACACGCCCCTGGAGACGCTGCGCGAGCTGGCGGCCAAGCACGATGTCGAGCTCGACGCGGGCTGGACGGCCGGCAAGGTCGTGATGGAGCTCTGCGGCGAGCTGGTCGAGCCGGGACTGCTCCAGCCGACGTTCCTGTGCGACTTCCCCGCCGAGGCGCAGCCACTGGCCCGGCTCAACTCCGAGGAGCCCCGGCAGGTGCTCGCCTGGGACCTCATCATCGGCGGCATCGAGCGGGGCACCGCGTTCACCGAGCTCATCGACCCCGTCGTCCAGCGCGAGATCCTCACCGCGCAGTCGCTCAAGGCGGCCGGCGGCGACCCGGAGGCGATGCAGCTCGACGAGGACTTCCTGCGGGCCCTGGAGTACGGCGCCCCGCCGATGGGCGGCTTCGGCCTCGGCCTGGACCGGATGATCATGCTGTTCACCGGCGCCGGCATCCGGGAGACGATCCTCTTCCCGCTGCTCAAGCCCGAGGCCTGAGCGCAGGCCCCCGTGGAGTCGCTGATCACCGCACTCGGCTTCGCCCCGGAGGTCGCCAAGCTGTACGACCGCCTCCAGGCACTGTCGGGCCGGCCGCTCGAGGAGGTCACCGAGAGCCTCGGCATGACGCGCGAGGAGCTCGCCGACGCGGCCGCCTTGCTGGTCGAGGCGGAGATCGTCGAGATCGGCTCCGACTCGGTGCGGGCGCTGCCTCCGGCCGCGGCGATCTCGCGGATGCTCGAGTCGACGGCGGCCCGGGCGCAGAAGGCGCACGACAGGCTGCTGAGCATCAGCCGCGCCATGCCCTACGTGGCCGGCTCGTCGGTGCGGCTTCCGGCCAGCCAGCTGGAGGAGCCGGTCGAGCCGATCGACGGGGAGGTGTTCCGCTCCCGGTACATGCCCGACACGCTGACCACCCTGGTCCGGCGTACCACCGGTGACCTGCTGTGGCTGCGTCCCGACCAGTGGTCGTTGCCGTGGGAGCAGGACATGGTGGGCCTGTTGGCGGAGGCGGTGCGCAGCGGACGACGCGCCCGCGGCATCTATCCCGTCGCCGCGCTCTCCGAGGCCCCGGCGGTGCTGCAGGCCCGCGCCGACGCCGGGGAGGAGATCCGGGTCCTCCCCGAGGTGCCGACCCGCCTGCTGGTGGTGGGCGTGACCCATGCGCTGGTCCCCGAGCCGCTGGGCCACGCCGGCGCGCCCCGCACGATGGTGCGCCAGCGCGGCATCGTGGAGGCGCTGCGGATGCTGTTCGAGCAGATGTGGGCCGATGCCTCGCCGGTGGCCGACTTCGACCGCGGGTTCCGTGGGGCGCAGGTGCGCCGGCAGTTGCTCCGTCAGCTGGCAGCCGGTGCCCAGGACGAGCAGATCGCCCGGCGGCTGGGCCTCTCGCTGCGGACGGTCCGCCGCCGGGTCGCCGAGCTGATGAGCGAGTTGCACGCCGAGTCCCGGTTCCAGGCCGGGGTGGAGGCGGCGCGCCGCGGGTGGCTGTGAGCGCTACGCCGCCGGCTGGAACCGCACTGTCGCCCAGATCTGGTCGAGCAGTCGCTCGGCGGCCTTGGGCTTCACCGCGTCCACGTCGACAGTGACGTCGAACTCGATGCTGCGGCCCCGATAGACCGACTCGAAGATGTCGTTGCGCTGGTTCTTGTACGTCGGGTCGTAGTAGCGGACCCGGAAGAACGGGAGGCCGCCGATCGTCACGTTCGGCAGTCGCGTCGGATGCTGGGCCTTGTCGAACGCCAGATAGTCCTCGCCGTTGCGCTCCACCCAATCCGGCGTGGCGGTGTCGGTGCAGCCGCAGGACTTCTCGGCCAGGATGATCCCGATCGACAGGTCCGGCTTCTCGATGGCCTGCTGCCAGCCGACCCGTGTGGGGAAGGGCTTCCAGTCACCGGGAACCATGAAGGAGAGCACCTTGCCGGTCACCGTCCGGCCGCCGGGGATCGTCGGGACGGCCGTCGCCGTGGCGGAGGGTGGCGGCGCGGTGGACCGGTGGGCCGCAGCACTCGACGTACTGCTGCCGGCGTCGGGGGAGTCGGCGGTGGCGTTGCCGCCCGAGCCGCAGGCGGCGAGCAGCAGCGTCGCCGACATCAGCACAGGGGCGAGGGTCGTCCGAGGGTGCACCCGAGGTTCCTTCGTGGAGACGTTGTTGAGCGCACCCTAACGTGATGTTTATCCAGGGGAGCCGGGGGAAAGGGGGTGCAGTAGCCACCTTCTCGGACCCAGGGGGACCCATGGGCGGACCTGACTCCTCGCCTTCCTCGATTCCGCCGGCGCCGACGCCACCGACGGCGCCACCGACGGCGCCGACGGCCGGTATCGCGCCGACGTATCCCTACGTCGAGACGCCGAGCTACGTGCTGAAGGTGTCCCAGTCCAACGCCGAGATCACCGCCACCACTCTCACCAAGGACGCGAACCAGTTGGCCCAGCTCAAGGTCACGCCGGTCCCGTCCGCCGCCTTCGGGCCGAGCAGTCTGGGCGAGACGCTGGCGGTGCAGACCGACCTTGCCCAGCAGAAGATGCACGGGGCGGTCCGGCTCATCGCGGGCGCGATGCACGGCTACTCCGCGGCGGTGCTCAAGGCCAAGGACACCCTCCTGGGCACCGACGAGTCCAGCAAGCAGAGCCTCTCCGCGGTCGAGCAGCAGATCGCCACCTCCACCAGCCAGATCGCCACGCCCGTCGCCGCCGCACCCCCGGTGCCCGACACCCCCGCTGCCCCGGCGAGCGGCCCGCAGGCGAGCGACCTGAACGGCCTGAACGGCGTCAGGGGCGACTGACATGGGGGTGAAGGTCGAGGAGCTCAAGCAACTGATGGCCGGGGTGACGGCGGAGCGCATCCAGGCGATCACCGAGGCAGCGATGACGTGGAAGACCACCGCGTCGGAGTTGCGGACCGTCGCGCAGAACATGCGCACGCACAAGGTGAACGTGACCGACAGCTTCGGCGAGCAGAGCAAGGTCACCGAGGCGGCGCACGCTTCGTTCGACGAGGCGCACAAGCACATGCTGACCAAGGCCGGCCAGCTGGACCAGACGGCGTCGGCGCTGACCGAGACCGCCATGGTGCTCACGCACGCGCGCAGCACGCTCGACACCTGGGCCGCCCGGCCGACGGCGCCCAGCGAGACCCCTGCCGACGCCGCTGCCGCAGCCAAGCAGGACTCGATCGACGAGACGACGGCCGGCAACCACATCAGGGCGATCACCTCCGCGTACGGCGATGCCATCACGCAGATGAAGACGGTCGACGAGCTGCCCGGCCAGCAGCCCGTCTCCTCGAACACGGGCCCGAGCTCGCCGTCCTACCCGACCACCGGCGGCTCTGGCGGCCCCGGTGGCTCGGCCGGTTCCTCGAGCTCGACCTCCACGACCACCTCGACCACCTCGACATCGGGGCACGGGTACACCTCGCCGTCGCAGGAGCCGACGCACCCCACCACCGGCACGGACCACACCGGCGCCCATCCGGGCACCACCACGGTCGCCGGTACCGGCACCGGCTCAGACGGGTGGTTCCAGGGCGGTCCGGGCACGTCGTCGACGTACCCGACCTCGCAGCCCCACGTGCCCGCGGCCTCGGCCGGTGCGGTGGGCACAGCGGGCAGCGGTGGCTCCGGCGGCGGCCTCACGGCTGGTGTCCTGGGCGGTGCCGGAGCTGCCGGCGGCCTCGGCTCCTACGGCTCGGCCGGTGTGCCCAGCGCCCTGCGGTTCAGCCCCGGGCAGACCATCGGCGGTACGCCGGGGTCAGCTGCCGCGGGTGTGCTCGGCGCCGAGGAGCGCGCGGTGGCGGGTCAGCGCAGCATCGTCTCTGCCGGTGGTGGCGCCGGTGGTGGGGCGGGCGGCGCCGGTGGCCGCGGTAGTGCCGGTGGTGCGGGCGGTCGTGGGGCGGCGGGGCGTCGTGGAGTGGGCGCATCCGGGGGTCGGCGCGACCGCAGGCGCGACCGTGACGAGAACGCTCCCGAGGACATGTGGGACGACGGCAGCGACTGGATCGACGACGAGGCGACCGGCCCGGAGGTCGTCCGCTGACCTGCGCACGGGAGTGCGCTCACCGCCTGTTTTGGTAGCGTACGGCTGCAAGAGCCCCGTCCTGGACCCCGGTCTTGCGCCGGGGCTTCTTGCTGATCGGACCCAACCAGTGCGTTGAGCAGCCGCCCGAGGGGCGGAGGGACTCCGTCCGTCGTGAAGGAGTGAGACATGCCCGCGATCGCGATCATCGGCGCCCAGTGGGGTGACGAGGGCAAGGGCAAGGCGACCGACCTGCTCGGCAGCGATGTCGACTACGTCGTGAAGTTCAACGGCGGCAACAACGCCGGCCACACCGTCGTCATCCAGCAGCCGGACGGCACCAGCGAGAAGTACGCGCTGCACCTCCTGCCCAGCGGCATCCTCACGCCCGGTGTCACGCCGGTCATCGGCAACGGCGTCGTGATCGACCTCGCCGTCCTCTTCGAGGAGATCGACGGCCTCAACGCTCGTGGGGTCGACACCTCGCTGCTGCGCATCTCGGCGAACGCGCACGTCATCGCCGACTACAACCGCCAGCTCGACAAGGTGACCGAGCGGTTCCTCGGGTCGCGCCGCATCGGCACCACCGGCCGCGGCATCGGCCCGACGTACGCGGACAAGATCAACCGGATCGGCATCCGGGTCCAGGACATCTTCGACGAGAAGATCCTGCGGGAGAAGGTCGAGGGCGCGCTGGAGCTGAAGAACCAGATCCTCACCAAGATCTACAACCGCCGCGGCTTCACCGTCGAGTCGGTCGTGGAGGATCTGCGTTCCTACGCCGAGCGGCTGGCGCCGATGGTGTGCGACACCGGGCTGCTGCTCAACCAGGGCCTGGACCGCGATGAGGTGGTCCTGCTGGAGGCCGGCCAGGCGACGCTGCTCGATGTTGACCACGGCACCTACCCGTTCGTCACCTCCTCCTCGGCCACCGCCGGCGGTGCCTGCACCGGCTCGGGCATCCCGCCGATGCGGCTGGACCAGGTCATCGGCATCGTGAAGGCCTACACCACCCGCGTCGGCGAGGGACCGTTCCCGACCGAGCTGCACGACGCGAGCGGGGAGTTCCTCCGCAAGGCCGGCTGGGAGTTCGGTACGACGACGGGCCGCCCCCGCCGGTGCGGCTGGTACGACGCGGTGATCGCCCGCTACGCCGCGCGGGTCAACGGGGTCACCGACTTCGTCCTCACCAAGCTCGACGTCCTCACCGGGCTGGAGCAGATCCCCGTCTGCGTGGCCTACGACGTCGACGGCGAGCGCCACGACGAGATGCCGGTCAACCAGACCGACTTCCACCACGCGGTGCCGGTCTACGAGACCCTGCCGGGTTGGTCGGAGGACATCTCGGGGGCGCGGTCGCTTGCGGATCTGCCCGCCAACGCGCAGGCCTACGTCAAGCGGATCGAGGAGCTCTCCGGCGCGCGGATCTCGGTGATCGGGGTAGGACCGGGGCGCCACGAGAGCATCGTGGTGCATGATCTGCTGAAGCGCTGAGTGCGCCGCGGCTCGCCGGTCCCTCGTCGCCGGATGCATGACCGGACCCCGGCCGGGTACCTCGAGCCTCCGTGGGGGAAGTAGGGAGACGTATGCCGAAGCCGACGCTCGTCCTCATCGACGACTCGGAGGAAGTCCGCACGCTGGTCCGCACCCGCCTTCAGCTCTCGGGGCAGTTCGACATCGTCGGCGAGGGCAAGGACGGCGCGGAGGCGATCGGACTGGCCTACCGCCACGAGCCCAGCCTGATGCTCCTGGACACCTCCATGCCCACGATGGACGGCCTGGAGGCGCTGCCCGCCGTACTGACCCTGTCGCCGGGGACGAAGGTGGTCATCTTCACCGGCTTCGAGGAGCGGGGCCTGGCGCAGGCGGCCAAGGAGCTCGGTGCCGCCGACTTCATCGAGAAGTCGATCCGCATCGACGAGCTGCCCGGCCGGTTGCTGGCGGTGCTCGGCGCGGCCGAGGTGCAACCGCCCGCGCCGCGCGGACGGTTGCGGGTCGTCGCCGACCAGGCGTCGGACTTGGACGAGGGCAGTGGCCAGGAGGTCCTCGACGAGCATCTCGAGCGCTTCCGGGAGGTGTTCGAACGGGCCGCCATCGGCATGGCCACGCTGACCCTCAACGGCAGCGTCGTGCGCGCCAACACCGCGCTCGCGGACATGATGCAGTGCCAGCCGATCGACCTCGTCGGCGTCGACTACGGGCAGCTGACCCAGGGCGAGGGCGACGCGCTCGACCGCGGCCTGGAGGACATCAGCCAGCGGGGTGACTCGATGGTCGCCTTCGAGCACCGGCTGCCCGTCGCCGAGGAGCGCACCGTGCGGGTGACCCTCGCACCGATCCGTGACACCAAGGGCCAGCCGCTCTACATCTTCGCCCAGGTCCAGGACATCAGCGCCCAGCGCAACGCCGAGGACGAGCTTCGGCGCAGCGAGGAGCGGTTCCGCATGCTGGTGACGGCGGTGCGCGACTACGCGATCTACATGCTTGACCCCGATGGCAACGTTGCCAGCTGGAACGTCGGCGCCCAGCGGATCAAGGGCTACAGCGCGCCGGAGATCATCGGACAGAACTTCCGGGTGTTCTATCCGCCCGAGGAGCAGGCCACCCACCACCCCGAGCAGAACCTCAAGATCGCGCTGCGCGACGGGGCGTTCGCCGAGGAGGGGTGGCGCATCCGCAAGGACGGCACCCGCTTCTGGGCCAGCGTCGTGATCACTGCCGTGTACGACGAGGCCGGGCACCACATCGGCTTCGCCAAGGTGACCCGCGACCAGACCGAGCAGCGGATCTATGAGGAGCAGCACCGCGAGGCCATCGAGCAGCAGACCCACCTGCTCGCTGTCACCGCCCACGAGCTGCGGACCCCGACGGCGGTCATCGAGGGCTCCGCCACGCTGCTGCACGACCAGTGGCACAACCTCAACGAGTCCGATCGTGCCCAGCTGCTGGCCGGCATCAGCACCAGCGCCCACCGGCTGCAACGCCTGGTCACCGACCTCGCCACGGCATCCCGCCTGCAGAACGACGCGCTCGTGCTCCGGCCGGAGCAGGTGGAGCTCAGTGAGCTGCTGCGGGCGTGCATCGAGCGCACCCGCGCGGCGAACAACGGCGCCCAGGTCGAGCTCGAGCTCGACGAGGACGCACAGTTCAGCGCTGACGCCGGCCGCCTCGCCCAAGCGGTGGACAACCTGCTCGACAACGCGATCCGACACGGTCGGGCCCCGATCACGGTCAAGGGCCGTGCCATCGCGGACGGCGTGGAGATCCGGGTCTGCGACGCCGGCCACGGGGTGGCGCCCGACCTGATGCCGCAGCTCTTCGACCGGTTCGCCGTCGCCGGGCTCACCGGTGGCACCGGCCTCGGCCTCTATCTCGTCCGGGAGATCGTGCGCGGGCACGGCGGCGACGTCGTGTACGAGGACCCCGACGGCGAGCGCCCCTCGGCGTTCGTCATCACCCTCCCGCGGGTCAGCGAGCATGCGCCGCTGCGGATGGCCGCCGCCCGCTGAGGAGCAGGGGCCCGGCCGAGGACGGTAGTCTCGGCGGCCGTGAGGACCCTCGTGATCGGCACCGGTGGCCGCGAGCACGCGCTCGTCAGCAAGCTTGCCCAGGACCCCGGCGCCGAGCTGCACGCCGCCCCCGGCAACCCCGGCATCGGGCGCCTCGCGACGCTGCACGACCTGGACCCGATGGCGCCGACCGCCGTCGCGGCGCTGGCCACCCGGATCGGTGCCGACCTCGTCGTGGTCGGCCCCGAAGCACCACTGGTGGCCGGAGTCGCCGACGCCGTGCGGGCCGCCGGGATCGCCGTCTTCGGCCCGTCCGGGGTCGCCGCACAGCTGGAGGGCTCCAAGGCGTTCTCCAAGGACGTGATGGCCGCCGCCGGTGTCCCGACGGCCGGCTCACGCACCTGCACGACCGCCGAGGAGGTCGCAGCCGCCCTCGACACGTTCGGGGCGCCGTACGTCGTGAAGGACGACGCACTCGCCGCCGGCAAGGGTGTGGTGGTCACGCGCGACCGTGCCGCTGCGCTGGCGCACGCCGGCCGGTGCCTGGCCGCAGCCGGGGGCCGCGTGGTCGTGGAGGAGTTCCTCGACGGCCCGGAGGTCTCGCTGTTCGCGGTGTGCGACGGCACCACGGCCTATGCGTTGCAGCCCGCCCAGGACTTCAAGCGCATCTTCGACGGCGGCCGCGGGCCCAACACCGGCGGGATGGGATCCTATTCACCGCTCACCTGGGCGCAGGACGACCTCGCCGAGACGGTGCTGCGCACGGTCGTGCGACCGACGCTGGCCGAGATGGCGCGCCGGGGTGCCCCGTTCGTCGGGTGCCTCTACGTCGGGCTCGCGCTCACCGCCCACGGCCCGCGGGTCATCGAGTTCAACTGCCGCTTCGGCGACCCGGACATCCAGCCGGTGCTCGCACTGCTGGATTCGTCCCTGGGCGAGCTGCTGCTGGCCGCCGCGACCGGCCGGCTCTCCTCGCTCGCCCCTCCGCGCTTCGCCGACGGCGCCTCGGTCACGGTGGTGCTGGCCTCGGCCGGCTACCCCGAGTCCTCCTCGAAGGGCGAGGTGATCACCGGGGTCGAGGACGCTGAGGCGGCCGGCGCCGACGTCATCCACGCCGGCACCGCACTCGACGACGCCGGCCGGCTGGTCACGGCCGGCGGGCGCGTGCTCGCGGTGCGCGCCGTCGGGACGGACGTGGCGGACGCCCGCGCCCGTGCGTACGCCGCCGCCGACCTCGTCGCCTTCGAGGGACAGCAGCGCCGCTCCGACATCGCCGCCGAGCCCCTGGGCGTGGTCGAGGGCGCATCGGTCCTGGAGGGCTGACGTGGCCGCCGGTGAGGACCCCGACCGGAGCCGGCCGGAGATCCGGCCCGCGACGGACGCCGACCTCGACGCCGTGGCCGCCATCTACGGCCGCGAGGTGCTGACCGGCCACGCGACCTTCGACATCGAGCCGCCAGCGCGCGGCATCTGGGAGCGGCGGCTCGCCTCCGGGCATCCGGGCGACCAGTTCCTCGTCGCCGAGCTCGAGGGCGGGGTCGTCGGGTTCGCCTATGCCAGCGCCTACCGCGAGAAGGGCGCGTACGCCGGGACCCGCGAGACCACCATCTACCTGGACCCCGCCGCGGCGGGTCACGGTCTCGGCCGCCTGCTCTACACCGAGCTGCTCGAGCGGATGAGGGCCGCAGGCGTCCACACCGCGCTCGCCTGCCTGGCCGTCCCCAACGACGCCAGCGAGGCGCTGCACCGCGCCTGCGGCTTCGAGCGGGTCGGCGTGATGCGTGAGGTCGGCCGCAAGTTCGGCCGGTGGATCGACGTCGCCTGGTGGCAGAAGGTCCTGGGCTGAGGACGTCCGGACCAGCCGGTGGAAGCGCGGAACGGCACAGCCGCCGCGGCATGGGAGAATCACCCAACGTGACCGTGCCCAACGTCCTCGCCACCCGCTACGCCGCCGACGACCTCGCGCGCATCTGGAGCCCCGAGCACAAGATCGTGCTTGAGCGCGAGCTCTGGATCGCGGTGCTGAAGGCGCAGAAGGACCTGGGCATCGACGTACCCGACGGGGTGATCGAGGCCTATGAGAAGGTCGCCGCCCGCGGCGAGGAGGGGGTCGACCTCGGCTCCATCGCCGCACGCGAGCGGGTGACCCGCCACGACGTGAAGGCGCGGATCGAGGAGTTCTCCGACCTCGCCGGCCACGAGCACATCCACAAGGGCATGACCTCGCGCGACCTGACCGAGAACGTCGAGCAGCTCCAGGTCCTCAGCTCCCTCACGCTCATCCGCGACCGTGCCGTCGCCGCCCTGGCCCGCCTGGGCCGGCTCGCCGCCGAGCACGAGAGCACCGTGATGGCCGGCCGCTCGCACAACGTCGCGGCGCAGGCCACCACGCTGGGCAAGCGCTTCGCGACCGTCGCCGACGAGATGCTGGTGGCACTGGACCGGATCGAGGACCTGATCGGCCGCTACCCGCTGCGCGGCATCAAGGGCCCGATGGGTACGGCGCAGGACATGCTCGACCTGCTCGACGGTGACGCGGCCAAGCTGGAGAGGCTCGAGGCGCGCGTCGCCGAGCACCTCGGCTTCGCCAACGTCCTGACCAGCGTCGGCCAGGTCTACCCCCGCTCGCTGGACTTCGACGTGCTCTCGGCGCTCGTGCAACTGGTCGCCGGCCCCTCCAACCTCGCCACGACCGTCCGCCTGATGGCGGGCAACGAGCTGGTGACCGAGGGGTTCAAGGAGGGCCAGGTCGGCTCCTCCGCGATGCCGCACAAGATGAACTCCCGCTCGTGCGAGCGCGTCAACGGCCTCTCGGTGGTGCTGCGGGGCTACCTGTCGATGATCGGCGAGCTCGCCGGCGACCAGTGGAACGAGGGCGACGTCTCGGACTCGGTCGTGCGGCGGGTCGCGCTGCCGGACGCCTTCTTCGCCGCCGACGGGCTCTTCCAGACGTTCCTGACCGTGCTCGACGAGTTCGGCGCCTTCCCCGCGGTGATCCAGCGCGAGCTGGACCGCTACCTGCCGTTCCTGTCCACCACCAAGGTCCTCATGGCCGCGGTCCGCAACGGCGTCGGTCGCGAGGCCGCCCACGAGGCGATCAAGGAGGCCGCGGTCGGCACCGCCCTGGCCATGCGCCAGGGCCAGGTCGAGAACGACGTCTTCGCCAAGCTCGCCGCCGACCCGCGGCTCGGCCTGACCACCGACCAGCTCGACGGCCTGGTCGCCGAGCCGATCACCTTCACCGGCGCGGCCGTCGCGCAGGTGCAGGCCGTGGTCCGCCGGATCGAGCAGGTCGCCGCGCAGCACCCCGAGGCCGCGGCGTACGTGCCGGGCGAGATCCTCTGACTCAGCCGCGGGCGGCCAGGAGCGCGTCGAGCTTCGCCTCCAGCCGGCGTACGTCGGCGATGGTCGCGGCCCGGTGGTCGTCCTGCAGCGTCGCGACGATGGCCCCGCCCGGCTCGATGGAGACGCTGGCGACCTCGGAGACGTCGTTGGCGTTCTGCCGCCGCAGCGCCGCGTCGACGTCAGCGCGCCGCAGCCCCTCGCGGCGCAGCGCCTCGTCGTCCCAGTGCCCGTCGCGCGCGAGCACGGTGGGGTGACCCTCCAGCAGCCAGGCAAGCCTGTCGCTGCGCCGGATGAGCCGGACCACGGCGCTGTTGACCGTCACCAGCACGACGGCCCCGATCGCTCCGCCGAGGAAGGAGTTGTCGGGCCCGATGATCGCGTTCTGCACGATGTTGGACAACAGCAGCACGACGACCAGGTCGAACGCGTTGAGCTGGGCGAGGTCGCGTTTCCCGACGACCCGGATGATCACCGCGATGACCAGATAGACCGCCACGGTGCGGATGACCTTGTCGGCGAGCGGGATCTGGACGTGCATCAGCTCGTTCCACATGGGGCCATTGTGGCCGGGCCGACACCGAGACCTTCTACGCTGTGGGCGTGGCTGACCTGAATATCCCGCCCGCGCCGACCATCGCCGGCGCCCGGCACCTGCACTCGGGCAAGGTGCGCGACCTCTACGAGCTCACCGAGGGCGAGTACGCCGGCCAGCTGCTGATGGTGGCCAGCGACCGGATCAGCGCGTTCGACCACGTGCTGGACGGCACCATCCCCGACAAGGGTGAGGTGCTCACCCGGATGTCGCTGTGGTGGTTCGAGCAGCTGCGCGAGATCGTGCCCGACCACGTGCTGTCCACCGACGTCCCGGCGGCGGTGAAGGGGCGTGCGGTGATCTGCCGCAGGCTCGACATGTTCCCCGTCGAGTGCGTCGCGCGCGGCTACCTCACCGGCTCCGCGCTGCTCGACTATCGGGAGAGCGGGGAGGTCTGCGGCGTCGCGCTGCCGCCCGGCCTGGTCGATGGCAGCAGGCTGCCCGAGCCGATCTTCACCCCTGCGGCCAAGGCAGCGGTGGGTGACCACGACGAGAACGTCAGCTTCGAGCAGGTCGCCGCCCAGATCGGCCACAGCGAGGCCGCCGAGCTGCGCCGCCTCACCCTGGAGGTCTATGCCCGTGCCGACGAGATCGCCCGCTCGGTCGGGCTGATGCTCGCCGACACGAAGTTCGAGTTCGGCCTGCGCCGCGACGACCTCGGCAACGCCGCGATCATGCTGGCCGACGAGGTGCTGACCCCCGACTCCTCGCGCTTCTGGTCGCTGGAGGAGTGGCATCCGGGCCGCTCCCAGCCGGCGTACGACAAGCAGATCGTGCGCGACTGGCTGCTCTCGCCGGAGTCCGGCTGGGACCGTCGGTCGGGCCAGCGGCCGCCGGCGCTGCCGGCGGAGGTCGTGGAGCGCACCCGCGCCCGCTACATCGAGGCCTTCGAGAGGCTCACCGGCCAGCGCTTCTGAGGGCCGTTCCCTCGCCCGCGGCGCCGGTGCAGGCGCCGCGGCGGCGGGTACGCTCGGCAGCGAGTGCGCCGCCAGACCGGAGGACCGATGACGCTCGAGCTGACGCCGACCGCTGCCCCACCCTCCACCGCGGAGCTCGACCAGCTGGTCGAGGAGCTCGCCGGCGGCGCCCGCGTCTGGGCCGGCCTGGGGTTGGCCGAGCGCGCGGCGATCCTGCGCGAGACGCAGGCCTCGATCGTGGAGCACGCCGAGGCCTGGGCGGCCACCGCGATCGCCGCCAAGCAGGTGCCTGCCGGCCATCTCGAGGGCGAGGAGTGGACCAGCGGCCCCGCGGCGACCGCCCCCATGTTCGCCGAGTACGCCGCCAGCCTCGACCTCCTCGCCGCCGGGCGATCGCCCCTGGACGGCCGGCGGCTCGGCAGCGCCCCGGGCGGGCGGGTCACCATGCCGATCCTGCCCGCGGACCTCAAGGACAGGGTGCTGTTCAGTGGCTTCACCGGGGAGGTGTGGCTGCAGCCGGGCGTGACGCCCGAGCAGGCCCTCGCCGAGGCCGGGCTCGGTGCCCGCCGCACGGGGGAGTACGGCGGTGTCGGCCTGGTCCTCGGCGCCGGCAACATCTCGGCCATCGGCCCCCTCGACGTCGCCTACGAGCTCGTCGCCCACAACCGGGCCAGCATCCTCAAGCTCAACCCCACCTTCCAGCACCTCCAGCCGGTCTACGAGCGCGCCCTCGCCCCACTCGTGCGCCGCGACCTGCTGCGCATCGTCAACGGCGGCGCCGAGGTCGGTGCCTACCTGACCGAGCACCCTGCGATCGACCACGTGCACATCACCGGCTCCGGCCGCACCCACGACGCGATCGTGTGGGGGACCGGCGAGGAGGCGGCCCGCAACCGCGCGGCGGGTACGCCCAAGCTCGGCAAGGAGATCACCTCCGAGTTGGGCGGTGTCTCCCCGATCATCGTCGTACCGGGTCGTTGGTCGCGCGCCGACCTGCGCTTCCAGGCCGAGCACGTCGTCACCCAGCGGCTGCACAACGCCGGCCACAACTGCGTCGGCGGCCAGGCGCTCATCCTCAGCAGCGACTGGGCGCAGAAGCAGGACTTCCTCGCCGCCATCCGCGCGGTCCTGCAGGAGGTGACGCCGCGGCCGTCGTGGTACCCCGGCGCCCCGGACCGGATCGCCCAGGCGCGCCGCACCTACCCCGAGGCCGAGGAGGTCGGCAGCTGCCTGCTGGTCGCGCTGCGCGACGACTCGCCCAGCGAGCTCTACGACGGCGAGTACTTCGCCGCCGTCCTCGGCATCACCGAGCTGCCCGGCACCGGCGCCACTTTCTTGGAGAACGCTGTCGCCTTCGCCAACGACCGCCTCGACGGCACGCTCGGGAGCGCGGTCATCGCCGCGCCGGCCGACATCAAGGCGATGGGCGCTCGCTTCGAGGAGCTCATCGCGGAACTGCGGTACGGCGCGGTCAGCGTCAACGCCTGGAGCGGCCTGGCCTTCCTGCTCGGCGGTGCGACCTGGGGCGCCTACCCCGGCCACACCCTGGAAGCAGTCGGGTCCGGCATGGGGATCGTGCACAACACCCACCTGATCGACCACGCCGAGAGGACCGTCGTGCGCGGGCCCTTCCGGCCCTTCCCGCGCTCGGTCCTCGGGGGCGAGCTGGCGCTGTCGCCCCGGCCGCCGTGGTTCGTCACGGCCCGCACCTCCGACACGGTCGGGCGTGCCCTGGCCGCGTTGGCCGGCAAGCGCACCTGGCGGGGCGTCTTGCGGGTCGTGCCTGCGGCGATGCGCGGGTGACCGGCCAGTAGTTTGGCGACTGCACACCCGCGATCGATGGAGGCCCCGTGTCGTCGTACAACCTCTCGTCCCTGCTGGAGAACGGCGCCACGGCGCACCCGGAGCGCGACGCGATCGTGCTGGGCGACAACCGGCTCAGCTACGCCACCGTCAACGTGCTCGCCAACCAGGTGGCCGCGACGCTGGCGCAGCGCGGGATCAAGCCGGGCGACAAGGTCGCGCTCACCTGCCCGAACATGCCCTACTTCACGATCGTCTACTTCGGGATCCTCAAGGCCGGCGCGGTCGTCGTCCCGCTCAACGTGCTGCTCAAGAGCCGAGAGGTGGCCTACCACCTGACCGACTCCGAGGCGAAGGCGTTCTTCTGCTTCCAGGGCACCCCGGACCTGCCGATGGGCCAGGAGGGCCACGAGGGCTTCGAGCAGGTCGAGGGCTGTGAGCACTTCTTCGTGATCACCGCCGACCCCTTCGCGGCCTCGCCGATCGAGGGCACCCAGACGCTGTTCCAGGCGATCGGCCAGGCCGACCAGTCCTTCACCTCCGTCGCGACCGACGAGGACGACACGGCTGTCATCCTCTACACCTCCGGCACCACCGGGCAGCCGAAGGGCGCCGAGCTGCGGCACCGCAACCTGCGCGACAACGCGCTGGCCGGCCGCGAGCTCTTCGGTGCCAGCTCGGAGGAGCCCGACACCGTCCTCGCCGTACTCCCGCTCTTCCACGCCTTCGGGCAGACCGTTTGCCAGAACGGCGCGCTCGCCTTCGGCGGAACCATCGTGATGATGCCGCGCTTCGAGCCCGGTCCCGCGCTGCGGACCATGCTCGCGGAGAAGGTCTCCTTCTTCGCCGGCGTCCCCACGATGTACTGGGGCCTGCTGGGCGCGCTCGACGACACCGTCGACGTGGCGACCCTCAGGGAGAACCTGCGCGTCGCCGTCGCCGGTGGCTCGGCGCTCCCGGTGGAGATCCACAAGGAGTTCCAGGCCCGGTTCGGCGTCACGATCCTCGAGGGCTACGGCCTGTCCGAGACCTCGCCGGTCGCCTCGTTCAGCCGGTACGGCGAGCCGCCGCGGGTCGGCTCCATCGGACTGCCGATCCCCGGCGTGCAGATGGAGCTGATCAACCCCGACAGCTGGGAGCCCATCGAGTGGACCCCGGAGGCGGTGGGCGAGATCGCCATCCGCGGCCACAACGTGATGAAGGGCTACTACAAGCGCCCCGACGCCACCGCCGCCGCCATCGACCCGGACGGCTGGTTCCGCTCCGGCGACCTCGCGCGTCGCGACGAGGACGGCTGGTACTACATCGTCGATCGCACCAAGGACCTCATCATCCGCGGCGGCTACAACGTCTACCCCCGCGAGATCGAGGAGGTGCTGATGACCCATCCGGCGGTCTCGCTCGCCGCGGTCATCGGCGTACCCCACCCGAGCCACGGCGAGGAGGTCAAGGCGTTCGTCATCCCCAAGCCGGGCACCACGATCACCCCCGACGAGCTGGTCGCCTGGGGCAAGGGTCAGATGGCCAACTACAAGTACCCGCGCATCGTCGAGGTCGTCTCGTCGTTGCCGATGACGGCCACCGGGAAGATCCTCAAGCGCGAGCTGAGCTGAGGGCGGGCCGTGCAGGATTCACCGGCTGGCCGGTGAATCCTGCGCTTGGGGGGCGAAGTTTCGCCCAACAACATCAGGTTTCACCGGCTGGCCGGTGAAACCAACAGCTCACGCGAACGGGTTCGGCAGCGCACCCGGCAGCTTGGCGAGCACCTCGCGGGCCTGGGCGGCGACCTTGTGCTCCACCAGCACCTCGTAGCGGGTCGCCACCACCTGGGTGACGGAGGAGAAGTCACGCTGCCCGCGCAGCATGGCGAAGCCCACCAGCGACCAGATCAGGCCGAAGAGCAGGCCGAGGATCATCGTGGAGACGATCGCCGCGACAGCGTTGCCGGTGCCGAAGAACGAGAACAGGATGCCGATGAACAGCCCGAACCACAGGCCCGACATCGCACCGTTCAGCGCGACCCGCCCGGTCGTCAGCCGGCCGGTGATCCGCTCGAGCTGCTTGAGGTCGGTGCCGACGATCATGCAGTTCTGCACCGGGAAGCCCTCGTCGGACAGGAAGTCGACCGCCTTCTGCGCGGTCGCATAGTCGTCGTACGTCGCCAGCGACTGGGGGAACTGCAGCTTGAACTGCGCGGCGGCGAGCGCGGGCTGTGCGTGCGGGTTGCTCATGGACCCAGTCTGCCGCGTACCGCCGAACACCGTGATGCAAGGTGGGGGCCGGCGTACCGCCTAGAATGCCGCCATGCCTCGAGTCGTCGTCGACGTCATGCCCAAGCCCGAGATCCTCGACCCGCAGGGGAAGGCCGTGCTCGGCGCCCTGCCGCGGCTCGGGTTCACCGGCGTCAGCGAGGTCCGCCAGGGCAAGCGCTTCGAGCTCGAGGTCGCGGCCGCCGACGAGGCGACGCTCGCCGAGGTGGAGAAGCTCGCCGAGACGTTCCTGGCCAACACCGTGATCGAGAACTTCACCGTCCGGGTGGAGCAGGCCTGATGAGGGTCGGCGTCGTCACCTTCCCGGGCACGCTCGATGACGTCGATGCGGCCCGCGCGGTCCGGATCGGCGGCAACGAGGCGGTGTCGCTGTGGCACGGCGACCACGATCTCAAGGGCGTCGATGCGGTGATCCTGCCTGGCGGCTTCTCCTACGGCGACTACCTGCGCTGCGGCGCGATCTCCCGCTTCTCGCCCGTGATGACCGAGGTCGTCTCGGCGGCGCAGAGCGGCATGCCCGTCCTCGGCATCTGCAACGGCTTCCAGATCCTGTGCGAGTCGCATCTGCTGCCCGGGGCGCTGCTGCGCAACAACCATCGCAAGTTCGTCTGCCGCGACCAGCGCCTGCGGATCGAGAACGTCTCCACCCCCTGGACCTCCGCGTTCGCCCAGGATCAGGAGATCGTGGTGCCGCTGAAGAACGGTGAGGGCCAGTACGTCGCCGACGCCGCCACCATCGAGCGCCTCGAGGGCAACGGCCAGATCGTCGCGCGCTACCTCGAGGTCAACCCGAACGGCTCGATCGACGACATCGCCGGGATCAGCAACGAGGCCGGCAACGTCGTGGGCCTGATGCCCCACCCCGAGCACGGGGTCGAGGGCCTCACCGGCTCCGGCACCGACGGCCTGGGCTTCTTCACCAGCCTGGTCGAGCGCGCCTTCGCCTGATCGGCGGCGCCGGCCGGCTCAGACGGCTGCCGGCTCGATCCGGAAGATCGCGGCCCGCCGCTGGATCGTCTCCGCGCGCGCCAGCCGCGGCTTGTCGGAGCCGTCCCGGATGACCCGCCCGCTCTCCTCGAAGCTGGCCAGGAAGTCCAGTGCCCAGGCGACGTCGGACGGCGTGGGGCTCATCGACTCGTTGATCACGGCCGGCTGCTCGAGGTCCAGGCACAGCTTCCCGGTCATGCCGAGGTTGACCGCGTCGGCGGCCTGCTCGCGCAGGAGGGCGTGGCTGCTGCCGACGGTCGGGCCGTCGATGGGGCCGGGCAGGTTGCCGATCCGGGAGGCCAGCACGAGCCTGGTGCGCGGGTAGGCCATCGCCATGGGCTCGTTGGCGGCGCCGGTGTCCTTACGGTAGTCGCCGCTGCCGAACGCGAGTCGGTAGGCACCGCGGGCCCGGGCGATGCTGACGGCCTCCTCGATGCCGAGAGCCGACTCGATCAGCGGGATGACCGGCGTCGAGCCGCCGAGGCGCTGGAACGTGTCGGTGACCTGCTCGGCCGCCTCGACCTTGGCCAGGATCACGCCCCGCAGACCGGTCGCCCCGGCGAGGGCGGTGATGTCGTCGCTCCAGTCGGTGGTCGTCCAGTCGTTGATGCGCACCCACGCGGCGCCGCCGTCCTCGAGCCATCGGCAGACGCGGTCGCGCGCCTCGGCCTTCAGCGAGCCGTCGATGGCGTCTTCGAGGTCCAGGATGATCTGGTCGGCGCGTCCCAGTTGGGCGCGGTCGAACGCCTCCTGGTGCATCGCCGAGACGAGCTGCCAGGAGCGGGCGTTCTGTCCGTCGACGCGGGTGGCCTCGCGCACGGTGCGCTGCTCGGGAAGTTCGACGTGGGTCACGGGTGCTCCTCTGCGGATGGTCGGGCGCGACGAGCCTAACGCCGTGGTGGGATCGGCTCCGCCCCCAGGGCCAGCTGTCCCAGAGGTCGAGCCGTCCCGGGGTCGAGCCGTCCCCGGGGGTCGAGCTGTCCCCCGGGGGTCGAGCTGTCCCGGGGGTCGAGCTGTCCCCGGGGGTCGAGCTTGTCGAGACCTCACACGACGCCGGCACCCAACGCAGCCCACGTGCTCGGCCCGACGATGCCGCGGTGCTTGATGCCGTGCGCCTTCTGGTACGCCGCGACGGCCGCCTTCGTGGGCCCGTCGTACACGCCCGTGACCGCGAGCTGCAGGGCGGGCTCGGCGGCGACCATGGCGCGCTGGACGTCGCGCACGGCGCTGGAGGCGGAGCCCTGCTTGAGGATCGGTCGCTGGTCGGCGGCGAACAGCGAGATCCACAGGCGCCGGTTCCAGGTGCTCGAGCCTGCGCTGAACCCGTGGGCGCCGCGCCATGCCTTGATCGCGGCGACGAGGGGGCGACCGAACGTGGCGTTGACCTTGCCGGTGTAGCCGGCGCGCTCGGACAGCAGGCACTTCAGCGCCTTCACATACGGCTTGAGCGCGGCGTTGACAGTGGTGCCGTGGCCCGGCTGCTTGAGCGAGCGGTACGCCGGGAAGTCCACCGGGATGCCGCCGCAGTGCGACTCGGTCGGCGCGACGCTGCCCTGGCCGACGTCGAGGAAGTCCCGGTCGATGTTGATGGTGACGCCGCCGTGGGTCTCGTTGTGGCCGCCCTGGTACTGCTTCACCCGGGCGTGCGGGTTCCAGCCGGTCGGCGACACGTAGGAGGAGCTGGTGTTGGCCTGCTGGTTCCAGTCGGCGATCCAGACCTGGTCGGGCAGCGTGTACGCGCCGGGGTTGCTCTGCCGGATCTGGTCGAGCACCTTCAGGCCGCTGCTGGCGCTGGAGTAGACGCCGGACAGGTAGCCGTGTGCCTTGATCTCGGTGGTCCAGGCCGAGAGGAACGTCAGCGCCGAGTCACGGCAGCTGGTGTTGGTGGCGTCGAAGGCCTCCAGGTCGTAGTACATGGTGCTGCCGGGGACGATGCCGAGGGCTGCCGCGGCGCTGAGCGCCTTGTCGGCCTCGGCGGTGCCCTGCGCCGCCGCGGCGGTGTAGGCGCCGTTGGTGGTCGCGATGCTGATCACCGGGTCGGTGCCGTAGCGGGGGAACCGCGGGTTGCAGTGCGCCTGCGGGCCCAGGGTGATCGGCAGCAGTCGCCAGCCGTTGGCGAGCTGGGTGCTCACCCAGGTCGCGTTGAGGTAGGTCTGGTTGCGGCACGCCCGGGAGTCGCCGGAGATGTAGATGCCGACCGCGAGGTACGGCGAGGTCGCCAGCCAGGTGTCCATCGCCGCCTGGCTCGGCGCCTGGCACTGGTCGAAGCCGTAGCCGGTGAAGTTGCCCGGGGTCGGTGGGTTGCCGACCGCGTCCCGCACGAGCGTCACACCGGAGCTGTGCGCCCCGCGCTGGGTGGCCTGTTGGGTGATCACGAGTGCGGCGAGGAGGAGCGCGGCGAGCGCGGCCGCGAGGAACCGCGCGAGCGGCCCCTCGGGGCGGCGCAGGCGGGGCTGGCGGGGTGTGGTGGCAGGCATGGCGTGAGCACTGTAAGCACTCTTGTCACACCAGTAACAGCGGTTCGATGGAACTACAACATTGTAATTAAATGCGGCCTGACCTGCGCAAACGTAGACGCGCCGAAGGCCGGACCGTCGAGTCATGCTCGACAGGCCCGGCCTCCGGTGTGGCGTCGGCGCGCGGACGTGGTCAGTCGGCGTCGAGCGCCAGCCGCGGGGAGGGTCGACGTACGACCTGCGAGACAGCGGCGATCAGGGCGATGCCGGTGAGGATGGCGGCAGCGACGAACCCGTAGTGGGCACCGTGCAGGAAGTCACCGGGGACGGCGTGGGCGGCGAAGGCCGAGGCGACCACCGCGAGCCCGACCGATCCGCCGAGCTGCTGCATCGTCTGCAGCAGGCCGGAGGCAGCGCCGGCGTGCTCGGGCTCGACGTCCTTGAGCACCAGCGAGGTGACAGGCATGAAGCTGAGCCCCGACGAGAGGCCGGTGACCAGCAGCGAGAGGAACGCCCCGTCCCAGTAGCCGCTGCCCGCGTGAAGCTGCGAGAGCCGGACATAGCTCAGCGTCGTGGCGAGGGTGCCGAGCACGATGAGCGGCTTCGCGCCGACGAGCCCCACCAGGCGTGGGCTGACCCGCGACATCGCGAAGATGCCCAGCGGCATCGGCAGGAACGCCAGCCCGGCCTTGAGCGGGCCGTAGCCGAGGTCGTCCTCGAGGAACTGCACCATCAGGAAGAACATCGCCAGCATGCCGCCGTACATGCCGGCCATCGTGATCAGCGAGGCGATCCGGGTGCGACTGCGCAGCAGCGCCGGCCGCAACATCGGGTGGGCCACCCGGCTCTCGGTCACGGCGAGGGCGAGGAGCAGCAGTCCGCCGAGGACCAGGCCGCTGATCGTGCGCGCCGAGTCCCAGCCGTGGTCGGGTGCGCCGACCAGTGCCCACACGATCGACACGGCGCCGCCGGTGGCGGTGATGGCTCCGACGATGTCGAAGCGGCCGGGGCGGCGCGGCGTCTCATCGACGTGGCGGCGCACGGTGGCCAGGACGGCGATCCCGATCGGGACGTTGATGAACAGCGTCCAGCGCCACGAGATCAGGTCGGTCAGCACGCCGCCGAGCACCAGGCCGAGTGCGCCGCCGCCGGAGGAGACGGCGGTGAACAGCGCGAGCGCACGGTTGCGCGCGGCCTCGTCGGGGGCGCTGGTGGTCAGCAGCGCCAACACCGACGGCGCCGCGACGGCCGCGCCGACGCCCTGGAGCGCTCGGGCCGCGACGAGCATCCCCGGCGAGGTTGACAGGCCGCCGACGAAGGAGAAGAGGGTGAAGACCGCCAGGCCGCTCCAGAACATCCGGCGTCGTCCGTAGACATCGCCGAGTCGGCCGCCGAGGAGCAGCAGGCCGCCGAACGCGAGGGTGTAGCCGTCCAGCACCCATGAGAGGGAGGCCGGACCGAAGTGGAGGTCGGTGGCGATGTGGGGCAGGGCCACGTTCACGACCGTGGCGTCGAGCACCAGCATGAGCTGGGCGATGAGCACGATGAAGATGCCGAGGGCTGCCTTGCCGGCGTTCGGCGGCAGCTCGGTGGGCGCCGGGTTCTGGGCGCGCTCGAGTGTTAGAGAAGACATGGGTATTCAGTCCTGTTCTGGTCATTTGACGACCGAGTTAGACTTTGCGGAGGATCACTCCGGTTACATCTGGAACGATACGGAGAATGTCTCCGCTTTGCAAGGTGTAGCGTGCCGGAGCCCGGGATTCATTCCGGATCCCCGAAGATTTCTGGGCCGGACCAGCAGAGCAACGAAGAGAGGCGAGGGGCCATGCGCGCTGACGCGCAGCGCAACTACGACAAGATCGTCGCGGTGGCGCGTCAGGTGTTCCGTGAGAAGGGGTACGACGCCCCGCTCGACGAGATCGCCAAGAAGGCCGGTGTCGGCCCCGGCACGCTCTACCGCCACTTCCCGACCAGGGACGCGCTCCTCGACGCAGTCATGCAGGCCTGGGTCGACGGGGTCAACATCGCCACCGAGAAGGCGCTGGCCCGCGAGGGGTCGGCCCGCGACGTGCTGCTCGGCTGGTTCGAGACCTACGTCGGCCTGATCAGCAACTACAAGGGCAACCCGGCGAAGCTCACCTCCGCGATGGGCGACCCCGAGTCGCCGATCCTGACCAAGTGCCAGGTCCTCACCGCTGCCAACCAGCGCGTCGTGGACCACCTCGGCGCCGCCCTCAAGCCGGGGATCGAGGCCATCCAGATGGCGCGCCTGATCGGCGGCGTGGCCACCGTGGCGGACAACGCCGACCTCGATGCTGCCGCCGTACGTCCGCTGCTCGAGGTCCTCGTCGACGGCCTGCTCGCCTGAGAGCGTCCGCGACCGGCGCCGAGTCGGTCCACAACGCTCGCGGCGGATAGATTGACGCCGTGACCGCGTCCGTCCAGCCTGCTCTCGACACCGTCTCCCACGCCGCCGACGACCCCGACCGGTCCCAGCCGTGGGCCGAGCTCGGCCTCAAGGAGGACGAGTACGCCGAGATCAGGCGGATCCTGGGCCGGCGCCCGACCGGTGCCGAGCTGGCGATGTACTCGGTGATGTGGAGCGAGCACTGCTCCTACAAGTCCTCCAAGGTGCATCTCAAGCAGTTCGCCGAGATCCCGCAGGAGACCCCTGCCGGCCGGATGCTGGCCGGGATGGGCGAGAACGCCGGTGTCCTCGACATCGGCCAGGGCTACGCCGTCACCTTCAAGGTCGAGTCGCACAACCACCCCTCCTACGTCGAGCCCTACCAGGGCGCTGCGACAGGTGTCGGCGGCATCGTGCGCGACATCCTGGCGATGGGCGCCCGCCCGGTGGCGGTCATGGACCCGCTGCGCTTCGGCCCGCTCTCCGAGCCCGACACCCACCGCGTGCTGCCCGGGATCGTGGCCGGCGTCGGCGGCTACGGCAACTGCCTCGGCCTGCCCAACATCGGCGGCGAGGCCGTCTTCGACGCCTCCTACCTCGGCAACCCGCTGGTCAACGCCCTCTGCGTCGGCGTCCTCCGCCACGAGGACCTGCACCTCGCCAAGGCCTCCGGCGCCGGCAACCTGGTGATCATGTACGGCGCCCGCACCGGCGGCGACGGCATCGGCGGCGCCTCCATCCTCGCCAGCGTCGAGTTCGACGAGGACGGGCCCGCCAAGCGCCCCTCGGTGCAGGTCGGCGACCCGTTCATGGAGAAGCTGCTCATCGAGTGCACGCTCGAGCTGTTCGCCGCCGGGATCGTCCGGGGCATCCAGGACTTCGGCGCCGCCGGCATCTCGTGTGCGACCTCCGAGCTGGCGGCGGCCGGCGACGGGGGCATGCACGTCGAGCTGACCAGGGTCCCGCTGCGCGACTCCACGCTCGCCCCCGAGGAGATCCTCATGAGCGAGTCGCAGGAGCGGATGATGGCCGTCATCGCGCCCGAGGACGAGGCGAGGTTCATGGCGATCTGCGCCAAGTGGGACGTCGAGGCCGCCACGATCGGCGAGGTCACCGGGAACGGCCGCCTCGTCATCGACTGGCACGGCGAGACGATCGTCGACGTCGACCCGCGGACCGTCGCCCACGAGGGTCCCGTCTACGAGCGGCCCTTCGCGCGCCCCGACTGGCAGGACCAGCTCCAGGCGGACGCCGCCGAGCGCCTGCCGCGTCCGGCCTCGGTCGAGGAGCTGCGCGCCACCATCCTGCAGCTCGTCGCCTCGGAGAACCTGTGCGACAAGTCCTGGATCACCGACCAGTACGACCGCTACGTGCGGGGCAACACCGTGCTCGCCCAGCCGGCCGACTCCGGCATGATCCGCGTCGACGAGACCACCAACCTCGGCGTGGCGCTCTCCACCGACGCCAACGGCCGCTTCGCCAAGCTCGACCCGTACGCCGGCGCCCAGCTCGCGCTGGCCGAGTCCTATCGCAACGTGGCGATCGGCGGCGCCGTACCGCTGGCGATCTCGGACTGCCTCAACTTCGGCTCGCCCGAGGACCCGGCCGTGATGTGGCAGTTCGCGCAGGCCTGCCGCGGTCTCAAGGACGCCTGCCTCGAGCTCGGCATCCCCGTGACCGGTGGCAACGTCTCGCTCTACAACCAGACCGGCGAGGTGGCGATCAACCCCACCCCGGTCGTGGCGGTGCTCGGCGTGATCGAGGACGTCACCAAGCGCACGCCGTCGCGGTTCGTCGCGGAGGGCGAGAAGGTCTTCCTCCTCGGCACCACCCGTGAGGAGCTGTCCGGATCGGAGTGGGCGCACGTCGCCCACGGCCACCTCGGCGGACTGCCCCCACGTGCCGACCTGGCCGCCGAGAAGGCGCTGGCCCAACTGCTGCACGAGCTGGTCGGCGTCGTCTCCTGTGCCCACGACCTCTCCGACGGCGGCCTCATGCAGGCGCTCGCCGAGCCGGCCATGGTCTCGGGCGTCGGCGTGTCGGTGCGCCTCGACGGTGACCCGTTCGTGGCGCTGTTCTCCGAGTCGACCGCGCGTGCGATCGTCACGGTCCCGGCCGGCTCCGAGGCGAGCTTCCTTCAGGCCGTCGAGACGCACGGCGTGCCCGTCACCGAGATCGGCGTGACCGGCGGGTCGTCGTACACCGTGGTCAGCCAGGCCGGCACCATCGACATCCCGCTCGCCGAGCTCACCGCCGCCTGGCAGGCGACGCTGCCGGCCGCGCTCGCCTGACACTGCGGGCGGGCGGGGGGCGCGGGGCGGGCGGGGCCGGCGCCCAAAGTGTCACGGTGACAGGTAGCGCCTCGGGTGACAGGTTGAAGTGTCACCGGCGCCGCACAATGTCACGGTGACACGTTGCGGGTGTCACCGTGACGCGTCGGCGGTGGCCGGCGTCTCGGCCGACCCGCCGCCGAGGTCCCACTGCGCCGGGCGGGGGATCGCCCACATCGCCCGTGAGGCGGTCGGGATCAGGGCGACCAGCCCGCACGCCGCCGCCAGCAGGAGTACGGCGGAGCGCCCGCCGAAGCCGGACAGCAGCCCGCCGGCGAGCAGCGGTGCCAGTGGCATCGTCGACATCGCTGTGAACCCCATGGTCGAGGAGAAGCGCCCCATCATCTTGGTAGGCAGAAGCGCCTGTGCGTAGGACCCGATCGCGGCGTTGCCTGCAGGGTTGACGAAGATGCCGGCGGCCAGGGCGGTGCCGACGACCAGCGGGTCGTTGCGCCACGCCATCGGTGCCAGCAGTGGCACGAACGCCCAGGCGCCGACGAGGACCAGGACCCCGGTCGGCACCCGCTCGATGATCCTCGGCGCGCACAGGGCGCCCAGGATGCCGATCAGGCCGGCCGAGGCCCCCACCAAACCGATCTGCCACGCCGGGAAGCCGGCCTGGATCAGGCGCAGCGTTGCGACGTAGAACACTGCGTTGACCGTGAGGTTCGCCAGCGGAGCCCACAGCAACAGCGTGCGGAAGAAGCCGTCGCGTGCCAGGAACCGCCAACCCTCGACGATGTCGGTCCACGGCTTCGATGCCGAGGCGTCGGTGCGGCCCGGTAGCGGCGTTCGGAGTCGGCGGAGCAGCACCCACTGCACCGCGTAGGAGACCGCGTCGGCGAGGAACGGCACCCACCGTGCGGCGGCGTACAGCAGGCCGGCGACCGGTGCGCCGAGCAGGCCCGCGATGTGCTGGCGCGCCTGCTGCTGCGAGAGCGCGACGGGCAGGTCCTCGGTGGATACGACGACCCGCACCGCGGCGCTCTCGGCGGGCAGGAAGAGGCCGGCCGAGAGGCCGCTGGCCAGGGCGACGATGAGGAGCTGGGGGACGGTCAGAACGTGGCATGCTCCGGCGACCGCGAGCGAGCCGAAGGCGACGATGCCGGTCGCGGCCGACCAGCGCATCAGGGAGCCACGGTCGTGCCGATCGGCCAGCACGCCCGCCGGCAGCAGCATCGCCAGCGTGCCGAGCAGATAGGCGGCCTCGGCGAGAGAGGCGATCACCGCTGAGTGCGTCATGGCATAGCCGACGAGCGGGAATGCGAACGAGCTCATCGACGAGCCGAGCTGGGAGATGGTGGAGCCGATCCACAGCACGGTGAAGTCATGATTGCGGGCCAGATCCCGAAAGCCGGTCATCCCCGCACGATAAGTTGCGCAAGGATCGTTGCGCAATAGTCGGTGCGGTTAGGATGAGGTCATGGCCGACGGATTCACCATCGACGATCCTCGGACGTTGCGCGCCATCGCCCATCCGGTGCGGATGCGGATCCTCGAACGGTTCGAGTCGGCCGGGCCTCAGCGCGCGGCGGACATCGCCCACGCGCTCGGCATCCCCCCGAACCAGGCCAGCTTCCACCTGCGTCAGCTCGCGAAGTACGGCCTGCTGGTCGAGGCGCCGGAGGCGGCGCGCGACGGCCGCGACCGGGTCTGGAAGGCCGTGGATCACACCGTGCACGTCGACAGCAAGCGGCTGGCGGAGGTGCCCGGGGGCCGGGCCGCGATCCGGGCGTTCCAGGAGCGCTGGGTCGGCCAGGCCCACCACATCCTCGACCAGGTGGCACGAGCCGAGGAGCAACGGCCGAAGGGTGTCGCGACGGGCGGTGTCACCAGCCGGCTGATGCTCACCAAGGAGCAGGCCGAGGCGCTCCTGGAGGAGCTCAGCGAGGTGATCGCCCGGCACCGCCGTGAGCCGTCGAAGGCGGGCGAGACGGGCGAGACGGGCGCGCGGGCCTACCACGCCCTCGCGGTGGTCTCGTGGGACGAGGAGGACGCCTGATGCCGGCACGGCTGAGGCCCGCCGCGTCCGATGAGGTCGCGGCGGCGCGGGCCAAGGTCGCCGCCGGCACCGCGGCGAAGCCCGACCTCAAGCTCCTCACCAAGCACTACCTCGCGCTGCTCGAGGCGCAGGCGCCCGGCCGCTCGGTGGAGGTGCGGGTGCCCCCGTTCGCCGCGGTGCAGTGCATCGAGGGCGTCCGCCACACCCGAGGTACGCCGCCGGCCGTGGTGGAGACCGACGCGGCCACCTGGATCGCTGTCGCGACGGGTGAGCTCGCCTGGTCCGAGGCGGTCGCCCAGGGGCGGATCAGTGCGAGCGGCGAGCGCACCGACCTCACGCCGTACCTGCCACTCTGAGGTCCTAGGCTGAGGCCATGACCGACCTGAAGTCGACCGTGCACGACCTCATCCCTGCGCTCCTCGACGACCTCAAGGACCTGGTGAGGATCCAGTCCGTCAGCGCCGACCCGGCCCGCCACAGCGAGGTCGAGAGGAGCGCCGAGAAGACCGCCGAGCTCTTCGCCGCCGAGGGGTTCGATGTGGAGATCGTCCGGGCGTACGACGGCGCCCCGCCGGCCGTCGTCGGGGAGCGGCGCGGTCCCGACGGCGCGCCGACCGTGCTTCTCTACGCCCACCACGACGTGCAGCCCGAGAACGACCCGGCCGACTGGGACAGCCCGCCGTTCGAGCCCACGGTGCGGGGCGAGCGGCTCTACGGCCGCGGCGCCGCCGACGACAAGGCGGGCATCGCGATGCACCTCGGTGCGATCCGTGCTCTGGGCGAGGAGCTGCCGGTGACGGTGCGGCTCTTCATCGAGGGCGAGGAGGAGGTCGCCTCGGCGACGCTGCCCGAGCTGCTGGAGAAGTTCAAAGACCGGCTGGAGGCCGACGTCATCGTGATCGGCGACTCCGGCAACTGGGACATCGGCGTCCCCGCCCTGACGACCAGCCTGCGCGGTCTGGTCCGGGTCGACGTCGAGGTCCGCACGCTCACCCACGCCGTGCACTCCGGCATGTGGGGCGGCCTGGTGCCCGACGCGCTGATGGCGCTGACCCGTCTGCTCAACACGCTGTGGACCGAGGACGGCTCGCCTGCGGTCGAGGGCCTGGTCAGCGGGCCGGCGGCCGAGGTCGACTACCCCGAGGAGCGGCTGCGCGCCGAGTCGGGGGCCGCGCCCGGCACCGAGTGGATCGGGACCGGCTCGAGCGTCGAGCGGCTGTGGACGAAGCCGGCCATCACCGTCACCGGGCTCGACGCGCCCAAGGTCGAGGGCGCCTCCAACACCCTCGTCCCGGCCGCCCGTGCCAAGGTCACCATCCGGATCGCGCCCGGCGACACCAGCGAGAACGCGGTCGCGCGACTCCAGGAGCACCTGGAGAAGCACGTCCCCTGGGGCGCGCAGCTCTCGACCAGGGTCGTCGACACCGGCGAGCCCACGGTCCTGGAGGCCACCGGTCCGGCGTACGACGCCGCTCGCGCGGCCTTCACCGAGGCCTGGGACGGGACTGCCCCGATCGACATGGGCGTGGGCGGCTCCATCCCGTTCATCGCCGAGTTCAAGGACGCCTTCCCGGCAGCCAGCGTGCTCGTCACCGGGGTGGAGGATCCCGACACCCGCGCACACGGGCCGAACGAGGGGTTGCACCTGGCCGAGTTCGAGCGGGTCGTGCACGGCGAGGCGCTGCTGCTGCGCAACCTCGGCGCCTGATCCCGCGCGTCGGCGAGCGATTCGGCGCGAGCCTGGCCCCGCCGTACCATGGGCTGGTGCCCTACACGAGCCGCCCTGGCAGCCCTCGGCGCGGAGGCGACGGTCGGCTGACCGCTGCCCTCGATCCCCACGACCAGGGTCCGCAGGACCAGTGCGGTGTCTTCGGCGTGTGGGCGCCGGGCGAGGACGTCGCCAAGCTGACCTACTTCGGTCTCTATGCGCTGCAGCACCGCGGCCAGGAGTCGGCCGGCATCGCGGTGAGCAACGCCCGCCAGATCCTGGTCTACAAGGACATGGGCCTGGTCTCGCAGGTCTTCGACGAGACGACCCTGGACTCCCTCCAGGGCCATCTCGCGATCGGGCACGCCCGCTACTCCACCACGGGTGCCTCCACGTGGGAGAACGCTCAGCCGACGTTCCGCCCCACCGCCGACGGCTCGATCGCGCTGGCGCACAACGGCAACCTGATCAACACCCACGAGTTGCGCGACCTCGTCGCCGCCCTCCCCGAGCGCGCCGGCGATCAGGCCCGCGCGGCCGAACCTGTCTCCACCAACGACACCTCGCTGCTGACCGAGCTGCTCGCGCACCACCCGGACACCTCCCTGGAGCAGCGTGCGATCGAACTGCTGCCGCAGGTCAAGGGTGCTTTCTGCCTGGTCTGGATGAACGAGAACACCCTGTACGCCGCCCGCGACCCGCAGGGCATCCGGCCGCTGGTGCTCGGCCGTCTCGAGCGTGGCTGGGTGGTCGCCTCGGAGGACGCCGCGCTGGCCACGGTCGGCGCCAGCGTCGTACGCGAGGTGGAGCCGGGCGAGATGGTCGTCATCGACGAGGACGGGCTGCGTTCGCACCGGTTCGCCGAGCCCGACCGCAAGGGCTGCGTCTTCGAGTACGTCTACCTCGCGCGCCCCGACGCCAACATCGCCGGCCGCAACGTGCACGAGTCCCGCGTGGAGATGGGTCGCGTGCTGGCCCGGGAGTACCCCGTCGAGGCCGACCTCGTCATCCCCGTCCCCGAGTCCGGTACGCCGTCGGCCACCGGCTTCGCCGAGGAGTCCGGCATCCCGTTCGGCCAGGGCTTCGTCAAGAACTCCTACGTGGGCCGCACCTTCATCCAGCCCTCACAGACCCTGCGGCAGCTCGGCATCCGGCTCAAGCTCAACGCCCTCGAGCACGTGATCCGCGGCAAGCGGATCGTGGTCGTGGACGACTCGATCGTGCGCGGCAACACCCAGCGCGCCCAGATCCGGATGCTGCGCGAGGCCGGTGCCGCGGAGGTGCACGTGCGCATCTCGAGCCCGCCGGTGAAGTGGCCCTGCTTCTACGGCATCGACTTCGCGACCCGCGCCGAGCTGATCGCCAACGGCCTCGACGTCGGCGAGATCGCGTCCTCCATCGGCGCCGACTCGTTGGGCTACATCTCCCTCGACGGCATGATCGGCGCGACCCGCCAGGCGACCGGCCAGCTGTGCACGGCCTGCTTCACCGGGGAGTACCCCGTGGCGCTGCCGGACGAGAGCCTCCTGGGCAAGCACCTGCTCGAGGTCTCGCTGCAGTCGCCGACGGTCGGCAAGGCCCTGCCGGTCCTCAACAACCCGTGACCTCGACCGCCCGATCGACCAGGAGACCCCTGTGACCACTCCCTCCAGCGCGCCCTCCAACGCGTACGCCGAGGCTGGTGTCGACATCCACGCGGCCGACGCCGCCATCGAGATGTTCAAGGGTGCGGTCGCCCGCACCAAGCGGCCTGAGGTCATCGGCGGGCTCGGCGGCTTCGCCGGCCTGTTCGACGCCAGCGCCCTCAAGGACTACGACAGGCCGGTCCTGGCGACCTCCACCGACGGCGTCGGCACCAAGGTCGCGATCGCGCAGGCACTCGACATCCACGACACCATCGGCTTCGACCTCGTCGGCATGGTCGTGGACGACCTGGTCGTGTGCGGCGCCGAGCCGCTGTTCATGACCGACTACATCGCCACCGGCAAGGTCGTCCCCGACGTCATCACCGCGATCGTGACCGGCATCGCGAACGCGTGCGCCGAGGCCGGGGTCGCCCTGGTCGGCGGGGAGATCGCCGAGCACCCGGGTCTGCTGAAGGCGGGCGAGTACGACGTCGCCGGGGCGACGACCGGCGTGGTGGAGGCGGCCGCCATGCTCGGCCCCGACAAGGTGCAGGTCGGCGACGTGGTGATCGCGATGGCCTCCAGCGGGCTGCACTCCAACGGCTACTCGCTGGTGCGGCACGTGCTGCTCAACGGCGCCGGCATCCCGCTGGACAAGCACGTCGACGAGCTCGGCCACACGCTCGGCGAGGAGCTCCTCATCCCGACCCGGCTCTACACCAAGCCGGCGCTGCGGCTGGCCCGCGAGACGGCCACGCACGCGATGAGCCACGTCACCGGCGGCGGCCTGGCCAACAACCTCGAGCGGGTCCTGCCCGCGTCGGTCGGCGTCACCATCGACCGCTCCACCTGGGCGCCTGCGCCGATCTTCGACCTGGTGAGGCGGACCGGCGACGTGTCGCAGCCCGACCTCGAGGCGACCCTCAACATGGGGGTCGGCATGGTCGCGCTGACCGCCCCCGACGCGGTCGACGCCGCCCTCGCCGTACTCGCCGAGAGTGGCGTCCAGGCCTGGGTCGCCGGCGAGGTCGTCGGCACCCCCGGTGGTCGTGTGGAGCTGGTCGGTCAGCACGGCGGTTGGTGAGCTGTTGGTTTCACCGGCTGGCCGGTGAAACCTGATGTTGTGGGCCGAAACTTCACCCCACAACATCAGGGGTTGCCCCCTGGCCGGTGAATCCGACAGGGCCCCGAGGTGACGTTCGCCGCGCGCGAACGCATTTTCGAGCCGCGGGTGTGCGTTGGGACCCACCCAACAGGTAGCGTTGCCCCCACGAGAATTCTTTGAGACAGTCCCGGGAGCGATCCCGGCCAAGTGTGCGAGGGGGCTGGACCCTATGGGGCGCGGCCGAGCGAAAGCCAAGCAGACGAAGGTCGCACGCGACCTGAAGTACCGCACTCACGAGACCGACTTCGGTGCTCTGGCGCGGGAGCTGCATGGCGGTGAGACGGAGAACACCGAGACCGAAGAGGTCGACGAGTGGCCCGATTACCGGGAGTCCTCCGCACGCGAGTGACTGTCACGGAGCGTCATCGTGCGCTCCGGGCGATCACCACATCACCGTGCGTGCCGTAGCCCGCGAGGGCTCCGCCGTACGGCGTCCCGTCGAACCCGACCAGCAGCGTCCGGTCGCCTGAGATCGGGATCAACGTCGGCCACGGGATGTTCGTCGGGTACGGCGCCTCCAGGCTGCCGATCTCGTTCATCGCCAGGTCCAGGACCGGATACCGCCCGCGCTGTCCTCTCCGCCCTTCGCGGCCGTCGCTCGCCAGCACCACCCAGCGATCGTCGTCCGGGAGCTGCGCCAGCGTCGTCCCCTCGGTCGCGCGACGGCGCGGGTCGGCCCCTCGCACGCTGAGCCGGTCCAACGAGGGGCCCGCCGCGAGCACCGGGTGGAAGCGGAAGAAGCGGCGCGCGCTGACGTAACCGACCAGCCACTCCCACCCGGTGTTCACCAGGTGCGGGTCCCAGACGCCGACCGAGTCGAAGCCGTCGGTGGGCAGGTGCAGCGGCTCGGTGTCGAGCACGTGCGCGCCGGCGAGCACGTCGGCGCTCGTGCGCGCCAGCGTGACCCCGACGGTGGCATCGCGCCGCCGCGTGACGAAGTCGCCCCAGGTGCTCGTCGCCACCAGCCAGCCCTCGCCGTCGCGGAGCACGTGGGTGGCGTGGTCGCCGTACACGCCGGGCCGGTCGGGGCGCCGGAAGAACAGGTCGCTGAGGTGCTCCAGGGCCAGCGACGTGGGGTCGAGCGCCCACACGGAGGTGTGCGCGGTGTCGAAGAAGCCGGGCCCTGCGCTGGTCGCCGAGAGCACCACCCGGCCGTCGTCGAGACGGTACGGCGTGCCGTCCGCGTGGCTGACCGCCCGCAGGTCGCGCAGCCCGAGTTGGCCGAACCGTCCCGCCTCGAGCCGCTGCACCGGGCCGTCGTGACCGACCTCGAGTGCCGCGAGCCATGCCTCGGAGCGGGTGTCGATCCGGTCGCTCAGATCGACCCGCGCCCGCGCCGTCCAGTCGCCGTTCGTGCAGGTCAGTGCGGTGAGGTGCGAGCCGGTGAGCGTGAGGGCCAGCCCCTCGGCGCCGGCCGGGACCCTGCCGAAGCGCCGGCTGCGATGCAGGGTGGTTCGGCCGGCCGAGGTGACGGCGATCGCGACCCGGCCCTCGGCGTACACCGCCTCGAGGAGGTCGGCGCCCGAGCGCCAGCTCACCCGCGTGATCGGCCCGATGCCGGTCGCGACGGCCGCCGCGTACGGCGCCGCCAGGGGGCAGCCGAGAGCGGAGGTGTCCCCACTGGTCTGGACCAGCACGGTGCCCACGAGCGCGATGGGACGCAGCCGCGCCGCGTGTTCGAAGGCGGGGAGCGATTTCGTCACAGCAGATCCCTTTACGAGTCGGCGAATCTGCCGTAGATCTTCTCGCACCATCCATTGCGGTCCCCGGTGGCGGCATCACCTCGTGCCCCATCTCGGGCCGGTGTCTGCAAGGAGAATCTGTGAAGCGACCCCTGCACCCGGCGGCGATCGGCGCCGCGGCGCTCGTCCTTTCCGCTCTCTCCGGTCTCGGCAACGCCGAGGCCGCCAGCGTCCACACGCCGCTGCATGCGGCCAGTGTGTGCGCGAGCGCCACGTCGGCCCATCAGGCCGCCTGCGACGCCAAGGTCCTGGTCGACGCCAAGGGCACCGTGCCGAGCTCGACCACGCCCGCTGCCGGCGCCATGACGCCGGCGCAGTTGCGGTCGGCGTACAACCTCGCCGGGCTCAGCTCCGGCGGCAAGACCGTCGCCATCGTCGACGCCTACGGCTACACCAACCTGGCGAGCGACCTGGCGACCTACCGCTCCTACTTCGGGCTGCCCCCGTGCACCGTCGCCTCCGGCTGCCTGAAGATCATGAACCAGACGGGCGGCACCAGCCTGCCCCGCATGGACGTCGGCTGGGCCGGCGAGCAGGCGCTGGACGTGGACGCGGTCTCCGCCATCTGTCCGGACTGCAAGATCATCGTGGTGCAGGCCAAGAGCGCCTCGTTCTCCGACCTCGGCGCTGCAGTCAACACCGCGGCCAAGCAGGCCGGCGTGGTGGCGATCTCCAACTCCTACGGCTCCAGCAGCGACGCCTCGGACGCCACCTACGGCACCTACTACAACCACCCGGGCATCGCGGTGACCGCCTCCACCGGTGACAACGGCTACCAGGGTGGCTCCTACCCGGCGTCCTCGACGTACACAGTCGCGGTCGGCGGCACCACCCTGAAGGCCGCCTCGGGCACCGCCCGAGGCTGGAGCGAGAGCGTGTGGAGCGGCGCCGGCTCCGGCTGCTCCACCTACAACACCAAGCCGTCCTGGCAGACCTCGGCCACCGGCTGCTCCAACCGTGCCATGGCGGACGTCGCCGCCGCGGCCGACCCGAGCAACGGCGGCATGGCCGTCTACTACCCGACCAGCAGCACCAAGTCGACGTGGGCGCAGGTCGGCGGTACGTCGGAGGCCTCGCCGATCATCGCCTCGACCTTCGCCCTGGGGACGAACGCCCTGCCGTCCTACCCGGCCGCGCTGCCGTGGGGACACGCCTCGTCGCTGAACGACGTGACCAGCGGCAGCAACGGCTCCTGCTCGCCGACCCTGTGGTGCACCGGCACCGCCGGCTGGGACGGCCCCACCGGCCTCGGTACGCCGAACGGCGCCGGCGCCTTCTGATCGCTCCCTCTCGCCCGTCGAGAACCGGGCCGCGTCTGCTCAGCAGGCGCGGCCCGGTGCCGATCCCAGGGCTCCGCGGCCGGCAGGGTCAGGACTTCGCCTGAGCGGCCTTCGCCCTCTTGGCCGCCTTGCGCTGGGCACGCAGCCTGCGCTCCTCGGCGTACATCGCCTCGGCCTCCTCGAGGGTCGGTGCCGACCCGCCGTAGGCCTTCGGCAGCCACCACGCGCCCGGAGGCTGCTCCTCGGCCGGGTGGTTGCGGATGAGCCGGTCGAGCATCTCCTCCATCCGCCGCTTGAGCTCGGCGGTCTCGGCGACCGGGTCGGCGCCGGTGGGATGCATCGGCTCCCCGACCTCGATCCCGATCGTCTTGCCACGGCCGAAGTCGGGCTTCTGGCCCTTGGTCAGGAAGCGCTGCGTGCCCCAGAGCACCACCGGGATCAGGGGCACGCCGGCGTCGGCGGCGATCCGGACGGCGCCGCTCTTGAGGTCCTTGATGAGGAAGCTGCGCGAGATGGTCGCCTCGGGGAAGATGCCGACCAGCTCACCCTCCCGCAGCTTCTCGGCGGCGACGTGCATCGACTCCAGGCCCGACGAGCGGTCGACGCTGATGTGGTGGAACGAGCGCATCACCGGCCCGCCGATCCTGTGGTCGAAGACCTCTCGCTTGGCCATGAAGCGGGTCAGGCGGCCGCGCTCGGCACCCGGGAAGCCGGCCAGCACGTAGTCCACATAGGAGACGTGGTTGATGGCGAGCAGGGCGCCACCCTCGGCCGGGATGTTCTCGAGCCCGGTCATGTCGATCCGGACCTTGCCCAGCTTGAACCAGGTGCGGGCGGCGGCGATGACGGCGGGATAGGTGATGTCGACCATGGTTCCCCCATCGTGGCTGGCTTTGCCGCACAAATCCTGTGACCCTCCGGCAAAGCGAGGTGCTTTCTTTGTTCGCCAGGAACAGTGGCCGCGACCGAGCCGTCGGGCCTAGCCTGCGGGGATGGAGGAGCGGTTCGCGGTGGTGGGTGGCGGCATCGTCGGCCTCGCGGTCGCCCGCGAGCTGCTCGGTCGGCGTCCCGGCGCCGATGTCGTGGTGCTCGAGCGCGAGGACCGGCTCGCCGCCCACCAGACCGGGCACAACTCCGGGGTCGTGCACGCGGGCATCTACTACAAGCCCGGCAGCCTCAAGGCACAGCTGTGCGCCCGGGGCCGCGACCTGATGAAGGAGTACGCCGCACACCACGGCGTCCCGTTGCGCGAGTGCGGCAAGCTCGTCGTGGCGATCGACGAGGCCGAGCTGGGCCGGTTCGAGGCCCTGCACCTGACCGCGAGCGCGAACGGCGTGCCCGGCCTGCGCCGGATCGGCGCCGAGGAGATACCCGACATCGAGCCGGCGGCCCAGGGCATCGCCGCCCTGCATTCGCCGTACACGGCCATCACCGACTTCGTCGCGATCGCGCAGGCGATGGGCCGCGACATCGAGGCGTCGGGAGGTCGCATCCGGCTCTCGACGGAGGTCACCGGCGTACGGCGCTCAGCAGGCTGCGTCGAGGTGCTGACCGCCGCGGAGACGGTCGCCGTCGACCGGCTGGTGCTGTGCGGCGGGCTGGAGTCGGACCGTCTCGGACGGATGGTGGGTGGGCCGCCCTCGCCGCGGATCGTGCCGTTCCGGGGTGAGTACATGCAGGTCGCCGCGGCCAAGCAGGAGCTGGTTCGGGGCATGGTCTACCCGGTGCCCGACCCGCGCTACCCGTTCCTCGGGGTGCACTTCACCCGCCGGGTCGGCGGCGGTCTCGAGGTCGGTCCGAACGCCTTCCTCGCGCTGAGCAGGCGGGCCTACGGCCGGGCGTCGTTCGACGTGAGGGACGCGCTCGCGACGGCGGCGTGGCCGGGATTCTGGCGCTTCGCCGGCGAGCACTGGCGCACGGGGATCGCCGAGGCGCGCGGGGTGCTCTCGCGACGTGCCTACATGCGCACCGCTCAGCGCTACGTGCCGGCGATCGGCCCCGACGACGTCGCGCGCGCCGGCCTCGGCCTGCGGGCTCAGGCGCTCGGCCGGGACGGGGCCCTGGTCGACGACTTCGTGATCGACTCCTACGACGGCATCACGAGCGTGCGCAACGCCCCCTCGCCGGCGGCCACCTCGTCGCTGGCCATCGCCGAGCACATCGTCGACGCGATGGACCTCGGCGCGGGACGCTGATCCTCGCCGGTGCTCCACGGCGTGTCCGGGAGACCACACCCAGACGTCGAAGGCCGCCCCATCGTGATGGGGCGGCCTTCGAAGGTGGTGGCCAGGGGCGGGGTCGAACCGCCGACCTATCGATTTTCAGTCGATCGCTCGTACCAACTGAGCTACCTGGCCAAGCGAAGCGAGAGACTACCGGACGCCGAGGCCTCGCACGAATCCCGGTCCGGACCTGGCACGATGGGCGCTCGTGGCCGAACGTGTGTCCTTCCGCAGCTCCACCGGTCCCCAGCTGGCCGGCCTGATCGACCAGCCTCAGGGTGAGGTTCGAGGCTGGGGGGTGTTCGCGCACGGCTTCACCCTCGGCAAGGACTCGCCCGCCGCGGCACGGATCTGCCGCCAGCTCGCGAGCGAGGGCATCGGGATGCTGCGCTTCGACAACCTCGGCCTCGGCGACTCCGAGGGTGACTGGGGCGACGGGTCGTTCACGGTCAAGGTCGAGGACACCGTCCTCGCCGTCGAGCACATGATCGGGCGTGGCACCCCGCCGACGTTGCTCGTGGGCCACTCCTGGGGCGGGTGCGCCGTCCTCGCGGCAGCCGGCCGCGCCGTCGGCGTACACGCCGTGGCGACGGTGGGTGCGCCGGCGGACCCGCGGCACGCCGAGCGGCAGTACGACGCCGTCGTCGACCGGGTCCTCGCCGACGGCTCTGCCGAGTGGCTGGCCGGTGGTCACAAGGCCCTGACGCTGAAGAAGGCCTTCGTCGAGGACGTGCGCGGCGCCGACCTGCACGACGCCATCCGCAGGCTGGGCCGGCCGCTGCTGGTCATGCACTCGCCGACGGATGAGACCGTGCCGGTGGACGAGGCGGGCGACATCTTCCGGCTCGCGCAGCATCCGCGCAGCTTCGTCTCCCTCGAGGGCTCCGACCACCTCCTCACCGCCCCCGGCCAGGCGCAGCGGGCCGCCCGGATCGTCAGTGCGTGGGCCGACCCCTACCTGGCCGGCTGAGTGAGCCAGGGCTGCGTCCCGCCGACGACCTGCAGCCCGAGCCGCTCCAGGATCGGCCGGCTCTCGTCCGAGGCGTCGACCTGGAGGTAGCGGTAGCCGGACTCGACGGCGACCTCGGCGCGGATCGCGACCAGCGCCCGGTAGACCCCGCGTCCGCGGTAGTCGGGGTGGGTGTTGCCGCCCCAGAGCCCGGCGAAGCCGGTTCCTGGCACCAGCTCGATCCTGGCCGCGCTCACGAGCAGGTCGCCGTCCTCGACGAGGAAGACCCGCACCGGCGCGCCCGCGTCCAGCTGTGTCATCAGGTCCTCGACCTGGCCGGCACCGTGATGCTCGCCCCACACCAGCCTGCCGAGTTCGGCGATCCGCTCCAGGTCGACCCGCGACCGCGTCTCCCGCACGGTGAGACCGTCGGGCAGCGCCACCTCGGTGGCCAGCGGAGCGGCCTCGCCGATGACCAGGGCCTCATGCTCCTGCGGCTCGGCGCCTACCCTGGCGAGCACCTCTCGCAGCGCAGGATGGTCGTGGTCCCAGGTCTTGAACTCCCACTCCAGGTCGGCCAGCCGGGCCGCGGTCCGCGTCACCAGTCCCTCGAGCGCGTCGTCGGTCAGGTCGTGCGCGGGGGCGGTCAGCATCGCGAAGCCGAACTGCGGCGCCCGGCACCGCACCAGCGGCCCGTCGACCTCGGCCTCCCAGCCGGTAGGGACATGGTCGAGGAAGCGGGCGCGGATCTGGAGGTCGTAGGCGGCTCGCAGCTGCTCGGGATGCACCCGCCGAGCATGACAGTCCGAGCACTGGTTAACGAACGTAGTGTGCCCGCCACCATCCCGTTCGGTCCGCTCCAGATCGCGTACGACGCTCGCGTCCTGCGACCGCGTCCCTGGACGGCACTGCAGGCGCAGTGGGCGGCCGAGCTTCTCCTGACCGCACCCCCTGGGCCGTTCCTCGAGCTGTGCGCCGGCGTGGGCCACATCGGGCTGCTGGCAGCGCGCCTGGCAGGCGGCTTCAGGAGGCTCGTGCAGGTCGACGAGTCGGCGGCCGCGCAGGAGCTGGCCCGCGAGAACGCCGCACGCGCCGGGCTGCCGAAGCTGATCGACTACCGCCGGCGCCCGATGCAGGACGCGCTCGAGCCCGCGGAGCGCTTCGCCCTCGTCATCGCCGATCCGCCCTGGGTGCCCACCGGGCAGACCGGGCAGCACCCGGACGACCCGGCCGACGCGATCGACGGTGGACCCGACGGGCTGGTGGTGGCTCGGGCCTGCGTGGACCTGGCCGTCCTCCACCTGCTGCCGGGCGCCTCCCTGCTCATCCAGCTCGGCGACCGCGACCAGGCCCGGCGGCTCGCCGACCAGGTCGTGGGCGTGAAGCCGCTCGGCGTACGCGAGGGGGAGGGCGGCGTCGTCGCCCGCTTCCGCTCCGTCGTCTGAGTTGGGGGCGCCCGACGGTGCGCCGCTATGCTGAGCGCGCTCAAGGCCCCCTTCGTCTAGCGGCCCAGGACCCCGCCCTTTCACGGCGGTAGCGCCGGTTCGAATCCGGTAGGGGGTACTCCGGTCAGGCCCGGCCGGTCCCGATTGGGAGCGGCGCGGCCGGATGGGATATGGTTCCATCGCTCCGGTCGTGAGACGTCACGAGCCGGGAGCACCAAGGCCCCGTAGCGCAGTTGGTTAGCGCGCCGCCCTGTCACGGCGGAGGCCGCGGGTTCAAGTCCCGTCGGGGTCGCTTCACGAGCGAGGTGTGACTGCGAGAGCAGCCACACCTCGCTCGCATTTGCGTGCCCACCGGCTCGCTACGCTCGCGGCTGTGGTGGAGATCAGCGCCGAGCGGTTCGACGAGCTGGTCGAGGACGCGCTCGACGCGATCCCCGAGGGCCTGGCCGCGCTCGTGCACAACCTCGTGGTGCTGGTCGAGGAGGAGCCGCCACCGGAGGAGCCCGACGACCTGCTCGGCCTGTACGTCGGGAGCACCCTGGGCCTCGATGCCGAGGGACACCTCCCTGACCGCATCTTCCTCTTCCGCCGCCCCCTGCTGGACTACTGCACGACCGAGGCCGAGCTGGTCCGGGAGGTGCGGGTGACGGTCGTGCACGAGGTCGCACACCACTTCGGCATCGACGATGCCCGGCTGCACGAGCTGGGCTGGGGCTGACCGACCGGACCGACCGCCTGCCCCCGGCGGCGTCTACAGCGAGCCGAGCTCCCAGCCCGCGACGATGGCAGCGAGGCCGAGCGCCAGCGAGATCGCCACGTTGAGCGCAGCGGCCCGCCAACGGCCGTCATGGGCGAGACGCACTGTCTCGTAGGAGAACGTCGAGAACGTCGTGAGCGCTCCGCAGAAGCCGGTCCCGATCAGGGTCAGTGCCCACGAGTCGACGCGGCCCGACCCGGCGAGCGCCGCCACGAGGCCGAGCACGAACGAGCCCACCACGTTGACGGTGATCGTGCCCCAGGGCAGCACCGACCGATGGCGCGACTGGACGACCACGTCGGTGAGGTAGCGCGTGGGAGCACCGATGGCCCCGCCGAGGAGCACCAGCAGCACTGTCATCGGCCCGCCCCGGCGCGGTCTCCGACCGGCCCGGCACGCAGGAGCGATCGGGTCAGGCCGACGCCGGCGAGCACGGCCAGCAGACCCAGCCCAACGGTGAGGACGACGTACACGAGTGCGGTCAGCGCGTGCCCGCCCGCCACCATCGCGCGGGTGTCGAGGAGGTAGGTGGAGAACGTGGTGTAGCCGCCGAGGACACCCACGCCGAGCAGCGGCCGGACGAATCTGGTGTGCGACCAGATGGAGAGCAGGCACGCCATCAGCGCACCGAGCAGGAAGGCGCCGGTGAGGTTGGTCACGAGGGTGGACCAGGCGAACGTCCCGGCTGCGTGCGGCACGGCCCGCGCCACCCCCCAGCGGGCGAGGCTGCCCACCGCCCCGCCGACGGCGATGACCGGAGTGAGATGGGCGTGCTGACGCAACACCACCCACGGATGCGGCGACGGGCGTACGGCGAGGTCGACCTCAGGGTCGACCACCAGCTCATAGGCGAGCTCGTCGCTCTCCGGGTCCTGCGCCGCCATCGCGGCGACTCTAGCGGACGGCGCGAAGAGGGGTCTGGACGTGCTCGGGCTCGACCCACGGCTGCGGCCCACCACCGGCGGCCTGACGGATGTACTCCCCGAGGAACCAGCGCTGGAAGTCGCGCTGCTCATCGGTCCGGGCGAGCGAGAGCAGCCGCTGCTGGCGACAGAACTCGTCGGCCACGTCGAGCAGGTCCACGAAGCTGCGCAGCGTTGTCGCAGCCTCGCGAGGCATCCGCACCTGCAGGTCCGCCACATCGGACCCGGAGGACAGCGCGCCCTCCATCTCGGTCAGGCCGATGCCGTCGCGCAGTTGCCGCTCCAACGCGCCGAACAGGTCCGAGAGGCTCTTGGCCAGCGGATAGTCGGTCTCATGCGCGAGCGCCAGCAGGCGCACCTCGCGGCGCAGCTCACGGAAGTGCTGCTGGAAGCCGACGTAGAGCCGCAGCGGCACACCCATGAGCCGCACGTCGACCGGATCCTCGATCTCGGGCAGGGTGTCGGCGGCCTGAGGCCCGTTGATCACGCCCGGTACGCCGTCGTCCTCGGACATCTCCTTCGCCGGCGCGAACCACACCACCTTGCCGTCGCGCTCGATCTCGGCACCCCAGGCGTCCGAGCTGCGGGCCACGATCGAGAGCCCACGACCGAACGTCAGGAGCAGGTCGTCGTCGGGGTCGAGCCCGAGCGGCCCCGGCAGGATGGGGCGCTCGACGGAGGCGTCGCGCACCTCGATCCGGGGATGCTCGTAGGTGCCCCGAACGCGCACCTGGATCGGATCCGCCCCGTGGAGGACGGCGTTGGTCACCAGCTCGGACACACCCAGCTCCGCGCATTCGACGAGGTCCGCGCGGTCGATGTCGACGCACGTCCGGACGACCCATCTCCGCGCGTCCTGGACTCCGCGTGGCCCGCGGGCCAGCGTCAGTGCGGGACGGTTGAGGGGCACGGTTCTCTACTCCTGCGTGGGGACGCCAGGTCGGTCTGAAGCCTCATACCCGCCGGATCGGGCCGGTAAACAACGCCGAAACTCGAAAATTCGCCGCTCGGGCGCGCCGCCGGTGCGGCGAGTATTCCCGCGAACGGTGTGAGCATGCAGATGGGTACCCCGAGTGGAAGACCGCGCCGCGGCACGGAAGAATACGGGTGGAACGATCCAATCGTTCGGTCTTCGAGGAGAGGATTGGCATGACCGCCAGCAAGGCTGCAGGCAAGCACAAGGTCGTCATCATCGGCTCGGGCTTCGGTGGGCTGTTCAGCGCCAAGGCGCTCAAGCGCGCGGACGCCGAGGTCACGGTGATCGCCAAGACGACCCACCACCTGTTCCAGCCGCTGCTCTACCAGGTGGCGACCGGCATCCTCTCCCAGGGCGAGATCGCCCCGGCGACGCGCGACGTGCTGCACCACCAGCGGAACGCCTCGGTCCTGCTCGGCGAGGTCACCGACATCGACCTGACGGCGCGCACGGTCACCAGCGAGGTGCTCGGCCGCAAGACCGTCACCCCCTACGACTCCCTCATCGTCGCCGCCGGCGCGGGCCAGTCCTACTTCGGCAACGACCACTTCGCCGAGTTCGCCCCCGGCATGAAGTCGATCGACGACGCCCTCGAGCTGCGCGGGCGCATCTTCGGCGCCTTCGAGCTGGCCGAGATCGGTGCCGCCCGCGGCGAGAACGTCGACCACCTGCTCACCTTCGTCGTCGTGGGCGCCGGCCCGACCGGGGTCGAGATGGCCGGACAGATCGCCGAGCTGGCCCGGCGTACCCTCCCCAAGGACTTCCGCCACATCAACAGCCGCCAGGCCCGGGTGGTGCTGGTCGACGCCGCGCCGCAGGTCCTGCCGCCGTTCGGGGAGAAGCTGGGCGCGTGGACCCACCAGGCGCTGGAGAAGACCGGCGTCGAGGTCGTCCTGGGCGGCATGGTGACAGCGGTCGACGAGCGCGGCCTGGAGGTCAAGTTCAAGGACGGCTCGATCCAGCGGATCGACTCCGTCGCCAAGATCTGGGCCGCGGGCGTGCAGGCCTCGGAGCTGGGCAAGACGCTCGCCGAGCAGAGCGGCGCCGAGCTCGACCGGGCCGGGCGCATCGCGGTGAACCCGGACCTGACCCTGCCGGGCCACCCGGAGGTCTTCGTGGTCGGCGACATGATCAACCTCAACCACCTGCCCGGTGTGGCGCAGGTGGCGATGCAGGGCGGCAAGTTCGCCGCCAAGTCGATCAAGGCCGACCTGAAGGGCACGGCGCGGCCGACGACGTTCAAGTACTTCGACAAGGGCTCGATGGCCACCATCAGCCGCTTCCGGGCGGTCGCCACCGTCGGCAAGCTGCACTTCACCGGCTTCATCGCCTGGGGCATGTGGCTCTTCGTGCACCTCGCCTACCTCACCGGCTTCGCCAACCGCGTGACCACCACGCTCGCCTGGTTCACCTCGTTCGTGGGACACGACCGCAGCGAGCGGACCACCACGATGCAGCAGGTGTTCGCCCGGCAGGCCTTGCAGAAGGTCGACGGCGGCGCCAGCGGCCTGGTCTCCGACCCGGGCGAGATGGACGCGATGCTGGAGAAGCGTCGCGCCGAGCTCGAGGCCAACGCGGCCGAGGAAGCGCGCCTCACCGACGCGCACGAGCGGGGCGTGTCCGCGCGCTGACACAGGCGCCCCGCCCGGCTCAGAGCTCGGGTCGGTAGAACCGGACGACCTTGGTGAACTCCACCGGGTCGACCATCGAGGCGTCGATCACGAACGGCGTCATGGAGCGCCGGATGATCAGCACCTTCCACTTCCGGTCGCCCGGCCGGCCCTCCATCTGCACCGGGACGTGCGAGGCGGCGAGGTCGAACACCGCCCGGCTGCCACCGCGCACGATCTCCAACTCGCTGCCGTGCATCGTCAGCCGCGCCGGCGAGGAGCCGGCCCGAGCGGCCCAGGCGATCGCCGTCACCACTGCCGCCGTACCGGCCAGGCCGTAGCTGAGGTAGGTACGGTCCTGCCAGGCCCACCATGCCGCCACCGCGGTGAGGGCCAGCCAGCCGAGCAGGATCACCCCGAGGAAGCGCTTCGCCCCGGTCCGAGGCTTGAAGAAGATCGTGCGGGGCAGCGTGGTCACCGGCGGTACGCCGGCCTCCTCGCCGGCCTCCTCACCGACATCCTCCGCGGCCCCTTCGGCGCTCGGCTGGTCAAGCAGGTCCACCGGAGCAGTCGGGGGGTCGGCGAGATGGCTCGGCCGGCGGTCCTCCATCGTCGCTGCCTCGGGCGACGGCGCGAGAGTCGGTACGTCGATGGGCGCCCCTGTCAGCGCCGCGAACACGCTCGCTGCTGCCGCCTGCTCCTCCGGGTGTGCCGCAGGTTCGGGGTCGTGTGGCGTGACGGTGCTGCGTTCGATCGGTTCGGGGGCGGGCTCCTCGCCGGCGTGCCTCGGCGCATGCACCGGAGCCCGATCCTCGAGCGCTGCCAGGACGCTCGCTGCCGCGGCGTGGTCGTCCAGAGCCGTCACGCGGGCCTCCGGCTCGGGTTCGGGATGCAGCCCTGCATCGGCGGCATCGCGTTCGGCCGTGTCCGGCACGAGCGTCCGGCCCTCGTGATGCGCCAGCCACCGCTCGAACAGGTCGACCGCCGGCTCGGACCCCATGTCGCTCATAGCCGCTTAGCGTAGGGCGGCCCGAACCACCTGGGGAGGACTGAGCCAAGAACACGCGCGTCGTGCGGAGCGGCGGCAGGGCGAGCAGGCCAGGATGGTGGGCCCCGTGGGGATCGAACCCACAACCCGCGGATTAAAAGTCCGCTGCTCTGCCAATTGAGCTAGAGGCCCCGGCCGAGCACCCTACCGCCCACCTGATCAGGACGAGAGGGCGGTGATGTCGCCTCCCGGCGCACGATCGAGGCCGCGGGAGATGACCATCCGCTGGATCTGGTTCGTGCCCTCGAAGATCTGCATGACCTTGGCCTCGCGCATGTAGCGCTCGACCGGGAAGTCGCGGGTGTAGCCGTAGCCGCCGAGGACCTGGACGGCATCGGTCGTGACTCTCATCGCGTTGTCCGTGGCGACGAGCTTGGCCACCGACGCCTCGCGGGAGAACGGCAGGCCGGCGTCGCGCAGCGCCGCAGCCGACTGGAGCGTCGCGCGGGCCGAGACGATCGCCGCCTCCATGTCCGCCAGCACGAAGGCCAGCCCCTGGTGGTCGATGATGCGCTCGCCGAACGCCTCGCGCTCGCGGGCGTAGGCGAGCGCATGGTCGAGCGCGCCCTGCGCCAGACCCGTCGCGACGGCGCCGATGCCGAGCCGACCGCTGTCGAGCGCCGCGAGCGCGATCTTCAGGCCCTCGCCCCGGGCGCCGACGAGGTGATCGCCCGGGATGCGTACGCCGTCGAACCGCATCGTGGCGGTGGTCGATCCGGTCAGGCCCATCTTGCGCTCGGGGGCGTCGGCCGAGAGGCCGTCGGCGGAGGCCGGGACCAGGAAGCAGGAGATGTCACCGCGATCGTCGCCGGTGCGGGCCAGCATCGTGTAGAAGTCGGCCTGTCCGCCGTGCGTGGTCCACGCCTTCGCGCCGGTCAGCACCCAGTCGTCCCGGTCCTGGACAGCGCGCGTACGCATCGCCGCCGGGTCCGAGCCGGCGTGCGGCTCGGAGAGGCAATACGCCCCCAACAGGGTCCCGCCGAGCATCTCGGGCAGCCACCGCTGCTTCTGCTCCTCCGTCCCGCGGGTGTGGAGCGGATAGCAGGCCAGCGCATGCACCGACACCCCGACGCCGACCGAGGCCCACACCGCGCCGATCTCCTCCAGCACCCGCAGATAGGTGGAGTACGACGCCCCGCCGCCGCCGTACTCCTCCGCATAGGGCAGGCCGAGCAGGCCGGTCTCGCCGAGCAGCCGGAACACGTCGCGCGGGAACGTCTCGGAGCGCTCGGCCTCGGCGGCGCGCGGCGCGAGCTCGGTGGTGGCGATGCGGCGCACGAGCGTCAGCAGCTCGGCTTCCTCGGTGGTGGGCACGACGTGACGAGCTGGCATGTCCAGCAGGCTATCGCCGCCGCTCGCGACGCGGTGAGGCGCGTCACATCCGGCGCCCTGCCGCCTGTGAGAGTGTGTTGGACACCGCATCGCCCGCGCACCTGAATAGGGCATGATCCGGGCACCGCCGCAGACACGAGATCGGCAAAGGAGCCGCGCATGCTCATCGGAGTGACCCGTGAGACCCGCCCCGGGGAGACCCGCGTGGCCGCGACGCCGACCACCGTCGCACAGCTGACGAAGCTGGGCTACGACATCGTCGTCGAGTCCGGTGCGGGTGCCCTGAGCAGCTTCTCCGACGAGGCGTACGCCGAGGCCGGGGCGCGGATCGGCTCGGCCGACGACGCGTGGGGCGCGGACGTGGTGTTCCGCGTCAACGGGCCGACGCTGGCCGAGGTCGGGCTGCTGCGTGAGGGCGCCACGGTGGTGAGCCTGCTCGCGCCTGCTCAGCACGGGGAGCTGCTCGAGGCGCTCGCCGCCCGCAAGGTCACCGCCCTGGCCATGGACGCGGTCCCGCGGATCAGCCGGGCGCAGTCGCTCGACGTGCTCTCCTCGATGGCGAACATCGCCGGCTATCGCGCAGTGATCGAGGCAGCGCACCACTTCGGCCGGTTCTTCACCGGCCAGGTCACAGCGGCCGGCAAGGTGCCGCCCGCCAAGGTGCTCATCGCCGGCGCGGGCGTGGCGGGACTCGCGGCGATCGGTGCCGCCAGCAGCCTGGGCGCCATCGTGCGAGCCACCGACCCCCGCCCCGAGGTCGCCGACCAGGTGAGGTCGCTGGGCGGGGAGTACCTGCCCGTCGTCGTACCCGAGGAGGAGCAGGAGGTCTCCTCCGACGGCTACGCCAAGGCCACCTCGCAGGCGTACGACGCCGCCGCCGCGCGGCTCTACTCCGAGCAGGCCGCCGACGTCGACATCGTCATCACCACCGCCCTCATCCCGGGTCGCCAGGCACCGCGCCTGATCACGGCCGCTGACGTGGCCTCGATGAAGCCCGGCTCGGTGATCGTGGACATGGCCGCCGCCCAGGGGGGCAACGTCGAGGGCTCCGTCGCGGGCGAGGTGGTCACGACCGACCACGGGGTCACGATCATCGGCTACACCGACCTGGCCGGCCGCCTGCCGGCGCAGGCCAGTCAGCTCTACGGCACCAACCTGGTCAACCTGATGAAGCTGCTGACGCCGGCCAAGGACGGCGAACTGGTCCTCGACTTCGAGGATGTCGTGCAGCGCGGTCTGACGGTCACCCGCGACGGCGACGTCCTGTGGCCCCCGCCGCCGGTCCAGGTCTCCGCCGCCCCAGCCGCAGCGTCGGCGACCCCGGCAGGGCCGCCCCAGCCGCAGCACTCGTCGGACCACGGCCCGAAGCTGACCCCCGTCGGCAGGATCGCGCTGGTCCTGGTCGGACTGGCGGTGTTCTTCCTGGTGGTGGCCTTCGCCCCTCAGCCGCTGCCGCAGCACTTCACGGTGCTGATGCTCTCGATCGTCATCGGCTACTACGTGATCGGGAAGGTCGCGCACGCACTGCACACGCCGCTGATGTCGGTGACCAACGCGATCTCGGGCGTGGTCGTGGTCGGCGCGCTCCTGCAACTGGCGATCGGCGATCACACCATCCAGGTGCTGGCGGCCGTTGCGGTGCTGCTCGCGTCCATCAACGTCTTCGGTGGCTTCGCGGTGACGCGCCGCATGCTCGCCATGTTCTCGAAGGGGAACTGACCATGACCGTCACCGCCTTGGCCACCGCGGCGTACATCGTCGCCGCGCTGCTCTTCATCCTCTCCCTCGCCGGCCTCTCCAAGCACGAGTCGGCCAAGCACGGCTGGGCCTACGGGCTGGTCGGCATGGCTGTCGCGGTGATCGCCACCATCATCTTGATGGTCCGCACGTCCACCGATCACGGCATCGCCAACGCGGGCGGGGGCCTCTCCATCACGCTGATGGTGATCGCGGTCGTCATCGGCGGCGTCATCGGCCTGTGGCGCGCCCGGATCGTGCAGATGACCGGCATGCCGGAGCTGATCGCCATGCTGCACTCCTTCGTCGGCCTGGCGGCGGTGCTGATCGGCTGGGTGGGCCACCGTGAGGGGCTGACGGTCTTTGGCCAGGAGGAGGCCCGCGGCATGCTCCAGTCGCTGTGGAACATCCACAACGCGGAGATCGCGGTCGGGATCTTCATCGGCGCCGTCACCTTCACCGGCTCGATCATCGCCAACCTCAAGCTGTCGGCACGGATCAGGTCGGCGCCGCTCGTGCTGCCGGCCAAGAACCTCATCAACGTGGGTGCGCTGGTCGTCGCCGCCGTCCTGACGGTCGTCTACATCGCGGTGGACCACGACACCACCACCGGCGCGGGCACGGCCGTGCTCGCGCTGCTCACCCTGGTCGCCCTCGGCCTGGGGCTGCACCTGGTCGCCTCGATCGGTGGCGGCGACATGCCGGTCGTCATCTCGATGCTCAACAGCTACTCCGGCTGGGCCGCGGCGGCGTCGGGCTTCCTGCTCAACAACGACCTGCTCATCGTCACCGGCGCCCTGGTCGGCTCCTCGGGTGCCTACCTCTCCTACATCATGTGCAAGGCGATGAACCGCTCCTTCATCTCCGTCATCGCCGGCGGCTTCGGCATCGAGGCGCCCAGCGGTGAGGACAAGGAGTACGGCGAGCACCGGGAGATCTCCGCCGAGAGCGCGGCCGACCTGCTCGCCGGTGCCAGCAGCGTCGTGATCACGCCCGGCTACGGCATGGCGGTGGCCCAGGCGCAGTATCCCGTCGCCGAACTGGTCCGCACCCTGCGCGAGCGGGGCGTCGAGGTCCGCTTCGGCATCCATCCCGTCGCGGGCCGTCTCCCGGGGCACATGAACGTCCTGCTCGCCGAGGCCAAGGTGCCCTACGACATCGTGCTGGAGATGGACGAGATCAACGACGACCTCGCCTCCACCGACGTGGTGCTGGTGATCGGCGCGAACGACACCGTCAACCCGGCCGCCGCCGAGGACCCGTCCTCACCGATCGCCGGCATGCCGGTGCTGCGCGTCTGGGAGGCCGGCAACGTCATCGTCTTCAAGCGGTCGATGGCCACCGGGTACGCCGGCGTACAGAACCCGCTGTTCTTCCGGGAGAACACCCAGATGCTCTTCGGCGACGCCAAGAACAAGGTCGAGGAGATCGTCGGCGCGCTGGCCCGCGTGCCTGCGTGAGGCTCGCGGGTCTACGGATTGGCCAGGTCGGCCGGGCAGGCAGTGCCGCGCGGAAGCTTGTACGGCGCGGCGATGCGGTAGGTGCCGGCCGCCGGGGCGTGCAGGACCGTCCAGACGTCCTCGGGCTGGCCGGGGACGACCGGCTCGCGCAGCTGGGTCAGGCAGCCGAGGGTGTTGACCGGCGCGCTGCCGTCCGCCGGCTGCGCCGGTGCCGGGAGGGGCTGGCCGTGCGCGTCGACGAGCGAGAGCCACGGGGACGACGGCACCCGCACCAGGACGGTCGCCGCCCGCGGCACCGTGAGCACGATCTCGGTTGCGGTGAACGACGTGACGGCGGCGGGCGGGTCGGCGAGGGGGGTGGCGTCCAGGACGCGGTAGAGCCGCCAGTCCGGGTTCGACCAGACCAGCTTGAGGTAGGGCAGGCCGCCCTCGATCAGCCCGGCCTCCGCGACCGCGGCGCCGTCGGGCTGCCCGGGCGGGAGCACGACGTAGCGGACCGCCCAGCGCTGCAGCCACGTCTCGTACGTCGCCGCGGTGAGCGGCTGCTTGGTGTCGTAGAACAGCGGGTTGCGCTCGAGATCGGCCTGCCGGTTCCAGCCCCGGGCCAGGTTGACGTACGGCGCCAGCGCTGACGCCTCGCGGTGGGAGCGGGACGGCACGACCTCGACCCGGCCGAGCTTCGTGCCGCGGATCGCGAGCTGGTGCAGCAGCACGTTGATGTCGTAGCGCCAGGCGGCGTCGGGACGCTCGTGGACCGCGTCGACGCCCGCGACCGCGCCCTGCCAGATCAGGGACGTCAGGATCGCGCACACGACGAACAGGCGGCGCGGCAGCCGCTGAGCAAGCCGGCCGAGCCGGCGATGCGCGAGGGGATTGCGGTCGCTGCCCGCACACACCGGCGCCAGCAGCGCGACAGTGCCGAAGATCAGCGCCAGCCGGACCACGTTCGTGCCGATCGGCGTCGGGACCAGCCAGGCGAAGAGCACGGCGACGACGTAGATCACCATCGTCAACCGCACGACCCGCCATGCCGTCGGGACCACCAGCCACACGAACACCGCGATGAGCAGCGGCATGATCGTGGAGTTCCAGTGCATCGGCTGCTTGCCGTCGAACGGGAACGCCACCGCGCTGAGCAGCACGACCAGCACGGGCGGGATCCCCAGGACGTACGCCGCCGCCCGCCGCCGACACAGCCACAGCGCTGCCGCGATGAGTCCGAGGAAGAACCCCGCGACCGGGCTGCTGAACGTCGCCAGGACCGCCATCACGATCGCGGCCGTGCCCTGCACGAGCCGGCGTCGCCGGTCCGCGAGCCGCCAGGTCGCCGGCCACGCGACGATCGCGCCCACGGCGCCGACCGCGAACATCGTGCCCAGGGCGAAGGTGACGCGGCCCGAGACCGCGTTGCCTGCCATCGCCAGCGCCGCCGCGAGCGAGGGCCACAGCGGATGCTTCACCGCCGGCAGTTGGACGAGCAGCAGTGAGGTGAGGGTGGCCGCGAGGATGCCGGCGACGATTAGCGTGGTCCGCACGCCGAGGACGGCCATGATGTAGGGCGAGATGACGCTGTAGGAGACCGGGTGCATGCCGCCGTACCAGCTGAAGTTGTAGGCGCTGCCCGGGTGCAGCTTGGCGAACTCCGCCCACTGGTCCTGCGCCGCGATGTCGCCGCCGGTGGTGGCGAACAGGAGCCGCCAGACCACGTGAAGCGCGGCCGCGACGAGGAACGTGACCAGCACGGTCCGCGCCCGGCTGTCCTCCGCAAGCCGGGGGATGCGCGCCGATACCCGAACGGGCACCCTCACCGGCACACTCACCGGCGCAGCCGCCGGTAGACGGTCAGGTGGCCGAGCGCGACGGCCAGCACGGCGATGACGACACCGCCGACGAGGTCGAGGATGAAGTGCCAGCCGAAGTAGACGGTGGCCACCATGACCGCGACCAAGTACGCCGCGAGCAGGCACGCGAGCACGCGCTTGCGCAGGTAGACCGCCATCAGCAGCACTGTGGTCGTGAACCCCACGTGGAGGCTCGCGAACGCCGAGACCCCCACGAAGGCGTGCGGGTTCTGCGGGTCGGCCAGGAACAGGTCGCGGTCGCGGATGTCGTCGACGACCATCGTCGTGACGGCGGTGTGCGGCAGCCCGGTGAACTCCTGTGGAGCGCTGAAGACCGGCCCCAGCGTCGGGATCAGGTAGTAGGAGACGGTGCCGAGGATCCACGTCCACATCCCCGCCACCAGCATCACGTGCGCGCGCCGGATGTCGTCGAGGAATGCCAGCGAGCCGACGATGGCCACGGTGCACACGTAGGTGAAGATCTTGTAGACGAACGCCAGCGGGTGCGCCGCCACGTCCTCGCCGAGCAGGTGGTGGAGCAGCACGGCGGGGCTGTGGCCCGCGAACAGGTCGCGGTCGAAGCGCAGCATCCAGGCGTCGTGCGGCGTCTGGAGGACGTCCCAGCTCTTGAGGTTGCGGTAGCACAGGTAGATCAGGTGGTAGGCCACGAGCGCGGCCAGGACCAGTGCCAGGCGGACTGGCGCGAGGCGCCGGCGTACGACGTCGAGCGCCGCGCCCCGGGTGCGCCCGGCGCGCCACCAGCGGATCGCCACGTCGACCACGGCCAGGCCGGCGAACAGCACGACGGCGCCCAGGAGCTTGCGGAGGAACATCTTGCCGTCCGGATCGCGCAGCGGGACGTCGACGTGATGGGACCACAACGCGGTGATCGCCGCGAACACCGCGACGACCAGCCACATGGCGGCGACGGCCGGTACCAGGGACGGTGCGACGGGGTCGTCGGTGGGAGCGGTCGACGGGGACAGATTCTCGACACGTGCGGCACCCACGCACCGAATCGTACGGCGGCGCCTTCGGCGACCGTCCATCCGCGGTGTCAGGCTCTGTTGGTCAACCTTCACCGAAGGCACAGGGATTTCGTCCATGTGTGGGGTTTCACTCGGCGCTGCAGTTGGTAGTGTCCCTTCTGCAGCACGTGCAAGTTCCAAGTGGTCTGACGCCCGCGGAGTTTGTGATCCAACGGCGTTTCTGCTCTGTGCCCGTCATCCCGGCGGGGTCCACAGGTCGGAGCGACGGTGTCACCGCACCTGTTGTGTGGCCGTCGACGTGGCGGCCTCTCGCCCCGACTAAGGAGATACAGAGCAATGGCTCAGGGCACCGTGAAGTGGTTCAACGCTGAGAAGGGCTTCGGCTTCATCGCGCAGGAGGACGGCGGCGACGACGTCTTCGTGCACTACTCGGCCATCCAGACCAACGGCTACAAGTCGCTCGACGAGAACCAGAAGGTCGAGTTCGACGTCACCCAGGGCCCCAAAGGCCCGCAGGCGGAGAACGTCCGCCCGATCTGATCATCTGATCGACGAGGCCCCGACCGGTTCGCCGGTCGGGGCCTCGTGCTTTCTGCCGCGCTGGCGCGCTGGCTCGCTGGCCGCCCGGCTGCGCTCGACGCGAGAGGTCTGGACCGGTACCCCAAAAGTGGTGTCCGTCACAGGTCAAAGGTTCGCCGAGTTGAGTTTCGACGTACTGTTGACAGGGAATGGGACGGCCACGTCTCTGCGTGGATCGGCGAGGAGGAGGGCCCGGGGTGCAGGATCAGTTCGACGTCTCGCTCGAGGACGCCGACCTGCTCGGGGAGGTCGAGCTCACGACGAACCTCATCATCGCCGCGAGCGAGTCGGAGGAGCACCTCACCACCGAGGAGATCGACGAGATCCTCGGCGTGGTCCCGCGCGCGCGGCGCGGCAACTGAGTCCTCGCAGCGGCCCTCAGCAGCCACTCAGCACGTAGCGAACAGCAACGGCCCCGTCGACAGGTCCGAGAGCACGAACGATCCCGGCCGCGGCAGCAGCTGCATCGTCACCAAGTTCCCCTCCGCCTCCACGCGCCCCAGCCGGAACCGATCGCGGAAGCTGCCGCCCTGCCCGGGCGCCTCCCCCGAGGCCAGCTTGGCGCGCGTCGTCGCGTTGGTCACCGCCTGGGTGTGGTCGGCGAACGCGAGCGCCACCCGGACATCCCCGGCACGACCCCGGGAGTCGGGCTCGCGCGCCATCGCGAAGCCCAGCACCGGGCTCACCTCGCCGGCCTGGTTGATCAGCTCATCGCCCTGCGCCTCGTCGGTGGGGTCCGCCTGGCCCATCGCGAGCTTGCTGCAGGTGTAGTCGCCGCCGTACAGCTCTGCCGAGAGTGGCTCGCCGACGGCGGCCGCCACCTCGCTCATCGGCTGCGGCAGGGCGCCGTCACCGCGGTGGGCCATCACCTGCGCCAGATAGCTGTCGGTGTCACTGGTGACGACCAGATGGTCGGCCGCATCCAGCGCCACATAGCTGAGGATCGGTACGCCGCCGACGTCGACCGCGCTGCCGTCCCACACCCCGCCGCTGCCGCGGGGGGCGCTGTAGCCGCCGGCGCGGAGCCTGACGGCCACGTCGTCGAACGACACCGAGTCCGGCAGCTTCATCCAGAGTGCGGCGCCGGTCGTGGACTGGGTGAGCAGCTCCCACGACATCGTCGCGGGGGAGAAGCCGAAGCTGGAGGCCAGCAGGTCGGTGGAGTCCAGGACCGAGGAGCCCGGCGTGAGGTCGGCGTCGTACCCCTTGGACAGCAGTGGCTTCAGCGCGGAGGCGCGGGTGGGCAGTCCCAGCGCCCGGCGTACGCCGGACCAGTCCGTCCACGAGTAGCGCTGGGCGTCCTTGGGCGCGAACGCGAGGGCACGCTGCAGGTCGGTGCGATGCGCCCGCTTCCAGGCCGGCAGCCCGACGCCGAACACCAACCCGGCGAGGAGCGCCAGCCCCACCGTCCCGCTCACGATCCATCGCCGTCGCACGATGTGACAACCTACCGACATGGGAGCAGCGACCCGGGACATCGTGGCCGCCGGCGCCGTCGTGCTGCGTTCGACGAAGGGCCCGGCGAAGGGGTCGGCGAAGCGCTCCGGTCGGGAGGTCCTGCTGGTCCACCGGCCGAAGTACGACGACTGGTCCTTCCCCAAGGGCAAGCTCGACCGCCGCGAGCACGCCACCGCCGCGGCGGTACGCGAGGTGGAGGAGGAGACCGGGGTCGCCATCCGGCTCGCCCGACCGTTGAAGGACCAGCGCTATCGCGCGGGCCGCGGCTGGAAGAGGGTCCACTACTGGATCGGCCGGGTCCGCGACGGTGCCGCCGACGACGTCACCGGCTATGAGCGTCCCGGCGAGATCGACGAGGCGGCGTGGGTGCCGGTCGAGGAGGCGCCCGGGCTGCTGAGCTATCCGCACGACCGGGCGACGCTGCGCGAGGCGCTCGCGGCGCGCAAGAAGTCCTCCCCGGTGATCGTGCTGCGGCACGCCGACGCGCGCTCGCGCGACACCTGGCGGGGCGAGGACGCGGACCGGCCGTTGCTGGCCGACGGCCGCCGCCAGTCCGACGGGGTCGCGGCCGTCCTCGCGGCGTACGGGGTGGCTCGGGTGGTCACCTCCACCAGCCTGCGGTGCCGCCAGACGGTGGAGCCGTACGCCGTGGCCGCCGGCGTCCCGGTCGAGGCGACGGCGCTGTTGAGCGAGGAACGGGCGGCGGGTGAGGAGACCGACGCATTGGTCACCGCCCTGGTGGAGGAGCTGCCGGACGCCGGTCCGCTCGTGCTGTGCAGCCACCGGCCCGTGCTGCCGGTGCTCTTCGGGGCCTTGGGAGTCCGGCCGCTCGGGCTTGCCAAGGGCGAGCTGGCGGTGGTGCACCTGCGCAAGGGGAAGGTGGTCGCTATAGAGCGTCATCTGCCGTTGTGACAAGGGCACAGCCGGGTAGTTCACTCACTATCCGCCTCCTTTACCGCCCTGCGTCCCCGAGACGGCAGATGGCGTTCACGCCTCGTTCATCAACGCCCACGGATCCGGTCATCTGCGCTCCTTAGCGTCGCGGTCGTCAACCTGCGAAGACCTCAGGAGAAGAATCAACGTGAAGACCTCCTTCCGCCGGGCAGTGGTCCCGGGTGTCGCTGCGATCGCTCTGGCCGCCTCCCTTGCCGCGTGCGGCGACAACAACGGCAACAGCACCGACGCTGCGGGTGCCTCCGGCGCGGCCGGCAGCTCCGGCGGCAAGCTCGCCGCCGGCGGCTCCAGCGCCCAGGGCACCGCCCAGACGGCCTGGATCGCTGCCTACCAGCAGCAGAACTCCGGCGTCACCATCAACTACGACCCGGTCGGCTCGGGTGCGGGCCGCACCAGCTTCGAGTCGGGTGCCTACCCGTTCGCCGGCTCCGACGCGTTCATCGCGAACCCGTCGGACGAGTACACCAAGGCCAAGGCGGAGTGCGGCGCCGACCCGATCGAGGTGCCGGACTACATCAGCCCGATCGCCGTGGTGTTCAACCTCAAGGGCGTCGACTCGCTCAAGCTCGACGCGAAGACGATCGCCGGCATCTTCGCCGGGAAGATCACGAAGTGGAACGACCCGGCGATCGCCTCGCAGAACGCCGGCGTCAAGCTGCCCGCCACGCCCATCCACACCGTGCACCGCTCCGACGACTCGGGCACCACCCAGAACTTCACCGACTACCTGAGCAAGGCCGGCGAGGGCGCCTGGACCAGCCCGGCGTCGCAGACCTGGCCCTCCACCGACGGCCTCTCGGGCAACGGCACCTCCGGTGTCATCACCGCGATCAAGGGCGGCGACGGCACCATCGGGTACGCCGACGCCTCGCAGGCCGGTGGCCTGGGCGTCGTCTCCATCAAGGTGGGCTCCTCCTACAACGCCCCCTCGGCGCAGGGTGCCGCCGCGGTCGTGGCGAAGTCGGGCCTGGACAAGTCGGCCACGGCCAACCAGCTGATCTTCGACGTCAACCGCACCGACACCTCGTCGGGCGCCTACCCGCTGCTGCTGGTGTCCTACCTGATCGCCTGCCCGACGTACAGCGACTCGAGCACCGCGAACCTGGTCAAGGGCTACCTGTCCTACATCGTGTCCCAGGACGGCCAGAAGGCCGGCGCCTCGGCGGCCGGCTCCGCGCCGCTGACCAGCGACCTGTCGGACAAGGCGACAGCGATCGTGAGCAAGATCGCCGCCAAGTGATCCTCCGCTGATCCACTGCTGCGGCGGCCGGCTGTGCCGGTCGCCGCAGCGCATCATCACCGTTCAGGAGTCGCGTGTCTCTCACCACCAGGCCGCCCGGCCGCCCGCTCGCCCTCGGCGACAGGATCTTCGCTGGTGCTGCCCGCACCGCGGGTCTGCTGATCCTGGTCGTGCTCGCGGGCGTCTTCGTCTTCCTCCTGATCCAAGGGGCACCCGGCCTCAGCGTCGACCCCTCGACCTACGGCCAGGGCGTGACCAGCTTCTGGGCGTACGTCGGCCCGCTGCTCTTCGGCACGATCTTCATCTCGATCCTGGCGTTGATCGTCGCGGTGCCGTTCGCGCTCGGGGTGGCGCTGTTCATCAGCCACTACGCACCACGCCGGCTCGCGACCCCTGTCGCCTACGTCATCGACCTGCTCGCCGCCGTCCCCTCGGTCGTCTACGGCCTCTGGGGCGGCATCGCCCTGTCGCAGGCGCTGAAGCCGGTGATCGCGTGGCTGGGCGCCAAGCTGGACTGGATCCCGCTGTTCCAGGGCCCGGCCTCGCCGAACGGGCAGACCGCGCTGACCGCGGCACTCGTGCTGGGCGTGATGATCCTGCCGATCATCACCGCGATCAGCCGCGAGGTGTTCGCCCAGACGCCGCGGCTCAACGAGGAGGCCGCGATCGGGCTCGGCGCCACCCGCTGGGAGGTCATCCGGCTGGCGGTGCTTCCGCACGCCAAGTCCGGCGTCGTCGCCGGCATCATGCTCGGCCTCGGTCGGGCGCTGGGTGAGACCATGGCCGTGACGATGGTCTACTCCTCCTCGCCCAAGTACATGATCGACATCATCGGCGACACCAGCCCCCAGACGATCGCGGCCAACATCGCGAACAACTACGCCGAGGCGACCCCCGACAAGCAGCACGTGCTCATCGCCGCCGGTCTCGTGCTGTTCGCCTTCACCTTCGCGGTGAACTTCCTCGCCCGGTGGGCGATCAGCCGCGGTGAGAGGAAGTTGACCCGATGACCACCCTCGCGGTGTCCCCGCTCGCCCGCCCCCGGCTGCCGCGGTGGGCGCCGGCCGTCGTCGCGGTCGGTGCCATCGCCGTCGCGGGGCTGCTCGCGCTGCTGCTCGGCTGGGGGCCGGTCGCGACCCTGATCGTGGCCGGCGTGCTCTATGTCGTCGTACTCCCGGCGTGGTCGCGGCTGCTGGAGGGGTCGCGTGCCGCGGCCGACCGGCTCATGACGAACCTCGTCTGGGGCTCGTTCGTGGTCGTGTGCGTGCCGCTGCTGTGGCTGATCATCATGGTCGTCCGCAAGGGCGCCCCGGAGATCACTGGGCACTTCCTGTCCACCTCGATGCGCAACGTCGTCGGCCCGATGCCCGGCGGCATCCTGCACGCCCTCGAGGGCACGGTCGTGGTCACGCTCGCCGCCACCCTGATCGCCGTGCCGCTGGGCCTGATGACCGCGATCTACCTCATCGAGTACGGCCGCGGCTCGCGGCTGGCGCGGGTCATCACCTTCCTCGTTGACGTCATGACCGGCATCCCGTCCATCGTGGCCGGCCTGTTCGCCCTGGCACTGCTGGTGCTGTTCTTCGGCCCCGCCTTCCGCGCCGGCATCGGCGGTGCGATCGCGCTGGCGCTGCTGATGACCCCGACCGTCGTCCGCTCCGCCGAGGAGATGCTGCGGTTGGTGCCCAACGACCTGCGCGAGGCGTCGTACGCGCTCGGCGTGGCGAAGTGGCGCACCATCGTGCGGGTGGTGATGCCCACGGCGCTGGGTGGCATCGTCACCGGCGTCGTGCTCGCCATCTCCCGCGTCATCGGCGAGACAGCGCCGCTGCTGGTCACGGCCGGCTACAACGACTCCATGAACGGCAACCTCTTCTCGGGCCGCATGACGACGCTGCCGGTGTTCATCTACAACCAGTACAAGACGCCGGGCGCGGTGCCGCTGGGTGCGCACGCGACCGACCCGCCCGGCTACGCCCGTGCGTGGGGCGCCGCCCTGGTCCTCATCGTGATCGTCATGATCCTCAACCTCATCGCCCGCATCATCGGCAAGATCTTCGCCCCCAAGACCGGGCGCTAGGAGCAACCATGGCCAAGAGCATCGACGTCTCCGACCTCGACATCTACTACGGCGACTTCAAGGCCGTCGAGGGCGTCACCATGACCATCAAGGCGAAGTCCGTCACCGCCTTCATCGGCCCCTCGGGCTGCGGCAAGTCGACGTTCCTGCGCTCGCTGAACCGCATGCACGAGGTGATCCCCGGCGCCCGCGTCGAGGGCAAGGTGACAGTCGACGGGCAGTCGCTCTACGACCCGTCGGTGGACCCGGTGGAGGTACGCCGCCGCATCGGCATGGTCTTCCAGCGGCCCAACCCGTTCCCGACGATGTCGATCTATGAGAACGTCCTGGCCGGGAACCGGCTCAACTCCCGCCGCCTGCCCAAGTCCGAGGCCGACGCGATCGTCGAGAAATCGCTGCGCGGGGCGAACCTCTGGAACGAGGTCAAGGACCGGCTCTCGCGACCCGGGATGGGACTCTCCGGCGGCCAGCAGCAGCGGCTGTGCATCGCCCGCGCGATCGCCGTGCAGCCCGACGTACTCCTCATGGACGAGCCGTGCTCGGCACTCGACCCGATCTCGACCGCCGCCATCGAGGACCTCATCCACGAGCTCAAGTCCGACTACACGATCGTGATCGTCACGCACAACATGCAGCAGGCCGCCCGCGTCTCCGACGACACCGGGTTCTTCAACCTCAAGGCCGCCGGCCAGCCGGGACACCTGGTGGAGTTCAACCCGACCAAGGCGATGTTCACCAATCCGACCAACGAGGCGACGGAGGCCTACATCTCCGGCCGCTTCGGCTGAGTTGCCCGACTTGGGGTAGTCCCTAACGATCGGACCCCCGACACGCCGGTGGGAGGGGTCCGATCGTTAGGGACTACCCCGACGCGACGGGCCCTGTGGATGACCGACCCCCGCCCCCGGACGATTCGGGGCATCCTCATGGGATGGATCTCTCGGGGGTGACACGGCCAGGCCTGGTGGCGCCGGTGCGCCGCGACCCGCGAGGGATCGCAGGTCCCACGAAGACACAAGCGAGGGGCACCTCGTGGCGCCGGTCGAGCCATGGCCTGTACGTGCCCTCCGATGTCGACGCGACAGTCCCCGAGCAGCGGATCATCGAGGCGGCCGCGGTCATGCCGGACCACGCCGGCATCGAAGGGTGGGCGTCGCTGTGCTGGCGCGGTGCGACCTGGTCGAGGGGATTCGCCGGCGACGGGGTGACGCTTCGGGCGGTCGACGTGGCGGTCGGTGGCAACCGGTCCTTTCGCGGCCAGCCCGGCGTCAGGCCGAGCGAGGAGCGCATGCGGCCGCGCGACGTCGAGCGCGTCGACGGCCTGCCCGTGACCGTCGCCGCGCGGGCGGTCTGCTTCCAGATGCGATACGCCCGATCGCTTCGAGATGCGGTTCGGGTGCTCGACATGGCGGCGTACGACGATTTGGTCTCGGTCGAGGAGGCCTGGAGCTACGCCGTCCCCTATCTCCAGGGGTGGACGGGGGTTCCGCAGTGCCGCGATGCCATCGTCCTGGCTGACGAGAACGTCTGGTCGCCGATGGAGACCGATCTGCGGCTCCTGTGGATCCTCGACCTCGAGCTGCCTCGCCCGCTCTGCAATCGGCCGGTCTTCGACCTGGGCGGACAGTTCATCGGGACACCAGACCTCCTCGACGCCGAGGCCGGCCTCGCGCTCGAGTACGACGGCAAGCTGCATCTCGAAGGCTCCAGACGCGCGGCCGATCTGCGCCGGGAGGGGGCGTTCCGCAGCGTGGGTCTGGAGTACGTCACCATGGTCGCTGCCGATCGCCGTGACCCCTCGGCGTTCATTCGACGGGCGCTCGACGCCCGCCAGCGGCAACTGCGAAACCGGCCCGATCGTCGTTGGACCGTCGAACAGCCGCCGTGGTGGACCCCGACACACACGGTCGCCCAGCGCCGAGCGCTCTCGGCTGCGCAGCGAACGCAGTTCTTGCGCCGCCGCCTCGCCGCGTGACCAGTTCCGGCCGCGCTTGTCGGGGTAGTCCCTAACGAACGGACCCCCGACACGCCGGTGAGGGGGGTCCGATCGTTAGGGACTACCCCGCCGCGACGTCAGACCCGGAACAGCACCTTCAACACCTCATACATCCCGGCGGCCACGAGCCCGGCGGCGGGGAAGGTGAGGATCCAGCCGATGACGATATTGCCGGCCACGCCCCAGCGGACCGCGCTGAAGCGCTGGGTGGCGCCGGCGCCCATGATCGCCGAGGTGATCGTGTGGGTGGTGGAGATCGGGGCCTTGAAGGCGAACGCGGTGGTGTAGAGGACCGCGGCACCCACTGCCTCGGCGGAGAAGCCGCGGGCGGGGTCGAGGTGGATGATGCGGCGCCCGAGGGTGCGCATGACGCGCCACCCGCCGGAGTAGGTCCCGAGCGAGATCGCGGAGGCGGCGAGGAGGACGACCCAGATCGGCAGGGTGTCGCCGTTGTACTTCAGCGGGTAGGCGACACCCAGCGCGAGGAAGATGACGCCCATCGTCTTCTGGGCGTCCTGCAGGCCGTGCCCCAGAGCGAGAGCGGCCGCGGAGACGGTCTGCATCATCCGGAAGCCGCGGAAGACCTTGTGCGGGTTCCCGCGCCGGAAGATCCACATGATCGCGAGCATCACCACGAACGCGCCGCAGAACCCGACGATCGGGGAGAGGACCATCGGCAGCACCACCTTGTCGATGATGGTGTCCCAGTGCACGGAGGCGTACGACGGTCCTGCGGCGAGCGCTGCGCCCACGAGCGCGCCGATGAGGGCGTGTGAGGACGACGACGGCAGGCCGAAGTACCAGGTGATGAGGTTCCACACGATCGCCCCGATCAGGGCTGCCAGCACGATGACGAGCGCATGTCGGGTGTGGCCGGGGGAGAGCGCGAGCGTGTCGGAGACCGTGTGGGCGACCTCCTGCCCGAGCAGGGCGCCGACGAAGTTCATCACCGCGGCCAGGACGAGGGCGATGCGCGGCGTGAGGGCGCGGGTGGAGACCGAGGTGGCGATCGCGTTGGCGGCGTCGTGGAAGCCGTTGGTGTAGTCGAACGCGAGCGCGACGACCACGACCGCGATCAGGATCGCGAGAGTCACTCAGGATTCCTTGACGGCCAGCTGCTCGACGATGTTCGCCACTCGTTCGAAGGCGTCGATGCCCTCCTCGAGCGACTCCACGATGTCCTTGAGCTTGAGCACCTCCATCGCCTTGAAGTCGCCGGAGAAGAGCTTGGCGAGGATGCGGCGGTGGTTCTTGTCCCCCTGGTTCTCCAGGCGGTTGATCTCGATCCAGTACTCCTCCAGCTCGCTCATCGACTGCAGCTTCGGCATGGCGGCGGCGGTCAGCTCGGCGCAACGCTGCAGCACCGTGACCTGGTCGGACAGCTCAGGCGGGAGCACCTTGACCTCGTAGACGAGGATCATGTCCACCACCTCGTCCATCAGATCCATGATGTCGTCGAGGCCCGACCCGAGGGAGTAGATGTCCTCGCGGTCGAAGGGCGTGACGAAGGTGGAGTTCACCCGGCGCACGATCGCGTGGGTGGTCTCGTCGGCCGCGTGCTCGGCCTCGCGCATGCGGCGCGCGACCCCGTCACGGTCGGTGGTGTCGCCGAGCATCTCGGCGAGCAGGGCGGCGCCCTCCACCAGGTGCTGGGCCGACTCGGTGAACAGGTCGTAGAACGATGTGTCGACCGGACGGATGCGCAAACGCACGGGAAACTCCTGGCGTAGGGAGGAGGACGGGTCACATGCTAGGCGAGCCGTGCGCCGCGGGCGCAAGTCGCCCTCGGGCCGCCGCGCGCGACGTCAGACCTTCTGGCGCCGCCGCCGGCGCTGCCGGTCGATGAGCTCGGCCTGCAAGTCGCGCGTCCCGCCGTTGCGCGTCCATTCCCCGTCCGAGCCGAGGATCCACGCCGAGGTGTCGGTGTCGAAGGCCATGTCGAGCAGCTCGCCGAGTTCGCCGACCAGCTCCTCGGTCGGCATGGGGACCAGCGCCTCGACCCGCCGGTCGAGGTTGCGGTGCATCATGTCGGCCGAGCCGATCCAGGCCGTCGGCGTACCGCCGTTGTCGAACCAGAAGACGCGCGAGTGCTCCAGGAAGCGCCCCAGGATCGAGCGCGCTTCGATGGTCTCGGACAGGCCCGGTACGCCGGCACGCAGCGCGCAGATGCCCCGCACGAGCAGCTGGACAGGTACGCCGGCCTGCGAGGCGAGGTAGAGCGCATCGATGAGGGCCTCGTCGACCAGCGAGTTCACCTTGAGGCGGATGCGCGCCGGCCGGCCGTTCCTGTGATGGTCGATCTCCCGGTGGATCTGGTCGACCAGGCCCGTGCGGACGGTCTGGGGGGCAACCAGGAGCTTCTCGTACTCCGGGGCGGACGACCAGCCGGACAGGTTGTTGAACAGGTGCGCCACGTCCTCGCCGATGGCGTCGTTGGTGGTGATCAGGCCCAGGTCCTCATAGAGCCGTGAGGTCTTGGGGTTGTAGTTGCCGGTGCCGATGTGGGTGTAGCGGCGGATGCCGTCGGGCTCGTCGCGCACCACCAGCGCCAGCTTGCAGTGCGTCTTGAGGCCGATCAGGCCGTAGACGACGTGGCAGCCGGCCTGCTCGAGCTTGCGCGCCCAGCGGATGTTGGCCTGTTCGTCGAAGCGGGCCTTGATCTCGACCAGGACGAGGACCTGCTTGCCGGCCTCGGCGGCGTCGATGAGCGCGTCGATGATCGGGGAGTCGCCGGAGGTGCGGTAGAGCGTCTGCTTGATCGCCAGTACGTGGGGGTCGGCGGCCGCCTGCTCGATGAAGCGCTGCACCGATGTGGAGAAGGCGTCGTACGGGTGGTGCAGGAGGATGTCGCTGCGACGGGCCGCCTTGAAGACGTCGACCGGGGCGGCCGACTCCACCGGTGCCAGCTGGCGGTGGGTCGCGGGCAGGAACGCGGGGAACTTCAGGTCCTCGCGACCGATGTCGGCGATGCCGTGCAGGCCGCGCAGGTCGAGCGGCCCGGGCAGCCGGAACACCTCCTGCTCGGTGATGCCGAGCTCGGAGACCAGCAGGTCCAACACCGAGCGTGAGATCGACTCCTCCACCTCCAGGCGCACCGGCGGTCCGAAGCGACGCCGCAGCAGCTCCTTCTCCAGGGCTGCCAGGAGGTTCTCCGCGTCGTCCTCCTCGACCTCGAGATCCTCGTTGCGGGTGACCCGGAAGGTGTGCACCTCGAGGATCTGCATGCCTGGGAAGAGCTTGCGCAGCCGCTCGCGCATGATGTCCTCGAGCGGCACGAACCGGTTCTCGCCCAGGGGGACGAACCGGGTGAAGATCTGCGGGACCTTCACCCGGGCGAAGTGCTCCTTGCCCGACTTCGGGTCGCGGAGCAGGACGGCGAGGTTCAGCGAGAGGCCCGAGATGTAGGGGAACGGGTGCGCCGGGTCGACCGCCAGCGGCGTGAGGACGGGGAAGACCCGCTCCTTGAAGAGCTTCTTGCAGTACTTGACCTCCGCCTCGCTCAGGTCGCTCCAGTGCACCAGCTCGATGCCCTCGGCCACGAGGGCGGGCATGATCTGGTCGGCGAAGGCGCGGGCGTGCCGCTCAGAGAGGTCGCGGGTGGTGCGCCAGATCAGCTCGAGGACCTCGCGCGGCATCAGCCCGCTGGCGGCGCGGACCGCCACGCCGGCGGCGATCCGGCGCTTGAGGCCGGCCACCCGGACCATGAAGAACTCATCGAGGTTGCTGGTGAAGATCGCGAGGTAGCGCACGCGCTCCAGGAGCGGGAGCGTCTCGTCCTCGGCCAGCTCGAGCACGCGCTGGTTGAACCGCAGCCACGACAGCTCGCGGTCGAGGAACCTGTCGTCGTACTTCTCCACCGCGGCGAGCGCCTCGTGGTCGGGCACGTAGACCGGGTCGAGGTCGTACTCCCGGTCCGGGACCGCCTCGAGCGAGGTGGTGTCCGTGCTCCGATCGGGGCTCTCGATGGTCATACGGCCAGTCTGGCACCGCCGCATGAACGGCAGGTGTCGTCAAGCCGGAGCCGACCCGCGCCCTACTAGGAGGTAGGTTCAGCCGCGTGAGTCTGGAGTCGCTGCGCCACCCGGTCGAGAAGTTCGCCTTCGTCACCGCCCTCAACCTGCCTCCGCGCCTGCAGCGTCGGTTGGCCGGCCGTCCCATCGAGGTCGACGGGCAGACGTTGGCCGTCGACACCCAGCTGATGCTGCGCCTGACCGAGCTGGCCGGTGAGCCCGACCCCTCCACGCTGCCGGTCGAGGAGGGTCGCGCTGCGTTGCTGCGCCAGGCGCTGATCGGCGGTGGGGCGCAGAAGATCGGCTCGGTGCGCACCATCACCGTCGCCGGGCTCGCCGCCCGCCTGTATCTGCCGACCGGGGCTCCTGCCACGGGACCGCTGCTGGTCTTCTTCCATGGCGGTGGATTCGTGTACGGCGACCTCAACTCCCACGACTCCTCCTGCCGCTACCTGGCCGAGCGGGCGGGCGTCCGCGTCCTGGCGGTCGACTACCGGCTCGCGCCTGAGCACCCGTTCCCCGCGGCGTACGACGACGCCCTCGCGGCGTTCGCCTGGGCACACGACCACGCCGCCGAGCTCGGCGCCGATCCCGAGCGGATCGGTGCCGGCGGCGACTCGGCCGGCGGGAACCTGGCGGCCGGTGTCGCCCTCGCCGAGCGTGAGCGCTGTGCGTTCCAGTTGCTGATCTACCCGGTCACCGACATGGCGGCCAACACCGAGAGCCGTCGGCTGTTCGGGGCCGGCTTCTACCTCACCACGTCGTTCAGTGACATGGCCGCGCGGTGCTACATCCCGTCGGGGGCCGACCCCCACGATCCGCGCCTGTCGCCGCTGTTCGCCGAGATCCCGGCCGGGGTGGCCCCGGCGTACGTCGTGACCGCTGGCTTCGACCCGCTGCGCGACGAAGGCGAGGCGTATGCCCGCAAGCTGGAGGAGGCAGGCGTCAAGGTCGAGCACCGGCGCTTCGCCGACCAGATCCATGGCTTCCTCAACGTGCTGGCCGCGGGCCGGTCGGCGAAGGGAGCGGTCACCGAGATCGCGGCTGCGCTCAAGGCCGGTCTGTAGCCCTTATGGCGGGGACAAGCTCAGCCGACGAGCTCAGCCCGCGAGCTCCGGCCGCCAGCGGATCAGCTCACGGGTGAACGCCTCGGCGTCGACCATCTTCGCGTCGACCGAGACGGCCTGGCTGCCGGCGCGAAACTCGACCCGCCAGCGGCGGCTGCTCGGCCGGGCGTTCATCTTCACCTCGGTCGCGGTGTCGTAGAGGTCGAAGCGGTAGGTGCGGGTGCCCTTGCGCACGTCCAGCACGCCCTGGTCGCTGACCGTCACCTCACCGGCCGTGAGCAGGCCGAGCTTGCTCTCCGGGGTGAAGCTGCGGATGTCCTCCCCGGCCGTGCCGCGGGCCGCAGGCGCGGCGGCACGCGAGGCCGGCGGGCTCGGCGGGGCCGGGCTGGTCGGCGGAAGAGGCACGGCATCTCCCGCCGCCGGTACGCCGGAGCCCGCCTCACGCCGCTCGTCCATCGTCCGCAGCAGCTCGGGCGTCATCTTGGGGATCTGTCCGGTCTGGGCGAGCTCGGCGGCGATCGCCCAGGCGCTCTTGGCGGATCCTCGGACCTCCCGCGCGGAGCCGTCCGCCGCCTCGGCTACGGAGCCGTGTGGAGCCGGCGCGCCAGCGGATGCGCCCGGAATGGTCGGTCCGGCACCCGGTGCAGCAGCCACCGCGAGCTCCAGCGCCTGCAGGCTGCGCTTGGAGCCCTTGTCCTTGATCGCCGCGACGATCTTCTCGCGCAGCTCGACGAGCTCGCGCGCCAGCTCGGCAGCGCGCTGCTCGGCCACGAGCCGCTCCTGGAGCGCCGTCTCGACGAGTTCGGCGTGGTGTCGGATCGAGGACTCGATCGCCTGCCGGTCGATGACGAGCTGGTCGACACGGGCCTCCGCTTCGGCCCGCAGTCGGGCGGCCTCGGCGGCGGCCTCCTCCGCGGTGATCCGGGCTGCGTGCGCCTCCTCGATCCGGCGCTGCGACTCCTCGGCCGCTGCCTCGGCTGTGGCGAGGGCCTGCGCCGTACGTTCCTCCGCCTTCGCGCGCTCCGCGGCCGACTCCTCGGCCCGCTGGTGCGCGGCGGCAGCTGCGGCCTCGGCCTCGGTGCGCAGCCGTGCGGCGCCGGCCGCTGCCTCCTCCGCGGAGGAGCGGGCACCGTGGGCATCGGTCGCGGCGGCGGCGTGCTCATGGGCCCGTGCGTGCGCCGCCTCCGCCTCCCGGGCGCGCTCAGCGGCGCTGTGGCGGGCGGCGGCGGCCTCCGTGGCGGCCGCTTCGGCACGGGCGATCGCGGCGGCCTCGGCCGCTGCGGCCTGGCTGGCCGCCAACGCGTGCTGGTGCGCGACGCTCTCGGCCTCCCGCCGCTGCGCGTGGGCCGCCTGGGCGCTCGCGTACGCCTCCTCGGTGGCGGCGCGCGCGGCCTCCTCCGCCGCGAGACGTGCCGCATGCGCCTGCTGGCTCTCGCGGGCGCGTTCCGCGGCCGCGGCCTCCGCCTCGGACCGCGCGATGTGGGCCTGCTCGGCCCGCTCCGCGTGCTCCAGGGCGGCCAGGTCGGCCGCCCGACGGGCGGTGTGCGCCTTCTCGGCCTCGTGCTCGGCATCGGCACGAAGGTCGTGTGCCTGGCCGGCCTCGCGGGCGCGCTCGGCGGCTGCCTCCTCGGCCGCGGTCCGGTCGGCGTGCGCCTGGGCGGCGTTCTGCTCGGCGGCGATCCGGTCGGCGTGGGCCTGCTCGGTCTCGGCGGCGCGTGCCTGCGCGGCCTCTTCCGCTCGGCGGCGTGCCTCGTGCGCCTCGGTCGCACGCAGGGCATGCAGTGCGGCGGCCTTGTCGGCCTCGGCCCGCTCCGCCGCGTGGGCGGCGGCGGCCTCGTCCGCTGCCTGGCGCGCTGCCGCCGCAGCTGCGGCTGCCTGCTCGGCCGCAGCCCGCGCCTCGTAGGCCTCCTTGGCCTTGTCGGTCATGCCCGCCGCGACCCGCTCGGCGAACTGTCGGGCGCCGTGGGCCGCCGCCGCCTCGTCCGCCTTCGCGGTCGCCGAGCTCTCCGCTGCCAGCCGTGCCTCGTGGGCGTGGACGGCCTCGGCGGCCTTGGCCTCGGCGGCCTGCTCGGCGTCGCGGCGCGCCTCGTGGGCGGCTGTTGCCTCCTCCGAGCGCACCTTCGCGGTGTCCTCGGCGCGTGCCCGGGCGGCAGCGATGTCGGCGGCCTGCTGCACCGCGTCGCGGTGGCGGCGTACCGCCTCCTCGGCCAGCTTCGCCTGCTCGGCGGCCGCAGCCTCGGCGAGCACGCGCTCCTGGGCGCGGACCTCGGCCGCCTCCTCGGCGGCGCGGCGCGCCTGCTCAGCCCTCACCGCGGCGGCCTCGGCCTCGGTGCGCGCCTGATGGGCCTCGCTCGCCTTCGCCGCATGCTCCGCGGCCTGCTGGTCGGCCTCGGCGCGAGCGCGGGCATGCTCCGCGGCCGCCTCCTCGGCGACGATGCGTTCGGCGGCCTGCTCGGCGGCGGCCTGCTCGGCGGCGCGGCGCAGGCCCTGGGCGCGTTCGGCCGCAGCCGCGTGGTCGGCGGCGCGCGCGGCGATCTGCTCGAGGGACTCAGCAGGCGCCGCGCCGGTGGACTCGCCGCCCGAACGGCGGAACCACTTGCGGTCGTTGGGGTTCGGGTTCTCCATTTGGGCCGAATGCTATCGGTGCGACCGGCGGATGGGCGCCGGAAAGACTCAGTAGACGAGGGCCTGGACGCCGTCGGCGAGGATCTCCTCCGCGAAGACGGCCGCACCCGCGATCCGTACGCCGGGAATCACGTCATTCTCGGTGATCTGCCGGCGCGCGGCGCACTGGGTGCACACGGTCACGGTGCCCTCGGCCAGGACAATCCCGAGCAGGTCCACGAGAGGGGTCGCGAGCGGCAGCGAGAACTGCTGCGCGCGGCCCGGGACGCCGTACCACGCGGCCTCGCCGGTCAACCACAGACTGACCTGCGCGCCGGTCGCCGTCGCGGCGGCCGCGACAGTGAACGCCTGGTTGCACCGCTCCGCGTCCTCTGCGCCGGCGGTCACCTTGACGACGAGGTTCCTGGACATGGTGCTCACCCTAGACTTCCCTTCGTGCCTTTCACGCTGCCCGAGAACCTCCACCCCGACTGCGCGCCCATCGCCTGGCTGCTCGGCACCTGGCACGGCAACGGCCACGGCGACTACCCGACGATCGAGGCGTTCGAGTTCGAGCAGGAGCTGGTCTTCCAGCAGGACGGGCGGCCCTTCCTCCACTACTCCGCGATGTCCTGGCTGGTGGAGCCGGAGACCAAGGAGCGGATCCGGCCGGCTGCGATGGAGACCGGCTTCATCCGCTCCACCCTGCTCGAGCCCGGGAAGGCCAAGCTGGAGATGGTGCTCGCGCACAGCTCGGGCCTGGCCGAGGTCTGGTACGGCGAGGCCGCGGACGGCCGTCTCGAGCTCGCGACCCGCGGCATCGGCCACACCGAGACCGCCAAGGACGTCACCGCCGGCCACCGCCTCTACGGCAACGTCCAGGGGCAGCTGATGTACGCCTACGACATGAAGGCCATGGGCCAGGACCTGCAGCCGCACCTGTGGGCGCAGCTCAACAGGGTCGAGCTCTGAGGCTGTCTGTGGTCAGCACCGGCGTGGGCGGGGAGGACTGGCGCGAGCGGCTGCGCGGCAGCGGCTACCGCTTGACCCCACAGCGCGAGCTGGTCCTGGCGGCGGTCGAGAAGCTGGGCCATGCCACCCCCGAGGAGGTGCTCGCCTGCGTGCGGGAGTCGTCCTCGGCGGTCAACCTGTCGACGGTGTACCGCAACCTCGAGGTGCTCGAGGAGCTCGGCCTGGTCCGGCATGCGCATCTGTCCGATCGGGTCGCGACGTACCACTCCACGACCGAGCACGAGCACTTCCACCTGGTGTGCCGGAAGTGTTCGCGCGTCGTCAGCGTTGACCCGGATGTGGCGGAGTCGTTCGCGCAGCGGCTGCGCGAGGAGCACGGCTTCGCGACCGACCTGGGGCACCTTGTCGTCTTCGGGACGTGCGTGAACTGTGAGGAGCTTCCTGATGAGTGACATCTCGCCCCTGCTCGGGCTGCCGGGCGCCGTGGCCGGTGCCGGGGTGGACGCCGCGGTGGCCGCCCACTACGGGTCGTTCAACGTCGAGCAGCGCACGCTCGCCGGCGGCGAGGGGTTCGTCGACCTCTCCCACCGCGACGTCCTGCGGATCTCCGGACCGGACCGGCTCACCTGGCTGCACTCCCTGACGTCGCAGGCGTTCGAGGGGCTGGCAGCGGGGGAGTGGACCTCGGCGCTGATCCTGTCCCCCCAGGGCCACATCGAGCAGTTCTTCGCCGGCGTCGACGACGGTACGGCGTTCACCGCCTGGACCGAGCCCGGCCACGGCGAGGAGCTCGTCGGGTGGTTGGACCGGATGCGGTTCTGGTCGCAGGTCGAGGTCGCTCTCGAGCCGTCGCTGGCAGTGGTGTGGCGACCCGAGGCCGGCTATTCCTTCATCCCGCGCTCCGCGCTGACCGACTTCGTCGGTGCTGCGGGGCCGGCGTGTGGGCTGTGGGCGTTCGAGGCGCTGCGGATCGAGCGCGGTGAGCCGCGCATCTTCCTCGACACCGATCACCGCACCATCCCCAACGAGATCGGGTTGGTCGGAACGCACCTCGACAAGGGCTGCTACCGCGGCCAGGAGACGGTCGCCCGCGTTCACACCCTCGGCCGGCCGCCACGGCGACTGGTGCTGCTGCACCTCGACGGCTCGGAGAACCGGCTGCCCGCTGCCGGATCGGCGCTCCTGGGCCCCGACGGGCGCGAGGTCGGCTTCGTCGGCTCCTCCGCCCGCCACTTCGAGCTCGGCCCGATCGCGCTCGGACTGGTCAAGCGCTCGGTTCCGGTCGATGCCGCGCTGACGGTGGACGGCATGCCGGCCGCGCAGGAGGTCGTGGTCGATCCGGAGGTGGGGCTGCACGTGCGCCCGCTGCGTTGAGTGGTGGGGCGGGGCGCCCGGCGCCGGGCGTCGGGGCGGCCGTCGGGCGCCAAAGTGTCACGGTGACAGCTGCGGCCGTCGGGTGACAGCTCAAACCATCACCGACGCCCCAAGGTGTCACGGTGACAGTTCGCGGGTGCCCGCCGGTCAGCCGCGCCGGTACTGCACGTGCGTGTCAGCCGGGTCGTGGCCGAACCCCAGCCCGGTGTAGAGCGCGACCGCCGGCGCGTTGTCCGCCTCCACGTACAGGTGGATCTCCTCGACCCCGACCGACGCCAGGTGGTTCAGGCCCGCCAGCGTGACGAGGCGGCCGAGCCCCTGACCCTGGGCGGCCGGGTCGACGCCGACGACGTACACCTCTCCCAGGGCGGGGGAGTGACGCTTGGTCCAGTGGAACGCCAGCAGCCGGTCGCCCCTCCAGGCACCGATCAGTCCCTCGGCGGAGAACCACGCCTCGGCCATCCGCTCCCGCAGCCCGTCGAGTGACAGGGCGCTCTGCTCAGGGTGGTCGGCGAACGCCGCGGCGTTGACGCGCAACAGCTCGGCCTCGTCACCGGCCCGGAAGCCGCGCAGGTCGACGCCCCGGAGGTCGGTGCCGCCGAGGTCGGTGCCCCGGAGGTCGAGCTTGTCGAGACCCTCGCCGCCCCGCCGCATCACCCACAGCTCCCGCGCGGCGACCCAGCCGTGCGAGGCGGCCAGCGCTCGAGCGGCGGGGTGATCACCATGGGACCAGGCGGTCTGCGCCTCGGCGGGGGCCTCACGCAGGAGCCGCGTGCCGAGGCCGGTGCCGCGCTCGTGGGGTACGACGACCAGCGACAGCTCCCGATCGTGCAGCAGCCCGAACCCCCGGTGGTCGCCCCATACGGTCAGCGACTCGGGATGGTGGCGCCAGGCCAGCAGCGTCGCCTCGTCCAGTGGAGCGACCCCGTCCGCGGCCTGGGTCAGGGCGGCGATCCGCAGGACGTCCAGCACGCACCTCACCCTAGCGCCGGGGTAGTCCCTAACGAACGGACCCCCGACACGCCGACGGGGAGGGTCCGATCGTTAGGGACTACCCCGCCACGGCGTCAAGCCTGGACGGGCAGTCGCGCCACATCGTCGGCCTGAGCCTTCTCCTTCGCCGGCAACACGAAGCGGTAGCCGACGTTGCGGACGGTGCCGATCAGGGTCTCGTTCTCGGGGCCGAGCTTGGCGCGGAGGCGGCGGACGTGTACGTCGACGGTGCGGGTGCCGCCGAAGTAGTCGTAGCCCCACACCTCCTGCAGCAGCTGCTGGCGGGAGAACACCCGACCGGGGTGCTGGGCCAGGAACTTCAGCAGCTCGAACTCCTTGAACGTCAGGTCGAGCGTCCGACCCCCCACCTTCGCGGTGTACGTCGCGTCGTCTACCACGACCTCGCCCGAGCGGATGACGTGCGCCTCGGGGTCGGCGGCGTCGCGGGCAGCGGAGAGCCGGCCGATGGCGAGCTTGATCCGGGCCTCGAGCTCGGCCGGGCCGCACGTGTGCAGCACGACGTCGTCCATCCCCCAGTCGTGCGAGACCACGGCGAGGCCGCCCTCGGTCACGACCAGCAGCACCGGTACGTCGGTCCCCGTCGCTCGGATGAGCCGGCACAGGTCACGTGCCTGGGCGAGCTCCTGGCGGCCGTCGACCAGCAGCAGGTCCGCCTCGGGCGCCTCGAGCAGCGCACTACCCTCGGCGGGAAGGATCTTGACCTGGTGGCCGAGCAGTGCGAGGCCCGGCAGCACGTCGGCCGAGGGCTGGAGTGAGCCGGTGAGAAGCAGGAGGGTGCTCATGATGTCCTCCGGGTGGAGTGAGGAGCACCGAGCCGCAACGTTGAGCCTCGGTGGGTTGACCGTGGGTGCATCGTACCGAAACAGGGCGGTCACGACGGAAGAGCGGGACGGGGAAGTGAGATGAACGCGATATCGGTCCACTACTGGGCCAGTGCCCGGGCGGCGGCGGGGACCAGTGGCGACACGGTCGAGGTGGAGGGGCCGATCACGCTGGCCGACCTCCTGGGCCGGGTGCTGGCGCTGCATCCCGGGACGCGCCTGGGTGAGGTGCTAGCGGTCTGCTCCACGCTGGTCGGGGACCTGCCGGTGGCGTCCGAGGACGCCGCCGATGTGGTCGTCCGGCCGGGTCAGTCGGTGGAGTTCCTGCCGCCGTTCGCTGGTGGATGACCCCGCCCGACCTGCGACATCGTGGTCTAGACAGCCGCCGAAATCGGCAGCGATCCGTGTCGTCATGAACCTCCGCTCGTTGCGTCTCATGAGAAACGACGTGCCGGCCTCGCGCCGGACTCACCAACTCCGAAAGGCCCCGCCATGACCTCGACCTCGGTCGCCCGCAAGCGCTTCGCCGCCCTGACGCTGAGCGCCGCGCTCGGCGTCGGCGTGCTCGCGCCGTTCCTCGGCACGAGCGCCGCCAGCGCTGCCATCAGTTCCTGCAGCACCTCCTACTCCTCCTTCCAGACCGCCAACAGCCACTTGGCGCATGACAAGGCGAAGGTCAAGCACTTCAAGAAGAAGCTCAAGAAGGACAAGCGGCACCACCGCGCCGCGGCGGTCAAGCGCGACCGGCACAAGCTGCACAAGTGGCACAACCGCGTCCGCGCCGACAAGGCGTCGAAGAACAGCTACTACGGCCAGTACACGACCTGCAGCAACTCCAACTCCCAGGCGAGCGCGCAGTCGCTGACCAGCCTGGCCGACCAGCTGCAGGGTCTGCTCGGCGGCAGCTCGCCGCTGTCCGCGTCGCAGCTGGTTGCTGTGCTCGACCAGCTCCGCACGCAGCTCGCATCGGCTGGAGCGCCGTCGCAGCTGACCGACGGGATCCAGCAGCTCGAGGACGCGATCTCCGCGGGTGGCGCTTCTCTCTCGCCGACCCAGCTGCAGACTGCCCTCACCGCTGCGCTGACCCAGATCCAGGCCGAGCTGAGCAACCCGCCGACCAACGCCTCCGGGCTGCTCGACGACATCCTCAACCCGCTGATCAGCGGGCTCGTCAGCGCCGGTGCGCCGTCCAGCCTGACCAGCGGGTTGAGCACCCTGCAGGCGACGCTGGACTCGTCGCTGTCGAGCATCGGCCTCGGCGCGTTGGCCGGCGCGGGCCTGCCGATCTCGGGCAGCGGCCTGCTGTGATCGACTGAACCACCAAGCCTCAGGGCCGTCCCTCCTCGGAGGGGCGGCCCTGTTGCCGTGGTGGCCCGATCGCGGAATGCGTCCGGCCGGTACGACGTTGCTCCGGTGTGCTCGGAGTCTGGGTGGCCCTCGCGGCCGTCGTACTCGCCCTGGCGTTCGGCGCCTATCGGGTGCTGACCGACGGGCGGTTCGCGACCCGGCGCCTCGCGAGCACCCCAAGCCCCGCGAGCACTGAGCCGGCCGCGACACCGGACTGGCTGCCCGCGCAGGTCACCCTGGGCGAACGAGCGACGTTGGTGCAGTTCTCCTCGGCGTTCTGCGCGCCGTGCCGTGCGACGCGGCGGATCCTCTCCGAGGTGGCCGACGTCGTACCCGGTGTGGTGCACGTCGAGATCGACGCCGAGGACCGGCTCGAGCTGGTGCGACGACTCGGGATCGTGCGTACGCCGACCACGCTCGTCCTCGATGCTCAGGGCCGCGAGATCGCCCGGGCGAGCGGTGCGCCGCGCAAGGAGCAGGTGCTCTCGGCGTTGCCGTGACGGTTCTGGGCCTGCCTCGTTTGGTAAAGCATGAAGCGTTCTGCAGCCATCACCGCCTGCGCCTCCCTCGTGGTGGGCGCCCTCATGCCGTTCATGTTCTCCAGCGACGCCAGTGCGGCAGGCTGCACGACGCAGTCCTCCTCCTACAGTCTCGCGAACGCCAACGTGGCGGCCGCCAAGCACCACGTGAAGAAGGCGAAGAAGCGGCTGAAGAAGGACAAGCGGCACCACAAGGCCGCCTCGGTCATCAGGAAGGACCGCACGAGGTTGAAGCACGCTCGCCACCACCTCGACCTCGCCCGCAAGGCACGCACCTACTACTACTCCGAGCTGACGGTCTGCCAGGAGGGTGTGGCGTCGCCGGCGGCCTCGGTCAGCGGTACGACGGAGCCCAGCACCTCCCCGTCGAGCAGCCCGAGCAGCTCGCCCAGCACGTCGCCCAGCGCGTCGCCCAGCACCTCGCCCAGCAGCTCGACCTCCCCGTCCGGCTCCACCAGCCCCGTCACCACCGACGTGCTGACGCAGCTCCTCCAGGCGCTGACCGGTAGCGGTCTGTCCTCGGCCGCGCTGGTCCACGCGCTCGACCAGATCTCGTCGCAGCTCAACAGCTCGGGTGCTCCCGGGGCCGCCCAGCTCGCGGCCGTGATCGACCAGCTCGCCGCCGCGATCGCCAACGGCTCGGGCTCGATCGACCCGAGCCAGCTGCAGGCGATCCTCAGCCAGCTGCCGTCCGGCGTCGACCCGGCGGCGTTCCAGGCCGCGCTCACCCAGGCCGTTGCTGCCCTGCAGGCCTCGATGGCGAACCCGCCCACGACCGCCTCCGGTCTCATCAACGCGATCCTCACCCCGCTGGCGGCCGGGTTCAACGGTGCCGGCATCACCGCCCTGGGCGGCGCCGTCACCTCCATCCAGGCCATCCTGGACGGACTGCTCGCCGGTCTCGGCCTGTAGGGCTCCGGATCACCTACCGGGCCGTCCCTTGCAGGAGGGACGGCCCGTCGGGTGGGGCCGTCAGAATCTTTGCTTCCGGGCCGTTCCTCCGGGCCGGGCCCGGTCGTTGGTGGGGTGTTCGGTGCCCATCTCCGGAGGTTCTGGCATGACCGCGCTCGCGCCCGTTCGTCGTCACTGGTTCCCGCTGTTCGTCCTGTGTGCTGCCGCTGCGGCGCTGTTCATGCTGCCCTCGGCGTATTCCGGTGGGCCGAGCAACGACCGGGCCGAAGGCTGTTGCGTGTCGTCCTCGGCCGTGGCGCACGCGCGGCATGCGGTCGGTGCGGCCCGGCGCCAGCTCGCCCGCGACCGCGCCGCCGGCGTACCGGCCAGCGTCCTGGCAGCCGACCACAGCGCTGTCGCAACCGCGTTGCAGCACCTCTCGGACGTGAAGTCCGGGGCGCACGTGGCGCCACCTGCGCCGGCCTCGCAGACCACCGCCCAGATGGCGGCGGCGGCGATGGCGGCCCAGGCCTATGAGCAGTACTACGGCCAGCAGTCGGGCCAGCAGGGCTCGGCGTCCCAGACCGCCCAGAGTGGCCAGGCCGGCCAGGTGACGCTGCCGGCTCCGGTGCAGGCGTTGCTCGACCGCGAGATGGCCCTCCAGCGACAGCTGCCGTTGTTCGACTCGGTCGCGTTCGAGAAGACGTTCGTCAACACCCGTGACCACCTCAGCAGCGATGCGCAGAACCCGCCGACGACGCCGACCGGCGCCGCGGACGCCCTGCTGACGCCGCTGGGTGAGGGCCTGGCCATCGAGGGGATCTCCTACCTGCCCGGGATGGTGGGTCAGCTGCAGCGTTCGGTGGACAGCGCCTCGCAGTAGCGCGCGTCCTCCTCGACGCCCGACTGCCGCCGCAGTCTCTCCACCGCCACCATCTCGGCCATCATCGCCTCGATCGACGTCGTCGCCGCCCAGCCGGTCGCCTCGCGCAGGGCGCTCGGGTCTCCGCCGACGGAGGGAAGGTCGGTCGGCCGGCCGGGGGTGGGTGTCTCGCGGATGTGCTCGGCCGGGTCGAGGCCGGCAGCGGCGTACGCCGCCTGCGCCAGGTCACGGAGCCGGTGGGTCGTCCCGGTGCAGATCGCCGCGTCGAGCGGGTCGGGCAGCCGCAGCAGCAGCGGCATCGCCGCCACGTGGTCGCGCGCATGGCCCCAGTCGCGCTCACTGGAGAGGTCCCCGATGTCGAGTACGTCGCCGGCCGCGGCCGCCCGCGCGATCCGGCGGCTGACGAAGTGCGGCTGGCGCAGCGGTGACTCGTGGTTGGCCAGCCTGCCGGCGACGGCGTGGATGCCGCGGTCGCGGCTGTCGGCGACGAGGGCCTCGGCGGTGAGCTTCGTCGACGCATAGGGGCTCGACGTACCGGCCTGCACCGACGAGGCCTGGAAGAACCGCGCCCTCGGCCGGATGTGGCGGATCGCGGCGAGCATGCCCTCGACCGCGTCGGCGTTGACCGCAGCCGTGGCGCGCGGGTCGTCCCACGAGTGCGCGACCGAGGACAGGGCGGCCAGGTTGTAGATCTCCTCGACCGGCTGGCGGCGCAGGACGGCCGCGAACGCCGCGGTGTCGGTGACGTCGAGGTCGATCAGCGTGATCCTCGGGTGGCGGAGATAGACGGCGCGGTCGGTGCGCTGGCGGACGGCCGCCAGCACCGTGGTCCCGTGCTCGGCGAGGTGCCGGCTGAGGTAGATGCCGTCCTGTCCGGTCGCGCCGGTTACGAGGGCTGTGGTCACTGCTGCAGGGCGGCGATGTCGGCGTCGACCATCAGGGCCGCGAGCTCGGCAACGGTGGTCGAGGCCTTCCAGCCCAGCTCGGTGGCGGCCCGGGTGGCGTCGCCGATCAGCTCGGGCACCTCGGCCGGGCGCTCGAACCGGGGGTCGGTGACGACGTGGTCGCGCCAGTCGAGGCCGGCGTGGGAGAACGCGATCTCGCAGAACTCCCGCACGGTCGTCCCGACACCGGTCGCCAGGACATAGTCGCGTGGGGCGTCCTGCTGGAGCATGCGCCACATGCCCTCGACGTACTCCTTGGCGTAGCCCCAGTCGCGGATCGCGTCCAGGTTCCCCAGCGTCAGCGCCGGGCCGCTGCTGACCCCGGTGGTCGAGCTGACTCCGGTGGTCGAGCTGGCTACGGTGGTCGAGCTGGCTACGGTGGTCGAGCTGACCCCGGTGGTCGAGCTGACTCCGGTGGTCGAGCCTGTCGAGACCCGCGCCACCGCACGGGTGATCTTGCGCGTCACGAACGACTCCCCGCGCCGCGGCGACTCGTGGTTGAACAGGATCCCGGACACGGCGAAGAGGCCGTAGGCCTCGCGGTAGTTGATGGTGGCCCAGTGCGCGTGCAGCTTGGCGGCGCCGTACGGCGAACGCGGGTGGAAGTGGGTGCCCTCGTGCTGCGGCGGCGCGGTCAGCCCGAACATCTCGGAGGTGGAGGCCTGGTAGAACCGCGCCTCGGGTGCGTGCAGCCGTACCGCCTCGAGCAGCCGGATCACGCCGATGGCGTCGGCACTGGCGGTGTACTCGGGCATCTCGAAGCTGACCGCCACATGCGACTGCGCCGCGAGGTTGTAGACCTCGTCGGGCTGCGCCGCCCGCACGATGTTGACCAGGCTGGTGGAGTCGGTCAGGTCGCCATAGTGCAGGAACAGCCGCCCGGCGTTCTCCGGGCTGAGGTAGATCGGGTCGATCCGGTCGCGGTTGACGCTGGAGCTGCGCCGCACCAGGCCGTGCACCTCATAGCCCTTCTCCAGCAGCAGTTCGGCCAGGTAGGAGCCGTCCTGGCCGGTGATGCCGGTGATGAGGGCACGCTTCGTCATTCCCGCAGCATATTGACCCGCTCGGGTGCCGGTGGTTGAGGTGCGACGCCGTGGTGGCCCGGAGCTCCTGGAGGTAGGTCGGCTCTCCGATCCACGCACGCCGCCTCGGCGTGCGTGTCGGGAGTTCGTTCAATGCAACAGTCGGATGAGCCGAAACCTCTGACAGAGGATGACGTCGCTGTTACCGTCCTGGCTGTGTCCGGGAGCGTGAGCTCCAGCCAACGTGGGATCCCTCGGGAGCAATTTGATGTCCGTCTCCACTGCCCGACTGTTCGTCCGCGCCTTCGCGCTCCTGCTCTTGCCTGCCCTCATGCTCGGAGGTCTGCTGATGACCTCACCGGCGCAAGCCCAGCGGATCACGCCGAGCTTCTGGGGCATGCACGACAACGACTGGACGACTCCTCCTGGAGTGCCGGTCGGGTCCGCCAACTTCACGACGGCCGGCACCTATTGGCGCAACATCGAGAAGGCCAACGGGGTCTATGACTGGGCCAGGCTCGACTCTCAGGTAGCGGCGGCTGAGGCGATCGGTGCGAGACCGATGATCGTGCTCGGTTCGACACCGCAGTTCCACTCGTCCCGCGCGGGCTCCGCGGACTACTACACCGCGATGCCGGATGTCGCGGCGTGGCGGCGGTACGTCGGCCAGGTTGCCGCGAGGTACGGCGCTCGCCTCGACTACCAGATCTGGCCCGAGCCCAACATCGTCCAGAACTGGACCGGCACGCCCCGACAGATGGCGAAGCTCACCGTCGTGGCCGCCAAGGCAATCCGGCAGGCCGCCGGCAAGCGCCCGAGGATCGTCTCGCCGGCCGTGGCTCTGCGGCTCGACTCCCAGCAGGCCTGGACGATGAAGTACTTCAAGCAGCGCGTCGGCGGCAAGCGGGTCGACCAGTACCTGAACGCGATCGCGATCGACCCCTTCCCGCTGCAGACGGGCACGCCCGAGCTGTCGTACGGGATCATGAAGAAGATCACGAAGAGGCTTGCGCACATCGGGGTGACCAAGCCGATCTGGAACAACGAGATCAACTACGGGGTTGCCGGAGGCGGCGCCACCACCACGACGACCTATCCCATGCCCGTGCAGCAGTCGTACGTGATCCGGACCTACGTGCTCAGTGCCGCCGCCAAGATGCAGCGGGCCTACTGGCTCGGGTGGTTCGCCAGCCCACAATTGGGCATCAACATGGCGAACTCCCAGGGCGCCGCTCTCCCGCCGGCGACGTCGTACCGAGTCGTCCGCTCCTGGCTCAACGGGACCAACTTCCAGGGCTGCTCGAAGAAGCGCGGGCTCTGGACCTGCACGACCAAGGCCAAGGGAGAGGTCCGCAGAATCTATTGGAAGCCGAGCGGCGTCACCGTGATCAAGACGCCGGCCTCGACGAGGCGAGTCGAGAACCAGGACGGCAACGTCGATGCTCGTCGAGGTGCCCACAAGGTAGCCGTCGACTACCGACCGATCATGGTGGCATCCGCGAAGTAGCCAGAGCATCGCGCGAGGGCGTATCGGCCGACGTTTCAGGTCGGTGCGCCCTCGTGGCGTACGGGTGCCACGCGGCCGGCGCGGGCTTCGCGCCGGTGACGTGTCGGGCCTAGACTCTGCGGCGGCCCATCGGGAAGGCGATCCTCAGCACATGCACACTGACCAGTCGACGATTCTGGTGACCGGCGGGACCGGCTCGTTCGGGTCCACGATGGTCCGCAGGCTGCTCAACACCGCTGTCCGCGAGGTCCGGGTCCTGAGCCGCGACGAGCTCAAGCAGCACGAACTGCGCCAGGCCCTGGGTGATCCGCGGGTGCGGTTCTACCTAGGGGACGTCCGGGACGAGGACAGTGTTCGGCGGGCGACGCGGGGGGTGGACTTCGTCTTCCATGCCGCGGCCCTCAAGCAGGTGCCCAGCTGTGAGTTCTTCCCACTCGAGGCAGTGCGCACCAACGTCCTCGGAAGCGCGAACGTGATCGAGGCCGCCGATGCGAACGGTGTGCAGAGCGTCGTCTGCCTCGGCACGGACAAGGCCGCCTACCCCGTCAACGCGATGGGGATGAGCAAGGCGCTGATGGAGAAGGTCGCGCAGGCATTCGCGCGCAACAATCCGACCGCCCGGACGACGGTGTCCACGGTTCGCTACGGCAACGTGATGATGTCCCGCGGATCGGTGATCCCGCTCTTTATAGAGCAACTCGCCGCCGGCGGACCGGTCACCGTCACGGACCCGAACATGACCCGGTTCCTGATGTCGCTCGACGAGGCCGTACACCTGGTGGAGCACGCCTTCCAACACGCCCGCCCCGGCGACCTGTTCATCCGCAAGGCGCCTGCCAGCACGGTCGGCGACCTCGCGTGCGGTGTCGCCGCCGCGATGGGCGTGGAGCCCGACGTTAAGCTCATCGGCACCCGGCACGGTGAGAAGCTTTACGAGACGCTGGCGACGCGCGAGGAGCTGGCGCGCTCCGAGGACCAGGGTGACTATTTCCGCGTGGCCGTCGACGCCCGGGACCTCAACTACGGCGAGTACTTCGACCAGGGCGACCAGCGCGAGTCCGAGATCGACGACTATCACTCGCACAACACCGAGCGCCTCGACGTCGACGGCGTCGTGAAGGTGCTGGAGGGGTTGCCCCAGTTCCGGGCGCTGGTGGCGGCGCGTCGGTGATCCCGTTCTGGCTGTCGCTCGCGATCTCGGCCGTCGCGACCGGCGCGGTGATCGTCCTCCTCCGACGCCGACAGCTGCTCGACGTGCCGAACCAACGCTCCTCCCACGCCGTCCCGACCCCACGAGGCGGTGGTCTCGCGGTCATGCTCGCGGTCGTGGTGGCGGTCTCGGTCGGTGGTCAGCCCGGCGCTTGGCGCGTGCTGCTGCCGGCCTTGCTCCTGGGCGCGGTCGGCTTCGCCGACGACATTCGATCCCTCTCGGCGCGGGTGCGGCTGGCGGCGCAGGTCGCGATCGGCCTGCTGCTGAGCCTGTGGGTGGCTCTCGGAGTCGGTACGGCGGGGCTGGCCGCCGGACTCTTCGTTGCCGTCTGCGTGGTCGGCATCGCCGGCTACGTCAACGCGTTCAACTTCATGGACGGCGTCAACGGGATCTCGGCGCTCAACGCGGCAGTCGGCGGCGCGTGGTTCGTATGGCTGGGCCACCAACACGACTCCCGCACTCTCCTCGTCCTCGGCGCAGCTCTCGCTGGCGCCGCCCTCGGCTTCCTGCCCTGGAACGCCTCGTCGCGCGTCTTCCTCGGCGACGTGGGGAGCTACGGCTTCGGCGCTCTGCTCGCGGGTGCCGCGGTCCTGGCCCTCGCCGAGGGCATACCCGCCGCCCTCTGCGTCGCCCCGTTGCTGGTGTACCTCGCCGACACTGCGTGGGTCATCATCCGCCGGGCGCGCGCGGGCCAGCCGATCACCGAGGCACACCGCGAGCACGTCTACCAGCGGCTGGTCGCGCTCGGCTGGTCTCACCTGGCGTCCGCCGCCTCCACGGCCCTGCTCTCAGGAGCGGCGGCCCTCGTCCTGGGCGCGCTGTACGACCACGAGCGGGCGGTCGCGCTCGTGCTGGTGGTTGCGCTGCTCGGACTCTACTTGGGCAGCCCCCGGCTCGTGCGGCGCCCGACCGGACAGAAGGCGGTCGACCGGTGAGGATCGGCATGATCACCCAGTGGTACGAGCCCGAGCCGGGCTCCGCCGCGCACCCGACCGCAATCGCACGTTCGCTGCAGCGCCGCGGTCACCAGGTCAAGGTGTTGACCGGCTACCCCAACTACCCACATGGGAAGGTCTACGACGGCTACCGGCAGCGGCTGCGGACCCACGAGACGCGTGACGCGGTCGAGCTGCTGCGGATCCCGCTCTGGCCCAGCCACGACGCGAATGCGATCCACCGGGGCTTGGCACTCACCTCCTTCGCCGCCTCGGCCGCGACCCAGGCCGCCTGGCTGCGCGATGTCGACGTGTGCCTCGTCTACCTCTCGCCCGCGACGGTCGGGGCGGCCGCGCGGATCCTCCGCCGGCTCGCCGGAGTCCCGTACGTGCTCTATGTGCAGGACCTCTGGCCCGACAGCGTCACCGCCAGCGGCTTCGTCGGCAATGAGCGGGTGCGGGTGCTGATCGAGAGGGGGGTCCACCGTTTCCTGACGGGCCTCTACCGTCACGCAGAGGCCACGGTGGCCATCGCCCCGGGCATGGCCGCACTGCTGCGGGAGCGAGGAGTCCCGGAAGGGCGAGACCATGTCGTCTACAACTGGGTCGACGAGAGCATCTTCGCGCCGGGCTCGCCTGCCACCGAGACCGAGCTGGACCCCGGGCGGACCTGGATCATGTACGCCGGAGGCATCGGCTCGGTCCAGGGCCTCGAGGCGGCGGTCGATGCCGTCGGCCTCCTCGCCGATCGTCCCGAGATTGGTCTCGCCGTCGTCGGTGACGGCGTCGCGCGCCCGGGGCTCGAGGCGCAAGCCGCTGCACTCGGACTCGGCGACCGAGTGCGCTTCCTGGGCAGCCGCCCGATGGCGTCGATCCCGGCCCTGATGTCACAGGCAGCGGCGCAACTCGTCTCGCTGACCGACCGTCCCCTCTTCCGCGTCACGGTGCCCAGCAAATTGCAGAGCGCGATGGCATGCGGACAGCCGGTCGTCTGCGCCGTGGCCGGTGATGCCTCGGAGCTGACCCTCCAGTCCGGGGCCGGCGCAGTGGCCGTCCCAGGCTCGGCGTCGTCCATCGCCGATGCCTTCCTCCAGGTCGCCGACGCCACACCCGCCGAGCGTTCGGTGTTCGGCGCAAACGCGCGCGCCTTCTACGAGTCCGAGCTCTCCGAGTCGGTCGGGGCCGCGAGGCTGGAGAAGCTGCTGGCCGATGCAGCGGCGCGTCGCGGAGTCACCGCATGACCGTCGTAGCCTTGCTCGGATCCACCGGGTTCATCGGCTCGGCCGTCGCCGCCGCCGTACGTGCGCGAGGCGCTGAGGTGCTGCCCGTGCGAGCACCGCGCATGAGCACCAGCGCTAGGACGGTCGAGGAGCTCGAGGCCCAGGCGGCCAACGAGGACGGTGCGGCCCTGGCGGACGCGCTTGCTGGAGCGGACGTGGTCGTGAACGCGGCAGGCATCGCGGACGCGACGGCCGGTGGCGAGGACGCCCTGTTCGGAGCGAACGCGTTGCTACCAGTCGTCATTGCCCGCGCCCTGGCCGGATGCGAGCGGCCGGCTCGTCTGGTGCACGTCTCTTCGGCCGCCGTGCAAGGGCGCACCGGCAGGCTCGACGAGTCGCCGACGGTCGCCCCCTTCAGCCCGTACTCCGCCTCCAAGGCGCTCGCGGAGCAGGCCGTCCTTGGACGGCCCGGTGTCGTGATCTTTCGACCGACATCGGTGCACGGTCGGCAGCGCGTCGTCACCCAGCGGCTGGTCGGCGTGCTGCGGTCGAGGTTTGCGTCCGTGGCGGGGCGAGGATCAAGGCCCACGCCGCAGGTGCTCGTCGCCAACACCGCCGATGCCGTCGCCTTCACCGCGCTGGCGGCTGACCCACCGGCCATCGTGCTGCAGCCCGGCGAGGGGCTGACGACCGCCGACCTCGTACGCGTCGTCGGTGGGCGGGAGCCGCGTCATGTGCCCGGGCCGATCGCGCGCGCGGTCGTGGCCGCGCTAGCGCTGGGCGGTGACCGGCTGCCCCGGTTGACCGTCACGGGCCGGCGTCTCGAGATGATGTGGTTCGGACAGGAGCAGGCGAGCGGTTGGCTTGATGCGGCCGGATGGCGACCCGTGGTGGGCATCGAAGGATGGGAGCAGTTGACGTGAAGGTCGCCGTTACCGGTGCGTCCGGTTTTCTGGGGTGGCACCTGAGCTGTCGTTTGGCCGCGACGCGTCAGGTGGAGCCGGTACGCCTGGGTCGCGACGACTTCGCGAACCCCACCGGGCTGGCCGCTGCGCTGGCGGACGTCGACACCGTCGTGCACATCGCAGGCGTCAACCGCGCCGACGGCAACGACGAGGTCGAGCAGGGCAACGTCGAGCTCGCCGAGGCGCTGAGAGAGGCGGTGGGCGACCGCCCGGTCCACATCGCCTACGCGAACTCCGTACAGGCCGATCTCGACAACCCCTACGGCCGGGGGAAGCGCCGGGCCCGCGAGGTGCTTGCGTCCATGCCCGGCACGCTCGCCGACGTGGTGCTGCCGAACCTGTTCGGAGAGCACGGTCGCCCGGGCTACAACTCCTTCGTCGCGACCTTCGCTCACGAGGTCGCGGCAGGGCGGCAGCCGACGGTGGCGGGCGATCGCGAGATCGCGCTGCTGCACGCCCAGGACGCGGCCGAGGAGCTGATCACCGCCGCGGAGCGACGCGAGGACCACGACGTGCGCCCTGCCGGCGAGCCGCGGTCGATCTCCGGGGTCCTCGCCCTGCTCAACGAGTTCCACGGGACGTACGCCGCGACAGGCGAGCTGCCCGACCTGTCAACGACGTTCCGGATCGATTTGTTCAACACCTACCGCGCGGCCCTGTGGCCGCACGGTTACCCGATCCAGCGGCCGCTCCATAGCGACGACCGTGGCGACCTGGTCGAGATCTTCCGGAGCAACGGCGGCACCGGCCAGGGCTACGTCTCCTCGACCAGGCCGGGCCAGGTTCGCGGCGAGCACTACCACCTGCGCAAGGTGGAGCGTTTCATCGTGTGCGCCGGCGAGGCTGAGATTGGGCTGCGCCGTCTCTACTCCGACGAGGTCCTCACCTTCCGGGTGAGCGGCGCGGAGCCGGCGATCCTCGACATGCCGACGATGTGGGTCCACAACATCCGCAACGTGGGCGACACCGACGTGCTCACGGCCTTCTGGGCCGACCAATTGCTCGATTCGACGAACCCGGACCAATACCCAGCAAAGGTGGTGCCCGCATGAAGGTGATGACCATCGTCGGGACGAGGCCGGAGATCATCCGCCTCGCTCGGGTGATCGCGCGCCTCGATGCCACGCCGGGCATCGAGCACGTCCTGGTCCACACGGGCCAGAACTACGACCACTCGCTCAACCAGGTGTTCTTCGACGACCTCGACCTTCGTGCCCCGGACCACTATCTCGGCGTCGACACGACGAGTCTCGGGTCCGTCCTGGGCGGCGTGCTGATCGGGACCGAGCGCGTGCTGGCGGAGGAGCGGCCCGACGCGGTCCTCGTCCTGGGTGATACCAACTCGTGCTTAGCCACCGTGATGGCGAAGCGCATGCGGATCCCGACGTATCACATGGAGGCCGGCAACCGCTGCTTCGACGAGAACGTGCCCGAGGAGACCAACCGACGCTTGGTCGACCACGTGGCCGACTTCAACCTCGCCTACACCGAGCACGCTCGCCGCAATCTCTTGGCGGAGGGTCTGCACCCGCGGCGTGTGCTCGTCACGGGCTCGCCGATGCGCGAGGTGCTGGAGCACTTCCGCCCGCAGATCGTCGCCTCCGACGTGTTGGAGAGGCTCGGTCTCGACGAGCGCGGCTACTTCCTGGTCAGCGCGCACCGCGAGGAGAACGTCGACAGCCCGGAGCGCCTGCAGGCGCTGCTCGCCTGCCTGGACCGGGTCCATGCCGTGCACGGCCTGCCGATCGTGGTGTCGACCCACCCTCGCACCCGCAAGCGCCTTGAAGCTCTAGAGGCGGCCGGCACCACTTACGAGACCGTCGGGGCGGTCCGCTGGCTCGAGCCGTTCGGTTTCCACGACTACAATCGGCTCCAGCTTGGTGCGGCGTGCGTGCTCTCGGACTCCGGCACGATCTCCGAGGAGTCGTCGATCCTCGGCTTCCCGGCCGTGACGCTCCGCGACTCCATCGAGCGGCCCGAGGCGCTCGACACCGGTTCGATCGTGATGACCGGGCTGGACCCTGACAACGTCGAGCTGGCCGTCGGCATCGCAGTGGCGGACGGCGCGGTCATCAGCTCGGTCCCGGCCGGCTACGACATCGGAGATACGAGCAACCGCGTGGTGCGGTTCATCGCATCGACGGCGTCGCGCCACCACCAGTGGGCCGGGATCCGACGGAGCGAGCCGTGATCCCCTGCTCCGCCATTCGCGTCGGCGTCTCACCGCCGACCGGGACCGGCTCGGACTCATTCCCACAATTCTCCGCCTGCCGAGTTCTGCGGCGGACGGGCATTAACTATGGACGACGGGAGCGCCACTCCAATGACAGCTAGCGAGCACGTCTGCATCGTGACGAGCGCTCACCCATACGATGACGTTCGGGTGAGCAGCCGCGTTGCGAAGGCACTGGTGGACCATGGTTATCGAGTGACGTGGGTCGGACCCGACTTCTCTCACTTCGAAGCGGACGCCCGCCGTCTTCAGGGCGTCGAGTACCGGCTGTTTCCGTCGTCACGATCGAGGATCGGCCGGCTCACCGCCGCGCGGAAGGCCAAGCGGCTCGCGCGCGAGGTCGAAGGAGTTGACTGGTGGTACTCGCCGGATCCTGATGCTGCGCCGGTCATCGCTCGGCTCGCGCGTTCTCTCGGCGGACAGACGCTCTTCGACGTGCACGAGAGCTATCACGGTGGTCTCCTGGACCGATGGTTCCCGGGTACGCCACCCGCGTTCGTGCGGGACCTGCTCCGTAGACGCATCTCGCGTACGTGTCGAAGGATGGATCTCGTCGTTGGCGTGAGTGGTGCCGTTCTCGCGCCCTACACGACCCCAGGGGATGAGACCTTGGTAGTTCGCAACTGCGCTCCTGCGTGGTTCGCGACCGAGGACACCGGGACCGCCGAGAGCACCGAGGGCCGCACGTCGGTGATGCACGGGAAGATGGCAGCGGGCAATGGCTCCTCGCGTGTGCTGGAAGCGGCGGAGCTTCTGCCGGAAGGGGTTGCCGACAAGATCTTGATCCACGCACTCGAGACGGTCGGCGCGCACGACGACCAGTTCATGGCTGCGATGCGCGCGCGGGTGGAGGCGCTTCCCTACGGAACAGTTGCTCTCCGCCCGAGCGTGGGCCATGAGGAGATGGCACGACTCATGTCGGAGTGCTCGATCGGCTTGATCTCCTACCAGCGCGACCTCGGCCACGAGAGCCTTCCGAACCGTCTCTTCGAGTACATGGCGGCAGGCCTGGCCGTACTCGCACCTTCCTACTCTCCTGAGATCGTGGCCATCCTCGACTCGGAGCAGATTGGCATGCACGTCGACTTCGAGGATCCCCGGGCCATCGCCGAGGCGCTTGAGTGGATGGCAGAACATCCCGACGAGGTCGCAACCATGGGGAAGCGCGCGCGAGCCGCATTCGAGACGACCTATAACTGGGATGCCGAGGCAGCCAACCTCATCAACAAGATGCGAAGCATGACCGCATGAGAGTCCTGAGCATCGTCGGAGCCCGGCCGCAGTTCGTCAAGCTTGCCCCAGTGGCCCAGGCCCTGGCGCGTCGGTCGGTCGATCACCTGATCGTCCACACCGGCCAGCATTACGACCCCCGGATGTCCGACGCCTTCTTCGCCGACCTGGGGATCCCGGAAGCCGACGCGCACCTTGGGGTCGGCTCGGGCGGACATGGGGCCCAAACCGGTGCCATCTTGACCGCTCTGGACCCAGTCCTTCAAGAGCACAGGCCCGACTGGGTGATCGTCTACGGTGACACCAACTCCACGTTGGCCGGTGCTGTCAGCGCCACCAAACTGCACCTCCCAGTCGCGCACCTCGAAGCGGGATTGCGCTCACACAACCGCCGGATGCCGGAGGAAATCAACCGCGTACTCACCGATCACGCCGCGGACATTTGCTTGGCGCCCACGGAGCTAGCGATGCGTAACCTCGAGGCCGAAGGCCTAGCCCACCGCTCAAGACTGGTCGGGGACGTTATGACGGACATCTGTCTGATGACGAGGGATCTCGTGACCAAACGCGGTCGGACCGTGGCTGGCGTTCCCGCTGACCGTCCCTACGTGTTGGCCACTATCCACCGGGCCGAGAACACCGACGACCCGAAGAAACTGGCGCGCCTGGTCGCGGCGCTGGCGGATCTGCATCTTCCGGTCGTGCTACCCGTGCACCCGCGGCTGCGGGACAAGGCCGAGGCTGCGGGAATCACCCTGGACTCCGGGTCGCTATTGCCGGTGGAACCGCTCGGCTATCCCGACATGGTCACAGCCGTCGTTGGGGCATGCGCCGTGGTTACGGACTCGGGCGGACTGCAGAAGGAGGCGTTCCTGCTTCAGACGCCTTGTGTCACGCTCCGGAGTGAGACCGAGTGGCCAGAGACCTTCGAGGGTGGGTGGAACGTGCTGAGTCCGCATGGCGTGGATCTCGCTGCGCTCGTCCACCGACCCGTCGGACGCGCTGCCAGCGCTCCCTATGGGACCGGGAACGCGGCCGACCAGATCGTTGCCGCGCTTCTCAATTGACCTCCGCGTCGCTTTACCGAGCGCTCGGGCGACACCAAACGCACCGACACGCCAGGCGCCCGGCGGGGTCGCATACCATCGCGGAGTGCCCTCCAGTCCGACCTCGCCACCACATGTACGCATCGATTCGAGGGTAGGCAAAGGATGACGACAGCTGGCGAACGAATCGTGATGATTTTCGCGTCTTGGCGGATGCCGCGTTGGCTTACTCCGCTCGCCCTGATCTCATACATAGGGCTCCTGCACTGGACGTACACCTCTTTCGTCGCACCACGCTTCGGTTACCTCAACATGGGCTACCGGTCACCTGACTGGTGGGGGTACGCCCTTCTGGCGGCGGGTGTGGTTGGACTAGGACTGCTGCATCCGCACCGCATCGGGAAGCCCTCGGACGCCGTGGCTTGGCTCCACTTCCTGATGGCGACAGCGCCGACCGCCCTAATCGCACAGATGACGCCGTTCCTCCCGCGCGGCCTCGCGTTCCGCTTCGGCGTGGCCGTCGAGGCCTGCTGGCTCGGGGTTCTTCTGTTGCTGAGGTGGGGAAGCCGATGGAGGGCCGATCTTCCGGCTCCCTTGGCTCGGGTGAGGAACTCCGTTTCGGCGCGACTTTGGCTAGCTGGAATGCTCACGATCTCGCTCGCGGCCGGCGCGATCAGCCTTCTTCTTCCCGGGGTGGGCCATCGATTCGTGTCGTTCGCGAACGTCTCGGAAACGCGACTGCAGTATCGGGAGGCGCTCGCGGCCGTGCCCGCCGTCATTCCCTACGTCCTGCTCGGCGCGGTATGCGTTACGAACCCCGCGCTGATCGCCTACGGCTGGATCCGTCAGAACTGGTGGCTTATCGGAGTCGGAATCGGCGGCCAGTTGCTGAACTATTCTGTGACCGGCTCCAAGACCACTGCGGTCAGTCTAATCGTCGCCTCGGGGCTCGTGTTCCTGCTCGGGCGCGTCGACGTGGTCTCGGGCACCGCTTTCCTCGTGACACTCGTGGGTGCGATGTTAACGGCGCTGGCTGCGTTTCTCGTGACCGGCGTGACGGCGCCGGCATTTTACTTCACCACACGAACCATGGTCGTTCCAGGCAACGTCGCCGCTGCGCACGTGGCGTACTTCTCGAAGGTCGATCCTCTGTACTGGAGCCAGGCGTTCATGTCGCGGTTCGTTCACTATCCATACTCAGAGTCTCCGAGTTATATCATTGGCTACTTTCTCAGTGGCAGGCACGACACCAATGCGAACGTCAACCTCTTCGGCGACGGCTATGAAAGCGCGCGCTACGCAGGCATTGCGCTTGAGTGCCTGGTGCTCGTGGGCGTGCTACTGCTCTTGGACCGTGTGAGTTCTCACGCAGCCCGACGTCTCGTGTTGCCAACCGTCCTGGTGCCTGCATATCTGCTGACCAACGTGAATGTGTTCACTGCGCTCCTCACGAGTGGGTTTGCATTGAGCATCCTCGTTCTTTTCTTCGCGCCGTTGCGGACTAGCACGACGATTCGGACGACCGCACCAAGCGAGAAGACATTCACGACCACCGATGTCGGGGATAGGAACGTCGAATCACGTGGGATGGCCGGGCGCCGCCGCCTGGTCCGCCGTCGCTTGTAGAACCGTTCGACGACTCAGAGCCCACGAGACCGCGTAGCAGGCGGCCGATGCGATTGAGATCGACCACACCGCTGCTAGGGCGTCTGCCCCCGTTGCGCTGGCGACCGCGCCGGCGCCGGCCACCAGAACAAGACGAGCCACGTCCCAGGACAGCTGCCACGTCGTCCGTTCGTAGACGATCAGCGTTTGCGACAGCGGGGAGGCGGCCAACTGAAGGGCCGTCGAGACTCCAAGTGCCTGCGCCATGGCGCCGCTGCGCTCCCAGGCGCTACCGAACACGAACGGGAAGAGTGGTCTCGCAAAGAGCAGCAGCGCGAGGCCCCCAATGATGCCGAGCAGTCCGAGGCGCATGGACGCAGTCCGGAATAGGGCCGCCTGCCGCCCGCCTCCTGATCGGCGAGAAAGCGCCAACTCGCTGAGGTAGACCTGGGCGACCGCCTGACCGACCAGCGTGACCGGCACGGTGACGATCCGCTGGGTGAAGCCGAACCACCCGGCGTCTTGTGGACCGTAGAGGGCAGCGAGGAGGAGGACCGGCACGTAGATGCCCACCGCGTTCAGGAGGCCGGCCGGCGCCAGCATCGCGGGAAAGCGGCGGAACCGGCGGGCTACCTGCCGCAGCCGGGCGGGCGCCACCGGCCGGGCCAGCCCCGAACCGGCAAGCAATGACGCGGCGCCTGCGGCCTGCCCGACCCCCAGACCAGCAACCAGCCCCCCGGGGCCGGCGAGCCTTAGGCCGAGCAGGATCTGCACGGCCACAGTGCCCAGGGCCGAGACGAAGTTGCGGCGAGCAGTGGCCGCGTATCGGCGGTGCCGCAGCGCCCACTGGTTCAGCATCTGGAAGACGGTGATCGCAGCGGCGATCAGCGGCACCCACACGAGCCACGGCTCGACCCGTGGCGTCCCGAGCAGGTCAGCGACCACCGGCCCAAGCACCCAGAGCGCGAGCGTTGTTGCGAGGGTCGTGCCCAGCGTAACGATGGCGGCCACCACCAAGACGGCTCGCGCGTCATCGTCGGCTCGGGGCAGCGGAATCGCCATCTCATACCGCAGGGCCGCGACCGTCCCCAGGACCATGGCGAACGCGTTAACCACGCTGAAGATTCCAAAGTCGGCCGGCGAGTAGAGCCGGGACAGCAACGGCGACACGGCGATCGCAACAAGCTGGCCGAAGGCCGTACCGGCCATGATCGCCACCGCGCCGCGGCTGGCCCTGCCTTTCGCGGGCATGAGGCGGCGAAGCACCTCAGCCTCGGCTGTCGGACGGTGCGCCGGTCGAGGTGCCGATCCTCACGATCCGCGGCCAGGTCCCGCGTACGCGGAACGTGCCCCGGCCGTTCAGCAGTAACCGAACGCCGGGAAGCTGGTCCGCGGACAGGTTCGCGTACTCGGAGTGGTCCGCTTGGAGGATCGCCGCGTCCGCCCGATCGCCCAAGGCATATGGTGTGAAGCCGAGCTTCTCGAGTTCGGCCGGCTCGTACATCGGGTCGTGGACGAGGGGCTGCGCTCCCTCGGCGACCAACGCCTCCACAGTGGCGAAGACACCCGAAAAGGCGGTCTCCTTTACCCCACCGCGGTAGGCCGCACCAAGGACGACGACCCGCGCGCCGGCCAGGTCGCCGTACTCCCTTGCCAGGACCGACACGGCATGGTGCGGCATCTGGGCGTTGTGCTCACGCGCGGCCCGGACCACAGTGGCGTCGGGGTCGTTGTGGAGGTAAAGGCGGGGGTAGACCGGGATGCAGTGCCCACCCACGGCAATCCCCGGCTGGTGGATGTGGCTGTAGGGCTGGCTGTTCGACGCCTCGATCACCTGGAAGATGTCGATCCCGGCGCGCTCGGCGAACACTGCGAACTGATTCGCGAGGCCGATGTTGACATCGCGGTACGTCGTCTCGGCGAGCTTGGCCAGCTCGGCCGCCTCGGCGGAGCCCAGGTCCCAGACGCCGTTGCCACGCGCCAGGTCGGGGCGGTCGTCGAACTGCAGCACGCTTTCGTAGAAATCCCGCGCGCGCGCGGCGCCCTCGGACGAGAGGCCGCCGACGAGCTTGGGGTACTTCCGGAGGTCCTCGAAGACGCGGCCGGTCAGCACCCTCTCTGGCGAGAAGACGACGTGGAAGTCGCGACCCTCGACGAGGCCGCTGCCGGCCTCGAGCATCGGCGCCCAGCGAGTGCGCGTGGTGCCGACCGGGAGCGTCGTCTCGTAGCTGACGAGCGTGCCGGGGGAGAGGTGTCGAGCGATGTCCGCGGTCGCTGAGTCCATCCACCCGAAGTCGGGCGTCCCTTCGGCGTCGACGAACAGCGGGACGACGACCACGATCGCGTCGGCGGACGGCACGGCCGCGCCGTAGTCCGTGGTCGCCTGCAGCCGGCCTGACCGAACCAGGCGCTGCAACCGCTCCTGCAGGTGGGCCTCGCCCGGGAAGGGCTCTTCGCCCGTGTTGACGCTCGCGACGGTCGCCGGGTTCACGTCCACGCCGGTCACCTCATGGCCCGCGTCGGCGAACTGAGCTGCTAGCGGGAGCCCGATCTTGCCCAGGCCGATGACGGCGATCTTCACGCGTGCACCTCCGACAGGTCGATGGTCCGCCCCTCGCGGGCCGCCCGGAGGCAGGCGTCCGCGACCGCGACAGTCCGCATGCCCTCTCGCATGGTGACGACCGAGCTCTCGCGACCGAGGACCGCGTCGCGGAACGCCTCGTGCTGGACCTTGAGCGGCTCGGGCTTCGCGATCGCGTAGCGGATGCTGTTGCCTTCGGAGACGCCGCGGAACGTGGAGACCTGGTCCCACTCGGTCTTCACGGTCCCGTTCTCGTGGAAGGTCAGGTCACTCTGGAGTGTGTCCGCGACGAACGCGCCGCGCTCCCCGGTGACCACGGTGCACCGCTCCTTGAGCGGGGACAGCCAGTTCACCAGGTGACTCACGACCGTGCCGTTGGCCGCCTGGGCGGTGACGGAGATGAGGTCCTCGTGCTCCCGGCCGCTGCGGTGCTGCGTGAAGGCTGACACCCGGGTGTAGTCGCAGCCGATCACCCACGTCGTGAGGTCGATGTCATGGGTGGCGAGGTCCTTCACGACGCCGACGTCCGCGATCCGGTTCGGGAACGGCCCCTGTCGGCGCGTGGCGACTTGGTAGATCTCTCCCAGCTCGCCGGCCTCCAACCGAGTCCGCAGTGCCCTGAGAGCAGGGTTGCAGCGCTCGATGTGGCCGACAGCGTTGACCAGCCCCGCACTTTCGAACGCCTCGACGAGCTGCAGGGACTCTGCGCCGTCGGTGGCAAGAGGCTTCTCGATGAGCGTGTGCACGCCCGACGCCGCGAGCTCGAGTCCGGCCGCGAGGTGCAACGCCGTCGGAGTCGCCACCACCGCCATGTCGATGCCTTGCGCAATCATGTCAGTGACCGACGGGACCACCGCGGCGTCGCCGGCCATGCCAAAGCGATCGCCTGCGGGATCCGCGACTGCGGCCAGCGTCAGACCGTCGATGTCGCGGAGCACCCTGGCGTGGTTGCGGCCCATCATGCCGATGCCAACGAGGCCAACACGCAACTTGTCGGTCATCAGGAGCCTGCCTTCGCCAGGGTATTCGCGGCCGTCACGATCCGGTCCAGGTCCTCGTCGCTCAATGAGGGGTGCACGGGCAGCGACAGGCACTCGCGCGCTGCTTCTTCCGTGGCCGGAAGGTCCACCGCTGCCTGGAACGGAGCAAGGCGGTGGTTGGGAACGGGATAGAACATCCCCGATCCCACGCCGTATTCGTCCTTGAGCGCGGACGCGAACCGATCCCGGTCCTCGGGCACCCGCACGGTGTACTGGTGGTAGACGTGCACCGCGCCGTCAGCCACTGGAGGTGTATGCACACCGTCCAGGTGCGCCGAGAGGTACGCCGCGTTCGACTGTCGCTGCGCGGTCCAGCCGTCGACCTTCGTGAGCTGCACCCGTCCGATGGCGGCGTGAATATCAGTCATGCGGTTGTTGAGCCCGACGACCTCGTTTTCGTACTGACGTTGCATCCCTTGGTTGCGGTAGAGCCGCACGAGGCGTTCCATCTCCTCGTTCGCGACCGACACCATGCCGCCCTCACCCGAGGTCATGTTCTTCGTGGGGTAGAGGGAGAACATCGCGAAGTCACCGAACGCGCCGACGGGTGTGCCGTCGAGAGATGCACCGTGCGCCTGGGCGGCGTCCTCGAAGATCCGGATGCCGTGCGCGTCGGCGACCCGGCGCAGGCCCACCATGTCCGCCGGGTGACCGTACAGGTGCACGGGCATGACCGCGACGGTACGAGGGGTGATGGCTGCCTCGACGCTCGCGGGGTTCAGGCAGAAGGTGGCAGGGTCGATGTCGGCGAAGACCGGCGTCGCTCCGGTCAGCGCCACGGAATTGGCGGTTGCCGCGAAGGTGAAGGAGGGGACGATGACCTCGTCTCCGGCCTTGACCCCGGCAGCGAGGAGTCCGAGGTGCAGACCCGACGTCCCGGAGTTCACGGCGACGCAGGCACGCCCCAGACCGAAGTGCTCAGCGAACTCGCGCTCGAAGGCGGCGACCTCCGGCCCCTGGGCGAGCATGCCGCTGCGCATGACGCGATCGACGGCGGCTCGCTCGTCGTCGCCGATGATGGGGCGCGCGGGCGGGATGAAGTCGTTCACTGCTGGTTCAGCCTTCCTCGACGACGGTCAGCCGACCGTCTGATTCGCGGTACTTCTGCTGGGTGTCCGGACAGTTGAGGAGGCCGGACCCGTCGTCCTCGAGCCGTCGACCGGTCCGTCCGACCCAGCCGATCTGGCGCGCTGGCACGCCGCCGACCAGGGCGTGGTCGGGCACGTCCCTCGTCACGACGGATCCGGCGGCCACGAGCGCCCAAGCGCCGATATGGACCGGCGCGACGCAGACGGCTCGCGCGCCGATGGAGGCTCCGTCGTCCACGATCACGCCCACCGCATCCCAGTCGGCCGCGGACTTGGCGGTGCCGTCTGGATTGATCGCGCGGGGATACGTGTCGTTGGTCAGCACGACGGCCGGGCCGACGAAGACGCCGTGACCGAGCCGTGCCGGCTCGTAGACCAAGGCGTAGTTCTGCACCTTGCAGTCGTCACCCATCTCGACGCCCGCGCCGATGTAGGCGCCGCGGCCGATCACGCAGTTACGTCCCAGTATGGCGCCTTCCCTGATCTGCGCCAGATGCCACACGGATGAGCCGTCGCCGACCGTCGTGTTCTCGTCGACGTCGGCCGACTCGAGAATTTTCACTGGCATGTCAGCACTTTCCATGTCGCCCCGGTGGGAAGCGGTGAGGGAAGCGGAGGAGCGCCGCTGCATGTTCCCTTTACCGGGTCGCGACGTTACTCGACGCAGGCCTGTGTTCGTGCATCGCACTCCAGACTGCACATCTGGACCCATGAGATTAACTACGGCGTGTTCGGAGGTGGCTCCCTCGGCGCGGAGCCCTCCCGGACGCACGTCAAGTTGCGGTATCTCACGCTCCTCGGTGCCGACTGGTGCGTGTCCTAGCGGCTACGGCACGTCGCACGGGTGACGTCGCACGGGTAAGGCTCGCTGCGCGATAACAGCGACAACACCGTCCGGTGGGGACTCCGACCGGGGAGTGAGGTGGTCGGTACCCCTTCGCAGGTTCAAGTGGCGATCCGGGCGCCCGCGGGGAAGACGGTGTCCTCGGGCGGCATGCGAGGAGCGGTGACGTAACGTGGACCGCCGTTCCTGCCGAATCGAGGAGTGCCTGTTGAGTCCACGTGTCGCGAGCGCATGTGCGGTCCTGCTGATCGTCGTCGGAGGGGCGACCTGCTGCTCCTCTGCGGGCGACAAGGGCTCGCCGGGCGCCGCCGAGCGGACAGAAGGAAGCGCGCGGACCACGATGCCGTCGAGCAGCTCGTCGGCCGGTCAGCCGTCCGCGCCGCCGGGGCGGCCGATCGCGGCTTGTGCGGGCGACGTGACACGAGGCGACATCTCGAAGGCCTACTGGGGGATGCACGTCAATTCCCCTATCGGACCCGGATTCCCGCATGCGCCGATCGGCGCGGTGAACCTGACGACCGCGGGGGTCTACTGGAACCGGGTGGAGATGGCACCGGGGCACTACAACTTCTCCCGCCTCGACCAGATCGTGGCTACCTCGCACAATCGGGGTGCCCAGCCGATGGTGTTGCTGGGCTTCACCCCGTCGTTCCACTCGCAGCAGCCGCAGTCCTCGACCGTTGCCGCCACGATGCCTGTCGAGGCGGCGTGGCGAGCGTGGGTCACGACCGTCGTCAAGCGGTACGGCACCCGGTTGGACTACCAGGTCTGGCCCGAACCCAACATCGTGAGCAACTGGGCCGGCACCCCGGAGCAGATGGCCCGCTTGACGGCGATCGCCGGCGAGATCATCCACGCGCGCGCGCCGCGTGCCGTGGTGGTGGCGCCGGCGATGGCGCTCCGGTTGCCTTCCCAGCAACAGTGGATGCGCCGGTTCTGGGCGACTGAGGTGGCGGGAAGGCCCGTCGCAGACAGCGTGGACGCGGTCGCAGTGGACCCGTTCCCCCTGCAGGACGGGACCCCGGCGGACTCTCTCACCCTCCTGTGCCGGGCACGCGCGATCCTGCAGCGGCACGGCGTGGGCCTCCCGCTGTGGACCAATGAGATCAACTACGGCGTGCCGAGTGGTGGAGTCGCCAAGGCGAAGGCTTACTCGGATGCCCAACAGGCGGCGTGGGTCGGGCAGACCTACGTGCTGCATGCGGCGCTGGGTGTCGACCGTGTCTACTGGCTGGGCTGGTTCAGCTACCCGACCCTGGGGATCTCGATGGCGCGCGCCGGTGGCGACCCGACTGCCGCGGGCCGCGCTTTCATCAAGGTCCACGATTGGCTGGCAGGATCACCGCGACCCACCTGCACGGTCGACAAGGGGCTCTACACGTGCCTGGTGAACCGCGGGGACACGGATCTGCGCATCCTGTGGCGTGAACGCGGGACCGCGAGCGTGACGGCCGCCGAGGGCGCCACGCGGATCGAGGACCTGGCCGGCCACGCTCGTTCACTGGCTGGTGGCGACGTCCTCCATGTCGGTGAGTCCCCGGTGGCAATCACGGAGCCGGCTGCGTCCTGACCGCGGCGCAGCCGGGGGCTCATTCCTCGGTCACCGGGGGATAGCGCTCCAGCAGCACGTTGCGCTTGTTGCTCCCCTCGACGTTGTCACCCTTCTCGACGATCACGAGGTTGTGGTAGCAGTGCACCGACCGGACGTGGGTGTCCGTGTAGCTGGGCTGGTAGTCGGAGTCGAGGAACTCTTCGTGGTTCAATCCGTCCACCAGCCGCTTCGCGAACGCCATCGTCGTGCTCGGAGAACCGCGGTCCTCACTCCCGCCGAACTCGGGCCAGTACGACGTCTGGGTGTCCTCGATGGCATAGACGGCACCATCGGGCAACAGCGGAAAAAGGAACTCGAACGTGGTGATGATGTCGTCGGGTCGGTGGCTGCCGTCGTCGATGACGACGAGCGGGACCCCGAAGCGCTCGATGAGGGACTCGAGCGCGGCGGTGTCCGTCTGGTCGCCCTGGACCGTGGTCATCCGTGGCCGGTCCAGGAAGGACTTGTCCTCGATGTCCAGGCCGACGACCTCCGCCTGCTTGAAGTAGCGCCGCCACATCAGGAGTGACCCGCCGCCCTCGCCCTCGCGGTCATAGCCGCCCACCCCGATCTCGAGCAACACGAAGGGCTGGTCGCGCAGATGAGCAAGGTGCCGCTCATAGTGGGGCGTGTAGTGGTGCACTCCCCACTTGTCGGTGCCAGTGCGCTCAGCGAGCGTGGTGAGGCTCGGCCGCGGGCGGGGCCGCGGGCGCGGGGGCGGCTCCTCGGCGCGGCCACGGAGGCGCGCCCAGAGGTCCGCGCTGACGCGGGGTTTGACGTGGGCGACGGCGGCGCGCTTGAGGAAGTTGGTCACGAGGAGAGGTCTCCTAGTCGCACGGGTCGGTAAGGACGTTGTCAGTTCGTCGGCTTCGCGGTGATGGTCCACTTCGCTGTCGCTTCGAGGGCGTCGGTCGTGAAGGTGACCGTGTTGCCCTGCGCCGTCCAGCCGGAGGGGAGCGAGGTTGCGCGGTACCCGTCGGGGAGGTGGAGGGTCACCTCGACGGCTGCCGGGAAGACGGTGCCCTGGGGGTCCATGGCCAGGTGATACGTCAACCCGCCGGTGGAGGAGACGCTCGCCGCCCCGGGCACGGTGTACGACGCCGCGAGCCGGGCCGTCTTCGTCGGTGGGATCACCGTCTGCTGCTGAACGAAGGAGTGGTCGTAGAACGTCCCGATCTTGCCACCCCAGGGCTGGCCGCCCAGCGACGCCTTCTTCACCTCGGCCGCACCGGGGAGGAACGTCGCCGCGGCGAGGCTCGACCACCTCGTGAAATAGCCTTCCCGGGGGTCCGGGCCTGAGCCGACGTACGGCGGTGTGTCGTTGTGCAATTGGACCTGCAGGCGGTCGGTCGCCCGGCCGTCCCGATCGAGCGCCACGTCGAGGGAGATCTGGCGACGCTGCCAGTAGTCGACCTTGCTGCCGACGGTGCTCTGGGTGAACACGCCCAGGTAGTCACCCGGTCCGCTGGCGAGGTCGCCCTGCAGCCCCAGGTCCGCGAAACCGGACTCAGCCTGCGGATCCCGGAAGTAGAGGGCCAGGTGGCGGCCGTCCGCGGCGCTCTTCAGCGCCCGCGCTTTCGCGACGTAGTTGCCGCCGCTGAACAGGGTCCGTTCAAGCGACGAGGCCACGGCCGTGTTCTTGCGCTCCTGCGCCGACGCGTCCGGGTAGTAGTCGTCGTAACTGCCCACCAGGATCTTGACGAGGTTGTTCGAGGTGACCTGGCCGAGACCCGGCACCGTCGCGGGACCGGTCGCCTGGAGGAGTCGCGCCAGCGCGACGACGTCAACGGCCATCACACCGTTGTCGTGGTCACCGGTAGCACTCTGCCAGGCCCGCAGCAGCTCCTCGCCGGAGACCGACCATGAGGGGGCGAAGGTGGCGTTGGCGAGATGGGTGTCCGTGGCGTGGAACGGGTTCCCCTTGACTCCCGGCCACGAGTACACCGAGCGCAGCCGGCTGTCGTCGACGAGGTTGAAGGCGGTCTGGAGCTGCATCTTGCCGTGGTCCCAGGTCATAGGGGCGAAGGCCAGGGTCGCTCCCCCGGAGTAGCGGAGCTCGGCGGGATTGAGGAGCGCGATCAAGTAGGACCGTTTGCCCTCGAAACCGAACGTCCGGGGAAGGGCGCTGAGCATCGGTGCCATCCGGGAGTACCCCTCGGCCATCGGATCGATCCGTGACGCGGCGGCATCGCGTTGCCTGGAGATGATGGAACCGATGAACGGCGTGGTGCCTCGGACCTGCTGCAACTCGTTCTGAGCCGATGTCAGCGCTCGCCCCGCCTTGCGCGCCCCGGCGATGACCCGGTCCAGAGTCGCGCGATCGATCCGGTTGTTCCTGAAGAGCGTGGCCTGGTCACCTGCGACGGACGGATACAGCTGTACTCCGGTCTCCGCCACAGAGGTGGCGTCGCTTAGCGCTTGCGTCAGATGTTGAAGGTCGCTCACCGGCGTCCCGACGTACGGGATCCTGCTCCACAATCTGCCCCCGATGCTCTGAGCGTCGTGTTGCGCCGCGTCGACATGCGCCCGAGCGCGCTCGACCGCGGCGCGGGCCGAGGTCACGTCACCCGCCTTGAGCGACACCATGGCGGAGGTCAGGTCCGCCTTGGCCGCCTTGGCGTCTCGGGGCACGCTCGCGAGAGGAATGCCGAGCAGAACCATCGCGGCGAGCACGATGATGAAGGCCGACAACGCCCACACGAGCCTGCGCCGACGGGTGCGCGGGCTCCCTCCGGATGACGAGGGTGACGTGGACTCGGCACTGGGGGACGGCGTCGGCACGCGGGTCATACTCTCAGATCCTCCCGACCGCGCCGGCGACGGTGCCGGAAGCCGGAGGTCGTGGTGCCGGCTCGGTGAAACCATCGTTCGCGTGACGTGGTGCCTGATCGACCGTAGTCTGCATGCTGCTGAGTACGTCCGGGCTCGCGCGGACCGTGGTCGGCTCGATGGCTCGGGACATAGAGGAGAGATGAATGAGCGACGTCGTGGCGCTCTTGCGCAGTCGCCGGATGATCGTTGTGGTGACCTACGACGTCGCAGCTTGGTTGATCTCGTTCGTGGTGTTCGCCTGGCTCAGGTACCAGGGCGTGAGCGACCACGTGCCCTGGGTCAACGTCGCAGTCGTCGCCGCAGTCTCCGTCGGTCTCTACATCGGCGTCTGCGCCGTGCTGCGCCTGCACCAAGGTCGCGCGGCGACGGCGAGCCTCGAGGAGATGCTTCTGCTCGGCCTCGCCACGGGCGGGACCGGTTTTGCTGTGTTCGTCGCGAACTGGCTGGGACAATGGGTCCCACGCACCGTTCCCGCCGGCGCGACCGTCAGCACCTTGGTCCTGGCCGCGTGGGGCCGGGCCGCCTGGCGCCGCTTGCAGGAGCGCGGGCTGGAGGGATTCCACCGGGACGGCTCCACGCGGGCCCTCGTGATCGGGGCGGGTGAGGCTGGGCGAGAGCTTCTGGGTTCCATGCTGCGCGACCCGTCTCACACGTGGCACCCAGTGGGCCTGCTCGATGACGACCCTCGCAGGCGGCATCGGCGCATCCGCTCCGTCCCGGTCCTGGGCACGACCGCCGAGCTGGCCAGCGTGGTGGCTGCCACCCGGGCTGACACCGTGGTGATCGCGATACCGAGCGCATCCGCGGGGACCATCAACCGCTTGCGGCTCTCAGCGGTGGCCGCGGGCGTCGATGTCAAGGTGCTTCCATCCACGACGCAGCTCCTCCGTGACTCCGTGGGCATCCAGGACCTGCGTGACATCGACCTGAGCGACGTACTGGGCCGCAAGCAGCTCGACACCGAGATCGCCAGCATCGCCGGATACCTGACCGGACGTCGCGTGCTGGTCACCGGCGCCGGTGGCTCGATCGGATCCGAACTGTGCCGTCAGATCCACCAGTTCGGGCCGAGTGAGCTCATGATGCTCGACCGCGACGAGTCGGCGCTGCACGCCGTCCAGCTCTCGATCCACGGACGCGCACTGCTCGACTCCGACGACGTCATCCTGTGCGACATCCGTGACGCCACGGCGGTCAGGAGCGTCTTCGCCGCTCGTCGTCCCGAAGTGGTGTTCCACGCGGCCGCGCTCAAACACCTGCCGATGCTTGAGCAGTACCCCGTTGAGGCGCTCAAGACCAACGTCCACGGCACCCGTGTCGTCCTCGACGCCGCCGACCTCGTGGGCGTAGACCGGTTCGTCAACATCTCCACCGACAAGGCAGCCAACCCCAGCAGCGTTCTCGGATTCTCCAAACGGATCGCCGAGAGGATCACGGCGCAGCGGGCGATGGGCGCGGAGGGAACCTACCTCTCGGTCCGGTTCGGCAATGTGCTCGGATCGCGGGGGTCCGTGCTCGAGACGTTCGCCCGACAGATCGCCACAGGCGGCCCGGTGACGGTGACTCACCCCGAGGTAACCCGCTACTTCATGACGATCGAGGAGGCCTGCCAACTGGTGATCCAGGCCGCCGCGATCGGCGAGGCGGGTGAGGCGCTCGTCCTAGAGATGGGTGACCCCGTCCGGATAGCCGACGTGGCAAGACAGCTTATGGAGCAGGCAGGTGCCCCCGTGGCCATCGAGTACACGGGACTTCGGCCGGGCGAGAAGCTGCACGAGGAGCTGTTCGGCGACGGGGAACCGCGCAGCATCCACCCCGAGCACCACCTCATCTCGCGCGTACCGGTCCCGCCCCTCGCCGATGCCGACATCGACGTGTTGCCGATGAACGGCAACAAGCTGGTCATCCGGAGGGCTCTGGCCGAGTTGTGCCTGGCCAGGGCCACTGAGTACGCGAGACAAGAACGCTGACTCCTCGCCTCTAAGATGGTGCATCGTGCAGGAGCCGACCGAGCAGACGCTGCCAGGCGGCCATCCCAGCATGGGATCGCTGACCGGAAAGGTCCGCCGGCTCCTCCGCCGTCGGGCTGCAGCCACGTCGCCGACAACCGCCGGGGACGACGAATCGGCGCTCGCAGCCGTCGAACGACTCTTGGTGGAGAGCCCCCTCTTCGACGCCGAGTGGTACGGCCGAGCCGTCAGCTGCACCTTCGCCGACAAGCCGGCTGCCGTGCGGCACTACCTGGCGAAACCCGTCGCTGACCGTAAAGATCCCCACCCGCTCTTCGACCGGGATCACTTCTCCGCAGCGTCCAAAGAACCGCTCCCCACCGGTTGCGACCCGTACGTTTCGTATCTGCAGGATCAGCGCTGGGAGCGCCCCACGCACCCCATGTTCGACACCGCCGAGTATCTGCGCGCCCATCCGAATGCGGGCGCCCACCCGTCGGGACCGGTGGGCCACTATCAGGAGATCGGCGCAGCCCAGGGGCTCGTTGCGAATCCATGGCTCGTGGCCAGCCAGGGATCTGGAGCCGGCGATCTGATCGCCTGGCTCAAGGAGCGACAGCGAGAGTGGCGAGCGCGGGCATCGCTCAAGCGCCGCCGATGGGACCGCGAGATCCCCTGGCGACGGGTGCGGGCGTTCAACCGGTCGAGCCGTGACCACGGTGTCCCGACGGTCGACGGGACATTGCTCAGCGTCGTGATCGACCCCGGGGTCCGAGCAGAACATCTGACCGAGACGTTGACCAGCATCCAGGCACCGGCCGATGTCAGGACCGAGCTCATCGTGCTGGGAGGTTCCCTGACGGAGGCGGAGGCGATCGCCCGCCGCATCCTGCCGGAGGCCCGGGTTGTGGTGATACGGGCGTCGTCCGGGGCGGTCGGGCACAACGCTGCGCTCGCAGCGGCCACCGGCCGCTTCGTCACGTTCGTGCACGCGGGTGACGTCTGGGCCGAGGGTCGCCTGTCGCGGTTGCTGGGCGCGCTGGCCCACAAGGGGATGCGGGCCGGGTATGACGCCTTGGCGGTCACGGACGCCGAGGGCGAGACGCGCGTCGCCTTCCGGCAGCTCTCTCGGGGTCTCGCGCTCACCCACAACGACATCGACCTGAGCCGGGTCGTCGTCGAGCGCGAGTTTGCCGTCGAACTCGGATTCGACGAATCACTCGCCGTGGCCTGGGACTTCGACTTCGTCGTCCGGCTGTTCGAGCGCGATGAACCGTTGCAGGTTCCGGTGGTCGGCGTACGCCGGGACGCGACCGTCGCGGCAGCGGCCCACGATCGTCGCCCAGGGGACGGCAGCCCGCGTGCGTCTGACCACGCCGACACCTGGCAGCGGGTCGTGGCCCGCCAACGCCTCATCGACTGGGACGGTCTCTCGCGAACCCCGGGCGTGCAGGATCGCCTCAGCGTCGTGATCGTGACCTTCGAGGACGCTGCGTTGACCGAAGCCGCGGTGGCGGCTGTGGTGGCAGATGCCTCGAGGTCGTGGGTCGACATCGAGTGCATCGTCTGGGACAACGGCTCCTCGGCGAAGGTCGCGATCGCGTTGGACTCCTTGCCGCTGAAGTATCCCGGGGTGCGCGTGTGGCACAGCCCCGTCGACCACAGCTTTGCGCTGGGTTGCGACCTTGGCTTCGCCCACTCGACCGGCGAGTACGTGGTCTTTCTCCACCACGACACCGCACCGCAGGTCGGATGGGCCGACGCAATGGTCGCGGCACTGACCGACCCGAATGTCCTCGGTGTCCAGGCGCTCCTCCTCTCCGGTGACGGCACAGTCCAGTCGGCAGGCATCGCCTTTCCCAGCTGCGGCGGGATCCCGGGCGACTTCTTGACGGGCTACCCGGAGGAGGACACCGCATCTGTGACGCGCTCGAGGTTCTCGGCACTGAGCGGTGTGGCGCTCGCCCTCCGGCGTACCGATGTTGTGGCCATGCAAGGGTTCGACCCGCTGTTCTGCAACGGTCTTGAGGACGTGGACCTGTGCCTGCGTTTGGCCGAGCGCAAGGAAGGCCACTTCGCGGTGGTGCCGACGGCGCGGGTCGTCCACCTCGAGGCAGAGCCGCCCGACCGCGTCGGCCGTGAGGCCCAGAACCGGGCGCTCTTCATCGAGCGGTGGGGACGTCGGGCACCCCGCGATGACGTGGGCATGTGGGCCGCTGCCGGTTATTCGGTGGTCGACCACGAGATCCCGGCAGGGGAACGCGCCCAGGCGCAGATCGGCCGGCCTGTGCCGGTGCTCGTGCGCACTGGTCGCCTCCGCCGCACGTTGTCGATCACCGAGCCGGCGCCATCACTTCGGTGGGCCATCAAGAACCCTGCACCGGTCGGGGAGCAGGGCGACAAGTGGGGCGACACGCACTTCGCGGCCGCCGTTGCCGCTGCCCTTCGAGGCCAGGGCCAAGAGGTGGTCGTCGATCGCCGGGACGCTTGGGAGCGCGTCTCCGGTCGGCATGACGACGTCAATCTGGTCCTGCGTGGCCTCTCAGCCTTCGCTCCGCCGGCTGAGAACGTCACGATCGCTTGGGTGATCTCGCATCCGGAGATGCTGCAGCCGAGTGAAGCCGTCTCCTACGACCGGGTTCTGGCCGCGAGCACGACGTGGGGCGCGGAGCAGGGTGCGAAGTGGGGAATCCGGATCGACCCACTTCTCCAAGCGACCGATCCCGCCCGGTTCAACCCTGACCTCGGTGTTCCAGGAACGGGCCACCCGCTGCTGTTCGTCGGAGGCTCACGCAAGACGTACAGGCCAGTCGTGATGGCCGCAGTGGAGCTGGGGCTGCCGCTGGCGATCTACGGATTCGATTGGGAAGAGTTCGTGCCGCCGGCCGTGGTGAAGGCGCCCTACCTGCCGAACGATCAAGTCGGGGCCGCATACCGCAGCGCCGGCATCGTCCTCAATGATCACTGGGACGACATGCGCGAATCGGGGTTCGTGTCGAACCGGCTGTTCGACGCGGTTGCCGCTGGCGCACGCGTGATCAGCGACGACGTCGCCGGCCTCAAGGATCTGTTCGGGAGCTCGGTCCAGGTGATGCGGGAACCGGCAGACCTGGTCCGGCTGAGCTCGCTCCGCGAGCTTGACTCTGTGTTCGGCGATGACCGGGATCGCCGCGAGAATGCAGCGCGCGTCGCGCGCGACCACTCCTTCGGCGCGCGCGCGGCGCAGCTGATCGAAATCGCAGTGGAGGCAAGACGCGCCCGAGGATTTCGTGACTAGCCGCGACCGTCCCATATCGCGGACGTGCGTCTCATGATGAGAGACGCGCGTTGGCGTCTGTTGGCCGGTGCCGCCTACAGTCGTCGCATGCTCTCGACCATGCTGACCAAGCGCCGCGCAGTGGACCACTGCCGCGTGCGCTCGTCGCTGTGTCGAATGTCGTCCTGACGACCTGAGGCCGCTCCCGGAGCGGACGGGTCGTCAGACCGCCGTCCGTGAACCCACCCGACCCGGAGCATCCCATGTCCAGCACCACCCTGCTGCGCCACGCGCCTGCCACCAGCGGCCGCATCGATCCGCGGGGTCCGCAGTTCGCCGCCGCGCTCACCTCGGTGGTGCTCGTCGTGGTCCTGCTCGTGCCCACGACGCTCGCCACGGTGCTGACCGGCGTACAGGCGGTGCTGTTCGGGCTGGGGGCGGTGCGGGGTGTGCAGCACACGCCGCACTCGTGGCTGTTCCGCACGCTCGTCGGGCCGCGACTCGGCGCGCCGACGGAGTTGGAGGACCCGGCGCCGCCGCGGTTCGCCCAGGCGGTCGGTCTCGGGTTCACCGTCGTCGCCCTCGCGGCGTTCCTGATCGGCGCCTCCGTCGTCGCCCAGGTCGCCGTGGGACTGGCGCTCGTCGCTGCTCTGCTCAACGCCGTCTTCCGCCTCTGCCTCGGCTGCGAGATGTACCTGCTCCTCCAGCGCTTCACCCACTGAGTCTCGACAGGCTCGACCACCGTTTTAAACAGAAAGGCACACACATGACCCGCGAGAACGCGCTCGTCTCCGCCCAGTGGGTGGAGGAGAACCTCGACAACCCGAAGGTGGTCCTGATCGAGGTCGACGAGGACACCTCGGCGTACGACAAGGGCCACATCAAGGGCGCCATCAAGCTCGACTGGACCACCGACCTGCAGGACCAGGTCCGTCGTGACTTCGTCAACAAGCAGCAGTTCGAGGCGCTCCTCTCCAGCCGCGGCGTCGCCAACGACGACACCGTCGTGCTGTACGGCGGCAACAACAACTGGTTCGCCGCCTACGCCTACTGGTACTTCAAGCTCTACGGCCACCAGGACGTCAAGCTCCTCGACGGCGGTCGCAAGAAGTGGGAGCTCGACTCCCGCGAGCTGACCGACGAGGCCCCCAGCCGCGCCGCGACCACGTACACGGCTCAGGAGCAGGACGCCAGCATCCGCGCGTTCCGCGACGAGGTCGTCGCCGCGATCGGCACGCAGAACCTGGTCGACGTCCGCAGCCCCGACGAGTACGCCGGCCGCCTCCTGGCTCCGGCCCACCTCCCGCAGGAGCAGGCCCAGCGCGCCGGCCACATCCCGACCGCCGCCAGCGTCCCGTGGAGCAAGGCGGCCAACGACGACGGCACGTTCAAGTCCGACGACGAGCTGAAGCAGATCTACACCGAGGCCGGTGTCGACTGGAACAAGGACACGATCGCCTACTGCCGCATCGGCGAGCGCTCGAGCCACACCTGGTTCGTGCTCAAGGAGCTGCTCGGCCAGGAGAACGTGAAGAACTACGACGGCTCGTGGACCGAGTACGGCAGCCTCGTCGGCGTGCCGGTCGTCCTGGGCGACGAGCCCGGGGAGGCCTGACATGTGCGGAGCTACCACGGGCGGCCTGAGCCTCGAGGGCATCAACGTCGCCAAGGAGGCAGTGATCCAGGGCCAGGTCCTGCGCGGCGGTGAGCCGGTGGGCAACGCCTACGTGCGCCTGCTCGACAAGTCCGGCGAGTTCACCGCCGAGGTCCCGACCTCGGCCAGCGGCCACTTCCGGTTCTTCGCCGGTGAGGGTGAGTGGACCCTGCGTACGCTGGCTCCCCGCGCCGACGCCACGGACCGCAAGGTGCACGCCGCGATCGGCAATGTCGCCGAGGTGACGATCGAGCTCTGAGCGTCAACTCATCCCTGATGGCTCGTCCCGCGTCCGCGGGGCGAGCCATCGGCGCGTTGCCGGGGATGTGGTGCGGGCCGTGGAGCGGGACGTCGTGCCCATCGGGTGAGCGCGCGGTCTCTCTCAGCCGTAGTGGCAGACGTAGTCGAGCAGCTCGGCGACCTCGATGTCGAAGGAGCTCTCGCCCGGGACATCGAAGGAGTCGCCCGCGGCGTACTCCTGCCACTCATCGCTGCCCTGCAGCTTGATCCGGCAGCGGCCGGCCTGGATCTCCATGCGCTCCGGGGCCGCGGTGCCGAAGGTCAGGGACGCGGGGAAGATGACGCCGGCCGACTTGCGGGTGCCGTCCGCGAGGGTGAACGAGTGGCTGACGCACCGGCCGTCGAAGTAGACGTTCGCCGTGGTGGTCAGGGCGACGTTGTCGTAGGCGGTCACGCGCCGAAGCGTAGTGCCACGCCACGGTATCGCCGCGGCGGCATCGGCTAGATTATGCCGGTGCATCTGCGCCGACGCCGAACCCCGAGCCCGGCCACCGCCCGCAGGATCTTATGCGCGGTGGTGCACTATTTCGGCGGCGCCGGCGGGTCGGAATTCGTCGGCCGGTCCACCACCTCGGCGGCCAACGAGCGGCTCGAGAAGGTCACCACGGTGCTCGATCGGTTGCGTCGGCTGCCCTTCGACATCGACGTCATGGTGTGCGGTCTGCCGGGCTCAGCGCTCGTCGACATTGATGTTGACCTGAGCGGTGTCGCCGACCCGCGGCATCTCGTGTACGCCACGCTCGAGTCCATGGTGGGCCGGCTCACGCACGGGAGCGCCTACGACTATCTCCTCTGCCTCGAGGACGACATCCTGATCGAAGCCGACGCACTCGAACGGATGATTCGCTTCGCCGCGCACAGCCGGATCAACGAGATCCTGCTGCCCAATCGGCTCGAGGTCGGCGAGCAGGGGATCACCTACAACGTGGATCAGATGGCGGTGCCCGGCTGGCGACCACTGCACCGCCGGTTCGAGGGCCAGCGACTCGGCGTTGCGAACAACCCGCACAGCGGCCTGACCTTCCTCTCCAAGGATCAGGCGATCTACGCCGCGCGCCGCGTCGACCTCGCTCGCCGTGAGCAGTACGTCGGCGGACTCATGGCGTCGGCCTTCGCCAATGTGCACGAGCCGTTCCTCCTGTGGCGTACCGTCGACAGCGACGCCCACCATGTCTTGCACCTGGACCACTGGCAATCGGGCCACACCATGCACGTCAGCGAGCCGGCGCGGGGTCGGCGCAGCACCGGCGAACCGCAGCGCGGCATGCTCGACGAGGTCCGGTTCGACGGCCAACGCGTGACCGTCCGAGGTTGGGCAGCCGACCCGGCCGGACGACCACTCCTACCGCACGCTGTGGCTCTCGCCGGGATGCGTGTTCCCGGTGTCGTCTTCGAGTCGATGGCTCGGCCAGACATCGCGATGGCGTTCCCGCAGGTGGCGGCCGAGGTCGGATTCCTCGCCACCTTCGACGTCACCGCTCTCACTCCGGAGCAACGATCCGCCAAGCGGGTGGCGGTCCGCGCCGGCGAGATCAGGCTCTCCTGTCGCTGGCCGAGTGGGCCAGCGGTGTGGTCGGCCGCCAACCCGCCTGACGTCGCTCCGGTCGCGCCCGCGAAGGGGTAGAGCGGACGCACAGGGACCGCACCTGGCTCCGATGGGTCTCGCGGTATGACAGGACGGTCGACCAGAGGACCGCGAGCAGCGCGGCCCGTGGCCAACGTCGGCGTGCGGATGCTGACGAGGTCAGCCGTTGATCATGCCTGCGCCGACGGTGACGCCGGTGGCCTCGTCGATGAGGATGAACGAGCCGGTGGTGCGGTTCTTGGAGTACGGGTCGGCCAGCAGCGGGAGCGTGGTGCGCAGCTGGACGCGGCCGATCTCGTTGAGACCCAACTCGTTGGTCGACTGGTCGCGGTGGAGGCTGTTGACGTCGAGGCGGTACTGGATGTCCTTCACCAGCGCGCGACCCATGCGAGTCGTGTGCTTGATGGCGAGCTTCTGGCGCGGCTGCAGCGGCGCGTTGGTCATCCAGCAGACCATGGCGTCGACGTCCTGCGTCGGCGTCGGAGCGTTGTTCACGCGGGCGATCATGTCCCCACGCGAGACGTCCACGTCGTCCTCGAGCCGGATCGTCACCGACATCGGCGGGAACGCCTCGGTGATCTCTCTGTCGAAGAGGTCGATGCCGGCGATCCGCGAGGTCATGCCGCTGGGCAGCACGATGACCTCATCGCCCTTCTTGAAGACGCCGCCGGCGATCTGGCCGGCGTACCCGCGGTAGTCATGGTGCTCGTCCGACTTGGGTCGGATGACGTACTGCACCGGGAAGCGCGCGTCGACCAGGTCGCGGTCCGAGGCGACGTGGACGTGCTCGAGGTGGTGCATGAGCGTGGGACCGGAGTACCACGGCATGTTCTGCGACCGGTCGACCACGTTGTCGCCGGCCAGCGCGGAGATCGGGATGACCTCGAGGTCCGGCACGTTCAGCTTGGTGGCGAACTGGGTGAACTCGGACTGGATCTGCTCATAGACCTCGCGCGACCAGTCGACCAGGTCCATCTTGTTGATGCACAGCACCAGGTGGGGGACCCGCAGCAGCGACAGCAGGACGGCGTGACGCCGCGACTGCTCGGTGAGGCCGTGACGCGCATCCACCAGCACCAGGCCCAGGTCGGCGGTCGAGGCGCCGGTGACCATGTTGCGGGTGTACTGCACGTGGCCGGGGGTGTCGGCGATGATGAACTTGCGGTTGGGCGTGGCGAAGTAGCGGTAGGCGACGTCGATCGTGATGCCCTGCTCGCGCTCGCTGCGCAGGCCGTCGGTCAGCAGCGACAGGTCGACGTACGCGTGTCCCTTCTGCTCCGAGGTGCGCTCGACCGCCTCGAGCTGGTCGGCGAAGATCGACTTGGAGTCGAAGAGGAGCCGCCCGATGAGGGTGGACTTGCCGTCGTCGACGGAGCCGGCGGTGGCGAAGCGGAGGAGGTCCATCTGGCGCTTTCCGGTCGTGGAGGGGGTGGCCGTGCTGGAGACGTCGGTGGCCATCAGAAGTAGCCCTCCTTCTTCCGGTCCTCCATGGCCGCCTCGGAGAAGCGGTCGTCGCCTCGGGTCGCGCCGCGCTCGGTGACCCGCGCCGCGGCGACCTCCTCGATGATCTCGTCCAGCGTCGAGGCGGTGGACTCCACGCAGCCGGTCAGCGTCATGTCGCCCACCGTGCGGAAGCGGACCGTGCGCTCCTCGACGACCTCGCCGGACCGCAGCGGGTTGTGGTCGGTCTCGGTCAGCAACATGCCGTCGCGCTCGAACACGCGGCGCTGGTGGCTGAAGTAGATGCTCGGGATCTCGATGCGCTCGCGACGGATGTAGTCCCAGATGTCCAGCTCGGTCCAGTTCGAGATCGGGAAGATCCGCATGTGCTCGCCCTCGTGCAGGCGGCCGTTGTACAGGCTCCACAGCTCAGGACGCTGCATCTTCGGGTCCCACTGGCCGAACTCGTCGCGGTGGGAGTAGACCCGCTCCTTCGCGCGCGCCTTCTCCTCGTCGCGGCGGCCGCCACCGAAGGCGGCGGTGAAGCCGTTCTCCTCGATCGCGTTGAGCAGCGTGCCGATCTGCAGCCGGTTGCGCGAGGTCTTGCCGTCCTCGATGACCACGCCGCTCTTGATCGCGTCCTCGACGCTGGCCACGATCAGCCGTACGCCGAGACGGCTCACCCAGTTGTCGCGCGTCTCCAGCACCTCGGGGAAGTCGTAGCCGGTGTCGACCTGCAGCACCGGGAACGGGATCTTCGCCGGGAAGAACGCCTTCTCCGCCAGGCGCATCATCACGATGCTGTCCTTGCCTCCGGAGAACATCAGCACCGGCTTCTCGAACTCGGCGGCGACCTCGCGGAAGATGTGGATCGACTCCGCCTCCAACTGGTCGAGCTGACTCAGCCGGTAGTCGGTATGGGTGGACGTCATGCCGGGCACTCTAGCCGGGCACCCACGCTGCGCCGCACTCCGGACAGCCGATGTTCAGTGTTCGTCTGCGTTCATATCCGATGAACGCCCTGTTAGTGTGAACGCATGTCGACCGCCCGGCCCGTCGCCGTCGAAGCCCTCGTCGAGGCCGCCCGCGCGTTCTTCGTCGGCTGCGGGCTGGACTGCTCGGTGCGCTACGAGCCCTCCCCCCACGTCCGGGCCGACGCCACCATCGCGCTGCGCGCCAGCTCCTCGGGCGGCGCCGGGTCGCGCCAGCGGTTCGCGGTGCACGCAATGGGATCGGTCCGGCTGGCGGCCGTCCTCGCTGCCGCCGCCGAGTCCTCCGCGCCGGCGTTGGTGGTGGCCCCCTGGATCGCGCCGGCGGTCGGGATGCGGCTGCGTCAGATCGGCATCGCGTACGTCGACAGCGTCGGCAACGCCTCGGTGCGGTTCGGGACGGTGCTCATCGAGGTCTCGGGTCGGCCGCGGCCGGGTCGGGTCTCGACAGGCTCGACCTCCGAGGCTTCGACCTCCGGGGGCTCGACCTCCGGGGGGTCGGCCTCCGGGGTCTCGACAGGCTCGACCTCCGGGGCTTCGACCTCCGGGGGCGGGGTCTCGACAGGCTCGACCTCCGGGGGCGGGGTCTCGACAGGCTCGACCTCCGGGCGGGGGTCGGGGCGGCTGCTGACGCCGGCGAACCGGCGGGTCATCGAGGCGCTGCTGAGCGAGCCGGCGCTCGAGCGGGCGCCGCTGCGTGAGCTCGCCGCCGCCGCGGGGGTCTCGCTCGGCCAGGCCCACAAGAGCGTGTCCCTGCTCGCCGAGGCGGGCTATCACCGCGGCCGGCTCGACCCGGCCCAGCGCGCCGCGCTCTCCGGCGTACTGGAGGCGATCGGGGCGCTCGGCCCCGCCTGAGCAGCGTTCGCGTCCCGGAACCGGCAACTTTCCATGCGATTCATGCAGGCCGGTTAGCGTCTCTTCCATGTCTGGATGCAAGGTCGCTGTGGTCGGCACCGGTTATGTCGGACTCTCGATGGCGGTGCTGCTCGCCCAGCACAACACCGTTGTCTGCTACGACATCGATCCCGAGCGCATCGCGATGCTCCAAGCCGGCCGCAGCCCCATCATCGACGACGACATCAGCCGGTTCCTGGTCGAACGGGACCTGGACCTGATGTTCACCCTCGACAAGGAGAAGGCGTACGCCGACGCCACCTTCGTGGTGATCGCGACGCCGACGAACTACGACCCGGTGACGAACTACTTCGACACCTCCTCGGTCGAGGGGGTGATCGCCGACGTCCTGGCGATCAATCCCGCCGCCACCATGGTGGTGAAGTCGACCGTGCCGGTCGGGTTTACCGCCGAGGTGTCGCAGCGGCTCGGCACCGAGAACCTGCTGTTCAGCCCGGAGTTCCTGCGGGAGGGGCAGGCGCTGTACGACAACCTGCATCCGTCGCGGATCGTGGTGGGGGAGGTGGCGGCGCGTGGGGTCTCGACAGGCTCGACCTCCGGGGGCTCGGTCTCGACAGGCTCGACCTCCGGGGGCTCGACCTCCGGGGGCTCGGTCTCGACAGGCTCGACCCCCGGGAACGCGGGGGAGCGGTTCGCGCAGCTGCTGGCGGAGGCGGCCGAGGACACCGACGTACCGGTGCTTCTGACCGAGCCGACCGAGGCCGAGGCGATCAAGCTCTTCGCCAACACCTACCTCGCGATGCGGGTCGCCTACTTCAACGAGCTGGACACGTTCGCGGCGCTGCGCGGGCTGGACAGCCGCCAGATCATCGAGGGTGTCGGGCACGACCCGCGGATCGGCTCGCACTACAACAACCCGTCCTTCGGGTACGGCGGCTACTGCCTGCCCAAGGACACCCTGCAGCTGCAGGCCAACTACTCCAACGTGCCGCAGAACCTCATCAGCGCGATCGTGGAGGCGAACACCACCCGCAAGGACTTCATCGCGCGCGACATCCTGGCCCGCCGCCCGCAGGTGGTCGGCATCCACCGGCTCATCATGAAGGCCGGATCCGACAACTTCCGCGAGTCCTCGGTGCAGGGTGTGATGAAGCGACTCAAGGCCAAGGGCGTGGAGGTCCTGGTCTATGAGCCGGAGCTGGCCGAGCCGCGGTTCTTCGGCTCCGAGGTGCTCCACGACCTCGAGGAGCTCAAGCGCCGCTCGGACGTGATCGTGGCGAACCGGCGCACCCCCGAGCTCGCGGACGTGGCCGAGAAGGTCTACACGCGCGATCTGTTCGGCTCCAGCTGAACCAGGATGGTTCCTTGGTCGTTCTCGGGGTACAGGGGGTCTGGATCATCTGGGATGTCGTCTCAGGTGAGCGACCTCCCGGCCGATCGGGCGTCTGTCTCAGACGTTGCGACGGAGGGAGCCGAGATGAGTGGAGCGACGGTGGTGGCGTTCACGGTGGCGGCTCTGACCGCGTGGTGCGTCGGCGGGTTCGTGCTCGCCGTTGCGATCGGCCGCTCGTTCGCCCGCGGTGAGGGTGCGGACCCGCATCCCGCCCCGGCCGACATCGCGCTCCCCGACGGCAGTTGGCTGGTGCGCCCGGCCGTCCCCGTCGACGACGTCGCCGCCCGGCAGTCGCCGTACCGCGCCTCCAACTGACGGCTCGGGGCGACGCCGCCGGCGTCAGTGGTGGTCGAGCAGGTCCAAGAGGTAGCCGCCGTACCCCGACTTGATCAGCGGCTGCGCGAGATCGGCGAGCTGCTCGTCGGAGAGCCAGCCCATCCGCCATGCGACCTCCTCGGGGGCCCCGATCTTGGTGCCCTGCCGGTGCTCGATGGCGCGGACGAAGTTCGCGGCCTCGTTGAGGTCCTCGACCGTCCCGGTGTCGAGCCACGCCGAGCCGCGGGGGAGGACCTCGACCTGCAGCGTGCCGGCCTCGAGGTAGATCCGGTTGAGGTCGGTGATCTCCAGCTCGCCGCGGGCCGACGGCTCGAGGCCGCGGGCGTGCTCGACCACGGTGTTGTCGTAGAAGTAGAGGCCGGGGACGGCGTACACGCTCTTGGGCTTGACCGGCTTCTCCTCCAGCGAGAGGGCCCGGCGGTGCCCCTTCGCGTCGGGCTCGTCGAACTCCACCACGCCGTACGCCGTCGGGTCGGCCACGCGGTAGCCGAACACCGCCGCCCCCTCGAGGTCGTGGAACCGGTTGAGCTGGGTGCCGAGCCCGGCGCCGTAGAACAGGTTGTCGCCCAGGACCAGGCCGACCTTGTCCTCGCCGATGTGGTCGGCGCCGATGGTGAACGCCTGGGCGAGGCCGTCGGGGGACGGCTGCTGCCGGTAGGTGATGTTGATGCCGAACTGCGAGCCGTCGCCGAGCAGCCGCGCGAACGCCTCCGCGTCGTGGGGCGTGGTGATCACCAGGATGTCGCGGATCCCGGCCAGCATCAGCGTCGAGAGCGGGTAGTAGATCATCGGCTTGTCGTAGACCGGCATCAGCTGCTTGCTGACCGCGAGCGTGATCGGGTGCAGCCGTGAGCCCGTGCCGCCGGCGAGGATGATGCCCTTCATGGCCCCTACGATAGGGCCCGTGAATCGCATCCTCGTGACCGGCGGCGCCGGGTTCATCGGCTCCAACTTCGTGCACTACCTGGTGCAGAACACCGACGCACAGGTCACGGTGCTCGACAAGTTGACCTACGCGGCGTCCCGCGAGGCGATCGACGTGCTGCCCGCCGACCGGGTCTCTCTGGTGGTCGGCGACATCGCCGATTCCGCGGTCGTCGACCCGCTGGTCGCCTCCCACGACGCCGTCGTCCACTACGCCGCCGAGTCGCACAACGACAACTCGCTGCACGACCCGACGCCGTTCGTGCACACCAACATCATCGGCACGTTCACGCTGCTCGAGGCGGTGCGCAAGCACGGCGTGCGCTACCACCACATCTCCACCGACGAGGTCTACGGCGACCTGGAGCTGGACGACCCCGAGCGGTTCACCGAGGCGACGCCGTACAACCCGTCCTCGCCGTACTCCTCCACCAAGGCCGGCTCCGACCTGCTGGTGCGCGCGTGGGTGCGGTCCTTCGGGGTGCAGGCCACCATCTCCAACTGCTCGAACAACTACGGCCCCTGGCAGCACATCGAGAAGTTCATCCCGCGCCAGATCACCAACCTCATCGACGGCGTCCGGCCGAAGCTGTACGGCGCGGGCCTCAACGTCCGTGACTGGATCCACGCCAACGACCACTCCTCGGCGGTGCTGACCATCCTCGAGGAGGGCCGGATCGGGGAGACCTACCTCATCGGCGCCGACGGAGAGATGAACAACCTCGAGACCGTGAAGCTGATCCTGCGGCTGATGGGGCACGACGAGAACGACTTCGAGCACGTCACCGACCGCGCCGGGCACGACCTGCGCTACGCCATCGACTCCACCAAGCTGCGCACCGAGCTCGGCTGGAAGCCGCGCTTCCAGGACTTCGAGTCCGGGATGGCCGACACGATCCAGTGGTATCGCGAGAACGAGGCGTGGTGGCGGCCGAAGAAGGCGGCCATCGAGGCGGCGTACGCGGCGAAGGGGCAGTGATGGTCTCGACAAGCTCGACCTCCGGGGCCGGGTCGACCTCCGGGGCCGGGTCGACCTCCGGGGGGTCGGCGGCCGAGCTGGCCGTCGAGACGACGGACATCCCCGGGTTGCTGGTCGTGCACCTGCCGGTGCACGGGGATGCGCGCGGCTGGTTCAAGGAGAACTGGCAGCGCGCGAAGATGACGGCGCTGGGCCTGCCCGACTTCGGGCCGGTGCAGAACAACATGTCGTTCAACGCCCGGCGCGGCGCCACCCGCGGCATCCACACCGAGCCGTGGGACAAGTTCGTCTCGGTCGCGACCGGCCGCGTCTTCGCGGCCTGGGTCGACATGCGGGCGGGGGAGTCGTTCGGGTCGACGTACTCGGTCGAGATCGGGCCGGACGTCGCGGTCTTCGTCCCGCGCGGCGTCGGCAACTCCTATCAGGCGCTCGAGGACGGCACGGTCTACTCCTACCTGGTCAACGACCACTGGCGGCCGGGCTTCGCCTATCCCGCGCTGAACCTCGCCGATCCCACGGCCGCGATCGCGTGGCCGATCCCGCTGTCCTCGCCCGAGGTGGAGATCTCGGAGAAGGACCTCGCCAACCCGATGCTCGCCGACGTGACGCCGATGGAGCCGAAGAAGACGCTCATCATCGGCGCGCGCGGCCAGCTGGGCCGGGCCCTGGCCGGTGTCTTCCCGCAGGCCGAGCAGGTCAGCTCCTCGGAGTTGGACATCTCCTCGGCTGAGGCGGTGGAGGCCTGGCCCTGGCACGAGTACGACGTCGTCCTCAACGCGGCCGCCTACACCGCCGTCGACATCGCGGAGACGGCAGCGGGCCGTGCGCAGGCGTGGGCGGCGAACGCTGTCGCGCCCGCCCTGCTGGCGCGCGCGGCGAGCGAGCATCGACTCACGCTGGTGCACGTGTCGTCGGACTACGTCTTCGACGGCGAGGCGTTCGGCACGCTCGAGCGGCCCCACACCGAGGACGAGCCGTTCTCCCCGCTCGGCGTCTACGGCCAGTCGAAGGCGGCGGGGGATATCGCGGTCGCGACGACGCCGAGGCACTACATCGTGCGGACCTCGTGGGTGATCGGCGAGGGCAACAACTTCGTCCGCACGATGGCGCGGCTGGCCGGTGACGGCGTGTCACCGGCAGTGGTGTCGGATCAGGTCGGCCGGCTCACGTTCACCTCGACGTTGGCCGCTGCGATCGAGCATCTTGTCTCCTCGGGGGCGCCGTACGGCACCTACAACGTCTCCAACTGCGGCGAGCCGCTCTCCTGGCACCAGATCGCGGCGGCGGTCTTCGAGCTCTCCGGGCGCTCGGGCGGGGATGTGTCGCCGACGTCGACGGAGTCGTACTTCGCGGGTGCGGTCGCGGCCGGGAAGACGATCTCGCCGCGGCCGCTCAACTCCGTGCTGGCGCTGGACAAGATCCGGTCGGCGGGCTTCGAGCCCGAGGAGCAGCTCGAGGCGCTCAAGGCCTATCTGGCCTGACTCGCCGCTTCTTGGTGCCGATTCCGTCCACAAGCAGGCTTCGGGCGGGGGTCGTCCACAGCGAGTGTGGCCGGCAGCGGGAGGCTGTCAGCGCTGGTTCGTAGCGTCCCCGGTATGGAGTTCACCCAGCACGCCGACTTCCCGGCCCATGACACTGTCCGCTCGCTGAGCCATGCCGTCGAGCAGGACGGGTTGCAGTCGCCACCGCTGCGCGCTGTCGCACGGATGGCCAACTGCAGCCCCTCGACCTTGATCAACTGGTTCGGCTCGAAGGCGTCGATGCACCGCCGCACCCTCATCGCGCTCGGCTGCCGATGGCGTCAGGACCTCTACCCCGACCTCCTACCCGACGATCCGCCGGCGTTGCTCCGCGCGCGCCTGCGGGTCGCGTACGACGAACTGGCGCGCGCCGATCCCGAGCTCGCCGAGGTGCTCGACCAACTCGGCGAGGCCGAGCGCGAGCTCGTGGTGCACCACCTGCGCCTGACCTATGGCCCTGCTGCTGAAGGGTTGGACGCCGAAGCGGTGGCGATCCTGCATGCGCTGGTGTCCCGGCTCTGGGACGAGCGGGCCCACCCGGACCGGATGGCTGCCCGGGCGCTGCTGTGGCGCACCGCGGAGGCACTGCTCGGACTGAGCCCCGGCGGCTCGGGGCCGCCAGAGGGTGGCATGAGCGCAGGGTCGGTCGATGACGCGCGGAGCGGAAGCGCCGCCGCCCGCCGTGCCGGTGAACTCGTCGCGGCCGCCCGGGCCGCTCAAGAGCCGCGGATCACCATCATCCGCACTCTCGCGCCGGCCGACCGGGTCGGTGGTGGACAGGCGTCCGAGATCGAGGAGCTGCCGCGCGCGGGGTGAAGGACGGTCGCCGTCGCCTGTCCGAGACCGCGCGAGGGCTGGGGCGCGCGCCCGCGCGGCGGCGGCGGTCGGGGTGCGGTGGCTGAACGGATGTGCAGGGGTGGCGGAGCCCGCGGCGCCGACTGAACGGATGTCCACGGCTAGCGGGTCAGCGCGCGCCGTTTGAACGATCGTCCACGTCGAATCTCGGGGGGGGGGGGGGGGGATCCCCAGCGGGTGGCGGTCGGGCTGGACGTTCGTTCACGCGGCGGCGCTCCACCGCCGGGCCCTGGACACTTGTTCAGACGCTGGCCTGTCAGGCCCCGGCCGTGGACGCTTGTTCACGCCGCCTCAGTGGCGAGTGAGCAGGACCAGCACCTCGTGGTGTGCCGTGTGGGGGAACATGTCGAGCAGGCGGCTCGAGACAGCTCCGAAGGAGGGCATGGCGCCAAGGTCGCGCACGAGGGAGTCGACATTGCACGAGGAGTACACGAGGTGCTGCACGCCTGAGCCCTCCAGCCAGCCCGCGAGCTCGGCCCCGATGCCCCGCCTGGGCGGATTGACGATCACCAGCTCCGGCACCCCCTCCCCGGTGGTCGAGCCCTCCCCGGCGGCCGAGCTTGTCGAGACCCACGCCGCCGCATCGCCCACCACCCACCGACTCACCCCACCAACGCCGAGCTCTCGGGCGGAGAGGCGCGCCGACTCGATCGCCTGCTCACTCACCTCCACGCCGACGACGCAGCGACCCGGCCGAGCGACGTGGAGACCGAAGCCGCCGACACCGCAGTACAGGTCCCACACCGACTCGGGTGCGGCCGCCTCGACCAGCCCGCTGGCGCACCGGTAGAGCACCGCGGCGACGGCGGTGTTCGTCTGGAAGAACGACTGCGGCCGCAGGTGCAAGGTGAGGTCGTTGATCCGCATGGCGAGGGTGTCGCCGTACAGCGGGATCTCGGTCGGCCCCTCGAGGATCGCCTTGTGCTTGGGCTGCACGTTGGCCGACACGACCGCGATCGGCAGCTCGCCGAGCAGCGCCGGCAGTCGCGAGCGCAGCCGGGCGAGCGCCTCGGTGGACCGCAGCACGAACCGCACCATCAGCTCCCCGTCGGGGGACTCGGTGACGATGAGGTGCTTGAGCTCGCCGGAGCGGTCGCTGACGGAGTACGGCGTGAGCCGGGCCGTGCTCACGAAGCGGGCCAGGACCGGCAGCGAGGCGGCGAGGCCCGGCGTATGCAATCCGCACCCCTGCAGATCGACACCGACGCCACCGTCGAGGATGCCGAGGACCGGCGCGTCGACCGTGCCGCTGACGACCATCTTCGCCTTGTTGCGGAAGCCTGCCTCCGCCGACGCGACAGGTTCCTCCCAGGCCACGTCCGGTGCGACTGGAGCGAGCGCCGCCGCGACGCGGGCCTGCTTGGCGGCCAACTGGTCGCCGTACGCCACCGGCAGCAGCGCGCACGAGCGGCACACCCCTGCCGCGAAGTAGGAGCACTCCACTCAGATCAACGTCCCGTCATACCCATGCCCGCACCCGCGAGCCAGGCGTCGATCTCGGCGAGGAGCCGGCGCTGCACCGAATCCGGTGCGCAGGAGGCGCGGATCGACATCCGCGCGAGCTCGGCGAGGACGTCGTCGGACAGGTCGTGGGCAGCGCGCATGGCGGCGTACTGACCCAGTAGCCGCGAGCCGAACAGGACCGGGTCGTCGGCGCCGAGCGCCACTGTCGCGCCCGCATCGAGGAGCGCCGGGAGCGGGACCTCGGAGAGCGAGGAGTAGACGCCGAGGGCGACGTTGGAGGTCGGGCACACCTCGAGTGCGACGCCTGAGGCGACCAGCCGCGAGAGCAGTTCGGGGGACTCCGCCGCCCTCACGCCGTGGCCGAGGCGCTGGGCGTGCAGCGCATCGACGCACGTCACGATGTGCTCAGGCCCGCGCAGCTCGCCACCGTGCGGCACCAGTCGCAGGCCGGCCCGTTCGGCGATGGCGAACGCCGGGGCGAAGTCCCTGGTGGACCCACGCCGCTCGTCGTTGGACAGGCCGAAGCCGACGACGCCGCGGCCGGGCCCGAGGCCGGCGTACTGGGCGGCCAGCCTCGCCAGGGTGCGCGCGTCGAGCGGGTGCCGGGTCCGGTTGGCGGCGATCACCACGGCGATCCCGAGCCCGGTCTCGCGGGAGGCGGACTCGACAGCGGAGAGGACCAGCTCGGTGAAGGCGGTGATGCCGCCGAAGCGGGCGGCGTATCCCGACGGGTCGACCTGGATCTCCAGCCACCGACCGCCGTCGGCGACGTCGTCCTCGGCCGCCTCGCGGATCAGGCGGAAGACATCGGCCGGGGTCCGCAGCACCGATCGCGCCACGTCGTAGAGCCGCTGGAAGCGGAACCAGCCCTTCTCGTCCGCCGCCGACAGCTGCGGCGGCCACTGCGCGACCAGCTGCTCGGGCAGCCGGATGCCGTCGCGCGCGGCCAGCTCGAGCAGGGTCGAGTGCCGCATCGACCCGGTGAAGTGCAGGTGCAGATGCGCCTTCGGCAGCGCGGCTAGATCACGCAAAAAGCTTCTGCAGCCGCGTGATGCCCTCGACCAGGTCGTCGTCGCCGAGCGCGTAGGACAGCCGGAGGTAGCCCGGTGCGCCGAACGCCTCACCCGGCACGACCGCGACCTCGGCCTTCTCCAGGATGTGCTCGGCCAGCTCGGCGGAGGTCGCGATGCCGGTGCGCTCGAGCAGCCCCTTGACTGCGGGGAAGACGTAGAACGCGCCCTTCGGCGTCGGGCATACGACGCCGTCGATCTCGCTGAGCATCGACACGATCGTCTTGCGACGGCGGTCGAAGGCGACCTTCATCTCCTCCACCGCCGTCAGGTCACCCTCGAGGGCGGCGATCGCCGCGCGCTGGGAGACGTTGGCGACGTTGGAGGTGGCGTGCGACTGCAGGTTGGTGGCGGCCTTGACTAGGTCGTCGGGGCCGATCATCCAGCCCACCCGCCAGCCGGTCATGGCGTAGGTCTTGGCGACACCGTTGAGGATGATGGTGTACGGCGCCAGCTCGGGGCACAACGTCGCGATCGAGCCGGTGTCGACGCCGTCGTAGAGCAGGTGCTCGTAGATCTCGTCGGTGACCACCCACAGTCCCCTCTCCTGGGCCCAGGCGCCGATCGCGCGGATCTCGTCGGCGGTGTAGACCGAGCCGGTCGGGTTCGACGGGCTGACGAACAACAGCACCTTCGTGCGCTCGGTCCGGGCCGCCTCGAGCTGCTCGGGGGTGACCTTGTAGTCCTGCGTCTCGTCGGCGAAGACCTCCACCGAGACCCCGCCGGCCAGCTGGATGCACTCGGGATAGGTCGTCCAGTACGGCGCCGGCAGCAGCACCTCGTCACCCGGGTCGAGCAGCGTCGCGAACGACTGGTAGACCGCCTGCTTGCCGCCGTTGGTGACGAGCACCTGGCTGGGCGTGATGTCGTAGCCGGAGTCGCGCTTGGTCTTCGCCACGATCGCGGCCTTCAGCTCCGGAAGTCCGCCGGCCGGGGTGTAGCGGTGGTTCTTGGGGTCCTGTGCGGCCACGACAGCCGCCTCGACGATGTACGCCGGGGTCGGGAAGTCCGGCTCGCCCGCGCCGAAGCCGATCACCGGCCTGCCCTCGGCCTTGAGCGCCTTCGCCCGCGCATCCACCTTGAGGGTCGCCGACTCGGCGATGGCACCGATGCGCTGGGAGACTCGACGGTCGCGGGGAAGGCTCATGCGCTCATCGTATCGACCCGCTCAGCCCCCGGAGGTCGAGCCGCCCCCGGAGGTCGAGCCCCCGGAGGTCGAGCCCCCGGAGGTCGAGCCTGTCGAGACCGAGCCGTCCCCGGAGGTCGAGCCTGTCGAGACCGAGCCGTCCCCGGAGGTCGAGCCTGTCGAGACCGAGCCGTCCCCGGAGCTCGAGCCGTCCCCGGAGGTCGAGCCTGTCGAGACCGCCCCCGCATCACCCCCGCTGCTCGGCGCGGGCGACGGCGCCGGCCTGAGGGCAGGCACGCTCTGCACGAGCCCGGCGACGACGTCGGCGAGCGCCGAGGCGAGGTCCCCGGGTGCGGTGTGCTGCAGCCTGCTCACGCAGAGGTCCACGGCGCCCGTCACGGCATCGCTCCCCGCGTCGGGGTAGGCGCCCACGATCGCACTGCGGCACTGCCCGGCCAGGACGGCGACCGGCACGACCGCCGGCGGGGGCGTCGGCGCCGGTGAGGAAGTCGGCGCCGGGGGAGCCGCCGGCGCGTTGGGCGATGTCGCCGCCGTACCCGCCGCCTTCGCCACCTGGTGCGCGACGACATGGCCAGCCCCGTGACCGGCCCCGTGACCGTGTCCGGCGCCCCCGTGCGAGGCGGCGGACCGCTTCCCGTGGCCCTTTCCGATCGCGTGCGGCGGCGGCGCGAGCATGCGGGTGAGGATCGCCGGTGCGGTGAGGATCGGGACCTGGTTCTGCTGGTACGCCGCGGCCACAGCGAGGACGCTGGCGACGTACGCCTGCGCGTGGTTGTAGCTGAAGACCGCCGTCTCCTGCCCGGCCGGCGTGGCCAGATCCTCGTTGCCGGCGCACAGGTAGACCGCTGCGGCGAGGGCGGCGTCGTTCACGTCCTGCGGGTCGCGCTTGCCGTCGCCGTCGGCGTCGACCCCGACGACCGACCAGGTGGCCGGAAGCATCTGCATCGGGCCGACCGCGTGGTCCAGGATGCTGTCCCCGTCGTACCTTCCGCCGTCGGTGTCGGCGACCCGTGCGGTCCCCCCGGAGCCATCCAGCGCCGGTCCGACGATGGCGGGGGTGGCGATGCCGTTCGGCCCGAGCTCGCTGCCGCCGGAGCGGCCGTGGTCGGACTCGACCCGGCCGATCGCCGCCAGCAGCGTCCAGTCCAGGTGGCAGGCGGGATCGGCCTGGTCGATGATGCCGGCGGCGCGCTGGTAGGCGGCCAGCGCGGTCGCGGGGATGTCGGCGGTGGTGGTCGCCGCAGCGTCGACCAGGCCCTTCGTAGGTGACGCCGCGCCGCCCACGCCCTGCCCGCCGGCGGGTACGACGACGGCGTCGTCCAGTGGCGCGGGCACGACAGCCGAAGGCGCCGGACCAGCACCCGCTGCACCGCCGACGCCTCCGGCAGCCGCTCCCGCAGCACCGGCCTCCAGCGGCGCCCCGGTCAGCGGATGGGTCGCCGCGCTCAGCCGGGCGGTCTTGCCCGACTGATCCGGCAGGGCGTGGATCGCCCAGCCGAGCGAGAGCGCGGCCAGCGGCAGCAGCACCATGGCGGTGGGGCGCCGGGCGCCGGGGGCGACGGCGGACCGGCCAGAACGGCCAGAACGGCCGGAGCGGCCGGGGCGTGCGGTGGGAGGGGTCATCGGAGGACCTCGGATCTGGTGGGGAACCGTTCCATTCTGAACACGGTCGGCCCACCCCCGCAGCGGGACCGGCGAATCCATATCCCCCAGATTGGGGAGAGCCCCGGCCGCTGCTTCGGGTGCACCCCCGGCTGCCGGTTCGACTCGTTCGGGGTGCAGCCCGTAGACTCCTCGATTGGTGATTGCGCCAGATGCTCGTTCGCGCCCAAAAGCGTGTACGCCGCAGAAGTCACCGGAGGGCACTAGCTCAACTGGCAGAGCATCGGTCTCCAAAACCGAAGGTTGGGGGTTCAAGTCCCTCGTGCCCTGCAAGACGGCCGATTGATCAGAGAGGTGACGGACGTGTCGGAGCCCAAGGCGGTTTCCACTCCGCGGGAGCGCAAGCGCGAGCGCACCTCGCCCGCTCTGTTCTATCGGCAGGTCGTGGCCGAGCTCCGCAAGGTGGTCTGGCCGACCCAGCAGCAGCTGACGACGTACTTCGTCGTGGTGCTCGTGTTCGTCCTCGTGATGATGGCGATCACCTCGCTCCTCGACCTTGGCTTCGGGAAGCTGTTCTTCGCGATCTTCGGTGGCCGGTCGAACTCCTGACCGGCGACCATCCCACCCCGAACGAGTTGGAGCAGCGAGTGTCTGAGCAGGACTTCACGGACGAGACGGCCGGCGTCACCGACGCCGAGGCCGCCGACGTGGTCGAGCCGTCCGGCGACGCCTACGACGACCACGCCGAGCCTGCGCTCGACAGCGAGACCACCGATGAGGACACCGACGCCGCCATGGGCGTCGACGACCGTGACCTCGACGAGGTCGGCACCACCGCCGAGCTCAGCGACGCCGAGAGCGATCCCGCGGAGGGCGATGCTGCCGAGGGCGCGGCGCCCTCGGACGACGACCCGCTGGAGGCCTTCCGCCGCGAGCTGTGGAGCAAGCCCGGCGACTGGTTCGTCGTGCACACCTACTCCGGCATGGAGAACCGGGTGAAGTCCAACCTCGAGCAGCGCAAGGTCGCGCTCAACATGGAGGACTACATCCACGAGATCGTCGTGCCGACCGAGGAGGTCGCCGAGATCAAGAACGGCCAGCGCAAGATGGTCAAGCGCACCGTCCTGCCCGGCTACGTGCTGGTCCGGATGGACCTCACCGACGAGTCGTGGGCGGCCGTGCGCCACACCCCCTCGGTCACCGGGTTCGTCGGCCACAGCCACCAGCCGGTCCCGCTGTCGATGAGCGAGGTCGAGAACATGCTCGCCCCGGCGGTCGTCGCGGCCGCCGAGGCCGAGGCCGCCGCCGCCGGGCACGCCTCCGGTGGCGGCACCGCCACCGCGACCGCCAAGAAGCCCGTCGAGGTCGCCGACTTCTCCGAGGGCGACTCGGTCATGGTCGTCGACGGTCCGTTCGCCACGCTGCACGCGACGATCACCGAGATCAACGCGGAGTCCCAGAGGGTCAAGGCCCTCGTCGAGATCTTCGGCCGGGAGACCCCGGTCGAGCTGAGCTTCAGCCAGATCCAGAAGGTCTGACCCTCCGGATTTCCCCGTTCGCCCTGATCGGCGGACAATAGCCCGGTTGCTCACGCAACAGCAGGTGGCAGAGGCCGTCGTACGTCCTCGTCATGACCACGAGAAAGAAAGAGATATCTCCCATGCCCCCGAAGAAGAAGATCGCCGCGCTCGTCAAGGTGCAGCTTCAGGCCGGCGCCGCGACGCCCGCGCCGCCGGTCGGTACCGCGCTCGGTCCGCACGGCGTCAACATCATGGACTTCTGCAAGGCGTACAACGCCCAGACGGAGGCCATGCGCGGCAACGTGATCCCGGTCGAGATCACCATCTACGAGGACCGCAGCTTCACCTTCATCACCAAGACCCCGCCGGCCGCCGAGCTGATCAAGAAGGCCGCCGGCCTGGCCAAGGGCTCGAGCGTCCCGCACAAGGACAAGGTCGGCAAGCTGACCAAGGACCAGGTGCGCGAGATCGCCCAGACCAAGCTTCCGGACCTCAACGCCAACGACATCGACGCCGCCATGAAGATCGTGGAGGGCACCGCCCGCTCCATGGGCGTCACCGTCGAGGCCTGACCCATCGTGGGAGAGCCGCGCTGGCTCGCTAACCACATCTCCTGAAAGAACAGAGGAACATCATGCAGCGCAGCAAGACCTACCGCGCGTCCGCGGAGACCTTCGACAAGAACGAGGTCTACGCCCCGCTCGCGGCGATCAAGATCGCCAAGTCGGCGTCCAAGAAGAAGTTCGACGAGACCGTCGACGTCGTCATGCGCCTCGGCGTCGACCCCCGCAAGGCCGACCAGATGGTCCGTGGCACCGTCAGCCTGCCGCACGGCACCGGCAAGACCGTCCGCGTCCTGGTGCTCGCCAACGCCGAGAAGGCCGAGGCCGCCCGTGAGGCCGGCGCCGACCACGTCGGTGGCGACGAGCTCATCGACAAGATCGCCGGCGGCTGGCTCGACTTCGACGCCGTGGTCGCCACCCCCGACCTGATGGGCAAGGTCGGCAAGGTCGCCCGCGTCCTCGGGCCCCGCGGCCTCATGCCGAACCCGAAGACCGGCACCGTGACGCCGGACGTGGCCAAGGCCGTGACCGACATCAAGGGCGGCAAGATCGAGTTCCGCGTGGACCGCCACGCCAACCTGCACTTCATCATCGGCAAGGCCTCCTTCTCCGAGGCCCAGCTCGCGGAGAACTACGCCGCCGCGCTCGATGAGGTGCTGCGTCTGAAGCCGGCCAGCTCCAAGGGCCGCTACATCAAGAAGGTCACCGTCTCCACGACGATGGGCCCCGGCGTCCAGGTCGACCCCAACCGCACCCGCAACATCGCGGTCGAGGACGAGGCCTGAGCCAGCCTGATCTCCAGGCACTGAGCGACACGGAGGGCGGTCACCCGGCAGGGTGGCCGCCCTCCGTCGTACGCCGCAGGCCCCGCCCGTTGGCACGATTTGGTGCCGCAGCAGTGCTCCCCGCATACTTGTCGACGTAACCAGAGACCGCCGGTTGTCTCCCTGCCCAGCAGGACAGACCGAAGGTGCCGCGAGAGCGGACGGCCAGCGTAGGTGACGGAGCCGGAACACTGTGTGTCCACGCCCTGAGCCTGCGCTCAGGGCGTTCGTCTTTTCCGGGGCCGGGACGGGCGGGCGGTCTCGACACACGGAAGAAGGAGACCCATGGCGCGGGCAGACAAGCAGGCCGCCGTCGCCGAGATCGCTGACGAGTTCAGTGCCTCGAGCGGTGCCGTGCTGACCGAGTACCGCGGTCTCACCGTGAAGGAGCTGAAGGACCTCCGTCGCTCCCTCGGTGCGAACGCCAACTACGCCGTGGTCAAGAACACGCTGGCCAAGATCGCCGCCAAGCAGAGCGGCATCGAAGGCTTCGACGACCTGCTGACCGGCCCGACCGCCGTCGCCTTCATCAAGGGCGACGTCGTCGAGACGGCCAAGGGTCTGCGTGACTTTGCCAAGGCAAACCCGAACCTTGTCATCAAGGGCGGGGTCTACGAGGGCAAGACCCTCGACGCGGCTGCGGTGGCCAAGCTGGCCGACCTCGAGTCGCGCGAGGTGCTTCTGGCCAAGGTGGCCGGCGCGGTCACCGCGTCGCTCTCGAAGGCGCTCTACGTCCTCAACGCGCTGCCGAGCAAGACGGCCCAGTTGGCCGCCGCGCTCGAGCAGAAGGCCGCCGAGGACCCCACGATCCTCGCAGGTGGTGCTGGCTCGGTCGAGCCGGCTGCCGCCGAGGAGACCACCGAGGCCTGACCATCCGGTCAGTCCACGGAACCACACCACCTGTAACCCGACGCCCGGCCCGAGCCGGGGGTCAACCTGAAAGGAAATGCCGATCATGGCGAAGCTCACCACCACCGAGCTCATCGACGCGTTCAAGGAGCTCACCCTCATCGAGCTCAGCGAGTTCGTGAAGGAGTTCGAGGACGTCTTCGGCGTCACCGCCGCCGCTCCGGTCGCCGTTGCCGCCGCCCCCGCCGCCGGCGGTGCCGGTGACGCTGGCGCCGCTGCCGCCGAGCAGGACGAGTTCGACGTCGTCCTCGAGGCCGCCGGCGACAAGAAGATCAACGTCATCAAGGAGGTGCGCGGTCTCACCAGCCTTGGTCTGAAGGAGGCCAAGGACCTCGTCGAGGGCGCGCCGAAGCCGGTCCTGGAGAAGGTCAACAAGGAGACCGCGGAGAAGGCCAAGGAGGTCCTCGAGGCCGCCGGCGCCACCGTCACCCTCAAGTGATCGTGGCGGCCTGAGCCGCACGCACTCCGCAGGCGACACGCCTGCACCCGTCCACGAGGCGGTCACCGGTCGGGTGGCCGCCTCGTGGCGCATTCTCATGTGCAAGACTCCGGCCCAAACACGTGACGGCGGCCTCACCACGCCGTAACTTCGCTCACGTCACCGCGTTGTTACTCGTCAGTGGGTGACCACGCCAGCGGATGGGGAAGGGACACGACGCTCACATGGGTGTTGACATCAAGATCGAAGGTCTCACGAAGAGCTTCGGCAAGCAGCTCATCTGGGGCGACGTCTCACTGACCCTCCCGGCCGGCGAGATCTCGGTCATGCTGGGCCCCTCCGGCACCGGCAAGTCCGTCCTCCTCAAGACCCTCATCGGCCTGCTCAAGCCCGATCGCGGCGCCGTCATCATCGAGGGCGTCGACATTTGCTCCTGCTCCGAGAAGGACCTCTACGAGATCCGCAAGCTCTTCGGCGTCCTGTTCCAGGACGGCGCGATGTTCGGCTCGATGAACCTCTACGACAACGTGGCCTTCCCGCTGCGCGAGCACACCAAGAAGTCCGAGTCCGAGATCCGCAAGATCGTCATGGAGAAGATGGACCTGGTCGGTCTCATCGGCGCCGAGGACAAGCTCCCCGGGGAGATCTCCGGCGGTATGCGCAAGCGCGCGGGTCTTGCCCGCGGCCTTGTCCTGGACCCCGAGATCCTGCTCTTCGACGAGCCCGACTCCGGCCTGGACCCGGTCCGCACGGCGTTCCTCAACCAGCTGATCATCGACCTGAACGCGCAGATCGACGCGACGTTCCTCATCGTCACCCACGACATCAACACCGCCCGGACGGTGCCGGACAACCTCGGCCTGCTCTACCACAAGCACCTGGCCATGTTCGGTCACCGCGAGATGCTGCTCAGCTCCGAGGAGCCGGTGGTCCGGCAGTTCCTCAACGCCCAGCGGGTGGGGCCGATCGGCATGTCGGAGGAGAAGGACGCCGACCAGCTCGCTGCCGAGAAGGGACTCGACATGCCGCCGCTGCCGCCGATCGCGCTGCAGCTGGAGCCCTCGAACGGCATCCCGCGCAAGAGCCAGCGGCCGCCGGGCGAGTGGTGCCGCGAGCACGGTGTGACGCCGCCGCCTGGATCATTCCAGGTCGACTCGGTGCTCGCCGGTGGAGGAGCGAAGGCCTGATGTCGTCACTGTCGGCGGCCAAGGTCCTGGCGCCGGTCGGAACGGCGGGAAAGCTCTTCGCCTTCGGCCTGGACGTCTGTCGAGGCCTGTTCAAGCGGCCCTTCCAGGTCCGGGAGTTCATCCAGCAGGCCTGGTTCATCGCGTCGGTGACGATCGTGCCGACCGCTTTGGTCGCCATCCCGTTCGGCGCCGTCATCGCGCTGCAGGTCGGCGGCCTGATCCAGCAGTTCGGTGCCCAGTCCTTCACCGGCTCGGCCAGCGTGCTCGCAGTCGTGCGCGAGGCCGGCCCCATCGCGACGGCGCTCCTGGTCGCGGGCGCGGGCGGCAGCGCCATCGCGGCCGACCTGGGCGCCCGCAAGATCCGCGAGGAGCTCGACGCGATGATGGTGCTGGGGATCGACCCGATCCAGCGTCTCGTCGTACCGCGGGTGCTGGCCTGCATGCTGGTCGCGGTCTTCCTCAACGGGCTGGTCAGCGTCGTCGGCGTCGCCGGCGGCTACGTCTTCAACGTCATCCTCCAGCACGGTACGCCGGGCGCCTACCTCGCCAGCTTCACAGCACTCGCCCAGATGGCCGATGTGTGGCAGGGCCTCGCCAAGGCGCTCGTGTTCGGGCTCATCGCCGCGATCGTGGCCTCCTACAAGGGCATGAACGCCGGTGGCGGCCCGAAGGGTGTCGGCGATGCGGTCAACGAATCGGTGGTCATCACCTTCATGCTGCTGTTCGTGGTCAACTTCGTGATGACGGCCATCTACTTCCAGCTCGTCCCGGCGAAGACAGGCTGACGCGATGGTGAACCTCAAGGCGACCTACGAGCGACCCCTGCGGACCCTGGACCACCTGGGCGAGGAGCTGTCGTTCTACCTGCGTGCCCTGGCGTGGGCCCCCCGCGTGACCCGCCGCTACTCCAAGGAGATCCTGCGGATCCTGGGCGACGTGACGCTCGGCTCTGGCTCGTTGGCGGTCATCGGCGGCACGGTGGGCGTCATCACCGCGATGACGTTCTTCACCGGCACCGAGGTCGGGCTCCAGGGCTATGCCGCGCTCAACCAGCTCGGCACCGCGGCGTTCTCCGGCTTCGTGTCGGCCTACTTCAACACCCGTGAGATCGCACCGCTCGTGGCCGGGATCGCGCTCGCCGCGACCGTCGGCTGCGGCTTCACCGCCCAGCTGGGCGCGATGCGGATCTCGGAGGAGGTCGACGCGCTCGAGGTCATGGCGGTGCCGTCGCTGCCCTACCTCGTCACCACCCGCATCATCGGCGGCCTGATCGCGATCATCCCGCTCTACGTGCTCGGCCTGCTGTCCTCCTACTTCGCCACCCGGGTCACGGTGACGCTCTCCTTCGGGCAGAGCACGGGCACCTACGACCACTACTTCAACGAGTTCCTGCCACCGGGCGACGTGCTGTGGTCCTTCGGCAAGGTGCTGGTCTTCGCCGTCGTGGTCATCCTCATCCACTGCTACCACGGGTACAACGCCACCGGCGGTCCCGCCGGCGTGGGCGTGGCGGTCGGCAAGGCCGTG